>Ga0207684_10000009_pt1 | contig 572126 bp, 569 predicted proteins | sample KBSK5501metaG_FD_184342 | JGI IMG/M metagenome (GOLD analysis project Ga0207684, IMG submission 184342) | Corn, switchgrass and miscanthus rhizosphere microbial communities from Kellogg Biological Station, Michigan, USA - KBS K5-50-1 metaG... | ecosystem: Host-associated > Plants > Roots >...
CGAGCACCTGCTCCTGCAGCTGCTTGAGGAGCTCCTGGTACTTCTCTGCCGCCTTCGGCTCGACGAACTCGTAGTCCTTCAGCTCGCGGATCGCGCGGCCGACGTCGTCCGGCAGCCGGTCCAGCTGCTCGATCCGCTCCTGCGCCATCCGCTCCATCGCGGCCTTGAGCGCGGCATCGTCGGTCAGCGCGTCGCGGCGCCGCTCGAGGCCCTCTCGCTCGAGGCGCTTGACCTCGTCGAGCTTCGCCCGTAGCTCGTCGAAGATCCCGGAGAGCCCGTGACGCTCGGCGCGCCGCTGCTTCGCCTCACGCAGGCGGCCGAGAAGGTCCTGCATGCCTTCCATGCGTCCCGGGATGCCCCAGCGCGCGAGGCGCGACAGCGCATCCTCGAGGTCGCCGCCGGCGAGGAGCTCGTCGGACATGGCGTCGAGCAGCTCGCCGGCCTCGAGCCCGTCGAGCCGCTGCGTCCCGTCCCAGCGGGAATAGCGGGCCTCGTTCATCCCCGGAAGGTCGAGCGGTTCTCCCCGCGCTCCTTGTTGAGCTTGCGGTTGAGGTGAAGGCCCTCGAGCACGAACTCGACCGCGGCGGCGACGGCCGCCGGATTGCCGGTCGCGCCGACCTTCGCGACCGCGCCCTTCATGCCCGGGATCTGGAGCGCTTGTTTCACGTATTCCTGGCTCGGCAGGGTGGACGAGACGTGCATCGTCGCGCCGCGCTGGAACGCCGCCAGCAGCGAATCGAACTCGGCGAGCGAGAACGTCCGGTTGAACACGTTGAGGATCGCGCGCTGCGCGAGCCGGTCGATGACCTTCTCCTCGGTGAGGTCCCCGACGGACTCGAGCTCGATCTTGCCGGCGGTGGAGGCGACGACCGCGGAGAGGTCGCTGATGCGCGGCACGACATTGCGTTCGCCGTTGCGGAGCGCGCGCTTCAGCGCGTTCGAGACGAGGTTCTCGTAGTTCGAGATCGTCACCCGGACCGATACCCCGGACCGCTGCGAGATCTCGGGCGAGCGGCGCGCGAGCTGCGACAGCTCGGCGAGCAGCTCCTTCATGTACGCCGGCACCGTCGTCGAGATGCCCTCGTCGAGGAACTCGGAGCGCTCCTGCTCCATGATCCCGACCTCGATACCGATCTCGCGCGGATAGTGCGTGCGGATCTGGGACCCGAAGCGGTCCTTGAGCGGCGTGATGATGCGGCCGCGATTGGTGTAGTCCTCCGGGTTCGCGGACGCGACGACGAACAGATCGAGCGGGAGGCGGACCTTGTACCCGCGGATCTGCACGTCGCGTTCCTCCATGACGTTGAGCAGCCCGACCTGCACGCGCTCGGCGAGATCCGGTAGCTCGTTGAGCGCGAAGATCCCGCGATGGGTCCGGGGCAGCAGCCCGTAGTGGATCGTCAGCTCGTCGGAGAGGTACCGGCCCTCAGCGACCTTGATCGGATCCACTTCGCCGATCAGGTCCGCGATGGAGATGTCGGGCGTGGCGAGCTTCTCCGAGTAGCGCAGGTCGGGCGACAGCCAGGCCAGCTCGACCGCATCGGCGTCGTTCGCGACGCGGTAGCGGCAGGCGGCACACACCGGCGCGAAGGGGTCGTCGTTGATCTCGCAGCCCGCGATCGCGGGGACCACAGGGTCGAGGAGCGACGTGAGCTGCCGGGCGATACGCGTCTTCGCCTGTCCCCGCTCGCCGAGGAAGATGATGTCCTGGCCGGAGAGGATTGCGTTCTCGATCTGGGGAAGCACCGTCGAGTCGTACCCGACGATGCCGGGGAACAGCGGCTTCTTCGCGGAAAGCGCGGCGACGAGGTTCGCGCGCAGCTCTTCCTTGACCGAGCGCGTGCGGTAACCGCTCTCCCGAAGCGCGCCGATCGTCGTCGGTCTGTCCTGTGACGGCATCGTTCGAGGCTAGCACGCTATCCTGCCGTCGCCGTGGATCAGAAGGACATCGACGACGCCCTGTTGCTCGCGAAGCAGGCGCGTGAGACCGCGGAGAAGCAGGCGAACGATCTACGGAGCGCGCGCGTGAGCATCGAGGTCGAGCCTCCGACAACGTACCGCCCGTGACGCTCGCGTCGGAGGTCCGCTACGCGACCGTAGCCGACCTCGCCTCCGGTCTGAGACGTCGCCGCTACTCGGCCGTCGAGCTCGCGGGCGCGACGTGCGATCTGCTGCAGGAGAAGGGCCCGCGCTACAACGCCATCGCGGCGGTGATGCGCGACCGCGCGCTGCGCGAGGCGCGCGCCGCCGACCGCGCGCTCGCCGCGAAGACGGCGCGCTCGAGGCTCGTCGGCGTTCCCTACGGCGCGAAGGATCTGCTCGCGGCAAAGGGCGCTCCGACGACGTGGGGAGCCCCACCGTTCGCCGACCAGGTCTTCGACTTCGACGCGACCGCGATCACCAGGCTGCGGCGAGCCGGGGCGGTCCTCGCCGGGAAGCTCGCGATGGTCGAGCTGGCTGGCGGTGGCGGCTACCGGTACCCGAGTGCGTCGCTGCAGGGTCCCGGGCTCAACCCCTGGGACACGGAGCGCTGGTCGGGCGGCTCCTCGAGCGGCTCGGGCTCATCGGTCGGCGCCGGTCTGGTGCCGTTCGCGCTGGGGTCGGAGACCTCGGGCTCGATCGGAACGCCGGCGGCGTACTGCGGCGTGACGGGCCTGCGACCGACGTATGGGCTGGTGAGCCGTCACGGCGCGATGGCGCTGTGCTGGACGCTCGACAAGATCGGGCCCATGGCCCGGACCGCGGAGGACTGCGGGCTCGTGCTCGAGGCGATCGCCGGCGGAGACCCGGAGGACCGCACGACGAGCGGCAAGCGCTTCCGTGCGCTCACGGGCCGCGCGGCCACGTCCGCGATCCGTGGCGTCCGCGTCGGGTACGCGGGCGAGGAGATCGAGCACCTTGCGACCGAGGCGGCCCGGCCGGCGCTACTGCGTGGTGTGGCCGAGCTTCGCCGGACCTTGCGGGCCACGGTCGTGCGGGCCGCGCTCCCGACGGATCTTCCGTACGGGCCGATGGTCTCCGCCGTGCTCGCGGGCGAGGGCTCGACCATCTTCGCGGAGCTCATCGAGGGCGATCGCTTCGAGGAGCTGCGCGATGCCAAGCAGAAGTCGGGTCTCCGGCAAGGGCTCGAGATCAAGGCCCGCGACTACCTGCAGGCGATGCGCCTGCGGGTCGCGGTCTCGGACGCGTTCGCCCGGATCTTCTCTGACTGCGACGTGATCCTGTCAGCCGGTCGCACCGCTACGGCTACGCCGATCACGCAGCCGCTCGACATGCCGCCGACCGCCGGCGGCGCGCAGGCGCCGCGCCCGGTGGGGAACGCAGCGCTCATCGCGGCGGCGAACCTCGCCGGCCTGCCCGCGATCTTCTTTCCCTGCGGCTTCGGCACCGATGGGATGCCGGTGGGCCTGCAGCTGGTGGGTCCGCCGTTCTCGGAGCCGTTGCTCGTCGCGCTCGCGTCCGCGTATCAGCACGACACGCGCCATCACCTGCGTCGGCCGAAACACTAGCGCAGCGCCGGGAGCACCTCGGCGCCGAAGAGCTGGACCATCTGCCGCTCGTAGCGATACGGGAACATGACGTTCGCGTCCTGCGTGCCCGCGGCGGCGTACTCCTTGAACCGGTCGCGCAGCTCGTCGGGAGTCCCGACGATCGCGCCCGGACGCGCGGCCAGCCACTCCTTCGGCGCGACCTTCGTGCGTCCGGCGACCTCGGCCACGATCGTGTCGATCTCGGCGCGCGTCGCGGCAATGACCGCGTATAGGAAGACGCCGCGCTTCAGCGAGGCCGGGTCGCGTCCGGCGGCGCGGCAGACGTCGTCGAGCTCGCGCATCGCAGGGCGCACCTGCGCGGCGGTGGGGAAGCCGGTGTCGGGGAGCCAGTTGAACGCGTGCGCCCACTTCGCCGCGAGCCGCAGGATCCGCGGCTTGCGTCCGCCGATCCAGATCGGAAGCGGCTGCTGCACCGGCTTGGGCGAGGACAGCGCGTCATCGATGCGGTAGTGCTTGCCGTGATAGGTGGCGCGCTCCTGGGTCCACATGCGCGTGCAGATCTCCAGGGCCTCGGCGAGCTGGTCGACGCGGATCTTCGGTGGCGCGAACTCGTAGCCGTAGGCCCGGTACTCGACCTCTTTCCAGCCCGCGCCGATCCCGAACTCGAGCCGGCCGCCGGACATCTGGTCGACGCCAGCCGCGATCTTCGCCAGCAGCGAGGGGCTGCGGTAGGACACGCAGGTCACCATCGCGCCCAGCCGGATCCGCGACGTGCTCACCGCGAGCGCCGCCAGGCCGGTCCAGGCCTCGAGGCAGTCGGTCGCGACGCTGTCCTTGTTCAGGAAGAGGTGGTCCGAGAGCCAGACCGTACGGAAGCCCCCGGCCTCGGCATCGCGCGAGATCGCGAGGATGTCGGGCCAGGTGAAGCCGAACTGCGGCTCGATCTGGACGCCCAGGTCCACGCGCCTAGGGTACGTGGATAATGTCGGCGGCATCGAGTCCGGGAGGATCGAGATGAAGACGCTCGCCGCGATGTTCGCGTTCGCGCTCCTGATCGCCGCGTGCGCCACTGGTCCGGACAACGGCAAGGCCAGCGCCACGGCGAACCCTGACTCGTTCCTGGCGGCGCCGACCAACGTGCGGGCGCAGGCCGCGATCAACGACGCGAAGGGCGCGGCCATCGGCCTCGCGAGCTTCGCGGAGGATCGCGTTGGCGTGCGCGTCGACGTGCGCGTGCGTGGCCTGACCCCCGGTCTTCACGGGATCCACGTCCACGCGGTCGGCAAGTGCGACGGTCCGGCGTTCACGACCGCCGGTGCGCACTTCAATCCGAACCAGAAGCAGCACGGCGGGCTGAACCCGGCCGGCCCGCACGCCGGTGACCTCGGCAACATCGAGGTCAAGGCCGACGGCACGGGCGCGCTCAACTTCGTCACTCCGCTGCTCAGCCTCGCCCCGGGCGCGTCCCAATCGGTGTTGTCCGGAGGCGGCCTGGCGGTCGTGATCCACGCTCAGCCCGACGACGACAAGACCGATCCATCGGGCAACAGCGGCGATCGCATCGCCTGCGGGGTCATCAAGGCGCTCGGCTAGAGCCGCTCGTCGTCCTCGGCGGTCAGGCGGAAGGCCATGTGGCGGCCGGCGATGGTTATCGTCGCGAGCATGAACGCGGCGAACGGCGCGACGGCCGCGAGCGTGAAGACCGATGTCGTACCCGTCACCACGCGATCGACGCCGACGGCCACGGCGTACCAGAACGCGAACGTCAGCAGGCTCTCGAGCAGCGGGAAGGTGATCGGCCGCCGCGGGATGCGTCGCACGGGTCGCGCCTCCGGTGGCAGCGAAGCCTCGGCCGCCTTCCGCAGCGCGCGCTCTCCTCGCCACAGACGCGCGACGCCGAACGCCGTAACGGCCATGACCGCGACGTAGAAAGCGACGCCATCGAGGCGTCCGAACGCCAGCGAGGCGACGGCCAGGAGCAGCCCGAGCATCGAGATCGCGGAGAGGACGACCATGGCGATCCGCCGCGCCGCGGTCACGCTAGGCGTGCTCCTCGATCCAGATCGCGCCGTCCGCACCGTGCTCCTTTTTCCAGATCGGAACGACGCTCTTCAGCTCGTCGATCGCGGCCCGCGCCGCCGCGAACGCGGCATCGCGGTGAGGGGCGCCGGCGGCAACGACCACGGCCGTCTCGCCGATGCTGAGATCACCGATGCGGTGATGCATCGCGACGCGGCACGGAGCGTGCTCCCGCTCGAGACGTTCGGCGATCTCGCGCATCTTCTCTTCCGCCATCTCGGCATACGCCTCGTACTCCAGGTGCGTGACCGCGTGCCCGCGACTGCGCTCACGCACCGTGCCGAGGAACACCACGAGCCCGCCGTGCGCGCGATCGCGGACCGCGTCGAGGACCGCGTCGACGGACAGCGGCTCCACGGTGACAGCGATGCGGCGCCCGGTGACGGTCGCGCCGCCGGACACCGGAGGGATGAGCGCGACCTCGTCCCCGTCCGAGAGCGTCGCGCCCGCATCGACGTACTCGCGATTCCGGGCGATGACGACCTGACGGCCCTCAGTGATGAGCGGATGCTCCTTCGCGACCGCGGCGACCGCGTCGCGGACCGTCGCGCCGGGAGGCAGCTCGAGCTCGATCTGGCCGACGCCGGCGGCCTCGCGGTACGACGCGAAGAGCCGCATGCGTACCCTCACGCGTCCGAGTGTAGGTGGCCACATCACTGCTTCGCGGTGACGTGGCCGTCTTCTTCTTCGCCTTCGGCCACGTAGTAGGTGCCACAATCGCGCCGGATGGACCTCGGCGCGGCCCTCCCCGGTGTCGCTCTCTTCATCGCCCTTCTTCTCGCGAACGCGTTCTTCGTGGGCGCCGAGTACGCGTTCGTCCGCGTTCGCACCACGCAGCTGGACGAGCTCGCGGAGCAGGGGAGCGCCCGGGCGCGACTGGCGTCGCGGATCACCAAGGAGCTCGAGGGGCACATCTCGGCGACGCAGCTCGGGGTCACGCTCGCGTCGCTGCTGCTGGGCTTCGTGGGCGAGCCCGTCGTCGCGCGGCTCATCGAGCCCCTGTTCTCAGACTTCGTCTCATCCGCCGAGGCGATCTTCCACGTCGTCAGCTTCCTGGTCACATTCGGGCTCGTCACGTACCTGACCGTCGTGCTCGGCGAGCTCGCGCCGAAGTACCTCGCGATCCAGCGTGCGCTCCCGATGGCGCTCTGGACCGCTTACCCGCTCCACGCGTTCTACCGGATCTCGTATCCGTTCACGTGGGCCGTGGACCGAAGTGCTGCCGCCGTGGTGGGCATCGCCGGGGTCAAGTCACGCGGCGCTCTCGACGCGCACAGCTCGGAGGAGCTGCGCATGCTCGTCGCGGCGTCCACGAGGAGTGGCGCGCTCCAGGAGTCAGAGCGGGTCCTGGTCGGCAACGCCCTCGACTTCGCGGACACCTTTGTTCGCCAGGTCATGATCCCGCGGACCGAGATCGTCGCGGTCCCGGACGACACGCCGCTCGAGGGCCTGCTCGCGATGGCGCGCGAGCACCCCTTCACGCGCTACCCCGTTTACCACGAGGATCTCGATCACATCATCGGCCTCGTCCATCTGAAGGATCTCCTGCTTCGCGGATCCGAGCGACCGGCTCCGACCGCTCGCCAGCTCATGCGGAAGGTGCCGGTGATCCCCGACACCATGCGCCTTGACCAGGCGATCGCTGAGTTCCGCCGCCAGCGCAGCCAGCTTGCCGTCGTGGCCGACGAATTCGGCGGCACCGCCGGCCTGGTGACGATCGAGGACGTCCTCGAGGAGCTGGTGGGGGACGTGCTCGACGAGTTCGATCGCGGCATCCCTCGTTTCAGCGAAGAATCGCCGGGCGTCTTCACGATCGATGGGCTCGCCTCGCTGGCAGAGCTCCGCGAGAAGCTCGGCGTCGAGCTTCCCGACGAGCCTTATGACACGGTCGGCGGGATGGTCTTCGGTCGCCTCGGGCGGCTCGCCTCGGTCGGCGACACCGTCGACGTCGAGGGATGGAAATTCGTCGTGACGTCGGTCGATGGCCACAGGGTCGCGGCCGTCCGCGCGCACCGCGCGCGCCACAAGCGCTCGTAGGAGCGGCGAATGCCTCTTGACGGCCGTTGCGAAATCGACATCGAGCCGTTCGATCCCGTGGCACGGCGAGTGCGTGTGACAGCTGCCACGACGCGGAAAGGAGTGTGCGGAGGTGTCGCAGATCGTGCAGCTGGTCGCGGGTGACGGCGCCCTGCTGCTCTTCGGCCTTGTGGGACTGGCCGCAACGACCATCGCGATCATGCGCGACGTTCGCTAATCCCTTACCCCCCTCCACCCGTGCGCGAGACGTGCGCCCTCCGCGGCCACGTCTCGCGGGCTATCTACCGAACACCGACCTTATGAACGCCGCCAGCTCGTTCCAGCGGCCCGTCCAGAACGCTTGGGTCCGCGGGTCGAGCGCCAGCAGGAGCACGACGGCGATCGCGAGCACGACGCCGCAGAGCAGGACGAACGTGATGACGCTGCGGCGCAGCGAGAAGCCGGGACGCTCCGCGGCAGTGGTCAAGAGCGCGTTCGCAAGCGCGCGACGATGTTGTCCATGCGCGCGCGGGAGATCGTGAGGAACTTCGCGAGGTTGGTGCGATCGCCCTCGCCGATGTTCTTCGAGCCGTCGTCGCCGACCGCTCGGGCGAGCTCCGCGAGCGACTCGTTGAGCTTGCGGGTGGCGGTGATCAGCGTGTCGTCACGGAGCTGCGGGAGTGCCGGGGCGGGCCGGGCCTCGGTCGCGCTCGGGTCGAGCACCTTCGCGACGCGCTCGCGCAGCCGGATCAGCGTCAGGTCCCCCTGAATGACGCGCTTGACGAGCGAGCGACGGCGGCGCTTGTCTTCGATCTTCATGAGCTCGTACGCCGCGGAGAGCGTGTCGTACCGCTGCGCCACCATCTCGCGCACGTCGTCTGGGGCGCTGGCCAGGCGGAGCCGGTTCTCGACGTAGCCCTTGTCCTTGCCGAGCTTCGTCGCCAGATTGCGGATCGAGTAGCCGAGCTCGTCCGTCATCTTCTTGTAGATCGTGGCCTCGTCCAGCGGCGACAGATCTTCGCGCTGGAGGTTCTCGATGAGGGCGATCTCGAGCGCAGTCGCGTCGTCGAAGCGCTCGACGATCGCCGGCACCGTCTCCTTGCCCGCGACCTTCGACGCGCGCCAACGCCGCTCGCCTGCGATGATCTGGAATTCTTCGCCGTGCGGGCGCACGAGGATCGGCTGCAGGACCCCGTGCTCGCGGATCGAAGCCGCGAGCTCCTGGATCGTCTCCTCGTGGAAGGTCATCCGCGGCTGATCGGGGTTCGGGACGACACGTTCGATCGGGAGCTCTCGGACGGCGGTGGGCGCGCGCTTTCCGAGCAGGCTGATGATGCCCGCGTTCGAAGTCGTCTCCTGCTCGAAGATGCGGCTGCCCGCCCCGCGGAAGGACTTCTTACCGCTGAGCACTGTTCACCTCCCTGGCCAGCTCGACGAAGGCTTTCGCCGCGTCGGACTTCGGCTCGTACACGGTGATCGGCACGCCGAACGTCGGCGCCTCGCCGATCTTCACGGATTGCCTGATGACGGTGTGAAAGACCTGATGGTCGCCGATCCCCTTCAGCGATTCGAGCATGTCGCGCGACAGGATGGTGCGGCTGTCGTAGAACGTTGGGAGGAGGCCCAGGACCTTCAGCTGCGGATTCAGGCGGGTCTGCACCGTCTTGATGATCTTGAGCAGCGCAGCGACACCCTTGAGGGCGTAGTACTGCGTCTGGACCGGGATGATCACGCCGTCCGCCGCCACGAGCGCGTTGAGCGTGAGCAGGCCGAGCGTCGGCGGGCAGTCGATGAGGATGTCGTCGTAGCGGTCGGTGACCTCCGGGCCGAGCTTGTCGCGGAGCGCCATCTCGCGGCCGATCGCGTTGAACAGCTCCACCTCGGCGGTCGAGAGGTCGATGTTCGTGGGGGCCACATCGAGGCCCCTGGTCTTGGTCGGACGGATGACCGAGGTCATCGAGACCGCCGGATCGATGAGGACGTGCGCCATGTTCTGGCCCAGCTCATTGAGGTCGACGCCCAGGCCCACGGAGAGATTGGCTTGCGGATCGAGGTCGACGCAGAGCACGCGTTTGCGCAGCTCGACGAGCGCCCCGCCGAGGTTGATCGCGCACGTCGTCTTGCCGACGCCGCCCTTCTGGTTCGCGATCGCGATGACCTTGCCCACGCGCTTCCTCCCGTGCTCCGTCCCCGAACGACGCGCACGTGCGGAAGCTGCACGCGACTCCCCTCGCGACGCCTGCGGAAAGCATAGCGGTCGACGGCTCGCGACTCCTATCCTCCGCTCGGCGTGGAGGCGATCGAGACGCGCGGCCTGACCAAGGACTACGGCTCCGGACGCGGCATCTTCGACCTCGACCTCGCGGTGCATCCCGGCGAGGCATTCGGCTTCCTTGGGCCCAACGGCGCCGGCAAGACGACGACGATCAAGCTCCTCATGGGCCTGATTCGCGCGACGGCAGGCTCGGCCTCGATCTTCGGGCTGGATTGCGGGCGCGACGCCGTTGCCGTGAAGCAGAGGGTGGGCTACGTCCCGGGCGAGCTCCCGCAGTGGGGCGGCTGGCGCGGCGGCCAGGTCGTGGCCTACGTCGGCGGGCTCCGCGGCCGGCTCGACCGGGACACCGTCGACGCCGTCGCCTCGCGCCTTCAGCTGGATCTCGGCCGCCGCTATCGCGAGTACTCCTCGGGCAACAAGCACAAGCTCGCGCTGGTTCTGGCGTTCATGCACGGTCCCCAGCTCCTCGTCCTCGACGAGCCCACCTCCGGGCTCGATCCGCTGCACCAGCAGGTGTTCGATCAGCTCGTCGGCGAGGCCAGAGCCGGTGGCGCGACGGTCTTCCTGTCCTCGCACGTCCTCTCGGAGGTCGAGCACGTGTGCGACCGGGTCGGCATCGTCCGAGAGGGCCGCCTGGTCACGGTCTCCTCGATCACCGACCTCGCGCGGCTGCGCGCCCACCGCATCAACATCCAGTTCGGCGACGAGCCGCCACTCGAGCGGCTGCGGGCGCTGGACGGGCTCGAGGCGCTCACGGCCGACGGCCGTCGCGTCACGGCGATGATGCGCGGCGGCTTCGAGCCGCTCATGGCGATCCTCGCCGGGCACCGCATCCTCGCCTTCGAGAGCCGCGAGCCGAGCCTCGAAGAGATCTTCCTCTCTTTCTATCGATGATCCTGTTCCGGCTCGCGCTCCGGTCACATCGCACCGGCGCGATCGCCACGCTCGCCATCGCCTCGCTGACCGGGCTCGGGAACTCGATCGGCTACGCCGTGATCGCGGGCCCCACGCCGGAGGAGCGCGCGCTGTTCGGTCGGCAGATGTCCCTCCTGGGACAGCAGCTCACGTATCTGCTGCCGCCGCCGCTCGACCTGGACACGATGGGCGGGTACCTCCAATGGCGGAACTACGGGACGCTGGCGGTGTTCTTCGGCGTCTGGGCGCTCCTCGCGGCGGCCGGCGTGCGCGGCGACGAGGAGCGCGGGATTGTCGAAACGTGGCTCGCGGTGGGCGCATCGCGCGCGGGGTACCTCGCGTCGCGGCTCGCCGGGTTCGCGGTCGTGGCGCTGGTCGTCGTCGCGGCATCTGTCGGCATCACGGACGTCGGCGCGATCGTCGGCGGCGACAGCTCACTCGGCGGCCCGCTCGCGTTCGAGGCTCTCGCCCTCCTCGCGTTCACCGTCTGCATCTTCGGCATGAGCCTCGTCGTCGCGCAGGTGGCCGGCACGGGCAGGTCGGCGGGCGGCGTCGGCGCGATCGTGCTCGCCGCCCTCTTCATCGCCAACTCCGCGGCCCGCAGCGGCGTCGGGCCGACCTGGCTCGCGGATCTCACGCCGTTCGGCGCGTTCGACCGCGACGCGCCGCTCCGTCCCAGTGGCGCATTCGATCCCGCCGCGACCGGCGCGCTGCTCGCCGCGACGATCCTCTTCGGGGCCCTTGCCTTCGCGGCGTTCGTCCGCCGCGATCTCGGGGGGACGGTCGGCCTCGTCAGGGTGCGCTCGAGCGCGCCGGCCACGACTCGTCCCGCCGGCGATCCCCTGCTGCGCCTGCCGGTCCTGGCGGCGATCACACAGCAGCGGACCTGGCTCGCCGGGTGGTCGATCGGTTTCGCGGTCATGGGCGCGTTCCTCGCGTCGCTCACGAGGGTGTTGCTGGACAGCCTCGGCGCGATCCCGGCCATGCGCGTGTACCTCGATCGTCTGGGCGGCGGCGGCTACGACTCTTTTGCCGGGATCATGTGGCTCTCGACGGCGATGCTCGTGATCTCGGCATTCACGGTCGCGCAGGTCGGTGGCTGGGCGAGCGAGGACGGCGATGGGAGGCTCGAGGCGCTGCTCGCGCAGCCCGTCTCCCGCGCTCGGGTCGTGCTCGAGCGCCTCGCCTCGTTCATGCTCGGCGCGGCATTCCTGGTCGCCGTTGGCGCGATAGCAGTCCTCGTGGTCGGTGCGGGGCGAGGGCTCGAGCTCAGTCCGACGCGGCAGCTGGGCGGTGCCGCGCTGATGCTGTCGGTGCCGTTCGCGCTGGCCGCCATCGGCGCGACCATCGCGGCGTGGCGGCCACGGCTCGCGGTCGCGGTTATCGCGGCGGTGGCGCTGTGGAGCTACCTGATCCAGCAGTTCGCCGCCTTGTTCGGCTGGCCGGACTGGCTCGCGCGGACGTCGCTGTTCGCGCTGTTCGGGAACCCGCTCGCCGGCGATGTCGATTGGCCGGGCATCGGTGCGCTGCTCGGGATCGGCGTCGTCGCGACGGGCACCGCGATCGTGTCGCTTCAGCACCGCGACGTGGGGCGGTGAAGCAAGGCTCGAAGGCGGAGCGAGGGTGGCGAGGTCGAGGGAGGGGCCGCGTGTTCGCGACGAAGGTGGGGCCCCGCGCCGGGGCCGTGATGCGGCGGGCGGCAAGGCGCGGGATCGCCGAGTCGCGAACAGCGGCACCCGACCGAGGCAACGTCGCCACCCGAGCTCAGTCTCGCGGCAGGACCCGCGGCGGCTGATTCGCGGGCCGTACTCGCTCGCTGCGCTCGCTCGTCGGGCCCGTCGTCGCCCTGACCCGCGAATTACGATTCGCGGTCAGGGACTCCTAGGGCCCGTAGCTCAGGGGTTAGAGCGGCGGACTCATAATCTGCTGGTCCCAGGTTCGAATCCTGGCGGGCCCACCGGAAGATCGGAGCGTTCGTGACCCTCTCGCTCGCCGACATCGAACGCGCCCGCGTCACGATCGCGCCGCACATTCATCGGACGCCGCTCCTCACCTCGCGCTCTCTGTCCGAGCGGATCGGCGCGACGGCGTACCTCAAGGCCGAGAGCCTGCAGCGCACCGGCTCGTTCAAAGTCCGCGGCGCGGTCAACGCGATCGCCGCGCTCACTCCGGAGCAGCGCGCCAGCGGCATCGTGACGATGAGCGCCGGCAATCACGCGCAGGCCGTGGCGTACGCGGCGGCTGCGCTCGGCGTCCCCGTCTTCGTTGCGATGCCCGAGGGCGCCCCCGCGACCAAGGTCGCCGCGACGCGCAGCTACGGCGCGGAGGTGCGCTTCGGCGCCGACACGACGAAGCTGATGCCGATCGTCGAGGACCTGCGAACCGCGCGCGGGCTCCGCTTCGTTCATCCCTTCGACGACGAGGCGGTGATTGCGGGCCAGGGCACCGTCGCGCTCGAGGTGCTCGATGATCTGCCCGACGCCGACGTCATCGTCGTGCCGGTGGGCGGCGGAGGGCTCATCTCGGGCATCGCGACGGTGATGGCGGCTCGTCGCGCGGGCGCGCGCGTGTATGGCGTCGAACCCGAGGGAGCGCAGGCCGTCCGGCGCGGGCTCGAGGCGGGGAAGTCGGTGCGGCTCGACTCGGTGCACACGGTCGCCGACGCGCTGGCGGCCCCGTTCGCGGGCGAGCTGTGCCTCGAGATCATCCGGCGGCTCGTCGCGGACGTCGTCGTGCTGTCGGACGAGGAGATCGTCGAGGGCATGCGCCTCGTATGGGAGCGCGCCCGGCTGGTCGTCGAGCCGGGCGCCGCCGCCGCGGTGGCCGCTCTGGTCGCCGGTCGCATTCCGGTGCGGGAGGGCGAGCGTGTCGTCGCCATCCTCAGCGGCGGGAACGTCGACATCGCGCGCGCGGCCGAGCTCCTCGCGTCCGCATGAAGCTCACGCTCTTTGCCGACGGCGGCGCGCGTGGGAACCCGGGACCGGCTGGCTCCGGCGCGGTGCTGCTGGCCGAAGACGGCCGCGTCGTCGCCGAGATCGCGCGCTTCCTCGGTCACGCGACGAACAACGTCGCGGAGTACACGGCGCTCATCCTGGGCCTCGAGGAGGCCGAGAGGCGCGGCGCGACCGAGCTCGACGTACGGCTGGACTCGCTGCTGGTCGTCCAGCAGATGCGCGGGCTGTGGAAGATCAAGCACCCCGGTCTCCGGCCGCTCGCTCTACGCGCCGGCGAGCTGCTCGCGCGCTTCCCGGTGCGCACCATCGAGCACGTGCCGCGAGAGCAGAACACGCTGGCCGACGCGCTCGTGAATCGCGCGATCGACGAGAGCCTCGCCGCGTCATGAGCGAAGACCCGCTCGCGACGATGCTGACCCGCAGCCTGGGGGCGACCGTGAGTGACGCGCGTAGCGAGGTCGTCCGCAAGGGCGACACGGTCGAGCTGGAACGGGTGCGGTTCACCGCCGAGGGCGTGGAGCGTTCGCTCGTGTTCGTCCGCTTCCCCAAGGAACGCGCGCTCGAGGTGCACCTTCTGCCGTTCCTCGCGCGCAAGACGGATCGCGTGCCGCGCGTCTACGCGCGAGGGATCCCGCCGCCGATGGTGCCGGCCTGGCCGTGGGTCCTGCTCGAGGACCTCGTCGCCGCGCCGGACGCCTGCGACGACATCGCGGGGATCGCCGCGGTGAAGCGGGACATCGAGCGCGCGGTGTCCGGCGACCTCCCGGCGCTGCGTGCCCTCGGCGTACCCGGCACGGGCCGGACGCTCATGCACGGAGACCTGCGCTGCGTCAACGCCAAGCGTTCGGATCGCGGCATCGTCATCGCGGCCTGGAGCCATGCGCACCTGGGTGACGGCGAGGAGGACGTGCTGGCCCCTAGAATGGATGAGCCGAGCAGGCCAGACGGTCGCGGCGAAAGCTGAGGAAAGTCCGGACTACAGAGGGCACCGTGGCGGGTAACGCCCGTCCGCCGTGAGGCGAGGACCAGCGCCACAGTGACGAACCGCGCAAGCGGGTGAAACGCGGCAAGCTCCACGGGTAGCAAGGTCAAATAGGGGGACCATGGCGTGGCCCGCGCCGTCCCCGGGTTGACCGCTAGAGGCGGGCGGCGACGCTCGTTCGAGAGGGATGACCGTCCTTCGACAGAATCCGGCTCACCGGCCTGCTCGGCATTCCTTCATCCGCCGGCCGGGCTCGGTCGTACCATTTGATACGCCGCCTCGCCGCGGCGACGACGATATTAGGGGGAAACATGAAGCGTTTTGCCTTGGCGATGGCCGCATCGCTCGCCCTGGCCGCCTGCGGCGGCGCCGCGACAGGCAGCCCGTCGCCGGCCGCTGCGACGACCGCACCGACGACGGCACCGACCGCCGCGCCGGCGACCACGTTCGTGTTCAAGGCGGACCTGAAGTCGAGCAACGAAGTACCGCCGATCACTGGCGCTGAGGCGTCCTGCGCCGGCACGGGCACGCTCACGCTCGACACCGCGGCCAAGACGGCGAAGTTCGACGTGTCGATCACCGGCTGTCCGGCCGGCGCGGTCATCAACATCGGGCACATCCACCAGGGCGCTGCCGGCGTGGCTGGTCCGGTGAAGATCGACTCGACGCTCAAGCCGGGCGAGCTCACGCTCACGGGCGGCGCCGTGACGTTCAGCAGGACGAACCCAGCCGCCGACCCCGCTGTCATGGCCGACGTCATCGCGAATCCCGCGGGGTGGTACATGAACTGGCACAGCGCGGTAAACGGTGGTGGCGTCATCCGCGGGCAGCTCGTCAAGGGGTAGTCGCTCACACACTCGTACGTGAAGGAGGCTCCCGTCGGGGAGCCTCCTTTTCATTTGGGCGCGAGCCACTCCTGAAATGCGTCGAAGGAGTAGGGCCTGCCGAGGAACTCCTCTATGAGTTGCCTGGCGGGTTTCGTCCCGCCCTGCGCGAGCACGACGTCGCGGTACCGGCGCGCGTTCGCGGGGTCCATGTAGCCGTTCGTGAACTGTGTCGTGAAGTCCTTGGCGACAGTCAGGCTCAGCATGTAGGTGAAGTACGCGGCGGTGTATCCCTCCAGATGGCCGAAGCTCGCCTGGAACCGCGACTCGGGCACGAGCTCCGTGGGTGAGTAGCGCTCCGCGAGCTCGAACAGCACCTTCGTCGTGTCGAGGGTCTTCGGATCGCGATCGTGATACGCGAGCGACAGCGCCGAGAAGTACAGCTGCCGCTGCACGGCCTGCCCGCGGGCGAAGTCGCGCGCCGCGCGAAGGCGCCGCACGAGCTCCTCGCTGATCGGCTCGCCCGTCTCGACGTGCTTCGCGAATCGACGCAGCACGGTGAAGTCGTAGATCCACTCCTCGAGGAACTGCGACGGCGCCTCGACGAAGTCCCATTCGGTCACGCCGGCGAGGCGTGCCCACGGGATCTTGCGAGTGACGATGCCGTGGATGAGATGCCCAAACTCGTGGAAGAACGTCACGACCTCGCCGTGCTCCATGAGCGCCGGCGTCGTCGTGTCCGGATCGGGGAAGTTGCACACGAGCACCGGATGAGGTTCCTGCTTCCCGGCGACGCCTGGACGCAGCGAGAAGCAGGCGGCGTGCTTGTACTTGCCGTCCCGCGGGTGCATGTCGAGCGAGATGCGGCCCGCGGGCTCGCCGTCGACGGTCACGTCGAACGTCTCGACCGACGGATGCCAGAGCGTGACGTCGACCTTGCGGAACTCGATCCCGAAGAGCTCGCTCACGAGATCGAGGATGGCCTGCCGCACCGCGCGGTACTCGAAGTACGGACGCACCGTGCGCGCGTCGAACCCGAGCCGCTCCGACTTGACCCGGTTGGTGTAGTAGCTGGACTCCCAATCGCCGAGGGTGGACGCGCTCGGCTGGTCCTTGCGCTTCTCCGCCAGCAAGAGCTCACGATCGGCGCGCGCGCTGTCGACCGTCGCGGCGTACGCGCGCTCGATGAAGGACCGCGCATTCGCCGCGCTCTCCATCATCAGCACCTCGGTCGCGTAGTCGGCCCACGTCGGGTAGCCGAGCAACGTGGCGAGCTCGTGTCGCGTCGCGAGCATCCGGTCGAGGACCTCGAGGTTGCGCGGGGTCGCGCGCGAATGGAACTCCCCGGCCAGCCGTCGCCGCGCGGTGCCGCTGCGCGCGTACGACATGAACGGGTAGAAGTCGGGGTAATCCGTCGTGATCCGGACCGAGCCGTCGGCGGCCGGCGGATGCGCCGCGACATAGTCCGCGGGCAGGCCGGCGAGCTCGTCGGCCCCGGCCAGGTCGACGCTCCGGACGTCGTCGCGGATGTTGCGTGAGAACTCTTGGCCGATCGTCACGAGCTCCTCGCGGAGCGCCTTCACACGAGCCCGACCGGCGTCGTCGAGCTCCATGCCGGTCCGCCGCATGTCTCGCCGGACGAGCGTCACGACGCGCTTCGCCTGCTCGCCGAGCGCTGCCTCGTCGATCGCGCGCAGCGCCGCGTACAGCGCGCGGTTCTGGAGCAGCTCCGTCTGGAAGCGGCTCGCCTCGCGGACCATCTCCTCCGCCGCCTTCCGCGCGTCCTCGTTCGGATGCACCTCGGAGAGCAGGCTGCATTCCGATCCGACGTTGGCGATCTCGACGGTGAGGTCGTTCAGCGGCTGAAGGACGTTCGCTTCGGTGAAAGGCGCGCTCGCGCTCTCGATCCGCGCCAGGTGCGCGCGTGCCGCGTCGAGGCGCGCTCGGTTCCGCGAAGAGATCTCCCTGCCGATCGCCGTGGCGGTCCCGGCGTCCGCGCTCACCGTTCGAGTCTCGCAGACGGCGGGCGAGCGCGCACCCCGTACGATTCGCGACGTGGAGGCGGTGGAGTTCGCGATCGGCCTGGTCCTCGTGTGGGCGGTCTTCAACGATGTCTTCTCGTCCGTGATCCTTCCGCGGCCGACGCCCAGCCGCTTCCGTCCGGCAGCGATGCTCGTGCGCACGACCTGGCGGCTATGGCGGAGTCGCTACGTGGGCGAGGCGCGGGCGGATCACCGCGAGCGCCGCCTCGGCGTGTACGCGCCGGCCATCGTGATCGCGCTGCTCTTCCTCTGGATCGCGATGCTGGTCGCGGGATTCGGCCTGATGCTGTACGCGCTCCGCGATCAGGTGCATCCGAACCCCGACCTCGGAAGCGCCCTCTACTTCGCGGCGACGTCGATCCTCACCATCGGCTTCGGCGACTTCGTGGCGACGGCCTGGCCGGCGCGCACCGTGGCGATCGTCGCGGGAATCGCGGGTCTCGGCGTCGTCGCGCTCGGCATCACCTATCTCTTCTCCCTGTATGGCTCATTCCAGCGGCGCGAAGTGCTCGTCGTGACGCTCGACGAGAGCGCCGGCGCTCCGCCATCAGGGGTCACGCTCCTGGAGACGTACGCGCGGCTTGGGATGGGAAAGGACCTCGATCTCCTCTTCGGTCGCTGGGAGAGTTGGTGTGCCGAGGTCCTCGAGAGCCACGTCGCGTATCCGATCCTCGCCTTCTTCCGCTCGACGCACGACAACGAGTCCTGGGTCTCGGCGCTCGGCGCCGTCCTCGATGCGTCGACGCTCCTTCAGACGACGATCGCCGCGGGTCCGCAGGGCCATGCCCACCTCACCGGCGGCATCGGCGCGCACCTGGTCGAGGATATGACGGGCTTCCTGCGTCTCGCGGGGGACGACGACTTCGGCGTCGAGCGTCAGGAATTCGACAGCGCCCGCGATCGGCTGTCGGCGGTCGGGTACGCGCTCCGCCCAGCCGACGAGTCCTGGCAGGCGTTCGCGACGATGCGCGGGCGCTACGCCAGCCGCCTCAATGCCCTGGCGCGCTTCCTCGCCGTCCCGCCGACGCTCTGGATCGGCGACCGCTCGCCGCTGCGCCACGTGCCGGGCGCCTGACCCATTGACCGCTTGCTTGCCCGCCGAGTGGCGGACGCCGCCGTCACGGACGGGGTCGCATCCGCGTTCACCTCGTATGCGCGCATCGGGTACCTTCTGGACCCAGATGAGGGTGCTGGTCGTCGACGACGACCAAGGGATACGTGAGCTTGTCTCGACCGCGCTGACCGAGGAGGGCTACGACGTCAGTGGCGCGGCCGACGGCGCCGAGGCTCTGGACCGCATCGCCGAGACGCCGCCGGACGTGATCCTCCTGGACATGCGCATGCCGGTGATGGACGGCTGGGAGTTCGCGCGGCGCTACCGTTCGCAACCGGAGCCCCACGCACCCATCGTCATCGTCACGGCCGCCCTCGATGTCGCGAAGGATGCCAGGGAGATCGGCGCGGACGGTTTTCTCGCGAAACCGTTCCAGATCGACGATCTCGTCGCGCTCGTCGAGCAGCATGCCGGTCCTCCCGCGGGCGGCGACCGGCTCAACTAGCCGACCCGGTGCGTCCGCTCGACCCCGCGCGGCGAGACTCGAGCGGACCGGGGGTTAGATTTCTCGGGCAGCGGTGAGGGACGGGCTTCTCCTAGAGGCGCAGCGCGTCGAGCGGGCCATCGCCCGTGCGCGATGGGGCGCTGCGGCGATCATCTTCATCCTCGGACCCAGCTTCCCGAACCTGTCGATTGTGGCCGTCTACGTCCTGGGCCTCTATCTCAGCGCGTACAACATCGCGACGCTGCGCGCGTCGGGTCGCGCGCGCTCGCTGCGCGAGCACGATCGGATCGCGAAGTTCGCGTTCGCCGGCGACGTCACGGCGCTCTCTGTCGCGATGTTCCTGTTCTCGAGCGACCTCCTGTGGACGACGTACTTCGCCGGGACGCTCATCATCACCGCGGCCGCGTTCCGCTTCGGGACCCGGGGCACCATCGCGGCGACGGGCATCCTGAGCGTGGCCTACCTGATCGTCGCGACGTACCGGCTCGTGGCCTTCGGCTACGAGTTCGCCCCGCAACGCGCCGCCTTCAACATCTCGATCTACGTCCTGACCGGCTTCCTCGTCGACCGGATCCTCGCCGACGTCCGGAAGCTGCGGGTCGACCGCGAGGATCTCATCGGCCGGCTCCAGCGTCGGGTCGCGGAGGATGAGGCGCTCGCACAGGTCACGCGGATAGTCGCGAGCGTGCCCGCGGCGGGCGGCGCCGTGCCGGCGATCATGCGCGCGAGCCGCGAGGTCGTCCGCTTCGACCGTGCGACCGTGTTCGTCGCCGATGAGGAGCAGCAGGAATACCGCATCGTCCACCGGCTACGGTCCGACGACGATCGGTCCCCGCCCGCGAGGCGGATCCGCTTCGGCCAGGGGCTCGTCGGCGCGGGAATAGCCGCGGATCGTGCAATTCTCGTACGCGACGCGCTCGATGACCCACGCTACGGTCCTCGCGACCGCGACGAGATCCGGCGGTCGATCATCACGGTGCCGCTGAAGGTGGGCGGGCGGCCGGTCGCGGTGTTCTCGATGTCGCGGGCGCTGCCCGATCCGTTCGGCCCGGACGACCTGCGCGTCGCCGAGACGGTCGGAAGCCTCATCGCCCAGGTCATGGAGAACGAGCGTCTCTTCGAGGAGGCGAGCGAGGCCGAGGCGCTGCGGGCGCTGGACCGGCTGAAAGACGAATTCCTGGCCGCGGTCAGCCACGAGCTGCGCACGCCCCTCACGGTCATCGGCGGCGCGCTCGAGCTGCTCGACCACGCCTCGGCGGACCTGACCCCGCGCTCGCACCGGCTCATCGATCAGGCCAGGCGGAACGTGCAGCGGCTCCAGCACGACGTCGAAGATCTGCTCGACCTCGCGCAGCTGCAGGAAGCGAAGATCGAGCTATCGCGCGAGTTCGTTCCGCCGGAGGCCCTGCTCGCCGAGGTCGCGTCGGCCCACGAGGTCATCGCGACGCAGCGATCACAGCGGCTCGTCGTCGACTGCGTTCCGGGGATGCCGCCGGTGCTGGTCGACCGCCGACGCATGCAGCAGGTGCTGGGCAACCTCGTCGCGAACGCGGTCCGCTACTCGCCGGAGGGAGGATCGATCCGACTGCGCGCCGAGCGGGCCGTGGGCGAGATCCGCTTCAAAGTGCTGGACGATGGACCGGGGATCCCCGAGGCGGATCGAGAACGGGTGTTCGACAAGTTCTACCGACTCGCCGGCAACCGAGAGACCGCGAGCGGGACCGGGCTGGGCCTCGCCATCGCCAAGACCCTCGTCGAGCTGCACGGCGGCCGGCTGTGGGTCGAGCCGCGTGACGACGCCCAGGGGAGCGCCTTCATCGTCGCCGTGCCACTCGAAGCGGCGCCGGTTGCCGCGGAGGTCCTGTCGTGAAGATCCTGGTGATCGACGACGAACCCGACGTCACGGCGCTCATCGCGATGGGCATCGCGGACCAGCATCCCGACTGGCAGGTCGTCGAGTGCAACAGCGGTCCCGACGCGCTCGCGCGCATCCGCGACGAGAGGCCCGACGCCGTCCTCCTAGACCTCGCCATGCCGGGCCGCGACGGCTTCAGCGTTCTCGAGGAGCTCCGCGAGACCGAGAACGACGTGCCAGTCATCGTGCTCACGGCGCGCGACCTCGAGCACGACAAGGTCCGTGGCCTGGAGCTGGGGGCGGACGACTACATCACGAAGCCCTTCAGTCACAAGGAGCTGTCGGCGCGCGTCGACGCCGTGCTGCGCCGATACCACGCGAGCGCGGCGCTCGCGCGGCCGAACGTGTTCACGCGGGCCGGTCTCCGCCTCGACTTCGCGCAGCGCCGTCTCACCATCGGCGAGCGCGAGGTCGCGCTGACGCCCACCGAATACAACCTCCTGTATCACCTCGCGACCAACGCGGGGCGCGTCATGACGCACGAGGTCCTGCTCGGAAGCGTGTGGGGGCCGGAGTACCGCGCCGAAGTGCATTACCTCAAGGTGTACGTGGGACGTCTGCGGAACAAGATCGAAGCGGACCCGCAGCAGCCTCGACACATCCTCACTGTGCGCGGCGTCGGCTACGAGTTCAGCGGGTCCCTCCGGTGAGAGATCAACGGCAACGGTCCTTCGACCCATTGACGGCGCGCGCACGCAGTTGCTAGAGTGCTCGAGCCCGGAAGCGGGACATCACAGAAGGAGTGCGGCAGGGACGTGTTGAGCAGCTTCATCCAGCGTCTCGCGGGCACCGAGGATCCGACCTCGGCGAAGCCTGCCCACTTCCGGATGCATTAGGGGCTCGGTACCCCTCGCGCACCTCCGGACCGTGGGCAAGAGCCCACGGTTCTTTGTTTTCGCCGATGACGGCGACGTGGGCAGCGTCTCGTGAAAGGGAACGCGTCATGGCCCTCGATCTGCGTCAAGCCCCGCGACCACCCTCGCAGGAAGTGTCCGGCCACGCCCTCGTCGCGCGGGGCGTTGCCAAGAGCTTCCGCGGCAAGAAGACGATCCGCGCCGTGGACGGCGTGTCGCTGCACGTGCGGCGCGGCGAGATCTACGGCCTGCTCGGCGCCAACGGCTCGGGCAAGTCGACGCTGATCCGGATGTTCTCGACGCTGCTGTCGCCGGACAGCGGCGATGTCCGTGTCTTCGGGCACGACATCGCGGCGGAGGAGCTCGCGGTGAAGCGGCTCATCAACCGCGTGTCCGTCGAGGCCTCGTTCTTCAAGAAGCTGTCGGCGATGGAGAACCTGATCTACGCCGGCCGCCTGTACGGGCAGACCGGGTCGGAGGCGCGCGCCCGCGCGCGCACGATCCTCCGGCGTCTCGGCATCGCGGACGACCGCTTCGACGAGCCGCTCGAGAAGCTCTCGCGCGGGATGCAGCAGAAGGTGGCGATCGCGCGCGCCTTCCTGACAGCGCCGATGTTGCTGCTGCTCGACGAGCCGACGACCGGCCTCGACATCCGCAGCAAGCGCGAGGTCCAGACGTTCGTACGCGACCTGCGGGACGGGCACGACGCGACGATCCTGTTGACGACGCACGACCTCGACGAGGCCGAGCGGCTGTCGGACCGGATCGGGATCCTGCACGGCGGACGCCTCGTGGCCGAGGGCTCGGCCGACGAGCTCGCCGCGCAGCACGGCGGCGCGGACCTGGAGGCGGTGTTCATGACCGTGACGGGCCGCCGGCTCGAAGACGCGGATACCCCGGAGGACCGCGCGCGGTGATGGTCCTGTCGGATCAGCCCAAGCTCGCGTACGCCTTCATCGCGAGAGAGGTCGCGCTCATGAAGCGCTACTGGCTGTGGGAGATCGTCTGGATCGTCTATGGGGCGGTGACCTCGCTGTCGGTCGCCTATATCGGCCTCGCCGCGCCCGCGATCTCCGGCGGCCAGGTGGACGAGGCCGCGGTGCGGCGCTTCGTCCTCTACCTGCTGGTGGGCACGATCGCCTGGCGGTTCCTGGGGCTGGTCTTCGAGAACATCGCGGAGATCATCGCGTGGGAGCGATGGGAGGGCACCATTGAATACACGTTCATGGCGCCCGTGCCGCGCCTCACGCATCTCGCGGGCATGTGCGGCGGCACGATCGTGCGCGCGCTCGTCATCAGTCTGACCACGCTCGGCGCGGTCGCACTGTTCGTGCCGGTCGATCTGTCGCGGGCCAACACGCTGAGCGCGCTCGGCCTGCTCGCGGTCGGCACGGTCGCCTTCATCGGGCTGGGCATCGGGTCGGCGTGCTTCCCGCTGCTGTGGACCGAGAAGGGCCTGCAGATGGCGTACATCGTCCAGGCCGTCGTCCTGCTCGTGTCCGGCGTCTACTACCCGACGACGGTGCTGCCCGGCGCGCTGCAGGCGCTGTCGGTCATCTCGCCCGCCACCTACGTCATCGAGGGCATGCGCCGCGCGCTGCTGGATGGTGCCGATCTCGCCTCGCTGTGGCCGTTCGTCTGGCCCGCGCTGCTCATCGGCGCGCTCTCGATCCCCGTGGGGCTGCGCCTGTTCGTCTGGGCGGAGCGCTTCGCGAAGCGGACGGGCCGCCTCAAGCGCAGTGGCTAACCGGCGGGGCGGCGACGCGTCAAGGTGACCAGATCGGAGCGGCTCAGCGTCACCGCGCTCGGCGCGAGCGGGGTATTCGTCTCGTTCGGATAGCCCGGCTGGTTCAGCAGCTGCCAGCGCGCTACGAAGTACGCGAGCGGCCGCTTCGAGGAGATTGCGTCCTCGGCGACGACGACCGTGATGCCGCGCGCGCAGCAGGCCAGGGCGGTGTAGACGATCGATCCGTTCGAGGATGTGCCGGCCATGAGCGCGAATGAGCACCCGCGCAGATGCTGCTCGAGCTCGGTGCGAAAGAACTTGTCGGCGCCCGAGCGGACCACGGGCTCGGCGGCGCGCCGATCGAGCGCGGCGAGGACCGTCTGAGGCGCGCGCCCGAGCGAGAAGATGACCGGCGCGCCCGCCTCGCGCGCGCGGTCGATGAGCGATCGGACGATCGGGACGGTGCGCCGGCAGTCGGGCACCGTCGCGCACAGCGCGTCGCTCATGTCGAAGACCAGCAGCGCCGTCGCCGCCGGATCGAGCGATACGGCGACCGGAGCGGGGATGTCGGGTACCTCGATCGTCGGCACGGCGGGTCACTCTACCCGCGCGCGCAGGCGCGCCGTCCGGCGCGCGACTACCCTCGAGGAAATGCCGCCGCTTCCTCCGGCGCCACGGGCGCCGCGCCGCCCGGTCTTCGACGACTACCACGGCGAGCAGGTCGAGGATCCGTACCGATGGCTCGAGGATCCCGCGAGCGCCGAGACGCGTGCCTGGACCGACGCGCAGAACGCACGCACGCGCGGCGTGCTCGACGCGCTAACCGCGCGCAACGGCATCGCCGCCCGCCTGCGCGAGCTGATGAGCGTCGGCGTCATCGACACGCCGCGGCCGATCGCCGGCCGCATCTTCCACATCCGGCGGGGCGGCGACCAGAACCAGTGGGTGCTGTACGTGCGCGACGGGCTCTACGGACAGGACCGCGCGGTCGTCGACCCCAACGAGCTCGATGCCTCCGGCGCGACGGTGCTCGATTGGTACTACCCCTCGCCCGACGCGAAGCTGGTCGCGTACGGCCTGTCGCGCGGCGGCACCGAGATGTCCACGCTGCACGTCCGCGATCTCGCGACGGGGAAGGACCTGTCCGATCGGATCCCGCACACGCAGCGCGGGCAGGTGGCCTGGGCGGGAACCGGCTTCTACTACACGGTGAACCCCGCGCCCGGGACCGTCACGCCCGGCGACGAGCACTACCACCGCCGCGTCCGCTACCACCGGCTCGGCGACGATCCCGCGCGTGACGGGCTCGTCTTCGGCGAGGGGCGTCCGAAGGAGGACATCGTCGGCGTCCAGACCTCGCCCGACGGACGATGGGTGCTCCTGACCGCGAACGTGGGCTGGCTGCGCAACGACCTCTATCTCCTCGATCGCGCCGATGGCCATCGCAACGATCCGCGAAGGGCGCGATGGGCTGAGCACCGCGACGCTCGCGCGCGACGGCCTCTGGATCCGCACCAACGTGGACGCGCCGAATGAGCGCATCGTCCACGCGCCGTACGAGGACCCGGCCAGGTGGCGCACGGTCGTCCCCGAGGGAGAGCACGCGGTCGAGGGGCACGACGTCACGCGGGACCGGATCGTGGTGCACACGCTCGTGCGCGCGACCTCGCGGCTGACGGTCTGGACGCGCGAGGGCGTGCGCGAGCGCGAGATCGAGCTGCCCGGGATCGGATCGATCGGCGGCCTGGTCCAGCGCGATCTCGACGCCGACGTCGAGGGCGACCTGGCGACGTACGTCTTCCAGTCCTTCGTGATGCCGCCGATCGCGTTCGCCCTCGACGCATCCAGCGGCGCGGTGGCCGAGCTCGTGCGCGCGCCGGCGCCGCCCGGCCTCGATCCCGACGCCTTCGTCGTGGAGCAGACCGCGTATCGCTCGACCGACGGCGAAGAGGTCACGATGTTCCTCCTCCACCAGCGCGATGTCGCTCCGAGCGGCGGCGTGCCCACCGTCCTCACCGGCTACGGCGGCTTCAACCTGTCCCGCAAGCCCCAGTACATCGCCGGGGCCGCGCTGTGGGCGGAGCGGGGCGGGCTCTTCGCGCTGCCCAGCCTGCGCGGCGGGAACGAGTACGGCGAACGCTGGCACCGCGGGGGGATGCTCGAGCGCAAGCAGCAGGTGTTCGACGACTTCCACGCGGCGGCGGAGGCGCTCGTCGAGCGCGGCTGGACCGCGCCGTCGGCCATGGGCTGCTACGGAGGGTCGAACGGTGGCCTGCTCGTCGGCGCCGCACTGACGCAGCGGCCGGACCTCTTCGCGGCGGTCGTCTGCGCGGTGCCGCTCCTCGACATGCTGCGTTACCAGCGCCTGCTCATCGCGCGCTTCTGGATCGCGGAGTACGGCAGCTCCGAGGATCCCGCGCAGTACCGCTGGCTGCGCGCGTACTCGCCCTATCACCACGTGCGCGCGGGACCGCGGTATCCCGCGGTGCTGTTCACGACGGGCGAAGGCGACAGCCGCGTGGACCCGATGCACGCACGGAAGATGGCCGCGCTGCTCCAGGAGGCGGCGGGCCCCGGCGCTTGCGTGCTGCTGCGCGTCGACCGAGAGACGGGCCATGGGGTGGGCAAGCCACTTGATCTTCAGGTCGCGGACGAAGCCGATCGCTGGTCGTTCTTCGCGTGGCGGCTCGGAGCGGGCGGCGGTAATCTGGCCGGCGGGTGAACATCCTCAAGTTCCTCCGCGAGCAGGCGAAAGGCTATGACTGCCACGTCTGCGGGAGCAACCATTCGCGCTCCGACATCCGTGTCCTGGGCAAGCTCGAGTCGGCCTGGATCGTCCGTGTCACCTGCGCGAGCTGCCAGACGGCGTTCAAGCTGCTCGTCGTCGTGGACGAGAAGCGCGCGTCCGCGGTCCCGGTGAAGGAAGATCATCCGAGCGAGCGGCGCCGCCCGCCCGTCACCGCCGACGAGGTGCTCGACGCACACGAGTTCCTCGCTGGCTACGAGGGGACCATGGGCGCGCTCCTACCCGAGAAGATCGCCGACCGGACCTAAATGGCCAAGCAGAATGCCGTCATCACCGGGTGGGGCTTCTACGCGCCCTCACGCGTGATGACGAACGCCGATCTCGAGAAGCTGGTCGATACGAGCGACCAGTGGATCGTCGAGCGGACGGGCATCAAGGAGCGCCGCATCGCAAGCGAGGGGGAAACGACGTCGACGATGTCGACCCGTGCGGCTCGCGCGGCGCTCGACCGCGCGCGGCTGCGGCCGGCGGACCTCGATCTCATCATCGTCGGCACCTGCTCGCCCGACTATCTGTTCCCGGCGACGGCTTGCCTGGTCCAGACCGCTCTGGGCGCCGAGCGCGCGGGCGCGTTCGACGTCGAGGCCGCCTGCACGAGCTTCGTGTCCGGCCTGGCGATCGCGAACGGGATGATCGTGGCCGGAGCGGTCCGCAACGCCCTCGTCATCGGCGCCGAGACGCTCTCACGGTTCCTCGACTGGACCGACCGGACCACCTGCGTCCTCTTCGGCGACGGCGCCGGAGCGGTGGTGCTGGAAGGATCGAACGCGTCCGTCGGCATCGAGTCGACGATCCTGCATAGCGACGGCTCGAAGGGCGAGCTCCTCTGGGTGCCCGGGGGAGCGGCCAAGTCGCCCGCGACCAAGGAATCTCTGGAGCGTGGCCTTCACTTCATCCGGATGGACGGCAGCGCGACTTTCAAGCTCGCGGTGAAGTCGATGGCCGACGCGGCCGAGGAGGCGATCGCGGCGGCCGGCCTCCGTCTCGACGATATCTCGATCATGATCCCGCACCAGGCGAACGTCCGGATCATCGACGCAGTCGCCAAGCGGCTGCATTTCCCGGCGGACAAGGTGTTCGTGAACGTCCAGCGCTACGGCAACACTTCCGCCGCTTCGATCCCGATCGCGCTCGCGGAGGCCGAGGCCGCCGGGAGGCTGCGCCGGGGCGACAAGGTCCTGCTGGCGGCGTTCGGCGGCGGATTCACCTGGGGCGCGGCGGTGGTGGAGTGGTGGGGAGCCCACCTCGAGCCACGCCAGCGCAGCATCCTCGACCGGGCCACGCGTGCCTTCGAAGACGTCGTCGACAGGGTGCGTCCAGTCCCCGACTAGACCTCAGTTAGGCGAAGCTCTGGCGGGCACGTTGCCTCGGATTGGGCGAAGCTCGGGTGGCGACGTGTCCTCGGTCGGGGGCCATCCTCGCGACTCGGCGATCCCGCGCTTTACCGCCCGCCGCATCACGGCCGTGAGCGCGGGGCCCCACCTTCGTCGCGAGAATCGGCCCCCTCCCTCGACCTCGCCACCCTCGCTTCGCCCGGCTATCGCCGCGTCGGCCGATGGCCCAGGACTGATTCCGGCGACCAACCCCCTTGACACGGCCCAAACGTGGGGTAGATTGCCCACCGCGTGGTGAGAAGTGGGGGACGGTGGGGAACCGTCCTCCAGAGACGGAAGGGTCGTTGGAGCATTTCTTCGCGGGCGAGTTTGCCCACAGCCTGGACGAGAAGGGTCGGCTCGCGATCCCAGCCAAGTTCCGCCCCCGCTTCAAAGAAGGAGCGGTCGTGACGCGTTGGCTGGGAGAGTGCCTCGCCATCTTTCCGGCCGGCGAGTGGGAAGCCATGCAGGCCGAGATCCGCAAGCGACCGCGGACGGACCGCACGGTCAACGACTTCGTCCACTTCGTGGTGTCGGGCGCGCATGAGACCGAGCCGGACGCCCAGGGACGGATCGTCGTCCCGTCGCACCTCCGAGCGTTCGCCGGGCTCTCGGGCGAAGCCCAGGTCATCGGCGCGACGCGTTGGCTCGAGGTCTGGGAGCCCGCCCGCTGGCGGGCGCGCCTGGCCGAGGTCGAAGGCTCCATTGGCGAAAGCATCGCCAACCTTGGGATCTAGCGATGAACGGGATCGGAGGGCTCATGAGCCGGTTCTTCTGGCCGAAGTTCTCGCCGAGCTTGATCCCCGTCCGCACGGCCGCTTCCTCGACGGGACGGTCGGCGCCGGCGGTCACGCCCGTGCCATCCTCGAACGCACCGCGCCATCCGGCCGTCTCCTGGGCCTCGACCGCGATCCTGCGGCCCTCGCGATCGCGGGACGGGAGCTGGCACCTTTCGGCGAACGGGCCGTCCTCGTCCGGTCGAACTTCGCGCTTTGCGACGTCGTGGCCCGCGAGCACGGGTTCGACGCGCTCGACGGGGCCATCCTCGACCTCGGCCTCTCCTCGATCCAGCTCGCTGACGACGAGCGGGGCTTCAGCTTCCGCTCGACTGGGCCGCTGGACATGCGTGCCGACCCGGACCTTGGGCTCACGGCGGCCGACATCGTGAACCAGGCCACCGACGTCGAGCTGGAGCGGATCTTCGCGGAGTACGGCGAGGAGCCCGAGGCTCGGCGCGTCGCGCGCGCGATCGTCCGCCGGCGCGCCAAGGCTCCGTTCATGGCGGCGGACGAGCTCGGCCGGTTCGTGGCCGGCGTGAAGACGCGCCGTCCGCGTGGCACGGACCCGGCGACGCGCGTGTTCCAGGCCCTGCGCATCGCGGTGAACGACGAGCTCGCCAATCTGTCGAGGGGCCTCATGGCGGCGCTCTCGCTGCTGCGGCCCGGCGGGCGGCTCGCGGTCATTTCCTTCCACTCGCTCGAGGACCGGATCGCGAAGCAGCTCTTCGTCCGGGAGTCGCGCGACTGCATCTGTCCTCCCCACCTCCCCACCTGCGTCTGCGGGCATCGCGCGGGTTTGCGTGTGATCACTCGTCGGCCGATCTCCTCGACCGCCGAGGAGGTCACACGCAACCCGCGCGCCCGCAGCGCCAGGCTGCGCGTCGTCGAGAAGCTGGCTTGATCGCCGCGATCCCTCTTGGGGCGCGGACGGCGCGGTCGCGTGTCGTCGCGGGCCCCCCCGCTGCGGCGGCCGGCCGCGCGCGGAACGCGCCCGGCCGGAACCCACTCCGACACGCGACCACGCCGCCGCGCCATCACCGCGCACGCAGCACGGCCACCCGGACGCGCCAGCGCACGACGGCGTGGGAGTTCCGCTCGTTCGCCGTGGCCGGGGCGAGCATCGGGCTCGTCTTCACCCTCGCGCTGCTCTACCTATCGCAGATCACGTCGCTGTCCGCGGGTGACTACGAGGTCCAGCGGCTGCAGGCGGAACGCGACGAGCTCCGCCGCCAGAACGCGCTCCTCGAGGTACAGCTCGCGCGCCTCGACTCCCCGGCGCGCATTGAGACGCTGGCCACCCGGCTGGGTCTGGTGCGTGTCGCCAGCGTGCCGCTGCTGTTCCCCGCACCGCTCCAAGCGAAGAAATGACCTCCGCCTTCGGCTCCGGCTTTCTGGAGCGGCATCCGCCGCTCCATCAGTAGCAGCCCGTGCAGGCCGTGTCGGCGACGCGACTGCGCGTCCTCTTCGTCATCTTCGCTCTCCTCTCGACGACGCTGGCCGGCAAGATGACGTACTGGCAGGCGATCGCGCGTCCGGAGCTCCTGTCGCTGGCGATCGACCAGGTGCGCAGCGATCTGGTGGTGGCGGCGCAGCGCGGCGTCATCCGCGATCGCAACGGAGCCATCCTCGCGACGACGGTCGGGCTCCGCTCTCTCTACGCGATCCCCGCGCAGATCCCGAAGGAGGATCGGGCCGCGGTGGCGGAGAAGCTCGGCGTGCTCCTGGGGCGCGATCCCGCGGCGATACGCGAACGCCTCGACTCGGGCGCCGAATGGCTCTACCTCCACCGGCGTTTGCCCGAAGACACGGCCGTGGCGATCGCCGCCCTCCACCTACCTGGCCTGGGCTTCCAGACGGAGCCCAAGCGCCTGTATCCGAGCGACACGGTCGGCGCGCACGTGCTCGGGTTCGTGAACGACGAAGGCAACGGGCAGTACGGCGTGGAGGGCGCCTACGACGGGATCCTCCGCGGAACGCCAGGCCGGCTCGTCGTCGAGCGCGATCCCGCGAACCGCGCGCTGCCGATCGGACTCCGCGAGGCGCAGCCGCCGGTCAACGGCGCGGATCTGTCGCTGACGATCGACCTCGGCATCCAGACCGCCTGCGAGCGCGAGCTGCGGACGGCCATTGAGAAGGAGAAGGCCACGGGCGGATCGATCGTCGTGCTCGATCCCCGCGACGGGGCGGTCCTCGCGCTGTGCTCGGCGCCGTCGTTCGATCCATCCGCGGTCGCCATCGCCGACCTCGAGTCGCTGCGCGACCGCGCGGTGTCCTGGGCGTACGAGCCCGGGTCGACGATGAAGGCGCTCACGGTCGCGGCGGCGATCGATCAGAAGGCGGTGACCCCGACGACGAGCTATTACGACGTCGGCTACGCGATCATCGGCGGCCGGCGTCTCAACAACGCGCTCGGCAAGGCATACGGGCCGACCACGGTGACGCAGGTGCTCGAGCGATCGGCCAACGCGGGGGCGGTGTTCGTCGCCAGGAAGCTCGGCGCCGAGCAGCTCTATCGCTACATCAACGCGTTCGGGCTGGGGCACGCGACCGGCGTGGACCTCGCGGCGGAGGCGACCGGACAGGTCCGGCCGCTCGCGGAGTGGTACCCGGTCGACCTGGGGACGGCGGCTTTCGGGCAGGGGTTGAGCGTGACGCCGCTCCAGCTCGCCGCGGCCTATGCGGCGATCGCGAATGGTGGCATCCTCTACCGCCCCTACGTCGTGGCGAGCCGGCGCGATGCGGACGGGGAGCACCGCACCGCGCCGGTGGCGGTCCGGCGGGTCATCTCCGCCGAGACCGCGGCGGCGATGCGCATGATGCTCACCTCGACGGTCGACAACGGCATCGCCAAGAACGCGTCCGTTCCGGGATTCAGCATCGCGGGGAAGACGGGCACGGCGCAGATACCGGACGCGACCGGTTCGTACGAGAGCGACGAGTACGTCAGCTCGTTCGCGGGCTTCGCGCCCGCGGACGATCCGAAGATCGTGACGGTCATCGTGCTCGAGCGTCCGCAATCTCGTCTGCTCGGCACGCTCACCGCGATGGCAGCGTTTAGAGGGTTCGCGCCGGACGCGCTCCGGTACGAGCGCGTGCAGCCCGATCGCAGACCGTAGCATCGATCCGTGTTCACGCTCGGTCGACTGGTGGAGGCCAGCGGTGGACAGGTCGTGCGCGGCGACGCCGATCCCGACATCACCTTCGGGTCGGGCTCGTTCGATTCGCGCATCGCCGCGCCCGGATCGCTCTTCTTCGCGCTGCGGGACCAGCGCGACGGCCATGATTTCGTCGCGGACGCCCTCGCGCGCGGCGCGCGCGGCGCGGTCGTCGACCACGTGCCCGACGGCATACCCGCCGACGCGCTCCTGGTGCGGGTCGCCGACGTCCCGCTCGCGCTTCGCGCCCTGGCCGACTCCGTCCGCGACGCGCATCCGATCCCGGCGGTCGGGATCACCGGGAACGTCGGCAAGACCACCGCGAAGCAGGCCGCGGTCGCGACGCTCGGCGTTCGGTATCGCGTGCTCGCGGCACCGTCCTCCTACAACAACGAGATCGGCGTCCCGTTGACGTTCCTGATGCTCGAGCCGTCGCACGAGGTCGCCGTCGTCGAGCTGGGCTTTTACGTGCCCGGCGAGATCGCCGATCTCAGCCGGCTCGTCCGTCCGCGCGTCGGCATCGTGACGGCGGTCCCGGATCGGCCGGTGCATTTCTCGCGCACCCCGAGCGTCGACGCGATCGCGCGTGGCAAGGCGGAGCTCGTTGCGGCGCTTCCGGCCGATGGGGTCGCGCTGCTGAACGCGGACGACGCGCGCGTCCGCGCGATGGCGTCATCGACGAAGGCGGAGGTCGTGCTCTACGGCGAGTCGGCCGACGCCGAGCTCCGCGCGACCGATATCCGCGACGAAGGTCTCGCTGGCACGCGTTTCACCGCATCGTTCCGTGGAGAGCGCGCCACGGCGACGCTACCGATCCCGGGCCGGCATCTCCTGCCCGCCGCGCTCTCGGCGCTGGGTGCGGCCGTCGCACTCGACGTGCCGCTCGAGGAGGCCGCTGTCGCGCTCGCGACGCTGGAGCCGCCACCACACCGCATGAGCGTGCGACAGGGCACGCGGTGGACCGTGATCGACGACTCCTACAACGCGAGCCCCGCGGCCGTCGAGGGCGCGCTGCGCGTGCTGCGTGCCGTGCCCACGCGAAAGGTCGCCGTCCTCGGGGACATGCGAGAGCTCGGGACACTGTCGGTCGCCGCGCACGAGGACATCGGACGCCAGGCGGCCGCGAGCGCGGAGGTCATCGTCGGCGTGGGAGAGCTCGCCGCCACCATCGTGTCCGCCGCGAAGCGAGCCGGCCATGCCGACACGCACCGCGTCGCGGACGCGGCCGAGGCGCTCGTGCTCCTCCGGAGGGTCCTGCGCGACGGTGACACGGTGCTCGTCAAGGGTTCGCGCGCGCTCGAGCTCGACCGCCTCGCCGACGCGCTCGTGGGCGTCGGCGTGGCCGCCTGATGGCGATCCTCGCCCTCGGTGTGCTGCTCATGACCTTCATCACGGGCCTCGTCCTCGGCGGACCGTGGATACAGGTGCTGCGCTACCTGCGGATGGGGAAGCAGATCCGGCGCGAAGGGCCGCGCACCCACCTCGCGAAGCAGGGCCTGCTGACGATGGGCGGAGCCCTCTTCATCGTCGTGGTGGTCGCGGTGATGATCTTCGTCGGGCTGTTCCTGCCGGAGGCGCAGCGCGGCGACTTCGTCGCGCAGACGGTCGTACCGATCGGGGCGCTCGTCGGCGTCGCCGTGCTCGGCGCGATCGACGACTACGCGAACGTCGTCTACGGCTTCGGAATCCGGGGCCGGCACAAGCTCATCTGGCAGGCCATCGTCGGAATCGTCGGCGCGATCTACATCCAGCGCCACTTCGCGATCACCGGCGTCCTCGTGCCTCTCTACGGCGAGGTCGAGATCGGCGCGGTCGCCTTCGTGCTGCTCGCGATCCTGGCCATCGTCGCCACCTCGAACGCGGTGAACATCACCGACGGCCTCGACGGCCTCGCCGGCGGGCTGTGCGTGTTCGCGTTCCTGTCGTTCGCGTTCATCGGCGCCGCTCGCGGCTTCCCGTGGCTCGTGGTGTTCTGCGGCGCGATGGTCGGAGCGTTGCTCGCGTTCCTGTGGTTCAACGTGCATCCGGCGGTCTTCATGATGGGAGACACGGGATCGCTCGCGTTCGGCGCGACGCTCGCCACGGTCGCGCTGACGACCGGCTTCATCCTGCTGCTGCCGATCGCGGGCATCGTGTTCGTCGTGATGATCGGCTCGGTCATCATCCAGGTGGCGAGCTTCAAGATCCGCGGCAAGCGCGTCTTCCGCATGGCGCCGTTCCACCACCATCTGGAGGCGATCGGCTGGCCGGAGTCGCAGGTGACGATGCGGCTGTGGCTCATCGGGGCGCTCGGCGCGATCGTCGCCGCGATCCTGGCGTTCGCGACGCCGATCAAGTGAGCACGCCATGACGCTGCTGTTCGATCCGGAGGTCACCACGACCGAATTCAGCGGCCGCCGCGTCACCATCGTCGGGCTGGGCAAGGGCCGCACGACCGGAGGCCTCGCCCGCTACCTCGTGGAGGCCGGCGCAAAGGTCACCGTCAGCGATCCGAAGAAGCACGACGAGCTCTCCGAGGGCATCGCGCGGCTCGGCGATCTGCCGGTCGAGCTCGTGCTCGGACCATCGAGCGACGACGCGGCGCTGGCCGATCCGGACTTCGTCTTCGTGACACCCGGGATCCGGCCCCGCTCGCCGACGATCCTGCGCGCGATCCAGCGCGACATCCCGATCCTCACCGAGATGGGCGTCTTCTTCCGGCTGTGCCCGGCGCCGATCGTCGGCATCACCGGCACGAAGGGCAAGAGCACCACGACCACGCTGGTCTCGCGGATGCTTGGGCGGGGTACGCGCCGCGTCGTCACCGGCGGGAACATCGGGAGGGCCGTCATCCAGGAGCTCGGATCGATCAGGCGCGACGACATCGTCGTGCTCGAGCTCTCCAGCTTCCAGCTCGAGACGCTCGGCCACAGCCCGCACGTCGCCGTCGTGACGAACGTGCTCGAGGATCACCTCGATCACCACGGGACGCGTGAGGCCTACGTGAATGCGAAAAGCAACATCGTTCGCTGGCAGGGACCGCGCGACGTGGCCGTGATGAATCTCGATGACGCGGGCTCGCTCGGTCTGCACACCGGCGCGCCATCCGAGCTGCGCGGCTATTCGCTCGCGCTCCGTCCTCGCCGCGGCGCGTACCTCGACGCGGCGGGCGTGCTCACCCTCGCGAGCGCGAACGGCCCCCTGCCGATCTGCGCCGCGTCCGAGTTGCGGATTCCCGGACGGCACAACATCGCGAACGCGCTGGCGGCGGCGGTCGCGGCGGACGCCCTTGGCATCGGCGTCGCCGCGATCGCCGACGTCATCCGCTCGTTCGAGGGCCTGCCGCACCGGCTCGAGGCCGTCGCCGAGATCGACGGTGTCCTCTGGGTCAACGACTCGCAGGGCACGACGCCCTACGCAACCATCCCGGCGCTGACCGCCCACGGGCGCACGCCCGTGGTGATCCTCGGCGGCGTCGCCAAGGGCGCTGATTTCGCTGAGCTCGGGCGCGAGGTCGTGCGCGTCGCGCGTGGCGCGGTCCTCATCGGCCAGGCGGCGGACGAGATCGCCGGCGCCATCTCCGCGGCGCGAACGGCGAGAGCTGCGACCTCGCGGCCGGGCTCGTCGGGCCCGACCGTCGAGCGCGCCGGCTCGCTCGCCGAAGCGGTCGCGCGGGCGCGGGCCATGGCCCGGCCCGGCGACGTCGTCCTGCTGTCACCGGCAGCTGCCACTGCGGCCGGCCGAGATCGCGCGCTCGACCCGTTCACGAGCTACGAGGAGCGCGGCGAGGCCTTCCGCGCGCTCGTCCGCGAGATGGCGCGATGAGCCTCGCGCAGCGCGCGATCCTGCGCCTGCCGCGAACGACCACGTACGACCTGTCGCTGCTGGCGGTCGTCCTTGCCTTGCTCGCGGTCGGGCTCGCGATGGTCTACAGCGCCAGTGGGATGCGCGCGCTCGATACGCTCGACGAGCCGCGCTACTTCCTCGTCCAGCAAGCGATCTGGGCGGCCATCGGCCTCGTCGCGATGGTGCTCATCGCCCGCGTCGACTATCACCGCTACCGCGCGCTCGCCCTACCCCTGCTGGCGCTCACCGTCGCGCTCCTCGTCATCGTGCTGGTGCCCTCGGTGGGAACGCGCGTGGGTGGCGCGGCGCGCTGGCTGCGCGTGAGCTCGTTCGCGGGAATCCAGCCAGCGGAGCTGGCGAAGCTCGCGCTCATCGTGTACCTGTCGTTCTGGCTCGCCTCGCGCCGCGGTCGCCTGGGCCGAGCCGGGGTCGTCGGCGGATTCCTCGCGATCGTCGGCGGCGTGACGGCGCTGGTCGTGGCGGAGCCCGATCTCGGGACGGCGATCGTGATCGTGGCGGTCGCGTTCGCGATGTACTTCGTCGCGGGGGCGCGGCCCGCGATCTTCGGCGGGCTGCTCCTGTTCGCGACGATCGTCGTCGGCGGCCTCGCGCTCGTGCAGCCCTACCGCCTGCAGCGCGTGCTCACGTTCCTCGATCCCTGGAGCGATCCGCGTGGCAGCGGCTTCCAGACGATCCAGGCGATCTACGGCCTCGCCCTGGGCGGCCCGTTCGGCGAGGGTCTGGGGGCGGGGAAGGAGAAGTTCGGCTACCTGCCGGCGCCTTACACGGACTCGATCTTCGCCGTGCTCGGGAACGAGCTGGGTCTCCTCGGCACGCTCTGCGTGGTCGTGCTGTTCCTCGTCCTCGCGTTCAAGGGCGTGCGGATCGCGCTTCGCGCGACCGATCCCGAAGGCGCGCTGCTGGCGACGGGCGTCACGGTCTGGATCGCCTTCCAGGCGTGGGTGAACATGGCGGTCGTCGCGAGCCTCGTGCCGATGACCGGCATCACCCTGCCGTTCATCAGCTACGGCGGCAGCTCGCTCTGCGTGGGACTCGTGGCGGTCGGCATACTGCTGAACGTTGGACGGCAGGGCGCCGCCGAGCCCGCGGACGACGGCCCGCGCCTGTCGCGTGCTCCTGGTGGGCGGCGGGACGGGCGGTCACGTCAGCCCGCTCCTGGCGGTCGCGGAGGCGGTGGCCGAGCGAAACGCGGACGCGCGCTTCCTCTTCCTCGGTGGGCGGCGCGGTCTCGAGGGTGACCTCGTGCGCGCCGCCGAGCTGCCATTCCACGCGACGCCCTTCCCGAGCCTGCGCGATCCGGACTCGCGCTTGTCGCTTGTCACGCGTGGCCTCCTGCTACCCATCGCCTTCCTCGACGCGGCCTGGCGGATCGCGCGTTTCCGCCCGAACGTCTGCTGCACGACCGGCGGGCTCGTGTCCCTGCCGATCGTCGCGGCCGCCCGCGCTTTGCGGGTGCCGGTCTACATCTGGGAGGGCAACGTCGTCCCGGGCCGCGTGAACCGGCTTCTGGCGGGTTGGGCGCAGCGCATCGGCGCGACCTTCGAGGACGGACTGCGCGCGCTTCCTCGTGGCCGCGCGGCAGTGTCGGGCACTCCGATCCGGGCCTCGCTGCTGCGCTGGACCCGCGACGAGGGACGCAAGCGGCTCGGGATCGGGCGCGACGAGTCGGTCGTCTTCGTGACCGGCGGCAGCCAGGGCTCGGAGAAGATCAACGCGGCTGTGTTCGCGGGCCTGGACCGGCTGCTGCGTCGCGCCGTGGTCCTGCATCACACCGGCGGCGCGAACCTCGCGCGAGCCGAGGCGCAGGCGGAGCTGCTCGAACGCGTCTCGCGCGGCCGCTACAAGCCCTACGGGTTCCTGCGCGATGAGATGGGCGCGGCGCTGGCGTCCGCCGACCTCGTCATCGCGCGCGCGAGCTCGTCCTCGATCATGGAGCCGCTCGCCTTCGGGGTGCCGCTGGTGCTGATCCCGTTCGGCGCGGCGGCGGACGCCCATCAGGAGGCGAACGCGCGCGCTGTCGTCGAGCGCGGCGCCGCGGCGATGATCCGCGAGAGCGAGCTCGACGGCGACCGTCTGGCCGCGATCGCGGTCGGCATCCTCGACGACCCGGTACGCCACGAGCGCATGCGCGCGGCGGCGAAGGCGGCTGGTCGCCCGCAGGCCGCGCAGTCGATCGCCGCCGAGATCCTTCGCCTCGGTGGCTGCGCGTGACGCGCTATCACGTCGTCGGCATCGGCGGCGCTGGAATGTCGGCCGTGGCGCGACTCCTGCTCGCGGAGGGCGAGGTGAGCGGATCGGACGACGGGCGCTGGCCGTTGGCCGAAGCGCTGCGCCCGCTCGGGGCAACGGTCTATGAGTCGTTCGATCCCGCGCACGTTCGTGGCGCCGAGGTCGTCGTTCGGTCGAGCGCGTACGGCCAGGACAACGTCGAGGTGAAGGCGGCGGCCGAGGCGGGGATCCCGCTGTGGCGACGGCACGAGGCGTGGGCGCACCTGGCAAAGGGAAAGCTCGTCGTCGCGATCGCCGGGACGCACGGGAAGACGACGACGACAGCGATGACCTGGTGCGCCTATCGGGCCGGTGGCGTCGACGCGTCGCTCATCTGCGGGGCGCCGCTGCGCGACATCGGCGCGAACGCGCACGTCGGCCGATCCAAGCCCGGCCCGGTCGAGCCCGGCTCCGGATTCCACGGCGACGTGCTCGTCATCGAGGCCGACGAGTACGACCGCACCTTCCTCGCGCTGGGGCCACTGGTCGGCGTCGTGACGAACGTCGAGCACGACCACGTCGACCAATTCCCGACGCTCGCCGACGTGCAGGGTGCGTTCGCGGAATTCGAGTCCGGCATAACGGGGGTCCTCGTGGCCTGCGCGGACGACCCGGGCGCGGCGGCTCTCGCCGAGAGGCGCCGCGAGCGAGGCAAACACGGGATCTTGCTGTACGGCACGTCGCCGGCGGCCGACGCGCGCATCACTGACGTGCGCGAGGACGGGCGGTTGACGCGATTCACCCTGGCCGGCATCTCGCCGACGCCCCTGGCGGTGGCCATCCGCGTGCCGGGCATGCACAACGTGCGCAACGCGACCGCGGCGCTCTGCGCGGTCCGCGCGCTGGGCCCCGAGGGCAACGCGATGGTCGCGGGAGTCGAGTCGTTCGACGGGACGTCACGACGGCTCGAGACGGTCGGGGAGGCCGCCGGCGTCGAGGTCGTCGACGACTACGCGCACCATCCGACGGAGATCCGCGCCTCGCTGGCCGCGGTCCGGCCGCGGGCGTCGCGCGTCATCGTGGTCTTCCAGGCGCACACGCCGAGCCGCCTATCCGCGTTCTTCGACGATTTCGTCGCGGCCCTGCGCGGCGCGGACGCGGTCGTGATCGCCGACACCTTCCGCTCGGCGCGCGAACGGTCCGACGAGGGCGCCGGCGCCCGCAGGCTGGCCGCGGCCCTGGGAGCGCGCTTCGCCGCCGACGCCGAAGCGGCGGCTCGCGAGGCCGCGTCCCTCGCGCGGCCGGGGGACCTCGTCCTCGTCATGGGCGCCGGGGACATCGGCGCGGCTGCTCCGCGGATCCTCGAGCTCCTCCGCGCCGGCGTCGTATCGGGAGGAGCGCGGTCGTGACGATCACCATCGGCGCGCGCCACGAGCCGATGCGGGAGCACACCTCGCTTCGCATCGGCGGCCCGGCCGACGTCTTCATCCGCATCGCGAGCGACGACGACCTCGTCGGCGCGGTGCAGGTCGCCCGTGAACACGAGCTGCCGGTGTTCATCCTCGGCGGGGGCACCAACCTGCTCGTCGCCGACGCGGGCATCCGCGGCGTTGTGCTCGAGAACGCCTGGACCGAGGACTCGGTCGATGGGGCGGCGATCACTGCGGCGTCGGGAACACCGCTCGCGCACGTCGCCGCGGTCGCCGCGCGCGCGGGTATCGAGGGGCTCGAATGGATGGCTACGGTCCCAGGAACGGTGGGCGGCGCGGTCCACGGAAACGCCGGCGCGTTCGGGAGCGAGACCGCCGATGTCCTGGTCGACGCGGAGCTCGTCGACCTCAATGGGCATCGCTGGACCGCGCGCGTGGACGAGCTGGGGTTCGCGTATCGGACGAGCCGGCTGCAGGGCACGCCGACGATCTGCGCGACCGCGCGCTTCCGCGGGACGCTGGGCGACCGGGCGTCGGCGGTGCGGCGTATCAAAGAGATGGCGAACGAGCGGATCGCCAAGCAGCCGCTCGCGCAGCCGAACACCGGCTCGATCTTCCGCAATCCGCCCGACGACCACGCCGGCCGCCTCATCGAGCAGGCGGGCCTCAAGGGCACGACCATCGGCGGCGCGCAGGTCAGCCAGAAGCACGCGAACTTCATCGTGAATCTCGGCGACGCGACCGCCGCGGACGTCTGGGAGCTCATGCAGCGTTGCATCGAGACGGTGCGCGAGCGCTTCGGCGTGACGCTCGTCCCCGAAGTCGAGCGAGTGGGAGAGTGGTGAGGCGCATCCGCGTCGGCATCCTCGCCGGCGGCGCGTCGGCGGAGCGCGACATCTCGCTCGCGACCGGCTCGCAGATCGCTTCCAGCCTGCCGGCTGACCGCTACGACGTCGTGCTGCTTGACCCGCTCGCGCTCATGGCCCGGAATCCGGCGCTGTCGGAGGCTCAGCGCGCGAGCGCGAGCGCTCTGCTCGCCGGCGGTGGGCGCATCGACCCGCCTCACGTCATGCCGAAAGGCCTCGAGGCGGACATCGAGCGCGCGAGCACGTCACTGGTGCCCGCGACGCGTGCCCTGGCCGCCGAGGGAGACGGCGTCGACGTCGTGTTCATCGCGCTCCACGGCCCCTGGGGCGAAGATGGGCGGATCCAGGGGATGCTCGACGTCGTCGGCATCCCGTACACGGGCTCGGGAGTCCTCGCGTCGGCGCTCGCGATGGACAAGATCCTCGCCAAGGTTGTGCTCGCAGCCAGCGGCCTGGACGTCCCGAAGGGCGTCGTCGTGACGTCGGCCGAGGATCCGGCCGCGCGGACGATCCCGCTCCCGGTCTTCGTGAAGCCCGTCGCGCAGGGGTCGAGCGTGGGCGCGGCCATGGTCGAGCGGGCGGGCGAGCTGCACGACGCCATCGCGGAGGCGCTTCGTCACGACGCCCGCGCGATGGTCGAGGAGCTCGTCGGCGGGATGGAGCTGACGTGCGCCGTCATCGGCAACGACGAGCCCACGCCTCTGCCGGTCATCGAGATCGTGACGAAGCGCCCGTTCTTCGATTACTCGGCGAAATACGATCAGGGCGAAAGCGAGGAAATCGTCCCGGCGCGCATCTCAGCGGATCTCGCGCGCCGGGTGCAGGAGGCCGCGCTCGTCGCGCATCGCGCTCTCGGCTGCCGCGGGATGTCGCGGACGGACTTCATCGCCTCTGGCGACCGCCTCGTCACGCTCGAGGTCAACACGATCCCGGGCATGACCGCGAACAGCCTCTTGCCGAAGGCCGCCCGCGCGGCGGGGATCTCGTTCGCCGAGCTGGTCGAGCGGCTCGTCGGCTGGGCGCTCGAGGACGCCACCCGTCGCTCGCGCTAGGCGAGGCCGCGCGCGCACCCGACGTCCGGTGCCGCGGCGCCGGATCGATCGCACGCGGCTCCTCGCGGCGATCGTCGCGCTCGCGTGCCTCGGCACGCTCGGGACCGCCGCGACGTGGTCGGGTGCCGCGGTGATCGATGCGGTCGCGGTCGACGGTGGGCGGCACGTCACCGCGACGATGGCGGCCGCGGTCAGCGGGCTGATAGGCACGCCGGTATTCCGCGCGAGCGCGCTCGAGTCCCGCGAGCGGGTGCGGGCGCTGCCCGCGGTGCGGGACGCGCGCGTGGCGATCGCCCTGCCGGGGACCGCGCGGATCGAGCTCGTCGAACGTCAGGCGATCGGGCGCTGGGCCGCGGCGGGCACCGAGTGGTTCGTCGACGCCGAGGGCGTCCTGTTCGCCTCCGCCGATCCGACTGCTGCTCCGGAGCTGCGCGTTCAGGACGATCGTGGCGCGCGAAAGCCCGGCGATCGCCTCGACCCGGCGCTCGTGTCCGTCGCGGTGCGTCTCGCGGCGATCCCGGCCGGCGATCTGCGGGCGGACATGACGCGACCATCGGTGCGCATCGACCCCGGACCTGCGGGCATCGTGCTACGGAGTGGCGGACGCTTGGAGATCCGGTTCGGGGGGCCCGAGCGGTTCGATGAGAAGCTCACCATCGTGCGCGCGTATCTCAAGAACAACCCGGATCGGCCGCTAGACTACGTCGACGTGGCACGCCCCGATCTGATCGTCGTTCGACCTGAATAGGGATCATCCATGTGGCTGCCGCTCCTCGGACTCGTTGCGGGAGTCCTCCTCGGGCTCGTCCTGCGCGTCAACCTGCCGATCGACCTCGCCCGCTACACCGCGGTGGGCATCCTCGCTGCGCTCGACTCGCTGCTCGGCGCGTACCGCGCCGAGCTCGAAGGCCATTTCTCCACGCGCATCTTCCTCTCAGGCTTCTACACCAACGCCGTGCTCGCCGCGGCGCTCACGTTCCTGGGCGATCGCCTGGGAATCGACCTTTACCTCGTGGCGCTGTTCGCGTTCGGCTGGCGGATATTCCAGAATGTCGCGGTTATCAGAAGGCATTTCCTATGACTGGCCCCCACGAGCACAGGGCGGGGGCCCCTGCCGAGCGCAGCGAGGCCGAAGGCGGCGAAGTGAGTAGGGATTTGCACCATGCCTGAGCAGACGACGCTCGTCGCGATCGACATCGGCACCACCAAGGTCTGCGTGCTCATCGGCGAGGTCGGCCGGTCCGGTGGCATCGACGTCATCGGGATCGGTCAGGCGCCTTCCGACGGGCTGCGCAAGGGCGTCGTCATCGACATCGACCGGACGGTGCAGTCGGTCCAGTCGGCGATGGAGGCGGCCGAGCGGCTCTCGGGCCTCAAGGTGCGCTCCGCGTTCGTCGGCATCTCCGGCAGCCACATCGGCTCGCAGAACTCGCGCGGCATGGTCGCCGTCTCCGGGCATTCGCACGACGTCGCGCGCGAGGACACTCAGCGCGCGATCGAGGCGGCCCGCGCCGTCTCGATCCCGAACACGCGCGAGATCCTCCATGTCATCCCCCGCGGCTACGTCGTCGACGGCCAGGCGGGCGTCCGCGACCCGATCGGCATGAGCGCCGTACGTCTCGAGGTGGAGACGCACATCGTCACCGCGTCCACGACGAGCGTGCAGAACCTCACCAAGTGCGTCCAGAAGGCGGGCGTCGAGATCGACGAGCTCGTCCTCGCGCCTCTGGCGACGGCCGACGCCGTCCTCAGCGAGGAGGACAAGGAGCTCGGCGCGGTGCTCGTCGACATCGGCGGCGACACCACCGACGTCGCGATCTTCCAGGACGGCTCGATCTCGCACGCGGCGACGATCCCGATGGGGTCCCGGAGCATCACCGCCGACCTCGGCATCGTCCTCCGCGTCACCCCGGACGTGGCCGAGGGGGTCAAGATCAAGTTCGGCACCGCCCTGCCCCTCGAGGTCGACCCGGACGAGGTCGTCCAGATCACCTCGATCGGCGAGGACCTGGCCCATGGCGTCACCCGGCGGCACGTCGCCGAGATCGTGGAATCGCGGATTTTCGAGGTTTTGCGCTTCATCCAGGCCGAGATCGAGGCGGCGGGGGCGACCAACCGCCTCCAGGCGGGCCTGGTGCTGACCGGCGGCGGCTCGCTCCTGTCCGGCCTCGGCCGGGCGGCGCGTGACCAGCTCGGGATGAGCGCGCGGGTGACTAGCCCGTCCGGCCTCGGAGGCCTGGTCGACTCAGTGAGCTCGCCGCCGTACGCCGCCGCGAGCGGCCTACTGCTCTGGGGTGCGCGCAACTGGACGACGGGTGACGAGCGCGCCGGCTCCCGTTCGCTCGACGGTCTCGGTGCGCGTCTCTCGAAGCTGTTCCGCGGGTTCATCCCCTGATCGTTCGGTCGGGCGAAGCCCTCCCTCACTCAACCCCTACTCACTTCGCTGCCTGCGGCTGCTCCGTTCGTGGGGGCCAGGACGACTCAAGCGCTCGGGGACGCGCTATAGTTACGATCAATTAAATACGGCTCCATGCGTGCGCTCAGGGGAGGGGCGGCGCCTGGCCACAGAAGGTGCAAAGGAGGCCCCTCCCATATGCCGCTCCGTTCGGACATAGAGAACTTCGCGCTCATCAAGGTCGTCGGCGTCGGCGGTGGCGGATCGAACGCGGTCAATCGGATGATCCGCGCCGAGCTCATGGGTGTGGAATTCATCGCGGTCAACACCGACGCCCAGGCGCTTCTCCTCTCCGACGCTCCGCACAAGCTGCGCATCGGCGACAAGGTCACCAAGGGCCTCGGCGCGGGCGCGGATCCGGTGGTCGGACGCAAGTCCGCCGAGGATGACAGCGAGAAGCTCTACGAGGCGCTCAAGGAAGCGGACATGATCTTCGTGACCGCCGGCATGGGCGGCGGCACGGGGACCGGTGCCGCGCCGGTGATCGCGGAGATCGCGAAGGACATCGGTGCTCTGACCGTCGCCGTCGTGACGAAGCCGTTCGCGTTCGAGGGCGCGAAGCGCCGCCTCCTCGCGGAGCAGGGCATCGGCGAGCTCGTCGACAAGGTCGACACGCTCATCGTCATCCCCAACGACCGTCTGCTCCAGGTCGTCGAGAAGAAGACCAGCATGGTCGACGCGTTCCGGATCGTCGACGACGTGCTCCGTCAGGGCGTGCAGGGCATCAGCGACCTCATCACCGTGCCCGGCCTCATCAACCTGGACTTCGCCGACGTGAAGACGATCATGACGAACGCGGGATCGGCGCTCATGGGCATCGGCCACGGCACCGGCGAGTCGCGCGCGGCGGATGCGGCGCGCCAGGCGATCATGTCGCCGCTGCTCGAGCAGTCCATCGACGGCGCGCGTGGCGTGCTCTTCACGATCACCGGCGGCCCCGACCTCACGCTGTTCGAGGTCAACGAGGCGGCCGAGATCATCCACGCCGCGGCCGACCCCGAGGCCAACATCATCTTCGGCTCGGTCATCGACGAGCGCATGGGCGCCGAGGTCAAGATCAGCGTCATCGCGACGGGCTTCGACCCGCAGCGCCCGCTCAAGCGCGTCGAGCAGCCGATCTACCGGCGCCAGACCGAGCCCAGGGCCACGGACAAGTCGTCCGAGCGCACGCCGGTGACGGCGGGCGTGACGAACGGCAAGTCCGAAGCGACCGAGAAGTACGACCCGGACGACCTGGAGGTCCCGAGCTTCCTGCGCCGCAAGTGACCCACCACTAGAGGGAATCACGCCGCCGCTACTAGTAGTAGTGGCGGCGTTCCCATATCTTGTGGTCGTGCGCTGCCCGAAGTGCGGTGATCCCGACACGCGCGTCATCGATTCGCGCGAGGCGGAGGACGGTGGATCGATCCGCCGTCGCCGCGAGTGCGACGCGTGCTCGGAGCGGTTCACGACGTTCGAGCGTTCGGAGTCCGCTCGCATCCAGGTCATCAAGCGCGACGGCGCGCGGCAGGAGTTCGATCGCCGCAAGCTCGCGAGCGCGATCGAGAAGGCCGCGTCGAAGCAACTCGCGCCGGAGCGCGTCGTCGCGCTCATCGACGACCTCGAGACGACGATCCGGCAAAGCGGCGCGGCCGAGGTGCCGTCGTACCGGATCGGCGAGATGGTGCTCGAGCGGCTCGAGGCGCTGGATCCGATGAGCTACCTGCGCTTCAAGATCGTCTACGCGCGCCTCGACGATCCGGACGCGCTGTACGACGAGCTCGCCGCGCTCGTCCGGCGGCGCGACGACGCCCGCGAGCGGCAGCTCGCGGAGCAGGGCGTTCTCCTTCCGATCGCCGAGCCGCCGCGCGCTCACGCCCGTCCGCGCAAGCGGCGGTGACCGCGGGCGCGATCAGGGCGGTCCTGTGGGACCTCGACGGAACGCTGACCGACAGCGTCCGCTTCGTCGTCGACACCGCGAACCTGATCATCGCGCGCCACGGCGGCCGCGAGCTCGCCTTCGATGACGTCGGCCGCATGACCGGCCTTCCGCTCGAGCGGATCTTCCGGCTCGCGTGGCCGGATCTCTCGGCGGACGACGCGGTCACGTACCGCGACGAGTACCGCGCGCACTACGACGAGCACGTGATCCCGGCGACGCGGCTCTTCCGCGGCGCGAAGACGACCCTACGGCTGTTCCATCGGGCGGGGCTGCTCCAGGCGACGGTCACCGGCAAGAGAGCCGCGGACTGCGAGCGCATCCTCCGGGGACTCGGCATCGCCCGCGACATCGAGGTGTATCTGGGCGGCGACTCCGTGCCCCGACCGAAGCCGGCGCCGGACCTCGCCCGGCTCGCGATGGAGCGCCTCGGTGTACACGGACGCGAGGCGGTCGTCGTCGGCGACACGCGCGGCGACATGGAGATGGGACGCGCTGCGGGCGCGCGCACGTTACAGGTGCTGTGGGGATTCGAGCGCGAACCATTGACCGACGTCGACATGACCGCGCGAACGTGGAGCGAGCTTCGCGCCCGTATCCTTCCGACCGATGGTGCTCTCCGACCGTGACATCCGCGCCGCGATCGCGAAAGGGCGGATCGGCATCGATCCCTTCGATCCCGAGCTGGTGCAACCCGCGAGCGTCGACATCCGACTCGATGAGCGTTTTCGCGTGTTCCGCTCGACGCGCCACGCGTTCATCGACCTCGCCGCGCCGCTGGACGACATCACCGAGCTCGTGACGGTGGACGAGGCGCCGTTCATCCTCCATCCCGGCGAGTTCGTCCTCGGCTCATCGCGCGAGCGCATCCGCCTCTCTGACGACCTCGTCTCCCGAGTCGAGGGCAAGAGCTCTTTGGGGCGCCTCGGCCTGCTCATCCACTCGACCGCGGGCTTCATCGACCCCGCGTGGGACGGCCACATCACGCTCGAGCTGTCGAACGTGAACACGATCCCGATCACGCTGTACCCGGGCATGCGTATCGGCCAGCTCTCCTTCTTCGAGCTCTCGAGCCCGGCGGAGCGTCCCTACGGCTCGCCGGAGCTGGGCTCCTCCTACCAGGGGCAGTCCGGACCGACGCCGTCGCGGTACCGGCTCGACCTGCCTGAGCGGCGCTGATGTGCGCCTCGTGCCTGGCGATCGTTTTCCTCGAGGCGTTCATCAACGTGGTCTCCGGAGCGCTTACCCTCGCCATCTTCGTGCGCGTTCTGTCGTCCTGGATGCCGCTGCGGCTGCCCTTGGGCCTGGGCGAGCTCGCGTTCGATCTCAGCGAGCCGATCCTGGGGCCGATCCGACGGGTCCTGCCGGCTTCGGCGGGCATCGACTTCTCGCCGTTCGTCGCGCTCGTGGGCATCCAGATCGCGACCTCGGTCCTGCTGCGGCTCCTGCCGCCGGCGGTCTAGCGCGGCGCGCGCCCGCGCCGAGCCTCGTGTCCGGTTCGCCGTGCGCGTCATCCCGCGCGCCGGCCGCGACGCGATCGGTGGCGTGCGGGCAGGGGAGCTCCTCGTGCGCCTCGCGGCCGCGCCCGTCGAGGGAGCCGCGAACGAGGCCTGCGTGGCCCTGCTGGCGAAGGCGCTTGGCGTGCCGCCAACGGCCCTGCGCATCGAGCGCGGCGCACGGGCACGGCAGAAGCTTCTAAGCGCGCCGGGGAGGGCGGCCGAGCGCCTCTCGGCGCTCCTGAAATAGTGGCGCGGCCACCAGCGTATCCAGGAGGCATGGCCGTCGATGTCCTGGCGCTGCCCGCTCTCGCGCTCCGCGCCCGCGAGGCGCACGCTCGTGGCGTGACGTTCGCCGAGGTCGTGCGCGACCACCAGGACGAGGTCTACGGCGTGGCGCTGCGGATCCTCGGCGACCGCGAGGCCGCTCTCGACGTCGCGAACACCGTGTTCCTGAAGGCCTATCGCGCGTTCGACCGCTACGACCCGTCGCGTCCCCTGCGCTACTGGCTGCTGCGCATCGCGACGAACGAGGCGATCAGCGCGGGCCGGGCGCGCACGCGCGACCAAAGTCGGCGCGCTCCGGCCGACGCCGCCGCGACGGTGGCCGACGCCGCGGCGACGCCGGAGGCGGAGGTCCTCTCACGCGAGTCTCGCGAGCGGGTGCGTCGCGCCGTGGCCACCTTGCCGGAGCTCTACCGCGTGCCGGTCGTGCTCCGTTACTTCAACGACCTCTCCCTCGAGGAGGTCGCGGCGGTCACCGGGCGTCCCGTCTCCACCGTCGGCGTCCAGCTGCTGCGCGGGCGGGCGATGCTGCGAAAGGCGCTGGGCGTGGCGAGCGTATGAACGACGTGGACCCGCTCCTCGACGAATCGACGCTGCGCCGCGCGCTGCGGCTGGAGGCCGACGAGCGGCCGCCGCACTTGGACGCGTCCGCCCTCGCGCACGCCGCCGCGCGCGCGCCGAGCCGGGCCGCGCTCGCGTTCACGGCCGTGATCGCCGCCGCCCTGCTCGTCGCGGGCACGGTCGTCACCGTGACCGTCGGCGAAGCTCTCTGGACGCTCGTCGCCGAGGGAACGGCGCAGCGGACCGTGCTCGACGCGGGCATCGCCGTCGCCGTGATCCTTGCCGTCCCGGTCTGGGACGCGGTCGCGACGCTCACCGCGCCGGCCACATCGGCCGCGCTGATCACCGCGCTCGCCCTCGCGGTCCTCGTCGCCGGCGCACATCGAAGGGAGCTCATCAGTGCCGACGCGTCTTGAGCGCAGCGAGACGAACAAGGTCGTCGCAGGCGTCTGTGGCGGGCTTGCGGAGTATCTGGTCATCGACGCGACGCTGGTCCGTGTCTTCTTCGTCGTCCTCGGGCTCGCCGGTATCGGGATCCTCGCGTACCTCGCGCTGCTCATCTTCATGCCGCTGCCCGGGCGCCCGGCTCCCTTCAGCGGTGTCGCCGCGCCGTATCCCGGCGGCTCTGCGGCCGTGCCCTCTGCCGAGGCGTCGGACCTGGCCGCGTCACCGGCGCCGCACCCCGCGACATCCGTGCCCGCCGATGCCGATCGCCGCCGCTCCACGATCGGGCTGTTCCTCGTCGCGATCGGGTTCCTGTTCCTGCTCGGGAATCTCGGGTTCTTCCGCTTCTTCGAGTGGCGCTACATCTGGCCGCTCGCGATCATCGCCTTCGGCGCGCTGCTGCTCCTGCAGCGGACACGGCGGTGACACCGCGCCGAGGCCTGTTCTGGCCGCTCGTGCTCATCGCCATCGGCGTCGTCGCGCTGTTGGCGAATTACGGGATCGTCACCGGCGTCTCGTTGGGGGCACTACTGGGCCTCTGGCCGCTGCTCCTGGTCATGCTCGGTCTCGACATCGCGTTCGCGCGGCGGTGGCCCATCGCCACCCTGGCGGCTGACGTCGCGATCATCGCGCTGGGCGCCGCGCTCGTGATCGTGCGGCCTGTCGAGATCACGCCGTACTTCAGCTTCGACACGAGCAGCGACTGCACGGGCGGCCAGCCGTCCGCTTCGGCTCCCCGAGCGTTCAAGACGGCCGGTGGCGACGCGACGCCGGCGACGAGCCTCGCGCTGACCGTGAACGGCGGGGCCGGTCGGTTCCACGTCGTCGGTGGCGCGAAGGATCTGGTCGATGCGAGCGCCGCAAGCGGCGGCGTGCGCCTCCGGACCAACATCCGGTCGTCCGGACGGGCCGACGTGCGCGTGGACAGCTGCGTGGCGCGTCCGTTCGGCCGCGGCAGCGACGACGTGGAAGTGCAGGTCGCGAGCGACGTGGCCGCCTCGGTGATCCTCAACGCCGGCGCGGGCGACTTCGACGTCGACCTCGAGGACGTGCGCCTGACCGACGCGACGGTGAACGCGGGCGCGAGCAACCTGACGCTCGTGCTGCCGCGTCCCAGCGGCGAGGTGCCGATCCGCGTGTCGGCCGGCGCCTCTTCGGTGATCGTGAAGATCCCGGACGGCGTCGAGGCCCGCGTAACGTCGAGCGGCGTGCTCGTGAACGTGAGCTCGGTGAATCCAAGGCTCGGGGGCGGGAACCAGACCGCCGGCTACGCGACGGCGCGCGAGCGCGTCACCGTGAACATCACGTCGGGAGCGGGTACGGTCACGATCCGCTGATGGTGCGCGATGGCTTCAGGATCGCGGCGGCACGAGAAAGCACGCCGTCGGTCATGCCTCGAGGACCTCGGCCGGCATCCCGACGCGCAGGATCCGCCCCGCCTCCATGACCGCCACGCGGTCCGCGATGGCCCGCGCCTCGCCCTCGTCGTGGGTCACGTGGATGAACGTGATACCGACGCGCCGCTGGAGCGCCTTCAGCTCGTCGCGCATGCGGAGCCGCAGCTTCGCGTCGAGGCTGGAGAGCGGCTCGTCGAGCAGCAGCGTGCCCGGCTCGACGACGAGCGAGCGTGCCAGCGCGACACGCTGCTGCTGCCCGCCCGAGAGCTGCGAGGGGTAGGCGGGCTCGAGGCCCGCGAGGTCGACGAGCGCGAGCGCGGCGATGACCTTCTCGCGGATGACGCTCCGCGCCGCGCGACGGATCGTGAGGCCGAACGCGATGTTGTCGAAGACGGTGAGGTGCGGCCACAGCGCGTAGCCCTGAAACACCATCCCCATGTTGCGCCGCTCCGGGGGCACGACGCGGCCCGGCTCCGAGATAACGATGCCGTCGACGAGGATGCGTCCCGCGTCGGGGCGCAGGAACCCGGCGATCAGCCGGAGCGTGGTGCTCTTGCCGCAGCCCGACGGACCGACGAGCGCGAGGAGCTCGCCGTCGGCCACGTCGAGGTCGAGCCCGCTGACCGCGGCGACCTCGCGCGACGGGTAGCGCAGCGCGACGCCCTCGAGCCGCAGCCTGCCCATCAGGCCGATACGCCCGGGGAGACGGCGAGCACCGGCCGTCCGGCGACGCGCCGCGCGGCGATCACGACGATCGTGACCAGCGCGAGGAGCACGATGCCGAGCGCGCTCACGAGCTCCACCTTGCCGTTGTCCTGCAAGTTGAAGATGGCGACCGCGAGCGTGACCGTGTCGGGGGTGAACAGCAGCACCGACGCGCTCAGCTCGCCGAGGGTCGGGACGAAGACGAGGACCCACCCCGCGAGCAGCGCGGAGCGCACCAGCGGCAGCGTCACGCGGCGTCCCGTCTCCCAGGGCCCGGCGCCACCGATCCGCGCGGCGTCCTCGAGGGAGCGGTCCACCTGCCCGAGTGCGGCGTTGGCCGCGCGGACGGCGAGCGGGATGAAGCGCGTGAGGTAGGCGACGAGCAGGATCAGCAGCGTCCCGTAGATGTTGACCGGAAGCCGCAGCCACAGCTCCAGGATGGCCACGGCGACGACGATGCCCGGCAGTCCGAGCGGTATGAGGGCGAGGTAGTCGAGGAGCCGCCGGCCGCGCAGCCTGGTGCGCAGGTCGATCGCGGCGATGACGAGCCCGAGCCCGAGCGCCAGTGTCGCGGTCAGCGCCGCGAGCAGCAGGCTGTTGCCGATCGCCCGCTGCGTGAGGTCGATGTGGAACAGGACGTTCGCGTAGTTGTCGAGGGTGAGGTTGCCCGGCACGAGGCCCGAGGTCCATGCGCGGGTGAGCGACACCGCCGCGAGTGCTCCGTACGGAAGGACGACCGCGACGAACAGGAAGAGGCCGCAGGCGGCGACGACCGCGGGCCGCAGCGCGCCGAGCGCGACGCGCTCCACGCCGCCTCCCCGCCCGCCGATCGTGGCGAGGTCACGGCGCCCGAGCGCCCGACGCTGGAGGGCGAGCGCGAGCACGGTGAGGACGACGAGCGACATGCTGAGCGCGCTGGCCACGCCGTAGTCGGGCGGGTAGCCGAGCACCTGGTACACGCGCGTCGACAGCGTGTACACGCGGCCGGGGATGCCGAGGATGGCCTGCGAGCCGAACAGCGCGATCGCGGTGACGAACGCGAGGATCGCGCCGGTCAGGATGCTCGGCAGCACGAGCGGCAGCGTGATCCGCAGCGTCGTGCGCCACTGTCCCGCGCCCAGCAGCCTGGCGGCGTGCTCCAATGACGCGTCGGACGACTCCAGCGCCGCCGCGGCGAGCAGGAAGACGGTGGGGAACGTGTGGAGCGCGGTCACCACCGTCAGCATCGTCAGCGTGTACGCGTTGAAGGGACCGCGCTCGGTGCCGAGCAGGCCGGTCGCGAGGCGGTTCAGCGCGCCGGTGTTCGGCGCGGCCAGGATCACCCAGGCGACCGCGAGCAGGAACGGCGGGGCGACGTACGCCGCCGTGGCCGCGGCGCGCACCACGCCGCGCAGCGGCATGTCGGTCCGCGCCACCGCCCAGGCCAGCGGCGTGCCGAACAGCACCGCCAGCGCGGCCGAGCCTCCGCCGACGACGAGCGTGTTGAGCAGCGACTGGTAGTAGAGGCTGCGGCCGATCACTTCGCCGTAGGCGTCGAGGGACAGCCGGCCGCCGACGAGCACGCTCTGCGCGGCGAGCATCGCGAGCGGCGCGCCGACGAGGAGCAGGAGCAGCGCGACCGCCGCGGCCATGACGGCGCCGCCGCCGGTGATGCGCGGTCTCAACGCCGGGGCGGCTTAGGCGATGCGCGACGGCGCGGTCATTTGAACGTCTCGGCGAACATGTCCTTCGTCTTCTTGCTGTCGCGCTCGGCGGCGTCGTAGTCCACCGCGATGATCTTCAGCGACCGCAGCTCCGGGTACGTCTTCGGCGCGGCGAAGTCGGAGCGCGGGGAGTAGGTGCCGGACGAGGTGAAGAGGTCCTGCACGTCCTTGCTGAGGTTGAACTCGAGGAACGCCTTCGCCGCGTTGGGGTGCGGCGCCTTCAGCGGGATCGCCATGGGGGAATTGATCAGGAAGACGCCCTCGGTCGGCGTGACCATCTTGATCGGCGTGCCCTTCTGCACCTCGGTGTAGAGCTGCCCGAAGTCCGACTCGATGGCCACGGCGCGCTCGCCGGAGATCAGCGCGGTCGCGAGCTGCGCGTGCCCCTGCACGATCATCGTTCCGTTCGCCGCGACCTTCTGCCAGTAGTCCCAGCCGAGGTCGCGCGCCAGGCTGTGAACGACCAGGTATGCGATCGAGGTGAAGCCGGGGTCGGCGATGACGAGCTGGCCCTTGAAGCGCGGGTCGGCGAGATCGCGCCAGCTCGCCGGCGGGTTCGAGACCTTGTCGGAGCGGAACGCCGGCACGACGAGGTTCAGGCGCTGCGAGATCCACGTCCCGTCAGCGCTCTTCGCGCTCGCCGGCACGACATCCGCGCCCTTCGGCGTGAACTTGGCGAGCTTCCCATCGCGCGCGAGCGCGTTGAACGGAGCGGTGTCCGAGGTCGTCACGACGTCGGCCGCCACGCGGCCGGCGTCCTGCTCGGTGAGGAACCGCGTCATCACCGCTTCGCCGCCCGAGCGGAACAGCTGGACCTTGATGGCGGTCTGGGCGGTGAACAGGTCGGCGATCTTCTGCGCCTGGTCCTGGGGCGTGCTCGTGTACCACGACACGGTGCCCTCGGCCTTCGCCGCGGCCATGTCCACCGGACTCGGCGCAGCGGTCGCGGTCGCGACCGTGGCCGCGCTCCCCGCCGGGGTGGCCGTCGCGAGCGGCGTCGTCGCGCCGCCGCACGCGGTCGCCAGAACAGCAAGGATCGCGAACAGCTTGCGCACTGCCCATCCTCCGCCGCCCACTACCCTAGAGATCGAATCATCGGGGGAGGCATCCGCTTTGACAACGAACGCCCCCACCACCACTACGGCCGGGATCGAGCACTGGACGCACAAGGGCGACGTCCGTCTCTTCCTGTGGGAAAAGCCATCGGTCCGGGCGGCAGCGCCGGCGGGCACGATCCTGTTCGTCCACGGCTCGTCGATGGCGTCGCAGCCCACCTTCGATCTCCAAATACCGGGACGGCCCTCGGCCATGGACCACTTCGCCGGCCTGGGCTACGACACCTGGTGCGTCGACATGGAGGGCTACGGTCGGTCCGGCAAGTCGCGCGATATCAATTCCGATATCGCGACCGGTGCCGACGACCTCGAGGCGGCCACCACGTACATGCGGACCGTCGCCGGTGACCGACCGCTGCTCGTGTACGGGATCTCCTCGGGTGCGCTGCGGGCCGCGCTCTTCGCGCAGCGGCATCCCGAGCGCGTCGCGCGCCTCGCGCTCGACGCGTTCGTCTGGACCGGCGAGGGGAGCCCGACGCTGGCCAAGCGCCGCGAGCGCCTGCCGGAGTACCGCGCCAGCAACCGGCGGCCGATCGACCGCGCGTTCGTGCGCAGCATCTTCGAGCGCGACCATCCCGGCACCGCGGACGACGCGGTCGTCGAGGCGTTCGCCGACGCGATCCTGGCGCTCGACGACTCCGTCCCGACGGGCACCTACGTCGACATGTGCGAGAACCTGCCGGTCGTCGACCCGCGACAGATCACCGTGCCGACGCTCATCATGCGCGGCGAATTCGACGGGATCGCCGCCTTCGACGACCTGGTGGAGTTCTTCCGGCGCCTGCCAAATCCGGACAAGCACTTCGCGGTCATGCCGGGAATGGCGCACTCGACGTTCCAGCAGAAGAACAACGAGATCGCGCTGCACATCCTGGCGTCATTCTTCGCGCAGCCCGCGACCGTATATCGGCCCTAGCGCGCCTGCGCGGCGACCTTCTTCTGCTGTCCGAATACCCGGTCGCGCTCCTGCTTCGTGAGCAGGCGCTTCCGTAGCCGGAACGTCTTCGGGGTGACCTCGAGGAGCTCGTCGTCCGCGAGGAAGTCGATCGCGTCGTCGAGCGATAGCGTCCGGACGCCGTCCAGGTGCAGCGCCTCATCCGAGTTGCTCGAGCGCATGTTCGTGAGGTGCTTCTTCCGGCAGACGTTGACCTCGAGGTCGCGCTCGCGGATGTGCTGCCCGACGACCATGCCCTCGTAGACCTCGACCCCGGCGCCGATGAAGAGCGTGCCGCGGTCCTGCGCCTGGAACAGTCCGAACCCGGTCGAGACGCCGCTCTCGAACGCGATGAGCGAGCCCTTGTCGCGACCGGTGATCGGGCCGGCGAGGGGGCCGTGCTCCGCGTACAGCGTGTTCATGACGCCGCGACCGCGCGTGCTGGTGAGGAACGCCTGCCGGAACCCGAGCAGGCCGCGTGTCGGGATCTTCGAGACGACGTGGACGTTGCCGTCTTCGCGGTGCTTCATGTCGATGAGCGTGCCCCGACGCTGACCGACCATCTCGATGACCACGCCGGTCGCGTCCTGCGGGACCTCGACCTCGAGCTGCTCGTACGGCTCGACGGTCACGCCGTCGACGACCTTGGTGATGACCTCGGGCTTCGAGACCTGCAGCTCGTAACCCTCGCGACGCAGCGTCTCGACGAGGATCGCGAGGTGCAGCTCGCCTCGGCCGCTCACGAGCAGGGTGTCCGGGCTGTCGGTGTCCTCGACGCGCAGCGCGACGTCGCGCTCGATCTCCGCGTAGAGGCGCTCGCGGAGCTTTCGGGACGTCACGTGCGTGCCCTCGCGTCCCGAGAAGGGGCTCGTGTTCACGCCGAAGGTCATGCGCAGCGTGGGCTCTTCGACCGTGATCGGTGGCAGCGGCCGCGGATCGACCGCATCGGCGATCGTGTCGCCGATCCCGACGTCGGCGATCCCGGCGACAGCGACGATGTCACCCGCGCGGACCTCCTCGACCTCGTCGCGCCCCAGACCCTGGAACGTGAAGAGCTGCGTCACCTTCGCCTGCGTGAGCGCGCCCGAGTGGTCGATGCGCGCGACGGCCTGGCCGCGCCGGAGCGATCCTCCCTGAAGGCGCCCGATCGCGACCTTCCCGATGTAGTCGTCGTAGCTCGTCGTCGTGACGAGCAGCTGCGCCGGGGCGTCGGCGTCCACGTCGGGCGCGGGGATGTGCTCGACGATCGCCTCGAAGAGTGGCTCGAGATCGGGGCCGACGTGGCGGTGGTCCAGGCCGGCCTGGCCCGTGATCGCATTGGTGTAGACGGTCTCGAACTCCGCCTGCTCCTCCGTCGCGCCAAGCTCGAGGAACAGGTCGAAGCAGTCGTTCAGCACGTGATTGGGCCGCGCGTTGGGCCGGTCGATCTTGTTGACGACCAGGATCGCACGGTGGCCGCGCCGAAGCGCCTGCCGCAGGACGAAGGTCGTCTGTGGCATCGGCCCGTCGACCGCGTCGACCAGCAGGAGCACCCCGTCGACCATGTTCATGACGCGCTCGACCTCGCCGCCGAAGTCCGCGTGCCCCGGCGTATCGACGATGTTCACCTTGGTGCCGCGGTACGTGATGGCCGTGTTCTTCGCCATGATCGTGATCCCGCGCTCACGCTCGAGCGCGTTGGAGTCCATCACGCGCTCGGCGACCTGCTGGTTGTCCCGGAAGATCCGGCTCTGCCGCAGCATCGCGTCCACGAGCGTCGTCTTGCCGTGGTCGACGTGGGCGATGATCGCGATGTTCCGGATGTCGGCGCGGGGCGTCACCGCTTCCAGTTGCCGATGGTGGCGCGTGGCATCTCGATCACATCGAGAACGATAGACGCACACGAGCGCGCCGATCGTCACCCGCTGGCGGGAATCGCGTAGGCTCGGCGGCTGGTGACCGCCTCGATCGCACGGATCCTCGAAGCGCGGGGCGGGTTCCTTCCGCGGCTGTCTCCGGACGGCGCGACGCTCTTCTACCTGTCGGATGTCACCGGGACGCAGCAGCTCTGGCGCGTTCCAGCGGCGGGCGGAACTCCGGCGCGGCTCAGCTTCGACTGCGATCGGGTGGGGGACTTCCGCATCTCGCCGGACGGCCGGCGCATCGCCTACGGCGCCGACGTGAATGGGAACGAGCGCTGGCAGATCTGGGTGGTGGAGGCGATGGGCGGCGACGCACGGAAGCTCACGGAGCGGCCGGATCGGATGCATCACGTCTCCGGCTGGTCCTCCGATGGACAGAGCGTCATCGTGCGCTCGAACGTTCGCGACCCGCGCTTCTTCGACGTGGTCACGCTCGACGCGGGGACCCGCGCGACGCCGCCGCGGATGCTGTTCGAGTGGGACGGCACGCTGAACGACGCGGTGCCGCTGCCGGATGGCCACGTCGCCGTGGTCACCAACCGGGATCGCTCGGATCACAACGACGTGTTCCTCGTCGACTCATCCGGCCCTCGACGGCTCACCGACGACGTCGACGCGAGGTACGCGGCTCCACGTCAGGCTGCCGACGGACTGCTGCTGGTCTCCAACCGGGATCGCGACTTCTCCGGCGTGTCGCGTCTCGGGCCGGACGGCGGCTACGCGCGCGTGGTCGCGGTCGATCACGACGTCGAGGCCTTCGATGCGACCGACGGGCGTTGGGCCTACGCCGTCAACCGCGACGGCGGGTCGGAGATCCACCTGGTGAACGGCGCCGATCGCATCGTGAGCGGCGTCCCGTTCGGGGCACTGGGTTCGGGGCTGGACCTCGTACCCGACGGCAGCTGCGCGTTCGCGCTCACGCGGTTCGACGCGCCCTCCGAGGTGTTCGTGGCATCCGCCGCCGGCGCACGCGTCGCGGTGCCGGCGACGCTCGGTGGCCTCTCGGCCGGCGACCTGCCAGTGGCCGAGCCCGTGTCATGGACGGCGTTCGACGGACGCCGCATCCCCGGCACGCTGCTGCGCCCCCAGGGCACCAGCGGCGCGCGCGCGACGGTCGTTCAGGTGCACGGTGGTCCCGAGGGTCAGGCGCGGCCGCTCTGGAACCCGACGACGATCGCGCTCATCGCTGCGGGGTTCAACGTCCTGCAGCCCAACGTGCGTGGCTCGACGGGCTACGGCCTGGCATACCGCTCGCTCGACGACGTTCGCCTGCGCCTCGACTCGGTGCGCGACCTCGACGCCGCGGCCGCATGGCTCGGGTCCGAGGGCATCGCGCCGCCCGATCGCATCGCCGTCATGGGCGGGTCGTACGGCGGGTTCATGACGCTCGCCGCGCTGGCGTTCTTCCCGGCGCGCTGGGCGGCGGGCGTGTGCACGGTCGGCATCGCGAACTTCGTCACGTTCCTCGAGCGCACCGATGCCTGGCGGCGCCCGCTGCGCGAGGCGGAGTACGGCTCGCTCGAGCGCGACCGCGAGTTCCTCGAGGACCTGTCGCCGATCAACCACCTCGACGCGATCGCGGCGCCGCTCATGGTGATCCACGGCGCGAACGACCCGCGTGTGCCGGTCCACGAGGCCGAACAGATCGTCGCCGCGCTGCGCGGCCGCGAGCGGCCGGTCGAGTACCTGCGCTACGAGGACGAGGGCCACGGGATCGTGAAGTTCAAGAATCGCGTCGATCTGATCCCGCGGATCGTCGCCTTCCTCCAGCGCCATCTCGATTCAGCCTGAACGTTGGCGCGGCGCGCGAGGTCGAGGGAAGGCCGCCTCGTACGCGGCGGGCTCGACGGCCGTCATGCCGTTGTCGTGCATGACCCGCCGCGGGCGAGGCGGGCCGACCCGAGGCAACGTCGCGCGCCGCGCCGCTCAGCGCGCTTAGCCGACGATGAGGGGCGCGAAGTAGTCGGCGATCGATCGCGGGAGCTCGCTCGGGTCGCGGAAGATCGTGGGGATGTCGGCGAAGTACTCGACGATGTTCGCGTGGTCGCCCTGGAGCATGAACGAGCCGAGCAGCCACTCGCGGTACCGCGTGCGGCTGCCGATGTCGGCGCGACTCTCGGCGATCGCGCGTCGCAGAGCGGGGAAGTCGCGATCCTCGTCGGCTCGGTAGCGCGGATGGTTCCAGCAGACGTAGTGGAAGAGCTCGTGCCGCGCGGAGAGCACGACCTGGGCGCGACTCTCGTACGTCTCGACCCCCGCGGCGAGCCAGATCTCGTTGCGGTCGGGGTAGAAGCCGCCCCCGCCGCGCGCCGCGAACCGAAAGAAGGGTGCCGCGGCGCAGAGGTCACGCACCGCGGGCGGGAAGCCATCGAGCGCGGCGCGCACCAGCTCCGGGCCGGGGGTCACCACGAGGTAGAGCCGCGCCCGCCATAGCGCGGCCTTGTAGTCGCTGGCGCTCGGGCTCGCCTCGATCCGGTCCAGGAGACGGCCTCCGAGGCGGTTCTGCCAGTCCGCCCGGCGTAGCGCCTTCACGGCTCGGCCCGCCCGCCGCGACCGGATATGGGCGCTCTCGCCATTGACGACACCCGGATACTGAGCCTCCCCATGGACGTGGAACGTACGTTCGTCAGCCTAGACCGCGGTGCGCTCGCCGACGCGACGCGCCGGCTCGGCCACGCCCTGCTGGGCCTCGCCCTTGGCGCGGGCGTGCTCGCGGTGGCCGCCCTCGTGAGCGGCGCGCTTTCCGTCGCGACTCCCGTGCCGGCCGCGGCGACGCCGATCGTCGGGCCGATCCTGGAGCATGCGACCCTGCCGGCGAGCGTTCCGAGCGCGACCCTGGCAACGGTCACCGTCGCTGTTCCGGCGCCGATCGCCGCGGTTCCCGCGCCGCCCGCCATCACCGCTCCCGTGCTGGCTGCCGTCGCGCCGGCCGCGGCCGCGCCGGCCGCTCTCGCGCCCGCCGTTACCGCGCCGGTCTCAAAGGTGACGCTCGAGGTCTATCGGAATGGCGGACGTCGCTACACCGGCGTGTCGGCTGACGCCGGCACGACCGTCCTCGCGCCGCGCGCGGCGACAGTGCAGGTGCGCACCTATCAGCTGCTCGATGGGGACGTCCGCATCGGGACGAGCGTCCCCTCGCTCCCGTTCTTCTCGTACGTGGTGCTGACCACCGCAAACGGCAAGCTCACCTACCGGCCGGGCGCGCTGCGCAGCGACACCGAGCTCCTGGTCGAGGACGGGGACGAGGTCGCCGAGGGCACGCCGCTGTTCAAGGTCGTCGGTACGGGTGCCTCGTCGTGGGCCACGTTCTACGACTCGAGCGTCTCCTACAACGTCGTGGTCTCGCTCGTCGCGATCCCCACCGGCGTCGACCTGGACGCCGCTCCGCTCATCGCGGCGCGCTGATCGCCTCGAGGCCCCCTGCCTCGAGCACGTGTGCTAACCCGCGCGATTTCGCGGGGCTGGAAGGGATCGTCGAGGTCGTCGAGATCCTGTAGCGCTCGGGGCGGTGGGCTGTGCTGGATTCGAACCAGCGACTTCTGCGATGTGAACGCAGCGCTCTAACCAGCTGAGCTAACAGCCCCTAGGAGCTACCCGAGAGGCTCACAAGTCTAGCCGCGCCCTCGTTATCGTTGCGCCATCCCGAACGAGGGGGAAGGGTGCCGAGCCGCCTTATGGAGCGGGTCCGAGGCTGGGCATACGCGGCGAGGGCCGAGGCGAGCAAGCGCGACCTTCGCGTCGATCTGCTCCGCGGCTTCTGCGTCTTCGTGATGATCGTCGACCACGTGGGCGGCGAAACGTCGTGGCTGTACGTGCTCACCGGCGGCGACAGCTTCATCGTCTCGGCGGCGGAGGGCTTCGTGCTCCTATCCGGCTTCTCGATGGGCCTCATCCACCGCGTGACGATGCAGCGGCACGGCGTCCGCGCGACGCTCGAGCGCGTGTTCGGCCGAGCGCGCTTCCTCTACGTGATGACCGTGCTGCTGACGATGGCGTTCGCCTCGGTGTCGTTCGCGTTCGCGACGCCGTGGTCGGCGGAGTCGACGCCCGCGCGCTCGCGCACCGACTTCGTCCTCAGCGTGCTGACGCTCCACCGCTCGTACTCCCTGACGGACATCCTCGTCCTCTACACGCTGCTCGTCGCCATGGCCGCGCCGATCCTCGCGCTCCTCCACCGCGGTTACACCGGCGCCGTTCTCGCGATGTCGGTCTCGGCGTGGGTGGTGTTCCAGATCTCGCCGGCGCGCGTCCCACGCTTCTGGTCCATCACTGACGGCGGCTTCCCGTTCTCGGCTTGGCAGCTGCTCTTCGTGCTCGGGCTCGTCCTCGGCTTCCACCGGCCTTCGCTCGATCGCTACTTCGCACCGTCGCGCCTCCTCGCGCTCGCCGCGGGCTCCGCCCTCGCCATCGTTGTCGTGCTCGCGCTGCACCTCGACCAGTGGGCGCTCGGCCTGGGGACCGGCGACCCGAACGTCACCCAGGACGTGCTCTTCGACAAGAACGACGCGCGCATCGGCCGCATCGTCGGGCTAATGGTGGTCGCGCCCGCGCTCTACGCCCTGACGACGGTCGCCTGGGCGCCGCTGCGGCGCGTGGTGGGCTGGCTGCTGCTTCCGATGGGCCAGCGGGCCCTCTTCGCCTACGGCGTGCAGCTCTTCGTGGTTGCGTTCATGTCGAGCGTGCTGTTCGCGCCGGTCCGGCTGGACCGCGAGAACGCGCTCTTCCAGGCGACCGCGGTCCTCGTCGTGTGGGCCGCCTGCGTGTGGCAGCCGGCCGTTCTAGAGCGGGCGAAGCGGCTCGCACAGCGGCTTCGCGGTCCCGTAACCTCGCCGACAGGATGAGGTCAGCCGCTCTGGCGCTCGCGGTCGTCTGGGGCGTCGCGTGCACGGGAACAGGAGCTCCGCCGACGACGACCGAGGCGGTCGCCAGTGCCCGTCCTTCGCCCATCGCGGGCCCGTCGACGTCATCGCGGCCGGTCGGTAAGGGCCACCTGGAGACCCGCAGCTTCGTGAGCGCGGTCCTGCGCCGCACGATGCAGTACTACATCTACCTGCCGGGCGGTTACGACGACGGCGCGCCCGTCAGGTATCCGGTCGCGTACCTCCTGCACGGGGGCGGCGGATCGAACCGCGAATGGATCGAGAACGGGGCCCTCGACACCGCGGACCGGCTCATGGGTAGCGGGGCGATCCCGCCGTTCATCATCGTTCTCCCGCAGGGCGATCAGGAGTACTGGGTCGACCACGTCGTGGATCGCACGACCGGCGCGAACGGCGAGAAGTGGGGCACGTACACCGCACGCGAGGTCGTGCCCGAGATCGATAAGAGCTTCCGTACCGTCGCGAAGCTGCAGGGACGCGCGATCGGTGGCCTCTCCATGGGCGGCCATGGCGCGATGCAGCTCTCGATCAACTTCCCGGGGACGTGGTCGGCGGTGGGCGCGCACAGCCCGTCGCTGCGGCCCCTGGGTGACGCGCCGACGTACCTCGGTACGACGGCACTGCAGTTCGCGGAGCGCGATCCGCTGCAGCTCATCCGCACGCATCCCGACGTCGCCCGGACGCTCCGGTACTGGATCGACAGCGCGCAGCTCGATCCCTGGATCGTGCAGGCGACCGCACTGCACGAGCAGCTGCTCGCCGACGGCATCGTCCACGAGTGGAGCTCCGATCCCGGCGGTCACGACACGCCGTACTGGAGCTCGCACATGGACGCGTACCTGCGGTTCTACGCCGGCGCGCTCTGCCGCGACCGCGCCTCGTGCCCCGCGAATCCATAGCGGGTCGTCCTGCGTCGATCGCCCTGGCTGCTTAGCGAGCCGTCCAGCCGCAGTCGATGACCTGCGTCGCGCCAGTGATGCCCGCGGCCGCGTCGGAGCACAGGAAGAGCGCATATGCCGCGACCTCGGTCGGCTCGAGGAGCCGCTTCACCGCGGCGGGCCCGAGCATGATGTCGCGGACGACCGCGTCGGCGCCGATGCCGTGGACGCGGGCCTGGTCCGCGATCTGCGACTCCACGAGCGGGGTGCGGACGTAGCTCGGGCAGATCGCGTTCGCCGTCACGCCGTGCTCGGCCGCCTCGAGCGCGACCGTCTTGGTCAGGCCGACGAGGCCGTGCTTCGCGGAGACGTACGCGGACTTGAACGGCGAGGCGACCAAGCCGTGCAGTGAGCTGATGTTGATGACCCGTCCCCACCCCTTGCGGTACATGGCCGGGAGCGACGCGCGCGTGAGCAGGAACGGACCGATGAGCATGATCCGGATGAGCTGCTCCCAGCGGTCCTCGGGGAACTCCTCGATCGGGGCGACATGCTGCAGCCCCGCGTTGTTCACGAGGATGTCGACGCCGCCCCACTCGCGCTCGGCGCGGGCGACGAGCGACCGGCACTCGTCGCGCGAGGCGACGTCGCAGTGCTCGTAGATCGCGCGCGGGAGCGAGCGCGCGACCTCGGTGCCCGCCGCGTCGTCGAGGTCCGAGAGCAGCACGTTCGCGCCCGCGGCCGCCAGCGCCTCCGCGATGGCGCGGCCGATGCCGCTCGCCGCGCCGGTGACGAGCGCGGAGCGGCCCTCGAGGCGGATCGGATCGAGCACGCGGTCACGATAGCCGCGCGACCCCTGCCTAGACTCGGACGCAATGGCCCGCATCAGCTACGTCGACGAGTCCTCGCTGGACGATCCCGAGCTCCGCCGCTACCTGGACGACGCCCGCCGCATCGGGACCCCCCGGCCCGAGACCCAGTCGATCCGCTCTCATGTCCCCGCCGTAGCGAAGGCCTTCATGCGCGCCTGGGAGCGCACCTTCCGCGAAGGTCTCGTCGATCACGCGCTCAAGGAGCTCTGCCGCGTGTACGTCTCGAAGACCATCGACTGCCACTACTGAGGGTCGCAGCGGTCTCTCCAGGGTGGAGAGCAGGGTCTCATCGAGGACGATTACCGCGAGCTGCTCGAGTTCGAGCGCTCACCTCGCTTCACGCCGCGGCAGAAAGCCGCGATGCTGTACACGAGCATGCTCGTCTGGCATCCGGAGGGTGCCGACGAGCGCGTCTGGGCGGGCCTGCGGGAGCACTTCAGCGACGAGCAGATCGTCGAGCTCGGCTCGTTCGTCGCTCTCACCTACGGCCAGCAGAGCGTCATCAAGACGTGGGACGTCGGCCACGGCGAGCTGCCCGGGCACCCGACGGCGGGCCTCGCGCCCGACGAGGGGATCGGCGCGTGAGATCGGCCGAGCCACGTCGTCCGCCCCGGCCGCATCTCCCGGGAACCGCCGACGAGATCCGTGCGCGCGTGCCCGCGGTAGGCGACTCGTGGCGCTACATCGACCAGGCCGTGCTGCGCTCGGGTCCGGCCGATCCGCGGATCAAGGAGCTCTGCTTCCGGCTCCTCGCGGGCGAGCTGGATGCGGCGGAGCTCGAGAGCGGCGGCGGCCGCGAGCGTGCCGCGCTCGACTGGGCGGACGCGATCGCGAACGACAGCTCGCGCGCCGACGACGCGCTCTGGGCACGGCTGGACGCGGCCTTCACCGAGGAAGAGCTCGTCGACCTCGGCTGCGCGATTGGCTTCGAGCTCGGCCAGCAGCACTGGCGCCGCACGATCGGGCTGCCGGCGCGAGCCCACCAGCCCTGAACGCTCGCTGAGGCGCCGACGCAACCGCCGAAGCGACGAGCTGATCGGGCGGGCTAACGCAGGAAGAGGTTGATCGCGAAGCCGCTCAGCACGAGGAGCAGCAGCATCGCCGCGACGACGATGCCGATCCGCCGGAAGTCCTTCACCACGTAGGCGCGCTCGAGAGCCGCGGCACGCTCCAGCGCGCTCGACGGCGCGCCGATGGCGCGCGGCGCGCCGAACCCACGCTGCGCCGGGCCGCGGGACGAGCGCGTTCCCGCCGCGTCCGTCGCGGGACGCGTGCCCTGCAGGCGCGACCGGGTACGACTGCGCGTGCGCTTCGGCACGGATCCTCCGACGACGATCTGGGAGGCGAAGGATAGCGGAGCACCTGATAGGTTTGCCCGCGATGCTGCTCGACGAGCGAACGCTCTCGCTCGCCGTCATCGGCCTCGCGGCGATCGTCGTCGCGCTCGCCGTCTGGCTCGCTCTGCTGCAGCGATCCTCGGCGGCCGTGCGCCGGCGGCTGCGCACGATCCTGCGGGACGGTGACGCCGGCGGGATCGACGAGGTGCTCGACCGCCAGCTTCATCTCGTCGATCAGCTGAGCGGACGCGTGGACGCGCTCAATGCGCTGCATCGCGAACTCGAGCAGCTGAATCGGCGCACCCTGCAGCGGATCGGCGTGGTGCGCTTCAATCCGTTCCCCGACACCGGTGGCGATCAGTCCTTCGCGATCGCGCTGCTCGACTCGCTCGGTAGCGGCCTCGTCCTGTCGAGCCTCCACAGCCGGACCGAGACGCGGGTATTCGCCAAGCAGGTGATCGGCGGACGCTCGCGCCACCAGCTCTCGGACGAGGAGCAGGAGGCGATCCGCAAAGCGCTCGCGCCGGTCGACACCGCGGAGCGGTGATCCTCGAACGCGCGCGCTGGGTCGCGGTCGTGAATCCAGCGGCGGGGCGAGGTGCGGGGCGCAAGCTCGCGCCCGGGCTCGCACGCGAGTTCGAAGATGCCGGGGTGCGGCTCGACGTGATGATGTCTCCGGGGCCCGACGAAGGCGCGCGCCTCGCGCGGCAGGCGATCGAGGATGGCTACGAGTGCGTCGTCGCCGCGGGCGGTGACGGGACGGCGAACGAATGCGCGAACGGCCTCATCGCCACCGACGCGGCGCTCGCGCTGTATCCGATCGGGACGGGCAACGACTTCGCCCGCAACCTCGGGTACCCGCGCCGCAGGCGCGACGTCCCGCGCTTCCTTGCGCGGGCGGCGCGGCGGACGATCGACGTCGGCGAGGCGAACGGGCGCGTGTTCGTGAACCACGTCGGGATCGGGATCGACGGCGTCGTCGCGGAGCGCGCGCGGTCGCTCTCGCGGACGATCGGTCCCGCGTTGGGCTACGCCGCGAGCTCGCTTTCGGCGATCGTGACGTATCGCCCGACGGCGATGCGCGTGTCCCTCGACGGCGAGGAGCGCGACGGCCGGTACCTGGTGATCGTGTGCTCGAACGGCGTGCATTTCGGCGGCGGCATGAAGGCCGCGCCCGGGGCAAAGATGGACGACGGGTGGCTCGACGTGACGCTTGCCGGAGACCTCGGCATCGCCGGCTCCGTGCGCGCGCTCGTGCGGATCTATCGCGGCACCCATGTCGACGGCGAAAGCGTGCAGGCGCGACGCGCGCGCACCATCGAGATCACGCTGAAGCGCGCGCTGCCGATGGAGCTCGACGGCGAGGTCTCGCGCGTGGCCGCGCTGTCCGTGCGGACGAGGCCCGCCGCGCTGGCGGTGCTTGCGGCATGACCGACGCGCGCCGGCGGCTGCCCTCGGTGGACGCGGTCGTGCGCGCGGCGGGGCGCCTTCCGGCCGCGCGGCGAGCGCGCTTCGTCGCCGCGACCCGTGAGCTGCTCGCCGAAGCTCGCGCGGGCGACGGGCTCGACGGCGACGCCGCGGCGGTCGCGGCCATCGCGAAGCAGCGCCTGGCCGAGCGAGATCGGCCGACGCTGCGGCGAGTCCTGAACGCGACCGGCGTCGTGCTGCACACCAACCTCGGGCGTGCGCCGCTCTCCGCCGCCGCCCTCGCCGCGATCGCGGACGCCGCCGCAGCTGCCAGCGTCGAGTACGACCTCGCGCTGGGAAAGCGCGGCGAGCGGCACGGGCACGCCGCGCGGATCCTCGCGGAAGTCAGTGGCGCCGAGGATGGCGTCGTGGTGAACAACGGCGCGGCCGCGGTCCTGCTCGCGCTCGCGGCGCTCGCCGCGCGACGCGAGGTCATCGTCGCCCGTGGCGAGCTGGTCGAAATCGGTGGCGCGTTCCGCATCCCGGACGTCCTGGCGCGCTCCGGCGCGAAGCTGGTCGAGGTCGGGACGACGAACCGCACGTACGTCCGCGACTACGCTGCGGCAGTCACGGATCGCACCGCGGCGATCCTCCGCGTGCACACGAGCAACTTCAAGGTCGTGGGCTTCACCGCACGGGCGGAGTCGCGGGAGTTGGCAGCGCTCGCGCGCGAGCGCGGCGTCGCCTTCGTGCACGACCTCGGCAGCGGCACGCTCCTCGACACGGCGCGCCACGGGCTCGGCGCCGAGGAGACGGTGCAGCAGGCCGTGCTCGCCGGCGCGGACGTGGTGACGTTCAGCGGCGACAAGCTGCTCGGAGGTCCGCAGGCGGGGCTCGCGGTCGGGCGCGCGCCGTCGATCGCGAAGCTACGCGGCCATCCGCTCATGCGCGCGCTCCGGCCCGACAAGCTGACGCTGGCCGCGCTCGTGGCGACGCTCGTCGCGTACCGCGACGGCACGGCGGAACGCGACCTGCCGGTGTGGCGGATGATCGCGGCCACGCGGCCGAGCCTCGCCCGCCGAGCCAAGGCCATTGCGGGTGAGCTCGATGGCGATCCCGTCGAGACGCGTTCGACCGTGGGCGGCGGCTCGCTGCCCGAGGAGACGCAGCCCTCGTGGGCCGTTGCGCTCGCCGGCCGGCCGCAGGATCTCGCGGTGCGCCTGCGGCGAGCGGATCCGCCCGTGATCGGCCGTGTCGTCGACGACCGCCTCGCGCTCGACCTCCGGACGATCCTGCCGGAGGATGATGCGACTTTGATCCGCGCCGTGCTGCAGATAACCCGAGGAGCGGCTTCGCCGCGACGAGGGCCACCACGAAAGCCATGAATTGGATCGCGTCGAGGCGGTGAGGCGAATGCCGAAACGCCGAGATGATTGAGAAGGAGTGACCCTCTTGGAGATCCGAAGCGTGCACAGCGACCTCGCGCCGAAGGCGATCGGCCCGTACAGCCAGGCCGTCATCGCCGGCGATCAGGTCTTCTGCTCCGGCCAGATCCCGCTGGATCCCGCGTCGGGCCAGCTCGTCGCCGGCGACATCCGCGCCCAGACCGAGCGCGTGCTGGCGAATCTCGCCGCGGTGCTCGAGGCCGCCGGCTCGGATCTCGCGCACGTCGTCAAGACGACCGTCTTCCTTGCGGACATGGCCGACTTCAGCGTGATGAACGAGGTCTACACCGCCAGCTTCGGTGAGGCGCGGCCCGCGCGATCGACCGTGCAGGCGGCGCGGCTGCCGCGCGACGCGAGGATCGAGATCGACTGCATCGCGATCCGCCGGTGAGCCGCTGAACCCCGCGGAAGGACGCCGGTCAATTCCGCCGGAGGGACCCCGCACCAGGACGAGCGCCGACGCCCCGATCCGCGTGATCGGCACGGCCGGCCACGTCGACCACGGAAAGTCGACGCTCATCCGGGCGCTGACCGGGATCGATCCCGATCGGCTGCGCGAGGAAAGAGAGCGCGGGATGACCATCGACCTCGGCTTCGCCTGGCTGACCCTCCCCAGCGGCGTCGATGTCGGCATCGTCGACGTTCCGGGGCATCAGGACTTCATCCGCAACATGCTCGCCGGCGTCGGCGGCATCGACGCGGTCATCCTCGTGATCGCCGCGGATGAGGGCGTTATGCCGCAGACGCGCGAGCACCTCGCCATCCTTTCGCTGCTCGGTATCGAGCGCGGCGTCATCGCCCTCAACAAGCGCGACCTCGTCGACGACGAGTGGGCCGCCCTGGTGCGCGACGAGGTCGGTGCGGCGCTGCGCGGGACCGCGCTCGAGTCCGCGCCGCTCGTGGACGTGTCCGCGACGACGCGCCGGGGCCTCGACGATCTGATAACGGCGGTGGAGGGCGTGCTGGGCGAGGCGCCGGCGCGGCGCGACGCCGGGCGCCCACGTCTGCCGATCGACCGCGCGTTCACGATGAGCGGCTTCGGAACGGTGGTCACCGGGACGCTGCGGGACGGCTCGCTCGCGGCGGGGGAGGAGATCGAGATCGTCCCCGGCGGACGGCGTGGCCGCATCCGTGGGCTGCAGACGCACCGGCGCGCGATCGACGTGGCGCGTCCGGGCAGCCGCGTCGCGGTGAACATCACCGGGATCGAGAGGGACGAGCTCGCGCGCGGCATGGTCGCAGCGCACCCCGGAACGGTGTCGTCGGCGTCGGTGATCAGCGCGCGGTTGCGGATCCTCCCGACGGCCAGCGGCCCGCTCGCGCACGACGAGGCGGTCAAAGTCCATCTCGGCACCGCCGAAGCGATGGCGCGCGTCACCGTCCTCGACGCCGCGGCGATCGCGCCGGGCGAGGAGCGCTGGGCGCAGCTGCGGCTGGCCGATCCGCTTGCGGTCGCCGTGGGCGATCGCCTGGTGGTACGCCGGCCGTCGCCCTCGGAGACCCTCGGTGGCGGCACCGTGGCCGACGTGAGCGGCGAGCGCATGCGGCGCCGTGCCGACGCCGTTGCCGCGCTGGAGCGCCGCGCCGCACCGTCCGCCGCCGCGCGACTGCTGGCGAGCCTCGACTCCCTTCGCACCAGGGACGAGGCCGCCGAGCGAAGCGGGCTCGACTCCAGCGAGCGCGACGGCGCGTTCGCGGAGCTCATCGCGAGCGGTGATGCGGTCGCGCTCGCCGACGGCTACGTGTCGCGCGAGGCGTACGAAGCCCTCGCCGTTCGGATCGAGCGCGCGACCGCGATGGCGCACCGGCGCGCGCCGCTGCGGCGCGGCCTCGCGCGCGAGGAGGCCAGGAGCGTCGCCGGCCTTCCGGCAAAGCGCTGGAGCGCGCTCGTCGCGCGCATGGTCGCGGACGGCCGCGTGGTCGAGCGGGGCACCGCGATCGCCCTCCCCTCACATCGGCCGACACTTTCAGCGGAGCAGGAGGAGCGCTGGGGGAGGGCTCGCGCCGCGCTCGCGGCGGAGCCGCTGCAGCCGCCGGCACCGCGCGACCTAGATACTAAATATGGTATCGATGGCGAGCTGCTCGCCGCGCTCGCCGATCGCGGCGATGTGGTGAAGATCGGAGCGGACGCGGCATTTCTGCCAGAAGCGATCGAGCGGTTCGGTGCCGCGATCGTGGGCGAGCTCGCCCGCGCGCGAACGATCACCGTCGCGCGTGCGCGGGATCTGACGGGCTCGAGCCGGAAGCATGTCCTTCCGCTGCTAGGATTCCTCGACGATCACGGGATCACGCGTCGGGTGGGTGATGATCGCGTGCTCATGATCGATCCCGCGCAGGCTCACGAGCGGCTCCGCCACGCCATTCGACGGGAGGGTCCGGCATGAAGTTCCGCGCCGCGCGGCCCACGCAATTCGCCGACGTCGACGTCGTCGTCATCGCGCTCTTCGACGACAAGCACCTGCCGAAGGGCTTGACGCGAGCGACGCGCGCGATCGTCGAGCGCATGGCCGCTGAGGCCGGTGCGGCCCGCCTCTACTCCGTGCACACCCATTTCGGCGAGAAGACCGGCCGCATCGTGACGGTCGGGGCGGGGAAGCGCGCCGAGTACGAGGTCGAGCGGGCGCGCGGGGTCGCGAGCGCGGCGGTGAAGTCACTGTGGCGATCGAACGCGCGCAGCGTCGCGATCTTCGTCGACGAGGACGGTGCCGGCCGCGAGCGCGCGGCCCAGGCGGCCGTCGAGGGCGCGATCTTCGCGATGTGGCGGCCTGAGGCCCACCGATCGCGCCCCGAGGAGCGCCGCCTCCCGAAGCTGGACACGATCACGCTGCTCGTCGAGGGCGACGTCCGGTCCGCGATCCGTCGCGGCGAAGCCGTCGGCGCCGCGGTCAACCTCGCGCGCCGCCTCGCGAACGAGCCGGCGAACAAGATGACGCCGACGATCGTGGCGGAAGAGGCGCGCGCCGCGGCCAAGGCCGTCGGGCTCGAGTGCGAGATCCTCGATCGGAAGAAGTGCGAAGCGCTCGGCATGAACAGCTACCTGTCCGTCGCGCAGGGAAGCCACCAGCCGCCGCAGTTCGTCGTGCTCCGCTACAAGGGCCGCGGCGGCAAGGGCTATGACATCGGCTTCGTCGGCAAGGGGATCACGTTCGATTCGGGGGGAATCTCGATCAAGCCGGCCGACAGCATGTTCCACATGAAGGCCGATATGACGGGTGCCGCCACGGTCATCGCCGCGATGACCGCGATCGCGACGCTGAAGCCGAAGGCGAACGTGATCGGCGTTGCCCCGTGCACCGAGAACCTTCCGGGCGGCGGCGCGACGAAGCCGGGAGACGTGTTCACGAGCATGAGCGGCAAGACCGTCGAGGTGATCAACACCGATGCCGAGGGACGGCTCGTGCTCGTCGACGGGATCAGCTACGTGCAGCGCGAGGGCGCCAAGCGCGTGGTCGACGTCGCGACCCTCACCGGAGCGATCGCCGTCGCGCTCGGCAATCACTTCACCGGGCTGTTCGGCAAACCTGAGGAGTTCGTCGAAGAGGTCCGGCGGGTGGGGAAGGATGCCGGCGATCGGCTCTGGCCGATGCCCCTCACCGACGAATACCGGGACGAGATCAAGAGCGACATCGCCGACATCACCAACAGCGCGGGCCGAGATGGCGGCGCGATCAAGGCCGCGGCCTTCCTTGACGCGGCGGTCGAGGCGGGGACCGAGTGGGCCCATCTCGACATCGCGGGGACCTACTGGTCCGATCGGGATCGCGCCCAGGCGCCGAAGGGCCCGCAGGGTCCGGCCGTGCGCACGCTCATCGCGCTGGCGGAGCGCTTCGTGAACTAAAGCGAGCGACGAGGGCTTCGCCCGAGGAGAGAGCCCAACCAGCCCTGAGCCACCGTCGAGGCACAAAGTGCGGACGCGGATGGGCCGAGCGGGTTATATGGTGAACAGATGAGCGATTTGGGCATGCCGTCGGAGCAGCTGGCCTTCCGTCTCGGCGAGCCCAAGCCGGACATCCTCCAGTCGCTCACGTCGGAGCAGCGCCGCGCGGTCGAGCACGGCGATGGCCCGCTGCTGGTCGTGGCGGGGGCGGGCACGGGCAAGACCCACGTCATCGCCGCGCGCATCGTCCATCTCATCACGACCGGGGCGGCGAAGCCGCATCAGATCCTGGCTCTCACCTTCACCGAGAAGGCCGCTGCGGCGATGCAGGAGCGCGTCGACGTCAACACGCCGCTCGGCCTCAACGATGCCGCCATTCGCACCTTCCATGCGTTCGGCGACGAGGTCTTCCGCGAGTTCGCGCTCGAGCTCGGCCGCTCGGGCGACTTGCGCGTGCTGTCCCCCGCGGAGCAGGTGATCTTCGTCCGCGAGCACCTGTTCGAGCTGCCGCTTCGGCGCTACCGGCCGGCCGGCGATCCGCTGCGCCACGTCCGCGCGCTGCTGGACCTCTTCTCGCGCGCCCGCGACGACGACATCTCCCCCGACGAGTACCGCGCCTTCGCCGAGCGGCTGCGTCAGGGCGCGGCTGCGGCCGACGATCCCGACGCCGCGGCCGACGAGGCGGATTCGCAGGCGGAGCTCGCCGCGACTTACGCGGCGTACGGCGCGCTGAAGGAGAAGCACGGGGTCGTCGATTTCGGGGACCAGGTCGCACTCTGCCTCCGGCTGCTCCGCGACCATCCGGCGGCCGCGGCCCGGCTCCAGGCCCGCTTCCGCTACGTGCTCGTCGACGAATTCCAGGACACCAACGACGCGCAGTTCAAGGTCATCCGGGCGATCGTCGAACCGCATCGCAACCTCGCGGTGGTGGGCGACGACGACCAGTCGATCTTCGGCTGGCGGGGGGCGACCCTCGGCAACTTCGACGCGTTCCGCGAGACGTACCCGGACGCGAAGGTCGTGACGCTGGTCGAGAATCGCCGGTCCACGCAGGGCATCCTCGACGCCGCCTACCGGCTCATCCAGCACAACCCGGAGCGCCTCGAGACGCGGCTGGGGATCGACAAGCGGCTGCGCGGCCGGCCATCGACCGGCGATGGGGAGATCGACCACCTGGCGTACGCGAGCGCCGCCGATGAGGCCGAGGACGTCGCCGGCCGGATCGCCTCGCTTGCGCTGCGCACCCAGCGGAAGCTCGGCGAGTTCGCGGTGCTCGTTCGCTACAACAACGACGCGACGCGGGTGCTCCACGCGCTGGCCCGCCGCGGGCTGCCCGCGCACTTCTCGGGCGGCGGCCAGCTCTACGACCGGCCCGAGATCCGGCTGCTGATCTCGTTCCTCTCGAGTGTCGCCGCGCCCAGCGACTCGCGGCACCTGTTCCATCTCGCGACCTCGGCGCTCTACGCTTTCCCGCCGATCGAGCTGGCCCGGCTCGCCGAATCCGGCGAGCGCCGCCAGCGGCCGCTGCGGGAGCTGTTCGAGTCGCTCGCGAGTGGCGAGACGACCGGCTTCGAGGAGCGGGCCGTCGCGTCCGCGAAGGAGCTCGTGGAGGACCTGGCCTACTACGCCGGGCGGGCCGCCGAGGTCACCACCGCAGAGCTGCTCTTCGAGTTCCTAGAGCGCTCGAAGCTCCTCGCCCGGTACCGCGATCCCGAGTCGGCGCTGGTCGAGGAGCAGGGCCGCAACGTCGCCAAGTTCCTCAGACTCGTCGCCAGCGCCGGCCGCGCGCTGCCGCTGGACCGGCCGGCCTTCTTCGTCCCGCACCTGGAGCTGCTTCGCGAGGCGGGGGATGATCCCTCCGCCGCCGACTTCGAGCAATCCGAGAACGCGGTGAACGTCCTCAGCATCCACAAGGCAAAGGGTCTGGAGTTCGGCTTCGTCTTCCTCGTCGTGGCGACCGAGGAGCGGCTCCCGGGGATGCTCCGCGCGCCCGCCCTGCCCTTGCCCGACGACCTTGCTCGTACGCCCGCTGCGGATCGCGACCGGCACGCCGCCGAGGAGCGCCGGCTCGCGTACGTGGCCATGACGCGGGCGAAGGACGGCTTCTTCTTCACCACCGCGACCGACTACGGAAGCACTCGCGGACACCGGCCGAGCCGATTCATCGAGGAGGCGCTCGGGCGGCGACCCGACCGGAAGTCGGCACGGCTCGCCGCGTTCGAGGAGCTCCAGCGCTTCCAGCCCGCCGCTCCCGAAGCCGACTCGCCGCTGCCGGCACTCGGGCCCGATGACGCCCTGACCCTCTCCTACAGCCAGATCGATGACTACCGGCGCTGCCCACTGCGCTACCGGTACGCCCACGTCCTGCGGATCCCGGTGCTGCCGACGCCGCCGATGATCTACGGCCTGGCACTCCACGAGGCCGTCTCGGACTACCTGCGCCGCCGCCGGGAAGGTCAGCGACCGACGCTCGCGCAGCTCCAGGCGACCTTCCGCGCCGCCTGGCTCGCCGAAGGCTTCATCTCGCCGGAGCACCAGAGCGAGCGCTTCGACGCGGGGCTCGCCGCCCTGCGCCGATTCCATGACGATGAGGCGGGCAAGGATCCGCCCGAGCTCGTGGAACAGCGCTTCTCCTTCATGCTCGGACGCGACCGAGTCGTGGGCCGGTGGGACCGGGTGGACAACACGCCCGAGGGCGCGGTGATCACCGACTACAAGTCGAGCGCCCTGGACGAGGACGACGGAGGATCGGCCCAGCGCCGCGCCGCCCAGGACCTGCAGCTTCGCGTCTACGCGCTCGCCCACCTGAAGATGTACGGCAGCAAACCGGCGAAGACCGTGCTGCACTTCCTCGAGACCGGAACGCGTGGCGAGGCGGTCCCCGGGGACGACGACATCGGCGCGGTCGGCGCGCAGATCACGTCGACGGCCTCGAAGATCCGAGCCCGCCGGTTCGCGGCCGATCCCGCCAAGCCCGAGGCGCGCACCTGCCGGCAGTGCCCCTACTCCGCCATCTGCCCCGACTCGTGGACGGCGCGCCAAGTCGCCCAGTCCTGAGTTGTCCACACTGCGCTCGCCGTCGCGATCCCCTTGTCCACAAGGCCGCTCGGAGAACGACCTAGAGTGTCTGTGCGCAAAACAAAAATAATTGGTATCAGACGCATGTTCTACGTTTCTCCGCTGTCGCGACCACCACGGATCAGCGCAGCGAGGTCCCGCCCGAGGCAGGTGCGACTCGTGGTGGCCTGACAAGCGAGATCAGCATCCCGAGCGCGATCACGATGAAGATCGCCAGCAGCGCGAAGATCCCGCGGTAGCCGAAGCGGGGCAGGAAGAGCTCCGCAGCGATGGTGACCGAGAGGGGGATCGAGACCGACTCCGCGGCGGCCTTCAGTCCGGCGAACACGCCCGCCTCCTCGGCCGGGATGAGCGTCGTCAGCAGCGGCCAGGCGACGGCGGTCGCGGCTCCGTTGCCGACCCCCGCGATGACCACGACAGCGATCGTCTGGGGCAGGTCCTGGATGACCGTGCCGCCGACGGCGGCAACCGCCAGCAGGGCCCAGCCGGCGACGAGGATCGGCTTGGACGCGACCCGTTCGGCGAGCCGGCCGAAGGCGATAGCCGAGAGCGCTGTCACCAGGAGCGTGCCCGCGGCGAGCGCGAGGGCGGTCTCTTCGCTTTGGTGGATGTCGTCGACGATGAAAAGCGTCAGGTAGGGGAGCACCGCGGCGAAGCCGACGTTGAAGGCGAAGATGCACGCCAGGAAGCGCATTGCCATGGCGCGCCGGATGAGCGCCCCGACGTAGCCGCCGAAGCCGAGCTTCGGCCCGCGCTCGTCCACGACGCCGGCTGGCTCGCGGATGCCGAGCGCGGTCAGCGCGAAGCCGCCGACCAGCAGGGCCGCCGTGACCGCGTAGGTCCACGCCGGGATGCCATCCACCGAGGCGCGGGCGACGGCGAACAGGAAGGCGACCTGGGCGATGAGCTGGGTGCCGTTCGAGACCCCGGACAGCAGCGCCCGCTCCGCGGGCTCGGCGATGTCGGCGATGAGCGCGACGTAGGGGTCATACGCGATGTTGAAGAAGATCGAGAACAGGAAGATCGCGACCGCCAGGCCAAGCACGTCTCGCTGGCCTGACGCGACAAGGAAGAAGACGGCCGACAGCGGGATCGCGATCGCGATGAATGGACGACGCCGCCCGAACCGCGTGCGCAGCCGGTCTGAGATCGCGCCGACCGTGGGCTGGATGACCGTGCCCTCGATGCTGCGTGTGCTCGAGAGAAGGCCGATGAGCAGGTCGGGCGCGCCGACGGCCCGCAGCAGCTGCGGAAGCACGAAGTTGTTGAACGCGTAGAAGGCGCCGGAACCGACCTGGCCGCCGGAATACAGGAGCGTGGTGCGCTTCGTGAGTCGCATCTGCGGCGCGAGGCTAAATGCCGTGGCCGGCGCTTGCCGTCGGAAAGCTCAAAGCGAGGCCCAGGGTGTGCGGAATGACGCGAGTTGCACGTGTAGAACATCTGTTCTACACTGGTGCGACGTGCGAGAATCGCTCCGCGCGGGGCGGCGCAGCACGAGGCCGGAGGAACGAGTGGAGCTTGTCCTCGGCGTGCTCGCGGTCGCGCTCGGCGTGATCGCCGTCGTCATCGTCCTCGCTCGAACACGCCCGCGTCGGGCCGGAACGCCTGAGCCGAACGCGCAGGTCGCCGCCGTGCAGGAGGGGATGAACGCGAGCGTCGCGCTGCTTCAGCAGGCGATCGTCGAGCTGCGCACCGCGAGCCAGCAGTCGATCGCGGAGCTGCGCGGAGATGTGCAGCGCTCGCTCGGCGCGACCGAGCAGCAGGTGCTCACGCAGACCGGGGCCACGCAGCGCACGCTCGGCGATATCGCGAGGCAGCTCGGCTCGCTCGAGCAGCAGAGCGCGCGCGTTGGCGATCTCGCGAAGGACATCGGCTCGCTCCAAGACTTGCTGCGCGCCCCGAAGGCTCGCGGCGGCTTCGGCGAGCTGCTGATGGAGCGCCTGCTCGAGGACAACCTGCCGGCCGGCGCCTTCGCGCTCCAGCACGGCTACCGCAGCGGCCTGCGCGTCGACGCGGTGGTGCGCTTCGCGGACCGGCTCGTGCCGATCGACGCGAAGTTCCCGATCGAGTCCTACCGGGCCCTGGCCGACGCGCCCGACGACGAGACCCGCGTGCAACGGCGGCGCGCGTTCGTGCAGCAGGTGAAGCGGCATATCGACGCGGTGGCGCGCTACGTCTCACCGGACGACGGCACGATCGATTTTGCCTTCATGTACATACCCGCCGAGGCGGTCTTCTACCAGGTCATCATCCGCGACGAGGAGGGCGCCGGCCTGTGGGACTACTGCGGCCAGCGACACGTCATCCCGACGTCTCCGAACACGCTCCTGGGCTACCTGCGCGTCGTGTCGCTGGGGCTGCGCGGGCTCGCGATGCAGGAGCGGACGCGAGAGCTGCAGGAGGGGATCCGGCGGGCGGCGCTCGAGATCGGGAGGTTCCGCGAGCAGCACGAGCAGCTCGGCCGGCACCTGGTGAACGCGGCGAACAAGCACACCGAGTCGCTCCGCGCCCTGGATCGCGCGACCGATGCGATCGCCGAGCTCACGCGCGCGCCGATCGTCGCGCCGGAGCAGGGCACGCTGCCGCTGCCTCGGACGCCGGATGAGCTCCTCGGCGACGCCCTCGGAGACGCCGCCGGCGGCGAGCGCGGCTCGCGCGCGTGACCTCCGCTTCCGGCCCTCCGGTGCGGCATTCGCCGCCCCATCAGTGAACGTCGCGCTCTTGGCGATCGGCGTCGCGGGCACTGCCATCGTCGCGTTCACGGTCGTGACGAGAGAGCCGAGCGAGCGGCTCAGCGTCGCGCTCGTGCTGATCGGGATCGCCCTTGCCGCGGGCGCCTTCGCGGCGCGAGCGCTCATGTGGGCGAGCACGCGAGGGAAACGCCGCAATCAGCGCGTGGCCGCGGTCGGCCCGGCCCTGCGGCGCGGCGCCGCCATCGGAGCGGTCGTGGGAACGCTGGCGCTCTTGCGCGTCGTGGATGGCCTGACGCCGATCACCGCGGGATTCGTGGTGCTCGCGTTCGCGCTCGCGGAGGTGGCGCTCTCGGCGCGCACCACCTGAGTCCGCTAGCGTGACCGCCGTGGATCTGGCCGCGCGCAAAGCGCGCGCGATCGAGCGCGTCGACGCACGCGCTGCCGCGCTTGACGACCTCGCGCTGCGCATCCACGCGCATCCCGAGCTCGCGTTCGAGGAACGGTTCGCGTCCGCGACGCTCGCTGACTACGTCGCTTCCCAGGGCGCGGCGGTGTCACGCGGGACGGGCGGGCTCGAGACCGCGTTCATGTCCGAGTCGGGCCGCGGCTCGCCGACCGTGGCGATCCTGGCCGAGTACGACGCGCTGCCCGGCATCGGCCACGCCTGCGGCCACAACCTGATGGGCACGGCGTCGGTGGCGGCATATCTTGCGGTGCGCGACGTGCTCGATGGACTCCCGGGGCGCGTGCGCCTCTTGGGCACACCCGCCGAGGAGCGCGGCAACGGGAAGGTCACGCTCATCCGCGCGGGGCTCTTCGCGGACGTCGACGCCGCGATGATGTTCCACGCGGGCGATCGGGACGAAGTGGATCCGCTGATGCTCGCGCTCGTCAATCTCGACGTCGAGTTCATCGGGCGGGCCGCGCACGCGTCGGCGAAGCCGCACGAGGGGCGCAACGCGCTCGACGCCCTACTGCTCTCGTGGACGTCCCTGTCGGCGCTTCGCCAGCTGGTGCGCAGCGACTCACGCATCCATGGCGTCATCACGGACGGCGGGCTCGCGCCGAACATCATCCCCGAACGCGCGGCCGCGCGATTCATGGTGCGCTCGCCCGACAATACGTATCTCGCGGAGCTGAAGACGAGAGTCCTGGCGTGCTTCCAGGGCGCTGCGACCGCGACCGGCTGCGAGCTCCGCGCGGAATGGGGCGAGATGTGCGAGGCCACGCGCACGAACGCGCCACTGGCCGAGGCGTTCGCCCAGAACGCCGCCGCGCTCGGCCGGACGCTCCACCCGCGCCGCCCCGGCGATACGCACGGCTCGACCGACATGGGCAACGTCATGAGTGTCGTGCCGGGCATCCACCCGTACGTCGCGATCTGCGATCACCCCACCGCGACGCATTCGCACGCGTTCGCCGAGGCCGCCGCGACGCCGCGAGCGCTCGAGACGATGCGCCTCGGCGCCAAGGCGCTCGCCCTCACCGCGCTCGACGCGCTCGCGGACAAGGGCCTGCTGAAGCGTGCGAAGGGAGCGTTCGGCTGACCAGCGGAGACCGACCGGCGACCGGCGAAGCGCCGCGGGTCGCCATCCTCGCGGAAGGCCTCTTCTCACGAGCGACGGCGAAGACGGCGATCGGCGCGCTTCGCTATGCGCCATATCCGATCGTCGCCGTCGTCGACTCCGCTCACGCGGGCCAGGACGCGTCCTCGGTCGTTGGAGTCGGCGCCGGTGTGCCCATCGTCGCGACGATCGGCGAGGCGATCGAGCGCGGCGCGGACGTGCTCCTTGTCGGCACCGCCGCCGCTGGAGGCCGCATCCCGCCGTCGTACCGCCCTCTGCTTGCCGAAGCGCTCGGGCGCGGCATGACGGTGTGGAACGGCCTGCACGAGCGCGTCATGGCGTTCGCGGATCAGCGCGTACGTGAGCTGCGCGAGCCGCCCGCGGACCTCGAGATCGGTGGCCATCGTGCGCGTCGCGCGGAAGCGCGGGTCGTGCTGACCGTCGGCACCGATGCGGCGGTCGGGAAGATGACGGCATCGCTCGAGCTGGTCCGGTCGTTCGAGCGCGCGGGCGAGCGCGCGGCGTTCGTCGCCACGGGCCAGACGGGTATCGCGATCGCCGGGTGGGGGATCAGCGTCGACGCGGTCGTCGCCGATTTCATCGCCGGCGCCGCTGAACGCATGGTCTGCGACGCGGCCGAGGGCGCGGAGTGGGTGATCGTCGAGGGGCAGGGCTCGCTGATGCATCCCGGCTTCTCCGGCGTGACGCTGGGGCTCCTGCACGGGACCGCGCCGGACCTCATGGTCCTCTGTCACGACAGCTCCCGGCGCGTCGTGAAGGGGTTCGAGGCGGAGGGGCTGCCGCTGCGGCCGCTCGGCGATTGCGTCCGCGTGTACGAGGATGCCGCCGCGTGGCGACACCCGCCGGAGAAACCGCGCGCCCGCGTCGTCGCGGTCGCGCTCAACACGGTCGCGCTGTCGGACGCGGAGGCGCGCGCGGCGATCGATGCCGCGGCGCGCGACACGGGTCTTCCTTCCGCCGACCCGGTGCGCGAGGGGGCCGCCGGGGCAGATCGGCTCGCGGGGGCCCTGCGTTCGGCGCCGATCCGATGAACGCCACCGTCCGCGCGATCGACGTCCACCTGGAGGTGCCGTTCGCCATCTCGCGCGCGGTCCGCACTGAGAAGCGCGTGATCGTCGTCGAGCTCGACGAGGGCGGGCGCGTCGCGCGCGGGGAAGCGTCGGCGGATCCGTTCTTCGGCGAGACCTCAGAGTCGCTGGAAGCCGCGGTGCGCGACGCGGTCACGCTCCTGCCTGCCGATCCGGGGGACCTCGCAAGCCTGCGCGGGCGGCTCGAGGACCAGTTCCCGCACGGCGGCGCCGCGGCATGCGCGATCGACGTGCTCGCGCACGACCGCGCCGCACAGGCCGCAGGGGTGCCGCTACGCGCGTTCCTCGGGCTCGCGTCCGGCGAGGCGCCGCCTACCTCGTTCACGGTCGGCATCGCGGAGCCCGCGGTCATGGCCGAACGCGCGGCAGCCGCCGCGGCGAAGGGCTTCTCCGTGCTCAAGGTCAAGCTCGGTCACGGCGACGATGTCGAGATCCTCTCGCGGATCCGCGAGCGCTTCCCGGGCGTGATCCGCGTCGATCCGAATGCCGCCTGGACGCCCGCGGAAGCACCGGGCCGGATCGAGCGGATCGAGCGCTTCGGCATCGAGTTCGTCGAGCAGCCGGTCGCGCCTGACGACATCGAGGGGCTGCGAGCGGTGCGCGAGCGCAGCCCACTTCCGATCGTGGCCGACGAGGCCGCGGTGCTCCTCGCGGACGTCGACCGGCTCGCCGGCGCGTGCGACGGGATCAACGTGAAGCTGCAGAAATGCGGCGGCATCGCCGAGGCGCGGGCGATGATCGCCCGCGCGCACGAGCTCGGGCTGAAGGTCATGCTCGGCTGCCGCGCCGCCGAGACGAGCGTCGCGATCGCCGCTGCCGCGCATCTCGCGCCCTCCGTCGAGTGGGCAGACCTCGACGGGAACCTGCTGATCGTCGACGACCCGTTCATCGCCGTCCCGGTGGAGCGCGGGCGTTTCGTGTTCTCCGACCGACCCGGACTCGGGGTGCTCCCGCGATGACGTCCGCCCGCGGCTCCGGCTTTCTCGGCCGGCTTCCGCCGGCCGATCAGTGAGGCCGCCGGGCCGCGGCGAGACCGCGCTCGCCGCGCTCGCGCTCGCGATCTCCGGCGTCTTCGCGCTCGTGCTCGCCTTCGCCGGTCCGGCGACGTATGAGGACGTCGCAACGCGTGAGTCGCTGCATCGCCAGCTGTTCTTCGCGCCGGCGAAGGACGACCCTCGCGACAGCGTCGAAGCGACGACGTATCCGACGGCGACGCTCGTGCGGCTGCATCGCGAGACCCTGGCGTACGTCCTCGGCGAGGCGCCGGCCCTGCCGCCGTCGCCCACGCGCGGAGCCTTCTACACGCGGTCCGAGGCGGGCCACATGGCCGATGTGCGGACCGTCTTCGCCGCCGCGCGGGCCGCGTCGGTGGCCGGGCTCGCCGTCCTCGCCATCCTCGTCGTGCGGCGCCGGCGCGACCCGCGCGGGCTCGCCATCCTCCTGCGCGGTGCCGCCGTGACGGCCGCGCTCGGCGTCGCGGCGCTCGCGATCTTCGCCGGGTTCGCGTTCGACGCTTTCTTCCTGGCCTTCCACGAGGTCCTGTTCCCGCAGGGCAACTTCAGCTTCGATCCCGCGACCAGCAACATGCTGAAGCTCTACCCCGAGGAGTACTGGTACGCCGTCACGCTACGGGTCGGTCTGGCGTTCCTGTTGTTGGCGGCGGTCATCGCGGCCGCCGGTCATGTCGCCTCGCGCAGGCTCGCGAAGTAGATGGTGACAAGGGAGAACGGGTGCGTGATCCGTCCCGCGCGGACGAGGTCGTCGAGGTCGGCACGGTCGACGATCTCGACGGTGATGTCCTCCGCGGCCTCGAGCCGGCCGTCGTGGATCGGCTCGCAGTCGAGGCCGAGGAAGCTGTGCACGCGGTTGGTGAAGTGCGCGGGATTCGCCCAGACGGAGCCGAGCTCGATCAACCGGCCGGCCCGGTAGCCGGTCTCCTCCTCGAGCTCGCGCGCCGCCGCCGTGGCCGGCGTCTCGGCGTGATCGACGATGCCCCCGGGGATCTCGAGCGAGTTCGCCATGCTGCCGAAGCGGAACTGATTGACCAGAACCGCCCTGCCCTCGCGCGTGATCGGGAGGACGTTGCACCACTCGTCCGCCTCGAGGATCGCGCGCGGGTGCTCGCGGCCATCGCGCGGGTCGGCGAAGATGTCCTCGCGCACCTTGAAGATGGTGTAGTCCTCGCGGCGCGTCGTGCGCACGCGTTTCCAGCGTCGGGGCTCGGACGGCATTGGCGGATTGTGCGGCTTCGCCTTCACCATTGGCCGTCACCCATAATCGCGGCGTGAAGCGCGTCCTGATCATCGAAGACCTGCCGCAGGTCGCCGAGCACCTGAAGGGCATGCTCGCGCGCGAGCAGGACGTCGAGCTCGCCGGGGTCCAGGCGCAGGCCGAGGCGGGGATCACGCAGGCGAGTACGGAGCGCCCGGACGCGGTGCTCGTCGATGCGCTCATGACCGGCAAAACGAGCGGCTTCGACATCGCGAAGCGGATCCGGGCCGCGTCGCCGGGTACGCGGATCGTCATGATCACCGTCCCGCAGAAGCCCGTGACGCCGCGCATCGAGGACGGGATCGACGCGGTCTTCGTGCTTCCCGGTGGGGCGAACGAGCTTTCCCAGGCGCTCGGCAGCACGAGAGAAGCGAGGCGCGAGGGCAAGGGTCAGATGATCGCGGTGTACTCGCCGAAGGGCGGCACCGGCAAGACCACGATCGCCGTGAATCTCGCCTGCACGCTCCGCCGCAACGGCGCCTCGGTCGCTCTTGTCGACGGCGTTCTCCAATTCGGCTCCGTCCGCCACCTCTTCGAGATACCGCCGTCGACGCGATCAATCGTCGACCTCCCCGCGGGAGCGGCGATGCGCCCGTCGCTCTCGGAGGCCATCTGGGAGGGACCGGGCGGCATCAACGTCCTGCTCGCGCCGGCGAAGCCCGAAGAGGCGGATCTGGTGGCGCCGACGGAGATCGCGAACGCGATGCAGCTGCTCGCCGACACGCACGACTACGTCATCGTGGACACACCGGTGCGGCTGGGCGACGACACGCTCGCTGTCTTCGACGCGGCGAACACGATCCTGCTGGTGATCACGTACATGGCCGCGACGATCGCGAACACGCGTGCTGCGGTGGACACGTTCGAGGCCCTCGGCTACCGCGGGCACAAGCCCATCCTCCTCGTGCTCAATCAATCGGATGCGATGGCCGGGATCTCGCGCGGCGCCCTAGAGCACACCCTGAACCTCCCGGTCGTCGGGGAGATCCCGACGGATTGGAAGCTCGTCAGCGAGGCGAACAACAAGCACACGCCCTTCGTGCTCGTGAATCCGAACGCGCCCGCTTCGCAGGCCATGAACGCGCTCGCGACCGCGATCGTCACGCAGCAACGCAAATGATCCGGTGACCCCCGGCTTTCCCGGCCGGCTTCAACCGTCCGACCAGTGAGCTCAAGCGATCGGCCGATTGGGGTCTTCGACTCCGGCGTCGGCGGGCTCACCGTCCTGCGCGAGCTCCGGCGCCACCTCCCGAACGAGTCGACGGTGTACCTGGGCGACGAGGCGCGCATGCCATACGGGCCGCGTCCCGCCGCGGAGGTGCTGGCCTTCACCCGCGAGGCGATGCGCTGGTTCGCCGGAAAGGGCTGCAAGCTCGTGGTGATCGCGTGCAACACGGCGACGTCGGTCGCGCTGGAGACCGTGCGCGACGAGGCCGACGTGCCTGTCATTGGCGTCATCCGTCCCGGCGCCGCGGCCGCGCTCGGCGCATCCAGCCGGCGCGCCATCGGCGTGCTCGCGACGACGCTCACGGTGCGGTCCGGGGCGTACGTGCGCGCGATGCGCGATCTCGATCCGTTCGCCGACGTGATTCAGCAGGCCTGCCCCAGGCTCGTGCCGCTCGTCGAAGACGGCAAGGCGTCGAGCCCGGAAGCCGAAGCGGCCGTGCGCGAGTACGTCGCGCCGCTCCTCACCGAGGGCGCGGTCGTATCGCCCGCGGTCGACACGCTGCTCCTCGGCTGCACGCACTACCCGCTGCTGCGGGAGGTCATCGAGCGCGTCGCGGGGCCCGGCGTTCGCGTGGTCGACTCGGCGGCGACGACCGCGCTCGCGGTACGCGAGGTGCTCGAGTCGCATCGCCTGACGCGCTCCGGGCCGGGAGCGGAGCACCAGGTGCACGCGACCGGCACCGTCGAACGCTTCCACGCGATCGCCCGCAGCATCTTCGGCGAGGATCTCGAGCATGTCTCCGGGGTGACCCTCGGGTGAACCTCGCCTCGGCGATCACCGGGCTGCCGTACGTGGGCAAGACGACGCTCTTCAACCTCCTGACGGGGGCGCACGCCGCGACCGGATCGTTCGCGGGAGCGGAGGCCGAGACGAACGTCGGCGTCGCGAAGGTCCCCGACGAGCGCGTCGAGCGGCTCGCCGCGTTGTACAAGCCGAAGAAGACGACGTTCGCCGAGATCACCTACCGCGACATCGGCCTCGCCAAGGGCGGGTCGCAGGGCAGCGGGCTTTCGGCGCAGAAGATGGGGGATCTGCGCACGGCCGACGCGCTGGTGCACGTCGTCCGCTCCTTTCGCGATCCATCGGTGCCGCACAGCGAGGGCAGCATCGATCCCCTGCGCGACATGGCGACCCTCGAGCTCGAGCTCCTGTTCGCCGACCACGCCGTCATCGAGAAGCGCCTGGAGCGAATCGAGCCGGAGCTGCGCGGCGCGAAGGGCGCCGAGAAGGAAGCGCGCGAGCAGGAGAAGGCGTTCCTCGTGCGCGCCATGCCCGCACTCGAGTCGGAGACGCCGCTCCGTGACCTCGACATCGATCCCGATGAGCTCAAGCTCATCCGCGGCTATCGGTTCCTCACGCTCATGCCGCAGCTCGTGGTGGTGAATCTCGACGAGGCGGACGTGTCCGCGCCCGAGTCGGTCCTCGCCCCTCTGCGCGTCGCCGCCGCGCGCCACCGCGCCACGGCCGTCGTCTCGGCCTGCGCCAAGCTCGAAGCGGAGATCGCCGAGCTCGGACCGCAGGAGGCGCGCACCTTCCGAGCCGATCTCGGCATCAGCGAGCCGCCGCTCGAGCGGATCGTCCGCGCGACCTACGAGCTGCTGGGCCTCATCTCGTTCTTCACGGTCGGCCCGGACGAGGTGCGCGCGTGGACCGTGCCGCAAGGCGCGACGGCACAGCAGGCGGCGGGCGCGATTCACTCCGACCTCGAGCGCGGCTTCATCCGCGCCGAGGTCATCCGCTGGGACGAGCTGCTGCGGCTCGGCAGCGAAGCGGCTGCGAAGAAGGAGGGCGTGATGAGGACCGAGGGACGCGATCACGTCATGAGCGACGCAGACGTCATGAATGTCCTGTTCAACGTCGCGCCGACGCGGTAGCGCTGCGCCCTCGATGTCGCCTGAAAGCACCGATCTCCTCGCGATCGGCCACGTGACGCGCGACGAGTTCCCCGGCGAGGACGGCTGGCGACTGGGCGGGTCCGCCCTTTACGCGGCGGCGACCGCGGCCCGGCTCGGCGCGCGGACGGCGCTCGTGACGCGTGTCGGTCCAGACGAGCGCCCGAGGCTGGAGGAGGCCTGCGCGGCGCTCGGGATCGAGCTGCACGTCCGACCGTCGCACGTCACGACGACGTTCTCGTTCTCGTCGGATGCGTCCGGTCACCGGGCCCTGCGCCTGCGGGCTCGCGCGCGCGGGCTGGCGCTCGTCGACGTGCCGGAGTCGTTACGACAGACGCGCGCGGTCGTGCTCGCATCCGTCGCGCACGAGATCGACGCGCACCTGCGCGGAGGATTCCCCCGATCGATCCGCGTGCTCGCGGCACAGGGCTATCTCCGCGCATGGGACGCGGACGGGGCGGTGCGGCCACGCGCATGGGATGGTGCGGTGGACGCGGTGAGGAGCGTCGACGCGACCGTGCTCAGCGATGAGGACCTGGCCGATCCGCTCGATGCCGAGCGCTGGGCGGCGCACGGCGCGGTCGTCGTGACGTGCGCCGAGCGCGGCGCCCGCGTCTTGACGCGAGGAGCGGCGATCGAGGTCCCGGGTTTCCGTGCCGACCGCGTGGTCGATCCGACCGGGGCCGGCGACGCGTTTGCGGCGGGCCTGGCCATCGCGCTCGCGGAGGAGAAGGAGCTTGCCGCCGCGGCAAGCTTCGCGAACGCCGTCGCGTCATTCGCGGTCGAGGGCATCGGCCAGGCCGGGCTCGCCGACCGCGCGCGGGTCGAGGCGCGACTTGGAACGCCGGCCGGCTAGCGACGGCCGCGGTACGGGGATGCGCTCAGGCGACCTGGTCGCGCAGCTGGAGCTCGGCGATCTTGATGCGCACCTCGCGCGGCGCGCGCCCGACCTCGAGCCGGCGTGACAGCTGGGACAGCGTGAAGCAGATGACGAAGTACACAACGGCGATGAAGAACAGCGCCTCGATGGGATTGAAGTTCTGCGTGAAGATGATCCACGCGCTGCGGTACAGCTCGAACACGCCGATCGTCCCGACGAGCGAGGTGTCCTTGATGATCGTGGTGAGCTGCGCCATCATCGCCGGCACCATCAGACGCAGCGCCTGCGGCAGGATCACGCTCCGCATCGACTGCGCGTAGGAGAGGCCGAGGGCGCGCGACGCTTCGGTCTGGCCGCGCGGCAGGCTCAGGATGCCGGCGCGGATGATCTCGGCCAGGACCGCGCTCGTGTACATCGACAGGCCGAGCACGCCGGCCCAGAAGCGCGGCAGCTCGAAGTCCGCGCCGAAGATCGGGACGAACAGCGCCGAGCCCTTGATGTTGAAGTACACGATGAGGAGCAGCACGGGGAGCGCGCGGATGCCCTCGATGTAGCCGATGCACGGCAGACGGAGCCACCAGCGCGTCGAGAGTCGCCCGAGGGCAAAGAGCAGCGCGAAGACGAACGAGAGGGCGATCGATGCGATCGAGAGACCGATGGTCGCAAGTAGGCCCTCGCCGAAGAACTTCAGGATCGCTGGATCGACGAAGAGATGCCACGTGTCGGGTCTCATCGCACGACCAGCATCCGGCGCTCGAGCCAGTTCACGCCGAGCCCCATGGGGATGGTGAGGAACAGGTAGAGGATCGCGACGGCGCCGAATGCCTCGACGCTGCGGAAGGTGCGTGACTCGATGAGCTCGCCGCCCTGCAGCAGCTCGCTCACGCCGATCGTCGCGGCCAGCGACGTGTTCTTCACGAGCGCGATCGCGATGTTCCCGAGCGGCGGCACGACCGCGCGGAACGCCTGCGGGAGCTGGATGTAGCGGATCATGCCGACGTAGGAGAGCCCGAGCGAGCGGGCCGCCTCGATCTGCCCCTTGTCCACCGCCAGGAGGCCCCCGCGGACGATCTCCGCTACGTATGCCGCGTGATAGAGCGCGAGCCCGATGACCGCGGCGCGGAAGTTGGACTCGAGGGGCTCGGCCGACAGGCGGATCCCCAGGAGCGGAAGCCCGAAGAAGAAGAAGAACAGCTGCACCAGCAGCGGCGTATTGCGGAACGCTTCGACGAAACCGCCGCCGACCCAGCGCAGCGGCGTGACTGGCGAAACGCGGAAGAGCGCGACGACGGTCCCCACGACGAGGCTGCCCGCCAGGGCGAGGACCGAGAGCTGGAACGTGACCCACAGGCCGTTGGGAAAGAGGTAGTAGTCGGGGAACTCGAAGACGATGCCCATCGGTGGGCGCTAGATGAGTGCCGACAGGGGCCGGCTCGCGCCGGCCCCTGTAGGTCTACTTACCGTCCGGGTTCTTCTTCTCGTCGAACGAGACAGGGCTGATCCACTGCTTGTACGACTTCGCCCAGCGCCCGTCGGCGATCATCGCCGCGAGCTGCGCGTTCATGAAGGTGACGAAGCCGGCGCGATCGTTGTTCGCGTTCTGCTTGATGCCGATGCCGTAGGGCTCCGTGGAGAAGTACGGGCCGACCAGCTTCGTGTTCGGGTCCTGCTTCGCGAGTCCGAACAGGATCGTCTCGTCGGTCGAGACCGCGTCCGCCGATCCCTGCTGGAGCGCGAGCAGGCAGGGCGGGTAGCTGTCGAGCGCCAGGATCTTCGCCGTTGGCGCGATCTTCTTGATGTTGTCGACGCTCGTCGAGCCCGTCGCCGCGCAGATCGTCTTGCCGGCCATGTCCTCGGCCTTGGTGATCGTGGTGTTGTCCTTCTTGACCAGGATCCGCTGGCCCGTCCTGAAGTAGACGTCCGAGAAGTCGATCTGCTTCTTGCGGTCGTCGTTGATCGTGAACGTCGCGATCACGAAGTCCGCCTTGTTGTCCTGGAGCGTCGGGATGCGCGTCGCCGAGACGACCGGGATGAACTCGATGTTCTCGTCGATGTTCGCTTTGTCGCCGAAGATGCCCTTCGCGAGCTCACGGGCGATGTCGATGTCGAAGCCCTCGAGCTTGCCCGTGCTCGGGTTCTTGAGCCCGAACGGGACGTTGTCCTCACGCGTGCCGACACGGATCTTGCCCTTGGACTTGATCGTCGCCATGAAGCTCGTCGCCTCGAACGACGGCGCCGGCTTTGCGGTCGCCGTGGCCGGTGCCGGGCTGGGTGAAGCAGTCGACGCGCCGCCGCAGGCCGCGGCAACGAACGCGGCCGCCAGTCCGATCGCGATGACCCTGTGGATGGATCGCATTCGCCCCTCCTCCTCTAGCTAGTGCTTGATGACCTTGGCCAGGAACTGCCTTGCCCGCTCCTCCTTCGCGCCCGCGAAGAATTCCGTGGTCGGCGAGTCCTCAATGATGCGCCCACTGTCCATGAACACCACACGATTCGAGGCCTCACGCGCGAAACCGACCTCGTGAGTGACCACGAGCATGGTCATTCCCTCGTGCGCCAGGTCGCGCATGACGTCCAGGACCTCGCGGATCATCTCGGCGTCGAGGGCGCTGGTGGGCTCGTCGAACAGCATGATCTTCGGGTCCATCGCGAGCGCCCGGGCGATCGCGACACGCTGCTGCTGGCCACCCGAGAGCTGGGCCGGCCGGACATCGGCCTTCTCGGGGATGCCGACCTTCCGCAGGAGCGCGGTCGCGCGCTCACGCGCTTCGGCGCGAGAGAGCCCGCGCACCTTCATCGGCGCGAGCATGATGTTGCCCGCCGCGGTCAGGTGGGGGAAGAGATTGAACTGCTGAAAGACCATCCCCACGTCGCGACGAAGACGGTTCACGTCCACGTCCTTCGAATGCACCGCGATGCCATTGACCATCAGCGTGCCGCTCTCGATCGGCTCCATCCGGTTGACCGTGCGGATCAGCGTGCTCTTGCCCGAGCCCGATGGCCCGATGATCACCACGACCTCGCGTTCGGAGACCTTCAGGTCGATGCCCTGGAGAACGTGGAGCGCGCCGAAGTGCTTGTGGACGTCGTGGAACTCGATCACCGGCTCGGAGAATAGTGTGCGGCGCATGGCCGAACGGTTCGACGGATTCCGCGAGCGCATCGCGGCGCTGCGGCCTGGCGTGGTCGGCGCGATGGTCGTGGATCCTGCCGACGATTCGGTCGTGTTCGCGGAGCGTGCCGACGAGCTCTTTCCGGCCGCGTCGGTCATCAAGCTGCCGCTCGTGATGACGCTGTTCGCGGATGCCGCCGCGGGATCGGTCGATCTCGGTGAGCGGATGCCCATCGGAGACCTGGCGTACGGCTCGGGGGTCCTGGGGACGATGCGCGACGTCCGCGATCTCTCGCTCCATGACCTCGCCGTGCTCGCGATCACGGTCAGCGACAACACCGCCGCGAACCGGCTCATCGATCGGCTCGGACCGGATCGCGTCAACGCCCGCATGCGTGAGTGGGGCTGCCCGCGGAGCCGGTTGGATCGGCGGCTCTTCGACCCGGACGTACGGGGGCCCGGGCTCGACAACCTCATGACGCCGCGCGATACCGCCACGCTGCTCTGCGTGTTGCTGCGTGGCGAGTGCGGCGATCGCGCGGCGAGCGACGCGATGCTCGCGATCCTCGAGCGGGACCAGAGCGTCACGCCGCTGGCGCGCCATCTCCCGCCCGGTACGCGAGTCGCGCACAAGCCAGGATGGATGACGGGAGTCCGTTGCGACGCCGCGGTGATGTGGGGCGCGCGCCCGGTTGTCGTCGTCGCCTTCGGGCGCGACCTTCCAGGCTCGGACGCGGCGCACTCCGCCTATGCGTCGCTGGGTTGGTACGCGTACCGCTGGGCCGGTGGGGAAGCACTGCCTCTTCCCCCGGAGGGTCTGCCTCCCTCATGATGTGACGCGCGATGCCGCGCACGACACGTCGCTCTGCCGGAAGACTCCGCGGGCGCCTGGCACGGCTGTTCCGGCCGGCGCTGGCGACGGGCCTGCTCGCGGTCTGCCTGGTGCTCGCGCTCGCGTTCGTCGCGATCGCGGTCCAGGGCAACGCGGTCGCGCGCGAGGTCACCGCGACGAGGGCCGAGATCGCGGCCCTTCAAGCCGAGCGTGCGGCACGCCAGGCCGCGCTCGCGGTCATGGGCAGCGACGACTACGTGACGCAACGCGCGCGCGATATCGGATTCGTGCGGCCCGGCGAATCGCTGATCGCGGTGGAGCGCACCCAGCCGGCGCCGGCGGCGGCGAGCTCGACCGAGCGCACGACCGGCCGTCTCGCGCGGTGGCTCACGTTGTTCTTCCACTAGCAGCGCGGAGTCACGCAGTGCGCGGTAGAATGACCGCGCGGGATAGTGGAGTGGTACCACGTCGGGCTCATAACCCGAAGGACCTGGGTTCGAATCCCAGTCCCGCAACAGATGGTGCGGCCGAAGGGCCGCATTCTCATTTCTGCATACCCGCTCGGTTGTCACGGGTGATCGAGTCTGGTATTCGTTGCGAATGCCGCACAAGGATCCTGAGCGTCGTCGCGAGTACGGACGCGAGTGGATGCGGCGCAATGCGGATAAGGCGCGCGAAGCGATGCGCCGGTGGCGCCAGCGGAATCCTGAGGACCACAACGCGGCGTCGCGCGAGTTCTACCGGCGCCACCGTGAACGCGTGATCGCGCGGAGCGTCGCGTACCACCGTGCACATCCTGATGTCCGGCGGGCTACAGACGCACGCAGGCGTGGAGCTCCCGGATCCTTTACGTCCGCCCAATGGAAGGCCCTCGTCGATCGTGTCGGGGGTTGCTGTGGGTATTGTGGCGGCGCGGGACCCCTGCACGCCGATCACCGCGTTCCCATCGCCCGAGGCGGCACCAACGACATCGGCAACATCCTTCCCGCCTGCGCGCGCTGCAACTTGCGCAAGCACACCATGTCGGAGGAGTCTTTTCGCGAGCTTCTCGCGCTTGAAGCGAAGGTCCGAGTGGAATGGACCGTCGAGTTCACCGCGGAGCAGGTCCGAGCGCTGCTCGCCGAGGACCGCTGACCGAGGACGCGGGACCTAGAATCGAGGCCTCACGCCCCTCGCGGCTGGGTAGCTCAGTGGTAGAGCAGCGGACTCATAAACCGCTGGTCCCGGGTCCGAATCCCGGCCCAGCCACCGTGACCTCCCCCGAGTTCCGCAGGATCCTCCGCATCGTCAGCGCGTTCGCGCGCGAGCATCAGCTGCTCGGTCCCGGTCCGCTCGTCGTCGCGGTCTCGGGCGGCACGGACTCCGTCGCACTCCTCGCGCTCCTGGCCGAGCTCGCGCCGGCGACGGGCGCGACTCTTCACGTCGCGCACTTCGACCACCGCATGCGTCCGCGCAGCGCCGCGCGCGACACCGCGTTCGTCGCGGATCTCGCCGCGCGCTTCGGCGCGACGGTGCGCGTCGGCCGCGCCGACCATGCGCCGGCGAGCGAGGACGACGCGCGCAACGCTCGCTACGCCTTCCTGCGCCGCGTCGCGACGGAGCTCGGAGCGAGCGCGATCGCGACCGGGCACACGCGCGACGACCAGGCCGAAACCGTGCTCCTGCACCTCGTCCGCGGCGCCGGGCTCGGCGGCATCGCGTCCATGAGGCCGTCGCGCGATGGGATCGTCCGCCCTCTGCTGCCGCTGGCGCGCGCGGACACCGTGGCGGTATGCGCCGAGCTCGGCGTGACGCCGCGCGAGGATCCGTCGAACCGCTCGCTCCGCTACGCGCGCAATCGGATGCGCCATCGCGTGCTCCCCGAGCTCGCGCGGATCAATCCACAGGTCACCGAGGCGCTCGCGCGCCTTGCGTCCGCCGCGGCGATCGCGGCGGACTCGCTCGAGCGCCGCGCGGACACGCTGCTCGCCGGCGCAATGGACGGCGACGCGATCGTGCTCGACCACCTCGACGCCGCTGACGGGGAGACGCGCGAAGAGGTACTGGCGCGGGCGTGGCAGCGCGCGACCGGTCGGAAGCTCACCTCACGTGGGCGGCGGGCGCTCTCGCGCGAAGCGGCTCGGCGGGACGGCTCCGCGACGCTCGATCTGCCAGGCGGCAGTGCCGTGCGCGAGTACAGCCGGTTGCGCCTCCGCGGCGGCCGTCGTGACAGCTCGGCGACCCGCGATCGCCAGAACGGAAGTGATGTGCTCGCGCTCGAGCCGGAGCGGCCAGCGACGTGGCGCGGCTGGTCCTTCGTTCTCACCGAGCGGACGCCCGCGGACAGCCGCTACCCGCTGCTTCTTCGGCTTCCGCTAGGACCGGTAACCGGACTCACGGTGCGCTCGCGGCGGCCAGGTGACCGGATGGCAGGCGTCCTGCGTAACAAAGTGCAGGACGTGTTCACCGATCTGAAGGTCCCGGCCGGCCGGCGGGGGGAGCACCCTCTGCTGGTGAGCGCCAACGGCTCGGTCTTGTGGATCCCGGGCGTGACCGATGCGTCGATCGGCCCCGAGCACGTAGCAACGCCGCCGGAGGGCTCAGCCGATCGTCCCGAGGCGGAGGGACGCGGCTGGACCGTCGCGGCTCGGCCCCCGCACGCTGCCGACGGGGCGGAAACAGAACATTCTTTGGTCCGTCCGCGTTCGACCGTTAGCATCAATCGCAGAAGCCCGAAAGGACGGCGACAGAGCTGAACCTCGACAACCGCATCATGAAGAACGGCATCCTGACCCTCCTCCTGGTGGTCATGGGCGTCGCCCTGCTCTACGCCTACCGCACTCAGGACAAGGGCAACGCGCCAATTCCGCTCAGCACGGCGACGACCGAGGTCAGCACCGGGCAGGTCAAGTCGGTCACCATCGCCGGCAACAAGGCGACGCTCGTGTTGAACGACGGCGCGGGTACCAAGCAGACGACCACCCTGCCGGACCGCGACGACACCTTCATCAAGAGCCTGCAGGACTACAAGGCGGCCAACCCTGGCAAGCAGTTCGATTACAGCGTCGAGGAGCCGAACCAGAGCCTCGGCTTCGTCGGCTCGGTGCTTCTCAGCCTCCTGCCGGTCGTGCTGATCGGCGGCTTCTTCATCTACATGATGCGGCAGGCCCAGGGCACGAATAACCAGGCGCTCTCGTTCGGTAAGAGCCGGGCGCGCATGTTCATCGGCAACAAACCGACGGTCACGTTCGAGGACGTCGCCGGCGTCGAGGAGGCCAAGCAGGAGCTCGCCGAGGTGGTGGAGTTCCTCAAGTACCCGGAGAAGTTCTCGTCGCTCGGCGCGCGCATCCCGCGCGGAGTGCTGCTCGTGGGCCCGCCCGGTACGGGCAAGACGATGCTCGCGCGCGCGGTCGCGGGCGAAGCCGGCGTCCCCTTCTTCTCGATCTCGGGATCCGAGTTCGTCGAGATGTTCGTCGGCGTCGGGGCGTCGCGCGTGCGCGACCTCTTCGACCAGGCGAAGCGCAACGCCCCGTGCATCATCTTCATCGACGAGATCGACGCCGTCGGCCGTCAGCGTGGCGCGGGTCTGGGCGGCTCCCACGACGAGCGCGAGCAGACGCTGAACCAGATCCTCGTCGAGATGGACGGATTCGATACCGGCACGAACGTCATCGTCGTCGCCGCGACGAACCGTCCGGACGTGCTCGACCCGGCGCTGCTGCGGCCCGGCCGCTTCGACCGACAGGTCGTGCTCGACCGGCCGGACATCAAGGGTCGCAAGGCCATCTTGGACGTTCACGTGAAGGGCAAGCCGATCGACAAGGCTGTCGAGCTCATGCGCATCGCGAAGATCTCACCCGGCTTCTCGGGCGCGGACCTCGCGAACGTGGTGAACGAGGCCGCGATCCTGGCCGCGCGCCGGAACAAGAAGACGATCGGCCAGATCGACTTCGAGGAAGCCCTGGAGAAGGTCTCGCTCGGCCCCGAGCGCCGCTCGCGCGTCATCTCCGAGAAGGAGAAGGTCATCGTGGCCTACCACGAGGCGGGCCACGCGCTGTGCTTCAAGCTCCTGAAGAACACGAACCCGGTCCACAAGATCTCGATCGTGGCCCGCGGCATGGCCATGGGCGTGACCTGGTCGCTCCCGCAGGAGGACCGCTACTTCCGGACGAAGAAGGAGTTCGAGGACGATATCGCCGCGGCGCTCGGCGGCTGGACCGCGGAGCAGCTGCACCTGGGCGGTGACGTCACGACCGGTGCCTCGAACGACATCGAGAAGGCGAGCGAGATGGCTCGCCAGATGGTCACCAAGTACGGCATGAGCGAGAAGCTCGGACCGCTGCAGTACGGGCGCAGCGACGAGCTCATCTTCCTCGGCCGGCAGATCCAGGAGGAGCGCAACTACTCGGAGGACGTCGCGAAGCTCATCGACGCTGAGGTCCACGACATCGTCGACCGCGCGCGCCGCCGCTCGTACGAGGTCCTCACGCAGAACCGCGACAAGCTCGACCAGCTCGTGCAGCGCCTCATCGCGGAGGAGACCCTCTCGAGTGAAGAGTTCGAGAAGCTCTTCCAAGAGGGCGACGCTGAGGTCCCGGTCGCCGCCTCGACCCCGGGCCCGACGCCGCCGGCCAGCGGTGTCGTCGCGGGCGGCACTCCGGGAGAGTCATCCGACGACAAGCGTCGCGATCCGGGCAAGGGCCCGGCGACCGCACCAACTCCCGCCTGATCGCGCCGTCGCTGCGTTCGCGCGCCACGTCCGTTACCGATTCGTGACGCTCGTGGGTCGGATCCCGGACACTCCCGAACGGGCGCGTCTCGCCTTTCGGCACGCCGATTGCTTCGCTGTGGCCCATGAGCGTGACGTTCGCAAGAACGCGAAAGGCGACGCGGGTCCCGACCATGCGCGCCGTCGGCGACACGATGGGCGTCGTCGGGCTCAGCATCTGGACCGCGATCCTCGGCGCGGCCTTCCTCGCCCTGCTCGTCTCGGATCAGGTTCAGGCAGCGGGCTTCTGACCCGCTCGGCCGCCTGAGCGAGGCGCACACTTTGGTGCGCCGTGCGCCTGTTCGTCGCTGTCCGCCTGCCCGAAGACACGGCTGAAGCGGCCTTCCGGATCCTTCCCGACGCCCTTCCGGCGCTGCGCCGCGTCCGGCCCGATCTGCTCCACCTCACCCTCGCGTTCCTCGGCGACGTCTCTGACGCCAGGCTCGCCGCCGTGGCGGACGCCTGTGGCGCCGCGGCGGGCGGCGCAGAGCCGTTCGCGGTCTCGCTCGGCCGTCTGGGCAGCTTCCCGCCGCGGCGGGGCGATGCGGCCATATGGATGGGCGTGACCAAGGGCGCCGACCCTCTGCGGCGGCTGGCCGAGGCAGTCCGAGCGCAGCTCGCCCGCGCCGACGTCCCCTTCGACCCGAAGCCGTTCGTCGCTCACGTCACGCTCGCGCGGATCCGCGGCGAGGCGGGCATCGCCGAGCGTCGGACCATCGCCGCGGCCCTCACGCGCATTCGACCGCCCGCGCTGGTCTTCCGCGCCGAGCGGATCGAAGTCGTCCAGAGCGTGCTGTCGCCGAAGGGCCCGCGCTACTCTTCGTTGCGGGCTACACCGCTGGAGGGGACGCGCTTTGAGCAGCCAGGCCGTGAACGACGTCATCGAGCGGGTGATCCGCGATGAAGCGTTCCGCGTTCGCCTGGCCGCCGACCCGAACACCGCGCTCGCCGAGTTCGACCTCACCGAAGCAGAGCGCGGCGCCTTCGCTGCGGGCAAGCTCTCCGCGGAAGCCCTTGAGCCCCGCATCTCGAAGACCGACCTGAGCGCGGGGATGTCGGCGAAGACGTCGTCGCCGATCGCGCCTCCGCGACGCGGGGACGACAAGGCGCGCTAGGCGGCGACGCTCGCGCGCGCGGCGCGCACCTCGCCGACGAACGGCGAGATCAGCGAGTACAAGAGGAAGAGCGCGACGACGGCACCCGCGGTGACGCGGATCGTCGGGTCGAACCGCGCGCCGAGGATCCCCTCCACCAGGTTCGGCACACCTGCGAGGACCAGCCCGGTGATCGAGGCGACATAGAGGAGCGCGGCGACGCCGTAGGCGACGTATCCGGCTTCAAGGCGCGTTCGCGGAAGCCTCGGGCGCGCCGGCAGCTCTTCGAACACGTAGCGCAGCGCCTTGCGGCGCAGCCTGGTCACGTTCGTGAGGTCCGAGAGCACGTAGTAGCCGTCGAATTCGAGCAGCGGCGACAGATTGAAGACGAGGCTGACGAGATTGATGCCGGCGAGCCACAGCAGCACGGACTTCGTGTTGCCGCTCGCTCCCGCTGCCGCGAGCGCGAGCGCGCCCGCGAGCGCGAAGTTGAAGACCGGACCGGCGGCGTTGACGAAGACGCGGCGCCTGCGGTCGATCAGCCATGCGTCCGACGTATCGACGTAGATGACCGGCGTAAAGAACATGAGCCCCAGGCCCGCGCGGCCGACCCTCCGGCCCGTCGCCTTCGTCGCGATGGCATGCGCCGCCTCGTGGCCCAGACCCGCGAGGAAGAGCCCGACGAACGCGATGGCGAGCCCCTGCGGCCCGAGGTCGGTGGGGAAGCCGCGGAACTGCAGGGCGAAGGCCACCAGCCCCAGACCTCCGACGACCACGGCCGCCGCGATGGCCACACGGCCGAAGAGCCAGCCGAACGCCGCGTGGAGCTTCGTCGCCAGCGGATCCGCATCCGCCAGCTCGACGTGTGGCTGCAGGACGAGATCGGCGAGCCGCTGGATCCGCCGCTGCCGGCGCTCTTCGCTCACGATGCGTGGAGCGCTGACAAAGCCCGCCGCCTGCAGCGACGCGATGGTCGTGAGAACGCCGTGAGGATCGAGCGTTCCGGTGCGCGCGAAGCTGGCGAGCGCGAGGTCGCGCAGCGTCCGCTCGCCGTCCAGGTCCTGGAAGATGGCGTACGACTCCGCGTTGAGCCGCAGGTATGACCCGCGCACCCGATCGTGCAGGATCACGGCGCTCCGATCGTCGGGCGCCGGCGCGACCGCGACGTCGCCGAGACGCTTGGGAGCGTGACGCCCCTGCATCGTCGACTCCAACCTGCCGATCAGCGCCCGATGGCTTTTCACGACCGGTCGCACGTCCTCGCCCGCGATCCGGAACGCCGTGACGTCGGTCTTCGCGCGGACCGTCGCGGTCCGCGGCACGCCGGTGAGCACCGAGACCTCGCCGATGAACGCGCCGGGCCCCAGGACGACCAGCTGACGCTCGTCGTCGCCCTGACCGCGGACCACCGCGATCTCGCCGCTCCGGATGAGGAAGGTGTCGTCGCCGATCTCGCCCTCGCGCATGAGGACCTCGCCGGTGGCGAATCGGACCGCGCGCATCCTGGCGGAGAGCTCCGCCAGGGCTTCCGACGGCAGCTCGGCGAACGGGCTATTGCGCTGCAGGAACGTGCGCGCGAGGCGCGTATCCGCGAACGCCCGCACCTCGGCAGCGAATGCCGGCTGCGCGGCGATCACCTCGCGGAACACGTCCGCGGGGATCCGCAGCAGCTCCGAAGGCTCGCTCGCGACGACAGTCGCCATGCGCGGCTGGCCGTCGAGCGCCGCCACCTCCCCCACGAGCGCGGGCGCCGCGAGCACCCCGACCGTGTCGAGCTTCTCGCCGATGAGCACGCGCAGCCGCCCGCGCAGCAGGACGTAGACGGTGTCCGCGGTCTCGCCCTCGCTGATGAGCGTGCCGGCGGCTGCCAGCTCGAGCGGCGCCGCGCTGCCTTCCAAACGCCTCCGCCCGGCATCGTCGAGGGCCGCGAGCGGGCCGAACGTCAGGCGATCGGGCACTGCGAGAGGGTATCGGCGCTGCCTGATCGCCGACCGTCCGAATGGCGGGCCGCCAAGGTGATTTCCGAGTAGTACACTCGGGAATCGCAGGGGGGCTCGATGCGACCGATCGCCGTTATCTACGAGAACGAGGCCTGGATGGCGCCGCTCTTCGCGGCGCTCGATGACGCGGGCGCTCCGGTCGCCCGGGTGTTCGCCAACACGGCGTCGTTCGACCCGCGTGGGCCGGCGCCCGACTGGTCGCTCGCGGTGAACAAGGTCTCGCCCTCCTCATACCTGCGCTCGCATGGGCCGAGCATCTCCTTCGCTCGCGAATATCTGCCCTTCCTCGAGGCAGCCGGCATTCCCGTCGTGAACGGCAGCGTCGCCTTCCACCTCGAGACCTCGAAGGCCCTTCAGCTCCAGCTGCTCGACCGTCTCGGCATCCGCGCGCCTCGGGCGCACGTCGCCAACGAGCCCGAGCGCATCGTGGCTGCCGCGGCCGGGTTGCGCTTTCCCGTCATCGTCAAACCCAACGTCGGCGGGTCGGGCGCGCTCATGCGGCGCTTCGAGTCGCTCGACGAGCTGCGCGCGGCAGCGGCGCCCTCTGATTCTCCGGGAGGGACTTCCATCGACCTCGGCCCCGACGGTACGGTGATCGTGCAGGAGTACCTCGAGCCCGAGGGCGGCGCGATCGTGCGAGTGGAGTTCCTCGATGGCGAGTACCTCTACGCGATCCGCATCACCAACGACAACGACGCCGACTTCAATCTCTGCCCGGCCGACATCTGCCAAGTTCCGGGGATCACTCCGGGAGAGTCAGGGGTCCCCTCGGGAAGATCGACCGATCAATACGGCAACGTCATTGGCGGCGCCATCGCGAAGAAGCCGCTGCGCATCGAAGCGTTCGACGCCCCCGCTGACATGATCGACGCGGTCCTGCGGATCGCGCGCGAGGGCAGGCTCGACGTCGGGGGAGTCGAGTATCTCGTCGCGCAGCGTGACGGCCTGCCGTACGTCTACGACATCAACGCGCTCTCGAACTTCGTGACCGACGCGCCGTCGCTCGTCGGGTTCGACCCGCACGCGCGGTTCGCCCGCTACCTGGTCGAGCGCGCGGAGGCCGGGCCCCACGACAAGGGCGCTCCGCCCCGCACGAGCCCTTACCCCTCGGCGCGAGTCGCGGGGATGCCGCGGTGAAGGTGGCGGCATGACCGCGCTGGCGTTCCAGCGCACGGCCGATCCCTACCGCGACACGGACGTCATCGACGCGCGCGCTCCGCGCGTGAATCAGACGGTCGTCGGCACGATCGCGCTCGCCGCATTCCTGACCGGCTGGTGGCCGCTGCTCGCCGTGCTCGCGGCCCAGCTCGCGATCGGCCTCACCTTCGGCCGCCGCTATTGCCTGCCGTGCCTGCTGTACTTCGAGGTCATCCAGCCGCGGTTCGGAGAGGGGCCGCTCGAGGACTCGCGCCCGCCGCGGTTCGCGAACGTCGTCGGCGCGGTCTTCCTCAGCGCGGCGACCGCCGCGCACGTCGTGGGCCTGAGCACGGTGGGCTGGGGCCTCGGGCTCATCGTCGCCGCGCTCGCGCTGCTGGCCGCGACGACCGGGCTCTGCGTGGGCTGCGAGATGTACCGCATCGGCGCGCGGCTGCGGGGCATCCGCGCCGGCGGCCTGCAGAGGATCGACGCCGACGACGTGTCCGTCCGACTCGTCGACGATCTCGTCGTCGAGTTCACGCATCCGCTGTGCACCGACTGCCGCTCCCTGGAGCATGAGCTGCGTGCCAAGGGCCGCGTCGTCGTCGGTATCGACATCTCGCGACGCCCAGACCTCGCCCGCAAGTACGGCATCGCCGTCGTTCCCACGGCCGTTGCCGTCGGTGCGGACGGCACCGTGCGCGCCCGCATCGCGTAGGCGCTCGGCGCTAGGCCGCGCGGGGCTCCCCGCGGAGCTTGGGCGGGGCCACCGGCCCGGTCCGGCGGAAGTTGGCGAAGGCGTAGCGGTCGCAGGCGATCTCAGCGGCGGTCCCCCAGCCGTGAGTCAAGTACAGCCACCAGTGGCAGAACTCGTGGAGGTAGAGGAACCGGATCACCTCGCGCCGATTGCGGAAGTACACGAGCGGCATGCCGCGTGAGCCCAGGTCGACCAGCTCGCGGAACGGGCGGAAGGGCTCGGGCACCTGGATCACGATCTCGGGCTTGTCCCAGTAGGTGAACGCCTGAAGGTGCGGACTCGTCCGGTAACGGAGAGCCTTCACCGTGACGGTGTAGCCGGTGGCCGTCGGCAGCCCCCGAAGGACCTCGCGCACGCGGTACGGTGGATGCGTCGCCAGGAGCGAGCGCACGGCCATCGGGCCGAGCGGCCGTCCACGGGGTCGGGAGAGGCTGCGCATCGCCACGGGACCATCGTAGAGAGCAACTCTCACGCCGACTGCATCGGCCGATGCTTGCGGGCACACCTCGGAAACGCTTACCATCATGTGAAGCGTCGTTCGAACGGGAACGAGTAGACCGCGCGAGCCGTGTAGCGAACCGGGACAAGTGGAAGCCGGGGCGGCAGAGGCGGAGCGAATGGATCCCGTGAGACGCCGGGCTGAACGTGGAGACCCTCGCCACGGCGAGTGAATCCAAAAGTAGGCGCGGCCGGAAGCCCACCGTTAAGAGGGGCGCACCCTCCGCGATGAGCGGGTGGTGACTGAGGACCGCTGAAGCCGGCCGTCAGGTCCGGAGGCGAGAGCCGTACGGGCCGAGCGGCAAGGAGCAGGGGTCGAGTTTCGGGTGGCACCACGAGCCCTCGTCCCGATGTCGGGCGAGGGCGTTCGTTTTGGAGGTGCCATGGCCATCGCGACGCGGACCAGGCGGATCGTTCCGATGCGGCGCGAGCGTCTCGCCGATCTCGAGACACCGGTCTCGGCGTTCGCGAAGCTGCGCCGCGCGTTCGGCGGCGCGTTCCTGCTCGAGAGCGCCGAGGGTGGCGAGCACATGGGTCGCTTCTCCTTCATCGGCGTGCTGCCGCGCGTGACGCTGGCCTGCCGCGACGGGGTCGCGACGATCCGCGATGAGGACGGTGCCGTGCGCACCGTGCCGTACACCGACCCGCTACAGGTGATCCGGACCGAGCTCGGCCGCTACGAGCGCGAGCCCGATGCGGCCCTGCCGCGGTTCAGTGGCGGCGCGGTCGGCTACGTCGGCTACGAGGCCGCGCGGCGCTTCGAGCGCCTGCCCTTGGCGGCACACGATCCGCACGGCTTGCCGGAGGCGTCGTTCGCCGTGTACGACACGGTCGTCGCGTTCGACCACCTGCGGCATTCGCTGACCGTCCTGGCGCACGACGACGCCGACGACCCCGGCCGGGCAGCGCCGACGATCGAGCGCGTCTTCAGCGCGCTCGACGAGCCACTGGTCCTCGCCGAGCCGCACGACGGCGTCGCGCGCACCGTGCGCGCGAACGGCACACCGGAGGAGTTCCAGTCGCGCGTCATCCGCGCGCGCGAGCTCATCCGCGACGGTGACTGCATCCAGATCGTCATCGCCGAGCGCTTCGACGTGACGCCGGCGCCCGAGCCGCTGTCGCTCTATCGGGCGCTCCGTCACGTGAATCCGTCGCCGTACATGTTCTGCCTCGATGCGGGCGAGGTGACGCTCGTGGGCGCGTCCCCCGAGCCGTTCGTCCGGGTCGAGGGCGGGCGCGTCGTGATGCACCCGATCGCCGGCACGCGGCCGCGCGGGAGCGACGAGCGCGAGGACGCGGCGAACGAGGCCGAGCTGCGCGCGTCGGAGAAGGAGCGCGCCGAGCACGTGATGCTCGTGGACCTCGCCCGCAACGACATCGGCCGCGTCGCGTCCGGCGGAAGCGTGCGCGTGACCGAGCTCATGCGCGTAGATCGCTTCTCGCACGTCATGCACCTCACGTCAGTCGTCGAGGGCGCGCTCCGGCCGGACCTCGACGCGCTCGACGCGTTCCGGGCGTGCTTCCCTGCCGGCACGGTCTCGGGCGCGCCGAAGATCCGAGCGATGGAGCGCATCGCGGAGCTCGAGCCCGATCAGCGCGGGCCTTACGCCGGCGCGGTCGGGTATCTGGGCTTCGACGGCAACCTCGACACGTGCATCGCGATCCGCACCGCGGCCCTGTCGCGCGGGATCTGCCGCATCCAGGCCGGCGCCGGGATCGTCGCCGACTCCGATCCCGCGGCGGAGGAAGCCGAGTCGCGCGCGAAGGCGCGCGCCCTGCTCCGCGCGATCGAGATGCTCGGCGGACTCGAGGAGGTGCGGCGGTGAGGGTGCTGCTGATCGACAACTACGACAGCTTCACCTTCAACCTGAGCCAGGCGCTGCAGTCGCTCGGCGCGGAGGTGGACGTCGTGCGCGCGGACGATGCCGGGCTCGCGACGGCGCTCGCCCGTCGGCCGGATCGGCTGGTGATCTCTCCCGGCCCCGGACGGCCGGAGGCCGCGGGGCGCTCGCCCTCGCTGGTGCGGGAGGCGCCGGCGGCGGGCATCCCGACGCTGGGCGTCTGCCTGGGCCTGCAGTGCGCGGCGATCGCGTTCGGCGCAAAGGTCGTCCGCGCGCCCGAGCCGCGTCACGGCAAGACCTCGGTCATCCACCACGACGGGCAGGGCGTCTTCGCAGGTATCCCGCAACCGACGACCGCGACGCGATATCACTCGCTGATGGTCGACGAGACGACGTTGCCGCCGGAGCTCGTGGTCTCCGCACGCAGCGACGACGGCGTGGTCATGGCGCTGCGCCATCGCGACCTGCCGCTCGAGGCCGTTCAGTTCCACCCGGAGTCGGTCCTCAGCCCCGATGGCGTGCGGATGCTGGCGAATTTCCTCGGGATGCGGGACACACCATCCGCCGGCGAACGCGTGCGAAGGTCCGCGTAATGGACGTGCGTGAGGCGCTGAGCGCTGTCGCGGGAGGCCGCACCCTCACGCGCGATGAGGCGCGGTCGGTCATGGGCGCGATCATGGCCGGCGAGCCGACGCCCGCTCAGCTCGGCGCGCTCCTCGCGGCGCTGCGCATGCGCGGTGAGACGGTCGACGAGATCGCCGGCTTTGTGATGGGCATGCGCGAGGCCGCGGTCACGGTCAAGCTGGCCGATGCCTCCGCGGTCGACATCGTCGGCACGGGCGGATCGCGCGTCGACCCGTTCAACATCTCCACGGTGTCGAGCATCGTCGCCGCGGGCGCGGGCGCGCGCGTCGCGAAGCACGGAAACCGCGCGGCCTCGGGCAGGTGCGGCAGCGCCGATCTCCTCGAGGCACTCGGCGTCCGGATCGACCTCGGCCCCGACGAGGTGGCCAGGTGCGTCGATGAGATCGGGATCGCGTTCATGTTCGCCCCGCGCTTCCATCCCGCCATGCGTCACGCCGGCCCCGTTCGTCGCGAGATCGGGATCCGCACCGTCTTCAACCTGCTCGGGCCGCTCGCGAATCCGGCGGGCGTGCGGCGCATGGTCGTCGGCGTGCCGTCGCCCGAGCTCGGGGAGAAGCTGGCGCACGTGCTGGGCGAGCTCGGCGCGGAGCACGGCCTCGTCGTGCACGGTGTCGACGGGCTCGATGACATCAGCCCGACCGGGCCGACGCGGACGTGGGAGGTGCGCGGCAGCGACGTCCGCGAGGGGACGATCGATCCGCGCGAATTCGGTATGACGCCCGGATCGGTCTCGGAGATCGAGAGCGGCGATGCCGCCGCGAACGCCGCGACCGCGATCGCGATCCTCGAGGGCGAGCAGGGCGCGCGGCGGGACGCCGTGCTGCTGAATGCCGGAGCCGCCTGCCACGTCGCGGGCGTCGCGCCGTCGTTGGGTGAGGGGATCAAGGCCGCCGCGCGAGCGATCGACGGCGGCGCGGCACGCGAAAAGCTCGCGCGCTGGGTCGAGCTGAGCCAACAGATAGAGAGCGAGCGAGGCACGGCTCCGCCGGGCCGAGTGAGTCCACCAGCCTTGAGCGGTCAACGAGGCGCTGAGGCGGGAGCCGAAGGGCCGAGATGATTGAGAAGGATTTTCTAGAGACCGTCGTCGCCGAGAGGCGCGCGCACGCCGCGGCCCTGCGCGACAGCGGCTGGACGTTCGAGCGGCCGAAGGGCGCGCAACGCAGGGAGTGGGCCCGCTCGCTCCGCGCCGCGCTCGGCCGTCGGCGGGACGGCAGGCTCGCGGTCATCGCCGAGGTCAAGCGCGTCTCCCCCGCGCTCGGGGCATTGGCCCCGAACGTCGATCCGGCGGCACAGGCACGGGCCTACGTCGCGGCCGGCGCGGCCGCGATCTCCGTGCTCGTCGAGCCCCTTCACTGGGGCGGCTCGCTCGACGACCTCCGTGCGGTGCGTGAAGCTGCGCCGACGGTTCCCGTGCTCGCGAAGGACGTGATCGTCGACGCGGTGCAGATCGCCGAAGCCGACGCCGCCGGCGCCGACGCGATCCTGCTCATCGCCGAAGCGTTCGACGACGCGCATCTCGCCGCCTTGCTCTCGGAGGCGCGGCGGCGCGGGATGGAGGTTCTCGTGGAGGCGCACGAGGCGGAGGCGTTCGGGAGAGCCGTCGCGAGTGGCGCGCGCATCGTCGGCGCGAACGCGCGGAACCTCCGGCGTCCCGAGGAGATCGATCGGGGCCGAGCGCGCCTGCTCCACTCCTTTGTGCGCCGGGATCAGATCTTCGTCGCGGAGTCCGGCATCGAGTCGGCCGCGGACGCGGCGGCGCTGCCGGCGCGCGTCGACGCTGTCCTCGTCGGCACCGCGCTCATGCGCACCGAGCGTCCAGGCGAGCTCATCAAGGCGCTCGCCGGCGTGCGCCGGTCGGCACGCTCGCCCCGGACGATATCGGCGGGCGCTCGATGATCGGCCGCTTCGGCGACTTCGGCGGCCAGTTCCTGCCCGAGACGCTCATGCCTGCCGTGGCCGAGCTCGAGGCGGCGTACCGCGCCGCACAGGCGGACGCCGCGTTCCGGGCGGAGCTCGAGCGCCTGCTGCGCGAGTTCGTCGGCAGGCCGACGCCTCTCACCGACGCGCGTCGCCTGGCGGAGGCGGTCGGGCTGCGGCGCGTGCTGCTGAAGCGCGAGGACCTCGCGCACACCGGGGCGCACAAGATCAACAGCGCCGTCGGGCAGGCGCTGCTCGCGACGCGGATGGGAAAGCACCGCGTCGTCGCGGAGACCGGCGCGGGCCAGCACGGCGTCGCGAGCGCCGCGGCCTGCGCGCTCCTCGGTCTCCAGTGCGTCGTGTACATGGGCACGGAGGACATGCGCCGCCAGGCGCCGAACGTGTTCCGGATGCGTCTGCTCGGCGCCGAGGTGCGCGGGGTCGACACAGGTACGCGGACGCTCAAGGACGCGGTGAACGAGGCGATCCGCGACTGGGTGACGAACGTGCGGAACACGTATTACCTGCTCGGCAGCGCGATCGGGCCGCATCCGTACCCGACGATGGTGCGCGACTTCCAGGCGGTGATCGGGCGCGAGTCGCGCGCGCAGAGCCTCGAGCTGATCGGTGCCCTACCGGGGCTCGTGAGCGCGTGCGTGGGCGGTGGATCGAACGCGATCGGCATCTTCTCCGCGTTCCTCGCCGATGCCGGCGTGCGGCTGCGCGGCGTCGAGGCGGCGGGGCACGGGATCGCCAGTGGCGAGCATGCCGCGTCGATCGTCGGCGGCAGGGTCGGCGTGCTGCATGGTGCGCGCACGCTCGTGCTCCAGGACGAGCACGGCCAGATCCGGGGTACGCACTCGATCTCGGCGGGCCTCGATTACCCCGGGGTCGGGCCGGAGCACGCCGAGCTCGCGCGCTCGGGCCGCGCGTCGTACGTCGCCCGCACGGACGAAGAAGCGCTCGACGGATTCACGCTGCTCTCGCGGACCGAGGGCATCATCCCGGCGCTGGAGCCGGCACACGCCATCGCCGATCTCCGTCACGTCGCTCTCGAGCACGGTCGCGAGCTCGACGTCCTGCTCTGCCTCTCCGGCCGCGGCGACAAGGACCTCGAGACGGTGATGAAAGAGCTCGGGTGACGACGACTCTGCCGACCGGGCTAGAACGCATCGGGCGCACCTTCGCGCGGGCGAAGGCCGAGGGCCGACTCGCGGTCGCGATCTACCTGACGGTCGGCTTCCCGACCCGCGCCGCGACACCGTCGCTCCTTCGGGTCGCGATGGACGCGGGAGCGGACCTCATCGAGCTCGGCGTGCCGTTCAGCGACCCTCTCGCCGACGGCGCGACGGTCCAGCGCGCGAGCGAGGTCGCGCTGCAGAACGGCGTCACGCTGGACGACTGTCTCGCCGAGGCACGCTCGCTCGTGGAAGAGCGAGACGGTACGGTGCTCCTGATGGGCTACACGAACCCGTTCATCCAGTACGGCGGCGGCCTGGCGCGCTTCGCCGCGGACGCCGCGGCGGCGGGCGTCGCCGGCGTGATCGTGCCGGACCTGCCGGCCGAGGAGGCCGCGCCGTTCGATCGCGAGCTCGCGCCGGCGGGGATCGCGCGGATCGATCTGTATGCCCCGACGACGCCCGACGACCGCCTCGCGCGGCTGCTGCCGAGCGCGCGGGGCTTCGTGTACTGCGTGTCGCTCACCGGCGTCACGGGCACGCGCGCGGCGCTCAGCGAGGGCGTCGCCGGCTTCGTGGGGCGCGTTCGCGAGCGGGCGGCGCGCGACATGCCGATCGCGGTCGGCTTCGGCATTAGCACGGCCGACCACGTGCGCGCGCTCCACGGAGTCGCCGATGGCGTCGTCGTCGGCAGCGCAGCGATCGACGCGGTAAGCCGCGGCGGCGCGTCCGGACTTCGCGACCTCGTCGCGCGCCTGGCGCTGGCGGCGCGCCCGTGAGCGCGATGCGCGGGATACGCGGGGCGACGACGGTGGACGCGAACGACCGCGACCAGATCCTCGCGCGCACCACCGAGCTCCTGTCGGCGATCGTCGAGCTGAACGCGATCGCTCCGGAGGACCTCGCCAGCGTCTGGTTCACTGTGACGCCGGACCTCGACGCGGAGTTCCCGGCGTTCGCGGCGCGCGAGCTCGGCTGGTCCGACGTGCCGCTCATCTGCGGCCAGGAGATCGCCGTGCCGGGCGCGCTCGCGAAGTGCATCCGGGTGCTCATCCACTGGAACACCGACCGAACGCAGGCCGAGATCCATCACGCGTTCCTGCGCGGCGCGAAGACGTTGCGGCCCAAGTGGGCGGTCGACCTCTGATGCTCGTCGTCATGAAGCGTGATGCCACGAAGGCCGAGATCGACGCGGTCGTCGCGCGCGTCGGCGAGCTCGGGCTGATGGCAGTGCCGCTACCGGGCGCGGAACGGACCGCGATCGGTACGTTCGGCGTCGCGGCGCGCGATCGCGCGGAGCAGCTCGAGTCCATGCCGGGCGTCGCCGAGATCGTCCACGTCAGCCGGCCGTTCAAGCTCAGCTCACGGGAGGTGCGCGCCGAGGACACGCGCGTCCTCATCGCGGACGTGCCGGTCGGCGCGGGCGCGCCGCTCGTCGTGATGGCCGGGCCGTGCTCCGTGGAGACGGCCGAGCAGACGATCTCCACCGCCGCGGCCGTGCGCGAGGCCGGCGCGAGGGTGTTGCGCGGCGGCGCGTACAAGCCGAGCACCTCGCCATACTCGTTCCGCGGCCTCGGCGAGCCGGGCCTGGACATCCTCGCGCGAGCCCGCGCCGAGACCGGACTTCCCGTCGTGACCGAAGTGCTCACGCCGGCCGATGTCGAGATCGTCGCGCGGACCGCGGACTGCCTGCAGGTCGGCGCGCGCAATATGCAGAACTTCTCGCTCCTCGACGCGGTGGGAGAGCAGCCGCGGCCGGTGTTGCTGAAGCGCGGCATCTCCGCGACCGTCGAGGAGCTGCTGCTCTCCGCGGAGTACATCCTGGCGAAGGGCAATCCGAACGTCATCCTCTGCGAGCGCGGGATCCGCACCTTCGAGCACTACACGCGCAACACGTTCGACGTGAGCGCGATCCCGCTGCTCAAGAGGCTCACGCATCTCCCGGTGCTCGGCGATCCATCGCACGGGACGGGGAAGTGGTACCTCGTCGCGCCGGTCGCGCTGGCGGCGGTCGCGGCCGGCGCCGATGGACTGCTCATCGAGGTCCATCCCTCGCCCGATCACGCACTGAAGGACGGCTTCCAGTCGCTCAGCTTCGCGAACTTCCGTGCGCTGATGGAGCGTGTGAAGGCCGTTGCCGCGGCGGTCGGGCGCGCGCCGCAGCCTGCCCTCGCCGCGAGCCGCTGACCGCGGGTACGGGCGGCATGCGCGTCGGTCTCGTCGGTCTCGGTCTCGTCGGCGGATCGCTCGCGCTGGCGCTGCGCGCGACGCACGACGTGGTCGCGTACGACAGCGACGCAGGCGTACGCTCATCCGCTCGCTCCGCGGGCCTCGCCGTGGTCGACGCGCTCGCCGTGGTTATCCCGGCCGACGTCGTCGTCGTCGCAACGCCCTTCTCCGCGATCGTGCCGACGCTTCGTGATCTCGCTCCGCGGGCTGGCGCCACGGTGCTGCTCGATGTCGGCAGCCTGAAGCGGCCCATTGCGGCTTACGCGGAGACCGCCCCGGCGGAAGCGCGGATCGTCGGTGGCCATCCAATGGCCGGCACGACGGGGGCCGGCTTCGCCAGCGCCGACCCGACGCTGTTCCGCGGCCGGCCCTTCCTCCTGGTGCCGACCGCGCGCTCGGATCAGCAGGCGATGGACGTCGCCAGCGCGCTGGCGCGCGCGGCCGGCGCGGAGCCGACGGTCTGCTCGGCCGAGGCGCACGACCGCGCCATCGCGACGCTGTCAGGCGTCCCGCTCGCGGTCGCGCTCGCGCTCAGCAGGAGCGGCGAGGACGTCGCGCGACTCGCGGGACCCGGCTTCCGCGACGCCACGCGCCTCGCCGCGACGCCGCGGGATCTCGCGGACGTATTGCTGCGTGGCAATCGCGACGAGGTGAAGGCGGCCCTGCGACGCTTCCGCGACGCATTGGACGAGGTGGAGCGCGACCTCGGATGAGGCCGCGGCTTCAGCGGCTGCCGAGCTCCTTGAGCATCGTGTAGAAGTCGGGGAAGGTCTTCGAGACGACGTCGGACCCTTCGATCGCGACCCCCGGGACCTGCAGCCCCAGCACGGAGAAGGCCATCGCGATGCGGTGATCGCCGCACGCATCGACGACGCCGGAATGCAGTGGCGCGGGATCGATGCGCAGGGCGCTCGCGTACGCGGTCGCGCCCGCGCCGACCGCGCGCAGGCCCGCCGCGACCGCCGCGATGCGATCGCTCTCCTGGCGTCGCGTGTGCGCGATCCCCGAGATCTCGGTCGGCTCCCGCGCGAACGCGGCGACGACGGCGAGGGTGGGGAACGTGTCGGAGCAATCCTGCACGTCGGTGACGATCCCATGGAGCTCGCCCTCGCGGCGCACCGTGACGGCGCTCCCTCCGCGCGAGACCGAGCAGCCCATCTGCTCGAGCAGCGAGAAGAAACGCACGTCGCCCTGGATGCCGGGGCGCTCGTGGGCGTCGACATCGATGACCGTGACGGAGCCACCCAGGATGGCCGCGGCCGCGGCCGGGTAGGTCGCCGCCGTCGCGTCACCTGGGATGTCGAACGACCGCGCCTTCACCCGCTGCGGACGGACGACGAACTCGTGTGGCGCGGGGCGCTCGACCCGCACACCGCGTGCCGCGAGGCTGGCTACGGTCAGCTCGACGAACGGCGCGGACACGAGGCCGCCGGTGATCCGCAGATGAAGGCCGTCGCGCATGCGCGGCGCCACCAGCAGCAGGGCGGATGCGAACTGGCTCGACTGCCCACCCGCGACCGCGACCTCGCCGCCCGCGAGCGGGCCGGTGATCTGGACGGGCAGCGTGTCGCCCTCGACGTTCGCGCCGAGCTCGCGGAGCGCGGCGAGAAGCGGCGCCATCGGCCGCTCGCGCAGCCGTTCGCTGCCGTCGATGGTCGAGCGGCCTGTCCCGAGCGTCGCGAGCGCGGCCGCGAAGCGTGCGACGGTGCCGCCCTCACCCGCGTTGAGAGTGGGCTCCGCGAACGGCGGCCGGCCGCCGGCCCCGGTGACGGTGATCGACCCCGTCTGATCCCATTCGACGGGGTAGCCGAGGCCGGCGATGGCCTGGCGCATCGCGCGCACGTCGTCGCCGGGATCGAGCGGGCCGAGCCGCAGGCGCGAGCGACCGTCGGCGATGGCCGACAGGACCAGCTCCCGGTTGGCCACCGACTTTGATGCGGGCACACGGACGCGCTTGTCGATCAGCGGATGCCGAATGGGGAAGATCGGTCGCAGCGCCACGGAGACGGCCATTATTGGCGAACATGGGGATGAGCACGCGGGCGGATCCAAGGGCGCCGCTCGTCGTCGTCGTGCTCGCGATCGCCTTCGTCGTCGCCGGACTCATCGCTCTGGGGCGCCTCGGCGAGCCGAACTCTCCGGAGGCGGCATCGGGCCTGACGCCCACGGCGCGACCCACCGAAGGGCCGCGCCCGCCCACGGTCGCGATCGCGCAGGACACCTGCTGCACGCAGACCGCGCGCTTCCTGCGTGCGTCATGGACCTCGGATCTCCCGGTCCAGCGCGCGGCCGTGCGCGTCGTGCCCGACCCGGGGTTCGACTGCAGCGCCTCCATCGGGACTGGCCTCACGCAGGGCACCTTCGGCTGCGCCGGATTGCTGCGCGGCGGGACCGACTACGTCGCGACGCTCACGCTCACCACGGCGAGTGGCGTCTACCCGTTCGAGCACCGCTTCAAGACGATGGGCGACACGCTGCGCAACGTGCAGTGGTTCACCGAGTTCGAAGACCCCAAGGCCGACCCGCTTGCCTGCGCCGCGGCGAGCTGCCGGATCGTGCAGCTCTACACAACGGGCAAGGACCCGCTGACCGCGCAGGGCATCCTCGACCTCGGCAAGCAGTTCAATCGGAGCCGCGACCCGGGCCTCGATCCCGCGGCGATCGCGTCGGTGCTCTCGCGGCTCGACGCGCGTAACCGCTACCACTACTACCGGCTCGAGTCACGCGAGGAGGCGACGAAGTCCTCCATCTATTGGCTGGTGCGCAGCGGCAAGCCGGTGATCGTGATCTCGCTCGCCGGACAGCACGGCCCCCTCCTCATCGGGTTCACCGGGACGTTCGGCACCTTCTACGGAGATCCGGCGAACGCGTGGAGCGGCGTGGTCGTCCAGGACCCGCAGCGCGGCGACCTGAACCCCGCGACGCAGAGCCGCCGCCCGGACAAATACCGCACGGCAGGTTTCCAGACCGGGCAGCCGCTCGGGCTCGACGAGTGGTATCGCGACGAGTGGTGGCTCGGCTTCGCGTATCAGGCGAACATCAAGATGCCGGACGGGTCCGTGATCAACGTGGAGCGCAACGACGGCGTGTACCCGACGCCGCATTGGGGCGGGAAGTTCGTGATCATCGTGGACGACGGCGACGCGGAGAATCCGTCGGACCGAGAGGGGCGTGTCGTCTTCCGTTAGGAGTGCACCGTCCGCCGTGCGGTGGCCGCTCGATCACTGGTCTGCTCGCCGAAGTGTCAACGGCGCCAGATACTCGCCGCTGAGCGTGCGATGCCACCAGGCGCCGCTCTCGCGACGCTCGGCCGGGGTCGTGAACCGGTAGAGGTAGAGGCGCGCCCGAACGAAGCGCGGCGGCTCGGCCGGGAAGGGGTTTCCGGCGAGCAAGCCGAGCGTGGCGCGGTCGTTCTGCAGCAGCTTCGCCAGGAACGGCACGAACCAGTCGTGGTATGCGGGTGACGACATCGCGGCGAACCACATGAGCCAATCGAGGCGCAGGTGGTAGGGCGCGAACTGAGCCGGCCGCCGCCGGACGTCCCCCGGCTTGCCCTTGAACTCGTACTCCCGCCAGACCGTCCCTGACGTGAGCACCGCCTCGGCGGTGCCCTCGACCACGATCTCGTAGCGCTCCTTGGTGATGCTGCCGAACGCCCCGTAGGTGCCGACGAGGTGGAGGGGGTCGAAGCTGAAGTTCATGCGCTGCCGGCGCGAGAGCAGATTCTTCGCGGGCCGGACGCTGAGGACCACCACGAGAATCGTCAGCGCGACGACGAGGAGCTGATGCCAGGCGACGGTCTCGAGCGGGGGGTGGCCCAGCGGCAGCACGCGCCCGAGCGCGGCGTCGTCGAAGCTCGCGAGCGCGAGGACGATGGTGATCGCGTTGAGCCACGAGAAGTTGCCTGAGAGCAGCAGCCAGGACTGCGTGACGACGATGATCAGCCCGGCGATCGACGCGAGCGGCTGCGGCGCGAACAGGAAGAAGGGCACGACGAGCTGGGCGAAGTGGTTGCCGAGCACCTCGGCGCGGTGCAGGCGCTTCGGCATGCGGTGGAACCACCACGACAGAGGATTCGGCATCGGTTGGGTCTCGTGGTGGTAGTAGAGGCAGGTGAGGTCGCGCCAGCACGGGTCGCCGCGCATCTTGATGAGCCCGGCGCCGAACTCCACGCGGAACAGAAGCCAGCGGATGAGCACGAACAGCGGCGCCGGAGGCGTCGACCAGGCGGGGCCGAGGAAGATCGCGAGGAAGCCCACCTCGCACAGCAGCGTCTCCCAGCCGAACGAGTAGAAGGTCTGGCCGACGTTGACGATCGACAGGTACAGCGCCCACAGCAACAGCCACACGAGCATGTCGAGCGGCAGCGGCAGCCCATCGGGGAGGCCGAGGAGCGCCGCGGCCGCGAGCACGACCCCGGTACACGCGACGACCGCGAAGAAGCGATCGGAGTAGCGCCAGTGGAAGAGGCTGGGGGAGCTGCGGAACGGCACCGCGGCGGTAAAGCGGGGGACCGGAAGCAGGCCGCGCTCTCCGAGGAGCGGGCGGAACTGATCGACCGCGACCAGGAACGCGACGAGGTAGATGAGCGCGAGGCCGCGCTGGAAAAGGAGGCGGGCTATCCAATACTGCGGCGCGCCGAGCCACTCCACGCCGCATAGCCTCCTCCTGCCGCGGCCGCCGAGCAGGCGGGCAGCCTAGCTGCGGCTTGAGAGACCGCCTATTGTCCGCGTCGGTGGGTCGCGGTCCGGCGGTCTTCGTCACGCTCGTTCTCGTCGTCGTCGCGTGTTCGCGAGGTACGTGGATCTTCGCGGCATGACGCCTTTCGGAGGTACGAAGGCCGGCCTCGCCGCCGCCGCGCTGCTGATCGCGTCGTGCGGCTCGCCGGGCGCCGCTCCGGTCGCGACGCAGGCGGTGACCCAGGTGTCCGCCGCGACGGCCTCTCCGACGCCCATCCCGACCGTAGCCGCGACGCCGACCGCCGCTCCAAAGTTCCCCTCCGGGATCTACGTCATGCGGCCGAGGGCTGAGGGGCCCGGCGGCCAGCTCGAGCTGATCGGCGGAACGCTCCCGCGGAGCGTGCTCGTCGAGTCGAACGCCTTCGATGTCTCAGCGGATCAGGTCGTGTGGGGTGGCATGAGCGACGTGACGGTCGCGCGGCCCGACGGCGGGACGCAGCGGATCCAGATCAAGGGCCTCTACGGCATGGGCCGGCCGTCGCTCGCGCCCGACGGACAGCGCCTTGTCATACAGGCAACCGAAGAGGTCATCGTGCCGGGAGGCACGCCGCCCCCGGTCGGCGACACGACTCATGTGATGACCGTGTATCTCGTCGACCTGCGTTCCGGGTCGTTCCGGCGCGTGGGCGCCCTGCCGACCAGCCCATCGACTCAAAGCGAGATGCCGGTCTTCTTCCCGAGCGGCGACCGCATTGCCTACTGGGTCCCAGAGAACCAGTGCCTGACGATCAACGTTCACGACGCAACGACGCTCGCCGAGGTCCTCACCATCCGCGACCGCGGGACCGCCGGCTGCTACCAGCCGAGGCGTGGCGTCCTCGATGGCGCGCGGTTCCACTTCGCGGTGAGCCGCGACTCGAGCCGCATCGTCGTCTCGGGGCAGCTCCAGGTCTACGACGCGAAGACCGGCGCGCTCGTGGCCGACCTCCACCAGGCAGCCCTCGACGGATTGGCGGCGGCAGGCTACAAGATCGACACGCGGTTCCCCGGGGCGGCGAACGCGGGGCTGTACCCGATCGCGGCGACCTTCTCTCCCGACGGCAAGCAGATCGCGTTCGACGGCAGCGTCGAGAAGGACGGGACGGTGGGCATGATCCTCTGCCGGATCAACATCGATGGCAGCGGCTTCACCGTCGTTCGTCCACCGGTGCCGGTGCCCGCGCCGCAGTTCACCAACAACCTCAACTTCTCGCCGCTGTGGCCGCAGTGGCGCTGACCGGGCCGCGAACTCGCTCTTAGAGGCCGGCCACGACCACGGGACTAGACTCGCCTGAGCGGTGGTGCTGCGCTTCCTCTCGACCTTCGCCATCGCCGTAGGCATCTTCGGCGGTGTTGTCGGCATCGTTCGCGCGAACGATCCCGTTCCCCCGGTGCTCGTCGGCCACATCAACGGCGTCATCAATCCGATCACCGCACGCTACGTCGATCGGCTCGTCGACGAGGGTGAGCGCCGCGGTGCCGCGGCCATCGTTCTGATCATCGACACGCCCGGCGGGCTCATCGACTCGACGTATCAGATCACGGGTCGCTTCCTCAACGCGCGCGTCCCGATCGTGACCTACGTCGGCCCATCGGGAGCCCGCGCGGCGTCGGCAGGAACCTTTATCACCATGGCCGGCCATGTGGCCGCGATGGCGCCGGCGACGAACATCGGCGCGGCGCATCCGGTCGACTCCAGCGGAGGCGATATCAAGGGCGACCTCCGCCTCAAGGCCGAGAACGACGCCGCGGCGCAGATCACCAAGATCGCCGCGGCGCGTGGCCGCAACGAGTCGTGGGCCGACGACGCCGTCCGCAAGAGCGTGAGCATCCGCGACGACGAGGCGGTGCGGATCAAGGTCGTCGACCTGATCGCGAACGACGTGGCCGACCTGCTCGCGAAGATCGACGGCCGCGAGGTGAACCTGCCGCAGGGGCCGGTCAAGCTTCGCACCGCGGGAGCGCCGATCGAGTCCGGCGACCCAGACCTCATCGAGACCTTCTTGCACCTCATCGTCGACCCGCAGATCGCCGTGCTGCTCTTCACCGTCGGGACGTATGGGCTCATCTTCGAGCTGTCCAACCCCGGACTGATCTTCCCCGGCATCGTCGGCGTCATCGCCATCGTTCTGGCGCTCTTCGCGTTCGGCACCCTGGACGCGAACGCGGCGGGCGTCGCGCTGATGATCTTCGCCGTCGTGCTTTTCCTCGCCGAGATCAAGGTCGCGAGCCACGGTCTGCTGACGGCCGGCGGTATCGCCGCGCTCATCCTCGGGACGATCGTCGTCTTCCCGCCGCTGCGGCCGACGTTGCCAGGCTTCCGCTACTCGGTCGACCCGGTCGTGATCGGGAGCGTCGTCGCCCTGACGGCGGGGTTCTTCGTGATCGTGGTCCGCGCGGCGACGCGCTTCCGGAAGCTGCCCGTCGCGAGCGGAGCCGAGATGCTCGTCGGCGCGACCGGAGTGGCCCGGACCGACCTTGCGCCCGCGGGGATCGTGCGCGTCGCGGATGACGAATGGAGCGCCGTGTCGACGACCGGCTCGATCGCGCGTGGGTCGCCCATCCGTGTCCAGCGCGTCGACGGCATCCGGCTTATCGTCGAAGGCTCGCGCTCCCGCGAACAGGATCCCCCGCGTGCCCGCGAGAAAGAGGAAGCTTCCTGATGGACCAGCTCATCATCCCCCTGGCACTCGCGATCATCCTGCTGCTCGTCCTTCGATCGGTCATCCACATCGTCCCGGAGTACCAACGTCTGGTCGTCTTCGCGCTGGGGCGCTACCAGAAGACGGCCGGTCCGGGTCTGGTGCTGCTGCTCCCGCCGCCCATCCAGAGCTCGGTGACCGTGGATCTCCGCGAGTTCAGCGTCGAGATCCCGCAGCAGACCTGCATCACCAAGGACAACGCGACGATCTCGATCGACTTCCTGATCTTCCAGCAGGTCGTCGAGGCAGCCGACTCGGTCATCAAGGTGCAGAACTTCCGGCAGCAGGTCCAGCAGATCGCCTCGACCACTCTCCGCGCGGTGATCGGCGATCTCGTGTTGGACGACGCGTTCGCCAAGCGCGAGCAGATGAACGAGGTACTGCGGATCAAGCTGGACGACGAGACCCACCGCTGGGGCGTCAAGGTCAACCGCGTCGAGATCCGCGAGATCATCCCGCCCAGGGAGATCCAGGAGGCCATGACGCGGCAGATGACGGCCGAGCGGATCCGGCGCGCGTCGGTCACGGAGGCCGAGGGCAAGCGGGCCTCCGCGATCCTCGTGGCCGAGGGCGACAAGCAGTCCAACATCCTGCAGGCCGAGGGCGCACGCCAGTCGGCGATCCTGCGCGCCGAGGGGTTCGCGCTCGCACTCAAGACGATCAACGACGTGGCGCTGACGGCCGATGCGCGAACGATCACGCTCCAGTACCTCGAAGCCCTGAAGGCTCTCGGCGCGTCTCCGGCGACGAAGTTCGTGATCCCGACGGAGTTCACCAACCTGGCCGGGCCCATCGCCGCGATGGCGGCGACGGCGCGCGGCGGAGGCGGTACGCCTGGGTCGGGCGCTTAGCCGCGCCGTGCGCGGAACAACCACCCGGCGAGCCGGCCAGGTGGCCCGCCAGCCCGGCTGCCCGCGGTCCACGGCACGGCCATCGGCCGGACGAGCCGACGCGGTCGGTAGGGGGAGTAGATGCGCGGCGGCACCCGGAAGGCAGGTACCGCCGCGCGTGGTGAGGGGGAAGGCTCCGAGAGCTGCGGGCCGGGCGGCGCTGTGTGGCCGCGTGGCAGCGCGAGAGGGGCGGCGATCGTCATGGCCATTTCTTGACTCCTCGTCGTGGAGGCGGGGTCTCTATCCCGGCCGCCCCGCGTGCTCCCCTGGGCTGCCAGAACAGGTGTTCGACACGATAGAACGCGCGTTCTGGATGTCAAGAGGCAATTTGTCCCGTCCGCGGCGCGGGAGACTTGTTGCATGAGCACCCTGCTTGGCGCGGATCTGGCGCCGCAGCGGCCGCGCACCGCGCGGGAGAAGGGCGAGGGCCCGACGCACCTCCTGGAGCCGGAGTGGCAGGGGACCAGGGCCCTCGTCCGCGTGGGCCACGACGGCCCGCGCTTCGTCGGCTACCACGGCCCGGTGGAAGGACCGCGCGAGCTCTACGAGGCGATCGCGGCCGACGCCCACTGCGACACCGCGATCGTGGACGGGGTCATCGTCGACCAATGGCAGGACGAGCGCGAGCTCGAGGCCGACGCCGACGGCAATGCCTTCGTCCGCACGCCGGGCGGCAGGCGGATCTTCGCCGCGTTCGACCTGCTCGAGGTCGACGGCGATCCCTTGCTGGACGTCCCGCTGCTGGAACGGAAGCGGCATCTCGAAGGGCTTCTGCGCGCCAGCCTGAACGTTCGCCTCACCGCGTATGTGACCCGGGGCCTGCGCGCGTGGCGGGACACGCTCGTCGCGCAGGGGTTCAGGCGCGTCGTGCTGAAGGACTGGAACAGCACCTACGCACCGGGGCAGACCGCCGACTCGTGGATCGTCGTCGACAAGCTGGGAGGTAGGCCTTGAGCGTTTCCGCCGTCATCGACCACACCCAACGTGATCCGTGGGAGGTGGCGCTCGCGCAGTTCGACGTCGCCGCCGATCGCCTGCACCTCGACCCGAACATGCGCGGCATCCTCCGCGAGTGCCAGCGCGAGCTCACCGTGCACTTCCCCGTCCGGATGCAGGACGGCGTGGTGAAGGTCTTCACCGGCTACCGGGTCCAGCACAACGTGTCGCGCGGCCCGGGCAAGGGCGGCATCCGCTACCACCCGGCGGCGACGCTGGGCGAGGTCAAGGCGCTCGCGATGTGGATGACGTGGAAGTGCGCCGTCGTCGGCATCCCCTACGGCGGAGCGAAGGGCGCCGTCGTCTGCGATCCCAAGGGCATGAGCGCGCAGCATCTCGAGACGCTCACCCGCCGTTACACGACCGAGATCATGCTGCTCATCGGCCCGGAGCGCGACATCCCCGCGCCCGACGTGAACACGAACGCCCAGACGATGGCCTGGATCATGGACACCTACTCGATGCACCGCGGCTACACGTCGCCGGCCGTCGTCACCGGCAAGCCGCTCTCGATCGGGGGAAGCGAGGGGCGCAACGAGGCGACCGCGCGCGGCGCCGTCTACACCATCATCGAGGCGGCCAAGAATCTCGGAGTCGACCTGGAAGGCGCACGCGTCGTCGTTCAGGGCTTCGGCAACGCGGGGCTCCATTCGGCGAAGCTCATGCACGAGCTCGGTGCGACCGTCGTCGGCGTCTCGGACACCGGCGGCGGTGTCCACAACGATCGCGGCCTCGATCCCGCGAAGGTCGACGCGTACAAGAAGGAGCACGGGACGGTGTCGGGCTTCCCGTCGGCCGATCGCGTCTCGAACGCGGAGCTGCTCGAGCTCGACTGCGATGTCCTCATCCCCGCGGCCATCGAGAACCAGATCAACGAGGACAACGCGCCGAAGATCAAGGCGCGGATCGTGGCCGAGGCGGCCAACGGGCCGACCAGCCCCGAAGCCGACCGCGTGCTCTTCGATCGTGGCGTCTTCCTGGTCCCGGACATCCTGTGCAACGCCGGCGGCGTGACCGTGTCGTACTTCGAGTGGGTGCAGGATCTGCAGAACCTGTTCTGGCGCGAGGCCACGATCAACGCACGTCTCAAGGAGGTCATGGTCAAGAGCTTCAGCGACGTCCTCGAGATGTCCAAGCGGCACAAGTGCGACATGCGCACGGCGGCGTACATGGTGGCGGTGCACCGCGTCGCCGACGCGACTCTCACGCGCGGCATATACCCCTAACCCGCTCTCCGCTTCGGCGGAGCTAGAAGAGGCACAGGCTGGAGCTCGTCGCGGTCGACCTGGAGACGACCGGGTTCGACACGTCCGCGGACCGGATCATCGAGATCGGGGCGGTGCGCCTGACGCTCGACGGCGACGGCGCCCTCGTGCTCGGCGAGCGCTTCTCGACGTTCGTCGCGCCGGACCGCCCGATCGGCGCGGCCATCACGCGCCTCACCGGAATCACCGACGCCGATCTCGTCGGCGCGCCCGCAGCCGCCGATGCGGCCGCGCGCTTCGCCGAGTTCGCGCGCGGCGCGTGGCTCGTCGGGCACAACGTCGCGTTCGACCTCGCGTTCCTCGAGCGCTCGGGCTATCCGCCCGGCGCCCGCTGGCTCGACAGCGCCGACGTCGCGTCCATCGTGCTCCCGGGCGCCCCGTCCTACGCGCTGCAGCGCCTCGCGGCCGACGCGGCGATCGATCCGGGCTCGGCGCATCGCGCGCTCGACGATGCCCTCACCTGCGCTTCGGTGCTGCGGGATTTGACGCTCCGCGCGCGCTCGATTGCCCCGCTCGCGCTCGAGGAGTGCGCGGCGACGGCCTCGCTTATCGGCGAGCCGGCGGCCGCGTTCTTCCGCGGTCTCGTCAAGATGCGCTTTGCGGGCGACGGCGGTGGCGCTGCTGTACACAGGGCCGCGGGCGGCGGCGAGGTCGAGGGGAGCCGCCTCGTCTCGAGCGCGAAGGCGGGAGGGGACCCACCCGCCACACGTGGCCAGTCCGATGGTTCGGGTGGGGAGCCCCTGCCGAGCGCGAGAGACGGGGCGCGACCCGAGGTCACGTCGCCGCCGCCCGCCGCAGAAGCGTTCGCCGCGCTCGCGACCACGCTCGAGGGCTACGAAGACCGCCCGCAGCAGCGCGAGCTCGCCGAGGCGATCGAGCGCATCTTCGAGTCCGGCGGCGCGCTCGTCGCCGAAGCCGGCACGGGAGTGGGGAAGTCGATGGCCTACCTCGTCCCCGCGCTCGCGCGCGCGATCGGCGGCGAGCGCGTCATCGTCAGCACGCACGCGTTGCCGCTGCAGGACCAGCTCGTGCGCAAGGACCTGCCCGCGCTCCAGGCCGCGCTCGGGACCGGCGTGAGCGTCGCGCTGCTGAAGGGGCGCGGCAACTACCTCTGCCCGCGCCGCTGGCAGATCTTCCGCGGCCAGGTCGCGACGCGGGAGGAGGCGCGGCTGCTGCTCAAGACGCTCGTGTGGCGCACCACCACGACGACCGGCGATCGCGCCGAGCTCAACCTGCTCGGCGGCGAAGGAGAGCTGTGGCCGCGCATCTCCGCGGACGACGAGACCTGCACGTCCCGGCGCTGCGCGGGCACGCGCGGCGGCTGCTATCTCGAGGGCGCGCGGCAGGCGGCGGCGAAGGCGCGCATCGTCGTCGCGAACCACGCGCTGCTGCTTCACGATGCCCGCGCGGGCAACACGATCCTCCCGGAAGCCGAGCACGTCGTCGTCGACGAGGCGCATCGCCTCGAGGACGTCGCCGCCGACGCGTTCGGCTTCAAGCTGGAGGACCGGCGGTTGCGGCGCGATCTCGAGCGCATCGCGCGGTCGCCGCTGGTCGTCGCGTCCCTTCGCACCGGCAGCTCTGCCGGAGAGACACCTCCCTCATCCGGCGCGACGCCCGATCCGATGCGCGTTGCCGCGGCCGAGATGCTTCGCGCCGAGGTCGCGCGCGCTCACGAAACGGGCGCTGAAACGTTTGCCGCCCTCCAAGAGCTCCTGGCGGGCGGGTCCGAGGAAGGATCCGGTCCGCGAGATCGCCTGCGCCTGACGGACGCGCTGCGGCGGGACGAAGGGCGGTGGCTCCCCGTCGAGGTGGCCGCGGAGCGTCTCGCCGACGCGTGCGCGGGAGTCCGCCGCGCGGGCGAGCGATTGGAGGCGCTCGCGACATTCGAGGAAGAGGACGCCGCGACCGAGCTCGAGAGCGCGCTCAAGGAGCTCATCGGGACGCAGGGCGCGATCGCGCACGGCATCCACGACCCCCGTCGCGGGGAGGTCGCGTGGCTGGAGCGGCGGGGCCCCCCGGGAGGAACGGAGGCCACGTCGATCGGCATGTACGTCGCCCCGGCGCACGTCGGCGGCGCCGTCCGACGCACGCTCGTCGACAAGCATCGGTCGGTCGTGTTCACGTCGGCGACGCTGGCGGTGGCCGGGTCGCTCGCGTTCGCGATGGAGCGCTTCGGCGTCAGCGACGTCGCCGACGGACTGCTGGTGGGTTCGCCGTTCGACTACGCGTCGCAGGCGTCGCTGCTGGTCCCCTCCGACGGCGTGCTGCCCGACGATCCCGACTACGCGGCCGAATGCGCCGACGCCATCACCGAGATCGGCCGGGCCTTGAGCGGACGGACGCTCGTGCTCTTCACCTCGCACGCCGCCATGCGCGACGTCAGCGCGCGGCTCGAAGGGCTCGAATCGTCGAACGTCGCGGTGCTCACGCAGGGCGTCGACGGGTCGCGGCGGGCCATCCTGGAGCGCTTCGCCCAGGGCGGCGCGGTGCTGCTGGGCACGCAATCGTTCTGGGAGGGCGTCGACCTTCCCGGCGATCTGCTGCGCTGCGTCGTGGTGACGCGCCTGCCGTTCGACGTACCCGACGACCCCCTCGTCCAGGGCCGCTCGGAGCGTTACGACGACCCGTTCCGCGAGTACCACCTGCCGCAGGCCGCGCTCCGGCTACGGCAAGGCGTCGGCAGGCTCATCCGCACGCGGACGGACCGGGGGGCGATCGTGCTGCTGGACCGCCGGATCGTCACCAAGGAATACGGCCCGACGCTCCTGGCGTCGCTCCCTCCGGCGCGGCTCCAGCGCGTCCCGCACGAGGCCCTGGCCGCGCTTGTCGCCGAGTGGTGCGCCCGCTAGGAAATGTCCAAAAAGAGCCCGTCCGGCGGCCCGGGCCACCCGCCGCCGCCGATCGGTACCCGTACTTTCGGTGCGGTTTCAGTCCGGAAGGTCCCCTTGCCGGACAGCCGGGCAAGCCTAGAATCCCGCGTGTTGGTACCAATCGCGAGGAAAGGAGGTGCCATACGGTGCTTGCATTCTTCCGTGACGACGAAGGCCAAGGCTTGGTCGAGTATGCCCTCATCATTGCTGTCATCGCCATCGCAGTCATCGTCGCCATGATCTTCCTGAGAGGTCAGCTGACGAACATCTTCAGCAACATCGGCAACAACCTCACCTAGCGATCGCTGTCACAGCCTTTGCGCGATCGGCCCGGGGTCTGACCCGGGCCGACGCCTTTTCGGGGCAGATTCGGCTCAGGCGCTCTTGCGGCGGTGCGCTCCGGTCACCTCGGCGCAGGCGGCCAGGAGCTCATCCCAGATTGCCGGGGAGACCGCCTTCCTGGCCACGATGCGCTGGCCGGGGCGGACCGTCTCATCCCCCTCGGCCAGAAAGTCGGCGCGCGCCGGGTCGTGCAGGTCCAGATGAACCCCGTACCGGGCCAGCCGCCGGCCCTCCGGGATCAACGGAACCGCGGCCAGGTCCGCCTCGGACAGGCCGTGCAGGATCCGGTGCTCGGAGCGGACGTCGAGCGCGGTCAGCGTGGAGGGCGTTGGGGGCGTGGCCACGGTCTCCTCGTCCGCGACGATGACCTCCCAACGCCGGGAGGTGCCCCGTGGGACTCGGTTCTCGTCGTATTTCGCCATGCCGCCGCCACGCGCAGTCCGTGTGCCAGCTAGACTTGTCAGTGGATCGCGCTCGGCGCGGTACTTCGCACGCTCTCCGGACACCCCTGAACTCTTCCGGTCCTGCCGGTTCTCCCGGAGGGACCCGCGGAGGGACCCCCTGGAGAGCGGAGGAAAAAGGGGACCATCTTGGCAGTCGTCACCATGAAGCAGCTCCTGGAGTCGGGCGTCCATTTCGGGCATCAGGCCCGCCGGTGGAACCCGAAGATGAAGCGCTTCATCTTCATGGAGCGCAACGGCATCCACATCATCGACCTCCAGCAGACGCTGACCCGGGTCGAGGAGGCGTACGCGTTCATGCGCGACCACGCCTCGAACGGCGGGCAGATCCTGTTCGTCGGTACCAAGAAGCAGGCGCAGGAGTCGATCAGCGAGGAGGCCAAGCGCGCCGGCATGCACTACATCAACCAGCGCTGGCTCGGCGGCTTCCTCACGAACTTCATCACGATCCAGAAGCGCATCAACCGCCTGAACGAGCTCACCGAGCGCAAGGAGCGCGGCGACTTCCTCGCCATGCCGAAGAAGGACGCCCAGCGTCTCGAGGACGAGCGCATCCGGCTCGATCGCTTCTTCCAGGGCGTTCGCGAGCTGCGCCGCCCGCCGACCTGCCTGTTCGTCGTGGACCCGCATCGCGAGCACATCGCGGTCGAAGAGGCGCGCCGCCTTGAGGTGCCGATCGTCGCGATGGTCGACACGAACTGCGATCCGGACCTCATCGACGTGATCATCCCGGCGAACGACGACGCGATCCGCGCGGTGAAGCTGATCTGCCAGAAGATGGCCGACGCGATCATCGAGGGTCGCACCGAGTACGACTCCTCGCACAAGGAGGCGAGCCCGGCCGACATGGGCTACGCGCCCGTTCCCGCGGGCGAGCCGATCGGCGAGGGTGGACTCAGCGCGACGCGGGCGAAGCGGACGCCGCGCGTGTACGAGCCCGAGGAGGACGAGTACCCGATCGGCGGATACGACGAGGAGCCGGTCGCGAGCGGCGAGACGGCCCCGGCGAGCGACGAGGCCATCGCGCAGCCGGACGCCGACGCGCCGGGCGTCAGCGCGCCCAAGACCGAGGACGCACCCAGCAAGCCGAAGAAAGAGGACAAGTGACCGTGGCGAGCGCAACGGACGTCGCCCGGCTTCGCACCGAGACCGGCGCCGGCGTCATGGACTGCAAGCGTGCCCTCGACGAGAGCGGCGGCGACCTCGAGAAGGCCAAGGCCCTCATCGCCGAGCGCGGCCAGGCGAAGGCGTCGAGCAAGGCGGACCGCGAGGCGAAGGAAGGCGTCGTCGAGTCGTACATCCACGCCGGCGGACGGATCGGCGCGCTCGTCGAGCTGTCGAGCGAGACCGACTTCGTCGCGCGCACTCCGGAGTTCCGCGATCTCGCGCGCTCCATCGCGATGCAGGTCGCGGCGATGGCGCCGCACTACGTCTCCGAGGACGAGCTCCCGAAGGAGCTTCCCGAGGAAGAGCGCGGCGCATCCGTGACCGAGCTCGTGCTACTGAAGCAGCCGTACATCAAGGACGCGAGCAAGACGATCGGCGACCTCGTCACGCAGTACGCGGCCAAGACGGGGGAGAACGTGCGCGTTCGCCGGTTCGCGCGTTTCGAGCTGGGAGCGGCCTAGACTTCCGTGCCGATGAAGCCAGAGGCCGGAGTGAAATATCACCGGGTCCTGCTGAAGCTCTCGGGCGAGGCGCTACTCGGGGAGCGCACCTTCGGCATCTCGCCGCAGTACGTGCGCTACCTCGCTGAGGAGATCCGCAAGGTGCGCGAGCTCGGCGTCCAGATCGCCGTCGTCGTCGGCGGAGGGAACTGGCTGCGCGGCGCGCAAACCGCGGAGCAGGGCATCGAGGAAGCGACCGCGCACTACATGGGCATGCTGGCCATGGTCATCAACGCGCTCGCGCTCCAATCGCAGCTCGAGTCGCTCGACGTGCCGACGCGCGTGCAGTCGGCGCTGCGGATCGAGGAGGTCGCCGAGCCGTACATCCGCCGCCGCGCCATCCATCACCTCGAGAAGGGCATCGTCGTCGTGTTCGCCGCGGGGACGGGCAATCCGTTCTTCACCAGCGACACCGCCGCGGCCCTGCGCGCGGCCGAGATCGACGCCGACGTCATCCTCATGGGCAAGAACGCCGTCGACGGCGTGTACGACGCCGACCCGAACAAGGTCGCGACCGCGCGCAAGTTCGCGCAGCTGAGCCACCGCGACCTGCTCGAGAAGGACCTCAAGGTCATGGATGCGACCGCAGCCGCGCTCGCCGGCGAGCGCGAGATCCCGATCATCGTGTTCGACCTCTCCAAGAGCGACACGATGCTGCGCGCCGTCAAGGGCGAGAGCGTCGGCACCCTGGTGCACGCGTAGCACATGGCGCTCGAGGAGATCCTGGCCCAGACCGAGACGCGCATGAAGAAGGCGATCGAGGCGCTGCGCAAGGACGCCGCGAGCGTGCGCACCGGGCGCGCCACGCCGGCGCTCGTCGAGGGCCTCGAGGTCGAGGCGTACGGGACGCCGACGCCGCTCATCCAGCTCGGCTCGATCAGCGCGCCAGAGCCGCGCCTCATCGTCATCACGCCGTGGGACAAGAGCCTCATCAAGCCGATCGAGAAGGCGATCATCGGGAGCGACCTGGGCCTCACGCCGAACAACGACGGCGAGCACATCCGGCTGCAGATCCCGACGCTCAACGAGGAGCGGCGCAAGGACCTGGTGAAGCAGCTGCACAAGAAGATCGAGGAAGGCCGGGTCGAGATCCGCACACTGCGCCGGCACTCGCATGAGGAGATGCGCGCGAAGGAGAAGGGCGCGGGCATTCCCGCCGATGACTTCAAGCGCCTCGAGGCCCAGCTCCAGAAGCTGACCGACCGCTACATCCTTCTCGCCGACGAGATCGGCCAGGCGAAAGAGAAAGAGATCCTGGCGGTATAGAGACGCCGGCCGGCCCGCGGCACATCGCGTTCGTCATGGACGGGAATCGCCGCTGGGCCAGCAAGCGGCATCTGCCGGCGCTCGCCGGCCACCGCGCCGGGATCGAGACGATCCGACGCACCGTTCGTGCCGCCCGCGAGCGCGGCGTCGAGTACGTGACGCTCTACGCGTTCTCGACCGAGAACTGGAATCGGCAGGACGACGAGGTCAAGGGCCTCATGCGGCTCCTGGAGGAGACGATCCGCCGCGAGACCAGGACGCTCGTCGAAGATGGCGTGCGGCTCCGAGTGATCGGGCGGCTCCACGAGCTCAGCGACGGCGCGCAGCGCGCGATCGCGGACTCGGTCGCGGCGACCGGCGCGGGCACGAAGGGCACGATGACCATCGCGTTCAACTACGGCGGGCGCGCCGAGATCGTCGACGCCGTGCGCCGTGTCGTCGTGGATGCTCTACCGATCGAGCGGATCGACGAGCAAGCCATCTCGGCGCGGCTGTACGCGCCGGACCATCCGGACCCCGACCTCCTCATCCGCACCGGCGGCGAGCTGCGCGTCTCGAACTTCCTGCTGTGGGAGGTCGCGTACGCCGAGATGTGGGCGACCGAGGTGCTGTGGCCCGACTTCTCGGTCGAGCATCTCGACGCGGCGCTCGCCTCGTTCGCGTCGCGCGAGCGCCGGTTCGGCCGATGACCGATCTCCCGCGCCGGACGCTGACTGCGCTCGTGTACGGCGCCGTCGTGCTGGCCGCGGTGCGCGGACCGCACGAGCTGTTCCTGCTGCTCGTGGCCGCGATGGCCGGGCTCTCGCTCTTCGAGCTGTACGGCTTGCGCCGCGCCGGACCTGCCGCGCTCCTCGAGCTCGCGCTGGTGGCCACGGGGCTGGGCTCGCTCGTCTATCTACGGTTCGCGCCCGCGCCACCTCCGCTCGGCTGTGGGATCGACTGCCTCTTCAGCCCCGTCGTGATGACGATCGTCGCGGTCTGGGGGGCCGACGTCGCGGCGTACGTGATCGGCTCCACGATCGGCGGTCGCAAGATCGTGCCGCCCCTCAGCCCGGGCAAGACGTGGGCGGGCACCATCGCCGGGATCGTCGCGGCCGGCGCCGTCGTCGTGCTCTGGAGCCGACCTGGCCTCGGCGTTCCGGCATATGTCTGGGCCCTGGCAGTCCTCGTCGGCCCCGCGGCGTTCGCCGGCGATCTCCTCGAGAGCTGGGTCAAGAGGCGCGCCGGCGTGAAGAACTCGGGCACGCTCCTGCCCGGACACGGCGGCGTGCTCGATCGGATCGACTCGCTCCTCGGAGCCTCGCCGGTCGTCGCGGCGACGGTCCTGCTCATCTCGTGAATGGGATGATGGGTCGATGACGGCAACCCGCCTCGCGATCCTCGGCTCCAGCGGCTCGATCGGGCGGCAGGCGCTCGAGGTCGCGCGCGCGCACCCCGACCGCCTGAGCGTCACGCGCACCGGTCGTCGTGGCGACGACCTCGTGGCGCTGGCGACCGCGGATGACGTCGATCTCGTGCTCGTCGCGACGGCCGGCATCGCCGGGCTGCGGCCGACGCTTGCCGCGCTCGAGGCGGGGAAGTCTGTCGCCCTCGCGAACAAGGAGGTGCTCGTCGCCGCGGGCCATCTCGTGCGTGCGCTGGTCGGGGGAGCGTCCTATCGGCTGCGCCCCATCGACAGTGAGCACAACGCGCTGTGGCAGTGTCTTGTCGGCGAGCGCCCCGAGGACATCCGCCGCGTCGCGCTCACGGCGTCGGGCGGCGCGCTTCGCGAACGCCCCATCGCGGAGCTCGATCGCGTGACGCCGGACGAGGCGTTGCGGCATCCGACCTGGAGGATGGGCCCGAAGGTCACGGTCGATTCAGCGACGCTCGTGAACAAGGGCTTCGAGGTCGTCGAGACGCGCTGGCTCTACGACATCCCGTACGAGCGGATCGACGTCGTCTTCCATCCGGAGAGCCTGGTGCACGCGCTCGTCGAGTTCGTCGATGGGAGCGTCAAGGCGCTCATCGCCGAGCCGGACATGCGCCTGCCGATCCAGTACGCGCTGCTGGGTGAGCGCCTGCCCTCGCCCGCGCCGCGCTTCGACTGGGCGCAGGCGCGCGAGCTGCGTTTCGGCCCGATCGCGGCCGGCCGCTATCCCTGCCTCGAGATCGTGCTCGCGACCGCGCGCTCCGGGAGCGGAAGCGCGATGGCGGGCCTGGCGGCGGCCGACGAGGTCGCGGTCGCATCGTTCCTCGGCGGCGAGCTCTCGTTCGGTCGCATCCCGGACCTGCTGCGCCGCGGCGCCGAGATCGGCGCGCGCGAGGGCGGCGCCGCGCCCGACCTCGCGACCATCGAAGCGATCGACGTCGCGGTGCGCCGCTCGCTCGCCCCGGTGGCGGTTCGCTAGATGCCGTCGTTCCTCGGCGTGTTCGGCGACCTCCGCACGCTCGTCCTGTTCCTTCTTACGTTCACGCTGATCATCGCGATACACGAGCTCGGTCACTTCGTCTCCGCGCGCCTGCTCGGCATGAAGGTCCTCGAGTTCGCGTTCGGCTTTCCACCGCGAGCGTTTCGCATCCGGCACGCGGACATCGACTACAGCGTGAACTGGATCCCGTTCGGCGGCTTCGTGCGGATCCTCGGGCAGGACGACTTCGCGATCCACCAGCAGGGCGAGGGCGACCCGCAATCGTTCACGGCGAAGCCGTGGTGGGCGCAGGCGATCGTGCTCGCCGCGGGCGTCTTCATGAACTTCGTGCTGGCGCTCGTCGTGCTCACGGTGGCCTTCACGACGGGGTCGACCGCTCCGACCGGCGACGTGCGCGTCGTCGAGGTCGCGGCGGGCTCTCCGGCCGCGCTCGTGGGCATCCTGCCCGGGGACATCGTCGCTGCTGTCGACGGCCGGCGCATGACGACCACGCGCGATCTCGTCCGCTACACGACGCGAAATGTCGACAAGCTCGTCTCGATCGAGCTCGTTCGCGACGGCAAGGCGCTCCCGCCGGTGCAGGCCGTCCCGCGAGCCGAGCCGCCCGAGGGGCAGGGGCCGCTGGGCATCCGGATCGAAGAGGTAGTCGCGCCGGTGTCGGTCGGGATCCCCCAGGCGTTCACGCAGGCGCTCGGGCTCACCGGTGACGTCGTCGGTCAGATCGCCGAGCTTCCGGGACAGCTCCTGTCACGGGGCGGCTCGTCGTCGCAGGGGCCGCCGCAGGTCGGCGGGCCCATCGAGATTTTCCGCGTGACCGGGCAGGTCGCGCAGTTCGGCGTGCCGACGTTCCTCAAGCTCATCGGCGTGCTGTCGGTGAACCTCGGCGTCCTGAACATCATCCCGTTCCCGGGACTTGATGGCGGGCGCCTTTTCTTCGTGCTGATCGGCGGGATCTTCCGCCGCCGGCTCTCGCCGCAGGTCGAGGCCGCGGTGCACGCGGTCGGATTTGTGCTGCTCCTCATGCTGCTCGTGGTGGTGAGCATCTCGGACATCCGCAGAGCCGTCGGGGGCTAGCGTGCGTTAGGAGGGCAGGAAGTCCTATCTGACCCGTAGTAGTTATCCGTCACGCGTCAGACGCGGCGACCTCTTGTCATCGCGATGCTCGTGGCTATGCGTCCCGTGCTCTCGTTCGTCGTCATCGGCGTAGCGACCCTCGCAGTCGGCAGCACCGGACTCGCGCGCTTCGCACCCCTGGACGTGCCGTCCTCACGGCTCGCGCTCCCGGGGACGGTCGTGCTCGACGCTGGCGGCACGGTGCTCGAGCGCGGCGCGCGCGACGGATTCCGCATTCCCGTTGCCCTCGGGCAGATCGCGCCGCGGATGATCCAGGCGACGATCTCGGCCGAGGACCGCCGGTTCCGTTTGCACGCGGGCGTCGACCCGATCGCGATCGCCCGCGCGCTTGTCAACCTTCGCACGCAGCCGTCCGGCGCATCCACCATCACGCAGCAGCTGGCACGTCGTCTGTACCTTCCAGACGACGCGCGGCCGCTGCTCGTGCGCAAACTGGACGAGGCGCGCCTCGCGCTCGAGCTCGAGGCGCGGTACGGCAAGGCCGACATCCTCGAGCTCTACCTGAACGACGTGTACTACGGCCGCGGCGCGTACGGGGTCGACGCGGCAGCGCGCGTCTACTTCGGCGTCCGCGCGCGCAACCTCGATCTCGCGCAGGCCGCGTACCTCGCGGGCCTGCCGCAGCGCCCATCCGAGTACGACGACGCGGCCGCGGTCGCGCGGCAGGCGTACGTCCTCGGGCGGATGACCGAGGACGGATGGGTCGCCGCGAGTGAAGCGGCCACGGCGCGAGCCGAGCGGCTCGACATCCTTCCCGCGATCGGCGCGCCGATCACGCCCGAGTTCGTCGCCTACGCGCTCGCGGAGCTGGCGCGGATCCGTCCGGACCTGGCGCGGCGCGACGGGCTGGTGATCGAGACGACGCTCGACGCCGGTCTACAGAGCGAGATCGAGCGCCTCGCGCGGCTCCACATTGGGCCGCTCGCGGACCGCAACATGACCGACGCCGCGGTCGTCGCGATCGAGCCAAGGAGCGGCCGCATCGCGGCGATGCTCGGCGGTGCGACGGACGGCGACCCGCGTCACGGGGGCGCGATCAATATGACGACGACGCCGCGCCAGCCCGGATCCGCGCTCAAGCCGTTCCTGTACGCGGCCGCCTTCGAGCGCGGGTACACGCCGGCGACGCCGCTCCTCGACGTGCCGACGACCTTCGAGACGCTCGACGCGACGTACGTACCGCTCAACTTCGACCGCACGTTCCACGGCGTCGTGCCACTCCGCGTCGCGCTCGCATCGTCGCTGAACGTCCCGGCGGTGCGGACGCTCGACGCGATCGGTCTCGACGCGATGCTCGAGATGCTCCGGCGCGTCGGCCTGCGGACCCTCAACGACGCCGAGACCTACGGCCTCTCGCTCACGCTCGGCGGCGGCGAGGTCACGCTCCTGGAGCTCACGAATGCGTACGCCGCCATCGCGGCGGGTGGCGAGCTCTCGGAGCCATACGCAGTGCAGCGCGTGCGCGATACCAGCGGCGCAGTGCTCTACGAGCATGGCCCAGCCGCGGCGCGACGCGTGCTGGCGCCGCAGCACACGTATCTCCTCACCGACATCCTCTCGGATGCCGACGCGCGCATCCCCGGCTTCGGCGGGACGACACCGTTCGATCTGCCCTTCCCGGCGGCGGTGAAGAGCGGGACGAGCACCGGATTCCGCGACAACTGGACGCTCGGCTTCACACCGGATCTCGCGATCGGCGTGTGGGCGGGGAATGCCGATGGCTCGGCCATGGTGGACGTCTCCGGCGTCGAAGGCGCGGGCCCGATCTGGCACGACGCGATGCTCGCGGCGGCGCTGTCGCATCCGATGCGCGCGTTCGCGCGCCCCGACGGCATCGTCGAGGCGACGGTGTGCACGCCCACCGGGCTGCTCCCCGGCCCATGGTGCCCGAGCCCGGCGCTCGAGCGTTTCGTCGCCGGAACGCCGCCGACCGCGACCGAGCACTACTACACGCGCGGAGCAAACGGCGACCTGATCATCGATCCGCCGCTTGAGGCCCGCGCCTGGGCACGGGACGCCGGCCTCGCCCTCGCCAACGATCCGCGGGCCAGGCCCGCGGCCCTGCGCATCGTCACGCCGGCGAACGGGACGGTCTTCCATCGAGCGCCCGAACTCGGCACGGCGCAGCTCGTCCTGCGCGCCGCGTCGGTGCCGGGCGTCGTTCGCGTTGCGTTCGATATCGACGGCGTCGCGGTCGGCGAGGCATCCGGTGCGGACGCGTCGGTCGCGTGGGATCTCGCTCCGGGCGCGCACGCGCTCCGCGCGCTCGCGTACTGGCCCGATGGATCGGTCGTCACGGCGACATCGCGTTTCGAGGTGAAGTGATGGACATGCTCCGGCGGTATGGCGCCGGCGCGGTCACGGCGGCGCTGCTCGTCACGGTCATCGCGGGCAGCCAGCTCTTCGGACTGCCGTGGCAGAGGGACGTGCTCGCCTTCAGCCTCAGCCCGAGCGGCGACGACGTCTCGCGGCTCTCACCGATCACGGTCACCTTCACGAAGGCGCCGAGGAACGCGCTGGTCCCCGAGTCGCTCCTGCAGGTCGTCCCGCCCACACCCGGCTCGTACGCGTGGCTCTCGCCGCGGACGCTCCTCTTCCAACCAGAGTTTCCCGGACTTCTCCGCGGCGGGACGTACACCGCGCTCGTCCCAGCGGATCCCGAGATCGGCGTGCCGCAGACCGTCGCAAGGAAGTTCACCGTCGCCGGCAAGCTCACCGTACAGCAGGTCATCCCTGGCGACGCCGACACCGAAGTCCCCCTGAACGCGCAGGTGCTCGTGCAGTTCAGCCGTTCCGTCGCGCCGCTCACCACAATCGCCGCGCAGCCGAAGGACCAGGTCCTGACCTTCGATCCGCCGCTCCACGGCAGCGGCGAGTGGCTCAACACGTCGATCTACCGCTTCATCCCCGCCGACCTCGCGCCGACGACGACCTACAAGATCACCGTCCCGAAGGGGCTCTCGTCGGCAGCCGACGGCGTGCTCGACAGCGACTACCGCGCATCGTTCACGACGATCTCGCCCGCCGTCGACGCGATCGTGCCCGACGGCGCCTGGCTCTACGGCGGACCGTGGCAGGAGGTCACGGTCACGTTCAACCAGGCGATGCACGAGTCCGCGGCGGCCGGCGTCAGCGTGAAGAACGGCACGACCGGAGAGCTCGTCCCCGAGCACGTTACGTGGAACGGCGATCACACCGTCCTCACGCTCAACCCGAGCGCGCGCATGGCCAACGAGACCCGCTACCTCATCACCGTGGACAAGGGCCTGCGTGGCGCCCGCGGTGGGGCGGTCGTGACGCCGCGAACCTCGAGTTTCACGACTGTCGGCGCGCCGCGCGTGTCGCAGACGTATCCCGCGAACGGGCAGACCGACGCGGGGCGCTACGGCGTCTCGATCAACTTCGCGTCGCCGATGGACCCCGATTCGCTCGAGGGCAAGATCCACGTGAGCGGCTTCACCGACACGGAGCTCGAGGGGAAGGTGTTCACGTCCGCGTTCGGCGTCAGCGCAGGCGTCACGCTCGAGGCCTCGCACGCCTACATCGTCACGCTCGACCCCGGTGCCCGCGATCAGTACGGCCAGGTCATGGGCGGCTATACGTTCTCGTTCCGGAGCGGGTCGCTGCCCTCGAGCGTCGCGTTCGCGCTCCCGGGCTATCAGGGCGCGACGTACGCCGCATCATCGGAGCCGTTCCTCTGGTACTGGACCACGAACAAGACCGCGGTGCAGTTCACGCTCTATCCACTCACGAACGAAGAGGCGACGCAGTGGCTGCACCGGTACGGCTACGACCAGAAGTGGCAGCCGAGCCAGACGCCGGTCCGCAGGTGGACGGAGCGACTGCCGCAAGCGAAGGACCAGATGTTCCTGCGGCGCACCAGCCTCTCGGGCGGCGGGCCGCTCCCGAAGGGCTTCTACTTCCTTCAGACCGACGGGCAGCTGCAGTCACGCTTTCCCTTCGCGGTCGTCGACACCGTGCTCACGAGCAAGATCTCGCGCGACGAGCTAGTCGTATGGGCGCTCGACCACGACAGCGGGAGGCCTGTCCGCGGCGCGACGATCCACACGGGCGCCGAGGAGCGGATCACTGACGCGCAGGGCCTCGTTTCGTTCCCGGCGTCCGTGGTGAGCCCACCGTACGGCGCCTGGATCTACACCGACGACGGTCACTTCGGCGTGCTGTCGACGCGCTGGCAAGGCCTTTCGCCATACCAGTTCGGCCTCCCTGGCGATTACGGCTCGCGCCAGTACGTCGGTCACCTCTACACCGAGCGTCCGATCTACCGGCCCGGCGAGACCATCTTCTACAAGGGCGTCGTTCGCGCTGACGACGACGCGCGGTATTCCCTCCCACCGAAGGAAGGCCCGTACACCTTCACGATGCTGAACGCCCGCGGTCAGCAGGTGGACCGCAAGACGGTGACGCTCGACGACTTCGGCTCGTTCGCTGGTTTCTTCGACCTGCCGGCTGACGCGTCCACCGGTAGCTACAGCATGAACGTCACGTACGGCACCACGCCGTCCGCGCAGCAGCTCGCGGCGTATTCGATCACCGTAGCGGCGTTCCGCAAGCCCGAGTTCCAGGTCGACCTCGCGACCGATCGCGGCTCGTACGTGAACGGCGACAGCATCGACGCGTCCGCGACGGCGACATTCTTCTTCGGCGGCGCGCTCGAGGGTGCGAGCGTGCAGTGGTCGGCCATCGCCGAACCGCTGTCGGTGCGCCCGAAGGGCTTCGAGTCGTACTCGTTCAGCGATTACGACTACACGCGCCAGGCCGTCGCGAAGGATCCGATCCGCGCGAAGGGCGCGACGGTCACCTCGGCCGGCGGCGTCGCGTCGTTCCGCGTGCCGGCCGTGCTCAACGCGGCCGAAGGCGCGCAGCGCTTCACCGTGTCGGCGACCGTGCTCGACCAGAACGGGCAGGCGGTCGCCGGGAGCACGCACGTCACCGTGCATCCGGCCGCGCTGGCCGCCGGTATCCGACCCGAGCGCTACGTCGCGAGCCAGGGCGTCGACGCCGCGCTGAAGCTCGTCAGCGTCGGCACCGACGGGAAGGTCGTCGGCGGGCAGCGCGTGACGCTGCGCGTGTACGACCGGCAGTGGATCACGACGAAGGTGCTCGTCCCGGGCGGCGGCCGCCGCTACCAGAGCGACGTGAAGGACGTGCTTCTCACGACGCTCGCCGCGCGCACCGCCACCGACGGCACCGCGACCGCGATTTACCGGCCGACGAAGTCGGGACAGCTGCGCATCGTCGCCGAGATCACCGACGACCAGGGACGGAGCGCACGCTCCGCGGCGCAGCTCTGGGTCGCGGGCGCCGGCTTCGGCCTCTGGCAGGTCACCAACGACGACGCTATCAAGCTCATCGCCGACAAGGACAGCTACGCGGTGGGCGACACCGCGGAGGTGCTCGTCCCCGCGCCGTTCGCGGGCGCGACCGCGCTCATCACCGTCGAGCGCGGCAAGATCATCACGCGCGAGGTGCGCACCCTGCCGACGAACAGCGAACGGTTGCGCATCCCCATCGTCGACCACGATGTCCCGAACATCTACGTCTCGGTGGTGCTCTACCGCGGACCGACCGCCGTCGATCCGCTGCCGCGCTACAAGGTCGGCTATGTCGAGTTGCCGGTGTCGACCGCTTCACGCCAGCTCACGGTCAGGATCACGCCCGACCGTCCGCAGGCGCAGCCGCGCGAGACGATTCACTACCAGGTCAAGGTCACCAACGACAAGGGTGTAGGCGTGAAGGCGCAACTGTCCGTCGCCGTCGTCGACAAGGCAGTGCTGAGCCTGGCCGAGGACCGCGGGCCCGACGGCCTGCGCGCCTTCTGGTTCGAGCGCGGGCTCGCGGTGACGACCACATCCTCGATGACGAGCTCGCTCGATCGCTGGAACGACGTCGTGGCGGAGCTGCCCAAGGTCGGCAAGGGCGGCAGCGGCTCGGGCAGCGGTGGCCAGAACGCCCCGCGCCAGGACTTTCAGAACGTCGCGTACTGGGACGCGCAGCTCGTCACGAAGGACGACGGGACCGCGACGGTCGACGTGCTCATGCCCGACGACCTCACCACCTGGCACATGCGCGTGCGCGCGATCAGTGGCGACACGCTCGTCGGCGACGGCGAGAACGAGATCGTCTCGACGAAGCCGCTGCTCGTCCGCTCCGCGCTGCCGCGCTTCCTGCGCGTCGGCGACAGTGTCGACCTGCGCGTGCTGGTGCGGAACGCAACGCCGAACACCGCGACCGTCGCTGTCACGCTCAAGGCGAGCGGCGTCGCGGTGAAGGGCGCCGCGACGAAGACCGCGGTCATCGCGCCGAGCGCCTCGGTTCCCTATGTCTGGCCCGCGACCGTCCCGGCCGAGGGTCTCGTGAGCGCCCAGTTCGACGCCGACGGCGGCGCCGGTCTCGCCGATGCGATCAAGGTCGAGCTGCCGGCGTACGTCGACATGACGCCCGAGACGATGTCCACGGGCGGCATCGTGACGAAGGACGCCGCGCTCGAGGCCATCTACCTGCCGAAGTTCGCCGACACGGCGCACGGCACGCTCGGCGTATCGGTGCGGTCGGCGCTCGTCGGCTCGCTCGCGGGCGAGCTCTCGTCCTTCGAGCACTCTCGGAAGGACGTGGCGTACGAAGAGGGCACGATGTTCGTGGCCAGCCGCGCCATCGCGACGATCGGGGTCGCGCGGATGGAGAAGACCACGCGCTACGACGCGCGCATCACCACCGACCTCGCGACGATCGTCGGACGGCAGCGTCCCGACGGCGGCTTCGCCTGGTGCACGAGGCCCGAGTGCACGAGCGATCCGAACGTGACGGCGTGGGCGCTGTTCGCGTTCGGCGAGGCGCGCCGCGACGGTCGCAGCATCGACGACGGCGTCGTCGGTCGCGCGACCGCCTACGCCTTCGCCTGGGTGAACCGGCCGAACGCAACGATCGAGCCGACGGAGAATCATCACGACCAGGACGCGCTCATGCTTGCGGCGGTCGCCTCGGCCGGCGGGCGCGGCGCGTACACCGTCGCGAACGCGACGTTCGAGCAATACCGCACGCAGCTCGCGAGCTGGGGCCGGGCGTACCTCGTGAACGCGCTGCTCGACGGCGGCGGGAAGAGGGACGACCCGCAGGTCCGCGCTCTCCTCGACGACCTCGCCGCCGCGACGATCCCCAGCGCCAACGGCAATCACTGGGAGGATCCGTCGAGCTCGAGCAAATATTCGCTGATGACGAGCACCGCGACGACCGCGCTCGTCGCCCTCTCCATCGCCCGAGCGATGCCCGAGCACCAGCTGCTCCCGCAGACCGTGCGCTGGCTCACCGTCGCACGCGGCACCGGCTGGCAGACGGACATCGACCGCGCCATGAGCATCCTCGCGCTCTCGACCTATGTCGGCACCACCAGCGAGCTCGGCGCGGAGTTCGCCTACGCGGTGAGGCTCGACAGCAGCGACCTGCTGTCGGGTCGCGTCACGCCGAGCGCGACGCCGACCGAGAACGCGAAGCGCGTCCCGCTCACCGCGGTGACGCCCGGGAAGACAAGCCTGCTCAGCGTGGAGCGCGACTTCGCTAAGTCCGGCCGCCTGTACTACACGCTCGATCTGCGCTACATGACTCTGGCGAAGGGGGTCGACGCGGTGAACCGCGGGTTTGGCGTCTCGCACCGGTACACGCTGCTCGACGATCCGAGCACGCCGGTCGTGAGCGCGAAGCTTGGCGAGGTCATCCGGGTCACCGTCACCGTGATCGCGCCGAACGACCGCAACTACGTCACCGTCGAGGATGACCTGCCCGCGGGATTCGAGGCGATCGACACGAAGCTCCGGTCGACCGATCCGGCGCTGCGCGCGAAGCTCGACCAGGAGCGCGTCGCCGCGTACCAGGGCGGCGGCAACAAATTCGTCGCACCCTGGTACCGCTGGTACTACAGCCCGTGGCAGCAGGTCGACTCGCTCGATGATCGGACGGTGCTCAAGACGGACCGTCTCGCGAAAGGCATGTACGAGTACACCTACTACGCGCGCGCAACGACGACCGGCGACTTCTTCGTCGCTCCCGTGCACGCTGAAGAGCAGTTCTTCCCCGAGGTCTTCGGCCACAGCGACAGCGCACGGTTCATGATCACGGCGCCCTAAGTGATGCGCCGGTCACAACCCGCTCAGCGACGAGGCTCTACCGTTCGGTTGTTAATGAGTAGAGTCGCCTGGTTGCTCAGTACCGCGTGCGCCTGCTTGCTCCTCGCGGCATGCGCGAAGCCTGCAAGCAGCGACGTCAGCAACGCGACTGCCGGCGCAACGCCGATCCCGTCGGCAACGAGCACCTCGCAGCAATCTGCGACGCCTGCGGCGTCTGTTGCCCCCGACCGGGACAGCGTCTGGGTGTATTTCACGCGCGACCGGCTGCCGCCGCTCGGCACCTTCGTGCGGGGCATCTTCGACGATATGAGTCCCGAGCGGCGGATTCTGGCGCGCATTGGCGTGCTACACGATTCGCACATCACGCCCGTTCCGAGGGGTGCGTCAAATCCCATCGCCGCCATCGGCCCGGCGGTCGCTGGGTCGCGCATCTACGCCGTCGTCGTGAGCGTCGCGGCCGACACGGCGACGGTGGAATTCGATCTACCGACCGGATGGGGCGTGCACGGCGAGCACGACGCTCGCGCTCTCATCCAGCAGCTGGTCTACGTGATCACCGAAGAGCCCGGAGTTCGCTTCGCCCAAATACGGGAACGAGGCAAGCTGGTCGCCACGATCGAAGGGATCGCCCTCGATCACCCGATTCCGCGCGAGGAGGTGTCGGGCTATACGACAAAGGGATCGCTCAACACCGTCATGCTGCCGGGTGACGACAGCATCGGCGCGGTCGGAGCGACGCTCATCGGGCGCGAGATTAAGGACGGGACGCTCGTTCGTCTGACGTTCGAAGGTCGGAACCGTGCGCTCAACGACGCAATCGCCCCCCTGCCGACGATCACCGCGACCTTCGCGCGGAACGACGGGCATCTCCCACACAACCGGGCGGACGGCCCCGCTCCCGCGTATGACCTCTCGCTCGGCTTCAAGTGGAATGCAACTGGCTCGAGCGGCGGCGTCGGGCATGTCGAGCGCGTGGACCGTTCGCCGCTTCGGCTTGTCGCGGGCGACTGGAATACGGGGTATGAGATGGGACTCGACGATGCACGGCCTTGGCGCATGTATATGACGGACACAGCACACCTCGTGGTCGAAATCGGAGGAGTCCCTGCCGCCGTGAACGATCGCATCGTCGTGACGTCGCCCCTCACCGATGATGGCGATCTCATGGCTGCGCCGGGAGAGATGCTCATGATTCGAGGCGCCGAAGTCCTCGCCACGGCCGGCGTCGGGTGGCGCTTCCTCGATGCGACAGGCGTGCCGATCGTGAGCGGTGTCTCGACTGCGACGAGGTCATCCGACACGCTCTGGCATCCCTTTGCGCTATCGATGACCGTCCCTTCGGCGGCGATGCGTTTGGAGGTATACGAACCCGCGGGCGACGGCCAGCCGACGAAGTTCCGGGTAGCGGTTCCGGTGGTATTGCACTAGGTCGTGATCAGGCGCCCTAATCGATCCAGAGGTTGTGCCAACCAGAGGCCTGGCGCGCTAGGCTCCGCGACCCATGACCGAAGCAGTCGTCGAGGTCCGCGGGCTACGCAAGGTCTTCCGCGTCAGCGAGCGAGAGGAGGGCCTCGCCGCGACGGTCCGCTCGCTCTTCAAGCGCCGCTTCCGGGAGGTCGAGGCGGTCGCGGGCATCGACTTCCGCATCGACGCGGGCGAGGTCGTCGGCTTCCTCGGTCCGAACGGGGCGGGGAAGACCACGACGCTCAAGATGCTCTCGGGGCTGCTCTACCCGACCGGGGGCGAGGCCAGGGTCTGCGGATTCGTGCCGTGGCGGCGCGACGATCGGTTCCTTCGGCAGATGACGCTGCTGATGGGCAACCGCACGCAGCTCGTGTGGGACATCCCGGCGGCCGACTCGTTCCGCGTCCTCCAGGAGATCTTCCGCATCCCCGAGGCCGACTACCGGCGCACGTTCGACGAGCTCACCGAGCTGCTGGATCTCGGCCCACTGATCCACAAGCCGGTCCGCGGCCTCAGCCTGGGCGAACGGATGAAGGTGGAATTCGCGGCGGGGCTGCTTCACTCGCCGCAGGTCGCGTTCCTGGACGAGCCGACGATCGGGCTCGACGTCTCGATGCAGGCGCGGATCCGGCGCTTCGTCGCCGACTACAACCGCCGCTCCGGCGCGACGGTGCTCCTCACGAGCCACTACATGGACGACGTCGTCGCGCTCTGCAAGCGCGTCCTCGTCATTCATCACGGGCGGCTGCTGTACGACGGCGGCCTGGCCGAGCTCGCCGGCCGCATGGCGCCGTACAAGCTCATTGTTGCCACGTTGCGTGACGGTGCGATGGACGCGGACCTCAGCGCCTACGGCACCGTGATCGCCCGTGACGAGGGCCGCGTGACGCTCCGGGTACCGCGCGAGAACGTGGCCGACCGCACCGCCCGCCTCGTCGGCGAGCTCGGCGAACGCCTCGCGGACATCTCCGTCGCCGATCCGCCGATCGAAGAGGTCGTGGACCGCGTTTTCAGCGGCGAGTCGCTCGAGGCCGCCCCGACGTGATCCGCGCCTACTACGTCCCGGCGCAGCCGGGCGGAGCAAGGCCCTCAGCATGCTGAGGGCTTATCGCGCGCTGCTGGTCGCCGGCTTCCAGAACGCGTCGCAGTACAGGCTCACGCTGTTCCTGTACGTCTTCTTCTCGGTGCTGCGGCCGATCATCTTTCTCGCGGCGTGGGTCGCGGTCGCGAACGCACGCGGCGGATCGGTCGGCTCGTTCAGCGTCACGGACTTCGCGACCTACTACATCGCCCTGACCGTGGTGCTGCATCTCGCCCTGTCGTGGAACGCGTATGAGTTCGAGTTCCAGGTCCGCCAGGGCCGGCTCTCGCCGCTCCTCCTGCGCCCGCTGCACCCGATTCACTACGCGGTCGTGGAGAACCTCGTGTGGAAGATGTTCACGATCGTCGCGCTCGTCCCGGTGCTCATCCTCACCGGGATCACCTTCGGCGTTCACCTGACCGCGCAGCCGTGGCACTACGTGCTCTTCGTGCCCAGCCTCATCCTGGGTGCGGCGCTGCGGTTCCTCTTCGGCTGGGTCATCGCGGCGAGCGCGTTCTGGACCACGCGCGTGAGCTCGGTGAGCACGTTCTTCGATCGCATCCAGTTCATCTTCGCCGGGCAGATCGCGCCGATCTCGTTGCTCCCGGGCGCGCTGCAAACGGTCGCCTACGCGATGCCCTTCGCCTACATGTTCGGCGTGCCGACCGACATCCTGCGCGGCGCGACGACGTTCGAGCAAACGCTGGTCTTCCTCTTCGTGCAGGCCGCCTGGGTCGTGGCCGCGTACCTCGCTCTCCAGGCCGTGTGGCGCGCGGGCCTGCGCGCGTATTCGGCTGTAGGTGCTTGACCGATGACACATCGGTCAAACAGCCTGCTCCTCACTGCTTCGCAGTTCGTAGTGGGCGCCTGATGCGCTACCTGCGGCTGCTCGGGATCTTCTTCCGCACCGAGCTGCAGTTCGAGCTCGCGTATCGCGTGAACTTCATCGCCGAGCTGTTCGGGCTCGTCATGATCGTCGCGACGAGCCTCGCCGCCGTGCTCGTGCTGTTCGCCTACAGCCCGACGATGAACGGCTGGACGCTCCCGCAGATGCTCGTGCTGCTCGGCGTCTTCTACATCGTGCAGGGGATCGGCGAGCTCGCGTTCACGCCGAGCTTCGAGCGCTTCATGGAGCACGTGCGCATGGGGACGCTCGACTTCATCCTCATCAAGCCCGCGAGCAGCCAGTTCCTGGTGAGCCTGCGCCACTTCCGGATCTCCGCCATTGGCCAGGTCGTGCTCGGGCTCGGCGTGGTCGTCGCCGGCATCGCGCAGATCGCCGACAGGATCGCGGCCATGGACGTTATCTCGTTCCTCGTTGCGCTCGCCTGCGGCCTCGTGCTCATCTACACGCTGCTCCTGGTGCTGAGCACGCTGGCGTTCTGGTTCGTGCGGGTCGAAAACCTGCTCGTCGTCTACCAAGCGTTCCTCGACGCGGCGCGCTTCCCGGTCGACATCTACCCCGGCTGGCTGCGTGTGACGCTCAGCACAGTCATCCCGATCGGTGTCGCGGTCACCGTGCCGGCCCAGGCCGTCGCCGGCAAGCTCGAGCTCTCCGGGCTGGGGACCATCGTCGCCGTGGCGATCGGCGCGTGGCTCTTCGCCGCATGGTTCTGGCGCTTCGGGCTACGGTCCTACACAGGGGCGAGTGCGTAAGCACGACGCGCGAGCGCGTACCCTTTGATCATGAGCGGCGTTCCAATGAGCGTGGATCTGAACCTCCCCGAGGACCGCCTGGGGCCCAAGAACAGGCGCCCGAGCAAGCGGGTGTGGGTCGGAGGCACGCCCATCGGCGACGGCGCTCCGATCGCGGTGCAGTCGATGTGCACGACGCTCACGCACGACGTCGACGCCACGATCCGCCAGATCGAGCAGCTCCAAGAAGCCGGCTGCGAGATCGCGCGCGTCGCCGTGCCGGACAAGCGCGCGGGCGAAGCGCTCAAGGAGATCGTGCGGCGCAGCATCCTGCCGGTCGTCGCCGACATCCACTTCGACTACAAGCTCGCGCTCATGGCGCTCGACGCGCGCGTCCACAAGCTGCGCCTCAATCCCGGCAACATCCACAACCGCGAGGGCGTGCGCCAGGTCGTGGAGCGCGCGAAGGAGCAGGGCACACCGATCCGCATCGGCGTGAACCACGGATCCATCGGCGATCGCAAACCGGGCGACCTCGGCGACGAGGCGCAGCGCATGGTCGACCTCGCGCTCAGCGAGGTGAAGATCCTCGAGGACCTCGACTTCGACAACATCGTCATCAGCGTCAAGGCGTTCGAGGTCCCGGTGATGGTCGCCGCGTACCGCCGCCTGGCGAAGGCGGTGCGGTATCCGCTGCACCTCGGCGTCACCGAGGCGGGCACGGCGCTGTCGGGATCGATCCGCTCGACCGCCGGCATGAGCGTGCTCCTGTACGAGGGCATCGGCGACACGATCCGCGTGTCGCTCTCCGAGGATCCGGTGATGGAGATCAAGGCGGGCTTCGACATCCTGAAGTCGCTCGGCCTGCGCGATCAGGGGCTCACGCTTGTAGCTTGCCCGTCGTGCGGGCGCGCGGACATCGACCTCATCCCGCTCGCCAAGGTCGCCGAAGAGCGCTTGCGCTCCCTGCCGGTGCCGATGAAGGTCGCGGTGATGGGCTGCGAGGTGAACGGGCCGGGCGAGGCGAAGGACGCCGACGTCGGGCTCGCCGGCGGAGTGGGGAAGGGCGCGATCTTCCGCAAGGGCAAGGTCGTCGGCGTCTACCCCGAGAGCGAGCTCATGGATGCGCTGCTGTCCGAGATCGACAAGATCCTCGTCGAGAACGGGCGCGAGCCGTATTCGCAGAAGGCGCCGAAGCTCTCGCACGAGGGCCAGCTCACGCCCGGCCGCTCGGTGCCGGCGGGGCAGCGCACGTGAGCACAGCCATGACGGACACGGGCGTCATCATGATCGGCCGCGCGACGATCGAGGGCGTCGACTTCCGCCGCGCGTCGTTCGAGCGCTTCGCGCCGAGCGAATGCCTCTTCCTCGGCTGCGACTTCCGCGGCCTGGTCTTCGACGGCCGGTTGCAGCAGGTGTTCTCGAGCCGGATCCAGAGCGTGTTCCGCGAGTGCCGCTTCGACGACGCCGACCTGCGCCGCGCGGGTCCGGGACAGTCGCGATTCGAGCGCTGCACCTTCGACGGCGCGCGCATCGAGCATTGGACCTCGCTCTGCGGCGAATTCGTGGAATGCCACTTCGCCGGGCCGATCCACGACTCCAAGTTCTACGGTCGGCCCCACGGCGCCGCCGCGGGGCAGCTCAGCCCGTCTCGTCGGCGGAACGAGTTCCGCGGCAACGATTTCAGCCGCACCGAGCTGTTCGACACGGCGTTCGTCCACGGAATCACCTTCGCCGACCAGATCTGGCCCGACGATGCGGCGCACGTCCGCCTCGACCGCCTCCACGCGCGGCTCGAGCGCGGCCGCGTCGAGGTGATGCGCTGGACGGACCACGAGGCGCGTCAAGAGGCGCTTCAGCTCCTGCTGGAGCTGTCCGCCCGCTACGGGGAGCAGACGGAGATCATCCGGCGACGCGTGGATCCGCGCGCGGGGGTCTCGACAACCGCCCAGCTCCAGCTCTGGGAGATGCTGGCGGAGCCGCTCTAAGAAGGACCGCTCATCTTCATTCGCGGTCCTTCATACGTGCACCTCCTGGCGGAGGTGCGGTAAGCGGCTCTAGACTGCCGGTCCCGGCGACCGCCGAGCACGGAAGGGGAGCGAACGGCATGTTGCGAGGCCTAGGTGGACGGCGATCGAACGAGACGCGGCCGGTCCCCGTGCAGCAGACCCCAGAGGTCGCGCCGCCGACCCTGCGAACAGATGGAGGGAGACCCATGGCCGAACCCGCACGAACCTACGCACCGAACACAGAGCTCAACGCGCTGCTCGGACGCGGCTCCGAGTTCGTCGGCAAGCTCTCGTTCGAAGGAACCGTCCGGATCGACGGCACCTTCAGCGGCGAGATCACGACGAATGACACGCTCATCGTCGGCGAGGGCGCGAAGGTCCAGGCCGAGATCACCTGCGGGACGCTCGTCGTGCACGGCGAGATCGTCGGCAACATCCAGGCGGCGGACTCCGTCGAGCTGCACAAGCCAGCGAAGGTGAAGGGCGACATCACCGCCTCGTCGCTCATGATCGAGCGCGGCGTGCTCTTCCAGGGCCAGTCGAAGATGGAAGAGCCCGCGGCGGTGTCGAACGTCGTGCGCTTCGGGACCGGCGGGAGCACCACCGAAGAGGCGTAGCCCGCCCAGCGCGGCCGAATGACGCGGTCAACGCGACTCTGCGACGCTGCGCTGCTTCTCGGTCTCGTTCTCGGGGCCGCGATCCTCGTTGGCTTCGGGTTCGCCGAGCTCTGGCGCGCGAATTGGCGAACGAACGACTTCTCGGGCTACTGGGCTGGTGCGCATGCGGTCGTCGCCGGGCGTGATCCGTACGATCCGCTCACCTGGCGGCAGCTGCTGGCGACGTTCGTCGACCAGACCGATGAGGTGCCGGTGTACGGCTTCCCCGGCTGGATCGCGCTCGGGCTCGTCCCCTTCGGCCTCCTGCCCATCGGGGCCGCGGCGATCGCGTGGCTGGCGCTGGGCCTCGGCCTCGCCGTGGCCGGACTGCGTGCGCTGCTCCGTGAGTTCGACGCGGGGCTGCCGATCGTGGACGCGCTCGCCGGCGCGACCTTGCTCGGATCTCTCCCTGGGATCATGACCTTCTATTCGGGGCAGTGGACCTTCTTGCTGGTGGGGCTGGTCTCCCTGTCGGTCGTGTGGCTGCGCCGGCGCGAGGGCGCGCGTGGCGGCGCGGCCTGGGCGTTGGCCTTCCTTGCCAAGCCGCATCTCTTGCTGTTGAGCGCTCCGGCGCAGCTCGCCGCCGCGCGTGCGCGGCTGGACGGGCGCGCGGCCTGGATCGCCTCGGTGGTCGTGGTCGCCGCGGTGGTCGTCTCGCTAATCGTTCTCCCGGGCTGGCTCAGCGCGTACGTGCGGGAGGTCGCGCTCGCGCGCGCGCCCGACCCGCCGCGCGCGGCGATCGTCGGCGCGGCGCTCTTCGACCTGATCGGACCGGCCGGGCTCTGGGTCTCCGTAGCCCTCATCGCGGTGGCCTGCGTGATCGCGCTGCGACTCGATCCGTCATCCGATGCGTGGACGGCGGCTTGGCTCGCGATCAGCTTCGGCGCGACGGTGTACAGCTGGTCGTACGACCACCTGCTCTTCGTGGTTCCCCTCGTGATCGCGACCGGCGTCGTGGCGCGTCGCTCGCGGGGCCGTGCCGCGGCCGTGATGGGGATCGGCGCATCGCTTCTGCTGGTCGCCGAGCTGTTGCTCTATCAGGTCGCGGCCGCCAGCGGGCGGCAAACGCTCAATGGGCTGGTGTCACTCGGGCTCGTGGGCATCGTTCTTGTCGCGGTCTGGCCCGAGCGCGGCCAGGGCATCCCGCTGCTCGCCGCGCGCAAGAGGGCGGAGCGCCGACCGGTCCAGCCGTAGGGCATCGCCTCCACGAGCGAAGCGCTCGCGCACCAGGACCCAGATCGCGAGGAACCCGTCGCGCGCGGTGATCTTCTTGCCGTCTCCGGGCCGGCGCGGGTGGTAGTGGATCGGGATCTCCACCAGGCGGCCGCCCCGCCGGAGCAGGCGACCGGTCAGCTCGGGACAGAAGTCGAACCGACGCGCGCGAACGCCCAGCGACCGCAGGAGCGCGGTCCCGATGAGCTTGTAGCCCGTGGGCTCGTCGGTGATCCGGGTTCCGTAGAGCACCGAGGCGGTGAGGCTGACGAGGCGGCCACCCCAATAGAAGAAGCGGCTCGAGCGTCCCTGGCTCGGGCCGAGGATCCGCGAGCCGTAGACCGCGTCGACGTCTCCCGCGAGGTAGCGCGCGTACAGCGCCGGGATGTCCGCGGGGTCGTACTCGAGGTCGGCGTCCTGAGTGAGGCAGATCTCTCCGTGCGCGCGAGCGAGAGCGGTCGCGATCGCCTCGCCCTTGCCTCGATTCAGCGGGTGCCGAAGGAGGGTGATCCCCTCGACGTGCTCCACCAGCGAGGCGGTGCCGTCGGTGGATCCGTCGTCGACGACGATGATCTCCGTGGGCAGATCGATGGCGCTGACGCGAGCGAGGATCTCGACGATCGTCCGCTCCTCGTTGTAGACGGGCACAAGGATGCTGAGCAGCGGCGCGGTCATCCGGACGGATAATGCGGCACACTTCGTGACCGGATGAGCAGTTGAGGCAATCGACCCTTTTCGGCCGCACCCTGCGTGAGGCCCCCGCCGAGGCTCAGACGGCGAGCCATCAGCTGGTGCTGCGCGCGGCGATCGCGCGCCCGCTCGCGTCGGGGCTCTACACGCTCCTGCCGCTCGGCTATCGCGTCGCGCGGAAGATCGAGCAGATCGTGCGCGAGGAGATCGATCGCATCGGCGGCCAGGAGATGAAGATCCCGATCATCATTCCGGCCGAGTACATGCAGGAGACCGGCCGTTGGGACGCGCTCGAGCCGAACGCGTTCCGCATAAAGGATCACGACGGCCGCGACTACATGATCCCGTACACCCACGAGGAGCTCTTCACGCACCACGCGCGGCAGGAGATCCTCTCCTACCGGCAGCTGCCGCTCATCGCGTACCACTTCCAATCGAAGGGTCGCGACGAGGAGCGCTCGCGCGGCGGGCTCCTGCGCGTGCGCGAGTTCGTCATGAAGGACTCGTACTCGTACGACGCCGACAGGGAATCGATGGACCGCGCGTACCAGGCGCATCTGGACGCGTACGCGCGCATCTACCAGCGCCTCGGGCTGAACGCGCACGCGGTGGAATCCGACACGGGCAACATGGGCGGCGATATCGCCCACGAGTTCCAGGTCCTTTCGGAAGAGGGCGAGGACACGCTTCTCTTCTGCGTGACCGGCGACTACAAGGCGAATCTCGAGCGGGCGACGCGGGGGATGCCCGCCCACGCCGTGCCGACTTCGGTGCCGGCGGCGACGCCGATCGAGACGCCCGGCGTTACCACGATCGAGGCGCTCGAGCGCTCGCTCGGGCTGCCCGCGTCCGACTTCCTCAAGACGCTGCTCGTGCGCACCGATGCGGGGGTGGTGGCGGTCGTGCTTCCGGGCGACCGCGAGCTCAACCACGCCAAGCTGCGCAGGGTGCTCGGCGTGAACCAGATCGTGTTCGCGGGCGACGCGGACTTCGCCGCAGCGGGCGGCGTCGCGGGGTTCGTCTCGCCGGTACGCCTGCGCGCGCGCGTCATCGTGGACGTGTCGGTCGAGGCCCGCGGTTACGTCGCCGGGGCCAATCAGAAGGATCGGCACCTGCGCGACGTGCTGGTCGACCGCGACTACAAGGGGGAGCGCGCCGACGTCCACGACGTGAAGGCCGGCGACCCCTGCCCGAAGTGCGGCAGCCGCCTCGAGGCCCACCGCGGGATCGAGGTCGGGAACATCTTCAAGTTCGGGACGTATTACTCGGACAAGATGGGCGCGCTTTACCTGGCCGAGGACGGCACGCGCAAGCCGATGTACATGTGCTCCTACGGCATCGGCATCGGCCGCAATCTGCAGACGGTCATCATCGAGCACCACGACGAGAAGGGCATCGTCTGGCCCTTCGCCGTCGCGCCGTTCGAGGTGCACGTCATCGCCCTGCCGATGAAGGACGACGACGTGCGCGCCAAGGCGACCGAGCTCGTCGCGGTACTCGAGCGCGCCGGCATCGAGGTCCTGTTCGACGATCGCGAGGAAACCGCCGGCGTGAAGTTCGCCGACTCCGACCTCATCGGCATCCCCTTCCGCGTCACGGTCAGCAAGCGCGGGCTCGCCGCCGGGACGATCGAGCTCAAGCGGCGCAGTTCAGCGGAGCTGCAGGCGGTCGAAATCGCCAGCGCGGCGGAGCGCATCGAGCGCGAGGTGGCGGCGGAGCGTGAACGCGCGCGATGAACGAGCAGACGTCGCCGTGACTGGCGATAGCGCTGCCTACGGTGCATGGCCGCGAGCATCAGGGCCGCGATGAGCGACCAGGACGCGCCGGCTTTGCGCACGCCGCGCCCGGTCGCGCCCCGCGTCCGCGACGAGGTGGAGCGCTCGCTGGAGACGACGCTGCGGCCGCGCCGCCTGTCGGACGACGAGTACATCAACCAGGAGAGGGTCAAGGAGCAGCTGCGCATCCTCATCGAGGCGGCGCGGCATCGCGGCGACGCGCTCGAGCACGTCGCGCTGTACGGGCCGCCGGGAGTGGGGAAGACCTCGCTCGCGATGGTCATGGCGCACGAGCTCGACGTCCCGATCCGCGTGACGAGCGGTCCGGCGATCGAGCGCGCCGGCGACCTCGCCGCGATCTTGAGCAACCTCGAGGAGGGCTCGATCCTCTTTGTCGACGAGGTGCATCGCCTCCCCCGCGTGGTCGAAGAGGTGCTCTATCCGGCGATGGAGGACTTCCACCTCGACATCGTGCTCGGCAAGGGGCCGGGCGCGCGGACGCTGCGCCTGCCGCTGCCGCGCTTCACGCTCGTTGGCGCGACGACGCGGATCGGGCGGCTGTCGTCGCCGCTGCGCGATCGCTTCGGCGCCACCTACCGCCTCGACCTGTTCAAGCCCGCCGCGCTGGAGCAGGTCGTGCGCCGCTCGGCGCGGATCCTCGCGGTCGAGATCGAGCCCGCCGCGGCGACCGAGATCGCGCGCCGCTCGCGCGGGACGCCGCGGATCGCGAACCGCTGGTTGAAGCGGGTGCGGGACTTCGCGCAGGTCCGCCACGACGGCCGCATCACGCTGGCCGTCGCGCGCGAGGCGCTCGCCTCGCTCGAGGTGGACGAGGCGGGCCTCGACGCCGTCGATCGCATGCTCCTGCGCGCGATCGTGGAGAAGTTCTCGGGTGGGCCGGTCGGGCTCGAGACGCTCGCGGCCGCGGCGAGCGAGGACCCCGAAACGATCGAGGACGTGTACGAGCCGTACCTGCTCCAGGAGGGCTACCTCAAGCGAACCCCGCGCGGGCGCGTCGCGACCGAGGGCGCCTACCGCCTGCTCGGCGTCGCGGCTCCCGCGGCGCTCCGGACGCTCTGGTCCGAGGGTGAGGAGCGCTGACGGGCGCGTGAGACAATGACGGTCGGATCACGCACGAAAGGACACGGCCGATGACGGAACAGGAACAGATCCCGATCCTCTCCGACGCCGAGAAGCAGGAGAAGATCCTCAACGCGCTTCAGGCCGTGCTCGATCCCGAGATCGGGCTGTCGGTCATCGACCTCGACCTCATCCGCGAGGTCGTCTTCACGCCGGAAGAGGCCGAGGTGAAGATGGTGCTCACGACGCCGTTCTGCCCCTACGGCCCGATGCTCATCGGGCAGATCCAATCGGCCGCGGAGACCGCCGCCGAGATGCCCGTCCGCGTCACCGTGCTCCCGGACAAGTGGGAAGCACCGCCCTGGCTGCGCTGAGGCTGTAGCCGCCGCCGTCGACGCGCGCCCGCCGATTAGAGTGATAGCACTCAATGACTCATCTGCTATCATTTGCGCCGTGAGGCAGTTGATCACACGCGTTGACGAGCGGCTGCACCGGCGACTCAAGGCGCGGGCTGCCGTCCAGGGCCGGTCGATGAATGCTGTTGTGACCGAACTGCTCGAGAAGGGCCTCGACTCAGATGATCCACGGGCCAGGCTGCGCGCCCGAATGAAGGATCTCGGTCTCCTGTTCGAGCTCCCGGCGCCGCGCCGTCGCGTTCTTTCCCATGAAGAGATCAGGAGCATGGCCGGCCCCGATGGCGCGAGAGCGGTCATCGAGGCGCTCGAGGCGGATCGAAAGCACTTTTGACCCTTCGATACGCGGACCCCAGCGCGCTCATACGCGCATATCTCGACGATGAGACCGAGGGGGCGGACCTCGCCACGATGCTGCTCCAAGGCCGCGATCCGACGGTAACCAGCGCCATCGCGCGGGTCGAGCTCGCCAGCGCCCTCCGCGCCGCCGGCCGGTCCGGACGACTTCCGACCTGGGACGTCACGCTCGACCGGATCGAGGCCGATGTCGCGGCCGAGGGCCGGGTCAAGCTGATCCCGCTCCGCGTCGATCCGATCCTCGAGAGCGCGCGACGATTGGTCTTGGACCACAGGCTTCGAACGTTGGATGCGATCCATCTCGCCGTCGCGCTCGAGGACGGCAGGACCCTCGCTGCCGGCGAGAAGCTCGTGTTCGTGACCCGCGACGCGGATCAAGCCGCCGCCGCCGCCGCACTCGGACTCGCCGTCGGCTAGCGCTCGCGCGGGACTAGCGGTCCCGGGCGGCCTCCGCGGGCCTGGGTGGCGTGAGGCTCCACCGACCGGGCGAGCACGAAAACCACGTCCGATAAGCGGTTCAGCCACGGGATCAGGTGCTCGCCGTCCGCGTGGCCGGCGTCCACAAGGGCCACGACGCGCCGCTCGGCCCGCCGAACGATCGTCCGCGCGACGTCCAGCGCGGCCGAGAGCGGATCCTCGCCGGGTACGACGAAGCGGCCCTCGACGTCGGTCGTCGCGCGGAGCGCCGCGGCGCGCTCGTCCAGCGTCGCGACGGCGACGGCGTCGATGCGGGCCGAGAGGCGCGTCAGGTCGTCGCGCGGCGTGGCGACCTCGGACATCGCGACGTAGAGGCCCCGCTGCAGCTCCAGGATGAGCTCGCCGACGGTGCCCCCGGCCTGCGCCCGCGCGACGCCGAGGGCCGACTGCGCCTCGTCGAGCGCCCCGAGCGCCTCGATCCGCGGGTCGCTCTTGCGCACGCGCGGCTTGCCGAAGAGCGACGTGTCGCCGCGGTCGCCGCCGCGGGTCGTCACGCGGGCCTTGGCGCGCTCGGCGGTCACGGCCCCACGATATGCTCCGGAGACATCCAGGAGGTGATCACCGTGCCTACAGGTGGCGGCGATACCGGCAAGAAGAACCAGAAAAAGAAGTCCAAGGCGCAGCTCGAGAAGGAGCTGAAGAAGAAGAGCCTGTCCGCTCCGATGCAGCCGATGACCATCGAGCTCGTGAAGCCCAAGCGCAAGGAAAGGGACTGGTGAGCCGGTCCGCAAGGCGGGTCCGATGACTACCAAGGTGAGCGAAAAGGGCAAGGCGATCGACGCCGCGATCCTGCAGATCGAGAAGCAGTTCGGGAAGGGCTCGATCATGAAGCTCGGCGCGGCCGCCGACGAGAAGGTCGACTCCATCCCGTCGGGCTCGCTGGCGTTGGACCTCGCGCTGGGCATCGGCGGCTACCCGCGGGGCCGCGTGGTCGAGATCTACGGCCAGGAGGCGTCCGGCAAGACGACGCTCGCCCTCCATGCCGTCGCGAGCGTTCAGCGAGCAGGGGGCACGGCCGCGTTCATTGACGCCGAGCACGCCCTGGACGCGACGTGGGCCCGGACCTGCGGCGTGAACACCGACGAGATGCTCATCTCGCAGCCCGACAACGGGGAGCAGGCGCTCGAGATCGCCGACACGCTCGTGCGGTCGGGAGCGGTCGACCTCGTCGTCATCGACTCCGTCGCCGCGCTCGTGCCGAAGGCCGAGATCGAGGGCGAGATGGGCGATTCGCATTTGGGTCTGCAGGCGCGCCTGATGAGCCAGGCGCTGCGCAAGATCACCGGCACGGTTTCGAAGACGAAGACCACCGTGATCTTCATCAACCAGCTGCGCGAGAAGATCGGCGTCATGTTTGGCTCGCCGATTACCACTACAGGCGGTAAGGCACTCAAGTTCTATGCATCGATTCGCTTGGACGTGTCCGGGATCGAGCCGATCAAGAACGGCACCGATGTCATCGGCAGGCGGATCAAGGTCAAGGTCGTGAAGAACAAGGTCGCGCCGCCGTTCAAGATCGCCGAGATGGAGATCCTCGCGACCGAGGGTATCTCACGCGAGGGTGGGCTCATCGACATGGGCCTCGCGACGAACGTGGTCTCCAAGTACGGCGCGTGGTTCAACTACGGGGAAGCGCGCCTCGGTCAGGGCCGCGAGAACTCCAAGCAGTACCTGCGCGACCACCCCGACGTCGCCGCGGAGCTCGAGGCAAAGGTGCGCGAGCAGTCGGGCGCGGCCGCGATCGCCGTCGGCGGCCCGGACGGTGAGGAAGGCTAGAGCCACGCCGGCGAGGCGCGCGGTCCGCAGCGGAACGAAAGAGCCGCCCGAGCAGGACGCGTATGACGTCGCCGTGCGCTTTCTCGCGAACCGCCCGCGGAGCGTCAGCGAGATCGAGCGACACCTTCGCGGCAAGCGGTACGAGCCCGAAGCCATCGAGCGCGCCATCGATCAGCTCCGTGCGCAGCGCTACGTCGACGACGTCGCCTTCGCGCGCTACTGGGTCGAGCAGCGCGCGCGGTTCCGCCCCAAGGGCGACCGCGCGCTGGTAAGCGAGCTGCTTGCGAAGGGCGTGGCGCGCGACACGATCAACCTCGCGGTGGGGGAGCGCGACCCAGACGCTGAGCTGGCGCAGGCGCGTGAAGCGATCCGGAAGCCGATCACGCGCTGGACCGCGCTGAACGAACACGACCGCAAGCGGAAGATCCAGCAGTATCTCGTCGCACGCGGCTTCTCCTATGAGACGATCGAGACAGTTATCGCGCGGCCGCACGAAGAGATGGCCGAATAGCATGCCGCGGTGAGCGCCTCCGTTGGCAGGACCCTGGTCGCCGTAGGCATCGCACTCATCGTCGCGCTGATGAACCCGCTGAACGGTCCGGAGTCCGCGTTGACGCGATTCGTCGTCCTGTTAGTCGCGGAAGGTTTCCTTGTCTTCTTCGTCGCGGGCGTCCGTCGCCTGATCGCCGACGACAACGTCGTTGACGATCACCCGAACGAACAACTGCCCCTACTGCGGGACCGGCGCGGCAGGGTCATTGACGGGTCACTGTCGGTCTTGGGCGCGCGGATCGAGCCGCCAGGGACGGACAAAGGGCTCGAGGCGATGGCCAAGGGCCTCGACGATCCGGAAGACGCGCCCTCCTCCTGATCGCTCGCGCGGTCCCGGCCTTGGATATCCGATGCGTCGCGTGCGGAGTGAGGCCTGCCAGCGTGCGTCAGAGTGTCATTCTCGCCGGTCAACTTCCGTTTGCCTGCCAATAAACTTCGCTTGGTGCCGACGAAGCCGGGTTCCGTGCCCCAGCGCCGTAAGGATGACCTGACTCTCGAGGATCTTTTTGCGTTGCCGCGGCTCCGCCGTACATGGAAGGGACTCCGAAAAGAGCTCACAAAGTCAGACTTTCGCGACTGCGTCGATTACGTTGAGCTCGATCTCTACGGTGACGCGTGGCTCGGGCTGATCCGCCAGCGAATTGTTTCTGGAACCTATCGACCGGAGGAACCTGGTCGTAGGGAGGCCGCGAAGTCCAACGGCGTGTTTCGGGTAATCACCTCTCCCGCTATCGATGATCTTCTCGTGTACCGCCACATCTGCGATGAGATCTACTCCCGCGCCCAGGTTGTCGAGCCGAGGGGATCGTTCTTTTCCAGACGGCACAGACGCGAGCCGATTGGCCAGAAGATCGATCGCCTGGCCGACGACGACTACGAGACGTTCTTCGAGATCTGGCTGAGGTACGACGAGTACCGCCGCCGCTTGCTAATGAATGAGATGTTCCAGTACATCCTGATTACCGATATCGCCAACTACTTCGAGGAAATTCAACACCCATTGCTTCTTGAGTACCTATCGCCCTATCAGCTCCCCCGGGAGGCACTAGGGATTCTCGGTCAACTACTCAGCGTCCTGCGTCCCTCAACTGGGCATTCGCCGGCACCTGCCGTTGGAATCCCACTGGACCAGTTTGATTGTTCGCGGATTCTGGCTCACGTCTTCCTGTTCGAACACGATGCTCGAATCGTCGGCGCGGTGGGCGAGAGCGGCTTCGTTCGATGGATGGACGATCAGACGATTGGCGTAGCGACGCTGGAGGACTCGCGAAAGGTCACGCGCCAGCTCGTTGAGTCACTCGCGCGCCAACGATTGACGTTGAACTCGGCGAAGACTCGTGTGTTGAATCCGACGGACGTTGCGGCTCACTTCTGGTTGGCGCACAACACGGCCATGAATGCTGTTGAGGAGAGGCTCCTAGCCGGACAACCCCCCGAGGCATTGAGGCTAGATGTCCTTGACTTGTGGGCGAGTTTCAAGGCGACGGAAAAGAGCGGCAATTGGGACAAGATTGCCGCGCGGCTCCTGGCATTGGCGGCCCGGACAGGATGCGACGTGGCAGATCTCGATGATCTAAAGCAGCTTCTCACTGCAGCACCTGCTCGTGCAGAACGATTACTTGAGTATCTACTCGCTCGGCGGAATTACGACGACTACATCGGATTGTTCGAGTGGTTCCTGACGAGCGGCAATTCCCTGTATGAGGACGTCGAAGCGAAGTGGTTTGAATTGCTCCTGCGTGTATCGCCACCTCGACGAGTCAGGCCGGCGATCAGGGACCTGGCCGTGGAGTTCTTGCGTGGCTCGAAGCGAGGCACAGGTCGGCCGGGTGCTCGCGTGCCAGCGGCACTGCTGCTCTATTGGATTGGCGACGGCCGGAAGTTCGCGTCCTTCGAAGAACTCCTGTCTTCGGGTGTGCTGCTCGACGGGCCATCGAGGCGCGCGGTCACAGCGATCTTGTGCGCCGTCGAACCCGAACGGCTCGACCGATGGCTGACCCTCGCCGGCCGGCAAGCGTCGACACATGTGAGCAGCCTCGTCGAATGGCTCACCCGGGCGAGAGATGGCGAGTCATTCCGACTCCCGTCGCCTCTGACATTCGTGAAGAGACCGTGGCTGCTTGATCGATATCTGTATGACGCGAGAGCATGGTTGCGGGTTGAGCTGCTTGCGTTCTCCGCAGACCCACCGACGCGTCAGATAATCATTCGCGAGGTCCTAAAGATGCTCTGGAACCCATTGCTTCCAACCGAGAGCCTCATTGTGCGGCGCCTGGAGAGCCGTTTGGACTTCCGCTTCCGCTCGGGATCAGTTCGGCGAATATCCGTCTAGCGTTCCCCAACGTCGCCGCGGAACTCGAGGCTATGGTGCGAGTAGTGGGCTTGGCCGGGATCGCCGTCGGCCGATCAGTCTCTGGTAGATCGGCGACGTGCTCGCGGACGCTGTACCCGAGGTCTGCGCTGGCTTCCGAATACTCGGCAGCGGGCAGAGCGCATTGTCAACGGTGCCGCAAGACCGACCTGCGCGAGGCTCGCGTGTTGCGGGTCGTCGTCAATCGACCGCCCCTCTGACGGTGGTCGACGTGTGACTAACCGGGTGTGATCAACCGGATGGATCTGTTCACGGACGAGATCTAAGACTTGCCGCAGGCGATCCGCGCCGGCATGTCGCTCCGCGACCTGATTTGAGCTGGTCGCGGGGACTTGCTGATGACCGGTGGCTAGACTTGGCGGCTCATGGGAGAGCAAGCTGGCTGGCTCAAGGTTCGCTCGGAGCACGTCGCGCTCGCGTCCGTCCTGCTCGCGATCGGGGCGGTTGCCGCCTTGATCGTTGTGGCGACAGCGAAGAGCGCAGATGCACTTTCGACGATAGCGCTGTCGCTGGCGATTCTCGCCTTCCTCATCCAGGTCATCTTTTTTATTGCGCAGACCGGCGCATCCACGGCCATTAATGCTCAAACCTCGGCATTGCTCGCTGAGGTGCGAACCAAAGTTGAAGGAGTGAGCACTGTCGTGGGCGGGCAAAACGAGAGACTGCTCGCCGCTGTTCTACACGAAAGCATCAAGCAGGGGAAAGTGGCAGAGGATTCGGGAGCCCCGGGAAATATTCACGAACTTGTCCGACGTGCGGAGAGCTCCCTCACGCAGCAGGCGTCCGATGCGTCGCACGTGAACGTGGAAATCGCAAGGGGCCCCTCGGCGGAGAACAGCGCGCGTCTACGGACGCTGCGCTCGTTTCCTGAGAAAGATGAGGGGCTCAAGTCGTGGGCCGTGCTCCGGACCTTGTCTCCGTTAGCGGCCGCGATGTTCCAGAGATTCTCGGAGGATGAGCGGGACAGCCTTACGCAGAACCTCGAACCCGGACTGCCCATCACCGGCGTTCGTGAAGCTTTAGCTAAAGAGTTGGTAGACAAGGGACTCCTCCAGCGGACAGAGGGCGAGACCCCGAAGGATAGTCGTCACTGGTATGAACTGACCCCAACTGGCCGCGAATCTGCTCGAATTTTTGTTGGTCGTGGCAAGGCGCCGGAATACTTTCGCGAGTTCGTATGAGTGTTGACGCTTGTGTGCAGTCTGAAGACTACGCTTGGATGAGAGGACCTAGCAGTCGCTGATAAGCGAATCGGTTGAAATTCAGCTTCTCTTCCTACGAGTCGTTGAGATGTACGCCGGGCGAGCTCGGAAGTGATTCCCCGCGGTCTTCGATCTCCCTTGCGTGATCCAGCGCATGCCACGCCATCCGCCGTGTCTCGTAGCACGGCGGCCAACCCTTTCTCGATGGCCGGTAGTTTTCTCGGAGCGCGGGGTTGCTCGACGCGACCGACGCGGTCATTGCGCGACCGCAACGGCACTCTACCGAGTAGACGTCCGCTTCGCAGCCGGCGTCGCCCTTTCCCGGCGAGCAGCATTCGCCAAATCTCGAACAACGGCACGGTCCCCATGTAGACCCGAAATCAAGTGCGGTCACCGCCTGCGAGCGGGCGGCGTCGCGCGTGGCGGCTCAAGGCGACCTGCCGGCTACGAATCGCGGCGGGGTCTACGTGGACGTCGTAACTGTCGGCGGGCCGGCTCCCGAGCGGAGTAGCCGTAATGCTGAAGATCTAGGACCGCGTTGCTCATCTCGCGATAGTCACCAGGGGGGTCTTCAACGAAGCTGCCATCGGCGGCCTGTAGTAATCCCTTCAACTTGACCTCGACCCCGGCATAGCAGCCGTAGTCGAGTGCATACAAGGTAAAGCGCGCACCTGGCCCGTCAGCCATGGCCAGACCGCGTCTTGCGATGTGCAAGACGCGGCTGTCGTAAAGGTCCTCAACGAGGGCGTGCAGAGGCCCCTGACCTTCCTGAATAAGAAAACCGCGTACGCGCCGGTGACCTACGACCTCGTCCACTATCCACCTCAGAAGCGCCAGCGCCGACGGATTTGCCTCAATTGCCCGCTCCTTGTCTAGGTGGTAATGGGACCTCCCTGCGTTCCGCACGTCCTGGACCGAGACTCTTCGATCCTGTGCGAGTGAGGCAGCTTGAGAGAGGATGTTGAGCGCATCGCGGGGTACACCCTGTGCTGCACGGCCTAGCTCGCTGAAGGCATTGGCACTCTCGAAGGCCACTTCTTGGAACGCGCGCGGCCCCTTGCCCAGGTACCGTCCAGCCTGCTCGTTTGCCTGACGCCAATCGGCTGCGTCATGGCCGGGTGAGTGGTCCTCCTCAAGCAACGCTTCAACGTGGTTATAGATTAGTGACGACAGGAACTCCCTAGACGTCTGAGCGTTGGCTTGGAGCATGAGCAAAGCGTCAAGATCGACTGCCGTGGATACATCTGCCCCCAGCTCGATTCCAATGTAGGACGCCGCTGTGCTCGCCTGCAGCCGAGAGCGATGCGCAATCGCGCCGATCTTGACTGTGACCTGTGCGAGCGGGAACAAAGCGCGACGCAGCATGTCCGCGAGCAGGGGCTGGAGGTCCAGGGGAATGACGCTCCACTCGTCTAGGAGAATCCAAAGTCGTCGGTTTGCCCAAGCGCGGAGTAGCTTTCGCAGGACCCTCGTAACGGAACCAAAGTGCACACGGTGATGTGTGGTACCGCGCTCCAACGTGCGCATCTCTGTAACGTCAGACTGCTCCGTCCCATCAGAGGAGCCGAAGGCAATCCGACCGCCTGCAGTTCCGAGGTCGACTCGTTTCTCAGCCGAGCGCACCCGCTCGTCCGTTGTGATCTTCTTTACTTCGCGCTCGCCGTCACCCACAACACGAACTTCCGTGATCGCAGCGGCAAACTCATTTAGAGCTCGCACGGCCGAATCGAAGTCCTGATCCGAGTCGTATCGCATTTCAAGACAGCGGTCGGCAAGGTTCTCGTGTATTGCCTCCATCACGTCCATCAGTAGCCGCGTCCCCCTCTCAGCGATGGGAAGGGCTGGGTCTCCGTAGATACCACCGGTCGAGCCGGCGCTGCGGAGATCGACGTAAATTCCGATATCGCCGCGCTCGTTGGCCTTAGCCGCAAGGTATTGGAGGACATGAGTCTTCCCAGTGCCCCGGCGACCGTAGAGCACCTGACTGTCCGCAACTGAAACGAGGGCGAGGAGATTCCCGACGTCAACGAACGTCTTTACCAGTTTGGAGGACTCGCTGGAATCAGCCCGCTTCGGAAGATGCACAAGGACAAAGTTAGTTGTCCGCACAGCGCCTCCCCTTAACCCGTTCGTCACAGCCTAAGGGAGCACGCGCCTTCGGAACTGGTGACTTCTCCTCAGCTGCCGAGCTTAGGTGCCGCCTGCGAAAGTGACGCGCCGCTACCGACCTGGAAGTCCGATTGCGGTTAAGTCGACACTCTGGTTCAGCGCTGGAGGGATATGAGGCCGTTCAGCGTGTCGAGCACCAGAAGTATCCGGAGTGCTTCGGTGGCGCTATTGCGCGCGATCCGCCGACCGTGCGCCAGAGCGTGTCGATTGTTGCTCTTGGGCGCCCTAGACCATTCGAAATCGCCGAACAGTCTGGCGAATTCATTCTCGAGGCCAGGTCCTGGCACAACGTCGGCGTTGAGGCGAAGTTCCGAATAGAGGACGTTTGGCTTCGCACGGCGTACCGCGGCGTCGCCGACGAGATGACCAATGCGGATCGCGTATTCCGTGAGCACGCGCTCGATCACCGGGACCAACGCGTTCACAACGGAGTAATAGCGACCGGCGCGGAAGTCCTTGAGCGCTCGCTTGACGGCGCTGCGCGGCTCGCTCGTCGTGAACTCGGGCTGTGTCCAGCTTGCGGCCATCCGAGAGAGCGCGCCACGCGCGCGGTAGTGGCGCAAGAGAATTCGATCGATGGTACGGCGCGCCGTGGCGAGTGGGAGGCGACGACCACGCGTGTGAATTGAACGAACCAGGTTGTCCACGAGCGCGTAAGTCCAACTAGGCGAAAACCACCAGTCCGCCTCCGCCAGTGCCCGCGCAAGCCTACGGTCGTGTTCCGTCATCCCGGCCTTCCGCTGCTGCCAGTCGCGTAGCGGCCCGTCTAGCCAATCGACCCACATGGTGTCGAGCGGCGGCACAAACGAGCGGATCGCCCGGCCGAACGTGTCGTTCATGAGCGCAAGGCCAGGCCTGAGACTCTCAAGCACGGCATTCATGCCCAAGTGCCAAGTTGGCGGCCAACCTCGAAGTGGCGTAACGGGTGCCATCGCTTGCAGGGCCTCTAGTTGACTCGCCGCTACCTGTGTCATCAGCGACACGGCCTCGGTGTTGTATCGGCCGATGATCTCCGCGGCTGTCTCCGCTAGGGTTTGCTGAAATCGTGCCACCGCCTCGAGTTCTACTGAAATTGTTTCAAACACGCGCGTTGTCCCCGGATCGATCAGGTTCGGTATGACCGAGCTGATCAACGTCTGCGTGCGGGCGTGGTCGGTCATCACTGAGGCGATCGCCGCGCGCTGCGGATCCACCGTCGCGAGTACATCGCGCATTCCCCTGGCGAAAATGTCGTCATTCACGCGACCAGCCTAAGCCATGTGATTCGGTCGAAAGGGCCACGAAATTGGCGGCGCTAGCCGCCTCGATCGTCGATCTCCCAGGCGTGGTCAAGCGCGTGCCAGGCGATCCGGCGCGCCGCGTAGCGCGGCGGCCAGCCCTTCTCGGCGAGCGGCTTTCCTTTCGACGGCGCGCTCAGGACCTTGAGGATCGCGTCGCGCATCGCCTTGACCGCGCGCCGATCGCCGGGTTGTAGCTCGGGATAGCGCAGGCCGAGCGCGCGCGTGTAGTAGAGAGACTCGGCCGAAACCACGTGCGCGACGATCGCATCGCGATCGCGGCCACCGCCGCGCGGCCCTTTCCGCAGCGACGCCGGCGCGCCCGCCGCGGTCTGCTCCAGCATCTTCCAGGACGCCGAGACCAGCGCGGCGATCCGCTTCGCCTCCGCCGCCGTGGTCGGCTTGCGATCACGGGACGGGATCGCACCGGGCGCTCCGAAATCCGTGGTCGCGTTGCCCGCGAGGCGCTCGACGACGTCCAAGCTCGCGCCGGCTCGGGCGGGAAAGGGGACGCGGGCCGCCTTGGCCACGGCCGCATAGCGCGGCGCGGCGGCGGCGAGCGCATCCAGAGCGGAACGCTCGGTCCTTGCCCGAGCGTGACCACCCCGGCCAATCGAGGGCGCACGCGAAGACGCGCCGCGCGCCCGATTCGAGATAAATGTCAGTCACGCCGGAGCCGTCTGGTAGATGTCGGCCACGCGGGCGTGGGCGCAGCGGCCGCGTCGGTCATGTCGCGTCGGTAGCTTGGGTTACGCCGTCGCGGCTGCGTCGATGGCGCGCGCGAGGTCGATATCCGCATGCGAGATCCCGCCGGTCGCGTGCGTCGTGGTGACGATGCGCACGTTCTTGTAGCTCTCGACGTGGATGTCCGGGTGGTGGTTCGCCTTGTTCGCCTCATCGGCGACGCGATTCGCGAACGCGATCGCCCCCTTGAATCCCTTGAACGTGAATGTCTTCACCAGGGTCTCGCCGTCGCGTTCCCAACCCGACAGCCGGGCGAGCTCCGAGCTCAGCAGCGGCTCCTCGAGGCGGTGCTCGTTGGCGGGAATGGCCATGGATCGAGGGTACCGCGTACGGAAAGCGTGCGGTGTTACGATTCGATCACTAAAAACCTGTGAACCACCGGCCGTCGGGATCGCCGTCCCGCCGGCCGACTGAAACGCGAAACGGGGCTGCGCCCCACCGGCGTCGCCTCCGCGCACGCGACACGGAAAGGAATCTGGCATGCCCGAGTTCAGTGGGCTCGTCGTGGGCTTCGTTGCCCTCGTCGCGGCTCTGCTCGGCTTCGTCGTGGCGCTCCTCGTTCGCCGTTCCTTCGCCCTCGGCAGCGAGAGCACCGCGCGCGCGAACGCCGAGCGCTTGGTCGCCGAGGCGAACGCCCGTCAGAAGGAGATCCTCCTCGAGGCCAAGGACGAGGCGATCAAGGTCGCCAAGGCGGCCGAGGCCGAGAACCGCGAGCGCCGGTCCGAGCTGCAGCGGTACGAGGCCCGGTTGGACAAGAAGGACGAGCAGCTCGACACCCAGACCGCCGAGCTGGCCGACCGGGAGCGCAAGCTCACCGAGCGCGAGGCCGGCCTCGAGGCCGAACGCGCCAAGATCGCCCAGCTCGAAGAGGCGCAGCGCACCGAGCTGGCGCGGGTCGCCGCGCTGACCATGGAAGAGGCCCGCGAGATCGTGCTCAACCGGACCGAGGAAGAGGTCCGCGACATCATGAACCGGCGCGTCCGCGAGCACGAAGCCGACGCGCGCGAGCGCGCCGACGACAAGGCGCGCAGCTTCATCACCATGGCGCTCCAGCGCTACGCCGCGGAGGCCACGGCCGAGCACACCGTGTCCGTGGTCACGCTCCCCAGCGACGACATGAAGGGCCGCATCATCGGCCGCGAGGGCCGCAACATCCGCACCCTCGAGGCGCTCACCGGCGTGGACCTCATCATCGACGACACGCCCGAGGCCGTGGTCGTCTCGGGCTTCGACCCGATCCGCCGCGAGGTCGCCAAGCGCGCGCTGGAGCGGCTCCTGGTGGACGGCCGCATCCATCCCGCGCGCATCGAGGAGATGGTCGCGAAGGCGAAGGTCGAGATCGACCAGATCGTCAAGGAAGCCGGCGAGGCCGCCATGTACGAGGTCGGCGTGCCCGGCCTGCATCCGGACCTGACCAAGCTCCTTGGGCGACTTCACTTCCGCACGTCCTTCGGCCAGAACGTCCTGCGGCATTCCATCGAGGTCGCGCACGTGGCGGGCATGCTCGCCGGCGAGGTCGGCTACGACGTGCAGACCATGAAGCGCGCCGGGCTGCTGCACGACATCGGCAAGGCCCTCGACCACGAGGTCGAGGGCGCGCACACCGTCATCGGAGGCGAGCTGCTGAAGCGCTACGGCTTCCCGCAGGACGTCATCGACGGCGTCGTCGGACATCACGGCGACGTCGAGCCGGTCACGCTCGTGGGTACGTTCATCTCGGCCGCGGACGCGATCAGCGCCGCGCGGCCGGGCGCGCGCAGTGAGGTCGTCTCGAACTACATCCAGCGCCTTCAGGAGCTCGAGGCCGTCGCGAACGGATTCCCCGGCGTCGAGAAGTCGTTCGCCATCCAGGCGGGCCGCGAGGTCCGTGTGATGGTGAAGCCGAACGAGATCGACGACCTCGCCGCCGCGCGGCTCGCGCGCGACATGGCGCAGAAGATCCAGGAGACGCTCCAGTACCCGGGGCAGATCAAGATCACGATCATTCGGGAGACGCGGGCGATCGACTACGCGAAATGACCGCGTGAGAATCCTCTTCGTCGGCGACGTCGTCGGCCGCCCCGGCCGCAACGCGGTCACGCAGCTGCTGCCGGCGCTTCGCGACGAGCTTGCGCTCGACCTCGTGGTGCTGAACGGCGAGAACGCGGCCGGCGGCGCGGGGCTCACCGGCGCGATCGCGCGCGAGCTCCATGAGGCGGGCGCCGACGTCGTGACCAACGGCAATCACGTGTGGGATCAGAAGTCCTTCAAGGACGAGATCGGCTCGCTCGAGTTCGCGCTCCGCCCACTGAATCTGCCCGCGAACAACCCTGGCCGCGGCTGGCTCGTCACGAAGGGCGCGCTCGTCGCCAACGCGATCGGTCGGGTCAACATGGCGAACCAGGACGATCCCTTCCGCATGCTCGACGAGCTCATCGAGACGCTCGGCGCCGACGCACCGGCGGTCCGAATACTGGACTGGCACGCCGAGGCGTCGAGCGAGAAGCTCGCCATGGGCTGGCACCTCGACGGTCGCTTCTCCGCCGTGGTCGGAAGCCACACCCATGTGCCGACCGCCGATGCGCGGATCCTTCCGGCCGGCACGGCGCTGGTCTGCGACACGGGAATGGTCGGGCCTCGCGACTCGATCCTGGGCATGGACCCGGGGATCATCGTCGAGCGCTTCCGGACGGGCATGCACTATCGCTTCGAGGTCGCGAAAGGACCCGTGGTCTTCAACAGCGTGCTCATCGACGTCGACGCCGCCAGCGGGCGTGCACAGAGCATCCAGCGCGTCGACCGGGAGCTTCCCTGAACGCGAGCAGCCTTGAGCGATCCGCCGAGGCACGGAGGCGGATGCCGCTCATCGCAGACAGCGCGCTGGCTGCGATGCCGCGAAGCGGTCGGGGCCGAGCGGATGTGGTGGCCTATCCCGTCGATCTGCATACGCACTCGCTGCGCTCCGACGGCGTCCACGAGCCTGCCGAGCTGGTGCGCATCGCCGCCGAGCGTGGCGTCACGACGCTGGCGATGTCCGACCACGACACGCTCGCCGGCGTGGCCGAGGCCCTGGAGGCGGGGGAGCGGCACGGCGTGCGGACCATCGCCTCGACCGAGCTCAACACGGAATCGGAGTGGGGCGACGTCCACGTGCTGGGCTACTTCCTGGATCCGCATGACGACGCGCTCGAGGAGCGGCTGCGCTGGCTGCGCGAGAACCGCGGCCGGCGGATCGAGCTCATGGTCGAGAACCTCGAGCGCCTCGGCTTCCCGGTCCTGATCGACCGCGTGCGCGAGATCGCACAGGGCGGCGCGCTGGGGCGGCCCCACCTGGCCCAGGCGCTCTTCGAAGCGGGCCACGTGGCCTCGTACGACGCCGCGTTCGACACGCTCATCAGCAAGGACGCGCCCGGATACGTCGCGCGGGTGGGGCTCACGCCGCTGGAAGCGGTCGAGCTCGTGCGAAAGCACGGCGGCGTGCCGTCGCTCGCGCATCCCTTCACGGTGGACGGCCTGGAGGAGCTCCTGCCGCAGCTCGTGGCCGCGGGTCTCGCCGGCATGGAGTGCTACTACGGATCGCACGACGTGTCGTTCACCGTCGCGTGCCTTCGGCTCGCGCGTCAGTACGACCTCGTGCCCACCGGCGGCAGCGATTTCCACGGGCGCGGGGAGCACGGGCGGCTGCCCGGTGGCGTCTTCGTGCCGGAGGAATGCGTCGCCGCGCTCGAAGCACGCAAGCGCACGACGCCACCCGCTAGCATTCCGGCCTGATGGAAGGGCGGTAGGTGGCGAGGGCAATTCGGCCTGTCGTCGTGCTCATGCTCCTGGCGACGGCGCTCTTCGTCGCGGACGGCATCGTGGACGGCGTGTATCCCGACGGGCCGGCGTGGCTCGGCTCGTCGACGTACCACGGCCTCGGCGTCCTCTCGTACGTGTTCGCGGCGCTCAACCTGATCATCGCGCTGTCCATCGCCGCTGGGAGCGAACGGACCCTCGTGGCACGCATCGGGCTCGCGGCGCTGTTCGTCGTGGAGCGCCCGCTCACCGCCTTCATCCTCGGTCCGAAGCCCGATGCGTCGGTCCTGATCCACCTCCTGACGGCGTTCATCGAGGTCGTGATCCTGCTCAGCGCGCTGCGCGTGTGGCGGCTGGGCCACGGGATCGAGGGGCTCGAGCTGGACTCCGTGCTGTCGCTCGACGCGCCGAGCCCGGCGCCTCCGGCGGACCCCGGGGACCCCGACGACACGGCGGCACCGGCCGCGAACGGAAATCGCGCCGTGCTCCTCGGCCTCTTGACGCTCCTCCTGGCCGCCTCGCTCGTCGCGGACGGCCTCGCCGCGGGCTTCGTGCCGGGCGGGCGCATCTGGGGTCTGCTGGGAGAGTCCTCGGGCTGGCTCGTCTACCTCTTCGGCGTGGTCCTGCTCGTCGTGGCGACCCGCGCGGTGCACGGCGGCGCGCTGTCCCTACGGATCCTGCTCGTGCTCGCCCTGATCTTCTTCCTCGAGCGCGCGTTCACGCCGCTTGCGCTGCGCGTCACGGATCCGACCCAGCTCGCCCTGCACGCGCTCGCCGCCTTCGTCGCGCTCGCGCTCGCACTCGCGTGCGTGAGCGCGATCCGCGGCGGCCATCCGACCGCGGCGCACAAGCAGCTGACGCCGACCCGGGCGACCTGATGCCGCTCGCGGTCCGCGACGCGGCGGCGCAGCTCGTCGCGCAGGTCTCGCGGATCATGGTCGGCAAGGCCTCGGCGATCGAGCAGCTCCTCGGCGCGCTCCTCGTCGACGGCCACGTCCTCGTGGACGACGTCCCCGGTGTCGGCAAAACCACGCTCGCTCGCGCGCTCGCGAGCTCCCTCGACCTCGACTTCCACCGCGTGCAGTGCACGCCGGATCTCGTCCCATCGGACATCACCGGGGTCTCGATCTTCGACGTGCGCACGCAGGCGTTCGAGTACCGCGCCGGGCCGCTCTCCGCCAACGTCGTCCTGGTGGACGAGATCAACCGCGCGACGCCCCGCGCGCAGGCGAGCCTGCTCGAGGCGATGCAGGAGCGCCAGGTCACCGTCGACGACGAGACCCATCCGCTGCCCGATCCGTTCTTCGTCATCGCGACGCAGAACCCGGTCGAGCTCGAGGGCACCTTCCCTCTGCCCGAGGCGCAGCTCGACCGCTTCCTGCTGCTCCTGAACCTCGGCTATCCGTCGGCGGACGAGGAGGACGCCATCCTCCAGCTCCACGGCGCCGCGAACGTCGCGCCCGGAACGCTCAAGCCGCTGTTCGGCCGCGACGCGCTGGGGCAGCTGCGTGAGCAGGTGCGCGCCGTGCGCGTGGGCGACGCGGTGCGCCGCTACGTCGTCGACCTCGTCCGCGCAACGCGAGGGCTCCAGGGCGTTGAGCTGGGCGCGAGCCCGCGCGCCGCGATCGCGCTCTTCCGCGCCGCGCAGGCGCACGCCGCGATCCGCGGCCGCGACTTCGTGCTGCCAGACGACGTGAAGTCGCAGGCGGTCGCGGTGCTGCGCCATCGCCTGTTCCTCGACTCCGACGCGCAGATGCGCGGCCGCACCACCGCGTCCGTCGTCGGCGAGGTCCTGGCGCGCACACCGGTGCCCGCGGAGCGGGAAGCCGCCGCGAGCTGATGGCGCGGCCGAGGCTCCGCGCCGGCGCGTACCCGAGCGGCGTCGCGGTCATCCTCGTCGTTGCCGCCGCCATCACGCGGCAGCCCGCGATCGTCACCATCGCCGCGGGCGCCCTTGTCGCGTGGCTCGTCGTCGAGGTGACTGGGCGTCTCGCGCTCGCCGCGGTCGAGGTCGAGGTCAGCGTCGCGCCCGAGCGGCTCGTCGCGGGCGAGGAGCTCGACGTCCGGATCGTCGTCACCAACAGGAAACCGCTGCCGCTCCCGTGGCTCGATCTGTCGCTCTCACTGCCCGACGGCCTCGAACCGATCGCCGGGGGGCCGCAGCGCCAGACGGTCGGCGCGGGGTTCGCGCCGCGCGGTCACGAGCGCGCGACGCTGGTCTTTCGGCTCCGCGCGCGCGAGCGTGGGGCCCATGCGATCGGACCGCTGCGGCTGCGCGCGGGAGACTGGCTCGGCTTCACCTCCGACGATCGCACCGTCCCCCTGGACGTCTCGGTCGTCGCATATCCGGTCCCGTTGTCGGTCCGCGACCGTCGAGTCGCATCGCTGCGGCCGCTGGCGGAGACCGCGGCGCGGCGCGGGCTGATCCCGGACCCGCTGCGCTTCCGCGGCGTGCGCGAGCACCGGCGCGGCGATCCTCGCAAGGAGATCCATTGGAAGGCGTCGGCCCGCCTGCGCTCGCTCCAGACGAAGGTCTACGAGCCCGCGGCCAGCCTCGACGCGATCTTCCTGGTGAACGTCGCGTCGTACGAGCAGTTCTGGGTGCAGGCCGATCCCGAGGCGGTCGAGATCGTGATCTCCGCGACCGCCGAGCTCATCCGCATGGCTGCCGACGGCGGCCGCCAGGTCGGCCTCGTCACGAACGGCCTCGACAACGTGACCCATCAGCGTCCGCGCTCCGCTCTCGGGCGAGGCCCGCGGCCGCTCCGGCGCAGCCTCGACGTGCTCGCCCGGCTCGGTCCGTATGCCGCGGCCTCACCAGAGGCCGTATTCCTGCGCGAGCGCGGCCGGCTGGCGAGCGGCGCGACGCTGGTCATCGTGACCCCGGTCGTCCCGGTGCGCCTCGCGGACGCCGCGATCGCGCTTCGTCACGCGCACCACCGCGTGCTCGTGCTGAGCGTCGCGCCGGTCAGCGAGGCGATCGAGGCTAGGCTGCGCTCGCAGGACGTCGCCTGCGAGACGCTCCTGTCGGTCCAGGCGGCCCGTCTTGCCTAGGTCCCTCGTCGCGCTCCTGGTCGCTCGCGCGGCGATCGAGGCGGTGTTCTTTACCGGCTTCGTCGCGCTGCTTCATGCGGTCAGCGCGCCGAAGGAGGCGATCGGCCTCGGCCAGACGACCGTGCTGCTCTTCGGCTGCGAGCTGATCGCCATCGCGATCCTGCGCGAAGCACGTCCGGAGAACGGGAACCTGCGCGACACCCATCAGCCGACCGCGCTCGCGGTCGTCGTGATCGGCGCCGCGGTGATCGGCGGGCTTCTGCTGCCGTGGCGCTCGAGTGACCTGCCGGTGCTCCTCATGCGCGCGATCGGGTTCGGGATCATCGGCGAGGTATTCCTGTGGCGTGCGCTGTCGCTCGCGCGCGGGTCGAGCCGCTGGAGCCAGGTGCGCTCCTCGGGGACGCTCGCCGTCATCGTGATCGCGATCGCGGCCTTCGTGCCATTCGTCGACCACGGCGCGCTGCCGTTCCTGGCCCTCGCCGCCCTGCTGGCGACCGGCGTCGGACTCTCGCTCGCGCGCTCGATCGAAGAGCTCGACCTCGCCCGCGCGGAGGGGCGCGACACGGCGCGAGGAGGATCGGCGCTCGGAACGGCATTCGCGCTCGGCGTGCTCGCGGTGGTCGCCGCGGCTTTCGCGCCGTCGCTGCAGTCGTTGCTCGCGTCCACCGGCGAGGCGCTCGCGCCATTCCTCGCCCAGGCGCTCTTCTACGCCCTGCTGCCGCTCGGGTACCTCGCCGCGTATCTCGTCGAGTTCCTCCGTGGCATCGTGGGCCGCTTCCCGCGGCTGCCGCAGCCGCAACCGCTGTCGCCGGCGGACCTCGAGCGCGACGAGGAGATCCGGCGCGCGATGCTCGAGACGCGCCCGGTCATCGTTATCGGGTTCGAGCTGCTCATCGCTGCCGTCGCCATCGCTATGGCGATCATCCTGGTCGAACGGATGCGCCGCGAGCGGCGCGAGGAGCTGCCGCCCGGCGCGTCGCTCGAGCGCGAGCGCACGGCGGGCATGGGCGTGCGCGACATGCTCGCGGGCCTCCTGCCACGACGCGCGCCGAAGCGCCGGCGTCCGGCCGACGACGGCACGCCGGCCGGAGCGGTGCGGCTGCTGTACTGGCGCTTGCTCGAGCTCGCGGAACGGGCCGGGATCGGCTGGCGCGCGGACGACGAGACGCCGGCAGAGCACGCCGAGCGCATGTACCGGGCGGGGGAGCCGTGGCCCGCCGCTGCGCCGGTCGTGCGCGCCTTCGAGCTCGTGCGCTACGGCGAGCTCACGCCCTCGACAGCGCAGGTCGATGCGGCCCGCGCGTCCGTTCGGATGCTTGAGGCTCCGAAGCGGGACTCGCGAGGCTCCGAGCAAGCCCCATGAGTCTCCCAAGCGGGGCCAGGGAGTAGCGACGGCCGACGTGACGATCGTCGCGATCGTCGGACCGACCGCGTCGGGCAAAAGCGCGCTCGCGCTCCGCGTGGCGGAGATGCTCGGCGGCGAGATCGTCTCCGCGGACTCGCGGCAGGTCTACCGCGGGCTCGATGTCGGGACGGCCAAGCCGAGTCGTGCGGAGCGGGAGCGCATGCCGCACCACCTCATCGACGTCGCCGATGTGGGCGAGCGCTACGACGTCGCGCGCTACCAGCGCGAGGCGCGCGCCGCCGTTGCGGACATCCAGCGCCGTGGAAAGCGGCCGATCGTCAGCGGCGGGACCGGGCTGTACGTGCGCGCGCTCCTCGATGGGCTCGCGCTGTCCGCGCTTCCGGCGGATCCCGACGTGCGCGCCGGTCTCGAAGAGGCGGCCGCATCGGGTGGGGGCGCGGCCCTGCACCAGCGCCTCGCCGAGCTCGACCCCGAGGCCGCCGCGCGGGTCGACGCGCGGAACGTCCGTCGCGTGATCCGCTACCTCGAGATCGCGCTCCTGGCCGGACCGCCCACGCGGACACAGACGCGCGAGGCACCCGTCCCGGCGGTGCGCATCGGTCTCGCGCCGCCGCGCGACTGGATCGACGCGCGGATCGAGGCGCGCGCACGCTCGATGGTCGACCAGGGGGTGCTCGACGAGGCGGCCATGTTGCGCGCTCGCGCGCTGGACCCGCGCCTGCCGAGCCTCACCGCGCACGGGTACGTCCATTGGATCGCGCATCTCGAAGGCCGAATCGATCTCGAGACCGCGGTCGCGAAGACGGTCCGCGATACGCGCGCGTACGCTCGACGTCAGATGACCTGGTTCCGCCGCGATCCCGAGATCCGCTGGATCGATCCGACGAGCTCGGATCCACTGGAGCTGTTGCGCTGAGCGACCCGATCAATTCTCGCGGAGGGACCCAGCTGAGATTCACGAAGATGCATGGCTGCGGCAACGACTTCATCCTCGTCGACGAGCCCGTCGCGCTGGATCCGGCGAAGGTCCGCGCGCTCTGCGACCGGCGGACCGGGATCGGCGCCGACGGCATCATCGTCATCGGTCCGCAGCGCGACGGTGTCTGGCTGGTCGAGGTGCACAACGCCGACGGCTCGGTCGCCGACGCGTGCGGCAACGGCTACCGCTGCGTCGCGCGGTACCTGCTGGACCGGAACGGCGGCGACGCCGTGGCCCTCGGAACGCCGGGCGGCGTCGTGCCCGCTCGGCGGGTCCCTCTGGGAGAGTCACGGGTCCGCGTAGGAGAGTCATGGGTCCCTCTGGGAGAGTCGACGGACCCGAGCGGGATCGCGATCGACCTCGCCGCGCCGGTTCTGGGCGAGCCGCTCACGGTGTCGGTCGGCGGGCGCGCGCTCGAAGCGCGGCGCGTGCGCGTCGGCAACCCGAACGTCGTGGTCATGGTCGACGATCCCGCGACCTGCGATCTGGAGCTCCTCGCTCGGACGGTGACGTCGCTCGTCGGTCCCGCAAACGTCGGCGCACTTGCCGTCCGTGGCGCGGGCGAGCTCGAGTTGCGCGTTCACGAGCGCGGCGCCGGCGAGACGCTCGCGTGCGGCACCGGATCGTGCGCCGCGGTCGCGGCGACGAGGACGCTGGGTGTTAGCGACGATACGGTCCGCGTGCGCCTCCGCGGCGGCAAACTGCTCGTGACGCCAGGGCGCGAGCGCTACACGCTCGCCGGCCCGGCGGAGTACGTGTTCGAGGGGACCCTTCAGGAGAGTTGAGGGCCCGTCCGGGAGAGGTGACCTTCCAGTGATCGAGACCGCGGTGCCGGGCGAGCGCGCGTACCTCGTCGCGCTCGAGCAGCCAGGCGCGCGCTTCGAGGCCGCCGACGCTCTCGAGGAGCTGAGCGCGCTGGTCCTGGCGGCCGGTGGGACCGTCGTCGGCAGGACCACGCAGCATCGACGCACGCCTGACGTCAACACGTGGGTGGGGAAGGGAAAGGCGTCCGAGCTCGCCACGGAGATCGCGCGGCTGCGCGCGGAGCTGCTCGTGTGCGACGACGAGCTCAAGCCGGCGCAGCAACGAAACCTCGAGAAGCTCACCGGTGCGCGCGTGATCGACCGCTCGGCCGTCATCCTCGACATCTTCGCCAAGCACGCGCGCTCCCAGGAGGGCAAGCTTCAGGTCGAGCTCGCGCAGCTGGAGTACCGCCTGCCGCGCCTTACCGGGAGCGGCAAGGAGTTGTCGCGGCTCGGCGGCGGCATCAACACGCGAGGTCCTGGCGAGACGAAGCTCGAGAGCGACCGCCAGGTCATCCGCAAGCGGATCCAGGAGCTGCGCGGCCGCATCGCCGAGATGGGAAAGCAGCGCGAGCGCAGCCGGCGGTCCCGCGCGCAGGGGGGTCTCTTCCTCGCGGCGCTCGTCGGATACACGAACGCCGGCAAGTCGACGCTGCTCAACGCGCTCTCCGGCGCGGACGTGTTCGTGGCGGATCAGCCGTTCGCGACGCTCGATCCGACTACCCGACGCACCTCGCTTCCGAGCGGGACGGTGATTCTTCTGTCGGACACGGTCGGCTTCGTGAACAAGCTGCCGCCCGCGCTCGTCGCGGCGTTCCACGCGACGCTCGAAGAGCTCCGCGACGCGGATCTGCTCGTCCACGTCGCCGACGCGGCGCATCCGAACCTGCACGAGCGTCTCGCGGTCGTGAAGGACACGCTGGCTTCGCTCGAGCTCACGCAGAAGCCCGTGCTGCTCGTGCTGAACCAGGTCGACCGCCTTCAAGGTCCCTCCTCGGCAGTCACGGGTTCCGCCGAGGGCAAACACGCCGAGGGTGCGGCGCTGCGCGAGGCGCTGGGCGCGGAGTTCCCGACGACGACCTTCGTCTCCGCGCGCACGGGCGCGGGCATCGACGAGCTGAAGGCCGCGCTGGCGGCCGCCGCGGCCGCGCAGTGGAGCGCCGTCCGCGTGACGTTGCCGCACCGCGAGGGCGCACTCGTGCAGCGGATCCGCGAGCGCGGCGCGCTCCGCCGCGCCGAGTACGGCGAGCGTGGGATCGAGATCGAGGCGGACGTGCCGGCGGATCTCGCGTCCGAGCTACGCCGCGCGGCGCGTGCCGCCTCGTGACCTCGACCGGGGTGCCTCCGCAGGAGGTGGGGGACCTTGCGCGCGAGCTGCGAGCCCCTACTGGCGAGCTCATGCAGGTGCGCGGGTATCGCGCGCTGTGGACGGTCCCGACCTTCCCGCGCCTCGCTCTCGCCACATTCCTGGTCCGCACCGCGCAGGCGATGGGCCAGCTCGCGATCGTGCTCTTCGTCCTGCAGCGCTTCGGCGCGCCGGAGATAGCCGGGTTCACCGTGTTCCTCGCGGCGGCGCCCGGCATCCTGATCAGCCCGCTCGCGGGCGCGCTGCTCGACCGCTGGGGCCGTGTGCGGCTCATGGTCCTGGACTACCTCGTGTCGGCGCTGACGCTTTTCGCGATCGTCGCGCTCGATCGCTTCGACGCGCTCTCGCTCCCGCTCCTGTTCGTTCTCGTCGCGGTCAACTCGCTCACGAATCCGCTCGGTACGACGGGCGGCCGCTCGCTCTTCCCGCTCGTGGTGCCGCGCCGGCTGTGGGATCGCGCGAACGCGGTCGACAGCATGGGCTACACGCTCACGACTCTCGTCGGCCCGCCGGTCGCGGGTGCGATCGTCGCGATCGCGGGCGCCGGTCCCGCGCTCGCCGCTACTGGTGCCCTGCTGCTCGCCGGCGCCGTGGCGATCTCCGGGGTCATCGACGCGGGCGTGCGGACCGCGACGGGGACGCACCTGCTTGAGGAGGCGCGAGCGGGCGTCATGTATGTCGTGCGGCATCCGGTGCTGCGTGGCCTGGCCGTGTCGATCTCGGTGAACAACCTCGGGCACGGCATCCTCATCGTCGGACTGCCGGTGCTCGTGCTGCACCGGCTGGGTGGCGACGCCGCGCTGGTGGGCCTGCTCTTCGCGATCGCGGGTGCCGCCGGGGTGGTCTCCGCGCTGGTCACTGGTCGCTTCGGCACCGAGGGGCGAGAGCGTCAGCTCATGGCGTTCGGCATGCTCGGCGGCGCGGCCGGCCTCGCCATCGTCGCGACCGCGTCCACGATCCCGGCGGTCATCGTCGGCGTGATCGTGATGGGGCTGACCGCCGGTCCGATGGACGTCTCGATGTTCTCGCTGCGGGCGCGCGTGACCGATCCGGCGCGCCTGGGCCGGGCGTTCGCGGTGTCGATGCACCTGAACTACATGGGTATGCCGATCGGCTCGGCGCTATCAGGGCCGCTGCTCGCGATCTCCGTGCCGTTCGCGCTGGGGCTCGCCGTGGTGTTCCCGGTCGCCGCCGCGCTGACGCTGCGGATGCTGCCCGCGGACGGCGGAGCCGGCGAACGGCAGCGCGCCTCCGCTTAGCGGGCGCTTTGAGCCGTCAGCTACGCCCCTTCACGACCGGGAGCGATGGATCGTTGCCCCACTCGTCCCAGCTGCCGGCGTAGGTCCGCACGTCGGGGTGGCCGAGCGCTGTAAGCAGCAGATGCGTGAAAGAGGCCCGGACGCCGGCTTGGCAGTAGGTGATCGTGCTCGTCTCGGGCCCGAAGCCGGCGTTGATGAACGTCTCCTCTAGCTCGTCGGGATCGCGCAGCGTCCAGTCCTCGTTCAGCGCATCGCGCCAGAGCATGTTCACCGCGCCGGGGATGTGACCGCCGCGGGCGGCGCGTGCCTCTTCGCCCGTGTATTCGGTCTCGCGGCGCACGTCGAGGAGCCACGGGTCGCCGGTCCGCACCGCGGCGAGCACCTCTTCCTTCGTCGCGACGACGCCGTCGCGCGGACGGGCGATAAAGGTGAGGCGCGGCGCGACGAGCACGCCGGGCCGCCCGACCTCACCGGTCTCGAGCGGTCGGCCTTCCGCGACCCATTTCTGGATCCCGCCCTCCATCACGCCGCAGCGGTCGTGGCCGTAGTAGCGGAGCGCGAGCCACAGCCGCGCGGCGTGGTGGCCGCCCTCGGCGTCGTAGCCGATGACGAGCGTGCGGTTCGTGATCCCGAGGCGCGTCATCGTCGCGGCGAACTCGATCGGGCCGGGCAGGAGCGATGCGGGATGGCCGGAGGGCGGTGGGGGAGCGACCAGGTCCTTCGACCAGTCGCAGTGCACCGCGCCCGGCAGGTGGCCCGCGAGGTACGCGGCATGCGCGCCGCCCTCGACGCCGAAGCGGCAGTCCACGACGGACAGGGAGGTATCGGTGCCGCCCTTCGGCGCGGTGCGAAGGAGCTCGGCGACGCGGTCGGTCGACCAGAACAGGTCGGGCCGTACGAACGTACCCACCGCCACAATCTAGCCATGCAGGGGAACCTCCGTCGTGCTCTCGCGCTCGTGCGCCGCCGGACCTTTCGCGGACCGCCGCTGCGCGTCGTGCTGTACGAGAAAGAGGGCTGCCACCTGTGCGACGAGGCGTACCGCGCGCTCCGGCGCGTGGGCTTGGACCGGCCGCTGGAGATCGAGCGCGTTCGGACCGACGAGGATCGCTACGTGCTACGCGTACCGGTCCTCGCGGTCGGCGGCGAAGAGCTGGACGCGGCCGGCCTCGAAGATGGCGCGATCGCGCGGTGGCTCCGGAGCGTCACACTGGATGCGGGATCGTGAAGAAGGTGCTCGGCGCGGTCGTCGCAGCTTCCGTGGCGCTCTTGGCGTGCGCGCAAGCGCCGGCGAGCCCGTCGACGGCGCCCGTCGGCTCACTTCCAACCCAGGCGAACCGCCCGCCGACGATCGTCCTTCTCCAAGCTCAGCTCAACGAGGACCGGACGACCTACTCGGTCGTCGCAGTCGATATCGACGGGGATCCGCTCACCTACGAATGGTCGATCTCGAACCCCTGCGGCACGTTCACCTGGAAACCGGAGAGCAAATCCGCGGTGTGGTCGCATCCGCACCCGCCGTGCGTCGCCGAAGATGTCCACCCCGCAACGGTGACGGTCATCGTGCGAGACGGGCGCGGCGGCGAAACGCGACTCTCGTACACGGGCGGCTCCGCGAGCGGCTCGATCGCCCGTTAGCCGAAGAGCGCGAGTGGCAGGAACGCGCTGACGACCCAGTTCGGCGCGTCGACGACCTCGCTGATCCGCAGATCGACGGCGACGCTACAGAGCACGTAGGCCTCCTCGCGCGTGAGGCCGTGGGCCTCGACGAGGTGAGCGATCATCGCGCGCGTCGCCTGCTTCGTCGCGTCCATGAGGTCGGGCGCGATGCCCGTCGTGGCGTGATGTCGGCCCGCGCCCGTGCGCGGCGAGAGCGGCCGCGAGGTCTCGAGCTCCGGGAAGCTGAGGCTGCGGCCGTGCTCGAGCGAGAAGCGCAGCGTCGCGGTCATCGTCGTCTCGATCGCGGTGATGCAGACCTCGCCGTCGCCCTGCGCGGCGTGGCCGTCGCCGCACGAGAAGAGCGCGCCGTCGACCCAGACCGGCAGGAACAAGGTGCTGCCGATCGTCAGCTGCTTGATGTCCATGTTGCCGCCGTTCTTGCGCGGCGGTGCGGTGCGATGCTCGCCGGGCTCTGGCAGCGCGACACCCATGACGCCGAGGAACGGCTCGAGCGGCACACGGACTCCGGCGCGCAGCTCCGCTGTGTCGCCGGCCAGCTCCCAGAGCTTCAGGTACGGGTAGGGGAAGTCCTCCTGGAGCAGCCCGATGCCCGGCCGGAAGCTCGTGTAGCCCATGTCGCCGGGCACCAGGTCGAGCACCTCGATGCGCAGGACGTCACCGGGCTTCGCGCCCCTAATCGCGATCGGCCCGCTGAGCGGATGGCCCTTGCTGACGCGACCGCCGACGTCGGCCGCGGTCATGCCGCGCTGGTAGTAGCCGTCGCCGGAATCGCGGCAGCGGATGACGACGGTGTCGCCGGGATCGATCTCGAGCCGCGGCGCGATCGCGTTGTCCCAGACGTAGTGGACGACGTCGCGATCGAGTTGATACGTTCGTGGCACGGGCGCGAGGCTAGCCGATGCGAGCCTTGAACAGCTCCTTGAGCTCGGCGTCGGATCCGCCGAGGTAGCGGCTCGTCGTCGACGCGTTCTTGTGCCCCGCGAGTCGTTGTGCGGCCGGAAGGCCCATCTGCGTGGTCCAGAGCGTGATCGCGGCGTGCCGCAGCCAGTGCGGCGAGACGTTCTCAGCGAGCGCCGCGCGCTTCGCGGCTTCGGCGATGATCCGTTGAGCGGTCCACACGGACATCCGGTAGCCATCCGCCTTCTTCCGGTCCGTCACGAACAGCGCCGGATCCTCGTCGCGCCGGTCGCGAAGGTAGCGCTGCAGCCATTCCCGCGCGCGCGGGGTGAGGAAGACCTTGCGGAAGCGACTGCCCTTTCCGAAGACCGTCACCTCATCGACGATGCGGATACCGTCCTTGGGGGTTTTCGCGGATCGGTCGAGCTCCAGCTTCCGCCGATCGAGGCCGATGATCTCGCTGATGCGGCACCCGGTCGCGCAAAGAAGCTCGACCAACGCGCGACCGCGAACGCCGTCGTCGCTCGCCGTGTCGAAGCTCTCGATGAGGCGGTTGAGGCGCTCCGCCTCGAGATGGCGGGCGTCGGGGCTCGGGTCGGGAGCCTTCACGAGCTCGACCTTCTCGGGACCCGGTACAGGCAGATCGAGCAGGACGCCGAACTTGAGGAGACCGCGCAGCGCGATCAGATGCAGGTTCTTCGAGGCAGGGCTGAGCGTGGCCTTGCCCGCACGGGGGCCGCTCCGGAGCTGACGTCGCGTCAAGGAGCTGCCGAAGGCCTTGATCGACCGCAGGTCGAGATCCGCCACCCGGGGTGCGGCCTTCGGCCCGTAGAACGCCACGAGCTCGGCAAGGTAGTCGGCGTAGCGGGAGACGGTGCGGTCGGAGTGCCCCTTGTCTCGCTGCTCCTGCAGATAGGCCCCGATGAGGTCCTCGAGAGGACTCTTGAGACCGAGATCGCGGGGATCGACGTACGCGGCCTCAAGGAACGCCGCACCCTTTCTTGGTTGAGGTGAAATCCCCATTGCACGTGATACTGCACGAGCGTCCGGTGGGCGTCAAGGCGCGACGCTGGTCATCCCCCGGGCCCGAGTCATGCGATGAGCCAGCAATAGCGGCCGCGCGCGGTATGTACTGGTCGTGGGCATGGTCGTGGCGTACGTAGCGTCGATCTGGGTCGCTACCCCGCAGCCGGCTCGTAGGTCAGCACGAGCGAGCCGGTGCCGAGTGCACGTGAGTCCACCAGTTTCAGCGGAGTGCGATGCCCCGCGCCGTCGAAGAGGTGCTTGCCGGCTCCGACCAGGATCGGATCGAGGATGAGCTGGAGCTGGTCGATCAAGCCTTCGCGCAGGAGGAACTGCACGAGGGTGGCACTCCCGATGACCACGATGGTCTTTCCGGGGCGTTGCTTGAGCTCCAGGAGCCCCGCTGCGATCTTGTCACGCAGCACCGTCGAGTTCTGCCACGTGGCCGACGCGAGCGTCTTGGAGACGACCATCTTCGGCGTGTTGTTCATGAAGTCGGCGAACGGACCGAACTCGGCGCTGGTGCGGCCGGGCCACACCGCCGCGAACTCTTCGTAGGTCCGCCGGCCGAGGAGCATGGTGTCCCACTCGGCCAGCTGCGCGGCCTGCGCGGCCGCCATCTCATCGTTGACGTAGTGCGAGTGCCACTCGTTCGGTGCTTCCATCACGCCATCCAAAGACAAGAACTCGGCCGCGACGATGTTCCTCACGCGGGCTCTCCTTCGCTCGGGATCCGTGCATCACGAGTGCCAATCGCGCGCGTCCCCCGGCCGAAGGTCCCCTTACGCGCCATCAGCGCGTCAGGATGCCTGCAGCTGCTCCGGAACCTCGCAGGCGGGGTCGGCGGCGCCGCTCGCCCGCCGCTCGTTGATGAGCTGCTGCATCGTCTCGCCCCACTTCTTCATCCGCGACGGGAAACCCTTCGCGATCAACGCCGTGCTGATCTTTCCCTTGAGACCCGGCATCGGGACGAACGCCATCAGCGAATCGATGCGCACGCGGCCGGCATCCTCGACGACGCGATTGGTCCCGTACATCATCGTCGCCATCCAATCCGTCTCGATCGTGATCTCGCTCGGCTCGATCGCGTCGATCACGCGGAAGATGCTCACCTTGTTCTTACCGTGGTGGCAGTGGTACTCGGCTCCGAGCATGTGACCGCGGGCGCCGGGCTTCAGGTCGACGTGCGTCTGCTCCATCCAGCGTCGGCGCGCCTCCGGGTCGGAGATGACCCACCACGCATCGTCAGCTGATCCGTCGATGATCACCGACGTGGTCGCCTGCGCCTCTTCTGGGGTCACCGGTCCCCGCTCCGGACGCTCCGCGATGACCCGCAGCGGCGCGAGGTCACGGTAGCCGCCCGAGATGGTGCCGACGCTGTCGTAGGTCTCGTCGTGCGGCGTGAACTCGGCGCGTTTCGCCGGCGCCAGGCGGCTGAGGATCGGCTCGCTCGCGAAGAAGTACTCGTGGGACGGGATGTGGTTCTTCAGCAGCCGATGCACCGCGTTCACGGGTGTCCCCACGAGCTGCTCGCGGTTCCCCACCCTGTGCCACGAGAACTGGCCGTGATGGGCCACGAGCTTGAGCGTGAGAGAGCCCACGGTGGCGCAGGCGCGGCAGGTGCAGGTCGTGGAAATCCGGATGTCGCGCAGGCGGCGGTGGAAGCCGATGAAGCACTGCTCCACCCAGCCGAGCAGCTCGGGCGTGGTCGACGCTCCCACGAAGCACACCGCGTCGCCCTCGAGCTGGGCGACCGTGAGCTTGTCCCCCATCGCCGCAATGACGCACTCCAGGAGCTCGGTGAGGATCTCCCGGGAGTGCTCCAGCTCCGTGTCCGCGATGAACGCCGTGTAGCCGGAGATGTCGGCGATGACGAGGGGGCCCTCGACTGTGGTCGTGGTCACGCCGTGATTATCCGCTCTGGCACCGGGTCTGCACTCACATACGGACGCGGAGGTGCGATCGGATGACCGACCCGGAATGCTCCCACTGCGGCGTGCTCATCACTGACCACTCGACCATGGTCGAGCGCGACGGCATGACCTTCTGCTGCAACAACTGCGCGACCGCGATGGCCCGCGCGCAGGCACCCATCGACAAGCCCGTCGGCTCCACCAGCTAGCGCCCCGGCACCAAATCCACTGAACGGCGTCAACTCTCGTCGAGTCGTCGGCCCCGACGGCTAGGTGCGCTAAACGAACGCGGGTGCGACAGTCGCCTCCGGTTCCACGCGTCGCGATGTTCGGTAAATAAGCTGACAGCAGCCAAGCGGGCGCTTCCATTGCGACCGTTCGTGTGCTCAATATCGCGAACACCATGGAAGCGCACCAGCAGGCGCCCGAATGAGCGTGGACCTCCTCGTCGCCATGGCGCTCGTCGTCTTCGCGACCGAGGTCTTCTTCGCCGCGACGTTCGTGCTCGCCGTTCGCTCGGCGGTGGACCATCCACGGCGGGCGAACGTCGACGTCGCGCTGTTCTTCGGGACGCTCGCGTGCTTGATGATCGGCTCGCGCGTGCTGATGACGCTCGACGTCGCCGTCGAGCTCCGGACGCTTTGGATCGAGGCCACGCTGCTGGCACTCCCCTACCTTCTGATGCGAGTCGTCCACGATTTCGCGGAGCTCCCTGGCTGGGCGCTGCCGGCCGTCGCGGTGGCGCTCGTGATCCAGGCCGTGACGCTCGCGCTCATCGGCGGTCAGCTGCCGCCCGCGCTGCTCGCCGCGACCGGCACCGCCTACGTCGTCGTCCCGATCGCGTGGTCGAGCCTCATCTTCGTCCGCGAAGCGCGCCGGTCGCGCGGCGTCACGCGGCGGCGGTTCGTCGCGGTCGCCGCCGGGACCGTGCTCCTCGCGCTGAACGTCACGTTCCTGGCGCTCCCGTCCGCGGTGCCGGGGCTCTCGGACAGCGCGGCGGTCCTGCTGGCGATCCTTTACCAGGTCTTCGGCCTCGGAAGCGGCGTCGCGTACGTCGTCGGCTTCGCGCCGCCCGTCTGGCTGCGGGACGTATGGCAGCACGCCGACCTGCGCTCGTTCCTGCTGCGGGCGCCCGAGCTCGCGGCGGTGACGGATCTCGACGAGCTCCTCAGGATGATGGCCTTCCGCGCGCGGCAGGCGCTCGGCTATGACGGCGTGCTCATCGGGGTGTGGGACGAGACCGGCGTGCGGCTGAAGCTCCGCGGCACAGGCGTGCCGTACGAGGCTTCGGCGGAGGACACCTTCGCGGGCCGAGCGATCCAAGCCGGGCACGCGATCGCCTCATTCGACCCGATCCGGGAGGTCCCGGCGCGGGCGGAGCTCTACGTGCGAACCAACGCGAAGATGCTGGTCGCCGCTCCGATCCGTAGCGGGGGCGTAGTGCTCGGCGCGCTGACCGCCCGCAGCTCGCACGTCTCGCTGTTCATGGAGGACGACCTGCGTCTGTGCCAGATGCTTGCCGATCAGGCGGCCTTCCTGCTACGCAATCGCGCGCTGGTCCTCGAAGCGCGCGAGAGCCACGACCGGCTCCGCAGCATCGTCGACTCCGCGCACGACTCGATCATCGGCATCGACCGCGGCGGGCGGATCGTCGAGTGGAACGATCGCGCGGCTCAGGTGGTCGGCTGGGCGAAGGGAGAGGCGATCGGACGCGACGCCGCGACGATCTTCGCGCATGGGATGCCGAACGAGCTGAAGACCCGCCTGGAGGAACCCGTGGCGGACCAGCCAGAGCGCGGCGACGTGTTCGAGTCGGACATCCGCGGCGCCTCGGGTCACGAGATCGCCGTCGAGGTCGCGCTCGCCCCGACGCCGGGGCGCGGGCCGACAGCCCTGACGATGTTCCTCCGCGACATCCGCGAGCGACGGCAGCTCGAGCTCGAGCGCGAGCATCGGGCCGACCACGACGCGCTCACCGGTCTGCCTAACTCACGCCTGCTCGATCAGCACCTGCTCGAGACCAGCATGACGGCGAGCATCCAGAAGCAGCCCTACGCGCTCCTGCTGATGGACCTCGACAATTTCGCCGAGGTCAACCAGACCTTCGGGCACGCCATCGGTGACCGCGTGCTCATCGAGATCGCGGAGCGTCTCAAGACGATCGCCCCACCGCCGCGCGTCGTCGGCCGCTGGAGCGGGGATCAGTTCGCCGTGCTTCTGCCGCGCGAGGGACTCGGGATCGCAGAGCAGGTCGCGGCGCGCATCCTGGCCTCGTTCGAGCGGCCCTTCTCGGTCGATCGCGACCAGATCGAGGTGGGCGTCAGCATCGGCATCGCGAGCTATCCCGACCACGCGCAGGATGCGCGAGCCGTCGTGGCGGCGGCCGACATTGCTCTGGTGACGGCGAAGCGCAGCGCGAACACGTACGCGGTGTATCCGGTCGAGACCCACCCGCTTCGATCAGGCCGCCTCGCGCTGCGTGCCGACCTGAGGCGGGCGATCGACAGCGGCGCGCTCGAGCTTCACTACCAGCCGATCGTCTCGATGCGGTCGGGCGAGGTCGAGCGGTTCGAGGCGCTCGCCCGCTGGAGCCACCCGCAGCGAGGCCCGGTGCCCCCGAGTGAGTTCATCGACCTCGCCGAGCGCACCGGCCTGATCCGTCCGCTGACGGAGTGGGTCCTCGATCGGGCGACCGCGGACGCGGCGCGCTGGCGGCGCGACGATCCCGGGCTGCGCGTGTCGGTCAACCTCTCGACGCGCGCGTTCGCCGACGCCGGCCTGTTCGATCGCATCGGCGGCGCGATCCTTCGCGCTGGCTGCGGCGACGACGCGCTGTGTGTAGAGATCACCGAGAGCATCCTCATGACCGAACCGGAGCGCGCGCGCCAGACGATCCAGCGCCTGCGCGACCGCGGGATCCGCGTCGAGGTCGACGACTTCGGCACCGGATATAGCTCTCTCGCCTACCTTCAGCGCCTGCCTGTGGACGCCGTAAAGATCGACCGCAGCTTCGTCGCGGCGATGGCCCGCGAGACGCACAGCGACGCGATCGTCAGGGCGACGATCCGCCTCTCCCACGAGCTGGGGTTCGAGGTCATCGGAGAGGGCGTCGAGGAACGCGCGCAGTGGGACAGGCTCGCGGCGAGCGGTTGCGACGCGGCACAGGGCTACCACATCGCTCGACCCATGCCAGCGGCGACCGTAGCAGGCTGGTTATTGGGACGCCGGCGTCCGGCGGGCTCCGCGGCTTTGCGCCAGCTCGCGGCGGTACGGGTCGGTAAGCGCTTCGTCCTGATCGTCGACGACGATCCGGCGATCGTGACCGTCATGCGCGACGTGCTGCGCGAGCACGGGTACGAGGTCGCGACGGCGGCCAACGGAGAGGATGCCCTCGACCTGATCGCAGAGGCCCGCCCCTCGCTCGTGCTCCTGGACGTGCACATGCCGGTCCTCGACGGGAGTCAGTTCACGGATGCCCTGCGCGAGCGCGGCATCAGGGTGCCCGTCGTCGTGATGACCGCGGGTCCGAGCGCGCGGGACTGGGCGGAAAAGCTCGCCGCCAGCGGGCACCTGGCGAAGCCCTTCGCGGTGGACCAGCTTCTCTCGGTGACCGAGCGCTTCCTGCGTCCCGCCAGCGTGCGGAACTAGGCTAGGCGGCCGGGCGCTCACGCGAGCTCCTCGAGGGAGCGGCCGCGGGACTCGGGCCCGGCGACGAGCGTTGCCGCCGCGGCCGCGAGCGGGAACGCGGCGAGCGCGGTCGTTGGCCCGACGACGGCCGCGACGGCCGCGGCGACGAAGCCGCCTCCCGCCAGCGCGCCGGTCAGCAGCGCGCGCCGCGAACCGGGGACGAGCTCGATGGCGTAGCCCAGCGCCAACACGAATGACGCGATCGCGAACCCCGACAGCCGCACAAGCCCGGCCGCCGGGATCGCCGCCAGCAGCAGCGCCAGCGCGAGCGTCGGACGCCGGCCGATCCGATCGACCAGGAACACCGCGATCAGCACGGCCGCGAGCTCGTCGATCGCGGTGTGGATCGGCGAACCGATCAGGATCTCGGGCACCCGCGCGATCGCGACGCCGACGCCGAGCCAGACAATCGCGAGCGCAACCACGCGTCGCACGCCGAGAGGAGCCCGGCGAGCCGCGGGAGCTTGTACGGGAGCCACGCGCGCCACGGTGATCAGGGCCCCGCCGCTTGCGCGCTCGGCACGCCGGACTACGGCGTCGGCCTCGGTCGCCCGTCCGTGCGATGCGAGCCAGCGCGGGGATTCGGGCAGTGCGCGCAGCAGTGGCCACGCGAGCAACGGCACCGCGCCGAAGACAAGCACGATGCGTCCCCACGCCGCCGCGCCGGCGAATGCGGCCAGCTCGATGCCCACGAGCGCCCCGGTCGACCAGCCCCAACCAAGCGCGGCGACGAATGCGCCGCGAGAGCGACGTGGCGCCAGCTCGGCGACGAGCAGCGCGCCCGCCGCCAGCGCGCCGCCTGCGGTCGCGCCCAGCAGAGCATGAGCGGCCAGAGCCAGCTCGCGGCCCGGTGCGGTCCTCCCGGTGCCCACCGCAGCCGCGACCAGGGCGGCCACCGCGATCACGAGGGCAGCGCTGAAGACGGCGCTCCGCCGGCCGCTCCGCTCCGCGCGAAGCCCTGCAGCAAGCGCTCCCACGCCCATGCCCAAGAGCGACGCCGTGATCAGCTCCGCATCATCGATGCCCCATGCGATCGCGAGCGCGAGCCCCGCGGACAGCCACACCCAACCGCAGCGCAGCAGCAACTCGCGGTGGAACGCGTTGAAGCGGAGTGCGTCAAGTCGCGCGAGGAACGGCTCGCCGGCTATCCGAGCATCCCCTCCGCCAGCAGCAGCTCGGCGTTCAGCACGGACGCGCCCGCTGCGCCGCGGATCGTGTTGTGCCCGAGTACGACGAACTTGTGACCGAGGACCGGATCCTCGCGGACACGGCCGACGACCGAAGCCATGCCTTTCTCGACGTTTCGGTCGAGGACGGGCTGCGGGCGGTCCTGCTCGTCGCGCACGACGATCGGATGCTCGGGCGCGGTCGGCAGCTTCAGCTCCTGCGGCCGGCCACGGAACGCGCGGAACGATGCCTTCACGTCGTCGACGGAGGGCCCGCCGCGCAGCGTGAGGCTCACCGTCTCGGTGTGCCCGTCGCGGACCGAGACACGATTGCAGTGCACCGACATGGCGATGTCCGCCGGCACGAAGCCTGAGCCGTCCCACCCACCCAGGAACTTGCGCGTCTCCTCGACGACCTTCTCCTCTTCGCCGCCGATGTACGGAACGAGATTGTCGAGCGCGTCGAGTGAGGCGACGCCGGGATAACCCGCGCCCGAGAGCGCCTGCATGGTCGTGACGACGAGCCGCTCGATCCCGAAGTCGCGGTGGAGCGGCGCGAGCGCGAGCGTCAGGTGGATCGCGGTGCAGTTGCCGTTGGCCACGATCGAGCCGGACCAGCCGCGGTCCGCGCGCTGCTTGGCCAGGGCCGCGGCGTGGCCGGGGTTCACCTCGGCGATCAAGAGCGGCACGTCGGCATCCATGCGGTGCGTGCCGACGTTCGAGAAGACGTGATGGCCCGCCTTCGCGAGTGCCGCTTCGTGCTCCTCCGCCGCCTCGCCCGGGAGCGCGCTGAAGCAGATGTCGGCGTCCACGTCGGCCCGCGTCGGCTCGATCGTCATGTCGCGCACGCGGTCCGGGATGCCCTCGCCGACATACCAATGCGCGTGGTCGCCGAAGCGCTTCCCCACCGCGCGGTCGGACCCCGTGAGCGCCACCAGCTCGAACCACGGGTGATCCGCGACGAGGCTGATGAAGCGCTGCCCCACCGTCCCCGTGGCCCCGAGGACCGCGACCGTTCGCTTCTTGGGCATACCCGCAGTCTGACGCATCACCGCGAGGCTCCCGTGGACTCTCCGGGCGGGACCCCGCTCGACTCTCCCTGACGGACCCCGTTCGAGTGGAACTCCTCGTGGATCGCCCGTACCGCTCTGTCCTGATCGCGCTCGGCGACGCAGAGCGAGATGTTCAGCTCGCTCGATCCCTGCGCGATGGCAATGACGTTCACCTTTGCCCGTCCGAGCGCGCCGAACACGCGCGCCGCTACACCGGGCGTCCCGCGCATCCCCTCCCCCACCGCGGCGACGATCGCGACCGGCGCCTCGACCGACACGCGCTCCACGTCGTGGCGCGCGAGCTCGCGCGCGAGCATGCGCTCGAGCGCGCCGCGCAGGCGCTCCGCGGTGTCGGCGGGGACGATGAAGCAGATCGAGTTCTCGCTCGATGACTGGCTGATCATGAGCACCGAGACGCGCTCGGACGCCGTGGTGTCGAAGACGCGCGCCGCGAAGCCCGGCACGCCGCTCATCCCCGAGCCGGCCACGGTGATGAGCCCGAGGCCGCCGAGGGACGTCGTCGCCTTCACGACGCTGCCGTCCAGCGGGGTCGCGCTCGTGACCGTCGTACCCGCGTCGTCCGGCGCGAACGTGTTGAGGATCCGCACCGGGATGCCGGCCTCGATCGCGGGAAGGACCGTCCGCGGGTGGATGACCTTCGCGCCGAAGTACGAGAGCTCGGCCGCCTCGGCGTACGAGAGCGCGGCGAGCGGCTTCGCGGACGGCACGATGCGCGGATCGGCGCTCATGACGCCGCTCACGTCCGTGTAGATACGCAGCTCGTCGGCACGCAGCGCCGCGGCGAGGATCGCGGCCGAGTAGTCCGAGCCGCCGCGGCCCAGCGTGGTCGTCACGCCGTCGCGCGTCGCGCCGGCGTAGCCGGTCACGACGGGAACCTCACCCCTGGCCGTCCGGTCGCGCAGCGTCGCGCTGCGCTCGGCGGTCTCGATGGCGAGCGGGCTGGCGTCGCCGAAGGTGTCGTCGGTGACGATGAGCTTCTCGGCCGAGTACGTGGCCGCGCGAACGCCTCGCTTCTCGAGCACCGCCGCCACGATCGGCGCAGATGCATGCTCGCCGTACACGGCGATTGCGTCGAGCGAGCGCGGGCTGCATTCGCGCAGCATCGACACGGCCTCGACCAGAGCGAGCGCGCGCTGCGTCAGCCCGTCGAGATCCTCGGGCACGGGGACGCCGAGTTGCTCGGCCAGCGCGCGATGGTCGGCGTCGAGCCTGGCCAGGATCGCGCGACCCCGTTCTGCGTCGCCCGCGGCGGCGGCGTTCGCGGCGGCGAAAAGGGCATCCGTCGTACCGGCGGTCGCCGAGACCACGACGATGCGCTCGCCCGGCACGGCCGCGACGATGCCCGCGACGCGTTCGATCGCGTCGGCCGAGCCGACAGACGTGCCGCCGAACTTCAGCACGCTCAGCTTCGCCACTCGCTCTCCTTCTCGCCTGTGTCACGGCTCGCGGGCATGAAAAAGCCTCCCGATCGGGAGGCCTCACGCGGCGCGGACGTCCGTACGACGCGCTACGAGGCCCCGACCCCCGTGACGGTGGTCGTGGTGGTCGTTGTCGTCGTGCAGGTCACTGCGCGCATCAGCCGGATGCTACCAGCGGACCCCGCGGGCGGTGACGAACGGACACGGGAGGACGTAAGGGGCAGGACTATCGCCTTCCACCCGTCGGTACACTTCCGCTATACCGCTGGTTGCCGGACTCACCTACGGTTTATGTCGGTGGAAGGCGCGAGGGGTGTCGAGCCACTGCCCGACGGCATGAGCGCGGTCGGCGCGATCGCGGCAGCCGAGGGACGGATAGTGCCGTACCTCCTTTCGCTCGCACGACGCGAGCGGCGCCGCTTTCTGGACAGCTCGGCGCGACGGCCGGCTGGTCTCGTCGCGCTCCTCGTGCTCCTGTTCGCGGTAGCGGCGCTGCTCCTTCAATCGGCCATCGGTCTCGGCGTATCCGTACTGGCCGTCGTGCCCGTCGGGTTCGCGGCGGCGCGACTCGGACTCGGCACCGGCCTGGCTGTCGCGCTCGCCACCTCGCTCCTGACCTACGCCCTGTGGGACCTCTTGGGCGTGGTCCCGGACGAGGCGGTCGTGCGGGTGGGGAGCGGCTACGGGGTCGTCGTCGCGATCATCGTCGCCGCGGTCGTCGGGCAATTCCATGACGCCCGCCGGGAGCTGCGTCGGGAGCACGGACGGCTTGCCGACGCGATCCGGAAACGCGAAGAGGACCTGCGCCTGCTGGTACAGGAGATCACGAACCCGCTCCTCGGGATCGAGCTCGCCGCGCAAGTGCTGTCGGGCGAAGAGCCGGGCACGCTCGAGGTCCGTTCGACAGCGGCGCAGATCGCTCGCGAGGCTCGGGGCGTGCGCGAGCTGGTCGGGTCGCTCACCGAAGAGGCCCGGATCGAGGGTGGCGGCCGGCACCTCACGCGGCAGCCGGTCGAGCTGGTCGCCCTCGCGCGGGAGACCGTCGCGGGCTTCGATGCCGGGGATCGGGAGGTCGTCTTCACGGTCACGGTCCGCTCGGACACCCTTCCCGTGCGGGGCGACCCTGTTGCGCTGCAGCGCGTGCTCCGCATCCTCATGAGCAATGCCGTCCTGTATTCGCATGGCGGCCTGATCCGCGTCGAGGCATCCGCCTCCGACGATGGCAAGCTGGCGACGGTCGCGGTGCGGGACGAGGGCCCGGCTATCCCGGTTGCGGAACGGCATCTGCTCTTCCAGAAGTTCGCGCGGCTCTCGACCGCGGGAGGCACGAGCGGCGCGGGCCTCGGGCTGCGCGTCAGCCACCTGGTCATCGGCGACCATGGTGGGCAGCTCAGCGCCAGCTGGCCGAGAGGAGGCGGGAACGTTTTCTCGTTCTCCCTTCCCATCACGACCCCGGAGACCGCGACGAGTGCGTCAGCTGCGCCGCGCGATGGCGATCACGTCGCCAAGGATCGCGCTCGCGGTCGCGTCTCCCCCCGCGCCCGGTCCCGCGAATAGCAGGCGGGGCGCGGCCATGTCGGTCTCGAGCTCGATGACATTCTCGGGACCGGACGCGCTGGCGACGACGGCGGCCAGGGGCCCGGGCAGCTCCTCGGGAGCGACACGTGCCTTCACCGCGCGCTCGCCGAAGTCCGCTGTGGCGACGTAGCGCACGATCGCGCCGCGCTCTCGCGCCGAACGCACCTCCGTGGCTGAGACGCCGCGCAGGCTCGTGCGTCGCACCTGCTCGGGATCGAACCAGCGCCCCTCGAGGATGCTGATGAGGATCGAGAGCTTGTACGCGGCATCCCATCCGTCGACGTCGTTCGACGGGTCGGCCTCCGCGTAGCCCTTCTGCTGCGCTTCGACGAGCGCCTCCTCGAACGAGGCGCCCTGCTCGATCCTGCCGAGGATGTACGTGGACGTCCCGTTGAGCAGCCCACGAAGGACGCGCGGACGCACCGCGCCGAGCGCCCGCACGCCGGCGATGACCGGGATCGCCGCGCCGACGGTGGCTTCGTAACGCAGCTCGCGCTTCGCGAGACGGGCCGCTTCGTGGAGCGCGTTCCACTCGCGCGCGACGAGCTCCTTGTTGGCGGTGACGACGTGCTTTCCGCGCTCGAACGCCGCGTCGAGCAGGTCGCGCGCGGGCTCCATCCCGCCGATCACCTCGATGACGACGCCGATCTCCGGATCGTCGAGGATCGCGAAGGGATCCACGGTGAGGGGCACGTCGCCGGCGTCGCGCTGCTTTCGCGGATCACGCACCGCGGCCGCGACGAGCTGCAACGGCCGCCCGGCCGAGGCATCCAGGCGGCGCGAGCGTTCCGCGAACGCGCGCGCCACGGCGCTCCCCACTGTGCCTAGGCCCAGGAGCCCAACTCCGAGCGGCTTCGCTGTCATCGGCGCACGATGCGGCGACGTCGGCGCGGTTTCATCGCGACGCCTCGTCGAGCAGGTCGAGCGCGACGCCCACGCTCGCGAGCCGATTCCCCGTGCGATCGAACGACCACAGGCACCGCTTGACCTTGGAAACCCGATCGCTGTCGACCGCGACGAACACGAGGCCGACCGGCTTGCCCGGGGTCGCGCCGCCGGGGCCGGCGATGCCGGTGATGCCCAGGCCGATGGCGGCACCCAGCCGCGCGCGCACGCCACGCGCGAGGGCGCCGGCGACCACGGATGACACCGCGCCGTGCGAGTGCACGAGCTGCGGCGGCACGTCGGCGAGCGCGGTCTTCGCTTCGTTCGAGTAGACCGACGCGCCGCCACGGTAGAACGCGCTGGAGCCGCCGTGCTCGGTTAGGACCGAGGCCAGCAGCCCGCCGGTACACGACTCGGCGCTCGCGACGGTGAGCTTTCTCTTCACGAGGCGGCTGTGCAACGCGCGCATCCGGACCGCGAGCTCCTCGTAGCTCGGCGCGGCGCGCCTAGCGGGCACGTTCGCGGGCGCCTGCCGGCGCCCGGGTGGCGCGCCAGCGGTCCGGGACGGGCCCGCCGGCGAGCGCCCACGAGGCCTTGGCCAGATAGTCGGCGCCGGAGAAGACGGTGAGGCCGACGGCCGCCGCGAGCAGCGCGTACGCGGCGTCGAACAGCAGCGGGTCAGGCTGGAAGAGCACGAGCAACAGGGCGAATGTGGCGACGCTCTGCGCGATCGTCTTGATCTTGCCGTAGAAGCTCGCGCCGATGCTGAACCCCCTCGCCGCGGCGACAGCGCGCAGGTTCGTCACCGCGAGCTCCCGCGCGACGATGAGCACGACGACCCAGACCGGAACCAGCCCCCGGCCCTCGAGCGCGATGAGCGTCCCGACGATGAGGAGCTTGTCGGCAAGCGGGTCGAGGAAGGTGCCAAGGCGCGTGATCTGGTGGAGGCGCCGCGCGAGCCAGCCGTCGAGCTTGTCGCTCATCGCGGCGAGCGCGAAGACGACCGCTGCGGCGATGGTGCTGTCGCGATCGCCGCGCGACAGCAGCCAGATGATCGGCGCGATCGACGCCGCGCGCGCCAAGACGATGATGAGCGGCGCGTTGATGTGCGTCATTGCGCGTTGAAGACGCGTTCGACGACCTGTCCGGTGTCCCCGAGCTTGCCGAGATCCTGGCCGTTGTAGCTGACGAACGTCGCGCCGGCGTTCCCGGTCCTGACCACGACCTGCTTGCCGGTGAACGTGAGCGTCTGTCCGTTCGTGTAGACGCGATTCGTGTTCGCGGCCTGCGCCCCATCCACCGTCGCGAGCAGCCAGGCGTCGCCACCGGAGACGCGCACGGTCACGAAGGCGGCGGTGTACGCGATGGCGACGGTCCGCGTCTCCTGGACCTCGCCGCCGGCCGCGGTCTTCGCGACCACGCGGACGGTCTGGAAGCCCGCGGTGAAGTTGACCGTCGCCGAGAACCGCCCATCGCTCTGCGGCGTCACCGGCGTGCCGTTCACCACCAGGCTGCTCACCGATCGGTCGACGCGCCCGGAGACGGTGACGGGTGCGTTCGTATAGGTGCCGCCGTTCGCCGGTTGTTCGACGATGAGCTGCGGCGCCTGCTGCTCCGGCGTCGCGAGCGCGTCGTAGCGCAGGGTCCGGGCGAGCTGGTTGACCTTGCCGGTCGCGTCGAGCACCTGGACCTCGATGTGGTTGCTGCCCGGCTTCAGCGGCACCTTCACGGTGAATGAGCCATCCGCCGAGGGCCGCAGGTCCGCGAGCGTCTCCGGTCCGGGGAACACACGGATCGTGATGCGCGCGTCGGGCACGGTGCGCCCACGGATGGTGTACTCGCCGGCCTGTGTGACCGAGTCGTCCGGCGGGTCGAAGACCTCGATCCGCGGAGGCACGGCGAACGTCGTGAACTGGTAGTAGAGGTACCCGAGGAAACCGGAGACGCCGAGGAGCACGAGCACCGGCACCAGGATGGCCGGCGTGAGGATGAGATTCCGGCGCATGATCGGGCGCATCGGCTCGAAGCTGCGGGGCGGCTCCGGAATCCCGCGCTCCTGCTGGTAGATCGCGACGAGCTCGTCGGGCTCGAGGCCGAGGTACTCCGCGTAGTTCCGCAGGAAGCCCTTCGTGTACACCGCGCCCGGCAGCGAGTTGTAGTCGCCGTTCTCCAACGCCTTGATGAACTTCTCGCGGATGCGCGTGTCCTCGGCGGCCTGCTCCAGCGTGAGCCCCATCCGCTCACGCTGCGCTCGCATCTGATCGCCCAAACGACCCATTTAGACGTCGTCCTCCGTGGCCGCGGCCTTGCGCGGTGCCGCCGAACCGTATACCTCGCGCATCTTGCCGGGGCCGAGGTTGGGCCCGATCTCACCATGCTGCTCCATCAGATCGATGAGGCGTCCGGCGCGGGCGAAGCCGATGGTCATCTTGCGCTGGAGCATCGACACGGACGCCTGCCCCGCGCGACGCACGATCTCGAGCGCCTCGTCGTAGCGGTCGTCGTCGATCGCGTCGTCGCCGCCATCGTCCCGCGAACGGACGAGCCGGTCCTCCCCCTGCGTGACGACCTCATGGCGGTCGTACGCGTGGCCGCTCTGCAGGAGCCAGTGTCGCGTGAGCTCGCTGATCTCCCGGTCCGACACGAAGACACCCTGCGCGCGGATGGGGCTCGCGAGGTCGGGACGCAGGACGAGCATGTCGCCCCGGCCGAGGAGCTTCTCGGCGCCGGTCATGTCGAGGATCGTCCGCGAGTCGACCGCGGAGGCCGTGGCGAACGCGATGCGCGCCGGGATGTTGGCCTTGATGAGCCCGGTTATGACGTCGACCGACGGACGCTGCGTGCCGAGCACGAGGTGGATGCCCGTCGCGCGCGCGAGCTGGGCCACGCGGGTGATCTGCTTCTCCACTTGTATCGGCGCCTGCAGCATGAGGTCGGCGAGCTCGTCGATGACGAACACGATGTAGGGGATCCGATCAGGCCCGGTGCGCGTCTCGTTGTAGCTCGCGATGTTGCGTGCGCTCGCGCGCGCAAATAGGCGATAGCGGCGGTCCATCTCGCCGGTGACCCAGTACAGCGCGTTGAGGATCTTGTCGGGCTCGGTCATGACGTCGACGATGAGGTGCGGGATGTCGCGGAAGCCGGCAAAGTCCACGCGCTTGAGGTCCCCGATGAGCAGCCGCACTTGGTCCGGCGTCTTGCTGAGCAGGATGCTCGAGAGGATCGACATGATGAGGACGCTCTTGCCGGACCCGGTCTGGCCGGCGACGAGAAGGTGCGGCATGGCCGCGAGGTCGAGCACGATCGGCGACCCCGCGACGTCCCTGCCCAGTGCGAGGTTCAGCCGGGCATTCGCGTCACGGAAGATGGCGCTCTCGACGACGTCGCGGAGCGTGACGAGGCCGACGGCGATGTTCGGGACCTCGATGCCGACCACGCTCTTGCCCGGGACGGGTGCTTCGATCCGCAGCGTGCGGGCGGCGAGCGCGAGCGCGAGGTCGTCGTTCAGGGCCTCGATGCGCGAGAGCTTGACGCCGGGGGCTGGCTTGATCTCGTAGCGGGTGACGACGGGGCCGACGGTGGCCTCGACGACCTTCGCCGCGATGTTGAAGTGCGCGAGCGTCTCCTCGATCACACGAGCGCGCCGCTCGACCTCGGACTTCCCGCCCGCCTGGCCGGCGTCGCCCTCGCTCATCTGGTCGATGGCCGGCAGCGTCCATTCGCGATCGGCGGCCGCGTGCAACACGCCCTCGGCCGCGGTTACTGCCGAGGGCAGTCCCGCGATCGGGCTCGGCGGGATCGCCGCGACCTCTCGGACCGGTGCGACCGGCCGGGCAGGTGCCGCGGGCCTTTCCGCGGGGATGTTGATGACCATCGCGTCGTCCTGGTCGTGGAGGTCGGAGGGCGCGACTGGAGGCGAGTCCAACGGGCGAGCGGAGCGAGCCAGAGGAGGTGCGTTGGGCTGCGACTGGCGATCGCGTTCGCCGAACGAGAGCGGCAGACGCAGTCCCCGCTCCGGCAATCGCAGACCCCGCGCCGGCCTGGCCAGCTCCGCCAATCCCCTATTCGCCGCGACGACGAGTCCTGCGACGACGACCGCGAGCAGGACGATGAAGCCGCCGACCGGTCCCAGGGCGGCCACCGCCGTCCCGCCGATAAGGCTGCCCACGATGCCGCCCAGCGCGAAGCCGGCGTGCAGGATGCCGAGAACGCCCAGGTACACGATCGCGACGCCGATGCCGGGCGCGGCCAGGAGCGGCCGCAGCGGTGCGTACCAGACGGCGGCCGCGACGTAACCGAGGACGAACGGCAGCACGACCGCGCCCGCGCCGAGCAGCGCGTAGAGCGATCCGCCCCACCAGTTGAGCACCGGCGCGTTCGGGCCGGAGAAGAACGTGACCAGCGTGAGGGCGGCCAGCGCGGTGATCGCGATCGCGACGATCTCGGTGCGGATCCGTGATTCGCCCGCCGTGCCCGTCCGTCGCGCCGGTCGCGTCGCGGTCTTTCGTGCCATGCCTAGACCTGCATGACGACGGGCAGGACCATTGGCCGGCGCTTGGTCTTCTCGTACAGGAACGAGGACAGGCTCGAGTGGATCTCGTCGCGCAGCGCGGATACCTCCGCGAGGTGCTCGCCGCTCTGCGCCTCGCCGAGCCCCGAGGTGATCCGAGCCTTGGCCTCCTCGATGAGGTCGGCGGCGTCGTGCTCGGGCACGAATCCCTTCGTCACGATGTCCGGACCGGCGATCACGCGGCCGGTCCGCTTCTCGATCGTGAGCACGACCAGGAAGAAACCGTCGCTGCCGATGGACCAGCGGTCCCGCATGACCGACTGGCTGACGTCGCCGACCCCGAGACCGTCGACGTAGACCTGGCCGACGTGCACGCGTGTTCCGAGCTTCGCGCCCTGGTCGCCGATCTCGAGCACGTCGCCGTTGGTCATGACGAACGCGTGCCCGGTTTCCACGCCGAGCTCGATGGCGATGCGGGCGTGGCGCACGAGCATCCGGTACTCGCCATGGATCGGCACGAAGTGAACGGGCCGGAGGATGTTGAGCAGCAGCTTGAGCTCCTCCTGGCTCGCGTGACCGGACACGTGCGGCCGGGCCGCGGGGTCGTAGATGACGTCGGCGCCGAGCTTGTACAGGTTATCCACCGTGCGCGTGACCAGCTCCTCGTTCCCGGGGATCGGGTTGGCGGACATGACGACCGTGTCGCCGTCTTTCACCGCGACGTGGCGGTGGTCGCCGAGCGCCATCCGCGACAGCGCGCTGGTCGGCTCGCCCTGACTGCCCGTCGTGATGATGCAGATCTCGTGGTCGGCGAGCTTCCCGATATCGGCCGCGTGGACGATGGCGCCCTCGGGGAACTCGAGATAGCCGAGCTCGCGAGCGGTACGCGTGTAGTTCTCCATGGAGCGACCGATCACCGCCGTCTTCCGTCCCCACGCTGACGCGATATCGACGATCTGCTTAATGCGTGAGATGTTCGACGCGAACGTTGTCGTGATCACACGTCCGGACGCGCGCGACATGATCCCGTCGAAAAGCTCGCCGACGTGACGTTCGGATGGCGTGTATCCCGCGACCTCCGCGCGCGTCGAGTCGCTCATGAGCAGGAGCACGCCCTTCGCGGCGATCGCGGCGAGTCGGGCGAAGTCAGTCACGCGGCCGTCGACCGGCGTGTGGTCGAACTTCCAGTCGCCGGAGTGGACGATGACCCCGTAGGGCGTCTCGATCGTGATGCCGACGGCGTCCGGGATGCTGTGGCAGACCGCGTAGCTGTCGAGCTCCATCGCGCCGACGCGGAACGGCGTGCCCGGCGTGATCTCGCGGAACGTCGTGCGCTCGGCGAGCTTGTGCTCCTTCAGCTTGGTCCGGATGAGGCCCACGGTGAGCTTCGTGCCATAGATCGGGACGTCGAGGTCGCGCAGCACGTACGGCAGCGCGCCGATGTGGTCCTCGTGGGCGTGCGTGATGACGATCCCGCGCACCTTCTGCCTACGCTCTCGCAGGTAGGCGTAGTCGGGGATGACGAGGTCGATGCCGAGCATCTCCTCGTCGGGGAACATCAGCCCGGCGTCGATCACGACGATGTCGTCGCCCTGCTCGATCGCCATCATGTTCTTGCCGATCTCCCCCACACCGCCGAGGGGGATGATGCGAACCGTTCCGCTAACCAAAAAGCGTCTGCTGGTGCGGCTTCGGCACATCCGCCTTCGGCTCGGCCGCCGGCGCGGGCTCGGTCGCGAGGAGCGTTCGCAGCGCCTCGAAGTCCTTGACCAGATCGGCGCGAAGCGACGGCTGATGGAGCGCCGCGGCGGGATGGAACATCGGGAAGACGGTCATCCCTCCGATGCGTTGCGCGCGCCCGTGCAGGCGCGTGATGGACTGGCCGGGTAGGAACTTGTACATGGCGAAGCGGCCCAGCGTCACGACGACGCGCGGCGCGAGCACCTCGAGGTGCCGGCGGAACCAGATGTCGCACGCCGCGACCTCGTCCGGCAGCGGATCGCGGTTCTCCGGCGGCCGGTGGCGCACGACGTTGGTGATGAAGACCTTCGAGCGGTCGAGACCGATGCCCAGCAGGAGCTCGTCGAGCAGCTGACCCGCCGCGCCGACGAACGGGCGGCCCTGCACGTCCTCGTTGTAGCCGGGCGCCTCGCCCAGGAAGAGCACCCCGGACTCGGCGCTGCCCTCTCCCGGGACCGCCTGGCGGGCGCTGCGATGGAGAGGGCAGGCCGTGCACGCGCGGATCTCGGCGCCGAGCGCCTGGAGTGCGTCTGTCACGTGCTCATTATCGGTCTCGCCGAGCGTCCGAGAGCGTCACCCGCGGATCGTCTCGATCCGCACGCCGACGTCGAGCTTGGTCCAGGCGCGCTCGGCCGTGAGGACCCGGACCCGGGCGAGGATGCCGGTCGCGAGACAGGCCCGGTCTCCCAGGGAGAGCCCGTGCCGTCGCGTGCGCCCCCAGAGCTGCGCGGCGAGATCAGCCTCGCCGATGCCGAATGGCACGATCGCCAGACCCAGCGCCTCGAGGTCTCGCCGCTTCTCGTCGATGTCGACCGCTTGCGCGAGCGCCTTTTGCGCCACCTCCGACCAGTTGACCGCGGAGATGCGCGCGGCCGCCAGGGCATCGACCACTCGATCCCAGCCCGGCTCGCGTTGGAGCATCGCGAGCAGAGCCGAAGCGTCGAGGACGACGGGCAGCCGCTCTCTCAGCGCGCGGCCTCACGGCGCGCCTCTCGTCGCCGCTCGGCCAGTAGCTCCTTCGAGAGACTGCGGCCCTTCGGGACGTGGTCGAACGTGCTCAACAGCCGCTCGAGGACCGCCTTGCGACTCTCGAGGATGACTTTCCCGCCATCGACGCGGACCGCGACGGTGTCGCCAGGCCGAAGGCCGAGCTGACGCCTGACGCTCGCCGGTATGACCGCGCGGCCCTGGGGGCCGATCCGCATGCGGTCCGATCGTCGTTGTGCCATGTCCGCAAGAATAGGGCACATATCCCGGTTCGTGCCACTTTGGGCCCGCTCGCGCGTCGGCGGCGCCCGACCTCACGTCCTCGCCGGCAGTGTCCGCTTCTCGGATGGCGGGCGGAGGCGCGTAAGGACGAAGGCCGACGCGACGAGCAACGCCGCGCTCAGTAGGAAGGCCGCGCCCGGGACTCCGAGGTGCGCGAACGGCCCAGTGGCCGCGGCGAACGTTTGCGTGTACAGGACAGGAGAGACCAGCGTGATGAGCGAGCGCAACGACGCGAGCGCGCCCTGGAGCTGGCCCTGTTCGGCGGGCGCCACCTCTTGCGATGCGATCGATTGGAGCGACGGACCGACGAGTCCGAACAGCGACCAGATCGGGATGCCGAGCAGGAAGAGCGGCGCGATCGGCGCGAGACCCAATAGAAGCTGCGCGGCCGTGCCGACGATGAGACCGATGAGGAGGGTGCGGTACTCGCCGAACGCTCGTACGGTGCGCCCCACGACGAGGCCCTGCACGACAAGGGACGACAGACCCACGATCGCGAGAGCGATGCCGATGGTCGCCTCGTCGAAGCCGAAGCGGTGCGCGCTGTAAAGCACGAAGGTCATCGGCAGTGAGTCATGCGCCAGGTACGCGAACGCCGCCACGACCGCGAGCGTCGCCAACGCAGGGCGCGAACCCAGGAAGCGCATCGCACCGATCGGGTTCGCCGCCTTGGGTCGGAACGGACCGCGCCGCTCGGCCGAGAGCGACTCAGGAAGGATGAGCAGCCCGTATGCGAAGTTCGCGAACGAGAGCCCGGCCGCGAGCCAGAACGGTGCGCGCGCGTCGATCGTCGCGAGTACGCCGCCGAGCGCCGGACCGACGATGAAGCCGACCCCGAACGCAACGCCGAGCATCCCGAAACGCGCCGCGCGCTTCTCGGGCGGAGTGACGTCGGCGACGTACGCGCTCGCCGTGCTGAACGACGAGGAGGTGATGCCGGAGATGAGGCGACCGACGAACAGGACCGGCAGCGAAGGAGCCAGCGCCATGACGACGTAGTCGGCGCCGAGGCCGAGGTTCGACAGCAGCACGACCGGCCGGCGGCCGAAGCGATCGCCGAGCGCTCCGAGGACCGGCGCCGAGAGGAACTGCATGAACGCGAACGCGGTCCCGAACAATCCAAATATCGCTGCCGCGTTCGCGACATCGCCACCCTGAAGCTGCGCGATGAGCTGAGGGAACACGGGGATGATCACGCCGAACGCGACCATATCGAGGAGCACGGTGATGAAGATGAAGGCGAATGCCGCGCGTGCGTGCGTGATCACGCCACCGGCTTCCTCCGGGCGAGATAGACGACGTCGGTATACGGGCGCCGCGGCATCTCGGCGACGTCGACGGCGAACCCGGCGCGATCGAACATCGCGAGCGACTCCTCCCGCGACGGGAAGTGGAACCGCCGCCCGCCTCCGCGCGTGAGGCCCAGGCTGACCGTGATGAGCTCCTGCCCGTACGTGAGCGCGTAGCGGGGGTCCAGAGCGCGCTCCTGCGCCTTGACGATGAGCGGCGCGTTCTCGCTCAGCGATCGGGCGGCGTTCCGCAGCACCTGCTCCTGCGCCTCCGGCTCCAGCAGGTAGAGCACGTCGACGATCACGACGGCGTCGCACTTGGGCGGCGGCGTCGTCACGATGTCCCCCACCTCGAAGCGGAGCCACTGGGTGTTCCGGATCGCGCCGCGGGCGACCTCGATCTTGCGCGGATCGAGGTCGATACCGAGCACGCGCCGATCGGGCGACGCCTCGCGAAGCAGGCACGCGAAGAGACCGTGGCCGCACCCGAGCTCGACGACGAACCCGTGATTGGGGACGAAGCGCTCGACGAAGGCGAGGTCCGACAGGAACGCGCGCCCGTGCACGAACAGCCGTGCCGCCAGCGGTGCCGAGCGGTAGCGGTGCACTGCGCGGTTGAGCGCGCCGGTCGTGGTTGCACCCGGCATCAGCTTTCGACCCGCCGGCTGACGGTGTCGTCGCCGAACGCCGAGCGCAGGAGTGGATCGCACAGGACCGCGAGCTCGCGGCGCCGCGGCAGCCCCTCGTCATCGCTCGTCCCTGGATGAGCGCCGAGCTCCCCCACTCCCGAACGCGTGGCGAGCAGCGCGACGGCAGCGGCGTCCCCACCCCACGAGCTCAGGTCGATGTACCAGTCGTTCCCGCGAACGCCGCGGAAGAACGGCGCGGCGGCCGCCGTCCCGGTCGCGAGCGCCCACGCCTTGGGCCCGCGCCAGCCCGACCCGGGCATCGGGCGTCGCAGCCAGCGCACGCCCTCCTCGCGGGCAACGGCGCCGACGACCCGCGCCACCAGCGGCAGTGCGTGCGTGTGGCGATGTGAGTCCCACGCGGAGGTGTCGACCCCCCAGCCACGCGCCCGGCCCGCCTGGGCGCGCAGCTCGCTCGCGATCTCGGACGGTCGAATACGTCCGGTCGCCAGCGCCCGAGCGAATCGACCGAGGCCCAGGAAACGGCCGTCGCCATCGATGAGGCTGCGGACCGTCGCCGGGTCGCTCGCGGGCTCGCCGCCGATCAGGTCGAAGTGCAGGCCGACCTCGAGATCGGGTTCGGCCCGCGCGGCGTTGGCGCCCTCCTGGGAATCGGGCATGGTCACGATGAGCGAGGTCGAGCGAACGATCCCGCGACGATGCGCTTCGATGATCCCCGCGGTGATCCCCGCCGACAGCCCGAGGTCGTCAGCGGTCACGACCAGCTTCACCCTAGCGGTACGCGCCTCTCGCCGCGTTCCAGCGGATGCGGAAGAGGTCGGCGAGCATGCGCGGCGCGTCGGCGATCAGGTCGATCGTCGTGTCCGTGCGCTGATGGAGCTCGAAGGGCACTTCGACGACACGGAGGCCTCGCTGCCGGGCGATGTACAGGACCTCGGCGTCGAAGGCGAAGCCGTCGAGGCGCTGGCGACCGAACAGCAGGTGCGCCGCCTCCGCGGTGTATGCCTTGCCGCCGCATTGGGTGTCCTCGACTCCGGTCGGAACGATCGCCCGCACGAGCGCGCGGAAGGTGACGCTCATGAGGCGTCGCCACCACGGCCGGTCCTCGATCGATCCGCGGACGAACCGCGACGCGATCGCGATGTCCGCGCCGGCATCGAGGCACTCCAGGAACCGGTCGAGGATCTCGACCGGGATGGTGAGGTCCGCGTCGAGAAAGACGATCGGATCGCCGGATGCGGCACGCACGCCGGCCCGCACCGCGGCACCCTTGCCGGCATGCGTGATCGGCACGTAGCGGAAGGTGACGTTCATCGTCGATACCATCTCGACCGTCGTCGCGTACGCGTGGGGCGTCCCATCGGTCGAACCGTCGTCGACGACGATGATCTCGGCGTGGATCCCGCGCTCGCTCAGATGGTCCGCGCAGCGAAGGAGGCTCGCCGGAACACGGCGAGCCTCGTTGTATGCGGGAAGGATCAGAGAGAGCAAGCGACCAGCGAGATTATCTCCGCCGGAAGCCGCCGCTCGGAGGACCTCCTGGACCGCGAGGGCGGAAGCCGCCGCGATCGCCACCGTCGCCGCCGCGCTCGCGGAATCGCTCGCGCTCGGCGCGCTGGCGGTCCTCGAAGCTGCTCGGGTCGGTCTCCTGCACCGCTCGGATCGAGAGGTTCACGCGGCCCTGGCGATCGACCTCGGCGATCTTCACCTTCACGACATCGCCGACCTTCACCGCGTCTTCGACGCGGTTGACACGCTCGGGCGAGATCTCCGAGACGCGCACGAGACCTTCCTTGCCCGGCAGGTACTCGACGAACGCGCCGATGCTCATGATCCGTGTGACCTTGCCGTCGAACACTTCCCCGACCTCGGGCTCTCGCGTGAGGCCCTCGATCATCTGGCGCGCCTTCTCGCGGCCCTCCGGCTTCGCGCCGGTGATGCGGATGGTGCCGTCGTCCTCGACCTCGATGTTCGTCCCGGACTCGCTCTGGATCGCGCGGATCATCTTGCCGCCGGGACCGATGATGTCGCGGATCTTGTCCGGGTGGATCTTCACCGTGTCGATGCGCGGTGCGTACGCGTTCAGCTCCGCGCGTGGCTTGTCGATGACCTGGCGCATCTCGCGGAGGATGAACAGGCGTGCCTCGCGTGCCTGGTCCAGCGCCTCGCGCATGATCTCGAGCGTGATGCCCTTGACCTTTATGTCCATCTGAAGGGCCGTGATGCCCTTGTCGGAGCCCGTCACCTTGAAGTCCATGTCGCCGTAGTGGTCCTCGAGGCCCTGGATGTCGGTGAGGACGGTGTGCTTACCGCCCTCGACGACCAGGCCCATCGCGATCCCGGCAATCATCTCCTTGATCGGTACCCCGGCGTCCATGAGCGCCAGCGTCGAGCCGCAGGTCGAGGCCATCGACGAAGAGCCGTTCGACTCGAGCGTTTCGCTGACCACGCGGATCGTGTACGGGAACTCCTCCTTGGTCGGGAGCACCGGCAGGAGAGCGCGCTCGCCGAGGGCGCCGTGACCGATCTCGCGACGGCCGGCGCCGCGCATCATGCGAACCTCACCCACGGAATAGGGCGGGAAGTTGTAGTGGTGCATGTAGCGCTTCGTGTCGACCGGGGACAGCGTGTCGATGATCTGCTCGTCGCCGCTGGGCCCCAGCGTCGCGATGGAGAGCACCTGCGTCTGCCCGCGGCGGAAGAGACCGGAGCCGTGTGTACGTGGCAGCACGCCGACCTCGATCTCGAGTGGCCGGATCGCCTTGGTGTCGCGGCCGTCCGGGCGGAGGTTCTCCTCGGTCACGGCCTTGCGGAACTCGTGCTCGAGGATGCGCTCGTACTCCGCGCTGACCTCTTCGCTGCTGATCTGGCCACCCTCGATCGCGTACTGCTTCGCGGCCTCCAGACGGAGGTCGTCGAGCCCCGCTTCGCGCTGGGCCTTGTCGGCGTTGCGCAGCTTGGCGCGGAGGCGCTGCTCGAAGAACTTGGTGACCTCGCCGAGCTTGACCTCGTCGCGCTCCGGCTTGGCCGGGTCGAGCTTCGGCTTGCCGACTGCCTTGCGGAGCTCTTCCTGCGCGTCGCACAGCTTAGCGATGCCCTGCTGCGCGAGCGCGAGCGCCTCGATGAGCGTCGCCTCGGGTACCTGGTTCGCCCCGGCCTCGACCATCATCACCGAGTCGCGCGTGCCCGCGACCACGAGGTCGAGGTCGCTCTGGAGAAGCTGCTGGATGGTCGGATTCAGGACGAGCTTGCCGTCGACGGTCCCGACGCGGACGCAGCCGATGGGGCCCTCGAAGGGCGCGTTGGAGACGTGCAGCGCCGCGGAAGCGGCGTTGACCGCGAGGGTGTCGTAGTCGTTCTCCTGGTCGCTCGACCAGGCCGACACCACGATCTGGACGTCGTTCTTGAAGCCCTTCGGCCATAGGGGACGGATGGGACGGTCGACGAGCCGCGCGGTGAGGATGCCCTCCTCGGACGGCCGGCCCTCGCGGCGTGGGAACGACCCGGGGATCTTTCCGGCGGCGTAGAGCCGCTCCTCGAAGTCGACGGTGAGCGGGAAGAAGTCGACCTGCCTCGTCGTCTTGGCGACGGTGGCGGCGGCGAATACGATCGTGTCGCCGTAGCGGCAGGTGACGGCGCCGCCGGCCTGCAGTGCGTACTTCCCGGTTTCGAACGTGAGCGCGCGATCGTTGATGGTCGCCTGCGAACGTGTGACTGGCATGTATTCCTTCAGGTGCCCTCGCTAGCAAGAGACCCAGGCGGCTGGCCTGGGTCTCCAAAGTCAGCGGCTCAGCGCCGCAGACCGAGTCTTCCGATGATCTCCTGATAGCGCTCCGGGCTCTTGCGGTGCAGATACGCCAGGAGCCGGCGGCGCTGGCCGACCATCATGAGGAGCCCACGACGGCTGTGGTCGTCGTGGCGCGCTTCACGGAGGTGCTCGGTGAGGTGCTTGATCCGCTCGGTGAGGAGCGCGATCTGGACCTCCGGCGAACCGGTGTCCTTTTCGTGCTGGCGGTAGGTCGCGATGACCTCACCTTTTATCGCGGGCTGAGCGAGAGGCAACCGTTGTCCTTTCCTTGATCTCTTAGATCTCTATTTCGTTGTCAGTCTACCCGAGAGCCGCGGAGCGGACATAATCCGCGCCGATGGCAGGGGCCGAGCGAGCCGAGCCGCTCGGCGTTGTCCCGTGACGGTCGCCATCCACCTCGCCGGAGTGTCGAAGACCTACCGGCCACCGCGAAAGCGGCCGTATCTCGCGATCACGGACATCGACCTCGACATCCAGGCCGGGCGGTTCGTCTCCGTGGTGGGTCCCTCGGGCTGCGGGAAGTCGACCCTGCTCTCCCTCGTTTCCGGCCTGCTGCCGGCGACCACGGGCGAGGTCGTCCTGAACGGCACGCCCGTGCAGGGCGTGCGGACCGACCTCGGTTTCATCTTCCAGCGGGACGCGCTCCTGCCGTGGCGGACGGTCCGCGAGAACGTCGCCCTGCCGCTCCGCTTCCGCGGCCGTCAGGACGCCGCGCTGGTCCGCGACTGGATCGCGCGCGTCGGGCTCGCGCCGTTCGCCGACAACTACCCGCACGAGCTGAGCGGCGGCATGCGCAAGCGCGCCCAGCTCGCGCAGTGCCTCGTCGCCGATCCGCCGGTCCTGCTCATGGACGAGCCCTTCAGCGCTCTCGACGTGCAGACACGGAATCTCATGGAGAACGAGCTCCTGGCCCTCTGGGGTGGCTCGGCCAAGACCGTCCTCTTCATCACGCACGACCTGGAGGAGGCGATCGCGCTCTCGGACGAGATCGTCGTCATGACCGCGGGCCCGGGGCGCATCAAGGCGACCTACCCCGTACCGCTGCCCCGGCCCCGCAGCGTCACCGAGATCCGCTTCGCGCCGGAGTTCTCGGCCTTGTACGAGCGCGCCTGGGCGGATCTGCGCGACGAGGTGGAGCGCTCGTACGCCGACAGCTTGAAGGCCGTGTGAACGCGATCGAGCTGAGCCAGCTTCCGCTGACGCGCCGGACGTGGTTCGTGCGACTGCTGCAGGCGAGCGTCATCGCCTTCTTCATCGTCGCGTGGGAGGCCCTCGGACAGCTCGGCGTGCTCGACAAGTTCTTCTACTCGCGTCCCTCCCTGATCGCGCCGCGCATCGCGCAGTGGTTCGCCGAGGGGCCGACCGACACCTCGATCTACGCCGACATCCGCGTGACCCTCACCGAGACCATTCTCGGGTTCATCGTCGGCACCGCGGCCGGCCTCGCGGTCGGCTACTCGTTCGCGCGCAACTGGCTGCTGGGCCAGGCCTTCGACCCGCTGCTGTCGATGTTCAACGCGATCCCCCGCCTCGTCCTGGCGCCCGTGTTCATCCTCGCGTTCGGGATCGACATGGCGAGCAAGGTTGCGCTCGGGGTGACGCTGGTGTTCTTCATCGTCTTCTTCGCGACCTTCACCGCCGTGCGGGACGTCGATCAGACGCTCGTGGACAACGTGCGCGTGCTCGGCGCGCGGCGGCGCGACGTCACGATCCACGTGCTCCTCCCGGCCGCGTTCAGCGCGATCGTCGCGAGCCTTCGCACGAGCGCGGGGTTCGCGTTCGCCGGCGCGATCGTCGCTGAGTACATCGGCTCGAGCGTCGGCGTCGGCAGGCGGATCGCCAACTCCGAGGCCTTCTTCGACTCCACCGGCGTGTTCGGAGGTATCGTCGTCATCGCGATCCTGGCGCTGGCGCTGGACGCGCTGCTCCAGATCGTCGAGGGGTCGTTCTCGCGTTGGAAGCCACGGCGCGAACGCTAGGGAGATGGGCATGTTCAAGCGCAGCCTCGCGATCTCGGTCTCCGCGATGGTGCTCGCCGCGGCATGCGGCGGAGGATCGACGGCGCAGCCGTCGGCGACGGCCGGAACGAGCGCCGCGCCGCCGGTCGCGGCCACCAAGCCGGCGCGAGCGACGGTGAAGGTCTCCATCGGCTCCGCCGCGTCGCTGATCTACCTGCCGTGGGACCTCGCGAAAGCGCTCAGCTATTTCGAGGACGAGAACGTCGACGCGCAGCTGTCGTACGCCGCGGCCGGCACCGATGCGGCCACCGCGCTGCTCTCGGGATCCGTCGAGTTCACCGGCAACTCGCTCGACCACTCGATCAAGGCGCAGATCGCGGGCAAGCCGACCAAGATGGTCGTGTCGTTCGCGCGACAGCCCGGGACCGGCATCGTCGTCCGTAGCGACCTCAAGGACACGGTCAAGACGGCCAAGGACCTCAAGGGCATGATCGTCGGCGCCACCTCGGTCGGCTCGGGGACGCACCTCCTCCTCACCTACGTGATGAGCCAGGCGGGGCTGGTGCAGGACAAGGACTACACGTTCAAGCCGTGCGGCTCGGGCACCATGGCGGCGACCCTGGACAGCAAGGGCGCCGCGGCCTGCATGAACTCCGACCCGTTCGTCGCCGGCTACGTCGCCGCCGGAAAGGGCTTCGTCCTGCCGGGCGGGGATTTCCGGACGGAGAAGGACACGGCCGCGCTGCTCGGTGGCCAGTACCAGTTCACCGGCGCGGTGACGACGGCCGACTTCATCCAGAAGAGCCCCGATGTCGTGCAGCGCGTCGTCAACGCGCTCGTGAAGGCGAACCGTTTCATCGCCACGAACAGCGCGAAGGACATCGCCGCGAAGCTGCCGGCGACCGTGACCGGAGCCGACATGGATCTGTACGTGAAGGCGCTCGATGCGGCGAAGGGCTACCTCTCGCCCGACGGCATCATCGACCAGAAGGGCGTCGACAACGTCCTCAAGGTCAACGTCGAGGACTGCAAGGCGAATCCGACGCTGTGCCCGAACCTGAAGGCGACCGACCAGGTCGACACGAAGGCGCTCTACGACAACTCGTTCGCGCAGAAGGTGAAGCCCTAGTCACTACGTACCGCCTCGCCGTCATCCCCGGCGACGGCGTCGGGAAGGAAGTCGTCCCGGTGGGCCTCGACGCGCTGCGGCGCGTCGGGGCCGTCACCGGGAGCTTCGAGATCCAGACGACGGACCTCGACTGGGGATGTGAGCGGTACCTGCGGACCGGTCACGCCATGCCGGCCGATGGCCTCGGCGTCCTGGGGCAGCACGACGCGATCTACTTCGGTGCGGTGGGCCATCCCGAGGTGCCCGACCACGTGAGCTTGTGGGAGCTCCTCATCCCGATACGCCAGGGGCTCGATCTCTACGTGAACCTGCGTCCGGTGCGCGTGCTCGAGGGCATCGCTTCGCCGCTACGCGGCGGCACGCCCGCGACGGTGGACCTGCTGTGCATCCGGGAGAACACCGAGGGCGAGTACGTCGGGCTGGGCGGCCGCTTCCACCAGGGCGGCCCCGACGAGGCGGCGACCCAGACCGCTCTGTATACGCGGCGTGGCGTCGAGCGTGTCGTCCGCTACGCGTTCGATCGCGCGCGCGAGCGAAAGCACGAGCTCGCGTCCGCCACGAAGTCGAACGCGCTGCAGTACACGGCGGTGCTGTGGGACGAGGTGGTGCGCGACGTCGCACGGGATTATCCCGACGTGCGCCTGACGAGCTATCTGATCGACGCGCTCGCGGCGCGCTTCGTCTACGCCCCGGAGACGCTGGACGTGGTCGTCGCGGGCAACCTGTACGGCGACATCCTCACCGACATCGGTGCGGCGCTCCAGGGATCGCTCGGCCTGGCTGCGTCGGCGAACCTTGACCCGGAACGCCGGCATCCGTCGCTCTTCGAGCCCGTCCACGGGTCCGCGCCCACGATCGCGGGCAAGAACGTGGTCAATCCGATGGCCGCGGTCTGGTCGGCCGTCCTGATGCTGCAGCACCTGGGCGAGCGCGACGGAGCGGCGCTGCTCATGCGCGCGCTGGAGAGCGTGGCGCGCGACGGCCCGCACACGCCGGACATCGGCGGGAGCGGGACCACAAGATCGGTCGCCGCCGCGATCCTCATGGCGATCGGCGCGTAGCCGGCCCTACCTGCCCGGGTCGGCGACGCGCGCGAACCGGTCGATCACCGCGTTGACCACGGACGCGCCTGAAGTCCTGACCTCGCGGATGTAGATGTCCTGGATCGGATTGTGCGCGGCCCTGTCGAAGGCGAAGTCGCCGCGCGGGCTCTTGAAGGAAAGGCCCTCCAGTGCCGGGATGAGCGCCTCCGCTCTGGCGCTGCCTTTCGTCTTCGTGAGCGCCTCGTCGAGTGCCCGCATCGTGTCCCACATCTGCACCGCGTAGGCGTCCGGCGTGAGCGGCCCGCCGGTGTCTTCGTCGGTGTACTCCCTACGGAAGGCGTCGACGAGCGCCCTCGTCTCGGCGTTGTCGAGCTCCGACGACCAGAACTGCGAGGTGACCACCCCGACGGCGGACTGTCGCGACAGGCTCAGCACCTGCTGGTCGGTGAGCGGACCGGGCCCGAACAGCCGGTAGCCCGCGGCCTTCATCCCCATGGCGTCCCACGCCTTCAGGAACGCCACCGCGTCGTCGGTCAGGAAGGCGCCGTACACGTTCTTCGTGGGCTGCCCCCTGATGGTGCCGATGACGTTCGTCCACGCGCCGGTACCGGGTGGCACGGCGCTGCGCCCGGTCGCCCTGCCGCCGTTCTTGCCGAGGCCTTCGGCGAACCCGGCGACCGACTCGGCCCCGAACGCGGTGTCTTCGTAGCAGAGGAAGAATTCCTTCTGGCCGCCCTTCGCCGCCCACTCGCCCAGCGGTTCGCTCAGCTGCCAGCTGCTCGCGGAGGTGCGGAAGACGTATGTGCTCGAGCAGCTCGGCTTGCAGTCGGCGGCCGCCCGGGTCAGAGCGTTCGCGGTGGCGTTCGTGTCGACATAGACGACCTTCATGGCTTCGGCGGCGTCGCGCAGGGCGTATGCGACCTCGGTCCCGCCGCCGCCCAGCAGGATCTCGACATTGGCATCGAGCAACAGACGGATCTTGACCTCGTCGATCTTCGGGTCGACCGACTCGTCCGACCAGACGAACGTCACGTCGCGGCCCGCGAGCTTCCCCGCGTGCTGCTTCAGGTAGAGATCCACGGCCTTCTTCTGCGCGGCCCCGATGTCGCCGTTGATCGCCGCCTCCGTGTACGGCAGGAGCACCCCGATCTTCAGGGGTCCGGCGGGCACGGGTGCGGTGACGTTCGGAGCGCACGCGACCGCCAGTACGGCCGCAACGAGGAGCGCCGGCGCTCGCGCGCCGGCGCTCCTCACGATGGCGGATGGCAACGTCGCTACTTGCCGTTCGCCTTGTCGACGAATTCGCTCACGTAGGTCTTGGAGAGATCGATGTTCGCCGCCTTCACCTTGTCGTTGAAGAGCCCAAGGGTCTTCAGAACGAATTCGGGAGCGCCCTTCGCCATCTTCCCGTCCGGGCTGAACATCTGCATGCTGTCGGCGAGGGCCTGAACGTAGGCCGGCTTGTCGCCGCCGTAGTAGTCCGGCGGCAGCTTGTCCGCGATGTCCGCGGCGGTGTGCTGGCCGATCCATTTGAGCGTTTTCACGTAGGCATTGACCGTGTGCTGGACGGTCTCGCGATTCTTGGCGATGTAGTCGTCGCGCGCCCAGAGCGAGATGAACGGGTAGTCGCCGCCGAGGGCCTCTCGGGTGGTGTCCGGCTTGGACAGATCCACGTGCAGCTTCGCGATGCCCTGCTGGACCAGTCGGAGCACGGTCGGTTGCGTGGTGATGCCCACGTCGATGGTGCCCTGCTTCATCGCCGCGATGAACGTGTCGCCGGCACCGGCCTTGACGAAGGTGACGTCGGAGACCTGCAGGCCGGCCTTCACGGCCATCGCGCGCATGAGGGTGTGCGTGCCCGAGCCGATCGAGGTTACGCCTGCGCTGAGACCCTTCCAGTCCTTGGGGGACTTGACGGTGTCCGCCTTCTTGGTGGAGACCATCACGAACTCGCCGGGCTCCTGGAGCAGCACGGCGATGCAGGTGATCGTCTTCCCCTGCGCTTGGAGGTCGATGGTGTGGTCGTAAGAGCCCGAGCCGATGTCCGCGTGGCCCGCGAGGATCTCGGTCTCGGTGTCGGTGCCGCTCGGCTCGTCGATCAGGTCGACCTGGAGGTTCTCGTCCTTGAAGTAGCCGAGGGCATCGGTCAGCTTGTTCGCCAGGTAGATCTGCTTGTTCAGGCCGCCGACCATGATCGTGACCTTGGCCGGCGGGGCCTTGGTGGGCGCGGTGGTCGCGCCCGTCGCCGCGGTGCCGGTGGCGGCCGGGGCCGGCGTGCTCGTGCCGCCGCATGCCGCGGCGATCACGGTCGCGATGAGTGCCAGTGCCGGGATCCGAAAATGCATGTGGTCCCTCCTCTTTCTTGCGTTCGGCTAGATGTTCACGTCGGTGATCGCGTTGGGGCGCCAGCGAATGAGTCGGTTCTCCAGGCGAGTGACGAGCGCTTCAGCGAGGATCGCGACGACCGCGAGAATGAGCATCGCGGCGAAAACGCCGTTCGCGTTGAACGTGCCCTGAGCGGTCGCGATCATCAGCCCGATCCCCTTGCGAGCACCGAGGTACTCGCCGACGATCGCGCCGACGAGCGCGAACCCGAAGCTCGTATGCAGGCTGGCTACGATCCAAGAGAGCGCGGACGGCAGGATCACGTGCGTCGAGAGCTGCCGCTGGCTTGCACCGAGGATGCGCGCGTTGGCGAGGAGGTCCCGGTCGACCTCGCGCACGCCCTGGAACGCATTGAAGAACACGACGAAGAACACGAGCACGACGGCGAGGGCGACCTTGGACGGGATCTCGAAGCCGAGTGCCATGATGAAGATCGACCCGAGCACGATCCGCGGCATCGCGTTCAGCGCTTTGATGTACGGACCGGCGACGTCCGAGAGCAGCCGGTTACGCCCGAGGATCACGCCGAAGATCACGCCGAGCACGACCCCGATGGCGAAGCCGAGCACCGTCTCCTCGAGCGTGACGGCGATCTGCTCCCAGAGCGGTCCCTGGGCGGTGCCGTTCTGGATCCAGATGCCAAGCTGCTCGACGATGCCGGACGGCCGGCCGAAGAAGAACGGATCGATCACGCATGTCGCCGTGTCCGGACCGTGGCAGCCGGCCCGGGTGGTGAGCTCCCACGAGCCGACGATGAACGCCCCGAGCGCGATCCGGAGGCCGAGGACCAGGAGCCGGCGCCGGTCTCGGGCCCTGGCGCGCGCGACGTCGCGGTCGCCGGCCGCCGCGTCGGCTTGGCGCACGGGGCTTAAGCGACGCTGCGCTTTGTGCGCTCATAGCTCACCAGGACCTCGTCGCGGAGGTCTTTCCAGATCTCCGCGTACAGCTCGACGGACCGTGGCTGGAAGCGGACCTCGGCGATGTTCCGCGGCCGCCCGATGTCGACGCGGTACTCACCCTTGATCGTCCCGGGACCGGCGGTGATAACCACGACGCGGTCCGCGAGGGCGATCGCCTCCTCGAGATCGTGCGTGACGAAGACGACCGACGCGCCCGTCGCCGCCCACAGATCGAGGAGCTCGTTCTCCATCAGCGCGCGCGTCTGCACGTCGAGCGCGCTGAAGGGCTCGTCCATCAGGAGGATCTGAGGCTCGTTGATCAGCGTCTGAGCGAGCGCGACGCGCTTCCGCATTCCTCCCGAGAGCTGATGCGGGTAGTAGCGCTCGAAGCCGGCAAGGCCGACGCGCGCGATCCACTCTCGCGCCCGGGCCTCCGCCTCCGCCCTCGACAGGCGGCGGAACTGGGGACCGGCGAGGACGTTCTCGAGGACGTCCTTCCAGGGGAATACGGCGTCGCGCTGGAACACGTAGCCGACGGAGCGGCCCACGTCCGTGACCGGCCTGCCGAGCACACGGACCTCGCCGATGCTCGGCGGCTCCAGACCCGAGATGAGCGCCAGGGTCGTGGACTTGCCGCAGCCCGTCGGTCCGACGATGGCGCAGAACTCGCCCGGGGCGACGGTGAGGTCGAGGTCTCGCAGGGCTGTGAACGCGGTGCCCGCGGGGCTGACGAAACGCTTCGTGACCCCGCGCAGCTCGATGGCTGGTTCCAACCGTCCTCCAACCGTGCCGCCGCGTCACGGTCCGACAACGTTCCCGTCACCCGCCGCGCACGTATAGCCATTCGGTCCTTGAAGGACGTTTTGGTCATTGCGGTCGCGACCTGCGTGCGGGCCGCGCGGACGTAGCATCGACCCGCGATGCCGCATCCCCGCCTGTCACTCGCCACCCGGATCCTCGCCCTGCAGGTCGGCACGCTGCTCGCGGCTGTGGCCCTCGGTGCCGCGGCCGCGGTATCGCTCGTCCGGAACGAGCTCGACCAGCAGTACGAGCAGCGCTCGCTCGCGATCGCGCAGAGCGTCGCGGCGGTGCCGGCCGTGGGCGAGGCGCTGCGCGGCCCCGACCCCAGCGCCGCCCTGCAGCCGCTCGCGGAGAAGATCCGCGAGGCATCCGGCGCGACCTTCATCGTGATCACGGACCGCGCCGGCATCCGGTATTCGCATCCGAATCCCGACCTCATCGGCAAGAAGATCGACGAGGATCCGACCGCGGCACTCGAGGGACGGCCATGGGTCGGCATCGAACAGGGGACGCTCGGCGTCTCGGCGCGCGGCAAGGCACCGATCCGCGATGCGGCCGGCTCCGTCATCGGTATCGTCTCGGTGGGCTTCCTCGAGGAGCAGATCACCGCGCAACTCGCCACCGACCTGCCGCAGCTCGGCGGGAGCCTGTTGCTGATCCTGGCGATCGGCGTCGGCGGATCGCTCCTCCTCGCGCGCCGGCTCAAGAGACAGACGTTCGGGCTCGAGCCGAGCGAGATCGCCGCGCTGTTCGAGCAGCGCGAGGCGATGCTGCATGGCATACGCGAGGGCGTGGTGGCCACGGACCGCGACGGCCGGATCACGCTCGTGAACGACGAAGCCCGTCGCCTCCTGGGACTGGATGGATCGGCGCAGGGAAGGCGCCTCGACGAGGTCGTTCCTCTGGGCCGCATGCGCGACGTCCTGGCCGGGCGGGCGACGGGCATCGATCAGATGCTCCTGGCAGAGGACCGCGTGCTCGTCGCGAACCGCATGCCGGCGGTGGTGCGCGGCGAGACCGTCGGCGCCGTCGTCACGCTGCGAGATCGGACGGAGCTCGAGGGCGTGCTGCGCGAGCTCGACGGCGTGCGGAGCCTCGCGCACGCGCTGCGCGCGCAGACCCACGAGTTCTCCAACAAGCTCCACACCGTGAGCGGCCTGCTCGAGCTCGGCCGCTACGACGACGCGAGCCGCTTCATCGCCCGGACGGCGAGCGTCCATCAGGAGCTCGTCGACCTCGTCCACGAGCGGATCGACGAACCCGCGCTCGCGGCACTGCTGCTGGCGAAGGCCGCGATCGCCTCAGAGCGCGGCGTCGACTTTCGACTGGCCGGCGAGACGCGGCTCCCGGCGGACGCGGCCGACGAGCGCGACCTGGTCACCGTCGTCGGCAATCTCGTGGACAACGCGGTGGAGGCCGCGAGCGGCCCGGACGGCAGCGGCTGGGTCGAGGTGGCGGTCCAGGCCGGCCCCGACGGCGTCGGGATCCGCGTCCGCGACTCGGGGCCCGGCGTGGCCGATGACGTGGCTGAGCACATCTTCAGCGAGGGCTTCACGACGAAACCAGGGACATCACATCAGGGGCTCGGTCTCGCGCTCGTTCGGCGAGTCGCGCAGCGACGTGGCGGATGGGTGCGCGTCACGAATGAAGGCGGCACGGTCTTCACCGCGCTGCTGACGCCGGCCGAGGTTGCGGCGACATGATCCGCGTGCTCATCGTCGAGGACGACTTTCGGGTCGCGGAGATCCATCGCGCCTTCGTCGAGCGGCTCGCGGGCTTCGAGGTCATCGGCGAAGCACGCACCGCCGCGGGCGCGCTGGAGCAGATCGAGAGCCTGGCGCCGGACCTGGTGCTGCTGGACGTCTATCTGCCGGACCGTTCGGGCCTCGAGGTCCTGCGCGCGCTCCACGCTCCCGGGCGGCGGCCGGTCGACGTGATCGTCGTCACCGCGGCGAAGGACGTGGAAACGCTACGCGAGGCGCTCCAGGGTGGTGTCCTGCACTATCTCGTCAAGCCGTTCCCGTTCAACGCGTTCCGCGAGAAGCTGGAGAGCGTCGCCGCTCTTCGCGCTCGGCTCGCGCAGGTTCGCGAGATCGATCAGGGCGAGGTCGATCGCATCTACGGGCTGCTGCGGACCGATGCGGGCAGCACCCTCCCCAAGGGCCTCTCGGCGACGACACTCGCGCTCGTGGCGCGAGCGGTGCGCGACGCGACGGAGGATGTCTCCGCCGTCGACGTCGCGCGCGCGACCGGCATCAGCCGCGTGACCTCGCGCCGCTATCTAGAGCACCTCGCGCGGTCCGGGATCGTCGCGATCTCGATGCGCTACGGCTCGGCCGGGCGCCCCGAGCATCGGTACCGCAGGGCTGAGGCGTCCACGCCGGCCCGCTGATCAGCGCTTCAGCGCGCGGCGGGTCTCCTCGACGTCCTTCGCGATCTGCGCGGCGAGCGCCTCGGGGCTCTCGAAATGCAGCTCGTCGCGCAGCCGACGGATGAAGCTCACGTGCACGAGATCGCCGTACAGGTCGCCTTCGAAGTCGAGCAGGTAGGCCTCGAGCCAGCGCGCACCGCCGCCGAACGTCGGCCGGACCCCCAGGCTCGCCGCCGCGTCATGGCGCATGTCACCGACTCGCGTGCGCACGGCATAGATGCCGTCCTTGGGGAGAAGCCGGTTCGGCCGGGTCGCGACGTTGATCGTGGGGAACCCGAGGCCACGCCCCCGCCGTTCTCCGTGCACGACGGTGCCGGGCACCTCGTACGGGCGGCCGAGGAGGATCGCCGCTCCCTCGACGTCGCCCGCCGCGAGCGCGTTTCGCACGCGCGTGGAGCTGACGACGGCTCCATTGACCTCGATCGGATCGAACACGTCGACCGCGAAGCGAAGCTCGCGTCCCATCTCGCGAAGGAGCGCGACGTCGCCCGTTCGATCGTGCCCGAAGCGGAAGTCGGGTCCGACCACCATCCGGACGACGTTCCCCGCGCCTGCAACGCGTCGCACGAACTCGCGCGCCGTGAGCGCCGCGAAGCTCGCGTCGAAGCGGAACAGCGCCACAGCGTCGCAGCCGGCAGCCGCGAGCAGCGCCGCGCGCTCGTCCGCGTCGGAGAGTGCCGACGGCGGGGCGGCGGGCGCGAGCGCTTCGATCGGCAAGGGATCGAAGGTCGCGGCGACCCCGGTCGCGTGCGCGGCCCGCGCGCCCTCGGCGAGATGGCGGATCAGGGCCTGATGGCCGAGATGCACGCCGTCGAACACGCCGATCGCGAGATGGATCGGCCCCGTCGGCCAGCCGGCGAAGTCGTGCAGGATCCGCCCGGGGGAATTGGCCCGTCCCTGGCCGGTCACCTGGCCGGACCGAGCACCGAGGCGTGCCGTCGCTCGGCGCGCGTGATCGGCCGCCGTGCGGCCGGCGGACGCAGGAACGCGACCGGAGTCGCGACGGCGAGGATGTACCCGAGGTAGTTGCCCTGGAAGTACCGGCCGAAGAAGAGGAACGCGAGCAGCGTGAGCGCGTAGCCCGTGAGCATCACCGGAATGGTCGGGTCGCGCCACAGGCGGACCAGCCACCAGGCGGCGAGCGGTGTCGCCACGGCGATCTCGATGGCCGCGAACGGGAAGTCAGCCTGCGGGTTCGGGATCGCGCCGACCGCCAGGAGCAGTGCCGAGAAGCCGATCCCGGAGATCGGGTACGACCACGCCGCCCCGCCCGCGTTGTAGCGCACCACGTCGTCGTAGAACGCCCCGAAGTCGTTGATCAGGAACGGCAGGAAGATCGCCGCAAGGAAGATCGCGCTCGGCCACCACGTGCGGATCACCCCGGCCGCGAGCTCGCGGACGCTTCGGGGCCGATCGCGCGCCACGAGGTACACGAGCACGAACGGCAGGAGAAAGAACGCGTGTAGCTTCAGCGCCGCTGCGGCCGACACGGCGAGCGCCCCGAGCGTTCGCCGGTCCCGCTGGAGCAGCGCGATGCCGCTGAAGAGGAAAAGGAGCACGAAGAAGTCGTTGCGTCCCTCGACGACGAACGGGAACAGCTCCGGATTGAGCGCGACGGCCGCCACCAGCGCGAGCCGCTGCGGCTTCCCGCGCACGAGTGGGGGGATCACGGCGAGCGTCGCGACGTACGCCGGCAGGTACAGGTAGCGCTCGTCCCAGAAGAGCCGGGCGTGATCGAAGAGCCACACGAAGGGCGTCGTGATCAGGAAGAGGAGCGGGAAGTAGGTCACGTGGTACAGCGCGGGGTTGTTCACCATCGGCCAGTAATAGAGGGGCGTGTCGAGGTAGTCCGCGGCGTAGGGGTTGTGTCCGGCGAGGAGCTTGCGGCTCGCCTCCTCGATGATGATCACGCCGTCGTGCACGTACGTGTAGGGCCGCCCGGTCTCGCGCAGCACGATCGAGGCGATCGTCGGTAGAACGACCATGACCGCGACGATCGCCGCCAGGTGGATCACGCGCTGGCGAGCGGTGAATTCGCTCCCGCTCCGTCGGTCGCGCAGCGGATAGAGCAGGGACAGCGCGAAGCACGCGACAAGGAAGAGCGGTCCACCGATGCCCGGGAACAGCCGCCACAGCGTCGCATCGGTCGTCGCCTGGACGGTCGTGTGGTTCGCGATGAGGAGGGCCGAGTTGGCCGCCCCCAGCCCGCCGATAACCTTGGCGTCGAGCGACAGGTCGCGCCACGCGGAGAGGAGCCACTTCGTCGCGTGCTCGGACCGTCTCGCGAGCATCAGGCCTCCCAGGCGGCGAGGAGTCTATCCGCGGAATCGGTCCGATACCGGTCGGGGAGCTGGAGCAGATCATCCGTCGGCGCTCGCATCGCGTCGAGCGCGAGCTCCGGCGGTCCGGAGCGCAGAGCCTCGATGCCGTGTGCGTCCGCTGCATCGAGCGCGCCGACGGCAAGCCGCCGCAGAGCGGCGAGATACGCCGCGGAGCCGACGGCACGGCCGAGATCGCGGGCAATGGCCCGTATGTACGTCCCGGAGGAGCACACGACGAGCAGCCGTAGGTCCGGAGGGGTCCAATCGGCCACGGCGAGCCGGTCGATCGTCACGCTGCGGGCCTCGAGCACCGCCGGCCGCCCCGCTCGCGCGGCGCGGTACGCGGGCTGACCGCCGACCTTGACCGCCGCGAAGTCCGGCGGGACCTGATCGATGCGGCCGCGGAATCCGTCGAGCGTGGCCTCGTCGATCGCTTCGGGCACGCTCGCGTCCCGGGTCGATGCGCCCTCGCGGTCGTCGGTCGCAGTCTCGTGCCCGAACCGCACGACCGCGGCGTAGGCCTTCGGGGCGGTGTGCAGCCTCTCGACGAACGATGTGGCCGGGCCGACCAGGATCGGCAGGACGCCCGTCGCGGCCGGGTCGAGGGTGCCGCCATGTCCGATCCGGCGAAGACCCAGGAGACCGCGGAGCACAGCGACGACATCGTGCGACGTCCACCCGAGCGGCTTGTCGACGGCGAGGACGCCGCTAGGCGACCGCAACACGCGCGTCCGCAAGCGCGCGCCGCGCCGCCGCCAGGACGCGATCGCGGATCGCCGCGGCGTCACCCTCGATGAGCGCACCGGCGGCGCGAACGTGACCGCCACCGCCGAACGCTCCCATGAGCGCCGCGGCGTCGACGCTCGGCGCGGACTGCGAGGTCCGGCACGACACCTTCACGCCGCCGGCGTATTCGTTGAACAGCAGGGCGACGCGCATCCCGGCGCTTCGCGCGATCTGCTCGATGAGCCCGGACGCGTCCTCATCGCGCGCGCCGGCGTCGCGGATGTCGCCGAGGCCGATCCAGGTCCACACGAGCAGGCCATCCTCCTCGCGGACGAGACGGGAGAACGCGAAGCCCCACAGCTTCAGCGCCTCGAAGCGCTTGTTGCGGAAGACGTTGTACGTGATCGCCTGGAGGTCGGCGCCGGCGTCGCGCAGCCGGGCCGCGCGCTCGAGAGCGCGCGAGTCGGTCGACGGGAATTGGAACGAGCCGGTGTCGGTCATGATCGCGACGAGCGCCGCGGTGGCCATCGCGGGCGTCCAGGGCACACCGAGCGCGTCGATGACGCGGCCGATCATCTCCCCCGTCGCCGCGCTCGTGGCGTCGACCAGGTTGGCGGCGCCGAAGAACGTATTCGAGGCGTGATGGTCGATGTTCAGCACCGGGACGCCCCTGGGGAGCTCGATCTTCGCGCGGCCGGCGTCTCCGAAGTCCACGGTCACGACCAGGTCGCACTCGGCCGGCGGCGGCAGGGTGCTGAACCGATCAGACCCCTCGAGGAAGCGGACGGGCTCGGGCACCGGGTCCGCGCAGTGCAGGGTGACCTTCGCGCCGAGCTGCTCGAGGCCCAGCCCCAGGGCGATCGCCGACCCGATGGTGTCCGGATCGGGATCACGATGCGAAACGACCGCGATCCGCTTCGCGGCTCGCAGCGCGGCGACGGCCTCGATCATGGCCGGCGACTGTCCCTGAGGAGCTGGTCGATGCGGATCGAGCGGGCCGCGGATTGGTCGGACACGAACTCGAGCTGCGGCACCGCGCGGAGCTCGACACGTTCGCCGAGCTCGTGACGCAGGTGGCGCTTCGCGTTCTCGAGGGCGGCCATCGTCGAGCGGATCGCCTCGTCGTCACCGAGCACGCTCACGAAGACCCTCGCCACGCGCAGATCCGGGCTCACCTCGACCGCGGTCACGGTCGGGAAGCTGATGCGTGGATCCCGAAGCTCTTCGCTGATGAGCATGCCGAGCTCGCGCTGCAGCAGCGCGTTGACACGATCGGTCCGCTTATACGACACGGGCCTTCGCCTGCACGACGTACGCCTCGATGAGGTCGCCGACGACGATGTCGTTGTGCCCTTCGAGGACGATCCCGCACTCCAGGCCGGCGTTGACCTCGCGCGCGTCTTCCTTGACCCGGCGCAGCGTGGCGATGTGGCCGTCGTAGATCGGGTTGCCGCCGCGCATCAGCCGCGCCTGCGCGCCGCGCCGCATGACCCCATCGACGACCATGCAGCCGGCGATCGTCGTCTTGTTCGCGGTGAAGATCGCGCGCACGTCCGCGTGGCCGAGGACGGACTCGACCATCTCCGGCTCGAGCATGCCGACGAGCGCCTTCTCGACGTCGGCCAGAAGCTCGTAGATGACCTTGTACTGGCGGACGTCGACCTTGCCCTGCTCCGCGGCCCTCTTGGCCGGGACATCGACCTTGTTGCCGAAGCCGATCACGACCGCGCCGGATGCCGCCGCGAGCGTGACGTCGGACTCACTGATGTCCCCGACGGCGTCATGGATGACGTTGAGCGCGACCTCGGTCTGCGGAACCTTGGCCAGGGCGCCCTTGATGGCCTCGAGCGAGCCCTGCACGTCCGCCTTCAGGACGAGCTTCAGCTCCTTGGCCTTGCCCTCCTTGACCTGCGCGAACATCTCATCCAGCGTCGCTGGGCGCTCGCCCGTGGCTCCCGCACCGCGCTCCCGCTGCAGCTCCGCGACCAGCGCCTTCGCGGTCTTCTCATCGGCCACGACGCGCAGGACATCGCCCGCTTCGGGCACGTCGGGCAGACCCAGGATCTCCACGGGACGCGAGGGCTCGGCGCGACCCACCGGCTTGCCCTTGTCGTCGACCATCGCCCGGATGCGCCCGCTCGTCGTACCGACGACGACGAGCTCGCCGCGCTTGAGCGTGCCGGTCTGCACGAGGATGGTGGCGACGGGGCCACGGCCCTTCTCGAGGTGGGCCTCGATGACGCGGCCGATGGCGGGACGGTCCGGGTTCGCCCGTAGATCCGCCACGTCGGCGACGAGCAGAACGACCTCGACCAGCTCCGCGAGACCCTGCTTGGTCTTCGCCGAGACGGCCACGAGCGGCGTCTCGCCACCGAAGTCCTCGATGGTCACGCCCTTCTCGGCGAGCTGGCTCTTCACCAGATCAGGGTTCGCATCCGGCCGGTCGATCTTGTTGAGGGCCACGACCATCGGAATGGCCGCGGCCTTGATGTGCGAGATCGCCTCCACCGTCTGCGGCTGGACGCCGTCGTCCGCCGCGACGACCAGGATCGCGACGTCGGTGACCTGCGCGCCGCGCGCGCGCATCGCGGTGAAGGCCTCGTGGCCCGGAGTGTCGAGGAACGTCACCTTCCGGCCGGAGTGCTCGATCTGGTACGCGCCGATGTGCTGCGTGATCCCGCCGGCCTCTCGCGCGGTCACATTCGTCTCGCGGATCGCGTCGAGGAGGCTCGTCTTGCCGTGGTCGACATGCCCGAGCACGGTGACGACGGGCGGGCGCGGCTTCAGCTTCGAGGCGTCATCGTCCGTCCACAGGATCTCTTTCCCGGGGGTCGGGATGTCGGACTCCTCGACCTCCTGCGCCGGCTCGGCCTCGGCGACGATGTCGTAGCCGAGCTGGCCCGCGACCAGCGACGCGGTCTCGAAGTCGATGGTCTGGTTGATCGTCGCCATGATGCCCAGATCCACCAGGCCGCGGATGACGTCCACGACGCTCAGCTCGAGCGTCTTGGCGAGCTCCCCCACTTGGATGGTCTTGGGCAGCGCGACCGGCGGACGGCCCGACGGCCCGAGGACGGCGACGGGGGCGACGGGCTCGACGACGGCGACCGGAGCCTGGCCGCGCGACGGCCGGCGGCGAGGTCGCGGGCCGCGGTGCGGCGGCATCCGCCTGGGTCTTGCCTTCGGCATCTTCTAGCGACCTCCTTGGATCGAAATTCGTTGCGCCATTCCCGCGGCGAGCTCGGTTCGCAGGCGTTCGGCCGCGTCGGCGTCGATGGTCCGTTCGAGCGCTCTGCTGAGCGCGCTCTCGCGCAGTCCCCGCTCGAGACAGTCTGCTTGCGCGCACAGATACGCGCCCCGGCCCGGGGCCTTGCCTCTCAGGTCCACGGAAAGTTCCCCGTGGACATCGCGTACGACACGGATGAGCTCGCGCTTCGCCCGGGTGGTACGGCACACGACGCACGTGCGCTGCGGCGATGGCCGCTGCACCGGCGCCTTAGCGACGATCCTTCTTCTTCTTCCCGCCGAGCAGCGCGCGGTCCTCTTCCTCGAGCTCGGTCTCGTCGGCGAGCGCGGACTCCGCCTCCACCTCCGCGACCAGGTCATGACGGATCGCGTCGGCATCCTCCGGCGCGACGGGCTCCGGTTCGGCCGCGACGATCTCGGGCTCCGGCTCGGGCTCCGGCTCGACCTCGGCTCGGACCTCGGACTCGCTGCGGATGTCGATGCGCCAGCCCGTGATCTTCGCGGCGAGACGCGCGTTCTGGCCCTCCTTGCCGATGGCAAGGGAGAGATAGCGGTCCGGGACGACGACGTACGCCGTCTTCTCCTCGGGGACGATGTCCACGCGGATGACCGGGGCCGGCGACAGCGCGTTCGCGACGAACTTCTCGGCCGTGTCGTCGTACTGGATGACCTCGACGCGCTCGCCACCGAGCTCGTTCGAGATCGCCTGCACGCGGAGCCCGCGCTGGCCCACGCATGCGCCGACCGGATCGAGGCCGGGCTGCCGCGAGCGGACCGCGATCTTGGTGCGCGACCCTGCCTCGCGGGCGATGCCGACGATCTCCACCTGGCCGTGGTAGATCTCCGGGACCTCGAGCTCGAACAGGCGCTTCACCAGACCCCGGTGCGCGCGGCTCACGATGATCTGCGGGCCGTGGATCGAGCGGCGCACTTCGAGGACGAGCACCTTGCGATGCTGGCCGACGAAGTAGCGCTCGTGAGGCGCCTGCTCGCTGCGCGGCAGGATGGCCTTCGCCTTGCCCAGCTCCATGATGGCGGAGCCGGCCTCGAAATGATCGATCTGGCCGTTGATGATGTCGCCCTCGCGGTCGGCGTACTCCGCGTAGACCTGCTCGCGCTCGGCCTCGCGCAGCGACTGCTGGATGACCTGCTTGGCAGTCTGCGCGCCGATCCGGCCGAGGGCGGAGGCGGCCTCCTCCATCGGGATGATCTCGCCGAGCTGCACGTCGGGCTTGATCCGCTTCGCGGACTCGAGCTGGATCTGGGCCTTGGGGTCCTCGACCTTCTCGACCACGGTCTTCAGCAAGTAGACCTTGAACGAGCCGGTCTGGATGTCGACCTTCACGTCGATGTTCTCCTCGGCGCCGTAGGCACGCTTCAGGGCCCGGGCGATGATGTCGCCCACGACCTCTTTGGGGAGACCCTTCTCGGCGGAGAGCTGAGCGAGTCCGGTCACGAGCTCTCGGTTCATCGCTGCTCTCCCTTTTATTCATATTTCGGGCGACAAAAAAAGTGGGGACGACCCACTTTTCCCAGGCCCGACGGAAACCGGGACGGCCCGGATTCCACGCATAACTATAGCAAACCGACCCTAGACTCGCGCCCATGCCGGAGGAGCGGAAGCTCGTCAGCGTCCTGTTCGCGGACGTCGTCGGATCGACCGCGATGGGCGCGCAGCACGATCCCGAGGTCATCCGTATCACTCTCGCGCGAGCGTTCGAGCGGCTCGCCGCGACCATCGCGTCGCACGGCGGCACGGTCGAGAAGTTCATCGGCGACGAGGTCATGGCGGTCTTCGGGATCCCGACCGCGCACGACGACGACGCCGACCGCGCCGTGCGCGCGGCGTTCGCGCTGCAGACGGCGGTGGCGGAGCTCAATGCTGCGGGCGGGCTGCAGCTTGCACTGCGCATCGGCGTCAACAGCGGCGAGGTCGTCACGGGGGGCGGCACGCCGGGCGGCCAGTTCCTGGTGACCGGGTCGGTGGTGAACGAATCGGCGCGGCTGCGCGGATCCGCGGCGCCGGGCGAGATCGTCGCCGGGGCGCTCACGCGCCGCCTCACGTCCCGGACGGTGCGCTACGCCAAAGCGCGGCGGGTCGAGGCGAAGGGCCTCGGCACCATCGAAGCCTCGACCGCCCTCGCGCTCGAGTCCGATCTGCCGGAGCAGCGGAGGGGCCTCGAGGGGATGCGCGCCCCGCTCATCGGGCGCGACGAGGAGCTGCGGCTGCTGGTCGAGGCGCACGGGCGCGCCGTCGCCGACGGCCGCGCGTACCTCGCGACCGTGTTCGGCGCGCCGGGCGCGGGCAAGTCGCGGCTGTCGGAGGAATTCGCGGCGTCGATCGGCCGAGAGCGCGTGCGGTATGGACGCTGCCTCCCGTACGGCCAGGGCATCACGTACTGGGCGATGCAGGCGATGCTGCGCGGCGACGCCGGCATCCTCGCGACCGACTCGCGAGACGCTGCCGTCGCGAAGCTACGCGCGGCGGTCGCGGCGGCCATCGATGCGCCCGACGACGTCGAGCTCGTCCACCGCCGCCTGAGCGTGATCGCGGGCCTCGCGCGGGCCGAGGAGGCGCTGGCCGACGTCGCCGAGGACGAGCTCGCCGAGGAGCTGCGCTGGGGCGTGCGCCGCTTCTTCGAGGGCCGCGCGTCCGCGGGCCCGCTGGTGCTTCTGTTCGAGGACATCCACTGGGCCGAGCCCGGCCTGCTCGACCTGATCGAGAACCTCGCCGACTGGGGACGCGGGCCGATCTTCGTGCTCTGCCTCGCGCGGCCCGACCTTCTCGACCTGCGGCCGGCGTGGGGGGGCGGGAAGACGAACGCGACGGCGATCGACCTCCAGCCGCTCACCGGCGAGGAGACGCGCGACCTGATCGGTGCGCTCCTTGCGATCGACGGCCTGCCCGACGCGCTGCGCGACGAGGTCGTCGCGCGCGCCGAGGGCAACCCGCTCTACGTCGAGGAGTTCCTGCGCATGCTCATGGAGACCGATCAGATCGAGCACCGCGCGGGCCGCTGGGTCGCGACGACGGCGCTGGGCTCGCTCGCGCTGCCGCCGAGCCTGCAGGGCCTCATCGCGGCGCGCCTCGATCGCCTGCCAGCCGACACGAAGCGTGCGCTGCAGCACGCCGCGGTCATCGGGCGGTTCTTCTCGACCGCCGCGCTGACTGCTCTCCTGGGATCGCCGCCGGCCGACGCGCTGCGCGATGCGGCGCGACGCGACCTGGTCATCGCATCGGACGACCGCGCAATCGGCGGCGGCCGGCTGCACCGCTTCAAGCACGTTCTCATCCGCGACGTCGCGTACGGGGCGGTGCCGAAATCCGAGCGCGCCGCGCTGCACGACCGCTACGGCCGCTGGTACGAGGAGGCGCTGGGCGAGCGGCGCGACGAGTTCCTCGAGATCCTCGGCTATCACGCCGAGCAAGCGTTCCTGCTGGCGCGCGAGCTCGGTCTGCCCGACGCGAAGAGTCTCGGCGACCGCGCGCTCGCGCTCCTGCTGCCGGCCGCCAAGCGTGCGCGCAAGCGCGCCGACTTCCCCGGCGGGCTCTCGCTCTTCGAGCGGGCCGCCGCGGTCGCCGACGCGGTCGCAGCGCCCGCGGCGACGCGGCTCCAGTGCCACGGCTTCGCCGCGCTGGCGGCGGGCGACATGCGGAAGACGCCCGAGGCGCGTGCGCGCGTCGCGGCGCTGCTGGCCGAGGCGCGCGCGGCGGGGCCGAGCGAGATCCTCGTGCTCCTCTTGCTGAGGCACGCGCTCTGGTCGGAGCAGAGCGTCGACGGCGCGCGGGCGCTTCTGGAGGAGGCGATCGAAGCCGCGCGCGCCGTCGGCGATGCCGAGCTGGTCGCCGTCGCGCTCTATGCGCGTGCCTTTCCCGAGTTCCGTGCGCGCGACCTCGCGGCGACGGCCGCCCGGGCGACCGCGGCGATCGAGCACATGCGCGCGACCGGCGCGACCGAGGTGCTGCCGGGTGCCCTGAACCAACTCGCCATGACGTATATCCAGAGCGGCCGGTTCGGCCAGGCGCGGCCGCTGCGCGAGGAAGGCCTCGCCATCGCCGAGGCCTCCGGTGCGCGGTTGGCGCGCATGTTCGCGCGCTTCGGACTGGCGGCCCTCGAATTCAACCGCGGCGCCGTAGACGCTGCTGCGGAGCACATGCGGCTCACGGTCGCAGTCGCGACGGAGACGGGCAGCCCCGACCAGCTGGACTTCTACCGCGCATGGCAGGCGGCGTTCATGCTCCGCGACCTCGGCCGGCTCGACGAGGCGAAGGCGACGCTGGAGGAGATCCTCCCGCGTACCGACGCCGACCGCGACGTGGCGATGTGGGTGCGGACCCGCGAGCTCCTCGCTGAGGTGCTGGTGGAGCTTGGCGAGCTCGAGCGGGCCGCGGCCCTTGCGCTCGAGGCGTACGGCCTGCGCGACCGAGCCGTCGAACCGGCGGCCGCACCGTTCGTCCTCGCGCGCGTGCGCGCCGCCCAGGGACGGGTGGTCGAGGCGGAGCGGCTCTTCCTGGAGTCGATCGGGCATCCGCAGCAGTGGCACGACCCGAGCGGCGCGGCGACCGGGACGGGCCTGGCGGCGGCCCGCCGCCACTACGCCGAATTCCTGCTCGGCCACGGCCGCATCGCCGATGCCCGCGCGCAGCTCGAGAAGGTGCTCGCGTTCTTTGGCGATCCCGAGGCGGAGCCGCGCCGCCGCCAGATCGAGGAGCTGCTACGCCGCTGCGATGAGGTGGCCGCGCGCTAGATAGGTGGCCGCCGCGCCGCTGGATCAGGTCAGGTTGTTGCCGATATTCGAGAAGAGGTTCGTTAGCTGGTCGCGGAAGAACAGCATGGCCACGATGACGGCGATGGCGATGACGGCGATGATGAGTGCGTACTCGACGAGCCCTTGGCCTTCGTGGTCGCGGAGGAACGACACCGTTACTCCCTTCTGATCGCGGGCGCGGCGGCCGAAGAGAGCGTAGCGCTCGGCAGGCAGCCAGACGCTATGACATCGGTCACGAGCGGCGGATCGCGCGCAGTGCCGCGGTCACGCGCTCCTCGGCCGAGCCGCTGAGACCGCGCAGCGCGGCCATCGCCTCGGCCGGACCGAACCCGAGCGCCTGCAGCGCCGCCTGCGCGTCGTCGGATGTGGCCGCGGACGCGGTCGCGCGGGTCGCGGCGATCCCGCTCACCTTGCCCTTCAGATCGACGATGAGACGCTCGGCCGTCTTCTTCCCCACGCCCGGCGCGCGCGCGAGGGCGGCGGCGTCGCCCGTGGCGATGGCGGCCGCGACGTCCGCGGCCGGAGAGACGGAGAGCAGCGCGAGCGCGGCACGAGGTCCGACGCCGCTTACCCCGATGACCATCTCGAACAGCGCGAGCTCCTCGCGCGACTCGAACCCGAAGAGGAATTGACCGTCCTCGCGGAAGACCTGATGCGTGTGCAGCGACACCTCGTCCCCCGAAGGGTGCCGTGGGACATAGACCTTGTAGCCGACCCCGCCGACGTCGAGGATGACGTGGTCCGTTCCGCGCCCGGTGACGCGGCCCCGCAGCGACGCGATCAACGCGCGAGAGCGATCGCGCTCTCGAACTTCGAGCGCTGCGCGTGGGTCAGCGCGATCGCGACCGCGTCGGCGACGTTGTCCTGCCGCAGCGGCTCCTCGAGCGACAGCAGGATCCGGAGCATCCGCTGCACCGCCTTCTTGTCGGCGCTGCCGTTCCCCGTGACCGACTGCTTGACCTCCTGCGGCGTGTACTCGGCGACGTGGAGCCCGGCACGCGCGGCGCACAGCAGGGCGACGCCGCGAGCCTCGGCCACGGCCATCGCGGTCTTCGCGTTCTTGTTGAAGTAGAGGCGCTCGATCGCCAGGGCCCCAGGCGCGTGCTCCGCGATGAGCGCGTCGAGCGCCGTCGCGATCACGAGCAACCGCTCCGCGGCGGTGCCACCCGGCAGCGGCGCGACCAGGCCACACGCGATCACGCGCGCCGGATCGCCCGACGGATCGAGGAACGCGTAGCCCATGCCGGTCGTGCCGGGGTCGATGCCGAGGATCGCGCTACGCGGTTTCGAGGACTTCCTCGGGCACGTCGAAGTTCGCGTGCACCTTCTGCACGTCGTCCAGCTCCTCGAGCGCCTCGACCAGCCGGATCATCTTCTGGGCCTGCTCACCCTCCAGGTGGATCGACGAGCTCGGACGCATCGAGACCTCGGCCGATTCGCTCTTCACGCCGGCAACGTCGAGCGCGGACTTCACGCGTTCGAACGTGCTCGGAGACGTGTACACCGTAACGAGGTCGCCGTCGGTCTCGACATCTTCCGCGCCCGCATCGATCGCCAGCAGCTCGATGGTCTCCGCCGTCATGCCGCGCTGCGCCCTGGCATCGATCTCGATCAGGCCCTTCTGCTCGAACAGCCACTGCACCGAACCGGACTCGCCGAGCTTCCCGTTGTGCCGCGTGAACGCGGCACGGATCTCGGACGCGGTGCGGTTCCGGTTGTCGGTCGCCGCCTCGACCATGATCGAGACGCCACCGGGTCCGTAGCCCTCGTAGACGACGCTCTCCACCTGCGCGTCCGCGCCCTCGCCCGTCGCGCGGTCGATGGCGCGCTGGATATTCGCGTTCGGCATGTTCACCGCGCGAGCCCTGTCGAGTGCGAGACGGAGGCGGAAATTCGCGTCGGGGTCACCGCCGCCCTCGCGCGCGGCGAGCATGATCTCGCGCGCCATTTTGGTGAAGACGATCCCTCGCTTGACATCGGCGGCGCCCTTCTGGCGCTTGATCTGACTCCACTTTGAGTGTCCGGACACGGCTGAATAGTATTCGTACCCCATGGCTTCCGTGACCCCCGAACACATCCGGAATGTGGCCGTCGTCGGCCATGGTGGCTCCGGCAAGACCACGCTCGTCGAGACGCTGCTCCACCTGGTCGGCGCGACGACGCGGCTCGGCAAGGTCGACGACGCGACGAGCATCCTCGATACCGATCCCGAGGAGCAGAAGCGCCGGATCACCATCAACATGGCACTCGCCGCGGTCACGCACGACGGCACGAAGATCAACCTCATCGACACGCCGGGATTCGCCGACTTCGCGGGCGACCAGTACGCGGCGCTGCGCGTCGCGGACGCCGCGATCGTCGTGATCGACGCCTCGGCCGGGATCCAGGTGGGCACGCAGACGGTCTGGGACCGGCTCGAGGCCGCCGTCATGCCGCGCGTGGTCGCCGTCGCCCGCCTGGATCGCGAGAACGCCGACTTCGATCAGGTGCTGGAGCAGCTGCGGGAGGCCTACGGCATCCGGGTTGTGCCGCTGCACATTCCCGTCGGTGCCCACCAGGAGCTCTCCGCGACGATCGATCTCCTGCACGGCACGATCCTCAAGGGTCCCAAGGATCCGATCGCCGAGATGCCGAAGGAAGAAGTGCAGCGTGTCGGCGAATACCGGCGACAGCTGGTGGAAGCGATCGTGGAGACGAACGACGATCTGCTGGGCCGTTACCTCGAGGGCACCGAGATGTCGTACGACGAGCTGCGCGACGCGCTGCACGCCGCGGTCCGCGAGGCGAAGGTCATCCCGGTCATCGCCTCGTCGGCGAGCAAGAAGGTCGGCTACGGCGGCCTGCTCTCCGCGATCGTCGAGATGCTTCCCTCGCCCGCGGAGGTCGGAGCCCCGATCGGGAGGTCGCCGTCGGGCGACGAGGTCGCTCGAAAGGCGGATCCCGCCGACAAGCTCTCCGCCTTCGTGTTCAAGACGCTCGCGGACCCGTTCGTCGGGAAGCTGTCGTACGTGCGCGTCTATTCGGGCACGCTCCATCACAACGGGCCCGTCTACGACGCCACGAAGGGAGAGGCCGAGCGCGTCGGACAGATCTTCTTCCAGCGCGGCAAGGAGCAGGAGACGACGGACAGCGTCGTCGCCGGCGACATCTGCGCGATCCCGAAGCTCACGGCGTCGGTCACGGGCTCGACGCTCTGCGACAAGGACGCCCCCATGCTCTACGAGCTCGTGGCGTTCCCACCGCCCTCGTTCCAGGTCGCGATCGAACCGGTCAGCAAAGCCGACCTCGACAAGCTCGGCACCGCGCTGCACAAGCTCATCGACGAGGACCCGACGCTGCACGTGCGCCGCGACGACGCGACGCACGAGACGATCCTCTCGGCGATCGGCGAGTCCGCGATCGAGGTCGCTGTCCACCACCTCAAGGACAAGTTCGGGGTGCAGGTCGAGACGCGCACGCCCCGCGTGCCGTACCGCGAGTCCATCCGCGCCAAGGCGTCGGCGCAGGGGCGCTACAAGCGACAGACCGGAGGCCACGGCCAGTTCGGTGACGTGTGGCTCGAGATCGAGCCGCTACCCGCCGGGAGCGGGGTCCAGTACGCGACGCGCGTCGTCGGAGGCTCCGTCCCGAAGAACTTCTTCCCCGCGGTCGAGAAGGGCGTGCGCGAGCAGGCCGAGAAAGGCGTCATCGCCGGGTATCCGCTGTCCGACTTCAAGGCGATCCTGTTCGACGGCTCGTATCACACCGTCGACTCGAGCGAGATGTCGTTCAAGATCGCCGGATCGCTCGCTCTCCAGAACTGCGTGAAAGACGCGCAGGCGTATCTGCTCGAGCCGATCATGGAGGTCGAGGTCATCGTGCCCGAGGAGCAGATGGGCGACGTGCTCTCCGATCTCAACAGCCGGCGTGGCCGCGTGCTCGGTATGGAGACAGCCGGCTCCGGCCACCAGCGGATCAAGGCGCACGTCCCGATGGCGGAGACGTTCCGCTACGCGACGGACCTGCGCTCGATGACCGGTGGCCGCGGCGTGTTCACGAGCACGTTCCTGAGCTACGAGGAGTGCCCGTCGCACATCGCGCAGAAGGTCATCGCCGACCACGAGGCCGGCGAGTCGGAGCCCGCCGCCGCGCACTAGGCGCGAGCGGGATGTAGCGGCGATGAGGACCCCGGCGGGGGCCACCCCTGGCGCGGTCGTCCTCTTCGGATCGGGTGAGACCGCCGGCGTGGGCCGCGAGGCCCTGCGCTGGCTTGACGCGACGGGGCGCGCGCCACGCTCGATCGTGACACTCGAGACGCCCGCGGGATTCGAGCTGAACGCGGAAGCGGTCGCGCGCCGCTGGTCCGATTTCCTGGCCAAGCAGCCGGAAGCGCGCGGCGCGGACGTCGCGCAGCTCCCGCTGCGCCGCCGTGGCACGCCGCTGAGCCCAGACAACGAGGAGCTGGCGCGCCCGATCCTCCGCGCCGATCTCATCGCTCTCGGCGCGGGCAGCCCGAGCTATACGGTGCGCCAGCTACGCGACACCGTCGGCTGGCGCTATCTGCGCGCGTCGCACCTGACCGGCGCGAGCCTGTTCCTGGCGAGCGCCGCCGCCATCGCCGCGGGCTCCTTCGCTCTGCCGGTCTATGAGATCTACAAGGTCGGCGACGACCCGCACTGGCTCGACGGCCTCGGGCTCCTCGAGACATACGGCCTGCGCCTGGCGATGGTCACGCACTGGGACAACGCCGACGGCGGCGACGAGCTCGATACCAGCCGGTGTTTCATGGGCCGCGAGCGCTTCGCGGCACTGCTCTCGCTGTTGCCGGCGTCCGCGGCGGTCGTCGGCATCGACGAACACACCGCGCTGGCGCTCGACCCGGCTGCGGGCGCCGCGCACGTCCTCGGTCGCGGAGCCGTCAGCGTCCTGTGCGATGGCCGCGAGGAGAGGCACCCGGCCGGCTCGTCGTTCCCGCTGGCCCGGCTTGGGCCGTTCGCCGTCCCGGAGGCCGACAGCGATGTCACGCCCGAGGTGCGAGCGGCGCTCGCCGCGGCGCGAGCCGGCCGCGACGAGCCGCCACGCGAGGTCGCCGCTCTCGTCGCGGAGCGCGAGGACGCGCGCCGCTCGCGCGACTGGCCGCTCGCCGACCGGCTGCGCGATCTCGTGGCGGCGCGCGGCTGGGGCATCGACGACACGCCTCACGGTCCGGAGCTGCATCGCGCCGCGGCCACGCCGATCGAGGACGACGCCGCCGCGCCGTAGCGCGGCGCATCAACGCGCTCTAGCCTCTCGGCGTGCGGTTCCCCGGCGGCGGTCTCTGGCGCGACACCGACTTCCTGAAGCTCTGGGCCGGGGAGACCGTCTCCGACTTCGGCGACCAGATCACGCTCCTCGCGCTGCCGCTCACGGCGATCATCACGCTCCACGCGACGGCCACGGAGATGGGGTTCCTGCTCGCCGCCGCCACGGCTCCGACCTTCCTGTTCAGCCTCGTCGCCGGAGTGTGGGTCGACCGCCTGCCGCGCCGCGCCCTCCTCATCGCCGCGGACGTCGGGCGCGCGGCGCTGCTTGCGACGATCCCGGTCGCCTTCGTCCTGGGGAAGCTGAGCATGGCGCAGCTCTACGCCGTCGGGTTCGCGGTCGGCACGCTCAGCGTCGTGTTCATCGTCGCGTACCAGGCCTACCTGCCGTCGCTCGTCGGACGCGCGCATCTGGTCGAGGCGAACGGCAAGATGAACGCGAGCAGCTCCGTCGCGCAATTCGCGGGCCCCGGAGTCGCGGGGTTCCTCGTCCAGGTCTTCACCGCGCCGATGCCCGTCGTGCTCGACGCGCTCTCGTTCCTCGCGTCGCTCACCGGCATCGGCCTGATCCGGCGGCACGAGACCCGCGCCCAGGCGCGTCGTCGTGACATGCGTGCGGAGATCGCCGAAGGCCTGAGGACCCTGCTCGGACACCCGGTGCTGCGGACGCTCGTCCTGTGCGGCGCGGTCCTGATCTTCCTGCTCAGCGCCCAGGTCGCCATCTGGGTCCTCTACCTGACCCGGGACGTCGGGCTCGAGCCCGCGCTCATCGGCTTCCTCTTCGCCGCGTTCAGCGTGGGCACCCTCCTCGGCGCGCTGGTCGCCGCCGAAGCGTCGCGCCGCCTGGGTATCGGACCGTCGTTCATTTGGGCGGCGGCGATCGTCGCGGCCGGTCTGCTCGCGCGCGCGCTCGCGACCGGCTCGCGCGAGGTCACCTACGTCACGATCGTTATCGCGATGTTCGCCGCGGGCATCGGTGCGTCCCTCTTCAACGTGAACGGCCCGAGCCTGCGGCAGGCGCTCACGCCAACGGAGCTGCTCGGCCGCGTGAACGCGTCGTATCGGTTCCTCGTCTGGGGGACGCAGCCGATCGGGGCGCTGCTCGGCGGGGCGCTGGCGGAGGCCGTCGGGCTGCGGTCCGCCCTGATCGTCACCGGCGTCGCCATGCTCGTCGTCCCGGTCATCGCGCTGGCGTCGCCCCTGCGTCGGATGCGCGAGGTCATCGCGGTTGAGCAGCCGCAGTCCCAACCCGAGCCGAACGCAGCGCCGCTCGCCTCGTCCTGAGCCCTTTAGGGCGTGTTCGCGGCCATCCGCGAGAACCAATAGGACAGCGTCCACTCCATCAGGAGGGTGGCGCGGTTGCGCACGCCGAGTAGCTGCATCAGGTAGTTGATCCGCCACACCGTCCACGCGGGGAACCCGCCGATCACCACGTTGCCCATGGGGATGCCGAACAGCGTGCCGATCTGCGCCCCCGCGCTGGTCCGGCCGAGCGCGATGAGGTCGCCCTTTGGATGATGTCGGTACGCGACGAGCGGCTGGCCGCGTATCAGCCGCGCGAGATTGGTCGCGACGATGGGCGCCTGGAGCACCGCGACCTGGGCCAGCTGGGGCAGCGGCGCGCCGTCCTGCTCGAAGAACGCGGCATCGCCGAACGAGAGCACGTCGTCGCGGCCGCCCGCACGGAACGACGCGTCGACGACGAGCCGCTTGTCCTTCGCCTGCGGCAGCGCGTCGAGCGCCGCGACGATCGGGTTCGTGCGCACGCCGCCTGCCCAGACGATCGTGTGGCCATCGAATCGCGCCCCGTCGCGCGTCCGAACGCTGCCCGCGGCGGCCTCCGCGACGAACGCTCCGAGGACGACGCGAACGCGCTGCTGCTCGAGGCGGCGCAGCGCGATGCGTGCGAGCCGCCCGTCCATCTGCGAGAGGAGGCGCTCGGAGCCGTCGACCAGCACGATCGACACGTCGCGCGTCAGGTCGAACTGCGGGTACATCGGGCGCAGCGTGTGGTCCATCAGGTCGCGCAGAGAAGACGCGAGCTCCACGCCCACCGGGCCGCCCCCGACGATGACGAAGGTGAGGAGCGCGAGCCGCCGCGCCGCGTCCGGCTCGCTCGCCGCGCGCTCGAAGCTCTCGAGCACGCGGCGGCGCACGGCCCTGGCGTCGACGAGATCCTTCATCGGCAGCGCGTGCTCCTCGACCCCCGGGATGGCGTAGGTGTTCGTGACGCTGCCGGGCACGACGACCACGTGGTCGTACGCGAGCGGGCCGTCGGCGGTGAGCACGGAGCGGCGCTCGAGGTCGATCGCGTCGGCGGCGGTCTGCAGGAAACGGAAGCCCGCGTGCGCGGTCGCCTGGCGGATCGGAAAGGCCACCGCGTGCGGGGGAAGCTCTCCCGTGGCGACCTGATACAGCAGCGGGGTGAAGAGGTGGAAGTTGTTGCGGTCGATCACCGTGACGTCCGCCTCACCCGGGCGAAGCGCTCGCTCGAGGCGGCGGACCAGATGCAGCCCGGCGAAGCCGCCGCCGACGATGACGATGCGCGCCGGGCTCAATTCGCCCTGCCCGCCAGCGCCTCCACACGCGCGAGCTCGGCCAGATACGCGCGCGTGATGGGATCCGCCTCGTCGATGCCGCTCGCGCGCTCCAGGCGCACGCGCGCCGCGCCGAGGTTGCCGGCGCGGAGCTGCGCGAAGCCCGCGTCGGCCAGATAGCCGGCGTCGCCGGGCCGCAGGCTCGCGGCGCGCTCCAGCGCGCGCACCGCCTCGTTCGTGCGCTCGCCCATCAGCAGCGCGACGCCGAGCTCGTGCAGCGCGTCCGGCTGCTCCGGCCAGAGCTCCAACACGCGCCGGAACGCGCGCTCAGCGGCGTCGGGATCGCCCGTGCGCCTCGCGACGAGACCGGCTCCGAAGTGCGCTTCCCACAGGTCGGGCTCGGCCGCCAGCACGCGCTCGAAGACGGCGCGAACGCCGGGCAGAGGCGCTTCGTCGCTCGCGACCGCCGCGCGGCCCGCCGCTTCGAGCTCGCGCTCGAGCTCCGGCCGTCGGATCCCGAGGAGCAGGCGCCGCGCGTGCGCCGCGGCCTCACCCGAGGCGTCGTCGCGCAGGAGCGCGTCCAGTTCGGCCGCCGCGGCGGCGCGATCGTCGGTCGACACGAGGGCGCGCGCGAGGCCCAGCCGCGTCGCGGCCGGAGCGCCGCGCGCCAGCGCCTCTCGATAGAGTCGGATCGCGCCGCCGATATCACCGCGGCCATGCAGCAGCGTCGCGTACGCGGCGTAGGTCGTGCCGTCGGCGGTGCCGCTCGCGATCGCGCGCTCGAACGCGGCCGTCGCGTCTTCAAGGTCGCCCCGCTGCGCGGCGATGGCCCCGGCCAGTCCCTGCGCGCGCCCGTACTGGGCGCTGTCGGGGCCGATGCGGCGCAGGTGCGAGCCGGCCGGCCCGACCGCGTCGCTGGCGACGTAGAGCTCCGCGAGACGGACGAGATCGGCATCGGGAAGCGGGCGCAGCGAGTGCGAGTGCTCCAGCGCGACGATGGCGCCGCTCGCGTTGCCGGAGGCGGCGCGCAGCTCGCCCAGCAGGTATTGCGCTCGCCACGAGCGCGGGTCGATCTCGACGAGGCGTTCGAGAGCGTCGAGATGCGGAGCGAGGTCGCCCTGTTCGAGCGACTCGGCGGCGCGCACGAGCAGGCGTTCCAGCGCCGCGGCGCACATGGGATCCGACTCGACGGCGGCCAGGTACCTCTGCCGGGCGCGCTCACCGGCCTCGTCGGCCCGCTCGGGTGACGCCTCGCGCAGGACCGTCTCGTTGATCTCCTCGTCCATTCCCTCGAGGAGCGCCGCGTACGCCGGTTCGTTCGCGGCCGGCAGGGCCTCGGGATCCCCGCCCAGCTCCAGGCCGAGCGACGCCGCGAGCCAGCTCGCGAGCTGCGGCTCGGCGCTCGCGAGCTCGCCAACGGGGAGCGGGATCCGTTCGCGCCCGACCCTCGCGCCCGCTGAGTCGACCAGCTCGACGGCGAGGCCGCGCGCGGCGCCGTCCCCCTCGTACGTTCCGACGAGAGCGTGCGTGGCGCCGAGGGAGCTCGCGTAGCTCGCGGCCAGCTTGCCGTCCGGGGTCGAACCGAGGACGAGGTAGCCGGGCTGCTCGCGCTCCTCCGGCACCGCGACGAGGAAGACCGGTCGCAGCTCGAGCGCGGATTCGCCGGCCAGCCGATCCACGAGCCGCCGCGCGATCCCGCGTGCCCACGCTCCCGTGCGTGGATCGGCCGCGCGCGATCCGAACGGCACGACCGCCACCACGGGCCGCGCCGCGGTCATTCCCAGTCCGGCTGGACGCGATGGCGGCCGAGCTCGATAACAGGCCGCGTGCCCCGGGCGATCCTGGCTTCCGCGGCCGCGGCCCGGCCGTCGATCTTCACCGAGCCGGCCTTCACGAGGTTGCGCGCCTCCGCCTTGTTCCGCACGAGCCCGAGCGCGACCAGGAGCTCGCCGATCGCGACGTCGGCGCCGTCGAGGTTGACCGGCCGGCTCGTTGTCTGGCTCGCCCCGGACTTGTCGCGGAACTGCTTCACGAACGCTTCGGCGGCCGCCTCGGCCGCCTCGGCCGAATGCAGCTCGGTCACGATCCGCCGCGCCAACCGCTCCTTCGCGTCGCGCGGCTTCAGCTCACCGGAGCGCAGCGCATCCAGTGTCGCCCGCACTTCCGGCATGGGCATCTCTGTCGCCCACTCGAACCAGTGCGGCATGAGGTCGTCGTGGATCGACATCACCTTGCCGAAGACCTCGTTCGGCGCGTCGGTCAGCCACACGCCGGTCGCCGGCTTGGATTTGCTCATCTTCAGGCCATCCAGTCCCTCGAGCAGCTGAGTGATGAAGACGTTCTGCGGCCGCTGCCCGACCTGCTCCTGCAGCTGCCGGCCGCCGAGCACGTTGAAGAGCTGGTCCGTCCCGCCGACCTCGACGTCGGCCTCGATGGCGACTGAGTCGTGCGCCTGGAGCAATGGGTACAGGATGTCCTTGACCGGGATCGCCGTGCCCGCGGTCTGGCGCGTTCGGAACTCCTCGCGCGCGAGCAGCTGCTGCACCGTGAACCGGGAGGCGAGCTCGATGACCTCGCGCAGACCGAACTTCCCGAACCACTCCGACTGCATGACGATGCGCGTGTTCTCGCGGGGGACGATGAGGTGGAACTGGTCCAGGTACGTCTTCGCGTTCGCGAGCACGGCCTCGTGGGTCATCATTGGCCGCGTCTCGTCACGGTCGGTCGGGTCGCCGATCTGCGTCGTCCAGTCGCCGACGATGATGACGATCTCGTGGCCCCACTCGGCGAAGGTTCGCAGCTTGCGCAGCGGCACCGCGTGGCCGATGTGCAGGTTCGGGCGCGTCGGATCGAAGCCCTGCTTGATGCGCAGGCGCCGTTCGCCCGAGCGCAGTAGTCGAACGAGGTCGTCGCGGACGATGACGTCGGCGACGCCGCGCGTGAGGAACTCGTCGAGCTGCCGCTCGGATGGCTTGGTGGGCACGATTCGTAGTCTAGAATTCGGTCATCAAGCGTCCTTCCACCACGCGGGACCATGCCCTTCGGCGCGGCCCGTATCGGCCGAAGCGTGACAGGAACGGCGGCATCGTCGGCCGCCTGCGCCTCCTCCCGCCCGTGGTGCTCGCGCTCCTGATCGCCCTTCTGGCGATTCCCGTCGTCGGCGCGATTACCGCGTTCGCCTTCTTCACCGGCGATCTGCCCTCGGTCCAGGAGTTCGCGCGTGACCCCCTCGCTCAGAGCACGCGGGTGTTCGACCGCGACGGCAAGGAGCTGCTCTACCAGTTCTCCGTCGAGAACCGGGAGATCATCACGCTCGATCAGGTGCCGCAGCAGCTCATCGACGCGACGATCGCCGCCGAGGACAAGACCTTCTTCAGCAACCCCGGCGTGGACCTCGCCGGGGTCGCGCGCGCGTTCTACTCGGAGCTGACCCGCCAGCCGACGCGCGTCGGCGGGTCGACGATCACGCAGCAACTCGTGAAGCAGCGCGTCGTCGGCGGAGACGTGAGCTACATCCGGAAGATCCGCGAGGTCATCCTCTCGATCGAGGTCACCCGGACGTACTCGAAGAAGGAGATCCTCGAGCTCTACTTCAACCAGATCTTCTACGGGAACCAGGCCTACGGCGTGAAGGCCGCGACGAAGGCGTACTTCGGCAAGACCGACCTCAAGACCCTGACGCTGGCCGAGTCAGCGCTGCTGGCGGGCCTCCCGCAGGGGCCATCGGTGCTCGACCCGACGCAGGTCGACAACCTCGACCGCGCGAAGGAGCGCCGCGCCTACGTGCTCGAGCAGATGGTGGACACAGGCGCGATCACGAAGGAGCAGGAGGCTTCCGCGAACGCGGAGCCGATCAAGACGAGCGGAGTCGCCGTCGCGACCATCACCGCGCCGCACTTCGTGTTCCAGGTGCGCAATCAGCTCACCTCGATCCTCGGCGGCGACGAGTCCGCGGTCACGCGAGGCGGCTTCAAAGTGATCACCTCGCTCGACATGCGTCTTCAAGCCGCCGCCGAGCGGAACGTGCGGGAGCACGTCGAGGACCTGCACCGCAGCAACGTCTGGAACGCCGCGCTGGTCTCGCTGGACGCGCGCAGCGGCGAGATCCTGGCGTACGTCGGCTCGGTCGACTTCCAGAACCGCGACGACCCACGGGTCCAGGGGCAGTTCGACGTGGCCGGCATCGGCGTCCGCCAGCCGGGCTCGGCCTTCAAGATGTTCAACTACCTCACCGCGCTCAAGAAGGGGGCCACCGCGGCGACCGTCGTCGTGGACGCGCGCACCGACTTCGGCGGCGCCGACCCGGGATCCTTCAGGAGCTGCGGCTATTGCCCGGAGAACGCCGACCTCCAGTACCACGGGCCGATCACGATGCGACAGGCGATCCGCGAATCACGCAACGTCCCCGCGGTGAAGTTCCTCCAGCAGTATTCGGGGATCGAGGACACGATCCAGACCGCGAAAGATCTCGGCATCACGACCGAGATCGATCCGGCGAAGGTGGGGCTGTCGCTGACGCTCGGCTCCAAAGAGGTGAAGCTCGTCGACATGGCGAGCGCCTACGGCGTCGTCGCCAACCTAGGTGTCCGGGTCACGCCGACGTACATCCTCCGCGTGGAAGATCCGAAGGGGCGCGTCGTCTGGGAGCACAAGGACTACGAGCAGAAGCGCGTCGTCGACGAGGCAACTGCGTACGTCATGGTCGACATCCTCAAGGACACGACGAGTCCCAGCGGGAGCTTCGTGTTCAGTGGGTTCACGAACATCGGCCGTCCAGCCATGCTCAAGACCGGAACGACCGACAACCTGAAGGACGTGTACGCCGTGGGCGGGACACCGACCCTCCTGACCGGCGTGTGGATGGGCAACAGCAACAGCGAGGTCATGAGCTCGCGCGACTTCTCGAGCGCGATCGGTCCGGGTCAGCTCTGGCGCGACTACATGAAGGAGATCCTCCAGGATTTCCCGGCGACGGACTGGAAGCGGCCGGCCAACATCGTGAACGGGAACGTCGTCGTCTCGCCGGGTATCTTCGGTGGATACGGCTCCGGCCTGTTGCCGACGAGCCTCACCCCGTTCGCGAAGAGCGAGATCTTCGTCAGGGGCACCGAGCCGCGCAAGCCCGACGACTGGTTCACGCAGGGTTGCCCGTCACAGGACGGCTCGCAGAGCGTCGCGATGCAGATCAAGGAGGGTGGGCCCGCCTCGTGGAAGCGCTACACGGACCTGTGGATCTCGCAGGCGCAGAAGGGCTCGCACACGTACGGCCGGTACGCCTGGAACCTGCGCACCACGGATCCGTGTCCGAGCTTCAGCCCGAGCCCGTCGCCGCGGCCACCGTCCGCGACGCCGCCGCGGCCATCCGGCTCCGGCTCGCCGCTGCCGTCGGGCTCCGCTGGTCCGCCCGGTCCGCCGGGCCCACCCGGCCCGCCGGTCACGCCGACGCCCACGCCGACTCCGATACTCCCGCTGCCGACGCTGCCAGGACCGCCGAGGGGACCGCCCTAGAGCGTGACGATCGTCGCGCCGTCTCCGCCCTCGGCGCGGCTCGCCTCGGCGTGCGAGCGCACCAGCGGATGCGACGCCAGCGCCTCGCGCACCGCGGCACGGAGCGCGCCAGTGCCCTTGCCGTGCACGACGCGCACGCGCTCGTATCCCGCGACCGCCGCGTCGTTCAGGTAGCGGTCGAGCACCTCGAGCGCCTCCTCGGCCCGCGCGCCGCGGAGATCGAGCTGGAGCGGGACGCTGGCGGCCGAGCCGCGGATCGACGTCCCCGTCGAATGGATCGTCACGCGGGTGGAACGGATCGGCTCGGTGGCGGCCGGCGCCGGGCGCAGGCTCTCGCGCGGCACGCGCAGCCGGAGCGCGCCGGAGGCGACCTCGGCGATGCCCTTGTCGTCCACGGACACGAGCGTGCCCGGCTCGCTCACGCCCTCGACGTACACACGCTCCCCCACCTCGAGCGGGCGCGACTCGATCGGCGCGGCCGGCGCGGCGGCCTGCGCACGCGCGGCCTCCGCGGCGGCGAGCGCCGTCCGGGCGTCCTCGACGAGGTTGCGGTTCGCCGCGCGGTCCTGCGCCTCCTCCGCGAAGCGCAGCGCGCGTCGCGTCTGGAGCAGGAGCTCGTCGGCCTCGCGGCGCGCCCGCAGCAGCACCTGCCGGGACTCTTCCCGCACGCGGTCCGCCTCCGCTTCCGCGCGGCGGGTCGCCTGCGACGCGTCGGCCGCGGCAACCCGCGCCTCCTCCAACGAGGAGGCGAGCTCGGTGCGCTGGCGCTCGGCCTCGCGCAGCGTCCGTTCGAGCGAGCGGTGCAGCTCGGACAGATGCGTCTCGGCCTTCGACAGGACCTCGCGCTCGAGGCCCAGGCGCGACGCGATCGCGAACGCGTTCGAGGCTCCGGGTAGCCCGACGTGCACGCGGTACGTCGGGCGCAGCGTCTCGGCATCGAACTCGACGCTCGCGTTCCGGACGCCGGGGGTGTTGAGCGCGAACGCCTTGAGCTCTGGGTAGTGGGTCGTCGCGGCCACGAGCACGCCACGCTCCAGGAGCGTCTCGAGCACGGCCATCGCGAGCGCCGCGCCCTCGTCGGGATCGGTACCGGCGCCGATCTCGTCGAGCAGCGCGAGGTCGCCCCGCTGCGCCTCCGCGAGGGTCGCGACGACGTTGCGCAGATGCGACGAGAACGTGGACAGCGATTGCGCGATCGACTGCTCGTCTCCGATGTCGGCGAACACGCGCGGCACGACGGGCAGCGCCGTCCCGCGCGCGGACGGGACCGCCAGGCCGCTCTGGGCCATCAGGATCAGCAGTCCGATCGTCTTCAGCGTCACCGTCTTGCCACCGGTGTTCGGCCCGGTGATGACGAGCGCGCGGAAGTCGGTGCCGAGCCGCACGTCGATCGGCACGACGTCGCCCCCGCGTTCCATCAGCAGCGGATGCCGGGCGGCGATGAGGTCGATCTGCCCACTCGCGTTCAACTTCGGGCGCTCCGCCTGCTCGGCCTCCGCGAGGCTCGCCTTCGCGAGCGCGAGGTCGAGCGCGGCGAGCGCGTTCAGGACGGCCTGCAGCTCCTCGGCGGCATGCTCGGCCTGGCGTGAGAGGCCGTCCAGGATGTGCTGGACCTCGCGCTGCTCGGCGAGCTCCGCCTCGCGCACGCGGTTGTTCGCCTCGAGGATCTCGAGCGGCTCGATGAACACCGTCGCGCCGCTCGCCGATTGGTCGTGCACGATCCCCTTCACCGCCGAGCGGTGCTCGCTCTTCACCGGTACGACGTAGCGGCCGCCGCGCTGGGTCACGATCGACTCCTGGAGGAACCGCCCCAGGTCGGAGCGCAGGAGCCCGTCGAGGCGCCGCTGGAGGCCCGACTGCGCGCTACGCAGCTCGGCGCGCGCCGCCGACAGGGCGGCGCTCGCGCGATCGAGGACCTCGGCATTCGGCGAGATCGCGTGCTCGATCGCGGCGGCGACCGCGACGGGTGGGCGCGCGAAGCGCGTCTTCGCCGCGAGCGGCGGATACGGGCGCACGTCGGCGAAGAGGTGCTCCGCCGCGCGGACCGTCATGGCGAGGCTCTGGAGCTGCTCCGGGTCAAGGATCCCGCCGAGCGTCGCGCGCCGGACGGCGTCGCGGATGTCGCGCGCGCCACCGAGCCCGGCCGATGGCGTCGCTCGAATGAGCTCGCGCGCGGCCTGGGTCTCGTCCTGGAGCCGCTCGGCATCGGCCAGCTTGTTCGCCGGCACGAGCTCCAGGGCGAGCTCGCGGCCGGGCGCGAACCCGGTGCGCTCGGCGAGCAGTCCGCGGACCGTGGTGAACTCGAGCGTGCCCAGGGCCTTCGCGTCCATCAGCGGGAGACCCCCGGGGAGCCCGCGATGATGAAGCGCCAGAGCTCGTGCGCCGTCGCGCCCTCCGACAGGCCGATGCGCTTCGTCCGTCGCAACGCGCCCACCGGCACGCGGGGCGCATCGCGTATGGAGAGCGCCGAGCCGCGCACGAGATCGAGCCCGGTATCGAGCCGCGTGATCCCGAGGGCTCGGCACAGCAAGCCGGGGCCGGCCAGGCGTCGCGGATCGGCGCCGACGCCCTCGAGCGGCTCGGCTCCTCGAAGAAGGACCGCGCCGGCGACGCCGGTCCGCTCGGTCGCGACGTTCATGCAGTCCCACACCCCGTGCGAGAGATAGACGTACGAGTGCCCCGCCGGGCCGAACATCGGCGCGGTGCGCGCGGTCATGCCGCGATACGCGTGCGACGCCGGATCACGCGAGCCAAGGTACGCCTCGACCTCGACGAGCCGCACCGCGCGCTGCCCCTCCGGCGTCTCGTGGACCAGGACCTTCCCGAGGAGATCGCGGGCGACGGTCAGCGTTGGGCGAGCGTAGAAGCTCCGCGGGAGGCGCGGGCCTAGCCGCGTACGGTCGCTCCGAGCTTGTGCAGGAGGCGCCCCTCGATCCGTTTCATCGCCTTCTCCACATCGGCCTCCGACAGAGTCGCGTCCGGCGAGCGCAGCACAACCCGAACGGCGAACGACTTCTTGCCGTCGCCGATCTGGGGCCCGCGGTACAGGTCGAGCAGCGACACCGACTCCACCAGACCCTTCGCCGCCTCGCGGATCTCCGCCGCCGCGTCGCCGTAGGCCACCTTCTCGTCGACCACGAAGGCGACGTCGCGCAGCGCGCTCGGGAAGCGCGGGGGGAGCTTCGCGGTGCGCGGCTCGACGACCGCCATGAGCGAGACCAGGTCGACCTCGCCGAGGAACGTCTTGGCCGGCAGGTCCCACATCTGGGCGACGCGTGGATCGAGCTGCCCGATCGTTATCGCGGGACGACCGTCGTGCAGGCGGGTGCTCGACGTGCCGGGATGCAGCCCCGGTGCCGCCACGGCCGGTCCGGAGAACATCGTCGCGCCCACGCCGTCGGCCATCGCGCGCAGGATGCCCTTGACGTCCCAGCGATCCCAGTCCCGCGGCTTGGTCAGCCACGTCTGCTCGTCGGCACGGCCCGCGAGCAGCACCTCGATCGTCCAGCGCTCCTCGGGCAGGTCGTTCGGTCGCGGCAGGTAGACCGGGGCGATCTCGAAGATGGCCACGCCGTCACGGTGCCGCAGGTTGCGCGCGGCGGTGTCCAGGATGCTGGGGCGCAGCGTCGTCCGCATGACCGACTGCGCCACGGTCGTGGGATTGGAGATACGCAGCGGCTCGGGCGCGATCTCCTCGTGTCGCCCGGGCGCAGCGCCTTCACCCGCGTCCGCCATGAGGCGATCCAGCCAGGTGGGGTCGATCGCCGCGTACGAGATCGTCTCCTGCAGGCCGAAGCCGATGAGGAGGTCACGGACGCGCTCGCGGAACGCCTCGAGCGGGTGCGCCTCGTGGAGCGAGAGGGTTCCGCTCGGGATGCGCGTGGGGATGCGGTCGTAGCCGACGATCCGCGCGACCTCTTCGACGACATCCTCGGCGATGGCGATGTCCATGCGCAGCGCCGGCGGCGTCACGACGAGCGTGTCGCCGTCGTCGGCCGTCGTGAAGCCGAGCCGCCCCAGCGCGTCGATCGTCTCCTCCCGCGACACCTCCATCCCGACCACGCGCGTGACATCGCTGAAGCGCAGCCGGACGTTCGGCGTCGTGCGCGGCGCCGGATACACGTCGGTCGATCCGACCAGGCGCGCGCCGGCGTGCTCGCGGAGCAGGCGCACCGCACGGCCGAGCGCCAGCGGGACGAGGTTCGGGCTCAGCCCCAGGCCGAACCGGCGGGCGGCTGCGCTGCCGCTCGATCCCTGAAGGCCGTGCGCGTCGGCCGTGCGCCGCACGCCGAGCGGCTCGAAGGATGCGCATTCGAGCGCCACGGTCGTCGTTGCGTCGCGGACCTCGGAATCCTCGCCGCCGAGGATGCCGGCGATGCCCAGTACCCGCTCCTCGTCCGCGATCACCAGGTCGCTCGGACGGAGGAGCCGCTCGACGTCGTCCAGCGTCCGGATGCGCTCGCCCCGCGTGGCTCGGCGCGCGACGAGCGCGCGGCCGGCGAGCCGCGTGGCGTCGTACGCGTGCAGCGGCTGGCCGAGCTCGAGCATCACGTAGTTCGTCACGTCGACGACGTTGTTGATGGGCCGCATGCCCGCCGCGCGCAGCCGTTCCTGCATCCAACTGGGTGACGGCGCGACGCGGACATCCTCGAGGTACGCCGCCGCGAAGCGCGGGCACCCCGCGGGGTCATCGATGCGTACGCTCAGCAGCTTCGGATCGACGGGCTTGCCGAGCGCGTCGCGCTCCAGATCGCGAAGAGAGGTGCGCAGGAGCGCCGCACCCTCACGCGCGACGCCGACGATCGAGAGAAGGTCGGGCCGGTTGGGCGCGACCTCCACCGCGAGGATCGTCTCGCCCAGTACGTCGGCGAGCCTCGCGCCCACCGGCAGGGCCGCGTCGAGGATGAGGATGCCGTCGTGGTCCTCGCCGAGGCCCAGCTCGCGCTCGGAGAGCACCATCCCCGCGCTGACGATGCCGCGCATCTTCTTCGGTTCGAGCACGCTGGTGGTCCCATCCGCCTGGCGGATGGTGGCGCCGGTCTCCGCGTACGGCACGATCGCGCCGACCGCGAGGTTGGGCGCGCCGGTGACGACGGTGCTGCGCCTGCCGTCGCCGTACTCGACGCCGGCGAGCAGGAGCTTGTCGGCGTCGGGATGCTTCTCGAGCGACGCGATGCGCCCGACCCAGACGCGGTCCCACTGCCCGGCGCGCTCGACGTGGTCGACCTCGGTGCCGGACATGTGCAGACGCTCGGCCAGCTCGTCGATCCCGACGCTGATGTCGACGTACTCGCGCAGCCACGACACCGGCACGCGTAGCGACGGCACTAGATGGACTCCAGGTAGCGCAGGTCGTTCTGCTGGAAGAGCCGGATGTCCGGCGTTCCGGTGAGCAGCATCGCCAGCCGCTCGATGCCGCCGCCGAACGCGAAGCCCTGCGAGTGCGACGGGTCGTAGCCGACGCGCCGCAGCGCCTCGGGATGCACCATTCCGCAGCCCGCGGCCTCGATCCAGCCCGAGCCCGAGCACACCGCGCAGCGTCCGCCCTGCTTGGCCGTGCCCGTGCCTTCGCACACGAAGCAGTCGAAGGCGATCTCGGCCGATGGCTCGGTGAACGGGAAGTAATCCGGACGGAACCGCACCTTCCGCTCGCCGCCGAACAGCTGACGGGCGAACGAGTACAGGACGCCCTTCAAGTCGGCCATCGACAGCCGGTCGTCGATCGCGAGCCCTTCGTACTGGAAGAACACGCTCTCGTGCGTCGCATCCGTCGCCTCGAACCGGTAGCAGCGGCCGGGAACGACCACCCGCACCGGCGGCTGCCGCTTCTCCATGATCCGGATCTGCATCGGCGAGGTATGGGTGCGCAGGAGCATCGGCTGTGGCTCGCTGCCCCACCGGCCCGTCGCGACCGCGCCGCCCGTTCCGGTGCCGGCCATGGCGACGTTCACGCTCTGATCGATCCACAGCGTGTTGAACTTGTCGCGCGCGGGGTGATCGCGCGGGATGTTGAGAGCCTCGAAGTTGTAGTAGTCGAGCTCGACCTCGGGTCCCTCGACGGCCTCGAACCCCATTGTCGCGAAGATCCGCGTGACCTCGCGGATCGTGCGCGTGATCGGGTGCATCCGGCCGAGTCGCACCGGCCTTCCCGGCAGCGATAGATCCACCGAGGTGGACGCGAGCGACCGCTCCAGCGCGCCTGAGCGCAGCGCGCGCTCGCGCGCCGCGAGCGCTGAGGTGACGCGCTCGTTCGCGGCATTCCAGGCGGCGCCGAACGCCGGGCGCTCCGCCGCGGGAAGGGTCGTCAGCCGCTGGCGCGCCTTGGTGAGCTCTCCCTCGCGCCGCCCGACGTATCGGACGCGCAGAGCCTCGAGCGCGGTCTCATCGGGCGCCGCCGCGACCTCGCCGACAGCGCGATCCGCGAGCTCCTTCAGATCCATTGAGCGCTCATTCTGGCGGAGGCGGGTCTAGGAGGTGCCGGTCTCCGAGCGCAGCTTGTTCTCCTTGACCAGCTCGACGTAGTGGCGGAAGACCTTCGGATCGTTGACGGCCATGTCCGCCAGGATCTTGCGGTCGAGCTGGATGCCCGCGGCGCGCATCGCCGCCATGAGGCGGCTGTAGGAGACGCCGGCCTCGCGCGAGGCGGCGTTGATCCGCGCGATCCACAGCGCACGGAACTCGGCCTTGCGCGCGCGCCGGTCACGGTAGGCGTACGAGAGCGCGTGGAACGCGGCCTCGCGCGCCGGCCGGACGAGCTTGCGCTTCGCCCCGCGCCGTCCTTCGGCCTGCGAGAGGAGCTTCTTGTGCTTCTTGTGTGCGGCGACGCCGCGCTTCACCCGTGACATCTGTTCTCGACTCCTCCCTACTTCAGATTCGGAAGCATCTTGCGCACGAGCTGCTCGTCAGCTCGCGCCACGAGGCCCTTGCCGGCGTGCCGGCGCCTTCGCGACGGGCTCTTGTGCTGGTTGAGGTGACCCTTGAACGCCTTATTGCGGCTGATCTTGCCGGTGCCGGTCAGCTTGAACCGCTTCTTGGCGCCGCTGTGGCTCTTCTGCTTGGGCATGGCGTCTCCAGTCGCGGGCATGCGCCCGATAGCGAGGTGAAGGACAAGTCTACGGGAAGGTCAGGCCGGGCGGCGAGTGGGGACCGCCGCCGCGGGTACCGGAGCGGCGGGCGCGGGCTTCGCGGCTGCCGGCGCCTGGAGCTGATCCTTCCGCACCGGGTTCATGACCATGATCATCTGGCGCCCCTCGAGCAGCGGCGGCCGCTCTATGACGCCGTGCTCCTTGAGCCGGTCGCCCACCGCCAGAAGGAGGGTGCGCCCGCGATCGGGATGCGCGAGCTCGCGCCCGCGGAATCGAACGGTCACTTTGAGCTTGTCGCCCTCATCCAGAAAACGCGCGGCGGCCTTGACCTTCGTCTCGATGTCGTGATCGTCGATCTTGGGCGCCATCCGGATCTCCTTCCAGACGACGGCCTTCTGCTTCTTCTTGGCTTCCTTGAGCTTCTGCTGCTCGTCGAAGCGATACTTCCCGTGGTCGCCGATCCGCGCGACGGGCGGCTGCGCGTTCGGGGCGATCTCCATCAGGTCGTAGCCCTCGCTCTGCGCGAGCGCGAGCGCACGCGGTGTGGGGACCACGCCAAGCTGCTGCCCGTCCGCGCCGATCAGGCGGACGGTGGGGACACGGATCTGATCGTTGACCCGGAGCTCCGCTATCGGCGCGGCTCCCTGCGTGTGTTGCTCAGAAAGGCTCCGGGGCGAAGAAGTGCTTCAAGTGGAAAGAAAGTCTAGCAGCGGCCATGCCAAGCCGTGCGATCACCGTGCAAGCAGGGTCTCCAGGCGGGCCTTGGTCGCGGGCCACTCCTCGACGATGACCGAGAAGACGACCGACGTCCGGTACGTCCCGTCCGGCCGGATGCGTTCGTTCCGCACCTCAGCCTCCTTGACCGCCCCGATCCGGGCGATCGCGGCCTGGGAGCGCTCGTTCCGGATGTCGGTCTGGAGCCACACCCGGATCGCCCCGAGGGTCTCGAACGCGTGGCCCAGGAGCAGGTGCTTGGCCTCGGTGTTGATCGCGGTACGCCGCGCGCCCAGGCCGTAGAGCGTGTAGCCGATCTCGAGCGAGCGCTTCTCGGGGTCGATGTGCGCGAAGCGGGTCGTGCCGACGAGCTCTCCGCCCGACCGCCGGATGACCGCGAAGGGCAGCTGCGTGCCCACGATCGCCTGGTCCAGCGTCTCCCGGATGTAGCCCGCGTAGCCCTCGACGCCCCGCGGCCGTCCGGCGAGGAATCGCCAGATGTCGTCCTCGTCCGCCGCGCGGCAGAGCGCCTCGGCGTGCTCCATCCGCAGCGGCTCCAGGCGGACGTGAGAGCCCTCGAGCGTGACCGGCCTGGGCGCGAACTCCGGTCCCGGACGTCCCCGGACCAGGGCCATCTTCACGTCGTCGATGAACCCGTCGTCCGTGCCCACGGCGTCCCGTTCGATGCCCTCCACGACGAAGCCCAGCGCCTTGTACATCCAGATGGCCCGATCGTTGTGCGCCACCACGCTCAGACCGATGCGATGGAGGTCGAGCTCTTCGAACAGGTAGCGGGTCAGCGCAGCGAGCGCGTCGCGGCCCAGCCGCCGTCCCCACAGCCGCGGCTCACCGATCCCGATGCCGACCTCGGCGCTCTTCCCCTTGGGGTGGAAGTCGCGGTAGTTCGCGAAGCCGATCGGGCGGCCGTCGCGCTCGATGACCCAGCACGCCGCCTCGCCCTGCCGCGACATCCGCTCGATCCAGGCGCGCGCGTTCGCCTCCTTGAAGCGGCCGGGCTTCCGCCCCCACTGGTAGTGCCGGAACTCCGGATCGCTTCCCCACCGCATCAGAAGCGCGCTGTCGGCGTCCGTCATCGGCCGGAGCGTGACGCGCTCGCCACGCAGCACGGGCACGCGCAGTGAACGCGGGTCGGGAACAGCGGAGGTCACGTTATCGACGCGGCGACCGTCTCCTCACGCCGGCCGGAGAAGTCCGCAGGCAGCGCGCGGCTGTCGCGCTCGGCGACAAGGCGTTCGATGAGCGTGTCGAGCGGCACGCCCTGCTCGCTGTCGCGAGATCCGCGGCGGCGGACGGACACGGTCCCCGCGCCCGCCTCCTTGTCCCCCACCACGAGCATGTAGTTCGCGCGGCGGCGCTGCGCCTCCTTGATGAGCGTGCGCATGTCGCCCGCCTCGAGGCGCACGCGGAACGCGCGCGCGCGCAGCGCCGTGGCGACCTGCTCCGCGTAACCCTGCGCCGACTCGCGCACCGGGATCACCGCGACCTGCTCCCACGAGAGCCAGAGCGGGAAGTTCCCGGCGAAGTGCTCGATGAGTCCGCCCACGAATCGCTCGAGGCTGCCGAAGAGCACGCGGTGGATCATCACCGCTCGCTCGCGCGCGCCCTCCCTGTTGACGAAGGTCACGTCGAAGCGCTCCGGCAGGTTGAGGTCGATCTGGATTGTCGGCCCCTGCCACTCGCGGCCGATCGCGTCCTTCATCTTGATATCGATCTTCGGCGCGTAGAACACGCCGCCGCCCTCGTCGATCTCGTACGGGACCTCGCGCACGCCGAGCGCCTCCCGCAGCGCCTGCTCGGCCTTGTCCCACATCTCGTCCGTGCCGAGGCGCTTCTCGGGGCGCGTCGAGAGATAGATGAGCGGGTCGGTGTAGCCGAACGTGTTCAGGAAATCGATCGCCAGATCGAAGACCCTGCCGATCTCCTGCTGCGCCTGCTCCCACGTGCAGAAGATGTGGCTGTCGTCCTGCGTGAAGCCGCGCACGCGCTGCATGCCGTGCAGCGTCCCGCCGCGCTCGTAGCGGTACACCGTCCCGAGCTCGCCGATGCGGAGCGGCAGCTCACGGTAGCTGTGGATCTTCGACTGATAGACCTTGATGTGGCCCGGGCAGTTCATGGGCTTGATCCAGAAGTTGTGCAGGCCTTCATCAAGCACGAGCGGGCCGTACATGTTCTCGCCGTACTTCTCGAGGTGACCCGAGCGCTGGTAGATCTTCTCGCTCGCGATGTGCGGCGTGTAGACGAGCGTGTAACCGCGCTCGTGATGGACGCGCCGCCACCACGCCTCCAGCTCCTCGCGCACGACCGAGAGGTTCGGTAGCCAGAGCACGAGCCCGGAGCCGAGCTCCTCGTCGATGCGGAAGAGCTCGAGGTCGCGCCCCAGGGTGCGGTGGTCGCGCCGCTCTATTTCGGACAACCTCGCCAGATACGCGTCGAGCTCGGCCTGGGTGGGCCAGACCGTGCCGTAGATGCGCTGCAGCTGCGGATTGCGCTCGTTGCCGCGCCAGTACGCTCCCGCGATCGACAGCAGCTTGAAGGCGCCCAGATCGCCCGTCCGCGCGACGTGCGGCCCGCGGCAGAGGTCGACGAAGCCGTCGTGGGTGTAGATGCCGACCGCGTTCTCGCCGACCGCCTCGTCGAGATGCTCGACCTGGTCGACCTTGTAGTCCTGGTGGCGCCCGGCGAAGAAGGCCTTCGCATCGGCGACGCTCATTTCGGAGCGCTCGAAGGGCACGTTCCGCTTGGCCATCTCGCGCATCCGCTCCTCGATGCGTCCGAGGTCCTCGGGGGTCAGCGGCTGCGGCAGGTCGAAGTCGTAGTAGAAGCCGTCCGCGATCGGCGGACCGAAGCCGAACTTCGCGCCGGGGAAGAGCTCCAGCACGGCCCCCGCCATGACGTGCGCCGTCGAATGGCGGAGCGCGTGCAGGGCATCCTCCGTCGTCCCCTTGGCCTGTCCGCGATCCGGCTTTCGTTGTTCCTTCGGCATCCGTGAAAACTAGCAGCGCGGGGCGCTGAGCAACTTTCGGGAATGGCCCCCGGACCGGCGCGAACGAAGGCGGGTCGGCGTCGTTCTAATCTTTGCATGATGTCCACGGCACTACGCCTCATCAAGTACCGCTGCATGCGGGCCGCGCACCAGCGGGCGCCCGAGGGACGGATCTCTGACTCGCTCACCGTTCACCAAGGCGAGTGGGCCTACTGCCCCTTCGACAGTCACGCGAAGGACCACGACTGGCGCGCGACGAGCGGCATCCCGATCGAGGAGCTCCGCCGCTTGAACCCGCCGGTCGACGTGCTCGCCAACGCCCACCCGGAGCCGGCGCCCGCGTCGTCGGCCAAGCCCGCATCGCCGGCGCGCGCGCGCCGCAAGGTCTAGCTCCCGATCGATCCCACTACCGAGATCGCGGCGCTCGCCGCCGCAGCCGCCGTCCTCGGGGCATACGCGACACTGGTCGAACCCAATCGCCTCGACCGGACCGTGCTCCGGCATGCCTCACCGCTCATCGACGCCCCCGCGCGGCTGCTGCTCCTCACCGATCTGCACCTGCACGGGCGGAGCGCGATCTCGTTCCGGCGTTTGGCGCGCGCGGCCGGCTGGGCGCGCGACTTCGGCGTCGTGGCTGTGCTGCTCGGCGGCGACATCATCGAGCTCGACGATGAGGCGGACGTCGTCGCGCGGCGACTGCGGGAGCTCTTCGGTGAGTTGCCCCTGGTCGGCGTGCTCGGCAATCACGAGAGGGAGGAGGCGAAGTGGCCGCTGACCCTCGGGATGCGTCCGCACGTCAACGACGTCGGCGTGATCCGCGAGGCCTTCGACCGCGCTTCGATCGAGACCATCGACGATCGCGCGACGACCATCGCGGGGCTGCGGGTCGCCGGCCTGACCTGGCGCCGGCGGCCCGGACCCACCGACGACGGGCGCCGTTTGGTCGGCGAGGGCGATCCCTGGCCCCTCGTGCTCACCCACTCGCCGGACCAGCTCGTCGGTCTCGACCCTGCGCGCGTCGGTCTCGCGCTCTGCGGTCACACCCACGGCGGCCAGGTCCGCCTGCCGCTCCTCGGCACGCCGATCACGCACACGCGCACGAGGCTCGCGCGCGCTTCGGGCCTGACGAGGGTTGCCGGCGTCCAGACATTCATCTCGCGAGGGTTCGGACAGACCATTCCGCTCCGGTTCGCTTCACCGCCGGAGGCCGTGCTGCTCGAGCTGCTTCCCGCGCCGACCCCCTAGCACCGCGCGGCGGCCGACGCGGCGCGCGACGTCTCAGTCGCGGTGGTCGTGGCTCGGCACGTCCAGGTGCTTGTGCGGAGGCGAATCGTGTTCGTGCGGGCGCCCGATCCAGCCGAGCCGCTGCCACAGGTACAGGAACAGCGTGATGAGGAGCAGGACCGCCGCCACGACCATGACGACTTCGAGGGCGGCCATGTCCTATCGACCCGTGCCGGCCGTCAGCGGCGCGGTCCCAAGGAACGGCAGTGGCGTGTTTGGGGTGAGGTACTGCGGGAGCTGGCCGTTCCACTTCTGGATGGCCTGCAGCTGCAGGTACTCGGGCGTCAACGTGGTCGCCTGCGCCTTCTGCGCGTTCGCCTGGCCCTGGGCGACGATGAGCGCGGTCTCGGCCTCCGTCTTCGCCTTGTCCTGGAGCTGCTTCGCCTGCAGATTCTGCTGATTAGCGACCTGAGTCGCGAGGATCGCGTCGTTGAATTCCTTGGGGAACTCGTAGTTCGGGATCGTGAACTCGTCGACCACGATGAAGTACGGCGTCAGCTTGTCCTTCAGGACTCCCTTCGCCCGGTTCGCGACCTCCTCACGCTTCTGGATCAGCTCGAGGCCGGCGTACTGCGCGGTGACGTCCTTGAACGCCTGCTGGATCTGCTGGTCGATGATGCGGTCCTTGTAGTTCGCGCCGATGTTCTGGAGGATGAGCGGCGCCTTCGCCGCCTCGATGTGGAAGTTGATCGTGATGGTCGAGCGGATGGTCACCCCGTCCTTCGACGCCGCGCTCGAATCCACCTGCTCCTTCTGGATGCGCGTGTCGAAGATGACCACGTCGTCGCGGAACGGGACCTTGGTGTGGATCCCGGGGTCGAAGACATCGGGGTGGCTCGTGTCGATCGCGCCGAAGTGCTTGACGATGCCCACCTCGCCGACGCCGACCTGGGTGAAGGAGCCGAAGACCGCCAGGAGGAGCACGAGCACCCCGGCGATCCCAAGCACGCCGACGCCGATCGCGGGGCCCGCGCGCCCGGAGCTGTTCCGCTGTGCCATCGTCGCCTTCCTCCCCTACGCGAGCAGCGCGAGACCTGATGACGATATCGCTAGGGACCGTCTCATCGTGAAACGCGAGCGGCGAGACGGCGCCGTCCGGACGGCATTGCCGACGTGACCACTTATGGTCATGATATGGGCATGAAAGAAGTCGGCGTCGCCGAGCTCAAGGCGCGCCTGAGCGAATACCTGCGCGCGGTCCGCCGAGGCGAGACGATCGCCGTGCTGGATCGACAGACCCCCGTCGCGCGCATCGTGCCCGTCCGCGGATCGGCCACGCTCCGCGTCCGCAAGCCCGCTCGTGGGACACCACGGCCAAATCGCGTCCCTCTCCCGAAGCCCGCGAAGACCCGCGTCGACATCGTCGGCGTCCTGATGGAGGAACGGCAGGCGCAACGCTGATCGCATACGTCGATGCGTCGGTGCTGCTGCGTGTTGCACTCGGCCAGCCGGACGCCTTGCCCGAGTGGCGGCAGATCGAAAGAGGCATCGCAAGCGCTCTCGTGACCACTGAAGGCCTTCGGACGCTGGACCGCCTCCGCCTGCGCGGCGGTCTATCGGATGCCGAGGTCGCGAGCCGGCGCGCGACGATCCTCGCGCTCATCGCATCGCTCGAGCTCGTGGATGTCGATTCGGCGATCCTCGATCGCGCGGCTCAGCCGATGCCAACGGAGCTCGGCACGCTCGACGCGATCCACTTGGCCACGGCACTCCTCTGGAAGGAGATGACGCGAGCCGATCTCGTGATGGCGACGCACGACGAGGCGCTCGGACTCGGGGCACGCGCGCATGGACTGTCAGTCGTCGGGGTTGGCCCAGCCTGACCGAGCTCAACTCGGGCACTACGCTCAGAACCGTGAGCGATCGGGCGGCGGCGCTCGCCGATGAATTTCAGGCGCGCTTCGTCACGTTCGACCAGCTGCTGTTGTCGCTGACCGCCGCACAGTGGGCTCTGCCCTGCGGCGGCGAGGGCTGGCCAGTCGGGTACGTGGCTCACCATGTCGCTCAGGGCATCGTCCAACCGCGCGGCTGGATCGAGCAGGTCCTCGTCGGCGAGGAGCCATTTGCGTTTGACTGGGAGGTCACGCACGAGCTCAACCGTCGTCGGAGCGCACGGCTCGGCCTGCCGCCACGAGACGAGACGCTGCGCTTCCTCACGGTGACCGCTGAATACTTCGCCGCGCTCGTGCGATCGCTCTCCGTGGAGCAGCTCGACCGGATCGGATTCGCCCATGGTGACGCCCGGCGCGACATCGCCTGGGTCGTGCGGCTGGTCATGCGCCACTTAGACGAGCATCGCGCGGGGATCCTTGGCGCGATCGCCGGTGGGGGTCAACGTGGGGGTCAGTAGCCGCTCGATCGCGCGAGCGGACAGAAACGGCGGAGTTTCTTCCTCGCTCAGTTGCCCACCGCTGGGTCGGGCATGAACTCACGGACCTCTTGAGCGCAGCGGCAGGCGGTGGCGATCTTCGCGGCCCACTCCTGGGCTGCCTCTCGGGAGGGCAAGTCGAGGACTGTGAACCCTCCGTTGAACTCCCTGGTCTGCGGGTACGTGCCGGCAGTGATCGTCCCGTTAGTCGCGACCATGACGGGATCCACGTCCTCGGCCAGCCCGCCGCCGAACACCCACACGCCTGCGTCCATGGCCTCCTGCGCCACCGCGTGAGCAGCCTTCCCTACGGCCGGCAACTCCTCATGCGGGATGTGATCCATCGCGCCGCTGGGGAAAGAAATCAGGTATCGCGTCATCTCGTGACTCCTTTCTCGGCGGCGCGACTTTCCGGGGGTCTGGGGAGGTCGCTCATTAGCGCGCGGCTTCGTGTGTATGGACGTTTTCGTTGTTGCCGGAAGCCCGGCAAATCCGATGCTAACGACACGGATCGCGTCCAGCGCGTGGACGTTTTCGCTGTCGGGTGTCCAAGCTGGTCCGCCGGTGTGCGTCCGGCGGTGAGAACTACTTCGCTTCTTGTAGGGCGCTTGGCGGAGGTCGCTGCCGGCGACCTTCTTCACACCCGCTAGTGACTTCGGGTTCGAGTTTCGGGAGTCAGCCGTCCGCGCGGCCCAGAACCCAGACCTGCTCGCGCCCGTAGGCGGGTGGCCCGCGCTTGAAGTCGCCGTATTCGGCAACCACATCGAGGCCGACCAGCTCGAAGAGGAACCGCATCTCGCTCCGCAGAGACCAGCGCAGGGTGAGCTGCTCGGTGACGGTTCGAAGCACGTCGCCAGCTGCGTCGGTCTCGGTGAATGTCCACTCTTCGACGATGAGTTGGCGAGCCGGATCGGGCCCCTGCCCTCCGATCTCCCACGTGACGCGGTTTCCGGTCGTTGGATGAATGAGCTCGCCGCCTCGTATGGTCGCCTCGGCTCCCGGGACGACGAGATCGAGCCGTGGATCGAACAGGTCGAGGACGAGCCGCCCGTTCCGACGGAGATGGGTCCGCAGGGCCGTCAGCGCCTCCCGCTGTGTGGCGGACGTGAGCATGAACTGGAAGACCCGTCCGGGCGTCACGATGAGCGCGAAATCTCGTCCGAGATCGAGGGTCCTCATGTCTGCTCGATGGAACGAGAGGCGGGCCGCTACATCGACGGGCAACGTCTCTCGCCGCCGTTCGGCGAGACGCAGCATTGGCGCAGAAAGGTCGATGCCGACGACCTCGTGACCATCCACCGCGAGGGCCGTGGTCACCCGAGCAGTGCCGCACCCGACCTCGAGGATCGGTCCGCCCGTCTGCCTGGCCAGTCGCCGGTAGAAGTCAGTGTCGCTCCCCACCGAGCTGGCCATGGCGAGCTCCGCGCCCAGGGCGTCGTACATCTCGGTGTGCAGGCTGTCGGCCTCGTAGAAGGCACGGAGCTTCGGCGTCTCGCTCATGGGTCGAGCGTGGCTCCCGGTTGCCATGCCGTCAAGGCATTCGGCCACCGCTGACGGACCCCGAAGGAAAATGACAGGCGGGCAACGCAGTCGCGCGCCTCCTTCTTTGCCTTCCGGAAACGGTAGCGGTCAGTTCCCCAGTTTCGCCGCCGGGTAGGCCTCCTCGAGCGCAGCGACGATCGTCTCAGCGACCCCCGTCGCGAAGAAGTGCGGCGTGGGCGCGGCCATGAGCGACCGGAAGGACAGCTTGGTCAGGTCTCCGAAGGTGCTGGCAGTCTCCTCGAGCTGACGCTCCTCGGCGAGCGTGAGGTCGCGCGCATTCGTGTAGACGTAGAAGAGCTCGGGGTTGCCCTCGAAGCCCTTGGCGTAGATCCCGAGCCCGATCAGCTTGTCTTCGGGCCAACTCCCAAGGGCCAGCACCGCGGCGCGTGCCTCGCGGGGACCTGGGACCCGGTAGATCCGCTCACGTTCAGGCACGCGGCGATCGTACGAGGCACCACGAACCAGTCTTCTGCGCCGAGCGTGGAAAAACGACACGTATCGTGCTTCCGACAACGGTCTTGAAAAACGGCCAGAAATCCTACGTTCCTGGAAAAATGACACGGACGGTGCCTCTAGGACACGTCAAATGCTCCTAGGAGACACCGAAAATGCTCCTACACATGTCCTGTGTAAACGCATTTTCGTTGTCGCTGACTCGTGCGTGAAATTGGCCTGACGACACGTATCGTGCCGCTGACAGAGGCATTTTCGTTGTCGGCTTTCCACGCCTCGCCCCTGCCCTGTTCGGTCTAGGAGGTGAGCTCCTCGACGCGGCGAGACCACGGTGCTCTGATGCGACCCAGTGCGTTGCATCTCGCTTGATACAGATGGAGGGCGTAGCGGACGCGCTCCGGGCCACGCATCGTGGCGACGGCGGAGGTGGGGACGCGCACGTACCGCACGAAGCGCTCGCGCGGGCGGCTCGGGATCACTTGCATGACGACGCTGGTGAAGCCGCCGCTCTCATTCACGAAGTCGCCACGGATCCAGTCGGCGCCGTCCGTACCGCTGAAGTGATGCGCATGCACAACGCCGCCCTCAAGCGGAGCGAAGCCAGAGACATAGGTGTCCTCGCCGTCCTCTGGGAACTGTCGCCACATCAACGCAGGATCGAGTTCGACCACGAATGGAGTTTACGGCCCAGCCGGTGGGGGCGCGGGCCGGAGCAGCTCCACGGCCGCCCCAACCGCGATGCCGAGGATGCCAAATGTCAACGCGAGGAGCGCCGCGATAACGAAGTACGCCCGACCCGACAGCTGACCCCGCCACGCTGAGCGAAGCAAAATGACACCGGGTATGAACGTTGCCAAGAACAGCGCCGATCGCGTGGCCAGCAGAGCCAAGGCGCGTATGCGCTTTGCCTGGTCGTGCTCGCTCACAACCTCGAACACGCGCGCAGCATCGTCAAGGAGGCTGTTCGCTGCACCAACAGAGAGGCCGAGCAGCACACCCGCGATAAGACCGTAGAAGGTGCGCGCCTCAGCGCCTTGCAGATCCGCATCCGGTGGCGTCAAGAAAGGAGTGTGGGCACGCGCCTTGGCGTCATGATCGCCAGCCTCCTGTTGTCCATCTCGACGTACGTCGCCGGGAAGAATGCGGCAACCGACGAAGCGCGTCTGGTCCATGTCCTCGTCTTCGAGCTCTTCGGGATTGTCATGTACTGGTCCTTCGTCGCGCTGCTGATACGTCTCTTCGCCCCAACTCGCGGGCGGAGATAGGGTGCGACGTTACGCGCTGTCGAAGATCGCGTAAGAATCGCACGATCACCGTCCCGAGCCGAGGGCATACACCGTCCCTCATGTCGGCTCTTGTGTCATCCGTACCTCGCGGACCACCTCGTCGAACAGTGGCCGTATTAGTTTGGAGTCGCTGCTTGTTGTGTTGGCTACCTAGCGTGAGATACCCGCCTCGCGTTCCATCCGCCCGAGCTCTTCGGTGACGATCGAGTCGTCGAGCTTTCGGAAGAGCGCGCGCGGCGTGCGCAATGGCTGCCGGGCAGGGAGCGCGCTCGGACCCCAATGACCGACCGTCCCGCGGTGATCGGTGGTGAGTACGACGTGTGGGTCGTCGCTGTTGCGCTGACCGAGCTCCGGTAGCTCCGCGATCACGCCGGTGTATCCCAGCATCTCGTGCAGGGCCTGCGATGTGAACGGCAGGAACGGCGTGAAGAGGATCTTCAAGTTGTCTATGCAGCGCAGCGCCACATAGAGGACGGTCCCGGCCCGCTCTCGATCGCGCGAGAGCAGCTGCCACGGCTCTTGGACCGTGAGGTATCCGTTCACGAGCGTCGCCAGGCGCATCGCCTCTGCGATCGCGGCGCGGAACCGTGCGCCCTCGATGTGCTCGCCGACTGACCGGAAGCCGCCTTCTGCGTCGGCGATGAGCCTGAGGTCTTCGGAAAGCAAGGCCCCCGGCTGCGGGACGGCGCCGAAGTGCTTGTAGCTGAGCGTCAGAACGCGGTTGGCGAGGTTCCCCCAGGTCGCGACAAGTTCGTCGTTGTTGCGGCGCACGAAGTCTGACCAGGTGAAGTCCGCGTCCTGCACTTCGGGGCCGCCGGCGGAGAGGTAGTAGCGGAGCGCGTCGGCGTCGTAACGTGCGAGGAAGTCGCGCACGTAGATCGCGACGTTCCGGCTCGTGCTGAACTTGTGGCCCTCCATCGTAAGGTATTCGCTCGAGACGATGTTGTCCGGCAGATGCAGCGCGGGTCCGAAGGTGTCACGTAGCCCAAGCAGGAGGGCGGGCCAGATCACGCTGTGGAACACGATGTTGTCCTTGCCCATGAAGTAGAAGTGCTTGGCCTGCTCGTTCTGCCACCACTGCCGCCACGCCTCTGGGTCTCCCGTGCTCTTTGCCCACTCGATGCTCGCTGAGAGGTACCCGATCACGGCGTCGAACCACACGTAGATGCGCTTGTCAGGTCGCCCCTCGTACGCCGGTAGTGGAATCGGCACGCCCCAGTCAATGTCGCGGGTCACAGCCCGCGGATGCAGGTCCTTCACCAGGTTGAGCGCGAACCCCCGGACGTTCGGACGCCACTGCTCGTGCGCTCCGATCCAACCGGCGAGCTCCTGGGCGAACGCTGGCAGGTCAAGGAAGAAGTGCTCGGTCGTCTTGAAGATCGGCACCGTCCCGTCGATTTTCGAGCGCGGTCCGATCAGATCGGTGGGGTCCAGCTGGTTACCACAGTTGTCGCACTGGTCACCGCGCGCGTCAGTGAAACCGCACGTCGGGCAGGTCCCTTCGATGTAGCGATCGGGCAGCGTTCGTCCTGTTGTCGAAGAGAAGGCGCCAAGGGCCTCACTCTGGATGAGATAGCCGCGGTCATACAGGGCCTTGAAGATGTCCTGGACGACTGCGTAGTGATTGCGAGTCGTGGTCCGTGTGAAGAGGTCGTACGAGAGACCGAGTCGCTGGAGATCCTGGCTGATCACGCCGCTGTAGCGGTCGGCGATTTCGCGGGGACCGACGCCCTCCCGATCTGCCGCCAGCGTGATCGGTGTGCCGTGCTCGTCCGTTCCGCTCACCATGAGCACGCGCGATCCTTCAAGGCGGTGATACCGGGCGAAGATGTCTGAAGGCACTCCGAAGCCAGCGACGTGACCGAGATGACGCGGGCCGCTCGCGTACGGCCAGGCGACAGCGACGAGCACGTGCTCTGAGGACGACCTGACCTCAGTCAGCTCAGCTCGCTCCAATGCCGGCACTCCTCGACCCATCGTCCTTTCCGTCTCCCGCTCGCGCGCTTCGTCCCATCGTCATAGCTCAGTAGACCCGATGAGGTGGACCGTATGGGATAGGGCGTCATCACGCCGCGCGTCGCCTCCGGTGAGCTCTCGATACGCGTCACGGCCTACGCTAGGGAGCGCGAGCTCAGGCGGCTCCAGCCACGCGTTCGAGCACACGTCGCAGCGCGGACCCGGCGTTGCTCCCGCGCAAACGAATGACCTTTCTGTTGTAGCGTGCGCTGCCCTCCGCAACCTGCGACCTTGTCCAGGCAGTCCACTCATCGGCGGGACGCTCCGTTGCCTTGGCGTAACGTCTGCGGACCGAACGCAGAAAGCCATACAACCGCCGATAGCCCGGGTACGCGTTGGTGCGCGCGAGGTCGGCAAGAACGTGGCGGCGGATCATGCGCATCGCAGCCACGCGAAAGGGCACGTCACACCAGACGATCAGATCGCTCGCTTCAGCGAACGCCGTCAGGAACGGTGGTTCGGCCCCCTCCACGATCCACGACTGGCGTGCGAGGCAGTCGGCAACGAAGGTGTCCCTGTATCGCGCGGCGGTCGGCGACCACGTCCAATCAGCCGGTCGTGGCCGCTCAAAGATCTTGCTCCAGTGGTCATCCAGGTGGACGACTGGGATGCCAAGCCGTTCACTGAGCGCGTTCGCGAGGGTGCTCTTGCCACTTCCCGGACCACCCACGACGTAGAGGCGCATGGGAGCAACTTATCGCGGAAGTCGGGGTAACCCGCGCTCCTGCGCCGGACCCCGCCCTGCGCGTGGAGCGCGGCGGTGGAAACCCGACACGTATCGTGCCTCTGGACCCTGTTCGCGAAAAGGGCAGCAAATCCGCGTCGTCGTGGAAGGACGACACTGGAAATGCCGAAACGACACGTCAAATGCTCCTCAGCGACACGCAAAGTGCGTTTACACATGTCCGGTGGGCTCTACTGGGATCGAAACAGTTAGATGAAATTAGCAGGCGGCGGGCAGGCCCGAAGCCCGCAGCCATGCCCTAGATCCAGATCTTGTGTTTGGTGGCATATCTCTGCGCGAGTTGTTTCATGTCGGCGAGGCGATCTTCCAGCAGTGCTGAGTTCCGGAGATTGTCTCTCTCGGACTTGAAGATGGTGAGGTTCTTGACTTCGGAGTGATGCCGTGCGTCTTGCCGCCTCTTGGCCTGGCCTGGGTTACCTTCGTATGGATAAGCGCTCAAGTAGTGGACGATCCTGATTCCGGACTGAATTAGCAGCTTGGTGCAGTCCAGGCAGGGCTCATGGGTAACCCAGCACTCCGAATTATCGACGGCGATGCCATACCTGGCTGCAGAAACGAGCGCGTTCTGCTCCGCGTGCACACAGACGCACTGGTCAAGTTTCTGGCCGCCGCTAACGGTCCGGTTCCTACAGCGCTCGCAACCGCCGTCAAAACAATCCTTGTACCCGGCGACCGTGCCGTTGTAGCCGACCGCCCGAATCCGGTTGTCCGTCGCGATGATGGCGCCCACGTGGGCTTTGAGGCAGTTGCTACGCTCCGCGATGACGGCTGCGACCTCCATGAGGTTCTCCCACATGGAAGGTCTCGGCTCGAGCTCCTCCATCGACCACCCCCCCAACGCCCGAAAGTCGCTGTCTGCGGCATGCGCGTACGAAATGCCACGATACATATAATCATGCTGAATGGCACGAAACAAAGACTCGGCCGGCGACGAGGTAGCGGCGATTGCTGCTGTCAACAAGGCGTTGTCGGGGCTGACAGACCAAGCTGCACGTGACCGCGTTATCGGATGGGCCCGCAGCGCGCACGGAAGTGCGAGCTCGTCAGACGACGAAAAGCAGGTGCGCGGGCGAGAGGCCAAGGATGGCGGTAAGCAAGTGGGCGATGCTTCAGCGCCATCCGCAGACCTCCACGAGCTGATGGAGCAGGCCGACCCTGTTACCAAAGAAGATCGCGTCCTCGTCGCTTCGTTTTGGGTTCAGCAGAACGAATCTGCCGAAGGCTTCGGTTCGCAGCGTGTCAACACCTTGCTGAACGACATGGGGCACAAAGACTCAGCGATCAACAAGACTTTCGCGGCGTTGATGCAAACGCAGCCGGCGCTCGTTCGGCAGACGCATCGGTCCGGCAAGACCATTCAGGCACGCAAGACCTATCGAGTCACAGACGCAGGGAAGAAGCGGGTAGCTGCACTTATTGCTGGTAAAGCCGAAGCCCTCGAATCGTGACGGATGCGAAGTCTCGTCAAACGCCATAAGGGCTCGTCAGTGACGCGTTGGTGTGGGATCGTCAGTCGCGTCGAACAGGCCTAACTCTCGTCGAGACTTGGCAGGACCTGTTCCTCGAAGTGTGTAATCCCTCGCGGCGAGATCAGGGCGGTGCGGCGTCCCTCGTCGTACTCAATGAGGCGGTCACGATGGAGTTTCTTCAATACGTCGCGGCGATAGACGCTCGCATTGGAATGTTCTAGCCAGGACACGAGGCTTGACTCGGCGATCGGCCCGCTGCTCGCGTGCAGCAGTAGAAGTGTCTTCTCGCTCATGGTGAGGCGGAGGTTCATGACACGCTTGATCCCGTTGACGTCCCAGATCAATGGTGTGTCTCTTTCAGTCAAGCTTTCGACAGCGGACTGTGCTTCGTCGACGGTTACGCCATGCAGCACGCGAATGAGTTCAGCCAAGACCCACTTGGACATCTGGAGGACGCAAGCAGCATCCATATGGTTCGGGTCGACGTCGCCGCCGACGTGGCCGACGTTTCGATTGTTCCGAATTTCATAGAGTGCGATCAGCATGCGAGGAATCTGAACGCGGACTGACCTGGGAGCAGTCGTCGCAGTCTCAAGCGCGAGACACGCCGCGACCATGTTCCTCGGTTTCGATGCACGGTCGGGGTAAGTTCCGTCGACATAACCCTTGAGTATTGAGTAGGCGACTTCGCACAGCTTGCCCCCGTTGAGTTCGGCGGGCTCCCATCTTCGTTCTCTGAAGTTCTTGGCGATCTGATTGAAGGCAGCCAGCAGCTCGGTCCGAAGGGACATCGGGAGCGCGGCGAAAAGGTCAGCGAGAGTGGGGTCGGGCAACGCCTACTTCTTGGTAGGTGCCGGAAGGTCGTGCTCAGCGTGATTCCTACCAGGAGGGGTCAGTTTGATGTCCGCAAGATTGGCAGTGTCGAGGAAGCGCTTGCGGCTGGCAGTGACAGCCAGGCTATTCGCGATCGACGAAGGTTCGCGCCAGTGCATGTCCTTGTAGCACGTAAAGACGTGGTCGACGGTGACCGCGGCCTGGTCCGCGATCTCACTTAGGTAATAGACGCTCAGCACGTTCTGGTCATGCTGAGTCTGAGGTCTCTTCTCTTGGACGAAGGCCTTGAAGGACTTCTTGCCCTTGGGCGCAAGGTCGAGATCCTTAACCAGTGCGGGGCCTGATGACCGACCTCGTGCCTGGCGCGATCCAGCCAGCGATGCTGGGGCCTTCTTCTTCGCCGCTGGGGTGGCGCTACGCCGTAGAGTCCCCTCGGCGCTCGCCAGAGCTTCGCGTTCGGGTGCGACGCCCCGGAGTTCGGCCATCAAGGCATCGAATGCCTGAGGCTGGACGGCTTCCGGAAACGCCTTCACGGCCTCGGCGATGCGCGGCATCGCGTCGAGCAGCGACTTGAATTCAGGTGACGCGCCTGACGCGGTGGACTTGGCCACTAATCCTGCCTCCGAGAACAACGCGCTTGGACGTGCGTGGCGGGCGAATAGTAGTGAACGGGCGTCTAGATTTGTCGGGTCAGTTGCCCCAAAGCCTTGAACCGGGGAATCCGGCGGCTATCCTCCGAGCAATTCGCAAGAAAGGAAAGCCCGCACCCGGCCAACTGAATAGCAAACGCGAGGGCTAACTAGTGCGCATCCGCGTCGGCGGCCTGGACTCATGTCCGGTGAAATGCCGTTTGCCGCCGCTCCGTGATACGGCCGCTCCCTGGGAGGGCAAGTCGAGGGCCTCCCTATCTGGCGAAGGTGCGCTCGTCGAAGACGAAAGCGTCCGCTCGAAATGATCCTGGTCGCCCGGGCGAGTGGAAATTGCACGATGACAAGGCCACCGTGCGAGCCGGCGACGGCACGGTATGGCCATGTCGAAGCAGACCGCGCGAGATCCCAGGCTGCCAACATCCGCGCGAGGAGGGTTCGCTCCCCGCAACGCAGAACCCTCCATCCCCAAACCTCGGCTGCTGTCCGCAGGTTGCGACACGCTGTATTGGTCAGCGAAGAGCACGCTCGGCGAGGCGTTCGACGCGCTGCGCGCGAAGCGCGAAGCGGCGAACGCCGCAGGTGATTCGCTCCCGTGGGCGACGATCCAAGGCTTCAGCCTGTCAGTACTCCCCTACGGCGCACTGCGCTACCCAGTGGTCGTCGACTGTTTCGAGTTCCGCGTGCACGTCACGAATTCTGGTCACCTCCCGACGGTGTACGTCGAGCTGCGCTCGCCGTTCATCCAAGAGGTCGGTCTAGAGCGGGCCTTCGCCGAGTCAGTCGAAGTCGTCGCGGCGATCCTGCCAGCACCCCTGAGCGAGCCGCACATCTCGCGCATTGACCTGTTCGCCGACTACGCGGACTGGGCGATCGTTCACGGCGACTACGCCGGCTTCATCACGCAGGCGAAACGGCAGACCCACGCTTCGGACGCCGAGCAGTACGAGACGATCCAATTCGGCAAGACGCCCTTTCTGGTTCGGGCATACCGCAAGGACATTGAGCGACGGGACAAGGGGTATGCCGCGCTGCCGTCCTGGGACGGCTACGAGGGACCGGTCACTCGTATCGAGGTTCAGGCCAGCTCCGAGTTCCTCCGGCGCCTCGGCACCCGCTCCTTCGCCGAGGTCATCGCGGCACGCGGCGACATCTGGCGGCATGGGACGCACGTCTTCGTGGAGCTGCGCGTCATCGGGCCCGGCAAGCGCGACCGTTGGCCGCTTCGCGCGGAGTGGCGCCTCGTCCAGAAAACCGGGATCGAGCACTTCCCGGCCAGCGGCCTCGTGCCATTCCTCCAGGTCCAAGGCGACAGGCTCCGGTGCCTGTGGTCGCTCTACGGGTACTTCTCGTCCCTTGCGGCGATTGAAGGCGTCTATGAGATCAGGGCCGCGATCGCGCGGTTCCTGGCGTTGGCTCCGACGATCGAACGCGGACGGTCATTCGCCGACGAAGCTCGGCGCAAGCGCGCTCGACTTCCTCGAAGCGTGCTGAACGGGAACGTAGACTCCGGCTCGGGCCTGCCCGCCGCAGAAGGAACAACACATGCGGCGCCGAACCTTTCAAACGAAACAAGCGACGATGCGTAGCCGCCAGGTGCACCTCATGGGTGCCATCGAAAGTTACCTGACGTCCCAGCATCAACTATCGCCGAGGACGATTCCGGGATACCGGACGACGCTGGTCAACCTCGCGCGATCCATCGGTCCGAGTTCCACCATCGCCGATGTGACAGCGGCGAACGTGAACGCACATCTCGCGGCGCTCATCGCGAAGGGCAAGCGGCACATGGCTCGGAACACCGCGATCACCGTCAAGACGTTCGGGTCATGGCTGGTCGAAACCGGAATCAATCAGGCCGAGGATTTCCTGTACGCGAGCATCCGAGTTCCGCGCGTCCCGAAGGAAGGTCGCGATGCCTTCACGGACGCAGAGCTGGGGGTGATTCTGCGGGTGGCCAGGTCACCGGAGTCAACCTCGTTCGCCCGGGACTACGCCTTGGTCACGGTGGCCCTGGGACACGGACCACGGCTGAACGAGATCCGCGAACTGACCCTTGATGACGTCGACTTCCATCAGGGCATCATCACGATCCGGGGCGAAACCTCCAAGAGCGGAAGGGACCGCAAGGTGCCGCTCGATTCCGTCGCCGCTGCCGCCCTCGACGCATACATCCAGGACTGGCGGCCGCCGTCCGCCAGCCGGGTCCTCTTCCTGACCGAGGCCGGACAGCCATTCACCTACCACGGCTTCCTACACGTCTTCACGCGGCTCGGAGCGCGGCTCGCCAAAGCTGGCGTCCCGAAGTTCATGGCGCATCGCTGTCGAAACACTTGGGCGACGAACGCCCACCGTCAGGGCTACAGCGTCTTCGACATTCAGGACATGGGCGGCTGGCGGACTCTGGAAATGGTCAGGCGATATGCCAAGGGACGGCCTATTTCCGAACTGCGGCGCATGCCAACTCCGCTGGCCGCGATCGTGAACCAATCGCGTCCGAGGCTGAAGGCCGTGTGATCTAGCGGTGTAGTGGTAAGAACGCTCATCGAGTCATTGGCCTCCAGAGCAAGTCAGTTGTGGGGGCCAATGCAAATCCCTAGGGATTCGCGGTATCAGTGGGCTCTACTGGGATCGAACCAGTGACCTCAGCGATGTCAACGCTGCGCTCTAACCAGCTGAGCTAAGAGCCCTTGACTGCCCGCGGGGGCCGGGACGGCATCATCGTATCGCGAACATCCGCAGCCCGGATGACGGCGCATCCTTCGCGAAGCACGCGACGCGATACGCGCCCAGACCGTTCGGGTCGAGCAGCACGTCGATCGCCGAGCGCGCGCTCGCGGCGCGCAGCTGGTCGATTGGCGTCCCGGGCCGGCCGGTGGCCTCGCGGACGCCGAGCGCGAGCAGGACCTCTCGCTGCGTGGCTGCTCCGGCGAAGCTCAGGCCTGCGCCCTCGGCGGCACGACGGATGGCGGTGAAGTTCACGGTCGCGGTGAGATCCGTGCGGCCGGGATCCGCGAGCACGTCCTCCACGAGCCGATGCGATGAGAACCCGCGGAGCGTCCCGGTCCCGGCCCGACCGAGCAGGCCGGTCTCGTCGTCTCCGTAATCCACGAGCAGCAGGTAGCCGCTGGCGATCGCCGCGGCGACCCCGGCGACCCAACCCTCGGCGGCGGGGCTCACCTCCCACCGACCGCCGTCGGCGAGGGATTCGGGGACGCGCCAGCGGAGATCGGGCAGGCTCGGCGCGCGCAGCACCTCGATGAGGCGGCCGTCCTGTTCGTCGACGAACGCCTCCCGTACGCCGCCCTCCGAGCGCACGAGGACATGCACCGGGAACGCGTCGAGCACCTCGTTCGCGAACACGACGCCGCTGATCGGCGCGAGCGCGCTCGGCGCCGCCGCCCAGCGCAGCTCGCGCCCGGCGAGCGCGAGCGCCTGCTGCGCCCGGAGCGTCGGCGAGACCTCCAGGATGGCCGGCCGCACGCCGCGAGCCGCATCCGCCCGGTCGCGCTCGAGCGCGACCAGGAGATCGCGCATGACCGTTCCCCGCCCCGCTCCGGCCTCGACGAGGTCCCACTGCGTCGGCTTGCCGAGAGCGGACCACAGCTCGGCCATCGCGCGCGCGAGCGAGCGGCCGAACGCCGGACCGAGATCCGCCGACGTGAAGTAGTCCCCTTCGAAGCCGAGGCCGGGTCTGGCCGTGTAGTAGCCGTCGTGCTCGTCATACAGCGCGGAATGCATGAACGCGGCGAACGTGATCGGGCCGCTCTTCTGGATCCGCGCGATCAGCCGCTCCTTGAGCACCGCCTAGCGCGGCGACGGCGTCGGTGAGGGCGTCGGCCGGAGCTCGACGCCACGCTGGACGTACGCCGCGCCGTTCCAGGCGTAGGTCCGGACCTGGAGCGCCGTCTGTGGGGCACCGCCGCCGGGGGAATACGGCTCGACGAGCGCGAGTCCGCCGGCCGAGAGCTCGAACCGGCCGGCCCTCCCAAGGCGCACCCGCAGGAGCTCCCCGACTCCGTCGGACATGGCGCCGAGCACGATCACGTCGTGCAGCCCGCAGATGAGACCGGGGCAGTTGCCCACGTTGTACGCAAGGTGATCCTGGGCGCCGGCCGGGAGCACACGGAGCTGCGCGATGCGTGCGGCGGTCTGCGGCGGGGCGCCGCGCGTCTTGACGTTCACGGCCGTGCCGGCGGCGAGGCTCTGCGTGAGGACGTTGCCCTCCCAAGTCTCGTCCAACCTGAGCGACACCGGTGCGCCGCGCGGCAGCAGCCGCAGCTCGAGGTCGCAATGGCGATCGAAGCCGGTATTGAGATTGACGCTCACGTTGCACGGGTCATCACGGCCCAGGACGGGTGCCGAGACCGCTTCCGTGACCCGCGTGGCGTCGTAGAGCTGGTAGCTCACGATGGACCACGCGACGACCGCGAGCGCCACCGCACCGATCGCGCCGAGGCGACTCACGCCACGAATCTACAGAAAGCCCGGAGCGAGGCGGAGGGTCTAGCGGTCACGCTCCCCAGCGCGGTGGACCGGGCGGCCGGATCTCGGGCGGGCGGACCGGACCGTGTCCATCGCCGTTCGTCGGGATGTGCTCGGACGGCTTCCACGTGCGGGCGGTGGCCAGCTCCTCCTTCGCGAGAACGGTCACGCCAAAGCGACGGTAGGTCGAGAGCTCGAAGTTCGGCGTCTCGCCCAGCGCCCCGTGCGGGCACACCTCGACGCAGTCGCCGCAGTAGATGCAGCGCACGATGTCGAGCTCGTAGGTCTGCAGATCGCGCTCGCGCATCATCAGCGCGCCGGTGGGGCACGTCTCGGCACACGCTCCGCATGAGACGCAGTCGGTGTACGAGAGCGACACGTTCCACGGGGTCGTGACGATCGAGTCGTACCCGCCGCCCATGAGCCCATAGCAGTTCGCGCCGATGACGTCGCGGCAGATCCGCACGCACTGGGTGCAGTTGATGCATTTGTTGAGGTCGCGAAGGATGAAGTCGTGGCTGAAGTCGTATTCGTAATCGTGGTAGTCGACGGGCTCGGCCCGGTGGAAGCGGTTCTCGGTGAGTCCGTGCTCGACCGACAGGCGCTGCAGGTGGCAGCGCCCGACGTCGGGACACACGCACTGCAGGCAGCGCGCGGCCTCCTTCTCGGCTCCGGCCTTGTCGTAGCCGTTCTCGATGAGCTGGAACGACTGGACCCGCTCCTCGAACGGCAGGAACGGCATGCGCACCTGGGGCTCCTCGGGCTTGTAGGGCACGATGTCGATCAGCTCGGGGACCTTCTCCTCTTCGGCGATCTCCTCGGCGACCTTGGCCATGTCCGCGCCAGCCAGGTAGCGGTCCATCGCCTTGGCCGCGAGCTTGCCCTGCGCGACGCATTCGATGACCGTGACCGCGCCCATCTGCGCGTCACCGCCGGCGAACACGCCCGGGCGGTCGGTCATGAACGCGCCGTTCGTCACGATCGTCTCGCGGCGCGACTTGCGGATCCCCGGATCCCGCTCGTACCAGTCGAGGTTGGGGTACTGGCCATAGGCAGGGATGACCGTGTCGCACTCGATGACGAACTCCGAGCCCGGGACCGGCACCGGCCGGCGACGTCCCGACGCGTCCGGCTCGCCGAGCTGCATCCGCTGGAACTCGATGCCACCGACGCGTCCGTTCTTCTCGATGACGCGCGTCGCCGCGGCGAAGAACTCGAGCTTGATGCCCTCGTGCTCGGCATCGTCGACCTCGCTGTAGTGGGCGCTCATCTCCTTACGCGAGCGGCGATACACCACCGTCACGTCCGCGCCGAGGCGGCGTGAGGTGCGCGAGCAGTCGAACGTCGTGAAGCCGCCGCCGAGGACGACGACCTTGCTGCCCTTTCCCACCGGCACCGGCTCGCCCTCGGCGTTGCCGCGTAGGTAGTTGATCGCCTCGATCACGCCTGGCAGATCCTCGCCTGGGATGCGCATCTCGTTGCTCTTCCACGCGCCGATCCCGAGGAACACCGCGTCGTAGCCCTGGCTCAACAGATCCTCGACCGAGAAGTCGCGACCGAGCATCATCCCGCCCTTGAACTCGGTGTCCCGCAGCTGCCAGACGCAGTTGAGCTCCTTGTCGAGCTTCACCTTCGGCAGCCGGTACTCGGGGATGCCGTAGCGAAGGATCCCGCCCTGCTTGTCCATCATGTCGAAGACGGTCACGGCGTGGCCCTTGAGCGCGGAGTAATACGCGGCGGTCATGCCCGCCGGTCCCGCGCCGATCACCGCGATGCGCTTGCCCGTCGCCGGCTCCTGCGGGAACGGGGTCGGCGCCTGGTCCATCTCCATGACCATCTCGCCGGTATAGCCGTGGCACTGGCAGATCGCGATCTCCTCTTCGACCAGGCCGCGGCGGCAGACCTCCTGGCACGGCCGCGGGCAGACGAGGCCCAGCGCATAGGGGAACGGCAGCACGTCCTTCACCAGGCGCGCCGCCTCGACGTGCTGCCCCTTCGCCATGAGATCGAGGTAGCCGGGGATGTCGATGTGCGTCGGGCAGCTGATCTGGCACGGCGGCATGCAGTACGCGTTGTGGTCGCTGAGGATGTACTCGAGGTTCTGCTTGCGCATCGCGAAGAGGCCGTCGCTCGCGGCGGTGACCTTCATCCCCGGCTCGACCGGCAGGTGGCAGCTCGGCATCGGCCGGTCGTAGCCCTCGATCTCGACGAGGCACATGCGGCAGGCGGCCGCTGGGGCGAGCTTCTCGTCGTCGCAGAGCGTCGGCACGTTGAATCCGGCGCGCTGCGCCGCGCGCAGGATGGCCTCGCCGACGACGGCGGTGACCTCCTGTCCGTCGATCGTGATCGTGCACGTCGGCTGGCCCGAGGGGATCTCGCCGTGATGCGACACGGTCGGGATCTGCGCTTCGCTGGGCCCGGTGTACCGCTCGAGAATGCTCACGGCTGCACCATCGTCTCGTAGCGGCGCGCCCGCGTTACCGAGCACGTGCCGGTCGGGCAGCGGCCCTCCTCGATGTGCACCCGGTAATCCTCGGGGAATTCGGCTCGGGTCGTGCGGATGATCGACGCCGAGGAGATCCCGAAGCCGCAGAGCGAGAACGCGTTCAGGTGTCCGGCGAGCTCGTCGAGCCACGGCAGGTCCTCATTCCGGCCCAGCCCCGAGGTGATCCCCTGGAGGATCCCGGTGACGCGCGCCGTTCCGACGCGGCACGGCACGCAAATCCCGCAGGTCTCCTGGGCGAGGTACGCGAACAGCTTCGACGCTTCGTTCACCACGCACACGCCGCCGCCGATGGCGCGGACCTGCCCCGAGCCGACGTGCGTGCCCGCGGCCTTCAGCTCGTCGAAGCCGTACGACGTTGACGTGCGCGACGCGGCGAGGATGCCGCCGGTCGGCCCGCCGACGTGGATCCCCTTCAACGTTCCGGTCACGCCGCCGGCCTGATCCAGGATCGCGCCGAGCGTCGTGCCCAGCGTCACCTCATAGACCCCCGGCCGCTCGACGCTGCCGGTGACCGATACGAGCTTCGTCGTGGCCGCGGCGCCGCTCAGCACGTACGGCAGCCAGGCCAGCGACTCGGCGCTCGAGATCAGCGTCGGGCGCAGGCCGAGGCCCTGCTGCGCCGGGTACGGCGGCCGCTGCCGTGCCATCGCGCGCCGCGACTCCAGCACGGCCAGCAGCGCGGTCTCCTCGCCGCCCATGAAGCCGCCGGTCCCGCGCACCACCTCGATGTCGTCACCCCAATCGGGGGCCTCGGCGTCGGGACGCAGGTAGAGGAACCGTCTCCTGGCGCCGACCGCCGCGGCCGCGATCTCGATGCCCTCGCGTACGGCGTCGGGGTTGCGCTGCAGCAGCGCACGGGACAGGGGGCTGTCCGGATCGGCGTCGTACGCGTTCGCGATGACGAACGTGTCGCCGCCGGCGCCGTTCGCTCGTACCGCGGCGAGCTTGCGCGCGAGCGGGAATCCCGCCCCGCCTCTGCCGCGGAGGCCGCTGGCCTCGACGCGCGCAATGATCTCGTCCGGCGAGAGCGCCTCGTCGTACGCCGGGACGCGGCCGTCGAGCACGCGCGTCGCAGTGCTAGCCGGCATAGGCCGGCTCGAGCACGTGCTCGACCTCGCCCTCGTGCAGCTGGTCGTGCGAAGGTGCGGGTGTCACGGCCGGCCAGAACCCCGCGATGCCGAGCGCGCCGGTGTACTTGCGTCCGCCGCGCGGCACCGCGGTGCCTTGGCCGGCGATCGCGCCGCGGAAGTTCGGCAGGAGCGACGCGGCGGTGTACAGGTCGGTCATCGTCTTGCCAAATTCGTCGGCGATCCGGAGCGACGCGGTCCACGGCAGATAGCCGTAGGCCTCCTGCGTCGCGTAGAGCACCCGCGTCATGCGATCGTCACCCGCCGGCGCATCGGCCAGGATGCGCTCGAGCGGCGCGAGGTCGAGCGCGAGCTCCTCCTCCGCAGGCACCGTCGTCACCGCGTTCGAAAGCGGGCGGCGTGCGCCGTAGGGCGCCGCGGCGACCATACGGATCCGGTAGTACGAGGCACGCGGCGCGAGCAGCGGGCGCTTACGGAAGCCGTTGCGGAACGTGTACGAGATCGAGATGGCGCGCGGCGGGCAGGCCTTCTCGCACATGAGGCACGACTCGCATTTGAAGATGCTCGTTTCGGGCTCCAGCAACAGCGCGATGAGCCCCCTCGATCGCTCCGGCAGCTCGCGCTTCTCGTACGGGTACTTGCGCGTGACGATCCGCGGCCGCACCACGTGATCGATCGTCCGCAGCATGCCCGTGAGAAGGCCCTTCACTACCGGTCCACATCCCCCAGCACGATGTCGATCGAGCCGAGGATCGCGACTGCGTCGGCCACGAGCCGTCCCTTCAGCAGCCAGGGGAGGATCTGCAGGTTGTTGAAGGACGGCCCGCGCATCTTCGCGCGGAACGGATTGGGGCTCTTGCCGTCGCTGATCATGTAGATGCCGACCTCGCCCTTGGCGCCCTCGACGGTGTAGTAGGCCTCGCCCTTCGGGCACTTCCAGACATGGCCGAGCCGCGCGCGCACCGATCCGCCCGGCAGCTTGTCGACGCATTCGCGGATGATCCGGATCGCGAGGCGCATCTCACCGAGGCGCACGCGGTAGCGCGCGTACGCGTCACCCTCGTGCTGCACGACAGGTTTCAAGCTCGCGAGCTCCGGGTAGATCGAATAGGGCCGGTCGCGGCGCAGGTCCCAATCGACGCCCGACGCGCGAAGCATCGGCCCGGTCAGCCCATATGCCTTCGCGAGGTCGCCCGGGATCGTCCCGACTCCGATCGTGCGCTCGAGGAAGATCTCGTTCTGGTCGAGGATCGTGACGTAGTCCTCCTCGATGTCCTTCTCGAACCGGGCCAGGAATCGCTCGAGCTTGGCGAGCAGGCCGGGCGGGAAGTCGTAGAGCAGACCACCCGGTCGGTAGTAGTTGAAGTTCATCCGTGAGCCGCAGATCTCCTCGAACATGTCGAGGATCTCCTCGCGATCGCGGAAGCACCACAGGACCGGCGTGGTCGCGCCGACGTCCAGCCCGTACGTCCCCAGCCACACGAGGTGAGAGGCGCAGCGGCTCATCTCATCGACGATCACGCGCAGGAACTCGGCGCGGCGCGGGACGTCGATCCCGCCGATCGCCTCCATCGCGCCCGCGTAGGCGTGCTCGTTCAGCATGTTGGAGACGTAGTCGGCCTGATCGGCGTAGCGGATGCCCTGGTGGTATGTGCGCCACTCGAAGATCTTCTCGAGCCCGCGGTGCAGGTAGCCCATGACCGGGATGCACTCGACGACCCTCTCGCCGGAGAGCTTGAGCACGAGCCGCAGCACGCCGTGGGTCGAGGGGTGCTGCGGACCCATGTTGAGGATGAGCTCCTCGACCTCGCCCTCTTCGGATTCGTAGGTCGGCAGCTCGAGTACCGAACCGGGCCCTCCGGGCCTCGAGGACGCCCGTCCCTGCAGCTCGCGCGTGCTAGCCACCGCGGGAGATCTTCTCGCGCAGGCGCAGGACCCCTTCCGTGAGCGCCTCGGGTCGCGGCGGGCACCCGGGCACGTAGACGTCGACCGGCACGACGGTGTCGACGCCCTGCAGCGTCGAGTAGCTGTCCCAGAACTCGCCCCCGCTGGAGGCGCAGTTGCCCATCGCGATCACCCACTTGGGCTCGGGCATCTGCTCGTAGAGCCGTCTCAGCCGCGGGGCCATCTTGTGGGTGACCGTGCCGGCGACGATCATCACGTCCGCCTGGCGCGGGCTCGAGCGGAAGACCTCGGCCCCGAACCGCGCGAGGTCGTGGTGCGACATCGCCGAGGCCATCATCTCGATGGCGCAGCACGCCAGTCCATAGCCGAGCGGCCACGGGCTGCGCGACCGGGCCCAGTTGAAGAGGTTCGTCACCGTCGTGAAGACGATGTTGTCGTCGCTCGCGAGCACCCCTTGGGTCGCGTTCACGGCGTCGGGCGTGTCCATGCCGGTCTGCGTGGTGATCGGACGCCTCTGGATGACGTCGTGCTCGAGATCGATGGGCCGCGGCTCCAGATCCTTCACCGCCATCAAGTTCAGTCTATGGAGTTCCCCCGCGATTGCACGCCGACGAGCGCGCAGAGCGAGGCGTGGATACCGCGACCGCTCGCGACGAGATTGGGTCCGCCCGGCAGCGTCGGCTCCGCGATCTCGGAGACCATGCCACCTGCCTCGAGCACAAGCAGCGAACCGGCCGCCGAGTCCCACGGTGACCGGATCAATTCAAAGTAGGCATCTACACGGGCCGCCGCGACGTACGCGAGATCCAGTGCGGCCGATCCCGCCCGCCGCACGTCCCGGATGCGCCCCGCGACGCCGGCGTAGAGCGCGGCCTGCGCGCTCCGCTCCTCCGCCGCGTACGAGAACCCGGTCGCGACGAGCGCCAGCGCGAGGTCCGAAAGCGACGTGGCCGCGAGCCGGCGGTCGCCGAGCCAGGCGCCGCCGCCCCGTTCGGCCCGGAACAGCTCTTCGCGCAGCGGGTCGTAGACGACCCCGGCCAGGATGCCTTCCGCATCCGCGCACGCGACGCTGACGCACCAGTGCGGAATCCCGTAGAGGAAGTTGATCGTGCCGTCGAGCGGGTCGACGAGCCAACGGATGCCGGTCGCGCCGCTGCCGCCGGCGCTCCCCTCCTCGGCGACGATGGCGTCGTCGGGACGTTCGGCGCGTATCCGCCCCGCGATCAGCTGCTCGGCATCATCGTCGGCGTCGGACACGAGATCGGTCGTAGTGGATTTCGTCCGCACACCGCTCGCCGGTCCAGCCCAGCGCTCGCGCAGCAGCGCGCCCGCGTCGCGCGCGGCCGCGACGGCGAGATCGAGCAGCGCCGGGGAGCTCAGCGGACCTGGACGACGCGCCCGTCGGGGCGCGGATCGACGGGGGAATGCGCGGCGATGTAGGCCGCGACCGCGTCGACGTCGAAGTCTCCATAGATCACGTTCGTGCCCTTCGCGAAGCCGGTGTGGCCATCGCCGCCGTAGAGGAGGAAGTCGATGGTCGCGACGTGGTACGTGCGCGTCGCCTCGAGAGGCCGGCCACCGACGCTCGCGGAGAGGACGCGCTGGTTCGGCTGATTCTCGAACCGGTAGGTCCAGGTGACCCCCGCCGGGTGAAGGCGGCCGGCGTTGCCGGACGCGTCTTCGAGGACGCCGCGGACCTGCTCTCCGGTCAGGTCGAGGCTCGTGACGACATTCATGAACGGCAGCACGGTGAAGAGGGCTCCGTAGGTGATCGAGCCCGCCGGGAGATCGGCGCGCAGGCCCGCGCCGTTGTAGAAGGCGAGCTCCGATCCCCAGCCCTGCTTCTGGCCGTATTCGAGGATGGCGTCCGCCACGAGGTTGCCGAGCGGCGTGTCGGGATTGCGATCCTGCTGGAGCGGCGTCGCCGTCGAGCCGACCACGCGCGAGGTGACCTTCTCGACCTGCTTGCGGTCGGCGTCGACGATCGCGGCGACCTCGGGGTCGGGCTTCGCGAAGCCTGACGACACGGCCAGGAGCTCGTCCACGCGCGCCACGGCCGTGACCTTCTTGGTCGCCCGATCGATGGTGAGCTCGAGATGTCCGAGGTTCATCGCGTCGCTGCCGGTCTGCACGATCGTCGTATTCCCGACGACCCGCGCGCTGCGCAGCGTCGTGTGAGAGTGGCCGCCGACGATGACGTCGATGTCCGGGACGGCGGCCGCGAGGTCGACGTCCGGCTCGTCCCAGGGGAAACGCGCCTGGATCCCGAGGTGCGTGAGCGCGACGACCACGTCGGCCTGCGCACGAAGCTGCGGAACGTATCGCTTCGCCGTGTCGATCGCCTTCAGCAAGCGAAGCCCCGTGAAGTTCGATCCCTTCGTGTTGATCTGCGGGTACGTGAGCCCGAGGATCGCGACCTTCGCGATCCCAAGATCCTTGATGACGTATGGCTTCGCCCAGGGCGGGGGCGCGCCGCTCGCGTCGACCAGGTTAGCCGCGAGGAACGGGAACGTGGCCTCCTTCGCGCGCTGCGCGATGGCGTCCTGCCCGTAATCGAGGTCGTGATTGCCCACCGCCATCGCGTCGTACCGCATGAGCGACATCACGCGCGTAAGGGATGCGCCCTTATCGGCGGTGGTGAGCAGCGTCCCTTCCCAGACATCCCCCGCATCGAGCAGCAAGGTGCGATCGGGCGCTCGCTCGCGCAGCTTCGCGGCCATACCGGCCATGAGCGCCATACCGCCCTGCTGGTACGTCTGCGCGCCCGAGCGCACCATCTCCGAGTCCATCCGGCCGTGGATGTCGTTCGTGTGCAAGATCTGGATGCGGTCCGCCGCGAGCGCGGAGCCGAGGGGCGTGTCGGTCGACGTCGCATTCGGGTTCGTCGCGACGGGCGTGCAAGCCGCTAAGACCACCGCGATCGCGAGGACGAGCGAGCTAGACCGCGGCAGCTCCCTCGTGCGCGCGGTACTGGAGCTCATAGAGCCGATGGTAGACGCCGTGCTGCGCGAGGAGCTCTCGATGTGTGCCCACTTCCACCAGCCGACCCTTGTGCAGCACGATGATCCGATCGACATTCTGGATCGTCGACAGCCGGTGGGCGATGATGATCGAGGTCCGTCCCTGCATGAGCTTCTTGAGCGCGTCCTGGATGAGCCGTTCGGTCTCGGTGTCGACCGACGAGGTGGCTTCGTCGAGCACCAGCATGATCTCGGGGTTGAACGCGATGGCGCGGGCGAACGCGAGCAGCTGCTTCTGGCCGACCGAGATGGTCGAGCCGCGCTCCGTCACGACGGTGTCGTAGCCATTCGGCAGCCGCTCGATGAACTTGTCCGCGTTCACGAACTTCGCCGCCTCGCGCACGCGCACGTCGTCGATCGAGCCTTCCTCGAGACGGATGTTCGACGCGATGGTCCCGGCGAAGATGAACGGGTCCTGGAGGACGACGCCGACGTGCCGGCGGACGTCCCGCTGGCGCATCTCGCGCACGTCGACGCCGTCGAGCAGGATCCGGCCCTGCTGCACGTCGTAGAAGCGCGAGATGAGGCTGATGATCGACGTCTTCCCCGCCCCGGTCGCGCCGACGATCGCGACGCTCTCGCCCGCGTCGATGGTGAAGTCGACGTCGCGCAAGACCCACTCGCCCTCGTTGTAGGCGAACGACACGTTCTCGAACGCGATCTTGCCTCGCACGTGCTCGAGCTCGATCGGGTGCGGTGGATCCACGATCGTCGCTTCGGTGTCCAGCAGGCGGAAGACGCGCTCCGAGGACGCCATCGCGTTCTGCAGGATGTTGTACTTCTCCGACAGATCCTGGATCGGCCGGAAGAACTGGTCGATGAGCTGCCAGAACGCGAGCAGCGTCCCGATGGTCAGCTCCCCGCCGAGGATCCAGTAGCCGCCCGCGATGAAGATCGCGGCGGACGTGCTCGCGCGCGTGAGGTTGACCAGGGGGAAGAACAGGCTCATCGCGCGGATCGCGCCGCGGTTGGCCTCGAGGTGGTCGGCGTTCAGCACGTCGAACTGCTCGTAGCCGCGCCGCTCGCGCGTGAAGAGCTGCACCACGGACATGCCGGACAGGTTCTCCGCGAGATACGCATTGATCCGGGCGAGCCGGATGCGGATCGCGCGGAACGAGTCGCGCATGGCGCGCCGGAACGAGGTCGTGACGTACACGAGGATGGGCAGCGACACGAACGTGACGAGGGCGAGCTTCCAGTCCAGCAGCAGGAGGACGATGGCCGTGCCCACCAGCAGGAAGACGTCGCCGAAGATCGACACCACGCCCTGCGTCACCATCTCGATGAGCGCGTCGATGTCGTTCGTGATGCGCGTCATGAGCCGGCCCACCGGGTTGTGGTCGAAGAACGCGAGTGACAGCCCCTCGAGGTGGCTGAAGAGCTGGACGCGCAGGTCGTACATCGCGTGCTGGCCGACGTACGCCATGAGCAGGCCCTGCCCGAAGCGCAGGCCGGCTGATGCCAGCAGCACGGAGAGGTAGAGCAGGCCGAGAGGCGCGAGCCGGGCCAGACCGTCCGCCGCCGGGATCTGTCCGTTCACCGCCGGCGCGATGGCCTGGTCGATGACGAACTTCACGATGACCGGCGGCGCGATGTCGGCGAACGACAGCAGCAGCAGCACGACGAGCGCGACGGCGACGAGTCCCTTGTAGGGGCCCAGATAGCCGAGCAGCCGGCGCATCAGCCGCCCGTCGTACGCCTTGCCGAGGATCTCGTCCTCCTGGAAGAAGCCGCCGGCGCCTCCCCCGTGCCCGTGCCCCATCAGGCGTCCCCTTCGGACATGCCGCCCATGCCGCGACGCATGCCCCAGCCGCGCGGCGCCGGTTCGCTCGGACGCTCGGCCGCGACGCGGCGCTCGTGCTCCTCCTGCTCGACGTCGACCTGCAGCTCCTCCTCGAGCAGCTGCCGGCGGTACATCTGGGCGTACAGGCCGTTGTGCTCGAGCAGCTCGCGGTGTGTGCCGCGCTCCGCGATCCGCCCCTCGTCGAGCACGAGGATCTCGTCCGCGTCCCTCACCGTCGAGATGCGATGCGCCACGACGATGCTGGTGCGCTCCTTCATGACCCCGCGCAGGCGTCTAAGGATCTCGGACTCCGTGTACGTGTCGACGGCCGAGAGCGCGTCGTCGAGGATGAGCACGCGCGGGTCCTTCGCGACCGCGCGGGCGATCGCGGCGCGCTGCTTCTGCCCGCCCGAGAGGGTGACGCCGCGCTCGCCGATCATCGTGTCGTATCGCGCCGGGAAGTCCTCCACGTCCTTGCTCAGCTGCGAGACGTCGCCCGCCCAGTCAAGCTCGGCGTTCGTGAGAGAGTCCTCGGTCCCGAAGCCGACGTTATCGCGCAGCGGCACGGAGAACAGGAACGTCTCCTGCGGCACGTAGCCCACCGCCCGGCGCAGCGACTGCAGCGGGTAGCGCTGCACCTCGACGCCGTCGATGAGGACCTTGCCCTGCTGCGCGTCGAAGAGGCGCGGGATGAGGTTCACCAGCGACGACTTGCCGGAGCCGGTGTGGCCGACGATCGCGAGCGAACCCCCGGCCGGCACCTTGAAGCTGATGTCGTGCAGCACGATGGTCTGCCCGTACGCGAAGCTGACGCCGCGCAGCTCGACCTCGCCCCGGATCGGCGTCGTCACGGGGTCGATTGGATCGGCGATCGCCGGCTGCGCGCCGTAGATCTCCTGCAGCCGCCGCAGCGACGCCCAGCCCGCTTGGAACATGTTCGACACCCAGCCGAGCGCGATCATCGGCCAGGACAGCAGGTAGAGGTACGCGATGAACTGGATGAGCTGGCCGAGCGTGAGCTCGCGCCGGATCGCGTCCTGGCCGCCCACGTAGAGCACGGCCAGGACGGCCGAGCCGATGATGAACGACATCGCCGGCCAGATGAGGCCCTGCACCCGCGCGAGGCCGAGCGCGCGCCCGACGTACTCCGCCGTCACCTTCGAGAAGGCGCCGATCTCGGCTCGTTCCTGGCCGAAGGCTTTCACGACCCGGATGCCCGAGAAATTCTCCTGCGCCTCATTGGACAGCTCGCCGAACTGCGACTGCAGTCGCTCGAAACGGTGGTGGACCTGACGTCCGATGATCGCGAACGTCAGGGTCACAAGCGGCAGGAGCACGAGCGAGATCACGGTGAGCTTGGCGCTCAGGCCGAGCATCGATCCCACGGTGAAGACGAACACGCTCGAGGTCATCGCGACGTTCATGAAGCCCGGCCCCATCATCATCCGGACCGCGCCGAGATCGTTGGTCATGCGCGCCATGAGGTCGCCGATGCGCTGGTGCTGGAAGTAGCCCAGGTGCATCCGCTGCAGATGCGCGTAGAGGTCGTTCCGCATCTCGTACTCGATCCGGCGCGACGCATCCATGGTCAGGTAGCGGCCGGCGGCCTGGAAGGCGGCCTGCATCGCCGAGAACAGCACGACCAGCCCGGCCAGCTGCACGATCGTGCCGAAGGACGCGGCGTCGCCCAGCTCGTCGATGATCCGGCCGAGGAAGCGCGGCGGGACGGTCGCCAGGAACGAGCCCGCGGCCACAGCGCCGATCCCGAGCAGAAGCTGGGTCCGGTGGCGGCTGAGGTATGAGAGGAAGGTGCTGCGGGGAGAGGTCACGTGAGCCGAAGTGTACCGGGGCGCTTCCGCATCGCCGGACACATTCAGGAGCACACCTGTCGCTCGCTTCGCTCGGCAGGGGCCCCTACCCCTGAGCGCGCAGCGCGCGAGTGCCGCGGCCCATGACGTACACGACGCCGACGACGACAGCGGCGCCCACGAACACCGGCGCGATACCCCAGACGTCGGCGGTCGGGCCGACCACGAGCAGCGGCAGGAAGCTGAAGACCGAGACGAGCATGTTGAGGACGCCGAAGATGCGGCCGCGGATCTCGTCGTGCAGCTCTTCCTGGAGCATCGTCATCGCCGGCACGGTGATGAACGCGTACGCGATGCCGAACACGAAGCTGGTGACCCCGATGATCGCGACGAAGAACGGGAAGGCCTCGCCGAGCTGCGCCGACGCCGCGCCGCGGAAGATGCCCGTCAGCGGCCGTGCCGCCGCGAGCGCGAGCAGCGCGCTCAGGGTCACAAGCAGCCCGATGCCGACGATGCGCGCTGGTCGGAGGCGCCGGCTGACGAGATTCAGCGCGCCGAGGCCCGCGACGACGCCGATGCCCGCCGGACCGATGAGGATGATCGTGTTGCGCTCGCCCACCCCCAGCACCTCGCGCACGAATCCGGGGGCCAGAGCGCCCGCCACGGCGACGAGTGTGTAGGTCAGCGCGATGTACACCAGCGACCAGCTCACGACCGGCGCGGTCCGGAGGAAGGCGAGAGCCTCGCCGACGTTCCGACGCGCGCGCTTCGCCGCCACTCCGGCGACGTCGAGGCCGATCGCCGCGGTCCCAGCCTTGGGAGCGGACGGCAGCGTCACGCAGAGCAGCGCCGAGCTGGCGAACATCGCCCCGGTGATGATGAAGAGCGTCTCGAATCCCGCGAGGGCGATGACGACAGGCCCGAGGATGATGAAGCCGACGAGGAATGCGCCGTTGAAGGTGAAGGTGAAGAGCGAGTTCGCGACCAGCAGATCGCGCTTGCGGACAATCGACGGCAGGATCGCCGCCTCGGCGGGCACGAAGAAGACCGTGATCGCGGCGACGAGGAAGTTCACGATGTAGGCGGTCGCGAGGCTCTGCCCGAGGATCAGGAGCGGCGCGACCGCGGCGGCGCGCAGGGCGTTCGTGATGACCAGCACGCGACGGCGTTCGCTGCGATCCACGATGACCCCCGCGACGATCCCGAAGAGCACCGCCGGGACGATCGCCAACAGGATCAGGATCGACGACGAGGTGTTCGACTTCGTCAGCTCCGCGACCAGGACGATCAGGGCGGAGGTGATCGCGTTGGCGGCGACCTGTGACAGGATCTGGGCCGACCAGAGCGCCAGGAACGCGCGGTTGCGGAGCAGGCCGCGATCCGCGGCCAAGCTGATGTCGGCCACTCGCCCTAGTCGGCCGGCGCCAGTGGGCCGCGGGCCTCGAATCGCTTGATGTCGCGCTCGATCTCGCTACGGGCCATGAGGACGCGCCGTCCGCAGCCGCTGCAGCGGGCGCCGATGTCCGCCCCGAGCCGGACGATCGTCCAGGTCGTGCTGCCGCACGGGTGGGGCTTGCGCAAGACGACGACGTCGTCGAGATACAGCGGCAGCGGCGGGCGCGTCATCCGCGGCAGTCTATGGAGGTTCAGCGCATCGCGGGAAGGTCGAGGACGCTCTCCTTCCGGACCACGAACCGCGTGCGCTGGTAGATGAGCTCGAATTGAGCCACGATCCCGCCGGTCCGGGTGATCGCGACGTAGAGCACGTCCGCCGACCCCACCGCGCGAACGGCCCACGGCCCGCTCAGGGCGACCCCGTCGACGGCGAGCGCGCCCGGCTGTGCGGCACCGAAGTACGAGCGCGGCCCGATGCGGCGGTCGTTGATCGAGATCGCCTCCGCACCGGCGTTCCGCAGCTCGTTCATGAGGTCGGAGAGCGCGCGCTCGTCGAACGAGCCATCCACCGTCACCGTGATCCCGGGACCGCGGACCGCCCCCTGCGCGGCGAAGACCTTCAGTTGCGCGACCTGACGTTCGCTCTCGTCGAGGGAACCCGTGCCGCTCGCGATGGAGCTGCGCGCGGACTCGAGCCGCAGGCGGAGATCGAGGATCTCGTCACGCAACGAGTCGTTCTTCTCCGCGAGACCGGCGACCAGGGTCGTGAGCGACGCGGGCGTCTCGAGCTGCAGGCTGCGCGAGTAGACGTCCTGCGAGCGGAACTGGGAGACCGTCAGCACGCCCAGTAAGAGCGCGATGAACGAGACGACGATGCCGCCGCTGCCGCGCATGTACTACGTCCCGACGCAGTCGGGCGGAGCAGGACGGTCGGACATCACCCGGTGATGGACGACCACTTATCTGGGGGTGGCGTATCGAACGGTGAGCGGACCGTCGTAGGCAGGCGCGTGGATCGCGGACGCGCGCACGACCCGGAATCCGAGGCCCTGGACGTCACGCCGCTGCTTGATGTCGCGCAGCTGGCCCGGGTCGTCAAACGCGCCGAGCAGCTGGTTCTGCGGCCCGATGGCGTTCACGTTGAACGGCGGCGACATGAGCGTCCCGTTCACCATGATCGTGGAGCCGACGCAGTAGACGCTCGACGTCCCGACGATCCGCTGGTCGTTCACCGCGATCGCCGTCGCTCCACCCTTCCAGGCCGTGTTCACGATGTCGGTCAGGTCGGTCGCGTGGCAGATGCTCTTGTCGAGGTCCTTCGCTGCGGCGCTGCTCGCCTTGGCGTCATCGAGCTGGATGACCACGCCGTCGCCGGCGACCGCGGTGAGCCCCGCGCGGGTCTTGAGCTGGTCGATCTGCGCCTGGAGCTCTTTGGCCGCGCCGCTCTGCGTCGAGGTGCTGCTCTGGAGCGTGTCGAGCTGCGCGCGCAGGTCGGCGAGCTGCGCCTTCAGAGACGACTGCTCCTTCTGGAGGGCCTGCGCGGCGTCGGTCAGCGGGGCGTTGTAGCGGACTGCGAGCTGGCTACGCTCCCGCTGGGTCTGCCACTGGGCCGCGACCAGAAAGCCGAAGAGGAGCGCCGGCACCAGGAGCGCGAGCGAGTGCTGGAGGCGGGAGCGCTGGGCCGCGGTGGGCTGGTCCACGCGTCAATTGTCCCACGAGAGCGCGCTCGGACCGAGCGCGTAGCGGCGCAGCAGCTCCGTGCGCGCCTCGAAGAGCTGGATGGGACGGCTCGGATAGTGATGCGCGTGGGCGCCACGCGCGGGCTCGCGGTGCAAGTGGAAGGTGTCGTCGTGCCAGTGCTCGGCCCAGCGACCCGAGCCAGCGGGCTCGAAACGCAGCTCGTACCGGTAGTCGCTCAGTCGCCATCCGCCGGGGGCACGGTCGTACCACTCCTCGAAGTCGAGCGTCGCACGATGGCTCCCGTAGCCCGGCACCGCGACGCGCAACCGGAAGTAGCGGTCTCGCGGGCGTCGCTCGTCCGTCGCCTCGAGCTCGTCGCCGTCAGCCTCACATACCTCGCGAAGGGTCATGAAACGGGCTGATAGCCGGGCCGATACGACGACGGCGGCTCGCCAAGGGATCGGTGCTCCGCGCTCTATGCCGAGACCTTCGTCTTGGACCTCTTCATCCAGGTCTCTCCCCGACCGGGCGTCGGAATGCGGCCCGTTCGCGTGATCGGGAGGTGCCGGATGCGCTCGGGGAAGAGCATCTTCACAAGCGCGGCTACGGTGATCCGGTACACCCTCGGGGACAGCTTGATCGCCACGAGGCGCTCGTCACGGATCCAGTTCAGGATGGTCCGCGGACTGACCCTAAACAGATCCGCCACCTCCGCTGGCGTGTAGAGCCCAGGTCCGCGGGTGAGGGCCTCGAAGGTGAGCTCGACCCTGTCCTTCATTTCCCATCGACATATTAGCGCATCACCAGAAAAGGCCACCTCTGTCGATGAGGCCACGTCACGCCCCAGAGTGGGCTATTTAGCTCCCGCGCTGTGTCCGTCACGGCACTCTGCTCGCTCACGCTCGCCTCGTAGTGACGGCACCCCCAGAATTGGTCTTGCCGATTCCGGGGCTGTAGCTCAGTGGACAGAGCAGGGCCGTCCTAAGGCTCGTGTCGCGGGTTCGACTCCCGCCAGCCCCTCTCGATCGAGTGCATTACCCGACATCGCCTCCGAGTCGTCGGCAGGTCAGTCCGCCGGTCATAGCCTGAACGGGCGGGCACGCCGCCCGACGCCATTGCCCCGACGGCGCATGCGCCATCGAACGGCTCAGCCGTCGTGACTGCCGCGCATGCGCTACTGGCCGTGCGACGAAGCGACGCCAGTCTGGCCCGCTCGCGCCAGGCTACTTGGCGTTCTTGTCGGTCTGGAAGATCCCGGCGATGTTGCCTTCGGTGTCCGTGAAGTAGGCGAACCAGCCGAATCCCGCGACGGCCTGCTTCGCGCCGAGCATCTGCCCGCCCGCGTCCTTGATCGCCTTGGCGCTCGCTTCCCAGTTGTCGACGCCCAGCGTGTTGATGACCGCCTGCTTGTGGTCCTGCCGGCCCATGATCGCGCCGTCGATGCCGACCTGGTCCTTCGCACCGGTCGTCGCGAGCAGGTACTTGAACGGCCCGGGCATCGCGTTGAACTCCCAACCGAACGCCTTCTTGTAGAACGCGGCCGCGCGATCCGGGTCATCTGCTGTGATCTCGAAGTGCGTGACGCGATCCATGACGTTCTCCCCATCGTTTTCTCGTAGCCCGACAATCTCCCGATGGGCCGGCCAAGCCGGCCCAGAAAGCCGGAGCGAAGCGGAGGTTAGCGCCATGCACGTCCTTGTGACCGGCGCCGGCCTCCTCGGCGCGCACTCCGCCGCCGCACTGATCGAACGTGGCCATTCGGTCACGCTCGTCGACGCCGCGCCGAACGACGCCTACGTACGGAGCGTCGCCGGCGCTGCCGTGCGCCTGGAGACCGGCGATGTCACCGACCTCCCGCGGATCGTCGATCTCGCGGCACGCGCGGAGGCCGTCGTGCACACCGCGGGGCGTATCGGTCCGGTCGCCCAGGCCGATCCGCACGGCGCGTTCGCGGTGAACGTGATGGGCACGGCGAATGTCGCCGAAGCGGCTCGCCTGAGCGGCACGCGCCGCGTCGTCTTCGCGTCTACCCACGGCGTGTACGACTGGAACGCGAGCGACGACGCGCCGATGACCGAGCGTTCGCCCACCGCGGCGCGCGGCGTGTATGCCGCTTCCAAGCTCGCGGCGGAGCACATCCTCCAGGCGTATGCCGACGCCTACGGCCTCGAGGTCATCGCGCTGCGTTTCTGCAACCTCTTCGGCCGCGGCCACTACGTGGCGGGCTCGCGCGGCGGCGAGGCCTTCAACGAGCTCATCGTCTGCGCCGCGCGCGGCGATGTCGCGCGGATCCGTCCGCAGGTCTCAGGCCGGGGCGAGTGGCTCTACGCGAAGGATGCCGCGCGCGCGGTCGCCGCGGCCGTGGACGCTTCCCCGGTGCCAGGCGATGCCGACCGATTCACCATCGTGAACGTCGGCAGCGGTCGGCTCGCCGGGCCGGACGACATCATCCCGGCGATCCGGGCCGTCGTCCCCGACGCGCGCTTCGGCGATCCCGAGCCGCCTGGCCGCGAGCGGCGCCAGCCTTTCGATCTCGCGACGGCGCGTCGCCTGCTCGGATGGGAGCCCACGTTTACGCTCGAGAGCGCGATCGCGGACTACGTGGCTGAGGTGAGGCTCACCGGCGAGACCAGCAGCCCGCGGGACCGCTAGGTTCCGACTTCTACTTCCCGTACACCTGCTTGATGAACCCGGAGTCCTCGAGCTCCTTCACGAAGCTCCGGTCCATGAGCTGAGACGTCTTGAGGTCCTTCGCCTTGGCGTTCTGCGTGGTCACCTGCTCGATGACCTTCGCGAAGCCCTCCTCGCTCGGGTACGGCGCCTCAGGGAAGTAGTCGAGGTACGCGGTGTAGCCGACGTCGAGGAACGTCGGATCGTTGTTCTTCAGGTACGTCTTGGTGACGTCCTGGACGAACGCCTTGTCCTTCTTCCAGCGGGCGATGCCCTCGATACTTGCCTTCACCACGCCAAGCGCGGCGGCGCGATTCTCCGTGAGGTACTTCCGCGTCGCGACGATGCCAACCTGCTGCTCGGGCTCCTTGTACTGGCCGGTGTCGAGGATCTCCTTGCCGCCGCCCTGCTGGACCGCGTTGATGTTGTTCGGCGGCGACACTGCGATCGCCTGCGCGTTGCCGCTCTTCAGGAGCGTGAGCTTGCCGGGCTCGTCATTCCCCGCGACGTAGTTGAGGTCGGTCGTCTTCCACCCCTGCTTCGCCACGATCGTCTGCCACGCGAAGTAGTCCGCGTTGCCGATGCGCGTGACGGCGACGGTCTTGCCCTTGAGCTGATCGATCGAGGTGATCCCGGGCGCGGCCACGACGCGGAAGAGCGCGGTGTTCACGAAGCCGGCGATCATGACGAGGTCGGTGCCCGCGGCCTGAGCCGTCACGACGGCCGATCCGGCGGCGGTCATCATCGAGATGTCGCCTCCCAACATCGCGGCGACGGCGGTGGTGCTGCCGTTGATGTAATTGAGATCGAAGTCCACCCCGTACTTGGCGAAGTAGCCCGCCTCCTTCGCAACCGGCCAGACCATCTGGTTGGAGGTCTGCGCGACCCACGCCGCCTTGACGAGGACCGGCTTCGGCGTCGCGGTCGCCGTCGCCGCGACCGGAGCGCTCGAGGCCGTGCCGGGCACGCCCGTGGGCGCGCAGGCTTCGATGACCGCTAGCCCGCCGAGCACCGATGCCGTGCGAATGAGATCCCGACGCGACAGTCGGCTGTTCATTGACGCCCTCCTCAACGCTCCGCGGCGAACGCCGCGGACGATGCCGCAACGCGGAGCTCGCTCGCTCGCAGCGAAGATACCCCTCGCGCGCGCCGCAGGTTCGTCATCGACCGACCAGCGCGTGCACCGCGGCCGCGATCTGCGTCGCTCCAGGCACGAATGCGTCCTCCAGCGGCGGGCTCACCGGCACCGGCGCGAACGGCGCGCCCACCCGAATGATGGGAGCGTCGAGGTGATCGAACGCGGCCTCCTGGATCGTCGCCGCGACCTCCGCGCCGAACCCGCCGGCCGTGACCGCCTCGTGCGCCACGACGCATCGACCGGTCCGAGAGACCGACGCGACGATCGTGTCGCGATCGAGCGGCTGCAGCGTGCAGGGGTCGATGACCTCGACCTCGATGCCGTCCGCGGCGAGCGCCTCGGCGGCGCTCAACGATTCGTCGACCAGGCGCGACGTCGCCACGATCGTGACGTCGCGGCCGGGCCGGCGCACTCTCGCGTGGCCGAGCTCGGCCGCCTCGCCACCTACCTCGCTCCTCCGGTTGTAGAGCGCCTTGTTCTCCACGATCACCACGGGATCGTCCGCGCGGATCGCGGCTCGCAGCAGGCTCGCGGCATCCGCGGCGTTCGACGGCATGACCACCGCGAGGCCGGGCACGTGCACCAGCCACGCCTCCAGGCTCTGCGAGTGCTGCGCCCCCGAGCGCATCCCGGCCCCGCCCTGGGTACGCACCACCAGCGGGACGCGCAGCTGCCCGCCGGACATGTAGCGCGCCTTCGCTGCCTGGTTCACGAGCTGGTCGAGGGCCAGCGTGATGAAGTCGATGAACATGATCTCGATCACCGGCCGCCAGCCGGCAAGCGCCATCCCGATCGAGACGCCCATGACCGCCGACTCGCTGATCGGCGTGTCGCGCACGCGGCCCTCTCCGAACTCGCCGACCAGACCCTTGGTCGCGCCGAACGGGCCGCCCTCCGCGACGTCCTCGCCAATGACGACGACGCGCACGTCGTGGCGCATCTCGTCCGCGAGCGCGGCGGTCAGTGCGGCGAGGTACGTGATCTCAGCCATGCACGTCCGTGACGACCTCGCCCGGGTCGGGCCAGCTCCCCTCACGCGCGAAGCGCACGGCCGCCTCGACCGCGGCACGGGCGTCGCGCTCGGCCGCGCTACCGTCCTCCGCGGTGAGCCGACCCGTCGCCTGCAGGCGCGCGATGGGGTCGCGCTCGCGCCACTCGCGGAGCTCCGTCGCGTCCCGGTAGGCAGCGGGATCGCCCTCGTAGTGGCCGCGAAGCCGATACGTGAGGCACTCGAGCAGCGCCGGGCCCGAACCGGCGCGGCAGCGACCGGCGAGGTCGCGCGCGGCCTCGGCGACGGCCAGCACGTCGTTGCCATCCACGACGCGTGCCTCGATGCCGTAGGCGGCCGCGAGATCCGCGACCCGCTCGACCCGCGTGTGCGCGGAGCGCGGGGTGAACTCGGCGTACCCGTTGTTCTCGCACACGAGCAGAACGGGCACGCGCCACAGCGACGCGAGATTCAGCGACTCGAGGAAGTGGCCGGCCTGAGCCGCGCCGTCGCCGAAGTAGACGACCGCGATCGCGCCCCGCCCCTCCGCCTGCGCGACGAGAGCGGTTCCGATGGCGAGCGGGACCGTTCCCCCGACGACGCCGGTCGCGCCCAGCAGCCCGCGCTCGACGTCGACGAGGTGCATCGACCCGCCCTTCCCGCGGCACAGGCCGTTGTCGCGACCCATGAGCTCGGCCATGACGCGTCCGGGCGGCGACCCGCGCGCGAGGAAGTGGCCGTGGGCGCGGTGATTCGAATAGACCCGATCGTCCGTGCGGAGCGCCGCGCTGACCCCGGCCGCGACGGCCTCCTGGCCAATGCCGAGGTGGACGAGGCCGTGGACCTCGCTCGCGGCGACGAGCTGCGACACGCGCTCTTCGAATGCCCGGATGAGCCACATGGTCCGCAGGAGCGCACCGGGCCCCTCCGCGAGGATCGGCCGCTCGGCTATCGCCGGCCCTGCCACTCGGGCGCGGTCTCGACCTGCTCCACGTCGTCGTAGCCGAGCTGCTTGAACACGCGGTTCTGCGCGGAGAGGAACCGTGCCGGCCGCGCGGGATCGTCGTTGAAGTGCTGGTGCACGGTGTTCGGCGGGATGTAAACGAGATCCCCTTCCTCCCAATCCCAGCGCGACGGCTCCGCGGCGGGCTTCCACACGTAGGTCGTCGCGAGCTCGAAGTCCACGTCCCAATGCAGGTCGTGGCCGCGGCCCTCGAGCACGTAGAGCACCTCGTCCGCCATGTGCCGATGCTTGCCGGAGCGCCCGCGCGGCGGCAGCTCCTGCGTGTACGCATCGACGGAATTCACGCGCACGTCCATCCGCGCGTTGCACAGGTGCTTCAACCGCCCCTGCGCCGAGTCCTCCCAGGGCATGTCCTCGGGCTTCACGACCTTCTTGCGCTTGCGCTCGCGCTCGCGGTCGCCCAGCCGCGGCCGCGCGGCCTCGGCGTAGAAGTCGGCGCGGGCTGAGCCGCGCCGCCAGGACTTGCTCTCCTCGAACGGCATCCCTCTTCTAGTCCTTCGGCCGGTAGCCGGTCTCGCCGGTGGAGGCGCGGCTGCGGTAGCCCTGCTGGATCAGCCCGAGGAACATCCAGAGGGGCTTCGCCTTGATGACGAGGACGCGGCTGGGTCGAGCCGGGTCGTCGTTGAAGTGCTGATGCACCGAGTCGTTGTGGACGATAACCACGTCGCCGGCCTCCCAGTCATACCGCTCGCCGTCGTGGATCTCGTGCCCGCGCCCCTCCAGTACGTAGAAGAGCGCCTCGTTCTGATGCCCGTGGTCGTGCGACGCGCCCCCGGGCGCCTCGGACTCGATGTGGATCTCGAGCGTCTGGGTCCGGAACGGCTCCATGCTCGGCCGTAGCACGTCCTTGTTCCAGTGGCCGGGGCCGCCCTCCCACGGCAGGTCCTTCGCCTTCACGACGCGCGGCAGCGCAAGGCGGCGCTTGCGCTCCTCGTCCAGGTCGTACGTCTCGCTCTCCATCCCGCGGACGAAGACGCGGCGCCTGCTCAATCTCTGGCCCTCGGCCAGGAGACACGCTCAGGGCTGGCGGGCTCACTCCTCGCGGCATAGCCGCTCGTCGCTCGGTTCATTTGAAGGTGACGAGGTCGGAGCGCGAGAGCGTCACCGCCTTCGGCTGCAACGGGACGTTGCCCGCGTTCGCGAGCCCGGGTTGGTTCAGCAGCTGCCAGCGCGCGACGTACGTGGCGAACGCCTCGCGGGACGAGATCCCGTCCTCGGCGACGACGACGGTCAGTCCGCGCGCACACGCGCCGAACGACGTATAGAGCACGGCGCCATTGGCGGCGGTCCCGACGACCACGGCGGTCGTGATGCCCTCGAGCTTCTTGTCGAGATCGGTGCCGAACCACTTGTCGGCGCTCGAGCGCACCAGCGGGTCGTCGTCCTTCGGCGCCAGGTCCGGGAAGACCTTCTGCTCGGCCGCGCGGCCGAGGGCGAAGACGACACGGGCGCCTGCTGCCCTCGCCGCGTCGATGAGCCGCCGCGCCGCCGGAACGCTGTCGAGCGTCGCCGGCTGCTTCGCCGAGGTATCGCTGATGTCCAGCACTAGCAGCGCCGTCGTCTTCGCGTCGACGGTCACTGGAACGGCCGGCGGAAGGTCAGGAAGCTGCACCGGCGGCCTCCTTCGGACGCGGCTTGCCGGTCCCGTAGAACGATGGCCAGTGCTCTACGTACGCCTCGCGATAGTTCTTCAGATAGTGGTCCGCGGCCTCGACCCCGCGCGCGAACCAGACCTTCTTCTTGGAGGTCGCGTAGGCGAGGAACTCGCGCAGCACCTTCGCGCGGAAGGGCCTGCCGATGATGAACGGGTGCAACCCCATCGTCATCAGGCCGGGCCTGCCCTTATCGCCCTCCTCGTAGATCTGATCGAACTGATCCTTCCACCATTGCAGGATGTCGCGCGGGTTCTTGCGCGTGCTGCTCGCCATCTGGTGGTCGGTCATCCAGATCCCGTAGCTGAACATCGCGAGGTCGCCCTTCTCGGTGCGCATCGTGTACGGCAGGTCCTCGTTGATCGTGCCCATGTAGTACCGGTAGCCCAGCTCGGCGATGAGCGGGAGCGTGTAGTGGTTCGGGCGCTCGCCCGACGAGATGTAGCCCACCGGGCGGACGCCCGCGTTCTTCTCGAACGATGCGATCGTGCGCTCGAGCTCCTGGCGCTGGACCGCGTCGGCCTGCCGCGTCACGTACTCGTGCCGCCAGTTCTCCGACGCGAGCTCGTGCCCGGCGGCGAGGATCTCCTTGGCCAGATGCGGGAACGCCTCCACGCCGGCGCCGTTCAGATGCCAGCTCGTCTTCACGCCGAACTCTTCGAGGATGTCGAGCACCCGGTAGGCGCCGCAGCGCTCCCCATAGAGCCGGTCGGTGATGAGCGCGATGTCCACGTTGAAGGTCGACCCGGACGGGAAGTCGTGGCGGAACGCCGCCTGCGCCGAACCCGGACGGCCGAGCTCGTCCTCAGGCCAGGTCTCGAGCACGATCGTCGGAAGGATCGCGATACGGGCGTCGTTCGGCCACTCGATGGGTCGTCGCGGCAGTCTCATGCGTGTCTCCCCACTTTGATCTCTGACGCTATTCGTCCGCGAAGGATCGCGCGAGCGGCCGCGGCCGCCAGCCATCGTCGGCGAGCACCACGCACTGCTCCTCGGGCATCTCGAGCCACACCTGTTGATCGCGCACGAGCCGGCTGGACGGATGCGCGCGCGCGCGGACGAGCTCCCCGCCGATCTCCACGAGGCAGTCGAGGTGATCGCCCAGGAACGCGGCTACGCGCAGTGTGCCTTCGAACTCATTGGTGCGTCCCTCGGCGCGCTCGCGCACGAAGATGCCCTCGGGCCGCAGCACGAGGTGCGCGCGGGCGCCGTCGGCCAGATCCGGAGGCGGCGCGCAGCGGACCAGCCCCCCAAGGGCGCGGACGCCACCCGGTGCGACCTCGGCCGGGGCGAACGTACCCATGCCGACGAAGTCCGCGACGAAGCCCGAGGCCGGCGTGCCGTAGATCTCGCGCGGCGTGCCTTCCTGGGCGATGCGCCCGTCGCGCATGACCGCGATGCGGTGCGACAGGAACAGCGCCTCGACCTGGTCGTGCGTCACGTACACGGTCGTGATCCGAAGGCGGCGCTGCAGCTCCCGCAGATCGATGCGCATGCGCTCGCGCAGCTTGGCGTCGAGGTTCGACAGCGGCTCGTCGAGAAGCAGCAGCTTCGGCTTGCGCACCAGCGCCCGCGCGAGCGCGAGCCGCTGCTGCTGCCCGCCCGAGAGCTGCGGCGCGGGCCGGTCCTCGAGACCGTCCAGCCCCACGAGCGCGAGCACCTCGGCCACGAGGCGCTTGGTCTCGCTGTCCGACGGGCGCGGCTTCGCCACGCGCAGCGGGTACGCGACGTTCTGGAACACGTTCATGTGCGGCCAGATCGCGTAGGACTGGAACACCATGCCGATGCCGCGGGCGTGCGGCGCGACGAAGGTCCCATTTCCCGAGACGACCCGACCCTCGACGGTGATGCGGCCGCCCTCGGGGCGCTCGAGCCCAGCGATGCAGCGCAGCGTCGTCGTCTTGCCGCATCCCGACGGGCCCAGCAGCGTGTAGAAGCGGCCTTCCTCGACGGTGAAGGACACGTCCTCCACCGCGCGGACGTCGCCGCGGTCGGTCACGAAGCTCTTGCGCAGGCTTTCGACGGTGAGCACGGGCCCTCCAAGCCATGGACGACGGGTGCCCGTACTTATACTCGCTCGCGGGCCTGAATGGTCTGACCATTCGGGAGCGCGGGGGTCGGAGGGACAGGTGCGCAGGGTGGAAGTGACTCCTCGAGCGCTCGTCCGCGGGCTCGCGATCGTCGCGGCGGCGCTCGTGGTGGCGGCGGCATGCGGCGCGCCCCCGACGAGCACCGCCGGGCAGACGCCCGGCGCCGTCGCCACGGCCGTGGCGACGAAACCCCCGTCCCTCGACGAGGCCGCCGAGAGCAAGAAGCTCTACGACGCCGCCGTCGCAGCGAAGGAGACCGAGGTCAATTGGTACGGCACGGTCAACGAGGAGGAGGCCAAGCCGCTCCTCGACATCTGGTCGAAGCAGTTCCCGGCGATCAAGCCGAACTACATCCGCGCCAGCGAGACCGCGCTCATGAGTCGCGTGCTCACCGAGGAGCAGGCCGGCAAGCACAACTTCGACGTGCTCTCGAGCACGACCGCCCATCTGCTGACGCCGGCCGGGCTGGCCCTGCAGTACACGCCGCCGAATGCGATCGCCGTGGACCCGGACTACAAGGACAAGGCGGGCTACTGGCTGGCGCTGTACGCGAACTACAACACGCTCCAGGTGAACACCGAGAAGGTGAAGAAGGGCGAGGTCAAGGCCTACGAGGACCTCGCCAACCCGAAGTGGAAGGGTCAGATCGCCGTCGACAGCACCGACTACGACTGGTACGCGGGTCTGGTCTCGATCCGCGGCCAGCAGGCGACCGACGATCTCATCAAGAAGATCATCGCCACGGCCGGCGTCCAGCTCGTCGACGGACACGGCAACCTCAACGACGCGCTCGTCGCCGGTCAGTACGCGATCGCGCTCAACCAATTCCTGAACCAGGCCGAGCGCTCGAAGCGCCTTGGGGCGCCGACCGACTGGATCGCGGTCGAGCCGGTCGTCGTGCAGCTGGGCAAGATGGCCGTCTCCAAGAGCGCTCCGCACCCGAACGCGGCGAAGCTCATGTTCAACTTCCTGATTTCGACCGACGCCCAGAAGTACTTCGCCAGCCGCGGGCGGATCACGAGCCGGATCGACGTGCCGAACGATCCACCGAACCTCGTCACAGGGCTCAAGAAGGTCGCGCCGGCGCCGCTGGTCGATCCCGAGCTCACCAAGGTCGCCGCCCAGTTCAAGGCTCTGTTCAAATAGCAGCATGGCCGAGGCGCCGCTAGCGCGGGCGACGCCGTTCGCCCGCGTCGCGCGTTTCCGCCTCGGTCTCGACACGATCGTCCTTGGCGCGACCGCGGCCGTCATCGGATACCTCGTGCTCACGCCGATCGCGTTCCTGATCATCTCGAGCTTCCGCAGGTATCAGCTCGAGGGCTCCATCGGGTTCGTCTTCACGCTCGACAACTACGCGGACACCTTCCTCAACCCGGAGATCCCGGCCGCCGCGACGAACTCCCTCATCTACGCCCTCGGCGGCACCGTGCTCGCGATCGTGTTCGGTACGGCGCTCGCGTGGGTCGTCGAGCGGACGAACACACCGTTCCGGGGCGCGTACGTGGTCCTGGCGGCCGCGACCTACTTCGTCCCGGGCGTCCTCATGGCGATCTCATGGAACGCGCTTGCCCACGTGCGGATCGGATCGCTGAACCGCCTGCTCCAGAACTTCATCGACGTCACGCAGGGTCCCTTCGACGTGAACTCGCTGCTCGGGATGATCTGGGTCTTCGGCACGCACCTGTATCCCATCGTCTTCCTCATCATGGCGGCCGCCTTCCGCGCGATGGATCCCGCGCTCGAGGAGGCGGCCGCGCTCAGCGGCGCCGGGCTCTGGGCCGGCCTGCGCACGATCACGCTCGCCGTGTCCCGCCCCGCGCTCATCTCCGCCCTGCTCATCGTCTTCGTGCGCGGCCTCGAGTCGTTCGACGTGCCGCTCATCCTCGGGCTGCCCGGAAAGATCAACGTGCTGACCACCGAGATCTTCGCCACCGCTCAGATCCACCGGCCGCCGGAGCTCGGCATCTCGGCGACGCTTGGGCTCGTCCTGCTCATCGTGAGCATCGGCGGCGTGTGGGTCTATCGCTCGGCGACCGCGCGGGCGCTCGCGTTCGCGACGATCAGCGGCAAGGGCTACCGCCCCAACCGGCTGGACCTCGGTCGGCGCCGCTGGGCCGTCGCCGCGGTCTGCCTGCTGTTCTTCTTCCTGACGCTCGTCCTGCCGCTCATCCAGGTCGTATGGCTGTCGCTCTTCCCGTTCGTGCGGCAGTTCTCGCTCGAGGCGCTGTCTCGCGCCTCGTTCGCGCAGTACGCCTACGTCCTCAACTACGGCGCGATCCTCGACGCGTTTCGCAACTCGCTCCTGAACGCCGCCGGAGTCGCCGCGATCATCGTCGTGCTGACCTCGATCGCCGCCTGGATCACAGTTCGCTCGCGGGCCCCCGCCCGCTGGCTCCTCGATGCCCTCGCCTTCGCGCCCATCGGGATCCCCGGTCCGATCATGGGCGTCAGCGTTCTGCTCGCGTACCTCACGCTCCCGATTCCTCTCTACGGCACCATCCTCATCATCACCGTGGCGCACGTGACGCTCTTCCTGCCGTACGGCATGCGGCTCGCGAGCGACGCGCTGCTCCGGATCCACCCGCAGCTGGAGGAGGCATCGGCGCTCTCGGGCGCGAGCTGGCTGCACACGTACCGCACGATCCTGGTCCCGCTCATCCTGCCGGGATCGGTCGCCGCGTTCATCACGATCTTCGCGGCGTCGTTCCGCGAGCTGTCGTCCGCGCTGTTCCTGGCCTCGCCCCAATCGCGCTTCGTGTCGGTCGTCATGTATTCGACGTGGCAGGACGGCAACGCCACCTCGGCGGCGGCGCTGGGCATCGTGATGCTCGTGGTCGTGCTCGCGCTCGCGCTGGCGGCTCGCCTTCTGGCGCGGTTCGTTCGCGTCGCGGCCTGACCTTCCGCTTCGCTCCGGGCTTCCGTAGTCTCAGGGCGATGAAGAACGTCCCGCCGGAGAAGATGCGCTACCTCGACGAGATGCGCGCGAAGCTGCGCGGCGCGACCGATCCGGCTGTATACCGCAGCGATCAGCAACTCTCGGTGGAATGGCTCGGCGAGTGCTCGGGCCGGACGAAGATCCGCGACGTCGAGCTCGTCTCGGACGAGCGCGCCGAGAGCACCGGCTACGGCAAGGGCGTGAGTCCCGCGCACACGTTCCTGGCCGGCTTCGCCTTCAGCCACATGACCCAGTGGGGCCGTGCGGCGGCGGCGGGCGGCATCGAGATCGAGTCGCTGCGCGAGGACGTGCGCGCCTCGTTCGACCGGCGCGGTGAGTACCTGTACGACGAAGGCGCCGCGCACCCCGGCTTCACGGACATCACGTTCGAGGTCCACATCGCCAGCCGCGCGAGCGTGGACCAGATCCGCGCCTTCATCTCATGGGCGGACCGCTCGCCACCGCACGCCACGCTGCGGAAGGCGACGCAGCTGACGGGGATCTTCAATCTGAACGGCCGCCATCTGGCGACCGCCCTGTATCACGCCGATCGCACGGAGTGGCGGATCACCTAACCGCCGCTGCTGCGACAGGACTTGCGGCGGCGTCAGGCGAGCCGCATGGCCACCCAATCCGCGATGACCTCCTGTATGCCCGGAGCGTTCCCCATGTGACCGCCCGGAAACAGCCGGATCGTCTTCGGATCGCCGTGCTCCAGCAGGAGGTGCATGTCGGCGATCGGGAACACGCTGTCCCCCACGCCGTTCACCAGGAGCAGCGGCGCGCACGGGCCATCGAGGACGCCAAGGCGCAGGAGCGACAGCTCGGGCGCGAACTCGATCCACTCCTCACGCGTACGTCGCCCGAACGCCGCGGCGAGCGTCTCGGGGAGCTCGAACGGGTACTCCCCCTCCTCCGATCGCTCGATCCACGCGCGCTCGAACGCGTGATGCGCCGGGCCGCCGTGATCGACCGCGGCGCGGATGCGATGGCGTCGCGCGTGCGCGAGCTTCAGCGCCCAGTAGCCGCCGGTGCTGTTCCCGCTCACCGCGACGCGGCGCCCGTCGACGTCGTCGCGCGCCGCGAGCCAGTCGAAGATCGGATCCCACAGGCGCTCGGCATCCAGGGAGCCCGGGATGGGCGCGTCCGCGGTTCCCGGCATGTCGATCGCGAGCGTCGCGATGCCGCGCGCGAGGTAGCTGTCGGTCAGACGCTCCTCCTTGAAGCTGTCGATCCCGCCCCACGCGATCACGACAGGCGGGCGCGCCGTCGTTCGCGGGACGCGCAGGTCGGCGACGATGGCCTGACCTTCACCGGGGCGGCCGGGGAACGGGATGCGCACGCGCTGGAGCGGCGGGTCGAAGCTGCGCGCGAGCTGCAGGTACCACTGCTGCGAGCGGCGGTACGCGTCGAGCTTCGCCGGCGTCGTCGGTGCGGGGTAGCGCGCGATCCGGTAGAAGCCGTATGCGTAGCGGCGCTCCCGCGTGGTCGCGTCCGTTTCGCCGGCGCGCTCCGCGGCAATCGCGAGCTCGACGTGTCGCGCCGCCGCCTCGACGAACGTCCGCGTCCAGCTGTCGTCCTTCGTCGACTCGAGCGTGCCGATGAGCGCGGCGGTCTCGGCCGGCTCCGTGTAGTTGAACGGATTGCGGCGCTCCCGTGCTCGTTCGAGGAGCAGTTCGCGTACGACCGCGAAGGGTCTGCTCAGTCAATGCTCCCGGCGGGGCCCCGGCGGCTCTCAGGCGGGACGGGCGGCGCGAACGGCACCTCGGTGCCGTTGAGGCGCAGGATCCCCTCGACCGGCACGGGCACGCGAAGGCTGTTCGCGGCGTGGCAGGCGCCGTCGGCCGTCTCGATGAGCCGCGCGATCCTCTCGGCCGGCTCCTTGCTCACGACGTCGATCCGGTAGCTGAGCTTCTCCATCGCGACGCCGATCTTCGGGTCGAGGCCGTACTTGCCCTCCTGCGGGAACGTCGCTTTCAGCTCCATCTCGACCTTGTCGAGCGCGAGATCCTGGACTGACGCGAACCGCGTCACTTGACTGAGCATTCAGAGGCCCACCGCGGCGACGAAGTACTGCAGCGGCGACGGCGCCGTGCCGTCGCCGACCGGCGCGTGTTCGTCGCTCGCGAACGTGAAGGACGCGGTCCGTGCCTCCTTGCGGTAGTTCTGGACGATGCGCACGGTCGCGCGCTGAAGGATCTTGGCGCGCTCGGGGTGGAGCCTGAACTCCTGCTTGCGCTCCTCGTGCTGCTTGCGAATGCGCTCCCGATCGATGAGAGGCGCGGGCTCGTCGCTCACGTCGTTATCGTACGGCGGCGTGTTGTCGCCGGACCTCGCGTTGCGTCTCCTGCGCACGATGCTGCGGATCCGCAGGCTCGAGGAGCGCTGCATCCACTTCGCCGAGCAGGGCACCGAGCTCATCCGCGCGCACTACCACCTCGCGATCGGCCAGGAAGCGGCCGCGACCGGCGCGTGCGCGGCCCTCTTTACCACCGACCGCGTCTTCACGACGCATCGCAATCACGGTCACGTCATCGCCAAGGGCGGCGAGCCTGGGCGCGTCCTCGCGGAGATCATCGGCCGCTCCGGCGGATACCTCGGCGGCCGCGGCGGCACCTTCCACGTCGCCGCGCCTGACTTCGGCATCCTCCACACCTCGGCGATCGTCGGGGGCTGCCTTCCGCTCGCGGCCGGATCCGCGCTGGCGAACAAGCGGCGGCGCGGGCAGCGAGCGACGCTGGTGTTCTTCGGCGACGGCACGATGGAGGAGGGCGTATTCGCCGAGACCATGAACATCGCGCAGCTCTGGAAGCTGCCGCTCATCTTCTACATGGAGAACAACAGCGTCTCGCCGCTCGAGCGCAGCGGCCGCGGCTCGCCCACCTCCGAGCACTCGGCGGCGTCCCTGTCCGATGTCCCGCGGGCGTTCGGGATCGACACCTCGGTCATCGACGGCACGGACGTCGAGGCGGTACTCGCCCTGGTGCGGCGGCTTGTCGAGCGCGTCCGCTTCGGCGAGGGCCCGTTCTTCGTCGAGTCGCGAACCTCGCGCTGGCCCGGCAACTACGGTTCGTTCCCCAAGCTCGTGGGCGGGGACACCGACATCTCGTGGGCCTGGGACCTTGCCGCGGCGCCCGACGCGGTCCGCGCGTGGACGGCCGAGAGCGATCCCGCGATCGGCTACGCGGCGAAGCTCCTCTGGCGTGGCGCGGCCGAGCGCGACGGGCTGCTCGCCCTGGATGCGGCGGTGCGCGCCGAGATCGACGAGGCGGCCCGGTTCGCGCTCGCGAGCCCGCCGCCGGATCCCACGGAGGCGCTTGCGCATGTCTACAACTAATCCTCCCGGTGGCTCCCGCCGGGAGCGTGATGGGTCCCGCCGGGAGCATGAAGGGACCGGCGCTGATCGCGCCGGCGTCCGGGCGCCCGTTGCGACGCGCACGGTGAAGTTCGCGGAGGCGCTGGCGGAGGCGGTCGACGAGATCATGGCCGAAGACCCGCGCGTCCTTCTCATCGGCGCGCGCTTCACCGGCCATACACCCAGCGCACCGGTCATGGAGCCCGTCATCCGCAGACATGCCGCGCGCATCATCTGGCCGCCCATCGCCGAGCTCGCCTATTGCGGGATCGCGATCGGTGCCGCGATGGACGGGCTGCGGCCGATCGTCGAGATGAGCACGAGCACGTTCTCGTACGAGGCGATCCCGCAGATCGTGAACGAGGCCGGGCTCATCTCGTCGATGTCGAACGGACGCGTCGGCGCGCCCGTCATCTTCCACATGCTGTACGGCATCCGCGGCGCCGGCGGCCCGCAGCACTCCGGCAGCCCGCAGCCGTGGTACTGGAACAGCCCCGGCCTGCAGGTCGCGATGCCGTCGTGCGCCGCCGACGTCAAGGGTCTGCTCCGCTGGGCGGCGCTGCGCAGCGCGAACCCGACCGTGTTCCTCGACCACCAGCAGCTCATGGAGCTCGAGGGACCCGTGCCGGAAGGGCGCCACGAGGTCCCCTTCGGCCAGGCGGAGGTCAAGCGATCTGGCCGGGACGTGACGATCGTCGCCACGTCGATCCAGGTGTCACGCGCGCTCGCCGCCGCGGACCGGCTCGCGCGCGACGGTATCGACGTCGAGGTCGTCGACCCGCGGACCATCGAGCCGCTCGATCGCGCCACGATCTTCGCCTCAGTGCGCAAGACCGGACGCGTCGTGGTGACCGACGAGAGCTTCGACCGCTGCGGCGTCGCGGCCGGGCTTGCCGCGATCATCGCCGACGAGTGCTTCGACGCTCTGCGCGCTCCGATCCGCCGCGTCGCCGTCCCCTCGGCTCCGGTCCCGTACGCCGAGAGCCTCGAGGCCGTGCTGGTTCCCGACGCGGACCGCATCGTCGCCGCGGTCCGTTCGATCGCCGCCTGACAGCAGCATGGCAGAGGTCGCGCCGCTGTTCTACGAGCTGCGGGGCGATGCCGGCCCGACCGTGGCCTTCCTCCACGCGCTGCCGCACGACCTCACCTGCTGGACCTACCAGACCGCGCATTTCTCGGACCGGTTCCGCACCGTCGCGATCGACCTCCCCGGCCACGGCCGGTCGCCGGGCGCGCCGCCTGGGATGGCCATGCCCGACGTCGCCCGCGCGTGTTGGGCCGCGATCGACGCGGCCTCCGCCGGATCGCGGGTCCCTCCGGGAGATTTGCGGGTCCCTCCGGGAGATTTGCGGGTCCCTCCGGGAGATTGGACAGAGCCGATCATCCTCGTGGGTCTCTCGGTCGGCGCGATCACCGCGAAGCACATGGTCGGACTGCGGCCACAGGGCGTCCGCGCGCTCGTGTTGAACGGCGGGGGCTACATCGAGGGCCGCAAGGGGATCGCCGCCAGGCACGTCGCCGCCTACCGTGCCGACGGCGCGCGGCACAAGCGCGAGCATCTCGCATCGAATTTCTCCGAGGCCTTCCGCGCGACGCCGCTCGCCGACTACCTCATCGAGCTGGTGCTGTCACGGCGCGATCCGGGCGACGTCGCCGGGACGATCGCGCTGCTCGAAGCGCTCGACGCGCCGGACCCCGACGGGCTGCACGAGCGGATCCGCGTGCCGACGCTGGTGGTCGCGGGCGGTGAAGATCGATCGATCGATCGACAGCGAGAGCTCGCCCGGCGCATCTCCGGCGCCGAGCTGCACGTGATCGAGGGCGCCGGGCACTCCTGCAACCTGGAACGGCCGTGGGAATACGACCGGGCGGTGATCGAGTTCCTCGCCCGGACCGGCGCTTTCGGTCGCGGAGGCGCGATCGCGCGCTAGTGCCGCTGGTGGCTGTACATGTCGATCGTCCGCAGCAGACGATCGAACTCGAAGGGCTTGCGGAGCACGGCCTGCGCGCCAGCAAGCGTCTCGCGGCCCGGCGGGAGTGCTGCCGAGAGGACGAGCACCGGGATGTGCGCGCCCTGCCGCGATGACCGTAGCCGGCGCAGGAACTGGTAGCCGTCCATCACCGGGAGCATGAGATCGAGCAGGATCAGGTCGGGGGCCCAGTCGATGAGCCCCAGCGCCTCGGCTCCGTCGCGGGCCACGCGGACGTCGTAGCCCTCTTCCTCGAGGAGCGTGCGATAGAAGGCACGCAGATCCTCATCGTCCTCTACAGCGAGGACGCGGAGTCGACTCTCTCCCGTTCTGAGCGATGCCATGCGAGGCTTTCGTCCGCATCATCGGTGCCACGCGGATGTAACGGCGCGCAGCCGAGCGGCCGCTGCGAACGGCAGATGTGCTTCAGACGCACGAATGTCGCTCAAGAAAGTTGTCAATACGTCGCGTGCTGGGCGAGATCGAGCAGCGGCCCGGGCACGACGCCGGCCGCGAGCACGGCGAGCGCCGCGACGCTTACCACGACCGTGCCGAGGCGCGGGGCCGGGTGCGGCGACGCCGAGGCATCACCGGGCTGGAAGCACGCGAGGAGCACGCGGAAGTAGTAAGCGGCGCTGACCACGCTGGCGAGCACTCCGATCACGACGAGCCAGAGCAGCTGCGAGTGGATCGCTGCCTCGAATACGTAGAGCTTCGCCAGGAATCCGCCCGTCGGCGGGAGGCCGGTCAGGCCGATGAGGAACACAGCGAGCGCCAGGACGAGCACCGGCCGGTGACGCCACAGCCCCGCGAGATCGCCGATCGTCGGATCGTCGTTGTCGAGGAGCGCGATGACCCCGAACGAGCCGACCGTCAGAGCGCCGTAGATCGCGAGGTAGAACACGACCGCGGGTCCCGCGAAGATGCCGGTCGCGCTGCCCATGGTGAGGAACCCGGCGTGCGCGATCGAGGAGTAGGCCAGCAGCCGCTTCACGCGGCGCTGGCCCACGGCGGCGAAGCTCGCGAGGATGAGCGTGAGCGCCGCGAGAGCGGCGAGCGAGACCTGCCAGTCGATGGCGGACCCCGTGGTCGATGCGACGATGCGCAGCAGCGCGCCGAACGCTCCGGCCTTCGCGACGACGGCCATGAACGCGGTGGCCGGCGTGGGCGCGCTCTCGTACACGTCGGGCGCCCACGCGTGGAAGGGCACGAGCGCGGCTTTGAACGCGAGCCCGGCGACGATGAACGCAAGGCCCGCGAGGATCAGGGGTCCCCCCGGGAGGACGGACGGATCGGGCCGGACCGCCAATCCCGTTGCGGGGACCCCCGATCCCGCCGGGGGGACCCCCCGCAGCGCCGCGAGCTCGTAGTGGCCCGTCGCGGCGTACACGAGCGCGATCCCGTAGAGCAGCACCGCGGAGGTCGCCGCACCCAGGAGGAAGTACTTGAGCGCGCCCTCGTCGCCCCGGGCGGCGCGCGGCAGCAGGGCGGTGAGAACGTAGAGCGGCAGCGAGAGCAGCTCGAGCCCGAGGAAGATGACCACCAGGTCTCCGCCGACGGCCATCAGGACCCCGCCGGCGGCGGAGAGCAGCACCAGCGCCACGAACTCCCCCGCGGGTACCGCCTCGCGCGCGAGATAGCCGCCCGCCAGCGCGAGCGACATCGCCGTCGCGACCGCGACGACGAGCGTGAACGCGAGAGCGCCGCCGTCGCGCAGGAGCGCGCCGCCGAACCCCGGCGCGCCGGTCCCGAGCACGGCCGCGGCGGCGCCTGCCGCGAGCGCGACGGCGGCCCCGAGCCCGGCCATAAGGCGCGGGCCCGGCAGCGACGACAGGTCGAGCAGGACGATCGCGCACGCGCCGCCGACGAGCACCAGCAGGGGAGCCGCCGCGAGCGCGTCGGCGGGCGTCATCGCGCGACCTGCGCGTGGGGCGTCAGATCCGTGGTGCTGATCCGATCCGTCACCAGCGCCGGCACGAGGCCCAGCAGCAGGACGAGCGCGAGCAGCGGTACGAGCAGCGCGCGCTCGCCGAGCCGCAGATCGAACGCCGTCGTGGTCGCGGGCCCGAAGAACGCGAGTCGCAGCAGCCGCAGTCCATAGGCCGCGGCCACGACCACCGTCGCCGTCGCGGCGATGGCGGCAGCGGGGTGCGCCAGGAACGATCCGGACAGGATCAGGAATTCGCCCGCGAAGCCGCTCGTCCCCGGCACGCCAATGGCCGCGACGACGGCGAGGGTGAAGAGAGCGGCCAGGATCGGCGCGCTCGCCCCCAGGCCGCTCGCGCGATCGAGCTCGAAGCCGCCCGTGCGCAGCGCGAGCATGGCCGCGAGCAGGAAGAGGGCGGCGACGACGAGGCCGTGCGAGACGCTCGCGATCGCGGCGCCCTCGACGCTCAGGTGACTTGCGGAGAACGCGCCGAGGCCGATGAGGTTGAGGTGCGAGAGGCTCGCGAACGCGATGATCCGGCGTGTGTCTCGCTGCCGGAACGCCAGTAGCGCACCGTACAGCGCGCCGACCGCGGCGAGGGACACCAGGACCGGCGCGAGCCGAAGGATCCCGAGCGGGAAGAGACCCACGCACAGGTGGACGATGCCGTACACCGCGGTTTTCGCGATGATCCCCGACAGGACGATGGCCACCGGGATCGGCGCGGCGAGATACGCGCGCGGGAGCCACGCGTGGAACGGGAAGAGCGGCAGCTTCACGACGAAGGCTGCCAGGAACAGCGCGGCCAGAAGGGACTGCGCGCCCTCGCTGATCGGCTTGGAAGCCAGGTCGACGATGTCGAAGGTTCGCGCGGCCACTCCAAGACCGACGATCCCGACGAGGAAGACCGCGCTGCCGGTCATCGTGTACAGGAGGAAGCGGAACGTCGCGGGGCCGCGATCGGGTCCGCCCCACAGCCAGATGAGCAGGCTGAGGGGTACGAGCATCGCCTCCCAGAACACGAAGAACAGCAGCAGGTCCTGCGCGATGAAGATGCCGGTGACCGCCGTCTGCAGCGCGCACCACAGCGCCATATACCCGCGCGGGTGCGGCGCGTCGCCGCTCGCCGCCGCGCCGACGGCGAAGAGCACACCCGACAGCACCAGGAGCACGCCGCCCAGACCGTCAACACCGACGTGGTACGAGAGGCCGAGAGGCGCGAGCCACACGAGCCGCTGCTCGCCGGCGAGCGCGGCCGGAGTGGCCAGGAGCACGATCGACAGCGCCGCGACGAGCAGGCCGGAGGCCACGCCGATCGACCGCACGGCCCGGCCGAGGGGCAGGAGCGACGCGACGGTCGCGACCGCTGGTACGACCAGAAGGTCCGACGCGCTGACGTTCATCTGATGCTCCAGTACGCCAGCAGCGCGACCGCGCCCGCGAGCAGCAGCGTCTCGTACGCGCGCAGATAGCCGCCCTGCACGCGACGCGCGGCGCTCGAAGCCGACATCGCGGTCCGCGCCACGAGATCCAGCACCATCCCATTGGTCCGCTCCGCGCCGAGCTCCAGCGCTCGCGCGATCGCCTCGAACAGCGGGACCGCGGTCCGGCCATAGAGCGCGTCGATCCCGTAGCCGGATCGCGCGAGCGCGAGCACCGTTTCGTCGCGCGGTCCCCCGCGGTAGAGCAACCAGCCCGCAAGCACCGCCGCGACGGCCAGCGCGAGCGAGAGCGCTCCCAGCCACGGCGGCGCGTCGGCCAGCGCGCCCACGCCGAGATCGATCGCGCCGGCGGCCACCGCGACGCCAAGGGTCATCGTGCCGAGCGCCAGCCCGACGAGCGGCAGGAGCATGACCGCACCGGGCTCGTGCGCCGACGACGCGCGATCGGAACGCGGCGACGTCAGGAACACGAGCGTCACCAGACGCGCGGCGTAGAAGGCAGACACGGCGCTCGTGAGAAGGATGAGGGCCAGGAGGTACGGGCGGTCCAGCGCGGCCGCCGCGATGGCCTCCTTGCTGAAGAACCCGGCGGCGGGTGGGATGGCCGCGAGCCCAAGCGCCCCGGCCACGAACCCCGCTGCCGTCCATGGCGTGCGCCGGGCCATCCCGCCGAGCCTCCGAATGTCGATCTCGTCCTGCGTCGCGTGCAGCACCGAGCCCGCGCCGAGGAAGAGCGACGCCTTGAAGAGCGCGTGCGACACGAGGTGGAAGAGCGCGGCGAAGATCGCGCCGACGCCGGCGGCGGTGAACATGAGGCCGACCTGCGAGATCGTCGACCACGCCAGCACGCGCTTGAGATCGGTCTGCGCGGTCGCGACCGTGGCGGCGCCGAGCGCGGTGATCGCACCGATGATCGCGGCCACCAGCAGGACGTCGTCGGAGAGGGGGCCGCTCATCCGGATGAGGAGCACCACTCCCGCCGTGACCATCGTTGCCGCGTGGATCAGGGCCGATACCGGCGTCGGTCCCTCCATCGCGTCGGGGAGCCAGGTGTGCAGCGGCACCTGGGCGGACTTCGCGAGGGCTCCGCCGAGTATCAGGACGCTCGTCGTGATCGAGAGCTGGCCGATCGACGCGATCTCGACCGTGCCCTGACCCGTAATGACCAGGAAGATGCCGACCAGGAAGGCAGCGTCGCCGATCCGGTTGATCACGAAGGCCTTCACCGCCGCGGCGGCGGCGGCGGGACGCCCCCGCCAGTGGCCGATCAGCAGATAGGAGCACAGGCCGACGAGCTCCCAGCCGGCGAACAGCAGGAGCAGGTTGGACGCGACGGCGATGAGCAGCATCGCCGCGACGAAGAGGTCGAGGGCCGCGAAGTAGCGCTGGATGCCACGGTCTCCCGCGAGGTACCCGATCGAATAGATCGCGATGAGCGCGGACACCGCGGTGATCATCAGGACGACGGCGAGCATCGTGAGATCGAGGACCAGATGGAAGTCTGCGCCGGGGATCGGCAGCCATCGAGCGATCGGAGCGTCGATCGAGCCTCCGCGCGCGAGGAGCACCGGCGCCATCGCCGCGGCCGCGCCGAAGGACACCACGATCGCCCCGGCCGCGATCGTCCCGCTCGTGCGCCGCCCGAGGTATCCGCCGAAGAGCGCCAGGAAGATCGCGCCGGCGAGCGGCGCCGCCACCACGAGCGCGAGCGTCATCCGCGCAGCTCGCTGGCGGCGTCGACGTCGACGGTGGTATGACGGCGCGCGACGTCGATCACGATCGCGAGTCCCACCCCCACCTCGGCCGCGGCCACGGCGATCACGAAGAACGAGATCACCTGTCCATCGAGCTGGCCGTACTGCCGTGCGGCCGCCACGAACGTCAGGTTGACGGCGTTCAGCATCAGCTCGACCGAGATGAGCATCGACAGGGCGTTCGCGCGCAGCACGACGCCCATCGCCCCGAGCGCGAACAGCAGGGCTCCGAGCAGCTCGTACGCGGCGAGCGGCATCACGGCGTCCGCCGCTGCGCAAGAACGACGGCTCCGATGAGGGCGGCGAGCAGGAGCACGCTCGCGATCTCGAACGGGAAGAGGAACTTCACGAACAGGACGTCCGCAAGCGCCGCGACGTGATCCGCTGCCGGCTCGGCGGTCGGCGCCGCGACGACCGGGGCACGGACGATCGCCGCTGCAAGGAGGGCGAACAGAGCGAGCGCGACGAGCGGCCCGGCGAGCCCGAGGCGCGGCCTTCTGGCGATGAGCGGTGGCCGCCCGCCGGTCGCCCCGAGCAGCATGACGACGAAGACGAGCAGGACCATGATCGCCCCGGCGTACACCGCGATCTGCACGCCGAACAGGAACGCGGCGCCGAGAGACAGGTACAGCACCGCGAGCGCGAACAGCGCGATCGTGAGCGACAGCGCTGAGGCCAGCGGGTCGTGGCGCAGGACCGCGTTCGCCGCGGCGATGGCACAGATGCCGCCGGCGACCGCGAAGATCGCCTGCTCCGCGGTGAAGCTGAACGTCAGGGCATCCATGAATCCCCGGGCTCGCGCTTCGGGAGCGGCGCCATCAGCTGGTCCTTCGTGAACACGAGCGACGCGCGGTCGGTCGCGGACAGCTCGAATTCCGCCTTCATCTGCAGCGCCTCCGTCGGGCACGCCTCGACGCAGTAGCCGCAGTAGATGCAGCGCAGCAGGTTGACGACGTAGGTCTTCGCGTAGCGCTCTCCGATCGAGATGGGGTGATCCTTCGGGTTCTCCGCGCCCTCGACGTAGATCGCGTCGGCCGGGCAGACCAGTGCGCAGAGCTCGCAGCCCACGCACTTTTCGAGACCGTTCTCATGGCGCTCGAGCTCGTGCCGGCCGCGATGGCGTTCGGGCAGGACGGGACGCTCCTCCGGGTAACGCAGCGTGACCGGTGGACGGAACAGGTGCCGTGCCGTCACTCCGAGCCCGCGAGCGAGCGCCAGAGCGTCGCGCAGCGGCGACAGGACGCTCAAGTGAGCGCGACCCAGGCGGCCACGATCGCGAGGTTGATCAGCGCGGCCGGAATCAGCACCTTCCAGCCGATGGCCATGAGGCGGTCGTAGCGCACGCGAGGCAGCGTCGCGCGCAGCCAGATGAACACGAAGATGGCGGCCACGACCTTGACCGCGAATGCCGCGAGGCCGAGCGGACCGCCATCGAACGGCCACCACCCACCGAAGAACAGCACGGCCATCAGCGAACTGGCGGCGATGACGTGCACGTACTCCGAGAGCATGAAGAGCGCGAAGCGGAACCCCGAGTACTCGGTGTGATAGCCCGCGCCGAGCTCCTGCTCCGCCTCCGGCAGGTCGAAAGGTGCCCGGCTCGATTCGGCGACGCTCGCGATGAAGTAAACGACGAAGCCGATCGGCTGCACGATGACGAACGGCAGCGGGAACTGCGCCTCGGCGATCCGTCCGAGCGAGAGCGACCCTGCGGCCGCGATGACCCCGAGCGCGGCGAGGCCCTGCGCGAGCTCGTACGAGATGAGCTGCGCGCTCGAGCGCAACCCGCCCAGCAGCGAGTACTTGCTGTTGGAGCTCCATCCGCCGAGCACCACGCCGTACACGGAGATCGACGAGATCGCGGCCACCCAGAGGTAGCCGATGTTCAGGTCCGCGAGTCGGAGCGTCGGACCGAGGGGGATCACCGCGAACACGAGCATGACCGGGACGAGCGTCACGACCGGCGTCACGAGATAGATCCACTTGTCGGCGCCGGCCGGGCGGATGTCCTCCTTCGTCAGGAGCTTCACGACGTCGGCGAGGGGCTGGAACATGCCGAACGGTCCGACGCGGTCGGGCCCGAGCCGGACCTGCATCCGCGCGATGACCCTCCGCTCGGCCAGGATCGCGTACGCCGCGACGGTGAACACGAGGAAGATCAGCGCCACCGAGCCGGCCGCCGCGTAGATGACGTCGGTCATGCCCTGCGGACCTCGACCGACGGGAATGGATCGCTCCACGCGAGCAGCACGCTCGTGCGCACGCCCGGCGCGTTTTCCGCGAGGAACGCCCTTCCCGCGGGCATGGCCGAGCGGACCCGCGCCTGCGCGGTGACCGCGCCGTGACGGCTGCGGACGCTCACGGTGTCCCCGTCGGCGATGCCACGGCTCTTCGCGTCGGTCGGCGAGATCTCTATCGCGCCGCGCGCTCCTCCGTCTCCCAACAGCCGCGTCGACCCTGCCAGCATCGCGCCATCCCCGATCAGCAGCGGGGCGGTCATGAGCACGAGTCCGCCGTCGCGCGCGATCGGCGCCGCGGGCCGGACTGGCGGATACGGTCCACGGCGCGCGCGACGCGGCGGCTCGAGGACGCCCGGGTCCGCCGTGCCGTGAGGCTGGTCGCTTGTGCGCAGCAGCTCTTCGCCGGCCGAAAGCGGCACCGCGGCGAGCGACGCGCCGAGACGGATCGGGCTCACGCGCGCGGACCCAGGCATGCCGAGCGGCCAGCCGCCGGGGGCGAAGAAGGGCTTCTGGGTCGTGACGCCCTTGCTCGCCGGCGTCGCGCCCGCGTACACGCCGTACACGCCCGACGGCGCGATCGTCATCGTCGTGCCGGGTCCCGGTGCCCCCGCCGCGGGTAGGGCGGCGGCGGAGGCCGGCACTCTGGGCAGGCGCGCGAGGAACTCGCTCGCCGGCTCGCGCAGATCGAGGCGCGCGGCGATGTCCACCAGGATCGCGAGGTCCGTGCGCGCGTCGCCGGGGGGCTGAACGACCGGGAGCAGGCGCTGGGTCCGGCCCTCGACGTTGGTGATCGTCCCATCCTTCTCGGGCAGGGCGGCGGCCGCGAGGACGACGTCGGCCTTCCCCGCCGTCGCCGATGGCGCGATGTCCTGGACCACGACGAAGTCGACCTTCCGCAGCGCGAGCTCGACCATCTGCCGGTCCGGGAACGTGCGCAGCGGATCGACACCGATGAGGTAGAGCGCCTTCAGCCGCCCCTCGGCCGCCGACGCGATGATCTGCCCGCCGGCGACGCCGCTCTCCCCGGGGGTCAAGCCGGCGGCGCGTGCACCCATGGCGTTCGGCGCGCGGCCGAGCACACCGACGCGGCGGAGGGCATCGGGTCCGTGGATCGCCAGGGCCGCGTTGGCGAGCGCACGTGCGACGGCTTCGCCGTCTGGACGGGATTCCAGCGTGGCGCCCGCGAGATAGAGCGGCCGCTCGGCGGCGCGCAGCCAATCCGGCGCGTCGCTCTCCAGCCACCCGAGCGCCTCGGCCTCGCCGCCGGGATCGGTGCGGACGACGGCGATGGCATCACGCTCGGCCTCGATCGGGCGCGACGACAGGACGAGGCAGCGCGCTCCCGCCCGGATGGCCTTGCGCAGCCGAAGCCACAGCACCGGCAGCTCCTCGGTCGGATCGAACGCCACGATGACGATGACGTCGCTGCGCTCGACCTCGCTGAAGGACAGCGGCAGGCCCGCGAGATCGTCGAGCGCGCCGCCGCTGCCACGCGCCGCGCTGCGATGGTCGACGTTGGGCGTGCGCACGCCGTCCTTGAAGACACGCGCGAGAACGGCGCATTCCTCGTTGGTGAGCCGCGCTCCGCCGATGACGCCGATGGATTCGGGCCCATACCGCGTCGCGATCTCGCGCAGCCGTCCGACGACGTGGTCGAGCACGTCCGTCCAGCGTGCGGGAACGAGCTCGTCGCCCTTGCGCACGAGCGGCCGGTCCAGCCGCGGCGCCTGGCTCACGTACTCGAAGCCGAAGTAGCCCTTGTCGCACAGCCAGACCTCGTTCACGTCCTCGTGCTGCCGCGGCTTCACGCGCACGACGTCGCCGTGCCTGGCCTCGTAGCGCACCGCGCACCCGACCGCGCAGTGGCCGCAGATGGAGTCGCCGTACGCGAGATCCTGCGGTCGCGCGCGGAACCGGTACGGCTCGCTGGTGAGCGCGCCGCAGGGACACAGCTCGATGATGTTGCCCTGGAACTTCGACGCGAGCGGCGCGCCGTCGAAGGCGCCGAGCACGCTGGTGGATCCGCGGTCATAGAAGGCAAGCTCCGCGTCACCCGCGATCTCGTCCATGAAGCGCGTGCAGCGGTAGCAGAGGATGCAGCGCTCCATGTCGAGCACGACGAGCGGCGAGAGGCGCTGGGCCTTGGGCGCGCGACGCTTCTCGATCGACGAGCGCGACGCATCGGGGCCGTAGAGGTGGGAGTAATCCTGGAGCGGGCACTCCCCCGCCGCGTCGCAGACCGGGCAGTCCAGCGGGTGGTTCACGAGCAGGAACTCCAGGACGGAGCGCCGTGCGGACGCGACCTCGGGCGTGTTCGTGCGCGCGACCATCCCGTCCGCCACGGGTGTCGTGCACGCGGTCTGCAGCTTCGGGACCTTTTCCACCGAGACCGCGCAGATGCGGCAGGCGCCCGCGAGCGAGAGCTTGGGGTGGTAGCAGAAGCGCGGGATATGGACCCCTGCCTTGCCGGCGGCCTCGATGAGCAGCGTGCCCGGCGCGACTTCCACGGTCACATCGTCGATCGTGACCGAGAGCAGCTTCACATCAGGCAACCGCGTCCACCTGCCTCTTGCTGCACGAGCCGCGGAGGTGCTGATCGAACTCCTCGGGGAACTTGCGCATCGCCCCGAGCGGCGGGGACGCGGCGAAGTCGCCGAGCGCGCACAGCGTCTTGCCACCGATCTGCTCGCTGACCGTCCGCAGGAGCGGCAGATCCGTCGCGCCCGCGCGGCCGGCTTGGATGCGCTTCAGGATCTCGTGCTGCCAGACCGTGCCCTCGCGGCACGGCACGCACTTCCCGCACGACTCGTGTCGGAAGAAGCGCGCGAGCCGCTCCAGCGCGTCCACGATGCAGACGGTCTCGTCCATGACCATGATCCCGCCGGCGCCGAGCTCCGTCCCGATCTTGCGCAGCGAGTCGAAGTCCATCGCGACGTCGATCTCATCCGGGCGCAGCGCCGTCGATGCCGCCGCGCCGGGGATGACGAAGCCCAGCGCCCGCTCGCCGGCCACGCCGCCCGCCGCGTCGATGAGCTCGCGCAGCGACGTGCCCATCGGCCGTTCGTAGACGCCCGGCGCCGCGACGTGGCCGGAAAGGCAATACAGCTTCGGGCCCGGCGCGGCCTCGGGACCGATGCCCTTGAACCACGCCGCGCCGCGGTCGACGATGTCGGGAACGCAGGCGAGGGTCTCCACGTTGTTGATGACCGTCGGCTTGCCGAAGAGGCCCACGACCGCCGGGAACGGCGGGCGCGAGCGCGGCTGCGGCCGGCGGCCTTCGATCGACTCGAGCAGCGCCGTCTCCTCGCCGCAGATGTAGGCGCCGGCGCCGCGGAAGACGTGGATCTCGCAGGCGAAATCGCGGCCGAGGATCCGCGGCCCGACGTAGCCGCGCGCGCGGGCCTGCGCGACGGCGCGCTCGAGCGCGCGCGCACCGGGGACGTTCTCGCCTCGGATGTAGATGTAAGCGTGAGCGATCCCGACCGCGTAGCAGCAGAGCAAGATCCCCTCGATGAGCAGATGCGGGTCGGCGTCGATCAGGACGCGGTTGTTGAACGTGCCGGGTTCGCTCTCGTCGGCGTTCACCGCGAGGTACTTCTGCGGTGCGTCCTTGGGGATGAAGGACCACTTGCGTCCGGTCGGGAAGCCGGCCCCGCCGCGGCCGCGCAGGTTCGAGGCGATCACCTCGGCCATGACCGCCTCGGCCGTGAGGTCCGTGACCGCCCGCCGCAGCGCCGCGTACCCGCCCGAGCGCTCGTAGACGTCGATGTCCTGGGCACGCTCGAGCCCCACGCGTCTCAGCAGCACCGGCTCGTACGTCATGCGAACAGCTGCGCCGCATCCGTGATCGGGCCGCGGTACTCGAGATCCACCTGCGCGGCCGGCGCCTGGTGGCACGCGGCGATGCACTCCTGACGGCGCACCGTGTAACGGCCGTCGGCGGTCGTCTCGCCCGGCCGTATGCCCAGACGAGCGCAGACGTCGTGGAGCAGCCGCTCCGCGCCGTTCTGCTGGCAGATGAGGCTGTCGCACACGTCGATGACCGTGTGGCCCAGCGGCACGCGGCTGAACAGGAAGTAGAACGAGGCGACGCCCTCGGCATCGGCCGCCGCGAGCCCCAGGCGATCCGCCACGGCGGCAAGATCCGCCTTGGAGATCCAGCCCTCGCCCTCCTGCACGGCCCAGAGCGCGGGGAGGAGCGCGGCGCGGCGGGTCGGGTACCGCGCCGCGAGCTCGTCGATCTTCGTCGCGGTCTCGCTCGTCATCTATCAACCTCGCCGAGCACGAAGTCGATCGAGGCGAGCGCGGCGATACAGTCCGCGACCATGTGGCCGCGCACCAGCAGCGGCAGCGCCTGAAGATTCGCGAACGAAGGCGCGCGGAAGCGCACGCGCTGCGGCAGGTTGGTCCCGTTCGCGACCACGTGGACGCCGTACTCGCCGCGTGGCGACTCGACCGCCGCGTACGCCTCGCCCGGTGGCGGGATCGGACCTTCGGTCGCGAGCTTGTAATGGTGGATGAGCGACTCCATGGAGGTATGGATGAGCTCGCGCTTGGGATAGGCGATGAGCGGGTCGTCGATCCGGATCGGCCCGTCCGGCAGCCGCTCGAGGACCTGGCGGCAGATGCGGATGCTCTGGTCGATCTCGCGCCGGCGCACGAGGTAGCGCGCGTAGGAGTCACCGGCGGTCTCGGTGATGACGTCGAACTCGAGCTCCGGATAGATCTCGTACGGGATCGCTCGTCGAACGTCGTAGCCCACGCCCGAGGCACGCAGGCTCGGTCCCGTCATCGACCATGCCACCGCGTCGTCGCCGGAGATGCGACCGATGCCGACCATCCGTCCCTTGAAGATCGGGTTCTCGCGCAGGAGGTCGTCGTACTCGGCGAGGTGCGCCGGCAGACGCTCGAGGAACGACGCGGTCCCTTCGAGGAACTTCGTCGTCGCGTCCGCGGGCAGCCCGCCGATGCGGATGAAGCTCGTCATCATCCGAACGCCGGAGAGCTCCTCCATGAGCGCGAGGATCTCCTCGCGTTCTCGGAACGTGTAGATCAGCATCGAGCTCGCCGCGAGGTCGATCGAGGTCGTCCCGAGCCAGACGAGGTGCGAGCCGATGCGGTGGAGCTCCGCCAGCAGCACGCGCAGCCAGCGCGCGCGCGGCGGAGGTGTCACGCCGAACAGCTTCTCGACCGCGTCCACGTAGGCGAGGTTGTTCGAGTACGGGGAGAGGTAGTCGATGCGATCGGTGAGCGTGATCGCCTGGTGGAACGTGCGGTACTCGCACGACTTCTCGATGCCGGTGTGCAGGAACCCGATGTCCGGCCGCGCCGCGACGACGACCTCGCCGTCGAGCTCGAGCATCAGCCGGAGCACCCCGTGTGTCGAGGGATGCTGCGGTCCCATGTTCAGGAGCATCGTTTCGTGCGGCGGCAGCGTCGTGGTCATGACCTGAAGAGCCATTCGCTCACGACCGGACGGTCCCTTCGGGGAACTCCAGCGGCGCGATCGTGTCGCGATGTCCCGGTTCGCCCGGCAGTCCGTATTCGACGACCTCGCCGCCGAGCGGATGGTCACGTCGCAGCGGGTAGCTCATCCAGTCGTCCGGCATGAGGATGCGGCGCAGGTCGGGATGGCCGTCGAACGCCACGCCGTACAGGTCATAGACCTCACGCTCGTACCAATCCGCGGCTGGGAAGACGCCGGTCACCGTGGGGACGTCTTCGCCCTCGGCCGCGTGCACTTTCACGCGGACGCGCGCGCCATCGGCGAGCCGGTGCAGGAGGTAGACGACGTCGAACCGATCGCTTCGCTCGGGCGTGTCGTACGCGAACAGATCGACCAGCAGCGTGTAGCCGTCCTCGCGCAGGCGCGTGACCGTAGCGAGGATCTCCGAGCGAGCGACGAGGCTCGTCGGGATCGCATCCGCGACGCGGATCATTGGACGGTGATCGGGTGGCGCTCGCCGCGCTTCACCATCTCCTGCAGCTGCATGATCGAGAACAGCAGCGCTTCCGGTCGCGGCGGGCACCCCGCCAGGTAGACGTCCACCGGCACGATCTTGTCGACGCCCTGCACCAGCGCGTAGTTGTTGTAGACGCCGCCGCACGACGCGCACGCGCCCATCGCGATGACCCATTTTGGCTCGGGCATCTGGTCGTACAGCTGCCGCAGCACGGGCGCCATCTTCTGCGAGACACGGCCGGCGACGATCATCAGGTCAGCCTGGCGCGGACTGGCGCGGAAGATCTCCGAGCCGAAACGCGAAAGGTCGAAGCGCGCCGCGGACATGCTCATCATCTCGATGGCGCAGCACGCGAGCCCGAACGTCAGCGGCCAGAGCGAGTTGCTCCGCGCCCAGTTCGCGGCGCGTTCGATGGTGGAGAACACGATGCCGCTCGACTGCGAGCCCGCGGCGCCCCCGGGCTGCTCGACGATCGCCTCCCGCGTCACTCCCACCGCAGCGCGCCCTTCCGCCAGGCGTACGCGTAGCCGAGCAGGAGCAGCGCGGCGAATACGGCCATTTCGACGAGCCCGAACAGCCCCAGCTTGTGCAGGGCGACGGCCCAGGGGTAGAAGAACACGACCTCCACGTCGAAGAGCACGAAGAGCATCGCCGTCACGTAGAAGCGAATGGGAACGCGCTTCCACGCGGGTCCCACGGGGCTCATTCCGGACTCATACGGCGCCAGCTTCGCGAGCGAGGGCCGCCGCGGAGCGACGAAATGCGGGATCGATACGGCGACCGATGCCACGATCGTCACCAGGATGAAGAGGATCAGGACGGGGAGGTACTCGGAGAGCATCGGCGCGTCGATTCTAGGTCTGATAACGTCGAGCATCGTGGCGACGGTCACCGTGCGCCTCCACGGAGCATTCAGCGACATGGCCGGCGGCGCCCGCAAGGTCACGGTCCGAGCGACGACGGTCGGCGAGGCGCTCGACGCGCTGCCCGCTGCCGCACCCGGCCTGCGGGAGCGCATCCGCGACGAGCAGGGTCGCATCCGCGATCATCTCAATGTCTTCCACAACGAAGAGGAGATCCGGCGGCTCCAGGGCGAAAGGACCGAGCTCAGCGATGGCGACACGGTCCATCTGGTGCCGGCGATGAGCGGAGGGAGAGTCTGATGGCGAAGAAGATCGCGGTGCTGGTCGGGACCGAGAAGGGTGCCTACATCTACCGATCCGGAGCCGCGCGGTCGCGGTGGACGGCGGAAGGGCCGCTGTTCCAGGGCGAGCCCGTGCATCACCTGGCCTACGACCCGCGCGATGGCGAATCCATCTACGCGGCCTGCAACTTCTCGTGGGGCGGGCCGAAGATCCGTGTCAGCCGCGACCTGGGCAAGACCTGGAAGGTCGTTTCAAATCCCGCCTTCCCGAAGGGCAAAGTCGCGACGTCGAGCGCGTGGGTACAGGGAGAGAAGTTCCCGAGACCGGTGACGGCCGAGCTGGCGTTCCAGCGCACCTGGCACATCGAGCCCGGCCACGCCTCCCAGCCGAAGGTCGTGTTCGCCGGCATCGAGCCCGCGGCGATCTTCCGCAGCGACGACCGAGGCCAGACGTGGACCGAGATGGCATCCCTGACGGACCACCCCACGCGGAGTCAGTGGTCGCCGGGCGGGGGCGGGCTCATGGTGCACTCGATAGGGATCGACGCAGCGGATCCGAACAAGATGCACGTCGGGATCAGCTCGGCCGGTGTGTTCGCCACGACCGATGGCGGCAAGACGTGGACGACGCGTAATGACGGCATCGCCTCGCCGATGGGTCCGCAGGACACGCGAGCCGAGGTCGGCTACTGCGTGCACCACCTCGCCGCGCATGTGACCGTGCCGGGCGTGCTGTTCCAGCAAAACCACTTCGGCGTCCTCTGGCTCAAGGGCGGCGAGACGAAATGGAAGGAAACGAGCGCCGGCCTGCCCAAGCCCAGCATCCAATTCGGCAAGCACGCGTATGGATTCGCGGCCGCGATGCACCCCGAGGATGCGGACACGGCCTACGTGGTCCCGCTGGCGGGCAATGATCGGCTCGCCCCCGAAGAGGGGATCGCGGTCTACGGCACGCGCGACAGCGGCAAGACGTGGAAGCGGCTGGCCAAGGGTCTGCCGAAGCGCGCGCGCTCCGAGGTGTTCCGCGAGGGCCTCGCCACCGATCGCCTCGACCCGGCCGGCATCTACTTCGGGACGCAGACCGGCGAGGTCTGGGGGAGCGCCGACGCGGGACGGTCGTGGGAGCGGATCGCGCAGTACCTGCCGCCGATCATGTCCGTGAGCACCGCAACGATCTGAACGGACCCGTGACCGGTCGCGGTCGATAGACTCACATCACGCGCGGGGTGTGGCGCAGCTTGGTAGCGCGCAGCGTTCGGGACGCTGAGGCCGAGGGTTCGAGTCCCTCCACCCCGACCGGTGACCGAGCGCCTCAAGGCATCACGCTCCCGATCGACGCCTGTGGACAAGGAGCTGCGCAGCCGAACCCGCCAGCAGTCCGCGGTCGCCGAGCTGGGCGACCTCGCGCTGTCGGGTATCGGCGAAGACGCGTTGTTCGAGACCGCCGCCGCACGGATCGTCGAAAGCTTGGAGGTCGACGCGAGCGGCGTCCTCGAGCTCCTGCCCGGCGGTGCCGCGCTGCTGCTGCGCGCAGGTGCCGGCTGGCGGCATGGGTTGGTGGGTCGTGCCACGCTTGGATCTGGGCTCGAGTCGCACGCGGGCTACGCACTCGACCGCAACGAGCCGGTGATCATCGCTGATCTGCGCACGGAGACCCGTTTTCGGCCGCCACCGCTGCTTCGGGATCACGGAATGCTCAGTGGCGTGAGCGTGCTGATCCGCGGCGACGGCGTCCCGTGGGGTGTGCTCGGCGCCTATACGAAGGCCCGGCGCGGTTTCACACCTGACGATGTCCAGTTCCTACAAGGCGCGGCGAACATTCTCGCCCTGGCCCACCGGCACCGCCGTCAGGAGATCGCGCGACAGCAGCGCACCGTGCTGCTGGGTCGGCTCAGCCGCCGCGAGCGTGAGGTCCTGAAGCTGCTGGCCGCCGGCGCGAGCAACCGCGACATCGCGGCCCGTCTCGGGGTGAAGTACACGACGGTGCGCAGCTACGTCCGCGCGCTGATCGAGAAGCTCGACGCCCACTCCGCCCTCGAGGCCGTCGCTCACGCTCACGCCTACGATCTCGTGGAGGACGAGACCTAGGCGCTCACCATATTCCTCACCCAACGAGCGAGACGCCGAGCGGCTCGGCGGACGACCCGTACCGCGGTATGCCCTCCCTCGCACGATTCGGACGCGAGGGGCATCCGCCAGCATGCGGCCTGTTTCAGCGCGGTGCTGATGAATCCAAACAAGTGAAAGGGGCGCGGCATGGCCGAGAAGAGTCTGTACGAGCGCCTTGGCGGGATCTACGCGATCGCGGCGGTGGTGGACCACTTCAGTGACCAGCTCTTGAAGAACCCGAAGATAGTGAATGCCAACCCCGAGCTGAAGGAGTGGCACACCGCGACGTATCGAGCACGGTTGCCCGGGCTGAAATTTCTCAGGACGTTGTGGTCCGCCTCCGTAGCCGGTGGACCGTTCCAGTACACGGGCGAGCCACTGCGCGACGCTCACTCCCGTCTTCGCATCACGCCCGAGGTGTTCGACGAGGTGATCCTCGTCGAGCTGGCCGGGGCGCTCGATCACTTCAACGTGCCGAAGCGGGAGAAAGATGAGGTGCTGGCCGCCTTCGTCGCGCAAAAGGACGATGTAACAGCTGGTTCTAGGTAGCTCCGAGATCGTCCAGGCCGGCCTTGGCCTGGCGGTCGTGATCCTCGAGTCGGCCTCGGCACTGACGATCCTGGTCGGAGCGGCGTTCGCCGTCCATCGCGTCGCGTGGCGCCGCGACGTAACCCAGGCGCGGCACGCCCTGAGTCACGCGCTTCTCTTGGCTCTGGATTTCGCCATCGGCGCGGACCTCGTGAAGGTCGCGGCGACGCCGGAGTTGGCTACCGTTCTTGTCGTCGGAGGCATCGTGGCGATCCGCATCGCGCTGACCTTCGTCATCGTTTGGGAACTTCGTCAAGGATCAGCGCTGGCCATTACCGACTCCATGGGTCGCGCGCGGTAATCTCGCGTGCACGAGACCGCGCCTCTCGAAGCCCCGCGAGGGCCCGTTCGAGGATCGGTCAGCGGCGGGAGAGCGCCTCCTCGCACACCTGCCTGTACGCGGCCTCGGCTCCGGCGCATGCCGTCGTCCGGCGTGCGTCCCCGGGCGGATAGTTGAGCGCGAGCTGCGCGCCCGCGGCCGTGTAGCACCCAGACTTCGCGTAACCGGGTGCCTGCGAGCAGAACGGCATCGTCCGCTCCGGCGAGTCGAGCAGATTGCGGACCGCGCCGACGAAGCATCCCGCGCGGTTCCGCGACGGCAGACCATCGCAGGTCGCGAGCACTTTGGAGTCATCGCGCAGCGTGTCGCCGCTCACGTCACGGCCCAGGCTCTCGAAGCAGATCGCGATGTGGACAGCCGGCGCGGCGTCGCACGCCAGCGCGGCTTTGCCGTAGTCCCGGCCGTTGTAGAGCAGCATGCCGGTCGTCTGAAGCTGGTAGCACGAGGGCCGGTACTTCTCGGCGACCACGTCGCAGGGGTACTGCGCGTCGTCGGGCCGGAGGAACACGTGGGCTTCCGCTCGCTCGGCGGTGGCGCGGCCGGCGACCTGCTCCAGCGCGACGACCACGTTCTCCATGAAGACGCCCCCGTAACACGAGCGCCGGTCGTTCTCGGTACCGAGCACGTCGCAGTAGATGAGCGCGCGGAAGAGGTCGTAGTCGAGATTCGCGAGGACGCCGTGCCCGAGACCGTGTAGGCACTGGAAGAGGAGCAGCGTGCCCAGGTCCGCGGGGCAGACGCCCACCACGTCGGCGGGCCGCGTTCGGCCCCGGTTCGCGAAATACGCCTTCACGGCGCCGTGGTAGCAGCCGTACAGGAAGGTGTCGCGACAGTCGCGCATCACCTTCGAGACGTTCGGCTGACCCGCGACGGCGAGCTCGCCGATCATGTGCGCGAGGTCGTGCGCGCGCGCCTCGATCTCGCTGTCCTTCGCGGCGAGCGCCGAGAGCTCGTCGAGGGCCGCGGGCAGTCCGCGCGACTTGAGCGTCTCGGCGAGCCTTGTGGCTGCCGGATCGTTGGGCCTCGCGCCGACTCCGTGCCCGTGTTGGTCCGCCGGCGCCGTGACCGCCCCCACGAGCGCAACACCGGCGTTCGCGGCAAGGAGCGCGATCAGGGCGATGCCCAGCACCAGACCCTCGCGACGCAGGCGTCCGAGACTCGCCTGCGCCGCGGAGATGAGCTCGAACGCGAGCCCGGTCGCTCCGAGGGCGATGCCGGCGATGAGCAGAACGTGGCTGGGATTGTCGAACGAGAAGAGCTCCTCGTGGGCGGACAGGTCGGGATCCCGTGCGTGCTGAACCGCGTCCCACACGAGCCCGACGAGCTCGATGGCGGCGCCGAATGCGGCGACGACGATCCCCGGGCGCGCGAGCCCGCCGGTCGGCGTGCTCGGGGTTGCGGGCCTCAGCTCGGACACGGGAACAGTCTGCGACCTCACATCGCGCGCGCCGTTTCGGGGCGCTCTCGCGCTAGAAGCCCGGCGGGATCAGCGCGCCCGGCGGAACGAAATTCGGCGGTGGCGCGATGTTCGGCGGCGCGGCCGGCGGGGCGACGATCGGCGCGACGTTCTGCGGTGGCGCGATGTTCGGCGGCGCGGCCGGCGGGGCGACGATCGGCGCGACGTTCTGCGGTGGCGCGATGTTCGGCGGGGCGACGATCGGCGCGACGTTCTGCGGTGGCGCGATGTTCGGCGGGGCGACGATCGGCGCGACGTTCTGCGGTGGCCGCTCTCCGGCGCCGCCTTGCTGCTGCTGACCCGGGATCTGGAACGGGATCTGGGCCGGAAGCTGCGGCCGCTCTCCGCCGCCGCCCTGATTCGGATTCAGGTTCGGTCCGAGCGGAAGCTGCGGCCGCTCGCCGCCGCCCTGATTCGGATTCAGGTTCGGTCCGAGCGGAAGCTGCGGCCGCTCTCCGCCGCCGCCCTGATTCGGATTCAGGTTCGGTCCGAGCGGAAGCTGCGGCCGCTCGCCGCCGCCGCCCTGATTCGGATTCAGGTTCGGTCCGAGCGGAAGCTGCGGCCGCTCGCCGCCGCCGCCCTGATTCGGATTCAGGTTCGGTCCGAGCGGAAGCTGGACGCCCGGCGGGAGCTGACCGGTCCGGTCTTGTCCCGGCTGGTTCCCCAGGCCCGGCTGGTTGCCGATGTTCGGCAGCTGCACGCCCGGTGGGAGCTGGATCGGTGTGATCGCCTCACCCGGCTTGTTCGTCGGAGCTTGGAACTCGACGCCACCCTGTGTCGGGGCCGCTGCGCCGCCACACGTCGTACCGAACAACGTGGCCTGGCATGCGCCGCCACCGCCGCCGCCACCGAGGCCGCCGAACCCGCCGAACTGGTTCGGGTTGAGCTGACCGCCCGTTGTCTGAAGTGGGCCAAGCGGCTGCTGCTGTATGGGACTTCCCGCGCCCTGGAATGGCGTGGTCTGTCCACCGGTCGCTCCGCCGGACCCACCGAACACGGACGGTCCCGCGCCGGTGAAGTCGCTCGGCTTCACGTTCGAAGGCAGGAACTTCGAGAAATCGAGCTGCGGTCCCTTGCCCTCGAGCACCTGCTGGCCGCCCAGGCCCCCCTGCACTCCACCCTGGAACTGCGTTCCACCCTGGAACGGCGCTCCAGCTTGTCCGAACTGCGGCTGCGCTCCGCCTTGGCCGAACTGCGTCGGGTTGCCCTGACCGCCGAACGGCGGCGTGCCCTGGCCGCCCTGGCCGCCTTGGCCGCCCTGGCCGCCGAACGGCGGCGTGCCCTGTCCACCTTGCTGTCCGGGCTTGCACGCCGAATCGAAGGCACAGCCGACACTCGTGAGCCCCGTTGGAGCCCGAGGTGGCGGCGGCACGAGTCCGTCAGGCAGCGCCCCTGTGAACTGGATGAAGCTTTGCGCCTGCGCGCCCGTCGGCGCGTTTACAGGCTGCAGCAGTCCCGCACCGATGGGCCCGGTCGGGGCGCTGCCGAAGTTCCCGTATGGCTGGAAACCACCCAGGCTCGTCGCCACGACCACTGGTTGCGTCTGCGTGATCCCGCCGGGTGGTCCGCCCGCGGGCGGAGCAGCGGGTGCCGCGCCGCTCGGCGGTTGGAACCCGGTCGGGATGAGCTGCGGCTTCTGGGGCAGCGTGCCACCGCCAAACCCGGGCACCGGACCGGTCGGCAGCACGAAGTCGGGGGCCTTGCCGAGATTCGGCGCAATGAACTTGTTGGCCTCGTTCTGTGGCAGCACCAGCGTGCCACCCGTCGTCGTGACGAAGCCGCCCCTGGTCGCGCCCGACGCGGGATCGAACTGCCGCTGCTCGACGATGTTGGAGACGATCTGGCCCTTCGAGATGACCTGCGAGGTGATCTCCAGCGGCGCGGTCTGCGCCAGCGCCGAGTCCGTCGGCTGCGAGATCACGCTGATGCGGCCGGGAGCTTCCTGCGGGATCGTCATGACGAGCTGCGGCTTGCCGTTCACGAGCTCGACGGCGGTCTTGGAGCCGGGGATGCTGCGGACCGCGGTGTTGTTCTGCATGCCGACGGACCGACCCTTGTCGTCCACGGCGAGCGCGTTCTTCGTGTTGCTCGCGTCGAGAACGATCTTTACGGTCGCGGGCGGCTCCGGCGCGTCCTTCACCGGATCGAGCTGCGTCGCGCCCTGGGTGATCTCGCCGAGCTTGCCCGGAGTGACGTTCTGGGTCAGGCCCGTCGGAAGCGCCTGCGACACGACGCCATCCACCGTCTCGGTCGTGTCCAGCTTCTTGACGGGGTCGTACTTCTTCTTGAACCCCGTGCCGCGTACAGACGCGGTCGCCGCGGGCGTACGCACCTCGTACTTGGAGTTCTCGGTGAGCTTGTGCTCGACGACGTGCCAGGTCGAGCCGAACGTCTGGGTCATGGCGATGATCACGTCGCCCGCGCTCGTCGCCTGGAGCTCGTCCACGACGAGTTCGGTGTCCGACTCGATCGTGACGGTCGAACCGTCGAAGAACGTGAGCAGGGCGTTGCCGTCCGCGCCGGTCCGGATGGTGGAGCCGGCCTCGACGATCTGGCCGTCGGCGCCGGTGACGAAGGCCCCGCCGCCCTTCGCTTGCACCCCGACGGTGCCGGTGAGGACGGTCAGCGTGCTTTGTGCGCCGAGGGCCGTGGCAGGCGCAAACGCGGCGAGGAGTCCGGTGGCGATGAGCACGAACGCCGCGATCGTCGTCCCGAGGATCGCGAGCCGGGCCTTCCGGCTACGCCCCAGCCACGCCTTCCTCATCCATCTCCCGCGCCTTAAGTACTGGGTCTCTGGTACTAGGCGACGCCGAGTATGGCGGCCGACGCGACCAGAGCCAAGGGTGCTGTGGGATCAACTCCGTATCCGCGTGTACTCACGCACAGGCGTGCGCTAGCGCACGCTCTCAGCGACGGCGATCGCCTCGTCGCGTGTTAGCTGCGCCTCGAGTCGCAGCAAGACCCCGTCGCGCTCCCAGAGCAGCGTGTTGCGCGCGAGGCGGACGGTCTCCTGGAAGATGTTGCCCTGCGCGTCTCGGTAGAAGAACAGGTGCGGAGCGCCTTCGAGCCAGATCGCGGAAGCCCCGCCGACCTTCACGTTCTGCACTGTCGTGCCGGGGCCAATGGCCTTCCCCAGGAGCGCCTGGTCCACCTGGCCGCGCAGCTCCATGAAGATCGCCCCCACGCCGCACACGGCCTCCGGAAGTCGCTGGTTCGGCGCGTACACGAAGGACACCTGCTTGCCGGTCGGACCCTCACGGAGATAGCGCTCAGCCGGGTCGCCCAGCAGGGTGCCGCGCGGCTCGACCACGGTGAAGCCAACGTCGATGCGACCCTTGAACTCCGGCGCGATAGGCGTGCCGAGGTCGAGATTCGGCCTCGCGCACGGCGCGTTCGAAGGGGTCGCCGAGGGGATCGCCGACGCCGGCACCCTCACGATCTGGATACCGCGCAGGCTGATGATCTCGGTCGCCGCCGCGCCGACCCCGATGACGAGCAACGTAACGACGGCCGGCGCGAGCGCGAAGAGCCAGGGGCGGCGCCGGCGCTGCGGCCGCGCGACCTCGGCCGCGACTCGTCCCGCGAGCTCAGGCGTCGGCGGGTACGCGACGTGGCGCGCGAGGTCGCCGAGCGCGGACTCGAGCTCCGCGTCGCTCATGCGTGGTCGATCAGGCATCCATCACCTCGCGCAGGCGTCCGATCGCGCGCGACAGGCGTGACTTCACCGTGCCCCGCGCGACCTGCAGCGCGTCGGCCATCTCCGCCTCGGAGAGGTCCAAGAAGTAGCGGTACGCGATGACGACGCGATCGTCGTCGCGCAGTTTGGCCATCGCGTCGCGTATCAGCGCGCGCCGTTCGCCGGCGAGGGCCGCCTCCTCGGGTGACAGGGCCGTGTCCCCCGAGGGGCGATCCTCGGCCTCGCTGAGCGCGACCGTGACGTGGCGACGGGCCGACACACGCCGGTTGATCGCCTCGTTCGTCACGATGCGGAGCAGCCACGGGCGGAACGGTGCGCCGGCGCGGAAGCGCCCGAGCGCGTAGTACGCCTTCACGAATCCCTCCTGCGCGGCTTCCTCGGCGTCCGCGGCGCTCCCTGTTACCAAGTACGCGGCGCGGGCGGCCAGTGACTGGTAGCGCAGCACCAGCTCGCCGTAGGCACGGGCGTCGCCCTGCTTCGCGCGCTCCACGAGCTCGCTCTCCTCCGTTCGACGGCCCTCCACGGAGTCATCCATTCGCTTTACAACGGCAGCGCCGACCGGTTCCCTGCTCAATCGGCTCAGCCGGCGGCGGCCGCCTCGAACGGATCCTCGTCGCGCAGCGCCTTGGCCTCGAGGGCCACGAGCGCGCGGAGGGCCCGATACCGCTCGGCAGCGGCCTCGCGGGTCATCGCCTCGATCCCGTCGACGCTGAAGGTCTCGACGGCAAACGAGGCACAGACGATCCCGTGGATCGTCGCGCGGCGCAGCGCTCCGTCGTCGGCCTGCCCGCACCGCGCGAGGTAGCCGATCAACCCGCCGGCGAAAGCGTCCCCCGCGCCGGTCGGGTCCTGGATCTTCTCGAGCGGGTACGCCGGTGCCCAGAACGCGCCGTCGCGCGTGAACAGCGTCGCGCCGTGCTCGCCCCGCTTCACCAGGAGCGCGCGCGGGCCGAGCGCGAGGATCTCCCGGGCCGCGCGAATGATGCTGAAGGTGTGGCAGAGCTGACGCGCCTCGGCCTCGTTGATGCTGACGACGTCGACCTTCGCGAGGACCCGCTCAAGCGCGTCGCGCTTGTGATCGATCCAGAAGTTCATCGTGTCGAGCATGACGATCGCGGGGCGCCGCATCTGCTCGAGCGTCTCGAGCTGGATCTCCGGGTCGATGTTCGCCAGGAAGACGTACTCGCTGCCGACGAACCGATCTGGCACTTGAGGTCGCCAGTCGGCGAAGACGCCGAGCTCGGTGCTGAGAGATTCGGCGCCGCTCAGCTCGTAGTCGTAGCGGCCCGACCAGTGGAAGGACGGCCCCGGCCGGTGCTCGATCGCCGACGTGTCGATGTCCTTTCGCCCAAGTCGGTCGATGTCGGATGAGGCGAAGTCCTCCCCCACGACGCCGACCACCTTCACCGGCGCATACAGCGACGCCGCGATAGAGAAGTAGCAGGCCGCGCCGCCGAGGACCCGATGCTTGCGCTCGAACGGCGTCTGGACATCGTCGTACGCGACGGAACCGACGACGAGGATCGCTGACATGGGCAGCGGCACCCTAGCACCTGGATCGGCTCTGGCGCGCGCGGCGCGCCCCGCTACCTCAGACGGCGCCCTGCTTCCGCAGCGTGCGGATCTCCGCGTCGTCGAAGCCGAGCTCGCTCAGCACCTCGTGCGTGTGCTCTCCGAGGAGCGGCGGGTGGAGCCGGACCGACGGCGGCGTGCCGTCCATGCGGACGGGGATGCCCGGCGCCCGCACCCTGCCCGCGACCGGATGCTCGACCTCGGCGATGAGCCCGAGGTGCCGGACGGTCGGATCGGCGAACACCTCGTCGAGCGAGTTGATCGGCCCGACCGGAACGTTCGCCTCGCGCAGCCGGCGCACGACCTCGTCCTTTCGAAGCTCGGTCATCCGCTTCTCCAGCCGCGGCACGAGCGTACCCCGATGCGTCACACGCTTGCCGTTGTCCGCGTAGCGCGGATCCTCGAGCAGGTCCTCGAGATCGATCGCGCGGCAGAACCGGTCGAACAGCGCGTTGTTGCCGCAGCACACGTTCACGTAGCCGTCCTCGGTGCGGAACGTCTGGTACGGGACGATCGAGGCGTGCTGGTTGCCCTCGGGCTTCGGCACAGTCCCGTCGGCGAAGAAGCGCGCGGCCTGGCGCGACAGCAGCGCGACCTGGCCGCCGATCATCGTTGCGTCGATGACCTGCCCCGTCCCGTCGTGCTCGCGCGCGTAGAGCGCGGCGACGATCGCGTAAGCGGCGAACATCCCCGCGATCATGTCGCCCTCCGGCACGCCCACCATCACCGGCATCCGGTCGGGCTCACCGGTCAGGCTCATGATCCCGCCCATCCCCTGCACGATGAGGTCGTAGGCCGCCCAGGCGCGACCGGGCCCGTCCTGCCCGAAGCCCGAGATGTGACAGAGGATCGCGCGCTTGTTGAGCTCGCGGACGCGCTCGTCGCTGAAGCCCAGGCGGCCCAGCGTCCCGGGGCTGAAGTTCTCGACGACGACGTCGGCGCGCTCGATGAGCCGCTCGAAGACGCGCTTGCCGTCCGGATGCTTCAGGTCGAGCGTGAGGCTGCGCTTGTTGCGATTGATCGACAGGTAGTAGGCCGACACGCCCTTCATGTGCGGCGGGGCCCACTGGCGCGTCTCGTCACCGACGCCGGGCAGCTCGACCTTGATCACGTCCGCGCCGTGGTCGCCCAGCATGAGCGTGCAGTACGGTCCGGCGAGCGCCCGCGTGAGATCGACGACCCGCACGCCGTCCAGCGCGCCACTGGTGCCGTCACCCCCGCTGATCGCCGGTAGGACCTCGAGCGTGTCGCCGTCGGAGACGAGCGTGTCGGCCTCGCGCTGCTCGCCGTTCACGATGAATGCCGCCGTGTCACCGAGGGGGATGCCGAGCGCCCTCAGCACCTCATCGGCCCGCCGCCGCGTCCCCTCGACCTCGAGGACCTTCTGCGCGCCGGGGCTGAACTGACGCAGCTCGCCGTGCAGCACCAGGCGGATCACGGCCCGAGAGTACCGTTGCGACATGCCCGAGACGCTGCCTCTCTTCCCGCTCGACGGCGTGCTGTTCCCGGAGATGCTCATGCCGCTGCACATCTTCGAACCGCGCTACCGGATGCTCGTGAAGCGATCGCTCGACCGAAGCGAGCCCTTCGGCATCGTCCTCAGCGGGAGCGCCGGCGAGGGCGGCGGCCCGCATCAGGTCGGAACGGCCGCCGAGATCGTCGGCCACCAGCCGCTGCCCGACGGCCGGTCCTTCATTGTGGTGCGCGGAGGCCGGCGCTTCGCGATCGAGCGGATCGACGCGGATGCCGCTCCCTACCTCGTGGGCCGCGTCCGCTATCTGGACGAGGACGAGGGCAGCGAGTCGACCGACGCCGCGCGTGAGGCGGCCGATCTCTTCTCCGAGTACCTCCACTCGATCCTCGCGGCAACCGATGAGCCTCGTAGCGAGGCGCCCGACGTCGCGTCGATGGGCGCGGGAAGCCCACGGGAGATCGCGTACCGGATCGCGGCGAGCCTCGCCATCGACTCCGCCGAGCGTCAGCGGCTGCTCGAGGCACCGTCGACCGCCGAGCGGCTCGCGTCGGAGCTGCGCCTGCTCGAGCGGGAAAACGCGCTGCTGAAGGAGCTGCTGCTGCGGCTGCGCGCGAGCAGCGAGCCCTCGAAGCTGAATTAGCGCGCTGATCGCGCGACGAATCGCCGCGCTCTCAGAACGCTAGCCGGCGCCGTCGGCGAAACGCACGACTCCGCCGACGATCGTCGCGATCACCCGCGTGCCCAGCCACTCCTCCGGCGGCAGGGCCGCGAGATCGCGGTCGACTGCGGTCGCGTCGAAGCGCATCCCCGGTGCGAACGTCCCGAGCTCGGCTTCGCCGCCTACCGCGTAGCCGGCACCAGCGGAGTACGCCGCCAGGGATTCGTCCAGCGTCAGCGCCTGCTCGGCGTGCCAAGGCGTGGCGTCCCCGGGACGCTTGCGCGCGACCGCCGCGTGGATGCCCAGCAGCGGGTCGATCGGCTCGACCGGCGCGTCGGAGCCGAAGGCCAACCGCGCGCCCGCCGCCAGCAGCGAGCGCCACGGATAGGCGCGCGGCGTCCGTCTCTCGCCCCAGTAGCGGTCGGCGAGATCGCGGTCGCTCGTCGCGTGGATCGGCTGCATCGAGGCGATCACGCCCAGCGCTCCGAAGCGGCGGATGTCGGCTTCGCGCAGGAGCTGTAGGTGCTCGACCCTCTGCCGCAGCGCCGGATGGGTGCGCCGCGTCGGCTCGATCGCGTCGAGCGCCACGCGGACCGCGCGGTCGCCGATGGCGTGGATCGCGACGGCCAATCCCGCGGCTGCGGCGCGCGCGACGTCACGATCGAGATCGGCCGGATCGATCGTGAGGATGCCGCGGTCGTCGCTCCCCTCGTATGGCTCCTCGAGCGCCGCGGTCTGCGATCCGAGCGCGCCGTCAGTGAAGATCTTGAGATGGCCGATGCGCAGCCACTCGTCACCGTCGCCCGTGCGCAGGCCCGCGGCCAGCGCCGTCTCGAAGTCGTGACGCGGGGCCGTCGCGCCGGAGCGGAACACGTCACCGAGACCGGGCGCGCGGTCAACGGAGGTGATCCTGCGGGCGTCCTCGTGCGTCGCGAGTGTGCGGTACGGGATGCCCATCGCCACGCGGAGCCCGAGCTCGCCGGCGTCGTGCAGCCGCCGCCAGGCCTCGTACGCCGCCGATTCCTCGAGGTCCTCGAGGCCGGTCACGCCCCGCGCCCACGCCTCGCGCTGGCCGCGTCGCAGCGCCTCGAAGTTCTCGTCGCGCGTCGGTGGCGGGACGACGGCGGACGCGAGCCACTTCGCGTTCTCCAGCAGGATGCCGCTCGGCGATCCGTCCGGCGATCGCTCGATGCGACCGCCCTCAGCTGACTGCGTCGTCCTCGTGATGCCCGCGAGCTCGAGCGCCTTCGTGTTCAGCCACATCGAATGTCCGTCGCGGCTCTGCAGGACCGCCGGGCGACCGTCGCTCACGCGATCGAGCTCGCCCGCGGTCGGCCAGCGGCCCCAGCGGTTCTTGTCGAACCGTCCGCCCAGGATCCATGCGTCCGCGGGAAGCCTTCGGGCGTAGGTGCCGATCCGCTCCAGCGCCGCGTCGAGCGTCTCCGCGTCGCGCAGGTCGATGCGCGAGCGCTGGATCGACCACCACAGGAAGTGCACGTGCGCGTCCGTCCAGCCGGGGACCAGCACGCCCCCGCGCAGGTCGACGCGCTCGGCGCCCGGGGCCTGCCGCCCGAGCTCGCGCGCCGCACCCGTCGCCACGACGCGGCCGTCGCGGGCCAGCAGCGCCTCGGCGCTCGTGCCGTCGCCGACATGCACGCGTCCGCCGTGTACGAGAAGATCGGTCATCGGTCCCACCCGGCGCGACCGATGAGCGGGACGAACTTCACGCCTCCGGCTCGTTCGATGCGGCCGTCGCCGTGACGCACGACCAGCTCCTGCGCCTCGCGGTCGCCCACTGGAGCGACGATCCGACCATCGGGCTTGCACTGCTCGACGAGCTCGTGCGCGATGAACGGCGCGGCGGCCGTGACGAGGATCTTGTCGTACGGCGCCTCCGGCGCGTAGCCGATGGAGGCGTCGTCGTGAACCACGCGTACGTTCGTGTAGCCGAGCTCGCGCAGCCGCGTCGCCGCGGCGTCGGCGAGTGCGGCGTGCCGCTCAACGCTCACGATGTCGCCCACGAGCTCCGCGAGGACCGCGGCCTGATAGCCCGACCCGCCGCCGACCTCGAGCACGTGATCGGTGGGTCGCGGAGCGAGGAGCTCGGTCATCCGCGCGACGACGTACGGCTGCGAGATGGTCTGGCCCTCGCCGATCGGCGCGGCACGGTCGACGTAGGCGCGATCGGCCTGCTCCTCCGGCATGAACCGCTCGCGCGGTACCCGTCCGATGGCCTCGAGCACGCGCCGATCCTTGATGCCGGACCGCTCGAGCGTACGGACGAGCGCCGCGCGGTCCGCCTCGAATGTCACGCCCGCATTGTGGCTATCGCGGGGTCGGGAGCGCGTCACGCCGTGGCGCCGCGAGCCACGGCCGGACGGCGTCCTGCAGCTCGGTCAGGTCGCGGATGGTCGCGTCCGGGGTGATGCTCGCGCTCTCCTCCGCCTCGCCGACACGCCGCCAGATGGCCCGCATCCCCAGCCGTCGAGCGCCGGCGATGTCGGCCTCGAGGTTGTCCCCCACCATGAAAGCCTCCTCCGGTCTCGCGCCCGCGATCCCGAGCGCGCGCTCGAACATCGCCGGGTGCGGCTTGCGCCAGCCGACCGAATGCGAGCTGACGACGCCGTCGATCGCGTCGCCCAGCCCCATGCGCTGCCAGTCCCGGAGCACTTCGGCGTCGCCGCGAGACAGCGTGTTCGTGACGAGAACGACCGCCAGGCCCGACGCCTTGCACCACCGGACCGCGTCGAGAGCGCCCGGCACGGGCGTCGACACGAGGTCGATGGGGACCGCGAAGGCGGCTCGCAGCCGATCGGTTTCGATGTCGCATTCGATCCCGGCGTCGGTGAACCAGCGCTCGTACCAGTCGTTCGTCCGCTGCTCCAGCGGATCCGCGGCGTCCGTCGGTTCGATGCTGGCCTCCAGCAGCCGCGCGTACCAGGGCCGCTCGCCGAATTCCCGGAGCATGGCGGCGAGCGCGTGCACGCGCACGTCCTCCGGGGCGATCCAACGCTCGACGAGGGTGTCGCCAACGTCGAAGAAGGCGGCCTTCATGTGTCCATTGTCGCGCACGCGGAGGGGCGCGCTATCGTCGCGCCGACCGTGATGGATTTCGAGCAGCTCGCGTTCATCGAGAAGTGGCGCCGCCGCGCCACGCGCGGGATCATCGTCGCGGTCGACGGCAGGCGCGGGGATCTGCTCATCACCCTGCGCGTCGGAGAGCTCGGCGAGCGCCTCGACTTCCGCGGCCGCGACGCCACCGGCGCGGCGCGCAAGGCACGCCTCACCGTCGGCGACCGCGTCACGATGGCGATCGAATACGTCGCGACCGACGTGCAGCCGGGCGCGGGCAGCGGGGTCACCGGCGACTGCGTCGGCCCCGGCGCGGTCATCGAAGGGTCCGTCGCCTCCAGCGGCGAGCTCGTCGCGGTCGATCTCGGCGGCACCGAGATCCTGGTACGCGGAGACACGCTTCCCGGAGTGAGCATCGGCGAGGTCGTCCGGTTCACCATCGCCGAAGAGGGCCGCGCCTATCTGATCCCAACGCGATGAACGCGGGCTAACCGATCTTCGCCAGCTCCTCCGCGATCTCGGCTTCGTCCGGCACCTCGCGGAGCTGGTGGACGTCGATATAACGGACGACGCCCGCGCGATCGATCACGATCACCGACCGGTCGGGCCGGCCGATCTCCTCGTTGAAGACGCCGTACGACCGCGACACCGCGCCGTGCGGCCAGTAGTCGGACAGCAGCGGGAAGGTGACGCCGAGCTGGTCGGCCCACGCCTTGAGCGAATAGACCGCGTCGCAGGTGATCCCAGCGATGACGACGTCGCCCTTCTCTCTGAGCTGCTTCTGCAGCGCTTCCAGCGCCGGCGCCTGCTGGTTTCAGGTGCCGCTGAAGGCGAACGCCATGAACGCGAGGACGACGCGCTTGCCGCGCTGCTCCGTGAGCTTGAGCTCGCGGCCGTCGTGCGCGTGGAGGACGAAGTCGGGAGCGGGATCGCCGACCTTGAGCGTCTTCGTCGCGGTGGCGACCTTGTTGCGCGTCTTCGGACGAAGCTCCTGCACGTACCTAGACTAGCCGCGAATGAAGGATGTGGCGTCGAGGCGCATCGAGGCGGATCGTCGCGACTTCCTCGCGTATCGCACGACCTGTCCGTTCTGCGGCGCGAGCGTCGGACCGCGCGCCGTCACGCGCGAGCACCTCGACGTGCCACCGAACCCGCCGTACGCCGCGTCGGTGAAATGCCCGCGCTGCGGAGAGCTCTTCGAGGTCGTTTTCCGCTAAAACGCGCGCCGGGCTCGGGCCTGACTAGCTCCCCGTGACCGTGATGTACAGGTAGACGCCCTCGTCCTCGAGCCAGACCGTGCCGTCGATCACGCCGCGCAGACTGATCGCGTACGTCCCGGCAGCCGCGGGCGCCCGCACCTGGAACGTGAAGGTCCCCAGCGCGCCCGGATTGACCATGGTCTCGCTCTGGATCGTCACGCGGTCCGGCGTGGGCCAGGCCACGCCGAGCGGCGCCCAGGTGCGGTTGTCGCCGTTGACGCCGAGGTTCGCCTGCTGGCCGAGCACGCCCTTCACCCAAGGCTTCGTCCCGGTGTTGCGGAACGTGATCGTCAGCGGCGCGCTGACTTCGCCCGGGCGGAGCGTCGGGAACGCCGACTCGGAGACCCAGCGGCTGTGGTAGCCGAGGTCCGTGGGGACCGCTGGCACGACCGCTCCACCGCCCGAATTGCCGCCGGTACCACCGGCGGTGGTGAAGTCCCACTCGTTCGTCACCATCTGCGAGCTCACGTTGATGTCGAAGCGGACGTGGTAACGCGTCCCGGCGGCGAGCGGCTGCTGCGGGATGATCACCTGGTAGTCGTATTCGAACTGTTGCGGCGCGTAATAGATGGGGACCCGCGACCCGTCCGGCGCGACGATCTCGGCCGCGCGCATCGTCACGTTCTGCCCCGCCGAGTACACGACCATGATCGGGTAGCCGACCGGACCGCTGACGCCCGACGGAAGCGGACTCGGTGATTCGTGACCGCTCCACGAGGTCGGGATGTTGCCCTGTCCGTTCGCGGGCGAGCGCACGAAGTCCGACGGCCGGAACGAGAAGTCGTAGACGAAGTCCCCGACCGTCGCGGATCCACCGCCCTGCGTGGAGTAGCCCCAGCCGGTGGAGATCGAGTTCGGATGCATCATCCCGAGCCGGTGATACGGCGCGTCCCAGAGCTCCTGGAGCGCGTTCGCGGCGCCCGCGTAGCCGGCGGCGACCTCGCTCACGAACGATGTCGACCAGCCCGCAGCGGCGACCCGATCGCGCGGCCCGTACCCGGTGTAGCCGGGAAGACCGGACGTCTCGTAGTGGCCCCCCACGTGATTGATCGCGGAGTAGTCGGCGTGGTTCTGGGCCGCGGTCGCGACACGGGCGTCGGACGTGATCGTCGGCGCGCCGACCGCGTAGCGCAGCGCGTTCTGACGCCCCAGGAGATCGAGCGCCACGCTCGACAGGGCGTCCCCTCGAGTGCCCAGCGGGCCGGCAAGCACGCCGATGGCGAGAGCGCACGCGCAGGCGAGGGCGAACGGTCGATTCATGTTCGCTGGGTGAACGGCCTGCCGTGCGGGCCCGTTATGTGAACGGGAACGGGCTAGTACCAATAGGTGGGTGCGCTATCGCATGATGGCGCGCCGCCCGCCCGCGGCGCCCCACCTCCACTAGCGAGCTACTTCTTCTTCTTCTTCGCGCTCTTCTTGGCAGCCTTCTTCTTCGCCGGCATTTAGTTCACCTCCCTTCCTCTATTGATCGTCCAAACGCATCCCGCGTGCGGCCGGAGTCGTCAGAAGAGGCGCCGCTGCCTGCCGGACAGACGACCTGTCTGCCCAGAGCGAGCGAGCCACTCCTCGAACTCTCGCTTGGGGATGCGCCAGACGCGACCGACCCGGACCGCGGGGATCCGCGACGGGTCCGCATCGTCCATCGCGCCGAGGCGGCGCAGGATGGTCGTTGGATGGACGCGAAGCCTGCGGGCGACCTCTTCCGTGGTAAGGAATTCGTCGTCCGCCAAGGGAATCGACACTGCAGCTCCTGCTCGTACCTCTCCTACCGGCTTCGCCTGCTGCAGCGCATTCTGACTGCGCAACGGGCGTTGTCAAGGCCTGGCGGGCTAGCGTGGCTCGATGGCTGAAAGCGACGCGCGCCTCGTCGCGTTCATCCAGGACCTCGTGTCCGTCGGCGCTCAGCGCGAGACGTGGCCGAGCGGCGCGGTACTCGACATCACGGCGTTCCTCACGGAGCGTGTGCCACCGCTGGACCTTGTCAGTGGGGTGCGCGCCATCCTTCGGAACGGCGACTCGATCCTTGCTTTCGAAGATCCGACGGAACGCACGCACATCTTGCCGGGCGGCCGCCTCGAGCACGGCGAGTCTCCGACCGCATGCCTCAAGCGCGAGCTGCGCGAGGAGTGCGGGTGCGTCGCGGTCGGCGAGCCGCGCTACATCGGCTTCCTCCGATTCCATCACGTCACGCCGCGCCAGGACGGCTACCGCTACCCGTACCCCGACTTCCTGCAGCTGCTGTATCTCGCGGACACGGTGAATGACGCCGTCGAATGGTCCGATGAGCCCTGGGTGCAGTGTCCGCGTTTCGTGCCGCTGTCGCACCTAGATGACCTGCCGCTACCGCCGACGGAGCGCGGTCTGCTGAGCGTGCTGTGAACTAGGTTTCTACTGTCGGGGTGGCGAGATTCGAACTCGCGGCCTACGGACCCCCAGCCCGTTGCGCTACCAGGCTGCGCTACACCCCGTTTGGACGGCCACCACTGTACCGCTGTCTTCTCGCGTAGGCTCTCCCGCATGAAGTGGATCACTCGCGAGCATCCGAGAGTCGACCGCGTCGCGTGCCCGTGGCTCATCCAGCGCTTCATCGACAAGAATGCGGAGTTCCTCTACGTGCCGACGGATCGCGTGACGGCCGAGGCCGAGCGGCAGGGCGCGACGCCGTACGACATCGCCGGGGCGGATCTCGGGCATCACGGCACCGAGTGCAGCTTCGATGCGTTCGTCCACCGCTACGACCTCGATCGCGATCCGGCGATGGTCTACCTCGCCAAGGTCATCCGCGGCGCGGACACCGACGACAAGGACATCACGCCGGAGTCGCGTGGCGTCGAGGCGCTTCTGGACGGCGTGCGCGCGCTCCACCAGCCGAATGACCAGACGCAGCGCGAGGCCTCGATCCCGATCATGGACGCCCTCTACGCGTACTGCCGCACGAAGGTCGCGTCGCCCTAGCCAGCGGTCCTTGCGCTGCTCCCGACCGCCGTGGGGTCGTCGTCCGGCGCGACGACGGCGTGACGCGGGAGCTCGACGCTGAACGTCGTCCCCTGCCCGTGCTTGCTGTCGGCCCAGATCCGCCCGCCGTGGCGATCGACGATCTGCTTGCTGATGTAGAGCCCGAGGCCCATCCCACCCACGTCGCGAGCTCGACGGTCCGGCGAGCGATAGAAGAGCCCGAACACCGCCGGGAGCTCCTCGGCCGGTATCCCGATCCCACGATCGCGGACGGTGATCAGGCCCGTGCCGTCGGACCGGCGAACATCGATGTCGATCGCTCCGCCGCCGGGCGAGTACTTGATCGCGTTCCCGACGAGGTTGTTGAGCACCTGCTCGAGGTGGTCGCGGTCGGCGTCGATGACGACCGGCCCGTCCGAGTGCACCTTGACCTTGTGCTGCGAGCTGACCACGCGCATGCGGTCGGCGACCTCTTCCGCCAGCGCGACGAGATCCACCTCCGCGACGCTGAATTCGATGCGCCCGCTCTGGATGCGCGAGACGTCGAGAAGCTCATCGACCAGGCGCGCGAGCTTTGCCGTCTGGCGCTGAACGATCTCCATCTGGTCGAGCAGCGCGCGTTGTTCCTCGACGGTCTGCGGGCTCGGCGCTTCCAGGCGCTTGCGCAACCGGCGCAAGGCGACCTGGAGGAATCCGCTCATCGCCGTGATCGGCGTCTTGAGCTCGTGCGACGCGATCGACATGAACTGTGACTTCAGCCGGTCCAGCTCCTGGAGCTGTTCGACGCGCAGCCGGAGCTCGTGGGTCGCGGCGTCGACCCGGCGCTGAAGGTCCGCGTTCAGCGAATTGATCGTCTCGTTGGCCAGTTCGAGCTCGCTCACGCGCTGCCGGAGCAGCTGCCCGAGCCGGCGGCGCTCGAGGCCGCGGTTGACCGTGGCGCGGAGCTCCTCGACGTCGCACGGCTTCAGGAGGTAGTCGTAGGCCCCCTCGCGCAGCGCGTTCACCGCGGAGTCGAGAGACGCGTAACCCGTCAGGATGATCGTGACGGCGTCGGGCGAATGGCGCCGGACCTCACCCAGGATCTGGATGCCATCGGCGTCGTCGAGGCGCAGGTCCGTGAGCACGAGATCGAAGGCTCCACCGCGGATCAGCTCGAACGCCTCGGCGCCGCTCATCGCGGTCATCACTTCGTGGCCATCCATCTCGAGGATGGCCTGCATCGTCACGGCGACGCTCTCCTCGTCGTCGACGACGAGGATTCGGTTAGCTGCCATCCTTGGGCGGGCCTCCGATCGGGAGCGTGATCGTGAACGTGGTGCCCCGGCCTGGCCGGCTGCGGACCTGCAGGGTGCCGCCGTGCGCCTGGACGATGCCCGAGGAGACCCACAGGCCGAGGCCCGTCCCGCGCTCGCCCTTCGTGGAGAAGAAGGGCTCGAAGATGTGGGACATGTGCTCCTCATCGATGCCCGCGCCGGTGTCGCGGATCTGGATCTGGATGGAGTCCGCGCGAAGGAACCGGGTCGACGCGTTGTGGAACGTGCCGGTCGAGACCGTGACCGTTCCGCCGTCGCTCATCGACTCGGCCGCGTTCAGCAGCAGGTTGAGGATGACCTGCTTGAGCTGGTCGGCGGACGCGGTGATCTGCGGCAGGCGGGGGTCGAGCTCCTTCAGCAGCGTGACACGCCGGTCCTTCAGGCGCTTCGCGACGAGCGTGTCGGCCTCCTCAATGAGCGCGTTCGCGTCCGTCGGCCCCATGCTCGCCGCCGGCCGGTAGAACCCCAGCATCTGCCGCAGGATCCGCGACATCCGCTGCGTTTCCTTCATCGCGATCTCGAGGAACCGGTAGTTCGGATCGTCGGCGGCGACCCGGTTCACCAGAAGGAACAGCGAATTCTGGATCGCCTCGAGCGGGTTGTTGATCTCATGGGCGATCGACGCCGCGAGCCGGCCGGTCGCAGCGAGCTTCTCCGACTCGAACAGCGCCTGCTCGAGGCGACGGCGCTCGAGCTCACGGAGCCGGCCAACGTCCTGCATGACCGTGACGACGGCCGCGACCGCGCCGACGGCGTCGCGGATCTCGGTCGCGGTGACGACCATCTCGAGGCTTTCTTCGGTCCCCGGGTGCGTCAGCGCGAGCTCGCCGACCTTGCGCTGGCCGGGGTCGAGCCGCAGCTGCGCGAGGAATGACGTGAACTTCGCGTTGTTCCGCAGCGCGATCTCGGCCGACCTGCCCTCAGCACTGCCCGCCGCCCCGCCGAACACGCGCTGCGCGGCCTCGTTCAGCGTGATGATCTCGTTGTCGTTGCCCATGACGATGATCGGGTTCGGAACGCTGCGCAGGATGAGGTCCAGGCGGTCGCGCTCGGTGCGGATCTCGAGGTCGGCCGACTGGAGGCGCTGAACGTTGCGGCTCAGCTCCTCGGTCACCTGGCGCAGGTCGGTCACGTTCTTCAGCACCGAGACCATGCCGCGCTGGCCCAGGCGATAGTTCGTGGCCGGCTGGGCGATGACCTCGAAGATGAGGTCGGTGCCCTCGATCGGGTCGACCAGGGTCAGCTCGCGGCCCCTGGCGCTATCACCCTGCTGGAGCTTCCACGTCGAGAGCGCGGCGGTGAACAGGAAGTTGTTCATCGACACCGCGTGCCGCCGGCCCGCGCTGTCCTCGCGCGACGCGCGGAAGAGGAGCTCCGCCCGCCGGTTCTGCATCACGATGTCGTTCTGCTCGTCGGAGACGACCACGGGGTCGGCGACCGAGTTCACCATCCACCACAGCCACTCCTTCTCGATCGCGTCGGCGTCGCCGGCTCCCCGCAAGCGATCGACGTCGCGCTCGACGGCGAGCCGCGCGCCGGCGCGGTTGGCCAGCGGAAGGAGCGCGGAGAGCTCGGCGTCGGTGAACGGCGCCGCGCGGCTGAGGACCACGACGCCCATGGCCTCCTCGCCGGCGTACAGCGGCGCGACGACGAGCTGCTCCAGCCCCAGGTCCAGCAGCACATCGCGCGTACGCGGCTGGAACCGTGGATCGGTCGCGACGTTCCCGACCTGCTGCGGGCTCCCGGTACGCAGCGCCGTGACGAGCGGGTCTTCTCGATCGGCGATCGGTACGTCGAGTGCCTCGGCGAGGTCGCGCGGAAGATTCTTCCCGATGCTGCCTCGCAGCGCGGCCCGATCCGCGTCGTACAGGGCGACCAGGCCCTGGTCGCAGTCGAGCGCACGCACGAGCTCCTCAAGCAATGTCCCGACCGCGGTCGGGACCTCGCTTCCGCGCGGCTGCGCGCCGAGCTCGAGGAGCTCGAGCAGTTCGCTCATCGGAGCTGCGCTCCGATGAGCCGGTCACCTGCTCTTCGCAGGGGCTTCGCCCCCGCACCCCCGGACCGCTCCGGCTGCCCGACCGAGAGCTGAGGATGCAGGACTCTGTACTTCACGGCGGGATCAGGTGGCGCGCGTCCGCGCGCGCGTTTCCGTAGCGGTCGTCTCGACTTCGCCCACGCCGAGCTCCGTCCGCGTGCCGGGTCCGGCCGCCGGACGAGCGACGGGTGCGGTGATCCCGAGGGCTTCCGCGTAGCGCAGGTACGTGTCGATCGACGCGACGACGACACGGGCCTCGACCGTGATGAGGTCGATACCGACGAGCGAGATGCGGACCCACGCGTCGATGACGATGCCCTTGTCGAGGATCCGGTCCAGGACATCGATGAGACTGGTGCCGCCTGCTGCGCGTTCTACTGGCATACCCCTTACCCCTTTGCCTTTGTCGTTCTATCGGAGAGGACGCGCTCGAGCTCCGCGATGCGCTTCTCAAGCTTCTCGACCTCGCCACCGTCCGACTGCCCGTGGCTAGGCCGGACGAGGTTGCGGTCATAACGCCACCAGTTGAGGCCGATCTGCTCCGCCTTGTCGATCGAGCAGACCAGCAAACGGATCCGGATCGTGAGCAGCTCGACGTTCGCGAGCGAGATGCTGATGTCGCCCGCGACGACGAGGCCCTTGTCCAGGACCCGGTCGAGGATGTCGATGATGCTGGTGCTCTCGTGTGGCACCGTGGGCCTGCGGTCGATGCTCATCGGGCGGTCACCACAGCTTGCCCAGAGGCTTCAGACCGATGTTGAGTTGCTCCCTCGTCAGCCCGAACTGTCCCGCGAGCTCCCCCACCTTCTCCTCCAATCGCATCAGCGCGACTCCCATGCGCTCCACTTCCTCGTCGCTCAAGTCGCCTCCTTCCATTCGCCTGATGGCCTGACGCTCCAGCAGCTGGCGTAGCAATTCGACGAGCGAGAGCACGAGCTGCGCCAGGCCCTCGGCGACCCGGTCGGGGTCGACGTCGATCTTCTCGGGCAGGACGTCGCGCAAAGTGCTGCTCATCGCGCGCCCACGAAGCTGTACGGCGGCCACGGGCCGCTCACGACCGCTCGCACGCCTTCGTAGCCCGACACGATCTCGATCGCCCTCGCCTTCAAGCTCTCATCCTCGCCCGCCCGCGCCAGGATCGAGCTGGAGAGCGCGATCCTGTCGCTTGGGCACATTACGTGCCAAACATCCGCTTGCTCGACCGCCAGGTCGGTCTCGAGTCGGCGCGCCAGATCCTCGGCGGTTTTGCGGCGCGCGTCGTCCGCCGCGTGCTCGTGCTGACGAGCCGCCAAGTATGCAGTGCCGGGACCACCGCCCTGCACACGGTGGCCGCGCCCGGGGATGACCGCGGCTTCAGGCCACACGAGCGTCACCGCGATCTCGCGCCGGCCGGCCACGCGGACCAGCGCCGAGGAGAGCTCGGCCTCGCGCCCGACGATGAGCACCGCTGCACGTGTCGCGTCAGGCACGCGCGTGGCGAAGCGCACCGGTAGGCACGCCTCACGGTCGGCGAGCGCCTCGACGATGCGGTGATGATCCAGCGCGTCGTCGCGATCCAGCTCCGCGGTCCCTTCCGGCAGCGGCGTCGCCCAGATGCCGAGCTCGCCGGCCGCGATCCACTCCAGCGTCGAGCCGCGCAGCCCCGCCGGCGGCTCGGCGCAGGGGCGACGCGCGATCGCGTGCACGAGGAGCTTCATGCGCTGCGCCGCTTCTTCTCTTCGAGGGTCTCGACCGCGGTGAGGATCAGGTTGAGGCCGAGGTAGATGAGGTCGACGCCGGCGACCGAGATCGTCGCCTCGCCGGTCAGCACGACGCCGCGCTGCAACAGGCGGTCGGTGAGCTCGAGCAGCGTCAGCTCCTCATTCACGCAGCCTCCCGATGCGCGCCCCGTATCGGTACGGCGGCCATGGCCCCGAGACGCGCACCGCGTATCCCTCGAGCGGAGCGGTGGCGGCGCCACGCAGCGCATCCTCGCGATCGAGACGCGCGAGAACGGTCAGGCGCGCGAGGGGGCCACCCTCGACGATCGGTTCCTCGGTGATCTCGTCCGCGACGCCGGCCAGCGACTCCCGCAGGCTGGCGACCGCGTCGGCATCGAGCCGCCGTCGCTCGCTGCGGTCAAGCTCGTCGAGCTTGCGCGTCAGGAGATACGCCTTGCCCGGCTCCGAGCCCGTCAAACGGTCGCGCAGCGCCCGGATCGCGGGGGTATCGGGCGCGCCGGCATCGGCCGCGCGCTCGAGCGTAATGACCCACTCCGCGCGCCCGCGGACCGCCGCGAGCGCGTCGACGAGCTCGCTGCCGCGCTCGCGCAGCGCCAGCTGCACGCGGTCCTCGCCACGGAAGATCGTCCCGAACGCCAGCGGCAGCACCGCCCCGACGCCCTCGAGGAGGCGCCCGTTCACGTCCTGGTGCGACGCGGCGCGCGGGGCAAGCCAGCTCGCGTCGGTCACGTTGCGGTCGAGCGGCTCCTGCTCGAAGTCCTCGTGGGGCACTTCGCTCACGGCGGCGACGACGCCGTCCTCGACCAGCGGCCGCACGCGCGCCCCGCCGATCCCACGCACCTCGTTGGCGCGGAGCCACGCCGCGCCATCGGCCGGGGCGACCGCGTAGAGGTAGACCAGCCCGCTCATTGGAGCTCGTCCGGCGTCTCGATGACGATCCTCTTGGACTCATCGGCGCCCTCGACCATGCGGTCGGCCATCTCCTGTTCGAGCTGCTGCTTGCGGTACTCCTTGATCTCGCGCAGCCGCACGAGCAGCGGCGCCTCGCGCGCCCGGTACTCGAACTCGTCGATGCGTCCCTCCTCGAGCTCGAGGTTGAGGAGCATCAGCTCCTCCTTGACGACGGAGTCGTCCATCATCTCGGCCTCGGCGAGCTCGACCACCTTGTTCAGGCAGTACTTGATGCCGGCCGCCGGCAATGAGTACGGCAGCGCGAGGAGCTTTCCGAGGCCGAGGACCATGGGGCTCTTTAGACGCCCGCGCTGCGTTCCAGCTGCAGGCGGATGGTCACGAAGTTGTACGGCGGCCAGGGGCCGGTGTAGCGGAAGGTGAGCTTGCCCTCGTACTTCTTGTCGATCTCGTGCACCTTCGCGTCGAAGGCATCCGCGCGATCACGCGCGACCAGGAACGCCGCGTTCATGATCATCTTGTCGCCGATGACCTTCACCGATCGCGACGCGATCGCGGCGTCGGCGAGATAGTCGTAGATGTCTCGCACATATGCCTCGGACTTGTCCGCGAGCGCCTGCTCGACGAGCCGGCCGAGCTGCATGCGGGCAAAGTACGTCGAGGCGTTCTGGTTCTTCATGATCTCGTCCTTGAGACGGCGGATCTCCTCGTTCTCGCGCTCGATCTCGGCGAGAACCTCCTCACGATCCCAGTTCGCCTTCAGGCCGAACTCGAGCTTGTCCTTCATCTTGGTGAGCACCTCGTGCAGGGCCTCGTACGTGTCCTTGAGGAACTCGACGGTGTCGGACTCGGTCTTGAACAGCGTGCCGAAGCTCATCGGCACCGGGGTCAGGCCGTTGTCGATCATCACGACCTCGTTCACGTGCTCGTGCGTGAGGGCGTTCTCACGCGTCGGGTCATAGACCTGGAGCGGCGCGCGGCTCACGACGGCGGCAAGGTCCCGGTAGTGGATCGTGTACACGTCGTCCGCACGACCGCCGATGCCGATGGGCCCGAAGCCGCGAGGCTCGGTCGACTCGATGATGCAGTAGACGTAGATGCCCTCCGAGGTCGCGTTGTCGACGACCGCCGCGCTGGTCCGTTCTTCCAACGGATCGCTCCCTTCTCTTCGCGCCGCTAGGAAGCGAGGTTCAGGAATTCGCGGGTCAGGCCGTAAAGCTTCTCCCTGTCCTCCTTCAAAGCCGGACGCAGCCCGTAGTGATTGATCACGCGGATCTGTTGACCGAGCCACTCGCTCCAGCACTCCGCGCAGACACGCTCCTCCACCTCTGCACCCAGCGTGCCGGGAAGGCCTACCTTGCCTGCTCCTTCGCGTGTGTGCGCGCAGCGCGCGCAGGTGACGACCGCCATCGGTCTCGATGGTAAAACGCGCATCGGCCGCGTTGCGTGGTCCATTTGCCCCCCGACGGGCCCCCACGGCCGCAGGGGCAGGGGCCCCTGCCGAGCGAAGCGAGGCCGAAGGCGGCGAAGAGGCGCAGGCCTTACCTGACCGGGCCGAACCGCCGCAGCGGCGCGTAGCGGAACACGGGCCGTCCGAGGATGGCGTCCGCCGGGATGGCGCCGCGGTCCGTCAGGTGGTCCGCGTGCGCCGCGTCACTGGACACGGTGACCGCTCCCGCGGCGACGGAGCGCACCCGCTTAACCAGGAGTCGTCCCGGATCGAGGGGATCGCGCAGGACGACGAGCTCGCCCGCGCGCGGGAGCCGGCGCGTTGTCCGAACGACGACCCAGTCGCCGTCGCGGAGCGCCGGCTCCATGCTGTGCCCGGCGACCGCCAGGCGAAACGCTATTTCTTGGTCGCCCAGAAGATGTCGGAGATCTCCTTCACCGCTGCCTGCAAGTCCGCCGCGGCCTGGGCGTCGACGGTCTGCTTGTTCTTCGAGCACAGCTTGGCCGCCTTCCAGAACGTGTCGTGGAGCTTGGGGTACTTCTCCAGGTGCTCGGGCTTGAAGTAGTCGGACCACAGGATGAGCAGCTCCTTCTTGCACAGCTGGGCATGCTCCTCCTTGACCTGCACCGATCGCACGAAGTTGTTCCGGTTCGCTTCGTCCTGGCCGCCGAAGCCCTGGATCTTCTCGACCATCTTCGCCACCGTGCTCGCGGCGATCGTGGCGGTGCTCGGGTCGTAGATCCCACAGGGAATGTCGCAGTGCGCGTGCGCCGTCGTGTGCGGTGAGAGCAGGCGAGTGAGCGTGATCATTCGGATCCTCCAACGCGCCATGTCCGTGCGGGCGTCCGCGCCGATTATGGCGCGGCAGGCGGAAGCGTCGCGTCGTAGGCCATGTCGACGTCCGCGCGGATCGGAACGCCCAGCAGGCTCTGCAGCTCGCTGATGCGCGGCGCGAAGACGTCCACCGTGAGGTCGCCGCGCGGGGCCGCCAGCTCGTAGCGCCCGCGATGGTCGGTATACGCGCCCGCCACGAAGCCGCGGGCGTCGTTCACGCTCACCGGCGCCGACTCGACCGGCGTTCCGTCGACGGTCGTGATCGTGCCGCTGAGGCGGATCCCCTTTCTCATCACGACGTCGACGCGGGTGTCGCCGCTGCCGACCACGACCGCATCGGCGTCGGTCCAGTCGCGACCGTGACGCCACCACGTCGCGACGGCACGGCTGTCGCGCGGCGGCAGCACCTGGATGACGTAGGTCTCCGCTCTCGTCGCGACGGCGTAGCTCCCGTCGATGTGCGCTTCGCGGCAGATCCGCCCGGTCGCGAACGGCGTGTCGACGCAGACCTGCGCGCCGGATACGGGCGATCCGTCGTCCAGGGTCACCTTCCCGACGATGCGAGGACCCGCGACGAGCGCGACGTCCAGCCGCGCGTCCGCGGTGAGCGCGTACGCGGTCGCGTCGACGCCCGTCTCCACCCGGTCGTACTTCTGGTAGACGAGCGTCTCGCCGTCCTTGTCGGAGGGGATGAACCAGAGCCAGTACTCGCCCGGCGGGCGCAGGAGCCGGTACGCCCCTCTCTTGTCGGTGCGCTCGCAGTCCCAGGGCAGCGGCTCGGCGAGGGTCTGGGAGCACACCTCGGCGTCCTCGAGCGGCCGGCCGTCTCGATCCGCCCGGATCGTGCCCTGGAGCACGAAGCCCTGCTGGAGCGTCACATCGAGCCCGTCCGCGTCGCGGCTACGGACGTCGATCGAGTCGGCCTCGAACGAGTCGACGCGCCCGCGCGCCCACTGCGTCACCAGGCGCGCGCCGACCGGGCTGGCGACCTCGAGCTTGTAGATGCCGGGGCGCACGCCGACCGAGTAGCGGCCGCCGTCGATGCTCTTCGCGCACGTCGTCGTCTCGTCGGAAGTCGCGTGCGCGCAGACCTGCGCGCCGGTCACGATCGCGCCCCGATCGTCGCGGATGGTCCCGGCGATCGTGGCCTTCCCGAGGATCGGCACGGACACCGAGGCATCGCCGCCGGTGAGATCCACGGGCTGCCGCGTGACATCCAGGCGCAGGCCCGCGGGCGGCGTGACGCGGACGACGTACGTCGCGGGGGGCAGCAGGAGCTGCGCGTAGCCGTTCGCCGCGGTCGCGGCGCAACGCTCCTCCTTGGAGATGGCGGCGGCGCACACCGACGCGCCGACGACGGGTCCGGCCGGGCCGACGGCCCGGACCCACAGCTCGCGCACGGTTGGCGATGGTCTCGCCTGCGGGAGCGCGGGCGGCGCTGTGCACGCGATCACTGTCGACATCACAAGGCTCGTACAGATCCAATGAATCCTCACGACCCTCCCATGTGCATTACAAGGCAAAGACATGGAGGTGCGAGGTGTCGGAAGCGAATGAGTTCATCGGCGTCGCCCTCGCCATGCTCGCCATCGTCTTCGTTCTGCTGATGGCGCTGGGTCACCCGGTGCCGGTCAGCGTCTTGGCGTCGTACCTGCCGCGCTGATCGATCGCAGCGCCCGCGAGACCTCTGCGAGCGGACCGGAGATCTCCTCCCCCTGCTCGCGGTCCATGAGGTCGCGCATGGCCTCGCGCACCGGCTTGCCATCGAAGAGCACGGCGTGCGTCTGCGCGGTGATCGGCATCTCGACTCCCCGGCGTGCCGCCGCGGCATGTGCCGCGACGGTCGTCCCGATGCCCTCCGCGACCTGGCCGCCGAGCCGCTCGTTGATCGCCGCGAGCGGGAGCCCCTTGGCGAGCAGCTCGCCGACGGTCCGGTTGCGCGAGTGCTTGCTGGTGCAGGTGGCGATCAGGTCGCCGAATCCGGCGAGCCCGGCCGCGGTCAGGGGGTTCGCCCCTTCGGAGAACGCATAGCGCGCGATCTCCGCGAGCCCTCTCGTCATGAAGCCGGCCTTGGCGTTCTCGCCGTAGCCGATGCCATCGATCGCGCCCGCGCCGAGGGCGACGATGTTCTTCAGCGCGCCGCACAGCTCGACCCCGGCGACGTCCTCATTCGTGTACGCGCGGAACATCGGCGTCCCCACGACCGATTGGAAATGTCGTGCCGTGGCCGGATCGGCCGATGCGATGACGGTGGGCGCCGGAAGTCCCGCCGCGATCTCGCGGCTGATGTTCGGCCCGGAGAGCACGGCGATGCGCGCGACCGGCATCACCTCGGCCCAGAGCTCGCTCATACGCCGGCCTTCGACGGGATCGAGGCCCTTCGTGGCGCTCAGGAGGCGATGCCGATCGCGTAGCAGCGGGGCCAGGCGATCCCGGAGCGCGCGAACGCCGGCCGTCGGCGCGGCCACGATGAGGTCGTCCGCCGCGACGGCGCGTTCGAGATCGGCGGTGATGTCGACCGCGTCGGGGATGCGGATCCCCGGGAGGTAGCGGCGGTTCTCGCGCCGCGCGGCGATCTCCTCGGCGCGTGCGGGATCGCGCGCCCACAGGATCACCTGCTCGTCGCCGTCGCGGGCCAGGATCGTCGCGAGCGTGGTGCCCCAGGAGCCCGCCTGGAGGACCGCGATGGTCAAGCGCGCACGCCGAGGCGCGGCTCCGAGCCACGCACGATCCGTTCGATGTTCGGCCGATGGCGCCAGGTGATGATCGCCGCCGCCACCAGGATGAAGGCCAGCACGGCCCAATGGAACGAGATGATCCCGGTCGCCACGAAGAGCGCGTATCCGAGGAGCGCCCCGGCGGCGGCCGCTAGCGAGCCGACCGACACCATCCGCGTGAGCGCGATCGCGAGCATGAATGCCGCGACCGACGCGAGCCAGGCCGGGCTCGCGATGAACAGCAGCGCGCCGAACCCCGTGGCGACACCGCGCCCGCCGCGCCCCTCGAGGAACGCGGGCCAGCAGTGGCCCGCAACGGCCCCCACCGCGGCGAAGGCCTGCGCGTACGGCCGCAGATCGGCGTTTTCGATGGCGAACGTCGCGACGCCGACGGCGATCGCTCCCTTGAGGACGTCGAAGATCGCCACGAGCAGCCCGGCACCGAGGCCGAGCGTCCGCATCGTGTTCGTCGCGCCCGTGGACCCCGACCCGACGCGGCGCAGGTCGACGTTGCGGTACAGCTTGCCGACGAGGTAGCCGCTCGAGATCGAGCCGATCAGGTAGCCGATGCCGAGCTGGGCCGCCACGGCGATGAGCAGAGGGATCACTCGTACGCGCTCCGGAACTGGAGCTTGATCGGCGTGCCCGGATAGGGGAAGCGCTTGCGCAGCGTGTTCTCGAGGTAGCGCTGGTAGGAGAAGTGGACCGCGTCCGGTCGGTCCACGAAGAAGACGAAGGTCGGCTGGCGGGCGTCGGCCTGGGTCACGTGGTGGAACCGGATCGGCTTGCCGCGCGCGGTCGGAGGCGGATGCGCCGCCAGGGCCTCGGTGAGCACGGCATGGAGGTCGCCGGTCGAGACGCGCCGCAGGCGTGTGGCGACGATGCCGACGGCGTCAGCGAGCGTCGGCTCGACGTTACGGCCGCTCTTCGCCGACGTGAAGTGATGCGGCATCCACGGCGCGAAGTGCAGCTCGCGGGCGATGTCCGCCTCGAAGCGTGCGGTGGTGTCCGCGCCACGATCGACAGCATCCCACTTGTTCACCGCGAGCACCAGACCCACGCCCGCTTCGATCGCATATCCCGCAACGTGCATGTCCTGGTCGACGATGCCCTCGGTCGCGTCGACGAGGAGGATCGCTACGTCGGCGCGCTCGAGCGCGTGGACGGTCCGCAGCAGCGCGTACTTCTCGATCCCCTCCTCCACGCGGCCGCGCCGCCGGATGCCCGCGGTGTCGATGAGGAGCACGCGCTTGCCGTCCCTCTCGATGAGCGTGTCGATCGGGTCACGCGTGGTCCCAGGCGTCTCGCTGACGACCGCGCGCTCGTCGCCCGTCAGCGAATTCAGGAAGCTGGACTTGCCGACGTTCGGCCGCCCGACGATCGCGATCCGCGCGTCCCCGACGATCTCTCCGGATGTCTCAGGCGGCAGGAGCTCGACCACACGATCCAGCAGATCGCCCGTGCCCGTCCCCTGCAGCGCGGAGACGGGCGCCGGATCGCCGAGGCCGAGCTCGTAGAACTCCGCGGACTGCGCCTCGCTCCGCCAGCCGTCGACCTTGTTCGCGACGACGATCGCGGCCTTGCGGCTGCGGCGCAGCCGGTCGGCGACCTCGTGCTCGACCGGCAGCACGCCGGCCTTCGCGTCGACGACGAAGAGGACGACGTCGGACTCGTCGATCGCGACCTCGGCCTGGCGGCGCACCGCCGCCTCCATGTCCGGGATGGCGGCGGCGCGGTTCGAGCGCGCGGTCGGAGTCCCCTCGAGCCCGCCGGTGTCGACGAGGGAGAACTCCCGGCCTCGCCACTCCGTCGTCGCATAGAGGCGGTCGCGGGTCGTTCCGGGCAGGTCCTCCACGATGGCGAGTCGCTCGCCGACGAGACGGTTGAAGAGCGTCGACTTGCCGACGTTCGGGCGGCCGACGACCGCGACGATGCTTCGTGCCACTTGCGTAGTCTGGGGCTCAGGGGCAGGGGCCCCTGCCGAGCGAAGCGAGCAGCCGGGTCAGGCCACTACGCCAGCGCTTCTACGCGCTCCTTGACCTCGACCAGGGTCTCCATCGGCGTCGAGCAGCCGCCGATGAGGCCGACGCGCTCCTGGCCCGCGAGCCAGGCGGGATCGATCTCGTCGGCGTTCTCGATGTGGAACGCGGTCCGTCCGCGCATGCGCGCGAGGTTGACGAGCTCGCGCGTGTTCGCGGAGTTCTTCCCGCCGACGACGATGATCGTGTCCGTCTCGCCGGCGAGCTCGGTCGCGGCGTCCTGCCGCTTCACCGTGACCGGGCACACGGTGTTGAAGACCTTCATCTCCTGCGAGATCCGCGCGACGTGGGCGACGAGATCGGTGAAGGCCCACGGCGGCTGCGTCGACTGCGATACGACGCCGGCCCGCTTCATCCGCGGGAGCTTCTCCCACTCTTCCTTCGTCTCGACGACGACGTAGTTATCGCCGGCGAAGCCGACGAGGCCGATCACCTCCGGATGCACGGGCGTGCCGAGGATGATGACGCGGTAGCCCTCGTCCGCCAGCTGCTTGGTGAATCGCTGCGCGCGGAGCACGAGAGAGCACGTTGCGTCGATGCACTCAAGGCCCTGCTCCTCGATCTTGGCGCGAGTGGCCGGTGGGATGCCGTGGGCCCGCACGACGACCGTGCCTCCGGTCGCCTGCGACGGATCGTTGATCACCTTCACGCCGCGCGCGGCGAGGCGCTCGCTGATCTTCGGGTTGTGCACGATCTGGCCGAGGTTGAAGACCGGCCCGCCGCGCTCGGCCGCGGCTTCGGTCAGCTCGACCGCCTTCTTCACACCGAAGCAGAAGCCGTTCTCTCGCGCAAGAAGGACCTTCACAACGAAGAGTGTAGGGCGTACTGACCGCGCATTTCGGGGGATACCAATGCCGCGATGCGCCGCATGATCGCGTCCGCCACGGCCTGGTGGTCACCACCGGCCGCCTCCGGAAGGTCGCGCGCGACGAAGGGCTCGCCGATGACGATGCGCACGTCGCGCCGCCAGAACGCGCCGACGCGCGCGCGTTTCGTTCCGGAGACACCGATCGGGACGATCGGCGCGCCGGACCGCAGCGCGAGTAGCGCGATGCCCGGGTGACCACGCAGCAATGCTCCCGATTCGCTGCGATGGCCCTCGGGAAAGAACCCGAGCGGCAGGCCGCTCTGCAGCACGCGCAGCGCGGTCGCGATCGCGCGGCGATCGGCCTCGCCCCGGCGCACCGGGAAGCACCCGATGCCGCGCAGGATCCCGCCGAGCAGCGGCAGGTCGAACGCCTCCTGCTTGGCCATGTAGCGGATCGGGATGCCGAGGGCGAACTCGATCCAGGGCGGGTCCTTCCAGTTGATGTGGTTCGACGCGATGATGTAACCGCCGCTGCGCGGCACCCGCTCGCGCCCGCGCACCTCGGCCGGGACCAGAAAGCGCGCGAGCAGGCTCACGGGCGGGAACCCGAGCTGCCACACCCACAGCCGCCGCGCGGGCCAGTCAGGCGCTCCGAGGGTCATCACGCCGCGGGCCGGGCGATGACCTCGAGCACGCGGTCCAGCGCCTGGCCCACGCTGAGCCCGTCGGTTTGCACGACCGTCGCGTCCTCCGCGGCGCGCAGCGGCGCGACCGCGCGCTCGCTGTCGAGCTGATCGCGGCGCAGGATCTCGTGAAGCAGCTCGCCCCTGGTGTGACGCTGGCCGCGCGCGGCGAGCTCCTCCTCGCGACGGCGCGCGCGCTCCGCGGCCGACGCGGTGAGGAAGATCTTCCGCTCGGCGTCGGCCAGCACGACCGTGCCGATATCGCGGCCGACCATGACCACGCGGCCGCTCGAGGCGAGCGCGCGCTGCTGCTCGACCATCGCGTCGCGCACCGCCGGGATCCGCGCGACCTGCGACACGACGCGGTCCACCTCAGCCGCGCGGATCGGCCACGTGACGTCGCGCCCGTCGAGCAGGACGGTGTACGCGCGCCCGTCACGTACGGTGGGAGGGCCGATCGTGATCTTGACCTGGCGCGCGAGCTCGGCCAGGCGCGCCCCATCATCGGGATCGATCTTCCGATCGAGCGCCGCGAGCGCCACCGCGCGGTACATCGCGCCGGTGTCGAGGTAGACGTATCCGAGCCGCTCCGCGACGAGCGCGCCGATCGTGCTCTTCCCCGCCCCGGCGGGGCCGTCGATCGCGATCGTCCGCGGCGTCGCCATCAGCCCGCGGTCCGCAGCCGCGCGACCTCGCGCGGCGTGAGCTCCCGCCACAACCCCGGCCCGAGGTCACCGAGCCGCAGCGAGCCGACGCGTACGCGCACCAGCCTCGTGACGCGCAGCCCGACCGCCTCGCACATGCGCCGGATCTGACGCCGCCAGCCCGTGCGCAGGACGAAGCGGAGCCGCGCGCCGTGCGCGAGACGTCCCAGGAGCCGAACGCTGACCGCGCGGGCGAGGCCCTCGTCGAGCGGCACGCCACGGCGCAGCTGCGCGACGGCCGCCGGCGTGACCTCGCCGGACGCGGTGACCTCGTATTCGCGCTCGTGGCCGTAGCGCGGGTGCAGCACGTGCTCGGCCCACTCGCCGTCGTTCGTCAGCAGGATCAGCCCTTCGGAGTCCGCGTCGAGCCGGCCGACGGGATAGAGGCGCGACCCGCGCGCGTCGACGAGCGACACGACCGTGCGGCGGCCTCGCTCGTCACGCGCGGTCGACACCACGCCGGCGGGCTTGTTGAGCATGAGGTAGCGATGCTTCGGTGGAGCGGCGACGGGACGGCCGTCGATCACGATCCTCGCGCCCTTGTCCACGCGCACGCCCATCGCTTGGACGACGCGGCCGTCCACCTCGACGCGGCCTTCGGCGATGAGCCGCTCGGACGCGCGGCGCGACGCGACGCCGCGTTCGGCCAGCAGCTTCTGCAGCCTGACCGCCCCGGCCGGTTCGGCTATGGCGTCGCCTCCTGGTCGACGAGGCCCTCCGGGGTCATGACGCGCGGCAGCTCGTCGAGGCTCGCGAGCCCGAAGCACTCCAGGAACTCCCACGTCGTCCCGTAGAGGATGGGACGGCCGGGTGCCTCGCGGCGGCCGCGCTCTTCGATGAGGCGGCGCTGCATGAGCGTGTAGATCGTCTGGTCGCAATTCACGCCGCGGATGGCCTCGATCTCCGCGCGCGTCGCGGGCTGCTTGTACGCGATCACCGCGAGCGTCTCGAGCGACGCGCTCGAGACCCGCAGTCGATCTGCCCCTAGGTAGGCCGAGACGTAGGGCGCGTTGGCCGGCGCGGTGAGGATCTGCCAATCGTCGGCCTCGTGGGCCAGGCGCAGCCCGGTGTCCTCGAGCGTCGCGCCGAGCTCCTCGAGCGCGGCATCGATCGCCCGAGGGGTCACGCCGATGACGCGCGCGAGCTCGGCCCGCGAGACCGGAACCTCGGCCACGAACAAGACGGCCTGGATCGCGTTGGCGGTCGGCGTCATCTCTCACATGCCATCGTCGCTCGGCACCTCGTCCTCATCGCTCGGCACCCCGTCCTCGTCCCTCGCGGCCGCGCGCGGCGTGCCGCGTCCCTTGCTCGTGACCGTGATCTCGCCGAAGAGCTCGTCCTGCACGATGTCGATGACGGACCGCCGGTACAGATCGAGCAGTGCGATGAACGTGACGATAGCGAAGCCGAGCGTCGGGTCGTCTCCGAGAAGCTCGGCGAACGTGACGCGCTCGGCCGTCTGGAAGAGCTCCTCGATCTCCGCGGTGCGCTGCTCGACCGAGTAGCGCTCCGAGGGCGCGACGATGTCCTCTTCGCGCTGCCGCACCGCCAGCGCCAGCACGCGCGTCCACGCCGCGGCGAGCGCGTCCGTGCTCCCACCCTTCGGAGGCAGCTCGACGGTCCCGCCCTCGCGGTGGAAGCCGCGCTCGCCGGCGCGCAGGCGCTGGCCGAGCGCCACGGCGCGCTCGCGCGTCGCGGCGTACTCCAGCAGGCGCGCCCGTAGCTCCTCCTCGCTCTCGCCCTCATCCACCGCGAGCGGTTCGAGGGACGGCAGCAGGCTGCGCGCTTTGAGCAGCACCAGGCGCGAGGCGAGCATGAGGAACGCGGAGACCTCTTCCGCCGGCAACGCGGCGAGCGCACGGACGCGCGCGAGGTATTCCTCGGCAAGATCGCCGAGGCGGACGGTGAGGATGTCGACCTTGCGCTCCTCGACGAGCTCAAGCAGCAGATCGAGCGGACCATCGAATCCCTCGACCGTGACCCGCGGCAGCTCCGGTCCGATCGTCACATCAGAAGAAGCCGGTGCTGCCGACGAGCAGGCCGAAGAGTGCTCGCGCGGGTTCGAAGACGACGATCTGGAAGAACCGGCCGCCCAGCAGCAGGAGGAACAGCAGCAAGAACGGGCCGTACTGCTGGTAGGTCCGCCACGAGTACTGCAGCCGCGGCGAGAGGAATCCGTAGACGACGTTGGCACCGTCGAGCGGCGGCACTGGCAAGAGGTTGAACACGCCGAGGATGCAGTTGTAGAGCACCACGAGCAGCAGGACCTTGTCGTAATCGCTCAGGATGCCGCTCGTCGTGCCGGCGAAGCGCAGCGGAAGCGCGCAGATCGCCGCGAGCGCAAAGTTCGAAGCCGGTCCGGCGAGCGCGACGATGCTGACCGCGAATGGCCCGCGCAGCCGCGATTCGTTGAACGGGACGGGCTTCCCGTAGCCGAAGCCCGCGACGACCAGGAGCAGCGTGCCGAAGAGGTCGAAGTGCGCCATCGGGTTGAGGCTGAGCCGGCCCATGACGCGCCCGGTGTCGTCCCCGAGTCGGCTGGCCGCGTAGGCGTGCATGAACTCGTGCACCGTGATGCCCAGCACGATCGCGACGAGGAAGCCGATGAAGGCGACGGGGTCGCGCGAGGCGTTCGCGATCGGGCCCTGCAGGCTGCCGGTGAAGAAGTAGAACAGGAGCAGGACGAGCGCGATCCAGAGGATCGGGTTCCCGGAGCCCGGCCCCCGGTACCCGCGTGCGATCACCAGGCCAGACTAGCTGGCTATCCGACCGAGAACGAGGCGGCGCGGCTTGACGCGCGAGGCGCTCCAGCGGAACGCGTCGCGGACGAGAGCGATCGCGTCCGCGTCGCTCTCCTTGCCCGCGACGTGGACCTCCGCGTACGGCGCGCCGCCTTCGACGCGATCCCCCACCTTCGCGTGCAGCACGATCCCGGTGCGCAGGTCGATCGCGTCGCCCTTCTTCTCACGTCCCGCGCCGAGACGCACGGACGCCATGCCGATCCCGTCGGCGGCAACGTCGCGCACGTACGCGGTCTTCGGCGCCCGCAGCGCCTCCACGCGCGGCGCATGAACCAGGCGCGAGGGATCGTCGATGACACTGACGTCTCCTCCCTGCGCCTCGGCAAGCTCGCGCAGCTTGCGGAGCCCGCTCCCGTCGTCGATGGCGCGTTCGATCCGCGCCTCCGCCGCCTTGCGATCGCGTGCGATCCGCGCGCGAAGGAGCATCTCCCCACCGGCCAGCACCGCGAGCCGGGCGACGTCGCGCGGCCCTTCTCCGCGCAGCGTCGCGATCGCCTCCCCGACCTCGAGCGCGTTCCCCACCGCGAAGCCGAGCGGTTGGTCCATGTCGGTGAGCTCGCAGGTCACCGCGAGCCCGTGGGCCTTGCCGATCGCGACCATCGCCCGCGCCAGCGCGCGCGCGCTGGCCAGATCCTTCATGAACGCGCCGCGGCCAACCTTAACGTCGAGCACCACGGCCTGGGCGCCCGACGCGATCTTCTTGGACATGATGCTCGAGGCGATGAGCGGGATCGACGGCACCGTGCCTGTGGTGTCGCGCAACGCATAGATGAGCCCGTCGGCCGGCGCGAGGTCGGCCGTCTGCCCCGTGACCACGATGCCGATTCGCTCGAGCTGCGCCAGGAACTCCTTGCTCGACAGGTCGACGCGGTAGCCGGGGATCGACTCGAGCTTGTCGAGCGTCCCGCCGGAGAAGCCGAGCCCGCGGCCACTCATCTTCGCCACCGGCGCGCCGCACGCCGCCACGAGCGGCGCCACGACCAGGGTCACCTTGTCGCCGACGCCACCGGTCGAGTGTTTGTCGACGACGCGGCCGAACCGCGACAGATCGAGCCGCTCGCCCGACCGGACCATGCTCGCGGTGAGGTCCGCCGTCTCGCGCACGTCCATGCCGCGCCACACGACCGCCATGCAGAACGCGCTCATCTGGTAGTCAGGCACCTCGCCGCGCACGTAGCCCTGGATGAGCGCGTCGATCTCGGCGGCGTCGAGTCTCCCCCCGTCGCGCTTGCGCTCGATGAGCTCGACCACGCGCGCGGTCACTGATGGAGTGGCAAGTGTCGCTCCAGAAAGCCCGGAGTGAAACGGAGGGTCACAGCAGCGCGAGCACTCCCTTGATGAGCTCGCCGAGACGCTTGCCCGAGCGATTCGCGACCTCGAGCACCGCCTCGTGCGTCACGTGCTCGATCTGCCCCGGGATGCCCGTCGCCATGTCCGTCACCGTCGCGATCGCGAGCACGCGCATCCCGGCGTGCCGCGCCACCAGCACCTCGGGCACCGTGCTCATGCCGACCGCGTCCGCGCCCCAGCCACGCAACATGCGCAGCTCCGCGGGCGTCTCGAAGTTCGGTCCGGCGACCGCGACGTAAATGCCCTCGCGGACGCCGGGGTCGACGCGCTTCGCGAGCGTGCGCAGCTCCTCGGTGTACGTGCCGACCATGTCCGGGAACCGCGTCCCCAGCGAATCGTCATTCGGACCGCGTAGCGGGTTCGACGGCATGAAGCTGATGTGATCCGAGATGACCATGAGGTCGCCCGCCTGGAACTCCGGGTTGAGGCCGCCGCAGGCGTTCGTCAGGATGATCGTCTTGATCCCGAGCGCATGGAAGACGCGCACCGGGAACGTCACCGCCTCCATGTCGTAGCCCTCGTAGTAGTGGAGGCGCCCTTTCATCACGGCGACCTCCTTACCCGAGAGCGCGCCGAGCACGAGCTCGCCGGCGTGCCCCGGCGCGGTGCTGCGCTGCCATCCCGGGATCACCCCGTACGGGACGCGCTCGGAGGGCCGGACCTCCTCGGCGAGACCGCCGAGGCCCGAACCCAGCACGATCGCGATCTCGGGCTTGTGCTTCGTCCGCGCTCGGATCGCGTCGAGCGCCGGCCCTGTCGCGATGGCCATCAGATGCCGCCCTCCTCTTTGAGGATCTTCTTCTTGAGCAGCGTGAGGAAGGGCCGCATTGACGCGGTTCGTACGAAGCGCGCGACGTGCGTGCTCCGCCGCACCTCGACCCGGTCGCCGACCTTCAGGTCGTGCTCCTCCTGGCCGTCGATCGACAGGCGCGCCGGCTCGTCCTGCAGGATCAGATCGATCCGTTGATCGGGACCGAGGACGACGGCGTTGCGGAACGAGAGGTGCGGCGCGATCGGGACGATGGTGATGTCGTGCGAGCTTGGCAGGATGATCGGCCCGCCGACCGAGAAGCCGTACGCGGTGGAGCCCGTCGCCGTGGCGACGATGAGGCCGTCGGACCAATAGACGGTGAAGGGCTCGCCGTCGATACGCACGTCGACGTGGATCGAGCGCACCAGCTCGCCGCGCGCGACGACGACGTCGTTCAAAGCGCTGACGTGCACGACCTCGCTCCCATCGCGCTCGAGCCGCGCGTGCAGGGAGGTCCGCTCCTCGCAGGTGTAGCGGCCCGCGACGACGTCCTCGACCACGGCATCGAATTCCTCGACGGACGTCGCGGTGAGGAAGCCGAGCCGGCCCATGTTGACGCCGAGCATCGCGATGCCCAGCGGCGCGAAGGCCCGCGCGGCGCGAAGCATCGTTCCGTCGCCGCCGTACACGCAGGCGACCTCCACACCGCGAACCTCGTCGGCGAGCGAAGGCGAATCGAGGCGGACCTCGACCACGTCCCGGCCGCGCGCACGCGTCCGCCCGGCGCCGTCGCGTGCCGCCGCGATCGCCTCCGGCCAGTCCGCGCGCACCGCGAACGCGAGCTTCATCCCGCCGCCTCGCTCGCCGCGACGCGGATGCGGCCCGGGGACATACCCGGTTCGCCCTTGCGCGCGTGGACGAAGATCTCCCGATTCCCTTCCCGGCCCGCGACGCGCGACGCGACGACCCCGACGACACCGAGCCCGTCCGCGACGAATCGCTCCGCCACCGCGACCACCGCGTCCGCTCGGGCGGTAGGGTCCCGCACGATCCCGCCCGGACCGACCGCCTCGCGGCCCGCCTCGAACTGCGGCTTCACGAGCGCGACCACGTCGCCGCCATCGCGCAGGTGCGCGAATGCCGGCGGGAGCGCCACGCGCAGGGAGATGAAGGACAGGTCCGCGACGATGAGGTCGACCTGCTCCGGCAGCTCGAAGCCGTCGCGCGCGTTGATCCCCTCGCGCGCGCTCACGCGCGAGTCTTGGCGCAGCGACCAATCGAGCTGACCACGGCCGACATCGATCGCGTGCACGCGCGACGCGCCGCGCTGCAGGAGCGCGTCGGTGAAGCCGCCGGTCGACGCGCCGACGTCGAGCGCGACGCGGCCGCGTACATCCAGCCCGAGATCGTCGAGCGCCCCGGCGAGCTTGTCGCCGCCTCGCGACACGTAGCGCGGGCCCCTCTCGACCGTGACCGCGACGTGGTCGGAGACGAGCGCCGCCGCGCGGTGCGCCGTCTCGCCCTCCACACGCACCGCGCCGGCCATGATGAGCGCCCGCGCGCGCTCCCGGCTGGGCGCGAGCGCGCGCGACACCAGGAGCTGGTCCAGGCGGATCCGGGCGCGCGTTCGGGTGGTCATGACGGCGGTCATCGTAATTCGCCTAACCTCGCACGATGGCGAAGCGCCTTCCGCGCCCGCGAACGCTCAAGGGCGATCCGAAGATCGCGTACTACGACTCCGGAGGCGGCGTCGCGGGTGAGGCGCCGATCGTGCTCCTGCACGGCGTGACGAATGGCGCGCTCGACTGGGAGAACATCTTCCCGCGCCTCGCGACGCGGTATCGGGTCATCGCGTACGACGCTCGGGGCCACGGCCGCAGCGGGCGCGCCGCGGAGTACTCGCTCGACGGCCTGGTGGCGGATGCGCTGCGCGTGCTGCGCGAGATCGCGCGCGCGCCGGCCATCGTCGTGGGGCATTCGCTCGGCGGCGCGACGGCACTCGTCGCCGCGGCGCGCGAGCCCGCCGCGGTGAAGGCGGTCGTCCTCGAGGATCCCTGGCTCGCGCACTATCGGGATGGGTGGCGCGCCGACTATTTCGCCGCGCTGCATGCCGCCATCGCGCTCGCGGCAGGGGATCCGGCGGCGTTCAGGAAGGCGCTCGCGCGGATCGCGCTTCCGGAGCCCGGGCCGCGGGGAGAGCGGACCCTCGGCGAGGTTCGGGGGTTCTACGCGCTCGAGCGCATGTCAGCCATCTACGGGGCCGTGGACCCGGCGCTGGTGGCGCTCCTGGGAACGGCGGACCCCGAAGGCAGCCGCGCGATCGATGACGCGGTCGCGAGCGTGCGCGCCCCGCTGCTGTTGCTCGCGTCCGATCCCAAGAACACCGCGCTCAAGGAGGGCGAGGCCGAGCGGATCATCGCCGCCGCGCCGGATCGCACGCTGGTGCGCTTCCCCGGCCTCGGTCATCGGATCCACGGCGTGCGCCCAGAGCCCTTCCTGGAAGCGCTGGAGCCTTTCCTGCGCCGCACGCGCGCTAGTAGACGGTGATGATCCAGTACACGCCGGTGTCCTCGAGCCAGGTGGTGCCGTCGATCACGCCGCGCACGTCGAGCCGGTAGACGCCCGGCGTCAGGGGCGCGCGGATCTGGAACTGGAACCAGCCCGTCTGTCCCGGCCCGACGTAGCTCGTCGTCGTGGTCGCGACACGGTTCGATCCCATCCACCCGTAGGCGAGGTCGCTCCGATCGACGTCCGTGGGCGAGGACGTGCCGAGGTTGGCCTGCTGCCCTGGGCTGCCCGTGTACCAACCGCGGTAGCCGGTGTTACGCAGCCCGAGAACGAGCGTGGACACCTGGCCGGGCGCGAGCGTCGGGTAGGCGCTCTGCGTCTGATACGCCGCGTGGAAGCCGACGTCGAAGGTCGGCGGAGCGACCGCCCGATCGACCACACCACCGAAGTCCGCGTCCCAGTACCAGTGCCACTGCGAGGAGGCGCTGTACGCGCGGCCGATGCCGATGGCGCGATACGCCGGATTCGTCAGGACCGCCAGGTGCGCCGGGCTGTTGATCCAGCCGTTGAGCACGTCCGCGGCGGTCGTGTAGCCGGCGGCGAGGTCCTCGCCCGCCCACGTCGAGTACGCCGGATAGCCCGCGTCGGCCATGCGCTGCGTCGGCGAGCGCCCGTCGAGCGAGGTGTGCTGGAAATAGTTCTGGGTGGCCATGTCGATCGCCATCCACTTGGCCGCGCTCTCCAGGGTGTCCGAGACGACGAGCGTCGCAAGGCCATGGCTGGCGCGGAACAGGTTGACCTGTGTCAGGAGGTCGGTCTCGCCGGAGTCGAGCGTGGCGGCGTCCACCTGCTGCCGCGGGAGCTGCGCGAGAGCGCAGGCGGCGAGCACGAAAGCCAGAGCGACCGAACGCATTCCCTACCTCCGCGTGGATTTGTGTCGGCAGGCTAACGACGCCGTCACACCAACGTTGCCTCGTACGGGGGGTTCATGGGTGTCAGACGGGTCTAAGCGGACGAACGAGGGAAAAGCGCCACGCGTGATCGACGGCGTCTCGGCCGCCGACCGTCGCTCAGGTCGCCCGGCCGGTCCACGGGCGAGCGAGGGTCAGGCGGTCAGCTGCCGGCCCGCGCTTGCTTCGCGAGAGCTTCGCCGAGCTGCGTGATGCGCAGGTCCGCGGCGTCGAGCCGCTTCGCGCAGTCCGCATAGAGCCGCAGGCCTTCTTCGTACAGCCGAACGGCCTCGTCGAGGTCGAGCTCGGGGTCCTCGAGCTTGTCGGCGATCGCCTCCAGGCGCTCGAGCGCGGCTTCGATGGGCTGCTCAGGCACCGCGCACCTCGCGCACGGTCGTGGCGGCGCGGCCGTCACGCATCCGGAGCGTCACATCGTCGCCCGCGCGCAGCGCCGCCGAGTCGGTGCGGATGTGGCCATCCGCCGCCTCGACGATCGCGTAGCCGCGGCCCAGCACCGCGAGCGGCGAGAGCGCATCCAGCCGACGTCGCGCCGATAGGGCCCGCTGCCGCCGCTGCGGCACAGCGCGGCCGATGGCCCGGTCGATGATCCGCCGGCCGTCGTCGAGTCGCAGGCGCAGCTCGGCCACACGAGCGGCCGGCGCGCGGCGGTCCAGGAGCCGCTTCGCGTTCGCCGTCCGGCGGCGGCGATCGGCCGCGATCTCGCGGACGCGGACATCCAGGAGTCGGCGCAGGCGGGTGATGGTCACGACGTCCTTGGCGGCGTCGGGCACGACCTGCTCGGCGGCGGCGGACGGCGTGGGTGCGCGTACGTCGGCGACGAGATCGACGAGCGTCACGTCGGTCTCATGCCCCACCCCGCTGCACAGCGGCTTCGGGAATCGCGCGATCGCGCGGACCAGCGCCTCGTCGTTGAACGGTGAGAGGTCCTCTGTCGCGCCTCCGCCGCGCGCGAGGATCACGACGTCGAGATCCCGCAGCTGGGCCAGGCCGTCCAGCGCGCCGATCATGGATTCGGACGCGCCGTTGCCCTGGACCTGCGCGGCGGCGAAGACGAGCTCAACGCTCGGATCGCGGCGCGCGACGACGGTCTGGATGTCGCGCCACGCCGCGCCCGCCGCGCTCGTGACGACACCGACCCGACGCGGTCGCTGCGGCAGGGGGCGCTTGCGCTCCAGGCTGAAAAGCCCTTCGACCGCGAGCCGCTTCTTCAGCGCCTCGAGGCGCAGATACGCATCGCCCGCGCCCGCGGGACGGATGTCGTCGCAGCGCAGGCTGTACGACCCGCCCTTGATGTACACGCTCAGCTCGCCGTGCGCGAGCAGACGCGCGCCGACGCGCGGCGTGATCGCGACATTCGCCGCCGCGGTCGCGAAGAGGCTGCAGCGGATCTGAGACGTGTTGTCGCGGAGGGTGAAGTACACGTTGCCCTCGACCGATCTCGTTTCGGAGACCTCGCCCTCGATCCACAGGTCCTTGAAGTCGTCGCCTTCCATCAGCCGCCGCGCGATGAGCACCGTGAGCTCGTGGACCCGAAGGATGCGCTCCGGCGCGCTGATCACGCCCGTTCCAGGTACTCCCCGGTCCGCGTGTCGACCTTGATCTTGTCTCCCTGATTGACGAAGAGCGGGACGTTGACCCGCAGGCCGGTCTCGAGCGTGGCGGGCTTGTTCGCGCCGGTCGCGGTGTCGCCCTTCAGCCCGAACTCGACCTCGGTGACCTTGAGGACGACCGAGGCGGGCAGCTCCACTCCGATCGGGTCGCCCTCGTACTCGCTGAGCGTGACCACCATGCCATCGGTCAGGTAGTTGACCGCGTCGCCGAGCTGATCCGCGCTCAACGCGATCTGATCGAAGCTATTGGTATCCATGAAGTGGTAGTGATCGCCATCCTTGTAGAGGTACTGCACGTTGCGGTGGTCGAGCCGGGCGCGCGCGAACCGGTCGCCGGCCTGGAAGGTCTTCTCGATGAGGTCGCCGCGCCGCACGTTGCGCAGCTTCATGCGCACCTGCGCGCTTCCGCGCCCCATCTTGATGTGCTGGAACTCGACGATCTGATAGAGGACGCCGTCCAGCTCGATCGTGATGCCGCGCTTGATCTCGCCGGTGCTGATCATTCGTTACTCCCAGGCCTCGGGACGTTCGCCAGCAGCCACTTCAATGCTTCCTCGTAACCCGCGACTCCCTTGCCGACGATCTGATGCGCCGTGACCTCCGTGAGATAGCTCTTGCGGCGGAACGCTTCGCGCTTCGTCACGTCGCTGATGTGCACCTCGACCACGGGGAAGCGGCAAGCCGCGATCGCGTCGCGCAGGACGATCGAGGTGTGAGCGAGGCCGCCGGGATTGATGATGGCACCATCGGCCGCGGCTTGCTGCTGCAGGAAATCGATGAGCGCGCCCTCGTGGTTCGACTGGAAGTCTCGCAGCGAGCCGCCCGCGGCGTTCGTGATCGCGCGACAGCGATCGACGACCTCTCGAAGTGTCGTCGTGCCGTAGATCTCGGGCTGGCGCACACCCAGCGTGTTGAGGTTCGGACCGTTGACCAGGAGGAGGACGGTCACGCGCGACCTTCCACCACCGCGGCGGCTCGGCGCAGCGCCCTCGCGTCGACGTCGGTCACCTCGCTGAAGAGGCCGATCCGTCGCGGCAGGATCCAGCGGGTCCGTCCGGCGCGCGCTTTCTTGTCCACGCTCAGGAACCTCCACGCCGCCGCCGGGATGCGCGTGCGCCGGGGCAGCCCGGCGCTCTCCAGCATGCGCTCCAGCTGCACGCGCAGCGACGCCGGCGCGAGGCCGAGCGCTTCGGCGAGCGCCGTCGCGAAGACCATCCCGATGGCGACGGCCTCGCCGTGCGTCGCGCGATACGCGGACGCGGCCTCGTACGCGTGCCCCATGGTGTGACCGAAGTTCAGCAGCTCGCGCAGGCCGCTCTCGCGCTCGTCGCGGCCGACCACGCCCGCCTTCACCTCGTCCGCGAGCGCCACGAGCGCCACGGTCGGCCCCAGATCGCCCTCGAGCACCCGCGCGATGTCAGCCGCCGTCTGCTTCACGGCCGGCCGATCGACAAGCAACGCGGACTTCACGATCTCCGCGAGGCCCGAGCTCACCTGGCGCCGCGGGAGCGTCGCCAGCAGGCTCGGGTCGGCGAAGACGGCGTCAGGCTGATGGAATGCGCCGACGAGGTTCTTGCCCTCGGGAAGGTCGATGCCGGTCTTCCCGCCGATGGACGAGTCCACCATCGCGAGCAGCGTCGTCGGCACCTGGGCGATGCGTACGCCGCGCAGATACGTCGCCGACGCGAAACCCGCGAGGTCGCCGGTCGCGCCACCGCCGAGCGCGACGACGCCGTCGTCGCGGCCAAGCCCCGCAGCCGCCAGATCGGACCACAGCCGCCGCAGGACGGCACTGCTCTTGGCCGGCTCGCCCGTCGGGACCCGGACGACCGTCGTGGCGATCGAGGCCGCGGCGAGCGAACGCTCCAGCGCCGGCGCGTGCAGCCGCGCGGCGGTCGCGTCGCAGACGATGGCGGCACGACCGCTCCAGCCGAGATCGCGAAGATGCGCGCCGACCTGCTCGAGGATGCCGGCACGGATCAGCACCGGGTACGGTCGCGACGCGGCGACGTCGATACGGATGCCGCGCGCCGTCAGGAGCCAGGCCGCGATCGCGCGCGCGACGCCGAGCGCCGCCGAGCCGTCCACGTCGAACGTGACGTCGACGTCGCGATACGCCGCGGCGCGCTCGCGCAGGACCCTCGCGGCGCGTTGGCGCGGCGGCGTGCGACCGGCGCGCTGCGCCATCGTGCGGGCGATGCCGCGCGTGACCGTGTCAAGTGAGCCGCGCAGGCCGATGACGAGCCCACGCGAGCGCATGAACGTGCGCGATGCCTCGCGGATGACCGCGCCGCCGCCGGCCGACACCACGATCCACGCGGGCGTCGCTCGAAGCCGTTCGAGCTCCGCCGCCTCCAGCTCGCGGAAGTGGCGCATGCCGTCGCGCTCGATGATCTCCCTGCAGCTGCGCTTCTCTCGTCGCTCGATGAGCGCATCGAGGTCGAGCGCGGCGGAGGCTCCCAGGAGATCGGCGAGCAACGGCGCGACGGTGGATTTGCCCACCCCGGGCGGGCCGACGAGGAACAGGTGCACGCCGCTAGTGTGGCCGGTCGGACGGTGGTGGCGCGGCTAGCGCCGCTGGTCGATCGGGCGCAGACGCTCGCGGTAGCGCTCGATCGCGGCCACGAGGTCCGCGACCACGTCGCCGCCGAACTTCTCGGTGAGCGCATCGGCGAGCACCAGCGCGAGCATCGCCTCGGCGACCACGCCGGCCGCCGGGATGACGCAGACATCGGAGCGCTCGACGTGCGCGGGTGATGGCTCGCCGGTCCGGAGATCGGCCGACGGAAGCGGCTTCATGAGCGTCGAGATCGGCTTGAACGCGACCCGCACCACGACGTCCTCGCCGTTGGTAACGCCCCCTTCGAGGCCGCCGGCGCGGTTGCGCTCGCGCACGAACCGGGAATCGCGCACCGCGATCGGATCGTGCACCCGGCTCCCCCGTTCGTGCGCGGCGTCGAAGGCGTCGGCGAACATCACGCCCTTCGCAGCCTGGATGGAGCAGAGCGCCTGCGCGATGCGCCCGTCGAGGCGGCGATCCCACTGGACGTACGAGCCGAGTCCCGGCACGACGCCGCTCGCGCGCACGACCGCGACCCCTCCGAGCGTATCGCCCGCGTCGCGCGCGGCGGAGATCGCCTCGACCATACGCGCCGCGGCGGTCCTGTCGGAGGAGCGCACCTCGCTCGCCTCGATGGCCTCGCGGTCGAAGGTGAGCGTTCCGACGACGTCGCCGATCGCCTCGGTCTCGCTCAGGATGTCGGTGCCGACCTGACGCAGGAGCGCCTTCGCGATGCCACCCGCGGCGACGCGCGCCGCGGTCTCGCGCGCGCTCGAGCGCTCGATCACGTCGCGCACGTCCTCATGCGCGTACTTGAGCGCGCCGGCGAGGTCGGCGTGCCCGGGGCGAAGGCGCGTGACCGCGTCGGGCGGTTCGGGCACCTCCGTCACGCTCATGACGCGCTCCCAGTTCACCGCGTCGCGGTTGTCGATCCACATCGCGATCGGCGCGCCGGTCGTGCGGCCCTGGCGAACGCCTCCGGTGATCCGCGCGGAATCGCGCTCGATCTTCTGCCGCGCGCCGCGCCCGTAGCCGAGCTGTCGCCGCCGCAGGTCGGCGTCGATCGTGGCGGGATCGAGCGCCAGACCGGCGGGCACGCCCTCGACGATGATCGTGAGCCCGGGGCCGTGCGACTCGCCGGCGGTCAGGAAGCGCATGGCGTCACACCATCCTCGGGAGCGACGCGCGCATCGCATCGAGCGGGGCGTCGCGGCCGGTCCACAGCTTGAAGGACCCCGCCGCCTGATGCAGGAGCATCAGGAGTCCGTCCACGACGGTGTTCCCCGCCTCGCGCGCTCGCATGACGAGCGGCGTCTCGGTCGCCGTCGGCACGATGTCGATGATCGCGGCTCGCGCGGGCAGCGTCATGCGCGCGAGCGGATCCTCGCCGTGCAGGCCCGCGCTCGTCGCGTTCACGATCACGTCGACCGCGAGCCCGGCCTCGTCCGGCCACGCGACGGCACCGACACCGAACGCGTCGGCCAGGCGTCGGGCCCGATCGGGCGTCCGGTTCGCGACCGACACGCGCGCGCCGGAGGCGGCCAGGGCGATGACGATCGCGCGGGCCGCGCCGCCCGCGCCGAGCACAAGGACGCGCTTGCCCGCGACATCGATGCGCGCTTCGCGCAGCGCCGCCTCGAACCCGCCGCGATCCGTGTTCTCTCCCAGCAGCTCCGTTCCCTCCCGCACGATCGTATTCACCGCGCCGATCCGCAGCGCGTCGCTCCCGACGGCGTCCAGCAGGCTCAGGATGCGCTCCTTGTGCGGCACGGTCACGTTCGCGCCAAGCACGTCATCCGCCCGCAGCGACCGGACCGCCCCTTCCAGATCGGCCGGTTCGACGTCCCGGCTCTCGTAGCGGTGCGCTAGCCCGAACGCCGCAAAGGCGGCGTTCTGCATCGCCGGGGAGAGCGAATGCTCGACCGGATGCCCCAACAGGAATGCGTTCACCGATTGCCGACCTTCAGGCGATTCGCTTCCTGCTCCTCGAGCGTGCGCGCGAAGAGATGGTCGCCCGTCCCATCCTGCTTCGCCACGAAGTACAGGAAGTCGTGCGACGCGGGCGCCGCGGCCGCCTCGAGCGCCTTCTGGCCGGGGTTGCAGATGGGCGTCGGCGGCAATCCCGCGACGCGATACGTGTTGTACGGCGAGTCCGTCGCCAAGTCGTCGAGCGACAGGACGCGCCAGTCGCCCAGGGCGTACTGGATCGTCGGATCGGCGTCGAGCTTCATCCCGATCCGCAGCCGGTTCGCGTACACGCCCGCGATGATCGGGCTCTCCGCGCGATCGCGCGCCTCGCGCTCGACGATCGAGGCGAGCTTCACGATGTCGTAGATCGTCGTCTTGCGCGCGATCGCCGCCGCGCGCAGCGTCGCGGCGGCGCGCTGCTCGAAGTTGTCGAGGAGCGTGTCGACGATTTGCGTCGCGGTCGTGTCCGGACGGAAGAAGTACGTGTCGGGGAAGAGGTAACCCTCCAGCGGCGTCTTCGGATCGAGACCGGCGAGGACCGTGTTCTTCCGGTCGCCCACGACCGCCGCCGCGCTGAAGGCCTCTTTCGGGATGCTCGGGAAGGCCTTGCTCACGGCGCTCGAAATCTCGCTCAGCCGCCAGCCCTCGATGATCTTCAGCACCGTCTGCTCGCCCGGAGCGCGCTCGAACAGCTTCGCGATCTCACGCGGCGTCATCGCCGCCGAGATGCGGTAGGTACCGGACTGAAGGACGTCGGCCCGGTCGGTCTCGTAGAGGAGGTACACGAAAGCGAGGTCAGAACGGATGAATCCCTGGGCCCGCAGATCGCGGCCGATGTCGGACGCGGTCTCGCCCCGTCGCACCTCGAAGCTGCGCAGCTGGCCGTTCGGATCGACCGCGAGATCCGTGTCGGAGGCGACGCGCGTGGCCACGATCGTGCGCAGCACCGGCTGCCGCATCAGGCTGTCGCGCGTGGAGATGAAGTCGATCGCGGCGTCGACGACGATGGGCCGGACGACGAAGAGGAACCCGAAGAGCAGGGCCATCACGAAGATCAGGAAGACGAGCGGACCCGCGGTGGACCGCCGCTTCGGCGGCCGCGCACGCTGCCGCGACGGCACGCGGACCGGGCCGCGCTCCGGACGTTGCATCGTCAGCGCCGGCCTCGCAGGAAGTCCTCGAGGATCACCGCCGCCGCCACGGCATCGACGTCCTTCGCGCCGCGTTCGATCGCGGCCGCGGTGGTGAAACGCTCGTCGTACATCGTGATCGGCAGGCCGAGCGCGGAGCAGGCCTCGGCGAACCGACGCACCCGGAGCGCCTGCGGGCCTTCCTCGCCGCGGAGCGTGAGCGGCAGTCCGATCACCAGCGCGCCGACCTCCTCTTTGCTCGCGATCACGCGGAGCGCGGCGAGATCGGCATCGAGCCGGCGGCGGCGAAGGGTCGGGAGCGGCCGCGCGAGCCCGAAGGTCTCTTCGCCGACTGCGAGGCCGATCCGCCGATCGCCGACGTCGAGGGCAAGATAGCGCACGGCTTCAGGGCGCCGGCGTTGCCGGGAGCACGACGACCGTGATCCGGCCGTCGAGGACCGGCAGGCGCGGCCACCAGCTCGGGCTCCGTCGCACCTCGCCCGCGAGCTTCACGTCGAACGGATCGAGGATCGCGCGGACGTCGCCGGTCCCGCGAGCGGTCAGCGATCGGCGGATGCCATCGACATCGACGCGAGCGAGCTGGTTGCCGCTCGCGCGGATGATCCAGGTGATCACGCCGCCCTCGGTCGCGTCCGACCGCGACACGTCGATCTTGGCGGTCTTCGCGTCGACGTCGTATCCGCGGCGCGCTTCGCCGCGCAGCCGCGCGAGCGCCGTCAACGTGGGCTCGTTCGCGGGATACGCGAAGGCCGTCGCCAAGCCGGTCGCGGTGAGGTCGAAGGTCGCGATCTCCTTGCCCACGACGTCGGTCGCGGGGGTGAGCGAGCTGAGCTTCACAAAGACCTTCGGGTAGACAGCGGTGCCTTCCTTTGGCGCGTTCCGCCACGTCGCAAGCTGGGCGTCGGCCGCGGCGTGCAGCTCCGTCGCCGCGCGCTGCTGCGCCGCGGCGTAGTCCTCCTGCTTCACGATCGGGATCTTTTTCGTGTCCCCGCCGCTCGTCGGATTCGGATTGCTCACGGAGTAGCTGTCGGGCGACGTGCTCCCGGTGATCGTCGCCGCCGCGACGTTCCCCGACGGCCCCGCGACGGTGGCTTCGACCGGCACGTCGACCTGGCCCACCGTGATCGTGAGCGGGAAGATGATCAGGCTGCGCGGCAGCGTGCGGTCGTCGGTGCTCTGGAAGGTCGTGTTCCCCGCCGTGAAGAACCGCGTCCCCTTCGGGATCCGGATGTCGAAGGTCTGCTTGTTCTGCAGGCGCACCGTTCCCGTGGCCTTGGTGTCCTCCGTGCGCGACCCGGACGCGTTCGAGGTGAACTTGCGGGTGACCGTCGCGCTGAGGTCCGTCTTGGCCACCTCGCCGCCGGGTCCCGCGCGGATGGTGAAGTCGAGCGGGCCGATCGTCGCGGTCGCCGGCGAGACGGTGACCGTCGCCTCGGGCACGACCACCGCGGCGACCAGGAGGAGCGCGAGGGCCAGGCTCCCGATCACGCCCGCGAGACGCCGCGGCGAGGAGAGCAGCCGCGACGGCGCGCGGCCCCGCCGTGGAATATCCGCGAGCGCCGAGACGCGGGCGCCCTCGAGGCGCTCGGTCGCGTCGAGCTCCTGCCGCTCGAGTGCGTCGAGGCTCGCGAAGGCGGAGACGCGGACGCTCGCGGCGAGCGTGCGCGCGCGGGCGTCCGCGGTCACCAGCTCGATCCTCCGCGGCGCGGCCATCCGTCGCGCGACGTCGAGGAAGACCGCACTCCGCGCGAACGGCGTGCCGACCGGCACGACCAGCGCGACGTCGCTGTCCTCCGGCGTGGCGCGCACGCGATCGACCGCATCCAGCACCGACGCGTCGCGATCGAGATCGACCACGGTGCGGGCCATCAGGCGACCGCCTCGTAGAGACCAGCTGCGAGCGCGGCGGTGCCACACGCCACCAGATCGTCGGCATGCATCTCGGGTGTGGCGACGACGCGGGTCGCCGCGGTCACGCGGAGCGGCGCGATGTCCACCGAACCGCCGCGCAGCGCCACGACCGCATCGCCGAGCGCGAGAGGCAGGGCCAGCAGGGTCTCGGGCACGCCGACGAACGACCACCGGGACGGGAACGCGACGTTCTCATCCGCTGACGCGAGCGGCGCGAGCACGCACTGCGCCCACACCGCCGCGTCCGCTTCGCGCGTCGCCGCGCGCGACGCGAACGCCTCGCGTCCGAGCCCGAATACGCGCGTCGCGATGACGCGGCCCCCGCGCACGATCGCATACGCGGTCACGTCCACCCCTAGACGGAGCACGCCGCCGTCGCCGATCCCCGACGCCGCGAGCAGGCGCGCGAGCGCATAGATGCCGGACGTGACCGTGCCGCGCCTCTTGGCGCCCTCGATGGCGCCGGTCGCCGCGCCGGCCTGCAGAAGCGGAGCCAGCGAGACATCGGTGCGTACCTCGACGAATCGCCCCTGGAACCCGACGGGTTGCTCCAGGCCCCGGCCGTCGACAACGAACCCCGCGACGTCGTCGCGCAGCTGCACCGCCGCGACGCCGCGCAGCGCGGGATCCTCAGCCGCGCCCAGCCGCGCGATGCGCGCGGCCTCCTCGCGCGACTCGCGGACGGCCCGCTCCACCTCGCCGGCGACGATGGGCTCGGTCGCCGCGGCACGGTCGAACACCGTGCCGACGTGGAACGTGCGGACGTCGTCGCCATCGATCGCCGCGATGACCCGCGTCGCGCGATCGCGATGCTCCGCGCCCTCGAGCGCCTGCGCGAGCGCCGCCGCGACGGCCTCACGATCGACGACCTGACCGCCGGAGATCGCGTCAGGCCGCAGCGACGCGAAGCCCACACCGGCGATGTGGAGGCGCCCGTCGCTCCGCCGTCCGCTCACGGCGCGCACGCCGGTCGCGGCAAGCTCCACGCCAGCGACGAGGGGGCCGGACGTCCTCCCCGGAGGACCCGCCGCCCGCGAGGCGTGGCGGCTATCCGCCCTGTCCACGGCCTCCGTCGAGTCGCGAGAGGGCTTCGCGGCGCGCGGCGGCGAGCGCATCGGGCAGCCGCTCGGGCTCCTTGCCCCCGCCGGTGGCGCTCCCGTCGGGGCCGCCGCCTCCGCCGCCGATGATCGGCGCCACCTGCTTCACCAGCGCGCCCGCCTTCACCAGCGCCTGCAGGTCCTTGGTCACGGACACCGCGACGTAGGGCTGACCCGAGCTGACACTGCCGAGGATCGCGACGCCGGAGCCGAGACCGTCGCGCACGCGATCGGCGAGCGCCTGCAGCTGCTTCTTGTCGGCCTCGCCGACGTCGGCCACGACCAGCCGGCTCGCGCCGACCGCCTCGGCCTTCGCGAGCAGGCTGGCGGCGCCCGACTCGACGCCGCTCCGCTGCAGCGACGCGATCTCCTTCTCGAGGCGCTCCCGCGAGTCCTGCAGCTGCGCGACGGCGTCCGGCACGCGAGACGGCGCGACGCGCAGCGTGGCCGCGGCACGCGCCAGACGCTGGCGCAGCTCCTTCACCTCTCGGAGTGCCCCTTCACCCGTCACTGCCTCGATGCGGCGGACGCCCGCGCCGATCGACTCCTCCTTGGTGATGAGGAACAGGCCGATATCGCCGGTGCAGTGGCAGTGGGTCCCTCCGCAGAGCTCGCGGCTGGGGCCCGCCTCGACGACGCGGACCTCGTCCCCGTACTTCTCGTCGAACAAGTGCGTCGCGCCGGACGCGAGCGCGTCCTGGAGCGGCATTGTGCGGGCGTGCACCGACGCGTTCTCGAGGATGGCCGCGTTCACCTCGTCCTCGACGCGCTGCAGCTCTTCGGTGGTCGGCGCGCGACCGAAGGTGAAATCGAACCTCAAATTTGGCGCGTGCACGAGCGAGCCCGCCTGGTGGACGTCCTCGCCGAGGATGTTCCGTAGGACCGCGTGCAGGATGTGCGTGCCGGTGTGGTTGCGCATGGTGTGACGCCGTGTCTCCTCGTCGACCGCCGCGTGGGCCAGCGCCCCGGTGCGCAGCGTTCCGTCGACGACCTTCGCGCTCATCACGATCACGTCGTGCGCGGGGCTCTGCGTGTCCGCCACGAGCGCGCGGCCCTCGGAGGTCGTGATGGCCCCGCGATCGCCGACCTGGCCCCCTCCCTCCGGATAGAAGGGCGTGCGCTCGAGGACGATCTCTACGTCCTGCCCCTCCGTCGCGGCATCGACCCGTTCGCCCGCGACGACGAGCGAACGGATGGCGGCGTCCGCGGCCGTGTCGGTGTAGCCGACGAACGCGCTGCGGATACCGTCCTTTTCGGCGAGGTCGGCATAGAGCTGACCGAAGCGCATCGCGTCCTGAGAGAACTTCGCCGTCGCGCGCCCACGCTGACGCTGCTCGTTCAGGAGCCGGTTGAAGCCCGCCTCGTCGACGGTCAGGCCGGACTGCTCGGCGAGCTCGCGCGTCATCTCGAGCGGGAACCCATACGTGTCGTAGAGCTTGAACGCGGTAGCGCCGTCGATCTCGGAACTCCCACGGGCTCGCGTCTCCGCGATGGTCGCGCCGAGCAGATCCATGCCGCTCGAGAGGGTCCGCTCGAACTTTTCCTCTTCCGCGTGGATGGTCTGGGCGATGCGCTCGCGCGCCGCGGTGAGCTCGTGATAGTGGCGCTGCATCGTCTTGACGACCTCGCCCCCAAGTTGTGCGACCGCCCCAGTGCGAAGGCCGAGGCGGCGCGCATTCAGCGCGGCGCGGCGGATCAATCGCCGCAGGACGTAGCCGCGGTTCTCGTTCGAGGGGGCGATGCCGTCGGCGATCAGGAACGCCGCGGCGCGCGCATGGTCAACCACGATCCGGATGGAGCGATCGGTGCCGCGGTCCGCGCCGTACGTCTTGCCCGACAGCGACTCGACCTTCTTCACCAGCGGCTGGAACAGGTCGGTGCGGAACGTGTCGCCGGGCACCCCCTGCAGGACACCCGCGAGGCGCTCGAGGCCGGCGCCGGTGTCTATGTTCCGCTTGACGAGCGGGACGAGCGTGCCGTCGGCCTTGCGGTCGTACTGCTGGAAGACCAGGTTCCAGACCTCGATGTAGCGCCCGCAGTTCTCGCTCGGGTCGCACCGATGCGGCGGGGCCTCGGGCTGCGGACCGCGATCGACGAAGATCTCGCTGTCGGGTCCGCACAGGCCGGTCGGTCCCGGCGTCCAGAAATTGAACTCGTCGCCGAGCTTGAAGACCTTCTCCGGTGGCAGCAGCGCGAGCTCTCTCGTCCAGATGTCGTAGGCCTCGTCGTCGCTGTTGTGCACAGTCGCCACGAGGATCTTCGGGTCGAACCCGTACGGCCCGGTGAGGAGGCCCCAGCCCCACTCGATCGCTTCCTTCTTCCAGTAGTCGCCGATGGCGAAGTTGCCCAGCATCTCCCAGAACGTCAGGTGGTAACTGTCATCCCCCACCTCGTCGATGTCGCTGGTGCGGAAGACCTTTTGCACCGTGGCGATCCGCTTCGCGGGGGGCTGCTTGCGGCCTAGGAAGTAGGGCACGAGCGGCTGCATCCCCGCGCTCGTGAACAGCACGCTCGGATCGTCCTTCAGGACGAGCGGCGCGCTGGGCAGGCGCTGATGGCCCTTCTCTTCGAAGAACTTGAAAAAACGCTCGCGGATCGTGGCGCTATCGATACGAGAAACGATAGCCGCTAGGACGAGGTGCCCGGGCCTCCGCTGGCGGTCTTGTCCCACTCCCGGCGCGCGTCGTCGATGATCTCGCGGCCCTTGACCGACGCGTCTTCCGCGATCTTCTGCGCGATCCGCTGAAGCTCGTCCGCGCGCCGTTTCAGCTCATCGCTGCGTTGCCGCCACTCCTCGCGCGTGAGGTCGCCAGACTTCGGCGCGTAGAGCAGCGCGCCGACCGCGCCGAGCAACAGTCCGATGATGAAACCCATCGCTACGTCTCCTTCGTTCCGCCTTCGAGGCCCATCGCCAGGATCGATGCAAGGATCGCGCCGACCGCGGCGCCGAGGAGCTGCGTATCCCCCAGCGTCCCGGTGCGCCAGCCGAACAGCTCACCCGCCGCCTGCGCCAGCGCTCCCGCGACCGCGGCGATGAGCCACGCCACCAGCAGGTTACGCGGGCGGCCCAGCAGCGCGCGGAACGCCGACGGCACGCCTACCGCGACGAGGGCCAGCGCGACGACGGCGGGCGGCACGATTCAGGCCTCCGCCGGCCGAGCCAGCAGCGTGAGCGCGCCGGCTTCGCGCGCGGCCGCGGGGCCGAGGTCCGCGGCTGGGAGTCGAGCGATCCCGGCGAAAGCGAACAGCGGGAGCATGAAGAAGTAGGAGAAAAGGCTCCGATAGCCGAAGAACAACGGGACCATCGCCAGCACGATGCCGACCTCGGGGCTGGTGCGCCGCTCGCGCCAGGCGATGCCGAGCGCCGCGGCCGCGGTGATCGCCTCGAGCGCGAGATACGCCGCACCCGGAAGGAGCGGCAGCACGCCGTTCGTCGAAAGGAGCACGAGCCCCGCGCCGCGCGGGAACATCGGCTCCGCAAGTGGCGTCGCCATGCCGGCAGCCCACGCCACCGGATCGGCGAGCACGAACGGCAGGTTCGTGACCGCGAAGACCCCGCCGGCCACGGCCGCGCGACGCGCGGCCTCGCGCCAGCCGTGGCGTGACGCGACCTGCAGCAGATAGAAGGGAACGAAGAACCAGGCGAGCTGCTTCGTCGCGCACGCCAACGCCAGCGCGACCGCGGTCCAGCGCCGCTCGCGCCACAGCCAGGCCGCGGTCAGGGGCAGCGCGTACAGGAGATCGGAGCTGCCGCCGACGGTGAAGGCGGCGAGAGACGTCGCACCGAGCAGGCCTGTGAGCAGCCAGGGACGCAGTGGGCGCGCCGCGCGGACAAGCACGAGTGCCATCGCCGCGAGGAGGCAGCCGAGGTACACCGCGTTCGTGTCCCAGCCGGCGCGGACCCATGGCACCAGGAGCGCGAATGACAGCGCCGGATACGAGGGCCGCCAGACGAACTCCTCGTTCCGCCCGGTCCGCTGGTCCGACGCCCAGGCCGCGTCGAGCTGGTCGTCGGTCGGATAGATCGGCACCTCCGCGAAAGCGCCGCGGCGGAGCGGTGTGGTGCGATCGGGCCCGATCCCGGCGCGCCCGTAGCAATCGAATAGGTCGAGCGAGCGATATGGATCCTGGCCGGCCAGAACGAGCCGCGCCGCGCATTCATTCAGCGCGATGGCGTCGTTGTGATACGGCGTGAAGTCGTAGCTGTGCTGGCGGGGCGCGCCGTAGATCCACGATAGGCTGACCAGCGCCATGACCGAGATGAACGCCCATGTGATCCGCCACGCCGCCCGCACGGTGCGCGTCGCGCGGAGCTCCGCCCTCTCGTCATGTTCGGTCCCACGCAGCGCGGCGAAGAGCAACGCGAGCGCCGCGGCGATCGCGACGACGACGAGCACGGACCCGATCTCCGACGGCTTGTAGATCACGATCGAGTTCACGATCCCCGCGAAGTAGAGGGCCGCGCCGGCGATCGCGACCGCCGCGACCCGCGCGAGCGCCGTCATTTCGCCGGCTCCGCCGCGCTACGCGCTCGGGGGCCCCTGCCCCCGCGTTCCGAGGGGCCCGTCCACCGTGCCTCCACCCAGCACCTCGTCGCCGTCATACAGGACGGCGGCCTGGCCGGGCGCGACGAGCGCGGGCTCGGCCAGCTCGAGCGTCGCCTCGCCCTCTCGCACGTCGACGACGCAGTCGATAGGTGTGCCGCGGTAGCGCAGCGCGACCGAGCAGCCGAATCGGCGAGCGGGCGGCCCGCCCGCCGTGAAGCGAAGCTCTCCCAGGCGATAGGTGCGCACGAGCACTTCATCGCGCGTACCGACGATCGCGGCGTTGCGATCGGTCTCGAGTCGGATCACGTACAGACGCTCTCCGGTCGCAACGCCGATGCCGGAACGCTGCCCCACCGTGAGCGTGCCGATACCGGCGTGCGCGCCGACCGGTGTCCCGTCGAGACGCTCGACGGGACCGGGCGCGAACGCTTCGGGCTCGCGCTCGCGCACGAAGTCGCGGTAGTCGCCGCCGATGAAGCAGATGTCCATGCTCTCGGCCTTCGTCGCGTTCGGCAGGCCGAAGCGCTGTGCGAGCGCGCGCGTCTCCGACTTGTCGCTGAGCTCGCCGATCGGGAATTCGAGCCGTGCCAGCTCGGTCTGGCCGAGCATGTAGAGCGCGTACGACTGATCCTTCGCGGCGTCGCGCGCGCGCAGGAGGCGACGGCGACCGTCCGGCGCGGTGTCGACTCGGGCGTAGTGGCCCGTCGCGAGTCGCGAGGCACCGAACTTCCGCGCGACGTCGCCGAGCAGCGCGTCGAACTTCACGTGCTGGTTGCAGGCGACACACGGATTCGGCGTTTCGCCACGGGCGTACGACGCGACGAATCGATCGACGACGGCGCGGCCGAACAGCTCCGCGTAGTCGAGCGCGTAGAACGGGATGCCGATGTGTCCGGCGGCACGGCGCGCGTCCTCGCCTGCCTCGTCGGTGCCGCAGCAGCGCGGCGCGGCGTCGGAACCGCCGTCCGGCACCAGGCGCATCCATACGCCGACGACATCCTCTCCGCGGTCGGCGAGGAGTGCGGCCGCGAGAGAGCTGTCGACGCCGCCGCTCATCGCGACGAAGACGCGATCAGCCACCGGTCGCCTTCGCGGCTTGAATGCTCGCGCTGCTCTTCTTCACCTTCGCGTCGATCAGGGCGGCACGCAGCGCACCCACTGCCATCAGGGCACAGGCTTCCTTCCTCGTGGGCAATCCACCCAAAACGCGGATCAGATCGCCGGGATCGATCGTCGCGGCCTCATCCGCGGTCCGATCGATCGCGAGGTCGGTGAGCGCCGACGCGGCGGCGATCGCGGCGGTGCAGCCGAACGTGCGGAAGCGCGCCGCCTCGACTCGCCCGTCCCGCAAACGAATGGTGATGGTGGTGCGGTCGCCGCACGACGGATTCGCGTCGGAGCCCTTGCCGTCGGGATCCTCGACCGCGCCGACGTTCCGCGGCTCGGTGAAGTGCGCGATCGTCGCGGCCGAATACTCCTGACTCACGCGCGTCCCTCTCGGAGGATCAAACGGGGCCCTCCGGGAGAATCAAGCCGGGTCCCTCCGGGAGATTCAAACCGGGACGGCCGAGATGCTCCGCAGGCGCTCGACGATCGGCGGCAGCGCGTGCAGGAGCGCGTCGACGTCGGCTTCCGTCGTCTCACGGCCGACGGTCAGGCGAAGCGAGCCCTGCGCCACGCTGGGCTCGAGCCCGAGCGCGAGCAGAACATGCGATGGCTCGGTGTTGCCGGACGTGCACGCGGAGCCGCTCGATGCGGAGAAGCCCTCGAGATCGAGCGCGATCACGAGCGCCTCGCCCTGCGTTCCCGGGAAGCAGAAGCTCGCGTTGTTCGGGAGCCGCTCGGTCGGATGGCCGTTGAGGATCGCGTCCGGGACGCGCGTGCGCACGCCGGCAATGAGCCGATCGCGCAGACGGGCCTGGCGCGCGGACTCGGCGTCGCGCCGCTCGGCCGCCAGACGCATCGCGGTCCCGAGTCCGACGATGCCGGCCACGTTCTCGGTGCCCGTGCGCCGGCCCTTTTCCTGCCCGCCGCCGGTCTGCATCGTCGCGACGCGCGTGCCCTTGCGCACGTAGAGCGCGCCGACGCCCTTGGGCCCGTAGAACTTGTGCGCGTTCACGGACACGAGGTCCACCGGGATCCGCCGCACGTCGAACGGGAGCGCGCCCACGGTCTGGACGGCGTCGGAGTGGAACGTGACGCCACGCTCGCGGCAGATCGCGCCGATCCTCTCGATCGGCTGCAGCGTCCCGATCTCGTTGTTCCCGTGCATGATCGAGACGAGCACGGTGCCATCGCCAAGCGCGCGCTCGACGTCCGCAGGATCCACCCGACCCTCGCGGTCGACGCCGACGCGCGTCACCCGAACGTGCGCATGCCGCTCGAGGTCCTCCGCGGTGTCGAGGACGGCATGGTGCTCGATCGTGCTGATAACGAGCCCCGGACCTTCCTTGTTCTCCCAGCGCCGCGCCTTGAGCGTGCCGCGCAGCGCGAGGTTGTCTGCCTCGGTGCCGCCGCTGGTGAACACGATCTCGGCCGGCGTGGCGCCGAGCGCGGAGGCGACCTCGTCGCGCGCGCGATCGACCAGCGCGCGCGCCGCCCGCCCCTCGGCGTAGATGCTCGATGGGTTGCCTGGCACCTCGCGGAACACGCGCGCCATCGCCTCGGCGACCTCGGGGTCGACCGGCGTCGTCGCGGCGTGGTCGAGATAGACGCGCTTCACGCGAAAAGTATGCGCGCACGTGGGCCGGCTAGGTCCCGAGCTCCTCGTACACCGCGAGCGAGATCTCGGCGAGCTCGACGTCGGTACGCACGTCGCTGCGCACGTCTTTCGACATGATCGCGATCACGAGCGGGCCGGACGGCGCGTAGACGATCCCGCAGTCGTTGCGCACCCCGCGGATGGTGCCGGTCTTGTGCGCGACGATCGTGCCGTTCGGCAGCAACGCCGGGATGCGCGAATCGCTCTTCTGGCGTTTGAGGACCTCGATGATCGCGTCCGCTTCGGGCACCTCGCGCCGCTCGAGCGAGACAAGCAGCGCGCAGAGGTCGCTTGGGGTCGCGCGGTCCGCCTCGTCGACGGGGATCGGCGCCGGCGCGCCCTCGGGATGCTCATGCCACGCCGCGCGCACGCGCTCGTATGCGTCGAGCGCGCCGGGGTCGATCTTCCATGGCAGTGCGAGCATCTGCCGGATCGTGTGCGGCACGCGGATCGAGCGCAGGCCGAGCGCGGCCATCTCCTCCTCGACGCGCGACTTCCCGACGCGCTCGAGAAGCAGGTCCGTCGCGGTGTTGTCGCTGACGATCGTCATGAGCATCGCGAGGTCGCGAAGAGTCGGTTGGATCCCGTCGTCGAGGTCCTGCAGGACGCCCGATCCCGGAACGCGCAGCGGCGACCGGTAGGGGATCCGCTCGGCGAGGTCGATCCTCCCCCGGCCCACCTCGTGGTAGAGCGCGACGAGCAGAGGCAGCTTCACGACCGACGCCGTAGGGAAGAGCTCGTCCTCACGCAGGCCGAAGTGAGCCCCCGTCGGAACGTACGTCGCGCTCACGCCCACCGTGCCCTCGGTGCGCGCGGCGTGCTCCTCGATGCGCGCCAGCAGCGCCGGCGCGACGGTGATGCTCACGTCGCATCACGCTCGTTCTGACGGCGGACGCGCTCCACCTGGGCTGGCGCGACACTTTGGACGCCAGGCGTCCGAGGCGCGACGACGCGCAGGCCGAGCTCGTCGAGGAGCTTCGGGTCGAGCGTAGCCGGCGAATCTAGCAAGGGATCGAAGCCGGTCTGGGTCTTGGGGAAGGCGATGGTCTCGCGCACGTTATCGAGACCGGCGAGGATCATCAGCGTCCGATCGATCCCGGTCGCGAAGCCGCCCTCAGGCGGGGCGCCGTATTCGAGCGCGTCGAGGAGCGCGCCGAATTGCGTGGCCGCTTGCTCCTTCGTGATCCCCATCTGCGCCAGCACGCGCTCCTGCGTGGCGCGCTGATGGATGCGGATGCTCCCGCCGCCGAGCTCGTTCCCATCCACGACAAGGTCGTATTGCTTCGACCGCGCCGCCTCCGGATCCGTATCCAGCAGGGCGAGATCGCGCGCTTCCAACGGAGCACAAAAAGGGTTGTGCGCGAACGTCCAGCCGCCCTCGAGCGTGCGCTCGACGAGCGGGAACTCATACACCCAGATCATGTTGTGCTTCGACGCGTCCGCGAGCCCCAGACCTCCGCCGATGTGCGCGCGCAGCGTGCCCAGCGAGACGCTCGCAATGTGATACGCGTCGGCGATCGCCAGTACCAGATCCCCGTCGTTCGCGCCCGAGAGCTTTCGCACAGCCGCGAGCTCGGCCTCGGACAGGAACTTTGCGACGGGCGACCGGATCTCACTGCCCGCGAGAGCGAAGGAGACGAGGCCCTTCGCGCCCTTCGACTTCGCGATCGTGGCCCAGCCGTCAATGTCTTTGCGCGACGCGTCGGCCTTGCCCGGGACGACGATGCCGCGGACGACTCCGCCCGCGCCGACCGCATCGCGGACGACGGCGAACGACGTGCCCGGGAAAGCCTCCGTGACGTCGACAAGCTCCATCGCGAAGCGCGTGTCGGGCCGATCGCTGCCGAAGCGCCGCACAGCGTCGTCGTAACGGAGCCGCGGCCATGGGACATCGCGCAGCGGCTTCAACGCGAAGCGCTGGAACACGTTCGTGTAGCACTCCTCGAGCAGCGACATGACGTCGTTCGTGTCATCCACAAAGCTCATCTCGACGTCGAGCTGTGTCGCTTCGTAGATGCGATCGGCGCGCGGATCCTCGTCACGGAAGATGCGCGCGATCTGCACGTACTTGTCGATGCCGCCGACCATCAGGATCTGCTTCAGCTGCTGCGGGGCCTGCGGGAGTGCCCAGAACTTGCCCGGGAAGTAACGCGATGGCACGACGAAGTCGCGTGCTCCGGTCGGATCGGACCGGATCATCTGCGTCGTCTCGACCTCCCAGAAACCGCGCTCGACCCAGAAGGTCCGGATGAAATTCGTGACCTCCGAGCGCAGGCGCAGGAGCTCGCGCGGCCGCTCACGGCGTAGGTCGACGTAGCGGTACTTCCAGCGCAGCGTTTCGTCGACCTCGGTCTCCTCGTTCACGTAGAACGGAGGCGTCTTCGCCTCGTTGAGCACCTCGACCGTGGCGGCGACGACCTCGACCTCGCCGGTCGCGATCTTCGCGTTCTTCGTGCCTGCCGGCCGCTCGCGGATCGCGCCGCGGATCTGTACCACCCACTCGCTCCGGACGCGGCCGAGCGTCTTGTGGGCCGAGGCGTTCTCGGACGCGTGCGCGACGACCTGGGTGATCCCGTAGCGATCGCGCAGGTCGATGAAGGTCAGCTCGCCATGGTCGCGCCGGCGATGGACCCAGCCCGCGAGAGTGACCTCGCGCCCGACGTCGCCGCCGCGGAGCTCGCCGCAGGTGTGTGTGCGCAGCATGGCTCTACTCTCGCGGGTCCGCGAGGTGCGGCGTTTCGCCGGCCGCGCCGGGCTCGTCGATCAGACGCGGCTTCGGGTAGCGCGGCGCGTGCCGCCCGACCTCGGTCACGACCGCGGCGAGGCGCGTGACCCGCTGCTCTTTGGCCACGAGGTCGCGCACGATCACCTTCCCGCCCCGCGACTCCTCGGTCCCGCGGATGACCGCGACCTTCGCACCGTGCTTCACCGCGCTCTCGAGCTGCTTCTCGAGCGTGCGCTTGGAGTAGTCGATCGCGACGCGGAACCCCGCCTCGCGCAGTGGCGCCGCGAGCTGTGTCCGGTCCGCGCCGTCGCTGGGGTCGCCGGAGAGGACGTACACGTCGGCGCGCGTCGGCTCTGGCATCGGGACCCCCTGCTGCTTCAGCGCGAAATAGAGCACGTCCACGCCGCCCGCGATGCCCACACCGGGTGTCGGCGGACCGCCCATCGTCTGGACGAGGTCGTTGTAGCGTCCACCGGCGGCGACCGCGATGTCGCCCGCCTTCGTGAACTCCGGGTTGGTGAGGTGGAACTCGAACACCGTTCGCGTGTAGTAGTCGAGTCCGCGCACGAGGGTCGGATCCACCTCGAAACGTACGCCCAGGCGGTCGAGGCCGTCGGTCACCTCCGCAAAGTGCGCGCGATCGGCGTCGCAGAGCAGCTCGGCGAGCTTCGGCGCGCCGGCGGCTACGGCGGCGTCGCGAGGGTCGTGCGAGTCGAGGACGCGCAGAACGTTCGTCTCGAGCCTCTTCTGCGACTCGGGACTGAGCTCGTCGCGCCGCCCGCGGAAGTAGGTCTCGAGCGCGGCGCGCATCTTCGGTTGGCAGTCGGCGTCGCCGAGCGAGTTCACCTTCAGGTCCAGCTCGACGAGCCCGAGATCGGCGAAGAGGCCGCTGGTGAACTCGATGATCTCGATGTCGGCGGTCGCCTCGGCCGTCCCGTAGTTCTCGAGCCCCCACTGCCAGAACTGACGCCAGCGCATCAGCTGCGGCCGCTGGCCACGGAACATCGCCTCCCAGTAGAAGAAGCGCACCGGCTGCGGCGCGCGGTGAAGTCCGTGCTCTAGGTAGGCGCGGGTCACCGGCGCGGTGCCTTCGGGCCGGAGCGCGAGGCCGCCCTCGCCGTGAAGCGACACGTCGTACATCTCCTGGCCGGCGGCGTCGCTCGTCGCGCCCGCGGATTTCAAGAAGACCTGCCGATCCTCTACCAGCGGCGTCGCGATGCGCGGGTATCCGTACCGCGCGGCCCGGGCCGCGACCACCGCCTGCAGGCGATCGAAGCCCGCGGCGTCCGCGTCGATGAGATCGCGCATCCCGCGCGGAGCCTGGAACGTGGGCATGGGACGCTGATTCTGACGTAGTCCTCGGAGCTGTCGCTCCTGCGGTCTGCTGCATGCGCAGTAGGACTCGGAGCTCGCGCTCCTGCGGCCTTCTGCCTTCGGCAGTAGCCTCGGTCGCTATGGAGAAGAGCAAAGCCACGGTCAAGCTGCAGAACGGCGGCTCGTTCACGTTCGAGCTGCGCGCGGACAAGGCGCCGAACACCGTCGCGAACTTCACCAAGAAGGCGAAGGACGGCTTCTACGACGGCCTGACCTTCCACCGCGTGGTCGCGAACTTCGTCGCCCAGGGCGGAGACCCGCTCGGCACCGGCACCGGTGGCGGCAAGCAGCCCACCGAGCTCAGCGACCTGGCGTTCAGCAAGGGCGCGATCGGCGTGGCCCGCGGCGGCGACATCAAGGTCAGTAACGACGCGCAGTGGTTCATCTGCACCGGCGACGCGCCGCACCTCACCGGCGCCTACACGAACTTCGGTCAGATCACCGAGGGGCAGGACGTGGTCGACCGCATCAAGGTCGGCGACAAGATCGCGTCGATCACGATCGCTTGAAGGCGCTCGGCCTCGCGCTGACCGTCGTGCTCGCGGCGTGCGGCGGCGGCGCTGGCGGGCGGCCGGTCGCGACGAGCGCGCCACGGGTGAGCTTCCCACCGCTGACCGCCACGCCCACGGTGGCGGCAAGCGCGACGCCCGCGCCGACCGCGACCGGATGCGCGGTCAAACCGTTCTCCGAGCCGGCGACCAAGGCGGTGGTCCAGCTCGCGAGCGGCGCGTCGTTCACGATCACGCTCCGGCCCGACAAGGCACCCAATACGGTGAGGAACTTCGCTAACATCGCGCGCTCCGGCTGCTACGACAATCCTGACGTTCCACCGCGTCGAGCCGAACTTCGTGATCCAAGGCGGTGACCCGCTCGGGAACGGCAGCGGCGGCGGCTCGCAACCGACCGAGCTGAGCGACCTACCCTTCATCAAGGGCGCGGTCGGGATCGCGCGCACGCCCGCCGACATCAAGGTGAGCAACCAATATCAGTTCTTCGTTTGCATCGGCGAGTGCCGCTTCCTCGACAACATGTACACGAACTTCGGCACCGTGACCGAGGGCCAGGCCGTCGCGGACGCGATCAAGATCGGCGACCGCATGAAGACCATCGCGATCCAGTGAGCTCCGCGTGCGGCGCCGGCTCTTCGTCTCTGGCTCGGCGTTGCCGGCCATGACCACGCGCGGCACGCTGACGCTGCTGGGCGGCTTCACCGCGTACTGGCTCGTCGCGCTGCCGCTCGACCGCGCGACCGACGCAACGCAGCAGCTCGCGCTCGCGGCGACCGCGTGGCTCGTGCTCGGCGTCGCGCTCGCGCTCCAACCGCGCGACGTCCGCGTCCAGGTCGCGGTGCTCGTGTGCGTCGCCACGATGCTGGAGATCGTCGGCTCGATCGTGTGGGGCGCCTATCGCTACCGCCTCGGCAACCTCCCGCTGTACGTCCCCGCGGGCCACGGGCTCTTCTACCTCGCCGCGCTGCGCACCGCCGCGCTGCCGCTCCTGGTGCGCCACGGGCGCGCGATCGTGGTCGCGGTGACGGCGGGCGCGACCGCGTACATGGTCTGGGGTCTCGTGCGGCCGGCGTTCGCGGGGCCGGACGCCGTCCCGGATCTGCTCGGGTTCGTGACCTGGGCGATCTTCATCCGCTTCATCGTTCGCGGGCGCTACCCACTCCTCTACGCGGTGATCTTCGTGCTCACGATGGCGCTCGAGTTCTACGGCACCGGCTTGGGGATCTGGCGCTGGTCGCCGCTCCTGCCAGGCCTGTGGCTTCCGGCGGGCAACCCGCCGACGGGCATCGGCGCGGGCTACGCCGCGATGGACGCGCTGACCCGCCGCTTCGTCGCGACGTTCCGTCGCCGGCGCACCGCTCCGGTCACGTCCGAGGTCGCGGCCGCGGCCTGACGCGCCAGAGCACGACGAGCGATCCGACGACGAGCGCCGCGCCGATCACGGCCCAGGTCGGATCGCCGACCATGAAGCTCCGACCGAGATAGCTCTGGCCCCGGACGAGTCCGAGGCCCTGGGCCGTGAACGTGGCCCCAGCGAGGAGTCCGACCAGCGCGATGAGGCCGGCCGCGATCCTCAGCTCTGCACGCCGCCCTTCGTCATGGGCAGCGGATCGAGCACGCGCCGCAGGTCCGCCTCGGGCATGACCTTCCCCTCGACCGCGATGTCGATGAGCGAGCGACGCTCGGCGAGCGCGCGCTTCACCAGCGCCGTCGCGGGCGCATAGCCGATGTGTGGCGACAGCGCGGTCACGACCAGCGACGGGCTCAGGTCCATGAGTTCCTTGGCGCGCTCCTCGTCCACGGTCATGCCGTCGACGCACTTCACCCGAAGCTGGCGTACCGCGTTCGCCAGGATCGTCGCCGAGAGGCAGACCGCGTAGTTGATGCCGGGCATCATCACGTTCAGCTCGAGCTGCCCCGCCTGCGCGCCGAGCGCGATCGCGGTGTCGTTCCCGATCACCTGGAAGCACACCTGGTTCACCATCTCGGCGATCGCCGGATTGACCTTGCCCGGCATGATCGACGAGCCCGGCTGGACCGCCGGCAGGCGCAGCTCGCCGAATCCCGTCCGCGGGCCCGAGACGAGCAGGCGGATGTCGTTGCAGACCTGCGACACCTCGATCGCGGCGGTGCGCATGCCACTCGAGGCGCGGACAAACGCGGCCATGGACTGCATGGAGGCGAAGAGGTCCTTCGCGGGCACGATCGGCTCGCCGTACCACTCCGCGAGGAGGGCGCAGACCCGCTCGCGATAGCCCGGGCTCGCATTGAGGCCGGTGCCGGCGGCGGTCCCACCGATGCCGAGCTCGCAGAGCTCGGACCGCGCCGCGCGGAGGCGGGCCGACGCACCGCGGAGACGGGTCGCCCATCCGCCGATCTCCTGGCCGAACGTGACCGGCACGGCGTCCTGCAGGTGCGTGCGTCCCGGCTTCACCACGCCGCTGTACTGCGTCGCCTTCACCGCGAGCGACGCCGCCAGCTTGTCCAGCTCGTCGCACACCGTCTTGGTGAGCTCGAGGTGCGCCAGGCGCATCGACGTCGGGGTCACGTCGTTCGTCGACTGGCCGATGTTCACGTGGTCGTTCGGGTTGACGTGCTCGTACGTGCCCAGGCCGCCACCGAGGATCTGGTTGGCGCGGTTCGCGATGACCTCGTTCGCGTTCATGTGGAAGGAAACGCCGGCGCCGGCCTGGAAGACGTCGACGACGAACTGGTCGACGTGCTGGCCCGCGAGGATCTCGTCGCACGCCGCGACGATCGCCTCGGCCCGCTTGCTGTCGAGACGGCCGGCCTCGCCGTTTGCGACGGCCGCCGCCTTCTTGACACGGACCATCGCCTGGATGAACGCGGGGAACGCGCGGTAACCGGAGATCGGGTAGTTCTCGATCGCGCGCTGCGTCTGCGCGCCCCACAGCGCGGCGGCGGGCACGTCGATCTCGCCGAGCGTGTCCTTCTCGCGGCGCGTGCCGGACCGCTCGCCGATCGCCGCCATCAGCGCATCTCCAACGACTTCTCGGCTTAGAATAGATAGTCCGCGTGCAGAAGAATCAGCTCTCCTGGATGATCGGAGGACCCCAGGGGAGCGGCATCAACTCCTCCGCCGAGGTATTCGCGAAGTCGTGCAGCCGAGCGGGCCTGCGCGTCTACGCGAACATCGAGTACCACTCGAACATCATGGGCAAGCACTCCTTCTATCGGGTGCGGGTCGGTGATGAGGACGTTCGCTCCTACCGCGAGCAGACCGACATCCTGGTCGCGCTCGACCACGAGACCCTCGCCGGAGACGGCGACCACCGCCGCTGGCCGACCCATTACGGCCACCTCCACGAGGTCGCGCAGGGTGGCGGGGTCATCTACGACAGCGAGATCGGCTTCGACCCTTCCCAGGCTGGCCGCGACGACCTGCATTTCTTTGGGGTGCCCTTCATGGAGGTCATCAAGAGCGCGCTCGAGGAGGTCGGCAAGGGCGAGCAGGCTCGGCGCTACGAGGTCATGAAGAACACGGTCGCGCTCGGCTCGTCGCTCGCGCTCTGCGACTACCCGTTCGACCTCGTGGCCGAGGTCATCCTCAGCCAGTTCAAGGGCAAGAAGTCCGAGGTCGGTCAGCTCAACGTGCGTACCGCGAAGCTCGCCTTCGAGTACGTGAAGCAGCATTTCGACGCGACGAAGTTCCCGTACAAGCTGAGTCCGTATCCGGAGCCAAAGGCGCGCATCCTCGCGAAGGGCTACGAGATCATCGCGATCGCGAAGCTGAAAGCCGGATGCGCCTTCCAGACCTACTACCCCATCTCGCCGGCAACCGATGAGTCCGTCTATCTCGAGCGGCAGCAGCGCGAACACAACATCCTCATCGTCCAGTGCGAGGACGAGATCTCGTCGATCAACATGGCCGTCGGCGCGGCGCACATGGGCGTGCGCGCGTCGACCGCGACGAGCGGCCCCGGCTTCGCGCTCATGGTTGAGGGCATCGGCTTCGCCTCGATCACCGAGGCGCCCGGGCCCGTGGTCTCGTTCTACATGCGCGGCGGTCCGTCCACCGGGATGCCGACGCGAAACGAGCAGGGCGACCTCCTGTTCGCGCTCCATCCCGCGCAGGGCGACTTCCCACACGTGGTGACCGCGCCCGGCGACCTGCGCGAGTGCTACCAGGACACGTTCTCGGCGTTCAACTGGGCGGAGCGCTACCAGCTTCCGGTCATCGTGCTGACGGACAAGAAGCTCGCCTCGATCTACACGACGATCGACAAGCTCGAGCTGAAGTACGACCAGATCGACCGCGGGGACGTGTTCACCGGGAGCGAGTGGACGGCGGTCGACGCCAAGGGCGACGACCTCGTGAAGCGCAACGGCCACGATGCGAACGGCAACGGACACGGGTCCGCCGACGCCAAGGAGTACCTCCGCTACGCGCTGACGAAGGACGGCCTGTCGCCGCGCAGCCGCCCGGGTATCCGCGGCGGCCGCTTCTGGTCGACGACCGACGAGCACGACCCGGACGGCCACATCACCGAGGGCGTCGAGATGCGCATGGCAATGATGGAAAAGCGCATGGGCAAGCTTGACCTCATCGCGAAAGCGATCCCGAAGGACATGCAGTACGCGCTGCACGGACCCGAGGACGCGGAGCTCACGGTCGTGAGCTGGGGCTCGCCCAAGGGGACGATCCTGGACGCGATGAAGACGCTCGCGGAGCAGGGCAAGCGGATCAACTTCCTGCAGTGCCGGCTCATGCGGCCCTTCCCCGCGGCTGAGGTCGAGGCGATCCTGCGCAAGGCCAAGCGCCTGTGCCTGGTGGAGGAGAACTACTCCGGCCAGCTCGGGTCGCTCGTGCGCGAGCAGACCGGCGTCAAGATCGAGGAGCGGATCCTCAAGTACGACGGGCGGCCGTTCAGCGAGGACGAGCTCGTGAAGGCCTTCTCCGCGCTGCTCGACGGCACCGCGAAGCATGAGCAGGCGGTGATGACGCATGTCCGTTAGCGCACCGTCGAAGCTCGCGATCAAGGACTACAAGGCCGACCTCCACAATGACTGGTGCCCAGGCTGCTTGACGCCTGACACACGAATTGCAATGGCCGACGGCACATGGAGAGAGATAAGGGATGTCGACGTGGACGATCTCGTGATCGCCCACGACGGCAAAGCCCACCGCGTCACCGAGACGATGTCCCACTGGCATCCAGCCCCGATGCATCGGCTGACGGTCATCGGCGGCCGATCGGTGCAACTCACGGACGACCACCCGGTCCTCAGGACCCGACGCCACGACGACCCCCCAGAATGGATTCCTGCGCGCGATGTCCAGGTAGGCGACCTCGTCGCCATGCCCATGCGTCCAGCTGTGGTCGAGTACGCGGCCTCACCCGTAGGTGTCGCAGCAGCGCTAGGTCCGCGTCCAGGAACCGCCCTCGAACTAGGCGATCTAGGCGGCGAGGTTGGGCAGACCTACCTCCTGCTGCGCGTCACTTCGAATGAGGTATTCGAGTACGACGGCATCGTGCACAACATCGAGGTCGAGGACGCGCACTCATACGTCAGCTCCATTGGCGCGCTGCATAACTGCGGCGACTTCGGCATCCTCACCGGACTGCAGATGGCGCTCGCGCAGCTGCAGCTCGACCCGGACAAGGTCGCGCTCTTCAGCGGCATCGGCTGCGCGGGCAAGACGCCGCACTACGTGAAGGCCTACGGCTTCCACACGCTGCATGGCCGCGTGCTCACGGTCGCGACCGGCGGGCGCCTCGCGAACAGCGGCGTCACCGTCATCGCCATGGGCGGCGACGGCGACGGCTACGGCATCGGCGCCGGCTATTTCGTGAACACGGGCCGTCGCAACCTCGACTTCACGTACCTCGTCCACAACAACAACGTGTACGGCCTCACCAAGGGCCAAGCGTCGCCGACGCTGTCGAAGGGCAAGAAGACGAAGTCGATGCCCGAGCAGGCCATTCAGGACGGCATCAACCCGATCGCGATGGCCGTCGCATCCGGCTACACGTTCATCGCCCGCGCGTACGCGCTCGAGCCGAAGTACCTCGCGGGCATCATCGCCAAGGCGATCGAGCACAAGGGCTCGGCCTTCGTCGACGTCCTTCAGACCTGCCCTACGTACAACGACCTCTACACCAAGGAGTGGTACGAGGGCGCGGATCTACCCGAGAAGCGCTCGCGCCTTTACAAGCTCGAGGACCAGGGCTACGACGGCGTCGTGAAGGACCCGACCGACACGGCTGAGGTCATCGCGAAGAAGGCCGCCGCGGTGGCGCGCTCGTACGAGACCGATCCGATCCCGACCGGCATCTACTACCAGGTCGCGCTGCCGACGTACGAGGACGCGGTCAATCAGCGCATCCCCGCGCTGGCCGAGAAGCCGCTGGTCGAGATCGACACCTTCCATCGCGACGTGACGCCGCTGCTCGAGGCGATGCGCTAGCGCGCGAGTCGCGCTAGCCCTGCGTGCGAGACTGGGTCGCATGTGCGTCTCGCTCGACCACACCGTCATCGCCGTCACCGACGCCGCCCGCTCCGATGCCTTCTACCGCGACGTCCTCGGCGCCGAGGTGCGCGAGCTGTCGCGCGGACGTCACGCCTATCGCTTCGGCGACCAGCAGCTGAACGTCCACCTGCCCGGATCGACGCCCGAGCCGCGAGCGCGCGTGCCAGTGTCTCCCGGCAACAGCGACGTGTGCTTCGTGTGGGACGGCCCGATCGACGGCGCGGTCGCCCATCTTCGCGAGCACGGGGTCGCGATCGAGCTCGGTCCGGTCGAGCGCACCGGCGCGCGCGGCGACGGCACCAGCGTCTACTTCCGCGACCCCGACGGCTCGCTGCTCGAGCTCATCTCGTACGCGGCGTCGCCACAGCGGTAAGCCGCGATCCGGAGGCGCCTTAGGCGACTCGCTCCATCAGCGCGCGGGCCTGCTCGTCGCTGACGACCTGCCCGTGGATCTCCTTCGCGTGCGCCTGCACCATCCTGACGATCTCGTCCTCGTTCGTGCTTCGCACTTCGAAGCCGCACGGGCAGCGCACGCTGCGGAGGTCGCCGCTCATGGCGACCGGACTACCACTGATTCCAGTCCGAGTCCACCCAGACCCTCACCTCCGGCTCGCCGTCGAACAGCTTGCCGAAGAAATCCTTGATCTGGGGCGACGCGGCGAAGCCCTGGAGACCCTCCAGACTCGACCAGGTGTCGATCCCGAGGAAGGCCTTGGGATCCCTCGGATCGAGGTAGATCGCGTGGGTCAGGTCGCCGGCCTTCTTGGCGCCGTCCTTGGTCGCGCGCGTGACGTCGTCGTGGTACTTCTTGGCAGCGGCCTGATCCTCGCGGAGCTGCGCGCGAACCGTTACCGTGTACTTCATCTCGTCCTCCTGAGTCGGCCCGATCGTGGCTCGTCCTCCTTGTGATTTCCTTGTGCCGTGCGCGTCACGATCTGCGGACGTCTGGCCATCGAGGACGGCGGCGCCTCGCTCGACGAAGGCGCGCTCCCGGGTCGTCTGGGTCGGCGGCTGTGGGCCTATCTGGTGCTGAACCGGCGGCGTCCCGTGGGACGGGGCGAGCTCATCGGCGCGCTCTGGGCGGACGAGGAGCCCGAGGCCGCGGACGCGAGCCTCAGCCCACTCGTGAGCCGCATTCGCGGCGCGCTCGCACGCCTCGGGCGCACGGACGTTGAGCTGCGCGGTGCGACCGGCAGCTACTCCCTCGCGCTTCCGGCGGACGTCTTCGTCGATCGCGAGCGCGCGTGGGACGCGATCCACCACGTCCAGGCGATCCGCCGCCGAGGCGACGTCGCCGGCGCGTGGGCGGAGGCCGTGATCGCGCACGAGATCGCCGCGCGCGGCTTCCTCCATGGCGAGGAGGCCGCGTGGATCGAGGCCGAGAGGCGCGTCCTTCGCGACATCGAGCTACAGGCGCTCGAGGCGATCGCGGAAGCCGAGATCGATCAGGGCCGCCCGTTGGAGGCGGAGCGCGTGGCTCGGTCGCTCGTGAGCCGCGACCCGCTCCGCGAGGCGGGCTACCGCGTCTTGATGCGCGCGCTCGCCAGCGGAGGCAATGGCGCGCAGGCCGCACGCGTCATGGACGAATGCCGAATGGCGCTGGCGGCCGCCGCCGCGGTCCCGTCCGCGGAAACGGAGCGCGTGTTCCGCGCCGCGGCCGCCGGAACGGCGCCGCCCGGCGGTCGTTGAGGCTCCGCGGTCATGCTCAGCTGTCGATCGGCGCCTTTGTTAGCGACTCCCAGAGGTAGAGCACCGCGGTCGAGCGATACGGCCGCCACGGCTCCGCGAGCTTCCGCAGCCGCTCGGGCGCGACCGGCACGCGCTTGCGGTAGGCGCGCTCGACCGCGCGCCGCAGCCCGAGGTCGCCAACCGGCAGCACGTCGGGCCGGCGCAGGTGGAACATGAGGAACATCTCCGCGGTCCAGCGCCCGAGACCCTTCACCGCCGTGATGCGCTCGATGACCGCCTCGTCCTCCAGCCGGCGCAGCGCGCGCAGGTCGAGCTCACCCTCGAGCACGTGCCGCGCCAGGTCGCGGACGTAGGCGACCTTCGCGGTCGACAGTCCGGCCGAGCGAAGATCCGACTCCCGAAGCCCGAGGAGCTCTTCAGGTGACGGGGAGGTGCCGCGGTTCAGCAGCACGACACGGCCGAAGATCGACCGGGCAGCGGCCACCGAGAGCTGCTGGCCCACGATCGCGCGCAGCAGCGCGCCATACGGATCGCGAGGCCGCCCGCGCGTCCAGCGCGAGACATCGAGCGGGCCATGCCGCTCGATGAGCTCACGGATCACCGGGTCCGCGCGGCGCAGGTGCCGCCGCGCGGCGATGCCGTCGCGCTCCGCGGTCACTGACACGCAGACCGCAGCCGAGGTGGAAGAGCCGAGGTCACTCCGGCATCGCCGCGACGATGCGGATCTCCACGAGGAGGCCGTCGCGCGGCAGCGCGGCCTGAACCGTCGTGCGACCCGGTCCGGTGTCGTCGAAGTACTCGCGGTACGCCTCGTTGAAGGCCGCGAAGTCGCGCTTGATATCGGCCAGGAAGCAATGCGCCTCGACCGCGCGGTCCAGCGACGTGCCCGCGGCCTCCAAGATGGCCATCACGTTCTCGAGCACCCGACGCGTCTGCACGCGGACGTCCCCTTCGACGGTCTTTCCGGTCGCGGGGTCGAGCGCGACCTGGCCGGCGACGAAGACGAGCCCGCCCGCGCGGATCGCCTGCGCGTAGGGCAGGCCGGTGCGCGGCGCCCGGTCGGTGCGGATCACCTCGCGCGCGGTCACTGACGCGGAGCGCCGTAGCCGAAGGCGGAGGTCACTGCGTCCTCCCCCGAGCGTCGATCGGCCAGACCGCCTCGACCATCCCGTCGCGTATCACGTGGTAGCGATCGTAGAGATTGACCGTCGTGTCGCAGTGGCTCGGCACGAGCTCCACCCGCTCGCCGAGCCCGGGCCGCGTCTCGCCACGTAGCGCTCCGTGCTCGTCACCCATCGTGGCGTAGACGAGCTCCGGGTGCCCCTTCACGATCGGCATCCCCGCCTCCACCGTAACGGCCTTCCAGCCCGCGTCCACCAGAACCGCGTCGGGACGTTGGCGGCTCACGACCGACGTGAGCACGGTGAGCGCGCTCTCGTAGGCGAGCGTCTCGACGCGGCCGTAGTCGCAGTCCATGAAGACGTACGAGCCGGGCTGCACGTCGGTCACCGCGGGGTGCCCCGCCGCGAGATCGGAAGTGCCCGTCCCGGCCGTGCTCGCGATCTCGACCGTCAGGCCGCGCCCCTCGATCGCCGCGCGCGCGGACGCGAGCCGCGCGATCGCCTCGCGCCAGCCGCGCATCCGATCGGCCGCGTCGTAGACGTGCTGCAGATGGCCCTCGTAGGCCTGCAGCCCGAGGAAGCGCAGTCCCGGCAGCTCGGCGACGCGCGCGGCGAGATCCGCCGCGCCCTCCGGCGCCACTCCGCTGCGTCCCTGGCCGACGTTCACGTCAACGAGGACGCCGACGCGCAGGCCGGCTTTGACGGCCGCGCTCGAGATCGCGACCGCGCCTTCTAGGTCGTCGACGACGGTGAGCGTCTTGGTCCGCCGCGCGAGCGCGATCAAGCGCGCGACCTTGAGCCCGCCGGTGATCTCCGTCGAGACGAGCAGCGGCGCGATCCCCGCCTCCGCCAGGACCTCGGCCTCGCCGAGCTTCGCGCAGGTGATGCCGATCGCGCCGCGCGCGAGCTGCATGCGCGCGATCTCGCGGGACTTGTGGGTCTTGGCGTGCGGCCGGATCCCCTTGCCGGTGCGGCGGCCGAGCTCTGCCATACGGTCGAGGTTGCGCTCGAGCGCGGCCAGATCGACGAGCAGCGCGGGTGTATCGAGTTCGGCGACCGGCCGCCCGACCGGGTCGGCGGTCACTGGCACAGAAGCGGCAGCCGCTGCGAAAAGTCAGAGCCAAAGGCGGAGGTCACGAGAGCGGCGGCGTCGTGCCGAGATGACGTGCCGCGAAGGCGAGCTGCCGTTCGAGCTGGCCGAGCTGCTCCTCGAGCTTCAGCGAGCCGTGGCCGGCCTCGTATTCATAGAGCTCGAAGGTCTTCCCGAGCGCCCGCAACCGCTCCACGTAGAGGTCCACGCTGCGGGCCGGGCAGCGCGGGTCGTTGCGGCCTACGAGCAGCATGGCGGGCACGCGCACCCGATCGACGAACGTGATCGGGTTCCGCTCGCGATAGACCTCGGGGACCTGGGCCGGCGTGCCGCCGAAGAGCGCCGCGTCGTAGCGCTTGAGCGGCTCCATCTCGTCCTCGAACGCCGCCACGTAGTCGCCGATGGGGACGCCCCCGATCCCGAGCCCCCACCGCTCGGGCTGCGTGCCAAGACCGAGCAGCGTCAGGTACCCGCCCCACGAGCCGCCCGACAGGATCGTGCGTTTCGGATCGGCGATGCCGTCGGTGATCAGCCGGTCGTGCACGCGGGCGATGTCCTCGAGCTCGGTGAGGCCGGGCTTGCCCTTGATCGCGTCACGCCAGGCCTTGCCGTAGCCCGTCGAGCCGCGGTAGTTGACCATCGCGACGCAGTAGCCGTGATCGACCCAGGCCTGCACCGTCGCCGAGAACGCGTCGTTGTCGTGAGCCGTCGGCCCGCCGTGGATGATGAAGATCGTCGGGTGCGGCCGAGCTCCGGCGGGCTCGACGACGAATCCGTGAACGCCGGATACGTCGACGTCGCGGTATGGACGGCCGGCGGGGATGTCGATCTTCGTTCGCGGAAGGACGTGGCCGCCGTCGACCGTGCCGACGACGCGTGGGGCGGTCGAGGTGCTGAGCGAGTACCAGACGGTCCCCTTCGGGCGCACCGCGGCCCAGTCGATGCTCCCCGGCGGCGTCGGCAATCGCGCCAGCGAGCCCTCGTCGAGCAAATAGCGATACAGCTCGCCGCGCCCGCGGTGCTCGTGCCGCAGCAGCAGGGCGCGCGCGTCCGGATACCAGTCGGCGTCGACCTCGCCGGGCAGGTCGATCGGCAGCTCGCGTTCCGCGCGCGCGGCCGCATCGAAGACGAGCGGGCGGCGCGCGCCGCCGCGGTCGTGCTGCACGATGAGGCGCTGATCGCCCGCGACCGGGCTCCAGCGCCCCGGCTCGAGCCCGCGGCCAGGTCCGTCCCACAGCTCGGCCACGATCGCCCCGCTCAGGTCAACGACGCGGACCGCGGGGTTCCGCGCGTCGCCGTGCTCGCTGTGGCTCATCGACAGGAGCGTCTCGTCGCGTGAGAGGGCACCGACATGCGCGGACTCGCGGTGCGCGTACAGGCGCTGCGTCGAGCCGTCGCGAACGAGGTCGATCGTCGTCCCCTCCGCGTCGGTCGAGCGTCCGACGACCGCGAAGCCGCGGCCGAGCGCGGTCCAAGCCGAATACGCGGGCGCGAGCCCGGTCGCCAGTCGCGCCTCCCCGCCGCCGAACGGCTGCGTCCGCCAGATGCCGAACTCGCTCCCGCCCGCGTCGTCCCACCACCACACCGAGCTCCCGTCGGGCGTGATGCGGGACGGAACGCGGAACCCGGTGCCGGCGGGACGCGAGGTCAGCCGGCGCTCGACCCCGTCGCGCCAGTCAAAAGCGTAGACCTCGAAAGTCCCCTCGTGATTGGACCCGTACACCATGCGCTCCGGCACGTCGCGCGCCCACTGCGGTGCGGTGAAGCGCGGGGCGCGGAATCGCTGACGCCAGGCCGGCTCGGTCAAGGGATTACCGCCCGTCGCGGCTGACGCTGAAGACGTCGCGCACGCCTTCGAGCTTCGCGAGCACGCGCGACAGCTGCTCCACGCTGGTGACCTGGAGCGTGGCGTTCATCGTCGCGGTCTTGTCCGGGTTCGTGTTCGCCGCGAGCGCGACGAGCTGCACCTGGTTCTCGCTGATGACGGCCGCGATGTCCCGGATGAGGCCCGCGCGATCCCAGCCGACCACGCGGATCGCGACCGGATACGTGCGGGCGTTGTCCTGATCCCAGCCGACCTCGACGAGCCGCTCGTGCTCGCCGGTCGATCCGACGTTCGGGCAGTCAGTGCGGTGCACGGTGACGCCGCGGCCGCGCGTGATGTACCCGACGACCGGATCGCCCGGCACCGGATTGCAGCACACCGCGAAGCGCACGAGTAGATCCCCGACGCCCTTGACGTGCACGCCGCCGCGCGCGGTGGGAGGCGGCGCCGGCGGCGCCTGCTCGGGAATGGCGAGCTCCGTGTCGTCGACGATGCCGAGGCGCGTCACCACCTGCGGCGCGGTCACGGCCCCGTAGCCGAGGGAGGCGAAGAGCGTGTCCACGTCGTGCATGTTCAGGAGCAGGGTCACGCGCTGCAGATCGTCGTCGCTGATGTCCCCGAGCGATCGCTGCGCGATCCGCCGCAGCTCCTTGTCAAGGAGGTCGCGGCCGTGCGCGATGTTCTCCTCGCGCTGCTGGCGCTTGAACCACTGGCGGATCTTCTCGCGCGCGCTGGGCGTGTGGACCATCGTGAGCCAGTCACGCGACGGCCCGCGCGCGGCCTTGCTCGTGACGATCTCGACGCGATCGCCGTTCTGTAGCGCGTGGTCGAGCGGCACGATCTTGCCGTTGACCTTCGCGCCGATCGTGCGGTGGCCGATGTCGGTGTGGATGCGGTACGCGAAGTCGATCGGCGTCGATCCCGCGGGCAGGTCCTTGATCTCGCCCTTCGGCGTGAACACGAACACCTGGTCCTGGAAGACGTCGACCTTGAGCGATTCGACGAACTCCGTCGCATCGGCCACGTCGCTCTGCCACTCCATGAGCTGGCGCACCCAGGCGAGCTTCGACTCGTACTGCTCGTCGCCCTTGCCGCCTTCCTTGTAGCGCCAGTGCGCTGCGATCCCGTATTCGGCGAGGGCATGCATCTCGTGCGTGCGGATCTGGATCTCGAGCGGCTGGCCATCCGGCCCGATGACCGCGGTGTGGAGCGACTGGTACAGGTTGTTCTTCGGCTTCGCGATGTAGTCGTCGAACTGGTTCGGCACCGGCGGCCAGAGCGCGTGGACGATCCCGAGCGCCGAGTAGCAGGACATCACGTCGTCGACGACGACGCGCACCGCGAGCAGGTCGTACACCTCGTTGAAGCCGATGCCCTTGCGCCGCATCTTCTGGTAGATGGACCACAGGTGCTTCGGGCGGCCCGAGAGCTCGGCGCGGATGCCCGAGCGCTCCAGCTCGCGCGCGAGCAGCTTCATCGTCGCGTCGATCGACCGCTCTCGGGCTTGACGGCGCGAGGTCAGCTGCTCGGCGAGCTCGCGGTAGGCCTCGGGCTCGAGGAATTTGAACGAGAGGTCCTCGAGCTCCCACTTGATCTGCCAGATGCCGAGCCGGTGCGCGAGCGGCGCGTAGATCTCCATCGTCTGCTTCGCGATGCGCTGCCGCTTCTCTCCCGGGAGCGCCCCGAGCGTGCGCATGTTGTGGAGGCGGTCGCACAGCTTGACGATGACGACCCGAAGGTCGTCGGCCATCGCCAGGAACATCTTCCGGATGTTCTCGGCCTGATGCTCGTCGCGCGTCTGGCCGCCGAGGCGCGACAGCTTCGTCACGCCCTCGACGAGCCGCGCGATCTCGTCGCCGAACTCGCGGCGCAGGTCGTCCGTCGTCTTCGCGGTGTCCTCGGGCACGTCGTGCAGCAGCGCGGCAGCGATGGTCGGAGCGTCCATGCCGAGCTCGGCGACGAGCATCGCCACGGCCGCGGGATGCGTCACGTACGGCTCGCCGGACATCCGCTTCTGTCCCTCGTGCGCCGCCGTCGCGAAGCTGAAGGCGCGGCGCACGAGCTCGGGGTCGCCGTCCGGGTAGTGCCGGAGAAGCTCGCGCGCGATCGACTCGGCGTCGTGGTGCGTGGCGCGCGGCTGCCGGAAGCGGTCGGCGATGCCGACGATGCGGGACGTCACCGCCGAAGCGCGCTCGGCCACTACGACGACACCGCGACCGGCCGCGCCATGTGCGCGGCGGTCCCGACCGCGCCGAAGTCGCGGAGCTCGAGCTCCACGCGATCGCGGAACGCGCCGACGGTCACGACCGCGTCGACGCGGCCCTCGATCGTCATGTCCTCCGCCCGATCGCCCCGCCGGAAGGCCATCGCGTCGAACGTCCAGCGACCGACGGTGATCTTGCACCGCAGATGATCGGCGTCCGCGCCGACCTGCCGGATCCCGTAGACCCTTACGTCGCGCAGCAGCAGGTGCGGCCGCGGGTTGCCCGAGCCGCACGGCTCGAGCGACGCGAGCTCCAGCGCGAGGAGCGGCGTCAGCAGGTCGGGCTCGATCTCAGCGTCGACGTGGATGCTCGGGACCGGGCGCGCGCCACCGAGCGCCGTGCGCACGACCGCGTCGAGCTGCTCGGTGAACTCGGGGATGCGCGCGGTCGGGATCGAGAACCCCGCGGCCATCGCGTGCCCACCGTGCTTCGTCAGCAGGTCGCCGCACGCCGCGAGCGCCTCGGCGATGTGCACCGCCGAGATGGAGCGGCACGAGCCCTTCCCCTCATCGCCGTCGATCGCGATGACGACGGCCGGGCGCCCGTGATCCTCGACCAGGCGCGATGCGGCGAGACCGACGATGCCGGCGGGCCACGCGGCATCCGCGACGACCGTCGCCCACGCGTCGGGTCGCTCCAGCGCCCGCTCGCGCGCACCGCGCACGACCTCGGAGGTGAGACGCTGCCGTTCCACGTTCCGCTCCTCGAGCTCGTTCGCGAGCGTCCGCGCCTCCTCGACGTCCTCGGTGAGCAGCAGGCGCAGTGACTCGACCGCGTCGGCGATGCGGCCAGCGGCGTTCAGACGCGGGCCGAGCCCGTAGCCGATGTCGGAAGCGGTGATCCTCCCGAGCTTCAGTCCGGTCCGTTCGACCAGCGCGCGCACCCCGACCAAAGGCGCGCGGTTGAGCGCGGCGAGGCCCGCGCGCGTCAGAACCCGGTTGGCGGCGCGCAGAGGCACGACGTCGGCGACTGTCGCGAGCGCGCACAGCTGCAGCAGCTCGTCCTCGCGAAGCGCGAATGGGATCTCACCGAGCAGCCGCTTCGCGAGCACGAGCGCGACCCCCGCGCCCGCGAGGTCCTTCTGGAGCGATGGGTCGCCGGGCCGTCGAGGGTTCACGACCGCATATGCCCGCGGCAGCTCGGGCGGCGGATGGTGATGGTCGGTCACGATCAGGTCGAGACCGAGCTCGCGCGCCAGCTCCGCTTCGCGCACCGCCGTCACGCCGCAATCGACCGAGATCACGAGCTTCACACCGTCGCGCGCGAGATCGCGCAGCGCCTGCGCGTTGATCCCGTAGCCCTCCTCGTAGCGGTTCGGGATGTATGCCGCGACGACGACGCCGAGGGAGCGGAAGGCGCGCACGAGGATGGCCGTGCCGGCGATCCCGTCGACGTCGTAGTCCCCATAGACGACGATGCGCTCGCGGTTCGCGAGCGCACGGCGGATGCGTTCGACGGCACGATCGAGATCGAGCATCGGCGGGCCGTCCTCGGTCGGCCGCGCCTCTAGGAACGCGCTCATCTCGCCGTCCGCGAATCCGCGCGCGCGGAGGATCCGCGCGACGAGCACCGGGATACCATCGGGCAGTCCGTCCGTCGCCGCGTTCGGCATGATCCAGCGCCGCTGTGGAACGAGGGCCATTGAGCATCAAGTATCTCGCATGGGTGTGCGCTCTCGCCGTCGCCTGCACGCCGGCGACACCGGTCGCGTCGCCGTCGTCCGCGACACCCACGCCGAGCCCGAGTCCATCGGCCACCGCCAGCGCGTCGCCCGCGGGGCTCGCCGCCCCTCCGCACGCGATCTTCGGGCCGCTGCGCGCTTGGTACGTCGTACCCGACGGTGCGTTCCGCGAGGACGCGCACATCGCGGTCACCTTCCCGGATGCCGACCCGACTGCCGGGACGCCGCGCGCGCGGCTGCGATCCAACGGGCGAGTCGTCCCGCTCGCTCGTAGCCGCGACATTCCGAGCTCGTGGCAAGCCGACCTGCCGCTCGACGGCGCGCCGCCGGGGGATCAGCGGATCGAGATCCTGGTCGGATTGCGCGGCGGCGCCGAGGCGGTGCTCGCGACACGCGATTTCAAGCTTTCGGCGCCCGAGTACGTGGTCTGGACCCTCGACTTCGAGGGCGACGCCGCGGGCGACGCGGAGATGGCGAACACCGCGGCGATCTCCGATGGACTCAAGGTCCCGATGACGATCCTGTGGAACCCGCGCGCCTGGACGACATCGGCTGTGACGGCCTCGCGCGCCGACGCGATGCTCGCCTGGACCAAGGATCGCCTCGCGAAGGGCGACGAGGTCGGCCTCCACCTGCACATGTGGACCGACTACGTCCTTGCGGCGGGCGTCGGCCACATCGCCCCCGGCGCGCTCACGAACCCGAGCTGGGCGGGTCGCGGCGACGGGTACGATGTCCCGATCACGGCGTATGCCGAGGCGGACCAGAAGACGCTCATCGACTTCGGCGTCAAGCTCATGACCGATCACGCGCTCCCCAAGCCGACCTCATTCCGGGCGGGCGGCCAATTCGCCGACGCCGCGACGCTGCGCGCGGTCGTCGCCGCCGGCTTCAACGCGGACTGCAGCGCCGTCGCCGCCGGGACGTTCGGGCGGCTTCGCCTTCCCTGGACGCTCGGAGCGGACGCGCAGCCATACCAGCCGTCGCGCGAGGACGCGAACGCCGTCGGGGACCTGCCGCTCCTCGAGTCGCCGACCATCGGCGGCAACACTTTCGGGTTCACGACGCAATCCATCCAGCCGCAGATCCGCGCGAACCTCTCGGTCTTCGCGCCGGCGGGCGAGGTCGCCAAGGAGCGCCGGACGATCAACGTGGTCAGCCATCCCGGGACGATCGTGCCCGCGGAGCGCGCCGCGATCGAGGCGCTGCTGCGCGCGTTCGATCCGCTGCGCTACGACCGCGATACCGGACCGGTCCGCTTCGTCACGCTCGCCCAGCTCGCCAGGGCGTATGGCCGGTAGCGCTCAGTCGGTCGCGCGGATCGCGCTGGTGGCGAAGCCGAGCAACGAGATGAGCTCCGCCTGGCCTAAGGGCAGCGGCCGGAATCGCCGATCGGCACGGGCGCATAGTCGAGCTGAAACACCGCAAACGCGACAATCACGACGATGACGAACCCGGCCCGCTCGCCCACTCCAGTCCCGCGCGGGAACCGAGATGCCGGTCCCAAGGTAGCCGACCGCGAGATGCATCGGAACTGAGGGGACGATGCTGATCCCAGCGAGCGCGTCGCACGGCAGCCGGACGAGCATGAGTTCGACTGAGCGGTCATCCAGTGACGCACTCCGTCATCGGTCGGTCCTGCGGTCGAGGTACACGACCTTGAGGAACAGCGGCCTCGGCAGGCGCTGATAGCCGCAATCCCAGAACTACGTCGGCGGGGCAGTGAAGGCACGCGGCACCGCCGTACCCTAAGGACAAACGAACTGGATAAATGGAACGAATCGCTGAGCTACTAGCGGAGCGCCATACGCGATAACCGCGCTCACGCCCGCGAAGATGACGCTCACCCCTCTCAGTTGACGCGATCTTGGTGCGCGAAACAGCCCCAGAACGGCGACGATCGCTAGAAGGGGACTTGCCCCCGCTAGTTCACCGGCGACGGCGCCAGCAGCAACCGTTCCCAGTCCGCGTGCCGAGTCGCCATCGGTCGCAATTGCCCGGGCCAGTGACATCGCGAGGACGAAGCCGACGACCGTCAGCGTGACGACATCGGCCCGAAGCCAGAACTTCCACGAGCAGTCCGCCCCGTTCAGCAGAACACGCGCAGGAATCAAGAATGCGAGTACAGCTAGCACCGCTTGGCCCAACCGCGCCAACGGAGGCATTTTAAGTTCGATGTGGCACCACTCACGCCGCTAGCATGACTGCCCTGCTGTGCTCAGTAGTAGTCTAGGTAGAACCGCACTTGGCACGTCTGGCACACAAAGCCAGAGTGAGAGAATTGCGTGTTGCAATTGCCGTCGCCGAAGCCGTGAGCGAAATTCTCCTTCGTGTGATCGGCGGCGCCAAACCAAAAGAAGTCTGCAGCGTAGTCAGTGTTTACTTCAGTGTCCGGCACGGCGGTGCGCCCACTCCAAAGAAATGGCGCATTGGCGCGGTAGGGACTACCGGGCGCGGTGTACGTGACGTTGAGGGGCGCGCCGGACCACCCGCTGATGTACGTGACAAGAGTTCCGGAGTAGTTGAACTCAAGAGCGGTCGTTAGTCTGGTCAAGTCTGCTAGCCCAAATGTGTCCCACATCGTGTTTCGCGAGCGGCATCCCCGGAAAGAATCAGCGAGCGGCGCAGCAAGACCGGGGCCCTTCGTCCGGGCGCGCTGCGGGTCAGGCTGGATCTGCTGGCTGTGCACGCTGCAATCTGGACCGACAGTCGCGGCCAGGCCAACTGTCGGCGCCAAGGGCGATACGTGTAGCGCTGCGGTAAGTCGGACAAAACACCTGCCACGAACGTTCGAGGATTGCGCTGACAAGGACCAAGAAGCTCCTTCTGTCCCCCCGGCTCCAAAGGCGACTCCGCCTCGAGCCACGGGGATGGCCACAACGAACACCGCACAAAACGCAACAACAGCTCCCCGCAGGCTCCTAGCCACCACGGCCTCCTGTCACGTCCCGCCGTGACTAAACCTCAGTGCTTCCTAACCGGGATAACATAAGCGCTTGACCAGGTAATAGCTAGTCAATATCCCGATATAGCGAGCAAGCTATGGCGGCGGACGCTCGCCAGTCCGTCGCGGGGATTGCGGCGAGCGCGAAGCCCAGAAGTCCCGCGGTCTCGCCGAGCCGTCCCACCACCGGTGCGGCGTGCGAGATCGCACCCTGGCTCGCGTTGAAGATTGCTGGACGAGGCGACGGGTACGACGTCCCGATCACCGCGTATGCCGAGGCGGACCAGAAGACGCTCATCGACTTCGGCGTCAGGCGCTGCTGCGCGCGTTCGATCCGCTGCGCTACGACCGCGATACCGGACCGGTCCGCTTCGTCACGGTCGCCCAGCTCGCCAGGGCGTACGCCCGCTAGCGGGCCGGCCTTGCCGACTTGCTGACGCGAGTCTGTTCACAGTGGGGGCCCCACGGCCCATGTGATCTTGATATGCCTGCTCGATCGTCTGGCGAGCGGGCGACCTCAAGGCCGAGGGGATGGTCGCTCCGGTAGTCAGCAACGGGCTGAAGGCGCGGAGAGAGAAGGGGTGGGCCATGCGCCGCGTGTCGATTCGGCCCGTCCGGCGCGCACTCGTCGGGCTGCTTGCCATCGTCGCGACCGCCTGCGGGTCCACTGCCGGTCCAGCCGCGACAGCCGTGAGCACGGCCGCGGCGGCGATCCGGACGGCGGACGCTACCGCGACCGCGTCCGCTCTGATTCCCGCACTGGCCGCTCAGCCGAGCGCGACCTCCGTCCAGCTCGGGTCTCCATGCACGACCCAGGGCGCGACGACGGACGGGCCGGGCGGAGCGCGGCTCTTCTGCGCAACCGCGCCTGACGGCCGCATGCAGTGGGTATTCGGCAATCAGGGGCCGCAGACACAGGGCGGCAATCAAGGGCCGCAGTCACAGGGCGGCGGATCGGGCGGCACCGGTGGCTCGGGGAGCCACCCGATCGTCCCTACCGGGCCCGTCATCGACACGCTGCCGTTCGACCTGGCGTCGGTGACGCAGATCTCCAAGTACCGCAGCTGCGCCGGTCACGACTACAGCGGGCAGGACACTGATTTCAAGAGCGAGACCCTGCGGTCGATGAAGCATTACATCTACACGCGCGGGGAGGCGTCGCTCAAGCTCTCGGCGCCCTTCGACGGAGTGATCGCCTGGATCGTCCCGGAGTTCGCGGGATCGGCGAACACCGGTTTCCGGGTCGTGGTCGAGAAGTCGGACGGCGCCGGCGGTCTCTGGGACGTTGTCTTCATGCACGTCGAGCCGCTGCCGGGGATGGCGGTCGGGACATCGCTGCGCGCCGGTCAGCAGTTCGCGAACACGAGCGCGCCACGGCTGAACTGGGACTTCGGCCTTCTGTGGATCCGCCCGGGCCTCGGCCAGCAGGACCCGCGCAAGTTCGGCGGCCTCATCTTCGAGTCGCCGCTGCTGCGTCTCTCACCCGCCGTGGCCGCGCAGTTCGCCGCGCGCGGGGTCACGCCGGACAGCATCATCCTGTCAGCCGCAGCCCGAGACGCGAGTCCCTGCGTCGTCTACGAGGTCCGCGATAACGTCACGTACTTCCAGTCGGGGCCGGCTGACGTCGTGACCTTGCGCTGAGCCGACGCTCCGGCTCGCGGCGGTCAATCCGTCGCCCGGATCGCGCTGGTGGCGAAGCCGAGCAGCGAGATGAGTTCCGCGAGCGGGCCCGCGACCGGCGCGGCGTGCGAGATGACGCCGGGCTCCGCGAGCGTGAGCGACCCAGCTCGCGGCGCGCGCTGCGCCGCCTCGGCCTCGGCCAGCGGCTCGAAGCGATCGTTCGGGTCGTGCAGCCAGAAGACCCGCGGGCCGACACGCGACCAGACCGCGCGAGGCGACAGCGCATCGATGCTCGCGCGCGCCGTCGCAGGAAGGGACGCGAGCCGCGCGAGCACGGCGTCGTAGCCCGTCGCCGCGAGCGCGTTCGCGAGCGCATCGCGGTCGGTGCCCGTCATGCCGTCGAGCGCGGCGCGCGGCAGGCGCTCGCGCACCTCGTCGCTCGGCTCCCACGGCACCAGCGACCCGTCGCGGCGCTGCGTCGCGGTGGCGACGCTCGCCAGATACGTATCGAGGTCGAAGTAGGCGCCGAGCACGATGACCGCGTCCGCCGCGCGTAGCGCGCGCTCACGGCCCGCGGCCGCCAGCAGCACGCCGCCTCCGACCGACGACCCGAACGCGCTCGCGCGCTCGACCTCCGGAAGCGCGCGGAGCATCGCGAAGGCCGCGTCGACCTGCTCCGTCGCGCTCGCTTCGAGGCGGCCGATCTTCAGGAATGGGAGCTCCGGCAGCATCACCAGGTAGCCGGCGCGCGCCAGCGCGGCCGTGAAGCGCCGAGTCACCGGATCGTCGTTGCCCGCGGGCGTCGCCCCGTTCACCACGAGGATCCCGGGGTGCCGGTCTCCCCACCCCGGCCGCGACCAGGTGACGCGCATCTCGACGCCGGCGAAACGCTCGATCGTGTCGGTCACGCGCGGCTCTGGCGTCACGAGCGCCGCGAGATCGCGGTCCGATGGCGCCCCCGGCTGCGCGGCGAGCGTCGGCGAATAAAGCTCGAGCAGCACGACTCCGCCCTGGAAGGTCGGGCGGATCAGCGGGCTCCACGCCAGTCCGATGACGAGCAGGGCCAGGATCGCCAGCCAGCGGCGGCGAGACATACGCGGGCGAGTATCAGGCTGTGGCGCGCGCCGCCGATCGACCGCGCAGTCGGTCCTCGAGCTCCTGCCAGAGCGAGATCACCTGGCTCGCGTTGAAGATCGACGAGTAGGTCCCCGAGACGATCCCGACGAGCAGGGCGAGCGCGAAGTTGCGGATGGAGAAGCCGCCGAACGAGTACAGAGCGAGCAGCGTGAGCACGACGGTCAGCGACGTGATCACCGACCGCGCCAGTGTCTGCATGATCGAGAAGTTGATGACCGGGTTCAGCGCCTCGCCGGGATTGAGCCGCAGGTTCTCGCGGATGCGGTCGAACACGACGATCGTGTCATGCACGGAGAAGCCGATGATCGTGAGGACCGCCGTCACGAACAGGCTATCGACCTCGATGTTGAAGAAGTAACCGAGGATCGCGAACAGACCGAGCACGACCGCGGCATCGTGGATGAGCGCGACGATCGCCGCGATGCCGTAACGGAACGCCGACCAGCCGAACGAACGGAACGCGAACGCGATGAGCAGCACGATGAGGATCGACGCGAGCGCGATCGACTGGACCGCGTTCTGGATCAGCTCCGCGCTGAACGAGGCGCTGACGGAGTTCGATTGCAGGTCCTTCACGTTCGCGTACTTCTCCTGCAGGGCTTTCTGTGCGGCGGCGATGTCGTCGGGCAGCAGCGTCGTCGTGCGTACCTGGAGCCGCTCGCCCTCGGCGACCAGCACGGTCGCTTCGGGGTGGCCGAGCTTGACGAAGATCTCGTGCACCTCGGCGACCGGCGGCGCTGTCGCGAATCGCACGTCGAGAAGGGTGCCGCCGCGGAACTCGATCCCCGGCTTCAGGCCACCCAGGAGCAGGAAGATGAGGCCGGGCACGATGATCAGCCCCGACGCGAGGAAGTACCACTGCTTGTGCTCGACGAACTTGAAGAGCATCAGGTCGCCGCCGGAGCGCGAGCGTCGCGCACGGGATCGGGCACGCGCTCCTCGACGCCGTACAGCCGGCGTCTGCGGAACGAGGTGAACTCGATCGCGCCGTGCAGAAGCATCTGGGTCACGACCACGGCCGTGAAGAACGACACCGCGACGCCGATCCCGAGGGTGAGCGCGAAGCCCTTCACCGTGCCCGCGCCGAATTGGAACAGGATGGCCGCGGTCAGGATCGTCGAGAGGTTCGAGTAGAAGATCGACGGGAAGGCTCGTTTGCGCCCTTCCTCGACGGCCACGCGCAGCGACTTTCCGGCGCGGAGCTCTTCCTTGAGGCGCTCGAACGTGAGCACGTTCGCGTCGACGGCCATGCCGATCGAGAGGATGAAGCCCGCGACGCCCGCGAGGGTCAGCGTGACCGGCACGAGCCGGAAGAGCGCGTACGTCAGGGCCGTGTAATAGAACAGCGCGATCACCGCGATGACGCCCGGCAGCCGGTAGTACACGATCATGAAGATCGCCACGAGCAGCAGGCCGATCGCGCCGGCGACGAGGCTGCGGTTCACCGAGTCTCGACCCAACGTGGGCTCGACTCGGGTGGACTGGATGACCTCGAGCGGAACGGGCAGCGCGCCCGAGTTCAGCAGCAGGCTGAGGTCGCGCGCCGACTGCGGCGTAAAGCTGCCCTCGATGATCCCCTTGCCGGTTTGAAACTCCGACGTGATCTGCGGCGCGGAGACCTGCCGGCCATCGAGGGTGATCTGGACCTGTTGCCGGAAGAAGTCCTTCGAGAGCTGCACCCATCGCGCGTCGTCGGGCGCGCCGAACTCGAAGTTGATGACCGGCTGATTCGAGGTCTGCCCACCGAACGTGACGAAGGTCGGCTTGAGGTTGGCGCCGGTCAGCGGCGGCTCAAGGGACTTGAATTGGCCGGGCTTGTCCTTGTCGGGCACCTTGAACTCGAGGAACGCCTGACGCGTCGCGATCTCCTGCGCCTGCAGGATGTCCGAGACGCCCGGGAGCTCGAGGAGGATCTTGTCGTCGCCGAGCGACTGGATGACCGGCTCCGACACGCCGAGGCTGTTGATGCGGCGATCGATGACACGGCGCGCCTGCGTGTTGAGGTCCGCCAGAGAGGTATCGGTTTTGGACGGCAGCTGATCGGTACGCAGGCGGAGCACGAGCTGCGTCCCGCCCTGGAGGTCGAGGCCCAGGTGAGTCTTGATCTCCTCGTCGTAGGAGAAGCCGCCGATCTTGAGGCAGATCCCCGGGCAGTTGAACGGGAACGAGACCTGGTGCTTCGGGATGTCGACGAACACCGCGAACAGCGCGATGAGCGCGACGAACCAGGGGAACAGGCGCGACATAGAAAGGAAACTAACTTACTGATGGGCGCCGCGAAGCGAGCCCAGAAAGCCGGAGCCGAAGGCGGAGGTCAACCACCCCAGCGATCGTTCGTTCCGGCTTCGTCCGTCGGCTTCTTCCAGCCCTCCGCCGCGGCGAGCTTCGCGCGCTCGGGATCGTGAAGCCGCTCGCGCGCTTCGCGTGCCTCCCTGTCGAACACGGTCTCGTCCGGCTCCGTCGTGACCGCGGCCTCGGTCGCGCCGGCATCGGGGACCGTCCCGCCGGAGTCCGGCACGGAGCCTTCGACGACCGCAGGGGCGGCACCTTCCGCGACCGTGGCCGCGATCGCCGCCTGCGGCTCCGCCGGCTTCTCGGGCTCGAGGTTCGCCGCGCGCTCGAGCAGCTTGTCCGCGTTGAGGAACTCCTCGCGCAGCTCGTCGGACGTCCGGCGCATGTCGTTGACGAACTTGCCGAGGTCGCGTGCGAGCCTCGGCATCCGCTCCGGCCCGAGCACGAGCAGGGCGACCAGCAGGATCACGATGAGCTCCTCGGGGCCGACGCCGAACATCGCTAGCCTCGCGCTCCGACGGCCGAGCGCGCGTCGTTCGCGATGCGACGCAGGTCCGCCGCGGCGGCCGCGGCGGCTTTCTCGAAGTCGTCCCCGCCGGAGGCGTAGAGCACGCTGCGCGATGAGGAGAGAAGGACGCCGCGGCCGTCGCGATCAAGCGCGGCGCGGACCGCCGTGGCTGCGTCCCCACCCTGCGCGCCGATCCCCGGCATGAGGAACAGCCGATCCGGCGCGAGCTCGCGCAACCGCTGCGCCTCCCGCGGGTAGGTGGACCCGACGACGAAGCCGCAGCGGTCGGCGGGGAATCGCGCCACGGCTCCCTCGACGACGTGCTCGTACACCGGGCGGCCGTCGACGAGCAGATCCTGGAGGTCGCGCGCGCCCGGGTTGCTCGTCCGCGCGAGGACCAGGGCGTAGCCACGGTCGCAGAACGGCGCGATCGCGTCGTAGCCGACGTACGGAGCGACCGTGGCGGCATCGGCGTGGAAACGATCGAACAGCGCCTCCGCGTAGGCGGTAGCTGTGTTGGGGACATCCCCGCGCTTGCCGTCGAGGATCACCGGGACGTCCGCCGGGATCGCCTGCAGCGTGAGCGCAAGCAAGTCGACGCCGGCCGAGCCGTAGCGCTCGAAGAACGCGAGGTTCGGCTTGTAGCAGCACGCGACGTCACCCGTCGCGTGCACGATGCGCCGCATGAAGCGCACCGCCGCCTGCGGTCCGGTGCCGAGCGAGCTGGGGATCCGATCCGGCTCCGGATCGAGGCCGATGCAGATGATGGAATCGCGCGCGCGCATCGCATCGGCCAATCTGCTGAGAAAGGCCATCAGCCCCCTATGATAGGTGCGCTTCCAGAGGTGTCTCAGCGCGTCGCGCTTCGCGTAAGGAGGGGTCCATGCATCGTTCTCTGCGCGGCTATCTCGCGCTCGCGGGAGCCGCCGCGATCCTGCTCGCCGCATGCGGCGGAGCCGGCACCACGCAGCCCTCGGCGGCTCCGGCTGGTCCCAAGCTCGGCAGCGCGGAGCGGCCGATCCAGCTCGCGATCACTCCGTCGGGCGACACGCAGAAGGCGACCACGACCGGCAACGCGATCGCCGCCGCGCTCGGCCAGTCGACGGGCCTCACGTGGAAGGTCAGCGTACCGACGAGCTACGCGGCGCAGATCGAGTCCGTGTGCGCCGGCGGGAGCGACGTCGCGTTCATCGCGCCGCTCCAGATGACGCTGCTGCTCGACAAGAAGTGCGGTACGCCGATCCTGGCCGCGCTCCGCAAGGACGAGACCGGCAAGCTCTCACCGACGTACAACTCGCAGATCCTCGTGCGGACCGACAGCGGGATCAACGACATCAACGGCCTCAAGGGCAAGAAGTTCGCGTTCGTCGACGCGATCAGCTCCTCCGGCTACCTCTTCCCGTCACTGACGATCAAGCAGAAGACCGGACAGGATCCCAAGTCGTTCTTCGCCTCGACGACGTTCGCGGGTGGGCACAATCAGGCGGCGCTCGCGCTCTACAACGGCTCGGTCGACGGCGCCTCCACGTTCGTCGACGTGCGGGTGAAGACGCCGGGCTCGACGGAGATCGCCGCGGGCATGCCCGCGGACATTCTCCAGAAGACCAAGGTCATCTCGACCGCGGGGCCGATCCCGAACGACGGCATCGCGCTGCGGACCGGACTTCCGTCCGACACGAGCGCGACGATCAAGAAGGCCCTCGTCGACTACGCGGGCACGGACGGCGGAAAGAAGGCACTCAGCGACCTGTTCGCGTGGGACGGCATCACCGAGGTCAACGCCACCTTCTACGACAGCGTGAAGGACGCCGCGATCCTGGCGGGCGTGGACGTCGCCGGCGAGGCGGCCAAGACGCCTCGGCCCGTCGCGACCCCGAGTCCGACCAAGGCTCCGTAGGACTCGGAGCTGACGCTCCTGCGGCCTGCTGCTTCGCAGTAGGACTCGGAGCTGACGCTCCTGCGGCCTGCTGCTTCGCAGTAAGGACGTTTCGCTCCGCGAACCATGAGAGGGCCGCCGGTCAAGACACCGGCGGCCTTCTGTGTTCCCTATCCTGCCCGCGTGGTCGCGCTCCTTTCGCTGAAGGACATCACCAAGGTCTACCCGAACGGCACACGGGCGCTCGGCGGCATCACGCTCGACATCAACAAGGGTGAGTTCGTCGTGCTCATCGGGCTCTCGGGCTCGGGGAAGTCGACCCTGCTGCGCTGTATCAATCGGCTGGTCGAGCCGACGACCGGGACGGTGGTCTTCGACGGCATCGACGTGACGGCCGCAACGGGCGCGGAGCTTCGGCGGATCCGCCGGCGCATCGGGATGATCTTCCAGCAGTTCAATCTGGTGCGGACCAGCTCCGTCTTCGCGAACGTGCTGTCGGGCCGACTCGGCTACCGCTCGACCTGGCGGACGCTCTCGTTCCGCCCGACCCGCGGCGACGTCGAGCAGGCGTTCGACAATCTCGGGCGCGTCGGCATCATCGAGAAGGCGTACTCGCGCGCCGACGCATTGTCCGGGGGCCAGCAGCAGCGCGTCGGCATCGCCCGCGCGCTCATGCAGCGGCCCGACCTGATGCTCGCCGACGAGCCCGTCGCCAGCCTCGACCCCGCGACGAGCCATTCCGTCATGAAGTACCTCGAGGAGATCAACAAGCGCGACGGCATCACCGTGATCTGCTCGTTGCACTTCCTCTCGCTCGCTCGCCGATACGGGACGCGCGTCGTCGCGCTCAAGGGCGGCGTGGTGGCGTTCGACGGCGGGCCGGCGGAGATCGACGAGCGGCGCTTCAGGGAGATCTATGGCGAGGACGCGGTCGAGGTGGAGATCGGCCCGGAACGCTCCCGGCCGCAGCCGCCGCCGGGCAATGAGGCCGCGCTGCGCATGCTCGCCGAGGAGGCGGACGCGATGCTGCCGCCGGGCAGCGAGCGCTAGGTGGCCGAATACTTCACCGCGCGGGGACTTCCCGTCCCGGTCGAGCTCAGGCGCACGCCGCTCACCGACTGGCGGCGCTGGACGGCGCTCGGCATCACGCTGCTCACGCTCTACGTCGGATTCCGCATCATCGCTATCGACACGTCGCGCTCGAACCCCGCGTACGCCTTCGGGGTCGTCGCGAAGCTCGTCCAGTGGGATTTCTCGATCCTGTCGCCTCAGAACGAGTTCGAGACGTTCTGGGACACGGCGGGCGGCCTCATGATCGTGACGATCTTCCTCGGCATCGTCGCCACGGCAATCGCGACGGCGATCGCGCTGCCGCTCGCGTTCCTCGGGGCGCGCAACATCATGACCGGCAACCCGGTGACCGCCGCCATCTACGCCGTCGTCCGTGTCGTCTTCACGATTATTCGCTCGATCGACGTGCTCATCGTCGTCATCGTCTTCGCCATCCTGTTCCAGCTGGGGAGCGCGGCGGGCGTTTTCGGCCTCGCCTTCCACAACATCGGGGTGCTCGGCAAGCTCTACTCCGAGGCGATCGAGGGAATCGACCCGGGGCCCCCCGAGGCCATCACGGCCACGGGCGCGAACCGCCTGCAGGTCATCCTGACCGCGGTGCTTCCGCAGATCTTCAACCCGTTCGTGTCGTTCACGATCTACCGGCTTGATGCCAACGTGCGGCTCGCGCCGATCATCGGTTTCGTCGGCGGCGGCGGGATCGGTCAGATCCTCTTCCAGACGATCAATTTGCTTCAGTACCAGAAGGCGGGATTGATCATCTTCCTGATCGTCGTCACGGTCGCGGTCATGGACTTCGGCTCGGCGCAGATCCGCAAGCGTCTCGGGTGAGGCTCAGTTCCCCCAGGCGGGACGGCTTGCCCCGTCGACGCCCTCGCCGCGCGTCAGCTTCACCGCGTCCTTCGCCGCGCCCCCAGTGAGGACGTCGCCGAGCTCCATCGCGTAGAGGTCCACCACGCCGCCCTTCTCGCGGTCGAAGGCGATCCAGCGCCCATCCGGCGAGAAGACCGCGTTCCAGGATCGCCCGTCGTCGGTGAGCGCGACGTCGCGCGAGGTCGCGATCTCGAAGAGATGAAGGTCGTTCCGCTCGTCGTGCCGCTGCGTGTACGCGAGCCAGCGGCCGTCGGGCGAGAACGACGGTCGATACCCGTCGGTGCTTGCGGGGAGCTTGACGCGGGCCGGGATCCCGGGACGATCGGGGTTCCACATCGTGATGCCCGCCGGATCGGCCGCGTAGCTCGTCGTCGCGATCGACTTGCCGTCGGAAGACCAGGTCGCGTCCGCGAGGTCGGCGCCGTTCGAGATCACGGTGCGGCGCTTGGTCGCGAGATCCATCACCACGAGGTCCGCTGCACCGCCGCCATCGTCCTCGAGGAACGCGAGCCGCTTGCCGTCCGGGGAGAGGCTCGGCGACAGGTACCACGACACCTGATGGAACCCGTTCGCCGCGCGCTGGCGAAGGCCGTCGACCAGCGTCGTCTCGGTCCCGCCACCCGAAGGCTTGACGATGACGCTGGAGTACCCGAGGCGCGCGGGGACCGTCAGGCCGTCCGAAATGCGCCGACCGTCGATGTTCTCGATGCGCACGAACAGCAGCTGGCGCCCGTCGGAGGAGAGCGCCGGCTGCTGGCTGCGTCCCTCCGAGGTCTGGGTCCGGTACGTGCCGTCGCGCATCACGAAGACCTCACCGCGTGCCGTGAAGGCGATCGTCCCGGGAACGCGCGGCGCGGGCACGTTGGTCTCGCGCGCGAGCGTGGGGGTCGGCGTGGCGGCCTGGACCGGCCCGACCGTCGCGTAGAAGCGCGCTCCGGCGACCAGATACCCGGCCAGCAGCGCCGTGGCGATCGCGCCGAAGATCAGCTCGCGGAAGCGCACGCCCGCTCCACCGCCGCGAGGATTCGCGCGACCTCGTCATCCAGCGCTGCCCCGTTCACGATCTCCAGGTACTCGCCGTCGGGCGGTTCGAACGGCTGCTCGCGCATCCGCCTGAAGACGCGCTCGTCAGCGTCGCTGTGGTCGCCGTCGGCGCGCGCGACACGCCGTTCCGCCAGCCGCGCGAGCGTCTCCGCGTCGTCGGCGACGACGCGCACCGGCACCACCGGCACGCCGCGCCGCGCCGCGGTCGCGAGCGGCGCCGAGCGATAGCTGCGCCGCAGATGCGTCGCGTCCAGGACCACACGATGACCGTCGGCCAGGAGCCCGTCGAGCAGCGCGTCGGCCGCGCCGAACACCGTCACGTTCTCTTCCGGCGCGTACGTGGCGGCGATGAAGAGCCGGCTGCGCAGCTGGTCGGTCGCGACGTGCGCCGCGCCGAGTCGAGCTGCGAGCAGCCGCGCGACGTGGGACTTCCCCACTCCGGGGAAGCCCATCAGCATCACGAGGACCGGTCGACCCGCGGGCGTCGCCGGGGCGTCGATCTCGTCGCGGAGCTGGCTCGCGATCAGGGCGACCCGCTCGCCGTAGGCGCGGGTCTGCGCCTTGGTCGCCGCGGCCGAGCGGCGGTGGCGCATCACGAGGCGAACCCCAACGCGCGGAGCGCGCCGCGCGCGGCATCCACCTCGCTCCAGGGCCGGCTCTCCTCGCCGACGATGATCGAGCCCTCATGGCCCTTGCCCGCGAGCAGCACCGTGTCGCCGGGTGCGGCACGCGAGATCGCCTCGGCCACCGCGGCCCGGCGATCGTCGATGACCGCGTAGTCCTGACCCCGACGCTTGCCTGCGGCGACCGCGCCCGCCTCGATCTCCGCCAGGATGGCAGCGGGATCCTCGAGCCGCGGATCCTCCTGCGTGACGACGAAGTAGTCGGCGTGCCTGGCCGCGACCTCCGCGAGCCGCGGGCGCTTCGTACGGTCACGCTCGCCCGCGCTGCCGAACACCGCGATGAGCTTGCCCTTGGTGAGCGGGCGCAGCAGCGCGAGCACCTTGTCGAGGGCCTCGGGCGTGTGCGCGTAGTCGACGATCACCGCGAAGGGCTGCCCGCACTCGATGCGCTCCATCCGACCCCTGGCCGCCCGGGCGTGCGCGAGCGCCACGCGCACGTGCTCGAGGCTCGCGCCGGCCGCGATCGCGGCCGCCGCGGCCGCGAGCGCGTTCTGCACGTTGAATCGTCCGACCAGTGGCAGGGCGAGCTCGACCGTCGCGCCCCGGTGCGCGATGCGGATGCGCGAGCCGGCGGCCTCCTCCGCGAGGATGGTGCCCTGCACGTCGGCGTCGGCGTCGATGCCGTACGTGATCACCCGCGCGCCGCCGCCGCGATCGGCGAGGTACTGCCAGCGCGGGTCGTCGGCATTGAGCACCGCGGTCTTCGCGATGCCCTTGTCCTGCCCTGAGGCGAGCAGCTCGAACAGGATCCCCTTCGCCTCGAGGTACCGCTGCAGCGTGCCGTGGAAGTCGAGGTGCTCGGGCGACAGGTTGGTGAAGACGGCGATGTCCACGTCGCAACGCCGCAGCTTGCGCAGGGCGAGCGAGTGGCTCGTCGCCTCGAGGATGCCCCACGTCGCGCCGGCGACCAGAAGCTCGGCACAGAACTCCTGGATCTCGACCGCCTCCTGCGTCGTCTGGCGCGTCTCGTTCGGCGTCACATGGTCGCCGACCTTGAAGTCGACCGTCGTCGCGAAGCCCGTGCGCTGCCCTGCCGCCTCGAGGACCTGGGAGATCAGATGCACCGTGGTCGTCTTGCCATCCGTCCCGGTGACGCCGACGACGCGCAGCCGTTCGGTCGGGTGATCGAAGAATTCGGCGGCGAGGTCCGCCAGGGCGGCACGCGTGTCGGGGACGATGGCGACCGGCGCGGGCACGTCGACGGGCCGGGCGGCGACGACGGCGATCGCGCCGCGGGAGACCGCGTCCGCGGCGAAGTCGTGACCGTCGCGGTGGAAGCCGTCGACCGCGACGAAGAGCGAGCCCGGCGCGGCGCGGCGCGAGTCGTAGACGATTGAGCGGACGTCGAGGAAGCGCGCGTCATCCTCTACTCGCGCGCCGGCCGCCTCCAGCAGTGTGCCGAGCTTCATCGCGCCGGCATCAGCCGCAGCCCGCGCGTGTACAGCGGCGCGAGCAGTGCGTAGGCGCGGTACGCGAGCGGCCGCGCCGTGACGTCGTGCGCGCCGGCCCAGCGCCGGATCCGGCCGCCGAATCCCTTCTTGAACAGGTACGGACCGTGCATCGTGTCGCTCGTGTCCGACAGGTCTGCCGGGATGCCGCCGAAGTCATAGCGCGTCGCGCCACGCTCGCGCGCGGCGCTGAGCGCTCGCCACTGCAGCGCGTACGCGGCGAAGCAGCGGCGGCCCGCCTCGTTCGTGGCGCCGTACTGATAGAGGTCGCGCTCGCCGCACCGCCACGTCATCGCACCGGCGACGACCTCGCCCGCGGTCTCCGCGAGCCACAGCCGCGCGAGCCGCGCGTCGAGTAAGGTGCGCCACACGAGTCGGTAGTACTCCCAGGTCCGCGTGATGAAGCGCGCGCGCTGCCCGGTCAGCGCGTACAGCCCGTGGAACACGCGGAGGTCCTCGTCCGTCGACGCTTCTCGCACGGCGACCCCGCGCTTGTCGGCTTGCCGCACGCTCCAACGGGTGTCCTTGTCGAATCCGGCGAGCAGCTCGTCGTCGGTCCGCCCACCCAGCTCGAGCTCCAGCGTCGCCAGCACCGGCTGGATGTCCTCGCCACGCCGGAATCCCGCGGCGCGCAGCGCCGCGGCCTCATCCTGCGGCAGCTCGGGATCGATCTTGACGAACACCGCGCCACGGTCGCGGGCGAGCGACGCCAGCGCGCCCAGGGCGCGGGCCAGGCCATCGCGGTCGCCCGGCGCGACGATCGGTCCGCGCGGCACGTAGCCGAGCTGGCCGAGCGGCGTCCGCCGCCACAGCACGAGCGCGAGCGGAAGCGGCTCCCCCACGCGCACATATTCGGGGCGCCAGCCCTGGGCCTCGCGGATGCGCGCCCAGGCGCTCGACTGCATGACGTGCCCACCCGGCGACAGCGCCGCATGCTGATCCCAGGCCGCTCGGTCGGGCACAGCCCTCCCTTCGCTCAATCCCTACTCGCTTCGCCGGCTTCGCCCTCGCTTCGCTCGGCAGGGGCCCCTTCCCCTGCGCTCGTGGGGGCCAGTGACTGGGTCCGCATGATCATGCCGTGCGGGCGAGCCGGCGGCGGCCGGCGAGGACCCACAGCGGGAAGAACGCTCTGGTCACCGGCGTCTCGATCGCGCCGACCCAGGTGGCCTGCTCGCCGCCGAACCCGAGCTTGAAGCGTTCCACGCCCGAGAGCTCACCCCCCTCGCTCAATCCCCACATGTCGTACCGCGTGGCACCGAGCTGCCGCATGCGCATCATCGATCGCCACTTGAGCAGGTAGAACGGCCGCTCCTCCGTGTGCGCGCCGCTCCAGCCGCCGAACAGCTCCCACGCGCGATCGCCGACGCGGACCACCAGCAGCGCGCCGGCGTCGTCGTCACCGACACGAGCCATCTGGAAGTGCGCGCGATCGCCGAAGAGCTCGCGGAGACGTTCGAAGTACGCGCGCTCGTGGATGCCGAAGCCATCGCGCCGCGCGACGATCTCCAGGAGCGCGTGGAAGCGACCGACGTCGCCGGTCTCCTCGGTCACGACGCCGTCGCGCTCCGCCTTGTGGACGTACTGGCGGGTCTTCCGGTGCATCTCGGCCAGCAGCGCCTCGGGCTCCTTCCTCAGGTCGAACAGCAGCGTCCTCCGCGGCTGCACGTGGATCGGGGAGATCGCCGCGCCGGCGGATCGCATGGCGTCCTCGTCCAACGCATCGGCGGGCACTTCCGGATCGCAGAGCAGGCTGACGCAACGCTCGCCGCGAAGGACGTCGCGAAGCGCCGCGATCGCCGCGGGGAGATCGGCGTCGGCGACGAGGGGACCGCGCGGCGCGTAGGCGAGGCTCAGGCCGAGGGGAAGGGGGCGGAGGAGGACCTGCGCGACGGCGTCGTCGCCGAGCACGAGCCGGAGTGGCCGCCAGCCCGCGGACGCTTTGAGCTCGGCCCAGCCGGCCGTCTGGAGAAGGTGCGGCCTTCCGGTCGCGACGACGAGCTCGTCCCAGCGCACGACCTCGGCCTCGGTCGCCTCACGCGCGCGCACGCCGGTATCAGGAGCGAGCGCCGGAACGGCCCGCCACGGTCAGCGCTCGGCGGCCGCGCCGACCGGTTCGCTGACCGCGGGCCGCTCCGTCGTCGTACCGGGGAGCTCGCGCGCGGTGAATGTGCAATCGGGGTAGCGCTCGCAGCCGAAGAAGAGGCTCTTGCCACGGCCGCGACGGCGCACGAGCTCGCCCTTGCCGCAGAGCGGGCAGACCACGCCGGTCTTCTGCTGCGTCTTCTTGATGTACTTGCAGCCGGGGTAGCCGGTGCAGCCGATGAACGGCCCGAAGCGGCCGCGCCGCTTCGCGAGCGGCTTGCCGCAGTCCGGGCAGACCTCGCCCTCGATGATCTCGGGCCCCTGCGCCTCGCCTTCGAGCGGCTCCGAGTAGTCGCAGGCGCCGGGGGGCTGCGGCTGGCCCTTCTTGCCCTTCTTGAATCCGGTGCACGAATAGAAGCGACCGTAGCGACCGAGCTTGATGACCACCGGCCGGCCGCACTTCGGGCACACGCGATCCGTGGCCTCCTCGGTGACGTCGGATTTCTTCACCGACTTCGTCTTCTCCTCGACGAGCTTGCTGAACGGCGTGAAGAAATCGCGCACCACGGGCACCCACTCGGACTCGCCGGTCGCGATCCGATCGAGGTCGAGCTCCATCCGCGCGGTGAACCCGAGGTCGACGATGTCCGGGAAATGCTCGCGCAGGAAATCGGTGACGACGAAGCCGACGTCCTCCGGAACGAGCGCGCGGCCCTCCTTGCGGACGTAGCGGCGCTCGATCAGCGTCGAGATCGTTGGCGCGTACGTCGAGGGGCGACCGATCCCGTGCTCCTCGAGCGTCTTCACCAGCGACGCGTCGGTGAAGCGCGCCGGTGGCTGCGTGAAGTGCTGGGCCGCGTCGAGCCCCAACAGCTTCAGCTCCTCGCCCTCGACCACCTCGGGCAGCTGCGCGACCTCGCGCTCCGGCTCGTCGCTGCTCTCGCTGTACACGCGCAGGAAGCCGTCGAAGAGGACGCGGCGGCCGTTCGCGCGGAGCACGTAGCCGTCTGAGGCGACGTCGAGCCGGGTCGACTCGAACCGCGCCGGCGCCATCTGCGATGCGAGGGTCCGCTGCCAGATGAGCGTGTACAGGCGCAGCTGATCGCGATGGAGGTACTTCTTCACGCGGTCCGGCGTCCGCGACAGGTCGGTCGGGCGGATCGCCTCGTGCGCTTCCTGTGCGCCCTTGCTTCGCGTCTTGTAGTGCCGCGGCTTATCCAGGCCGTACTGCGTCCCGAACTCGTGCGTGATCACGTCCTTGGCCTGGCGCAGGGGGCCCTCGGCGATGTGAAGCGAGTCGGTGCGCATGTAGGTGATCAAGCCGACCGGCGCATCGCCGAGCGGGACGCCCTCGTACAGCTGCTGGGCGACGACCATCGTCTTCTTGAGAGAGAAGCCGAGCTTGCGCGACGCTTCCTGCTGCAGCGTGGAGGTCGTGAACGGAGGCGCCGCGTTGCGGCCGCTCTCGCGCTTCTCGATGCTCTGCACGCGGTACACGGCATCCGCGAGCGCGGCGCGATGGCGATCCGCTTCCGCGGCCGTCCCGATGTGGATCTTTTTGCCCTTGTGCTGGATGACGTCCGCGGTGAACGACTCACCCGCGTGGTTCGCCAGCGCGGCCTCGATCGACCAGTACTCCTGGGCGACGAAGGCCTGGATCTCGCGCTCTCGGTCGACGACCAGTCGCAGCGCGACGGACTGGACGCGGCCCGCGGAGAGTCCGTAGCGGATCTTCTTCCAGAGCAGCGGCGACATCGTGTAGCCGACCAGACGGTCCACCACGCGGCGCGCCTGCTGGGCGTTCACCAGATCCTGATCGATGTCGCGCGGCTTTTTGAACGCGTCGCTGATCGCCTGCGGCGTGATCTCATGGAACGTGACGCGGCGGAGCTTGCTCTTCGGGACTCCCATGACCTCGGCGACGTGCCACGAGATGGCCTCGCCCTCGCGGTCGAGGTCCGTCGCGAGCCAGACCCGAGACGCGGCCTTGGCTTCGCGCCGCAGCAGGCGGGCGGTCTTCTCGGAGTCGTCGGGCACGATGTACTCCGGGGCGAAGGTCGCAAGATCGATCCCGAGCGTCGACTTCGGCAGGTCCCGGATGTGGCCATAGCTCGCTTCGACCTTGTAGCCCGCGCCGAGCATCCGCTCGAGGGTCCGGGCCTTGGTCGGCGATTCGACGACGACGAGGTCGCCGCCCTTGCCGCCGGCGGCGGGCTGGCGTGTGCGCTTGCGCGGCACCTTCGTGCCAGCCGCCGCCTTCTCCACAGGCTTGCGTTCGACCGCTTGTTCTATCGCCATGCTCGTTCTTCTATCTCCAAAAAGGGGGCCAACCCGGCGCCCGACACAGAAAAGCGCCCTGAGCGGGCGCCTCCTCCATCTATCAGACTACCGGTCCTGCCTAGTGCCGCGGGCGGAAAGGCCGTTTTTGGGCCATTTCTGACCTAGAGGAGCTCTTCCCGCCGTTCGCGCTCGAGGCGGTCGACCAGCTCCTTGACCTCGTCAGCACGGTCCGCGCGGGCCACCAGGAGCACGTCGCCCGCGTCGACGATGATCATCCCCTCCACGCCGACGGTCGCCACGACCTTGCCGGGCGCGTAGATGTAATTGCCGAGCGAGTCGTGGCTGATGTGTTCGTCGGCAGACCAGTTGTCGGATTTCCGGACGATTTCCGCGAGCCGAGCCCACGAGCCGACGTCCTGCCACCCGATGTCCGCCGGGACGACCGCGACGTTGGCGGCCTTCTCGGCGATCCCGTAGTCGATGGTCGTGCGCTCTGTCTCCTCCCACACCTCGGCCAGCACTTGCTCGTAGCGCGGCGACCCGATCGCTTCGCTGAGCGCGTCGATGGCCCGCGCCGTCCCCGGCAGGTGAGCGCGGAATGCCTCGATCACCGTGGACACGCGCCACACGAACATGCCTGCGTTCCAGTAATGCCCGCCCGCGGCGATCATCCGTTCCGCGGCGTCGACCTTGGGCTTCTCGATGAAGCGCCTCACGCGGTGCACCGGCAGCGGCGCGCCGGGGAGATCGATGGGCTCCCCCGCCTCGATATACCCGAAGCCCGTGTCCGGACCGGTTGGCGTGATGCCGAGCGTCACGAGGAAGCCGGCCTCGGCCGCCGCGGTCGCCGCGATGAGAACCTTGCGGAACGCGGCCGCCTTCTCGATCACGTGATCCGACGGGAGCACCGCGACGACCGCGTCCGGATCGAAGGCGTGCAGCGCGGCCATCGCGAGACCGATCGCGGCGGCGTTCCCGCGCGGATAAGGCTCCACGACGACGTGGTCCGCGCTCAGATCCGGGAGCTGCTCGTGGATGAGCGGGCGATGCTCCGGCGGCGCCACGATGAAGATCCGCTCGTCCGGGATCATCTCCGCGACCCGAGCGACGGTCTCCTGGAGGAGCGTGCGCTCCCCGGTCAGGTCCAGGAACTGCTTCGGACGCTTCTTCCGCGAGCGCGGCCACAGCCGCGTGCCCGCGCCGCCCGAGAGAACGAGGGCGTAGAGCCTGGGCAGCTAAAGCCCGAAGTAGTCGAGGTGCATCGCGCCGCGCACCTCGTGCAGCGTCTTCTGCGCCTCGCGGCGCGCGCGCTCGCTGCCGGCGTGGATGAGCTCTTCGACGCGCTTGGGATCGGACGCGTAGCGCGCGCGCCGCTCCCGGATCGGCTCGAGGAACCGCTCGAGCGCGACGACGAGCTTCTTCTTCACCTCGACGTCGCCCACACGGCCCGCGCGATAGCGCTCCTTCAGCTCGGCGACCTCGGCCTCGTCGGTGTTGAACTCGTCGTGGAAGACGAAGACCGGATTCCCCTCGACCGTTCCGGGGTCGGTCGGGTGGATGCGCTTGGGGTCCGTGTACATGCCCATGACCTTCCGCCGGACCGTCTCGGGGTCGTCGGTCAGGAAGATCGCGTTCCCGAGGCTCTTGCCCATCTTGCCGGCACCGTCGATGCCCGGGAGGAGACCGCCCTCGGGGATCAGGGCCTCGGTGATGGGGAAGACGGGGCCGAACAGCTCGTTGAACTTGCGCGCGATCTCGCGAGTGAGCTCGATGTGCGACTCCTGGTCGCGGCCGACCGGGACGAGGTCGCCCTTCACCATGAGGATGTCCGCTGCCTGGAGGATCGGATAGCCCAGCAGCCCGTAGCTCGGCTGGGAGATCCCGTGATCGCGCATCTGGTCCTTGAGCGTCGGGATCCGCTGCGCCCGCGGGACGGTCACGAGCATCGCGAAGTAGAGGAAGAGCTCGGTCACCTCGGGGATGAGCGATTGCAGGTAGATGGTGGTCTTATCCGGATCGATCCCCACCGAGAGGTAGTCGACGACGAGCTCGCGGATGTTCCGCCCGATCTCCTCTAGATCCTCGATCCGCGTCGTGAGCATGTGGTAGTCGGCGATCAGGAAGTAGCTCTCGTACTCGTCCTGCAGCCGGACGCGATTCTTGAGCGTGCCGAAGTAGTTGCCGAGGTGGAAGCTGTGCGCCGTCGGCCGATCGCCCGTGAGGATGCGCTTCCGGACCTTGGTCGCTCCGGCCTGCGGCGATGCGGTCGCGATCTGGGCGGTCATCGGAACGCCCAGTGTAGGTGCCGCCGCGGGTCCTGCCGCGGCTCGCGGGCCTCGCTCGGCGAGTTGGCCTCCCCTCCTTGGCACCGATCACCGCCACGAATGCGGCGGGGCCCCCTCCACTCTCGCCTCGCGAGACCCGCCTTCGCCGCGTCACCCACGGCGGCGACGGTCGCGTGACAGGAACCGTGTTGGCAAGCCGCTTGTATAGGGTTCGGTGATGCGAAGGACGGTCGCCGTCGCATTCGTGCTCGCGATCATCAGCGCCTGTCAGCCGACCGTCGCGACGCGCCCGCCGGACGTCACGCCGGCCGCGACGGCATCGCCGACGCCCACAACTGCGGTGCCGTCGCCCACGGCACGTGCGCCGCAGACGGTGACGTGCGGCCAGGTCGTAACGGCCGACATCATCGTCGCGAACGACCTGACCTGTGCCAAGGATGGCCTCGTCGCCGGAGCCGATGGCATCACGATCGATCTCGGCGGCCACACCTTCACCGGTCCTGGCATGGGCCCGCAGACCTGGCCCGCCCCGCAGCTCGACAGTGTGGGCATCCGCGTCGAGGGCCGCCACAATGTCACCGTCAAGAACGGGAAGACCTTCGAGTTCTCGACCGGCGTGTACTTCCGCGCCACCACCGGCAGCGTCATCGAAGGGGTCGACACGGAGCGGAACCGCTACGGCCTCTATCTGCACGAGTCGAACGGCAACGCGATCCGCGGGAACACGGTCGCCGTGAACATCTACGGGCTCCATGTGCAGACGGGCAGCGACAACCTCATCCAGGGCAACTCACTGGTGCGCCAGAACTACAACAGCCCGGGCGGGTTCGGGATCTACCTGTTCCAGGGCACGCGCAACCGCATCGTCGACAACGAGATCGCGAACAACGTGAACTGGGGCATCTGGTTCAGCGAATCGACGGGCAACCTGACGTTTCACAACAACGTCTTCGGCAACCGGCCGCAGGTCAGCGACAACACCGAGGGCAACACCTGGTACGACGCCGAGAAGAAGGAGGGCAACTACTGGGGCGACTACCCCGGTATGGACCGAGACGGCGACGGGATCGGCGACTCCTCGTACCTCATTCTCGGGCCGGCCGACGTCGTCGACCCGTATCCGTTCATGGAGAAGGACGGCTGGAAGCGCAAGCGCAGCGAGACGATCGACCACTGGCAGGGGCCGGTGGCGCGACCGCCGAAGGACGTGCATCTGGTCGTGCGCACCGAGAACGGCGACGTGTGGACCGCTCGGCCCGGTGACGCGACCGCGGCGACCCGCACGCTCGGCACGTCATCGATCGCCCTCGGCACGGACCAGCACACCCTGTACGCGCTACGGAACGGCGACGGCCAGAGCGACCTGCTCGTGACCGACTTGGCCAGCGGCGAGGACCGTGGGCGCGCGCACTTCGCCGTCGCCGGCATCGTGGCCGCGAACCGCGACGGTCGCTCCGCGCTCGTGGTCGGGCCGGTCGGCGCGGAGCAGCGCGACCTCGAGGCCGGCGATCAGGAATTCTTCGCGTACCGCGGGCAACCGCAGGCACTTGCGCCGTCGTACAAGCACAACCACATCTTCGTGTCGACGCCGCGCGGCATCGACCTCCTGTACCTCAACCTCGGCGGCCGCACCCCGTACACGATCCCGCTCGACGGTCCCGCCGGCGCGATGGCCATGAACGGATCCGGCACGCGCATCTACGTCGCGATCAAGGGCCAGAAGATCATCGACGTCGTCGAGCTCGAGCAGTACATGGTGGTGAGCCGTATCGCGATCGCGCTTCCCGCGAGCGCGGTCGCGATCGCGCCGCGGGAGGATCGCCTGTACGCCGCGACGGACCACGGACTTCTGTCGGTCGATCTCGCGAGCGGCACGACCACACGGACGGCCGAGTTCCTGGGCAGCGTCGTCGATCTCGCTGTGTCGCCGAACGGCGACCAGGTCTACGCGGCGCTTCGCGCGAGCGAGGGGCTCGTCGCGATCCTGTCGGCCGCGGATCTCTCGACCGCGAACGTCATCCGCTTCCCCACGTCCCCGGCGCAGCTGCTCATCGCGACGTATTGATGGCGAGACAGATCAGCCAGCCCGCGGTGCCGTTGGTCAATGGCGCCGCGCGATACGCCCGTCGGCAAGCGTCACGACCGAGGGATCGCTCGCGATGAGCGTCGCGACCTCGATCGGGCCCAGCCCCAGCGCCCGGCCCAGCGCGTCGGGGGCGAGCGGCCCGGCCGCGAGCGCGTCGGCCAGCCGTGACGTCGCCGTCGGCTCTTCCGCCTCCGCGCGCAGCCCAAGCGCGCCGAGGAGCATCTCCGCGCCGGTGAGCGCGAGCGCGAGGCCGTCGGCGATGAGCGCGTTCGTTCCGACCGACGCGGCCGACCCGAGCGGGCCGGGAACCGCGTAGAGCGGACGGCGAAGCCGGCGCGCGTCGAACGCGGTGATGAGCGCGCCCGAGTCGTGGGGCGCCTCGACCACGACGACGACCGCGGCGAGAGCGGCGATGATCGCGTTGCGGCTCGCGAACCTCCACGGCAGCGCGGCCGCACCCGGCGGATAGGGCGACACGAGCAGGCACCGAGCCGCGAGCCGCGCGCGGCGCCGGACGACCGTCGCGTGGAACGACGCGATGCCCTCGCCGAGCACGGCGATGGTCGGCATGTCCGCGTCGATGGCGCCCGCGTGCGCGGCGCTGTCGATCCCCTGCGCCAGACCCGACACGACGATGGCGCCGGCGCGTGCGACCGCCGTCGCGAGCTCTCGCGCCACGCGCTCGCCGTAGCCCGTCAGGCGGCGCGTCCCGACGATCGCGACGCGGGGATGCCGTCGCAGCGCAGCGAGGTCGCCCTCGACCCAGAGCGGATCGGGTGGCCTTGCGAGATCGGACAGCCCGCTCGGGTAGTCGTCGTCGCTCGGTCGAAGCTCGAGCAGCGAGGCGGGCTCGCGCAGCTCGACGACGGTCATGGTGCGCGCAGCAGCAGCGCGAGCGCGATGTCGTCGAGCGAGACCTGCTCGCGATCGGCGAGGTCCGCGAGGGTGCGTGCGACGCGCAGCGTGCGGTGGTACGCGCGTGCCGAGAGGCGACGCTCCTGCACCGCGCTCGCGAGCAACCGTTCGGCATCAGGCCGCAGGGAACAGTGCCGACGCACCTCGGCGACGATCAGCTCCGCGTTCGTGCGCCGCCCCCGCCGGCGCATCCGCTCGCGAGCGGCGAGCACGCGCGCGCGCACGTCGCACGACCGCTCCTCGGCGCCGCGCTCACGGAGACGTTCGTACGCGACGCGCGGGACCGCGACGCGGAGATCGATCCGGTCCTTGAGCGGGCCCGAGAGGCGCGCGCGGTAGCGATCGAGCTGCTCCGGGAGACAGGTGCACGGGGTCTCGGGATCGCCGTGGTGCCCGCAGCGGCACGGGTTCGTGGCCGCAACGAGCGTGAAACGGGCCGGGTACGTCGCGGTGTGGCCGGCACGTGAGATCGTCACCGCGCCTTCCTCGAGCGGCTCGCGCAGTGTCTCGAGCACCGAGGTCGAGAACTCGGCGAGCTCGTCCAGGAAGAGCGCGCCTCCGTGGGCGAGGCTCACCTCGCCGGGCCGCGGTGGGGTACCGCCGCCGACGAGCGAGAGGCGCGACGCGGTGTGATGCGGCGAACGGAACGGCCGCGCGCTGAGCAATGGCCGTCCGGGATCGAGGAGACCGGCGACGCTGTGCACCGCGCTCGCGACGATCGCCTCATCCGGATCGAGCGGCGGCAGGATGGACGGGAAGGCGCGCGCGAGCAGCGTCTTGCCGGTGCCCGGAGGACCGACGAGCAGGAGGTTGTGCCCGCCCGCGGCCGCGAGCTCGAGCGCGCGCTTGGGCGTCTCCTGCCCCGCGATGTCGGCCAGGTCCGAGCCCGGCGCATCGGCGATCGCGGGCGGCGGGGCCAGCGTCGGCGCGAGCCGCGCGCGCCCCTCGAGGTGCTCGACCGCCTCGCGCAGCGTCGTCACGGCGATCGCGGTCGCGCCCAGCGCCGCGGCCTCGCCAGCGCTGTCCGCCGCGACGAGGATCGCCGCCTCGATCCCGGCCAGCGTCGCGGCGCGGACGCGCGCGAGCGCGCCGCGGACCGGCCTCGTCGAACCGTCGAGCGCGAGCTCGCCCAGGCAGAGCTCGGCGACGTCGACCGAGAGCTGGCCGCTCGCGCGCAGGATTCCCAGCGCGATCGCGAGGTCGAACCCGGTGCCCTCCTTCTTGCGCTCGGCCGGGGCGAGGTTCACGGTCACGCGCCGGAGCGGAAACTCGAAGCCGGAGTTGCGGATCGCGGCCCGGACGCGCTCGCGCGCCTCTTTCACCGCGGCATCCGGCAGCCCGACGATCGTGAACGCGGGCAGACCGTTCGCCACGTCGACCTCCACCGTGACCAGCGCCGCGTCCAGGCCCCACAGGGCACAGGTCAGCGTCCGCGCGATCGAGGGCGGCATCGCCGCGACCGTCGCGGAGGCTCGAGCGCGTCGGAATGGGACCTGCGGGCGGTACCAACGTACGTACGAGGGGCGATGCCGCATCATGATGCTAAGATGCATGTATGACGAAAGTGCGCACGACCGTGACGCTCGACCAGGGTGTGCTCCGCTCGGTGAAGGTCCGCGCGGCGCGAGAGGGCAAGGGCGACAGCGAGGTCATCGAGGAGTCCCTGCGCCGCGATCTCGGCTTCGACCTGCTCGAGCAGCTCTGGAAGAAGAACCGCATGAGCGAAGACGCGGCGATGCGCCTGGCCGTCGAAGCTCAGCACCGGACGAGACCGCGGCGCCGTAAGTGACCGCGGGCCGAGCCGTCCTCGACCCGAACGTCCTGATCTCGGCCTTGCTCTCGCCGTCCGGGCGCCCAGCGGTACTCATCGCCAGTTGGCTGGCCGGGGAGTTTGAGCTCGTCGTGTCCGAGCTGCTGCTGGCCGAGCTCCGCCGAGCGCTCGCGTATCCCAGGCTCCGGTCGCGGATCACCGACGATCAGGCGACGGCCTTCGTCGATCTCCTTGGCCGTACCGCGACGACCGTCGCGGATCCGGTGACGTCGGCGCGACGTTCGCGGGATCCTGGCGACGACTACCTCCTGGCCCTCGCTGAGGCAGGCGCGGCCGTGCTCGTCACGGGCGACGAGAACCTCCTCGCGCTTGGGGATGTACCGGTCCTGTCGCCAACCGCGTTTCTCGAGACCCTCGCGTGAGCGATCGCGTCCGCAGCTCGCTCTGGTCGCCCGCCGTGATCGCGGCGGGACTGTTCGTCGCCGGGCTGGCGACGCGCCTGCCGCTCGGCACGGAGAACCTCTGGGCGCACGATTCGGTTCTCTACGAGCGCGCGGTGGAGCGCTTCGATCCGCTCGACCAGCGACCTCAGGCGCCCGGCTACCTCTATTACATCCTGCTGCTGCGGGCTCTGGTCGCGGTCACGGGCGACGCGAATCGCGCGATGACGCTGGTGAGCGGGTTCGCCGGCGCCGCCGCGATCGCGCTGCTGTACCTCTTCGTCCGCCGCCTGTATGACGAGCGGACGGGCCTCTTCGCCGCCGCGTTCCTCTTCACCTCGGTCACGTTCTGGGCCTACGGCGGCCTGGCGTACCCCTACACGCTCCTCGGGCTGCTGACGATCACGTGTGCCTGGCTCTTCTGGCGCGCCACGGTCAGCTCCCGGGCCGGTCCGGCGCTCGTCGTCGCATCGGCGGCGTGGGGCGTCGCGATCGGATTCCGGTCGGATCTTGCGATCTTCCTCGCGCCGCTGTGGCTCCTCGCCGCCACGGGCGCCGGCATCGCCTGGTCCGCCGCGTCCGCCCTCGCCGTGGCGGCCTTCGTCGCGGCCTGGATCGGCCTGAGCGCGGCCGCCGGGAACGGGCTCGCCGCCTTCCTCGAGGCGAACCGCGCGCAGAGCGAGTTCATCGAGCGCCGCTATAGCGTGTTCGGCGGCGGCCTCGCGAACCTGCAGCGGAACGCATACGAGCTGTCGCGGTTCGTGGCGCGGGCACTTTACGCGCTGGCCCCGCTCGTCGGCGCGCTGCTCCTCTCTCGCGACGCGCTCCGAGCCGAGCTGCGCGACCGCCGCCGCGTCATCTTCGTCGCGCTCTGGACGCTCGCGCCGCTCCCCTTCTACCTCCTCATCCACGTGGGCGAGTACGGCTACGTGTTCACGATGCTGCCCGGCCTGTGCGTCGTCGCCGCGCGCGGCGCGATCGCGCTGGTGAAGGCGATCCACATGCCGCGACTGCTCCCGTGGGTCGTCGGGCTCGCCGCGGCGGCGAACGCCGCGATCTTCCTCTTCACGCCCACCCCGCTGTCGCGCGATGACCTGGCGCGGCGCGATCACGGCATCAGCGAGAAGGTCGCGTACGTGCGCCAGCGAATCCCGCCGGCAGGAGCGGTGATCGTCACCGCGTTCGATCAGCTCCTGATCGAGCGTTACATCGGCTCTGGCTACGCGCTCCTGGCGTACGACCCTGACGCCGAGCCGCGCGCGAGCCGTTCACTGGCCGCGGGCACGAGGCTCGTGGTCTGGGATGACGTCCTGCGCACCGTCGGGCCCGAGTGGCAGCCGGCGGTGCTCGAGCACGGCGCCCGGCTACGGATCGCGCGGCTGGAGCGCGCCAGCGTGCTGGAGGTACGCGATGGGCTGGAGCTCGGGCTCGCGCCGTGAGGGCACGCGGGTGAGAGCGCGGGCGACGGTGCCACCCACCGAGAACGTGAGCGCGGCGATCGGCCCCGCCACCAGCACGGCCGCCAGCGGCCAGAGGGAGAGCCATGGCCGCGCGATCGCGGCGGCGCGGTACTGCAGGTACAGACCGTCACGCGCCGCCGTCGTCGCCTCGATCGGCGCGACCGCCGCGCCGGCCGACACCAGACTCGTCCGCACGAGCTCGGCGAGGACGAACGCGACGGCGAACGCCACGCCGATCACGAGCGGCCGCGACGTCTGGCGGCGCGCCACATCGATCGCGATCGCGCCGGCAATCACAAGCGGCGGGAACGCGGGCTCGTGCATCCCGCGCAGCGTCAGGAGCACGATCGCCAGCAGCCCGAGGGCGGTGAAGGCCGCCGCGATCCGTGTCGCCGGCCAGCGCCCGCCGAGGAGGTGTGCCCCGAAGCCGAGGACGAAGGGCACCGTGACCGCGAGCGCGAGCGGATAGAAGAACGCCTCGCGCGTGCTCGCCATCATGTAGTAGAAGTTCAGGACGAAGACGGCGGCGCCACAGAGCGAGCCGAGCACGAGCAAGCGAAGCGCCCCGAGCACGCGATCCGCCACCGGCGCGGCGCCCGGCGCGAGCGCGATCGCCCAGCCCGCGTAGATGAGGGCGACGCACGCGACCGCAAGCAGATGGGGCGGGCTCCAGATGTCCACGTCGCGGCCGAACGCGGCGTGCCACGCGTCATCGATCGGCGCGGACGCGATCGACCCGGCTGCGCCGATCCCGACGAGCGCGAGCCCGAGCTCGCACCGCAGCGGACCGAAGCGCAGCTCGCGGCGGCCGCCGGCTTGCCCCGAGACCGCGCGCACGGTCTCGATCACGGCGGCAACACCCGACAGCGCGACGCCGGTGTAGAGGAGCAGGTGCGGCGGGCTCCAGAAGGTGTCGCGCCCGAACGTGCGGTGCCAAGCGACGTCCCAACCGCCGCCGGCCCACATGAGCAGCAACCCCAGCATGCCGAGCACGAGCGTGGTCAAAGCCACGCGCTCATGTTAGGAGTGGATCTGTTGAGGCACCTTTGGACGATTTGATCGGCTATCCGGTCGTGAGCGGTAGCCGGCTCAGGCGGTAGCCGGCTCAGATCGAGCAGCGCCTCACCTTAACGCGACTGGTTCGAGCGAAGCGTTGTCGTTGCTCACACGCGGGGGGTGACATCGTCAAACGTAACGACACGACCGCGCGCGCTGATCTCCTCATCGCCGCCACCTCGTCTCAGTTTTGCGCGGGGCCCTCCTTCTCGAGGGCAAGCTGACGATTCCTCACGGCCGCGCCGTGCGTCAGACGATCACCATCGGGCGCGACTGTCGGCCGATCGTCGGCGCAGTAGAGGAACTGGGCTTGGACCAGGTAGACCTAGCCGGTGGTGGTGGGCCGAGCTACAAGCGGAGTCTTCTTTCCGCCTCGACCTCGCACGGAACACGGAGCCTGGGCTCCGCTCTGGTGGCAGGCGGGCCAATCCACATGTATGTGCGCATCCAGGACGTGCTCGGGCAGAACATGACCTCGATCGATCCGCACAACTTCTCTTACACATTCGACGGCAGCAACGTGACCTCGGCCACGCAGAGCGCCACGGTCGGGCACAACGAGGAAAACGGCACGTGCGGTGCTGGCACGTGGGGTTGGCAAGTGCAGTGGTCCCTCAGCTACCTCGAATACATCGGCGCGATCGGCCAAAGCGCTCTGTCGAGCCACGCCCATGCCGAGTTCAACTACATCGGCGGCAGGTTCGATTGCCCCTGGACGGGTCTGTACTACAACATCATCGACACCAAGGTGGATGGGAGTGGTAGCGGCGGTCCCGCGACGTGCGCGTACCGTTTCTGGGCGAGGAATTACGCCTTCGGGTGGCAAAAACAGACGCTGTGCTGGGACGACGTCGGTGACGCGACGTTCCCGGGAACTTATTGAGCTCAGGCATTGAGCCGACCCGGGGGCGCCCTGAGGCGCCTCCGGGCCGGCGAAGGCTGACGCTCTCGACCTCGCCGCTCTTGCTGCTTTCCGTCATGGGCGGCCTTCTCTCCGGGTCTCTTGTCGCCGAGAGCGCGAATGCAGAGAGGGGGCTGTTCTCCTTCCCGTGGCCGTATGGCCTGGGGGCCACCGCGCTGGCGATAGTCCTGCTCCTGGGCGGATGGGCGTCGGTCTTCGGATTCCGTTCCCCACGGGTCGGCCGACTGGCGACCGCCGCGTCGACCTTGCTTTTCGCCCTGTCGGTCTTGATCGGGTCGGACGGATGGGCCCTCCACATCGTTCTCATCCCGACCCTCGTGGCCCTTCCCTTCGCGCTGCTCTTGGCGATGCGGCGTTCGGCCCGCCAACACACATAGTTACCTTCGACTCTTCCAAAGCCGCCTCTACAGACCCTCAGGAGTCGAAGGCCACGAACTCGACGCGTGTGCCGGCGCGGTCGACGGTGACCGCGGCGAGGCCGAGCCGCCAGTGCGCGTCGCGCTCTCCCCGCGCCGCCAGCCATGCTTCCGCCAATCGCGCGAGTCGGAGGCGCTTGCGGCGGTCGGCCGCCTCGATCGCGGCGACGAACGAGCTCGCGCGGCGCGTCTTCACCTCGACGAAGACGTACCCGGTCGCGTCGCGGCAGACGAGGTCGATCTCGCCCCAGCGCGTGCGGGCATTCCGCTCCACCGCGCGGAGGCCATGCTTCGCGAGGGCGCGCTCCGCCAGACGCTCGCCGCTGTTGCCGAACGACCGTCGCAGGTCCACGCCCTACGCATCGGCGCGGGCTTGCGTCCGGTTCGGGCTAGGCGCCGACGAGATCGAGCCGGATCTGCTCCGCCGCCAGCATGGCCTTCACCGTGCCGAAGTCCTCCCGGTGGAAGGGCGTCACGCCAAGCTCGCGCAGAGCCCTGCGGTGGTCGATCGTCGGGTAGCCGCAGTTGTGCTCCCAGCCGTACCCGGGGTAGCGGGCCGCCAGCTTGGCCATCAGGCGGTCGCGCGTGACCTTGGCCACGATCGACGCGGCCGCGATCGCGAACGACTTGCGGTCGCCCTTCACGATCTCGGTGTGCCGTCCGGGGGCGAAGGCCGGATCGACGATGCGCCGGCCGTCGACGAGGACGTGGTCGTATTCCCCGATCATCCGGAGGGCGCGCTGCATCGCGATGTGGCTCGCGTGATAGATGTTGTAGCGGTGGATCTCGGCGACGGACGCGGCGCCGATCCCGATCTTCGTGACCCTCGCCCGGATCTCGGGCACCAGCTCCTCACGCTCCTGCCGGGTCAGGAGCTTTGAGTCCCGCACGCGCCGGATGAGCTTCACCTCCGGAGTGACCAGGCACGCCGCCGCCACCACCGGACCCGCGAGCGTCGCCATGCCGACCTCGTCGACGCCGACGACACGGATCAGGCCTCTGGACCAGAGCTCCTTCTCGTAGCGCAGCGTCGGCATTCACCGAGAACGATACCGAGCGCGTTCGCGCGAAGGCACATCGCCGCTTCCGCGGCAGGCTGCTAGAGGTTGCCCCGCTTCCGCTCGCGGATGGTCGCGCCCTTGCCGACGCGGTCGCGCAGGAAGTAGAGCGCCGCACGCCGGACGTGGCCGTGGCGCACGACCTCGATCTTCTCGACCCGCGGCGAGTGGACCATGAACGTCCGCTCCACGCCGATGCCGCTCGCGATCCGGCGCACCGTGATGTTCGCGTCGAGCCCGCCGCCGCGGCAGCGCAGGACGGTCCCCTCGAAGTTCTGAAGCCGCTCGCGCGTGCCTTCGACGACGCGCACGGAAACGCGAACGGTGTCTCCGGGCCGGACCTCTGGGAGGTCGGCCTTCATTTGTTCGGAGGCAAGCGTCTTCAACAGGTCGGTCATAAATAGGGTCGTGCTCACGGACTGACCGAATGGTAGCCCATCAACGTTTCGCTCGCTTCAACCGATCGAGGATCGTGACGTGCGAGACGCCGAAGTGACGTGCGAGCTCACGGACCGTGAGCCCTGTCGCCCGCAGGCGCGAGACATCGGTCGCCGACGGCGCGCGCAGCGTCCCGCGCGCGCTGCGGAGACGCACGCCCGCCCTCCGCAGGCGGGAGCGGACCGTGGCCGGCGAGATCCCGAAGCGCGCAGCGATCCGGTATGACCCGACACCGGACGCGTAGGCCGACGCGAGGTCGGCGTCGCTGACGCGGCCACTCCGGATCGAGGGTCGCGGCAGGCGAGCCCTTTCCGCGGGCGTGAGCTCGGCGTTCGACAGCAGCTCGGGCCTCCGCTCCGCCGTGCGCCGGATCGCCTCGGCGCGCCGCCAGCGCGCGATCGACGCGTGATCGCCCGAGAGCAGGACCTTCGGGACGGCCGCGCCCTCCCACTCCGCGGGACGCGTGTACTGCGGTCCCTCCAGGAGCCCGACGGTGTGCGACTCGTGCTCGAGCGACGCGGGGTCGATGACTCCAGGCACCAGCCGCGCGACAGCGTCGATCACGACCATCGCGGGCAGCTCGCCGCCGGTGAGCACGAAGTCCCCGATCGAGAGCTCCTCATCGACCTCGCGTTCGATGACGCGCTCGTCAACCCCCTCGTAGTGGCCGCACACCAGGACGAGGTGCGGGACCGCCGAAAGCCGGCGCGCGGCCGCCTGATCGAATCGAGCTCCCTGCGCGGACAGCAGCACGACGCGCGCGTCACCGGCACGCACGGCGCGGATCGCGCGCGCGAGTGGCTCCGGCTTCAGGACCATCCCCGCGCCGCCGCCGTACGGGACGTCGTCGACGACGTGATGCCTGTCCTCGGTCCACGCGCGGATGTCGTGGATGGCGAGCTCCATCAGTCCGGCCGCGCGGGCGCGGGCGACGATGCTCTCGGCGAAGGGGCTGTCGAACATGCGCGGGAAGAGCGTGAGCACGTCGATGCGCATCAGCCCGGCAGCTCCTCCTGCGGATCGACAGTCACGGTTCCCGCAGCGATGTCGATGGCCTTCACCGTGGACTCGAGCATCGGCACCAGCACCTCGGCGCCGCGCTCGTCGCGGATGACGAGAACGTCTGCTTCGCCCGCGCGAATCAGCTCGACGACTGAACCCAGCGCGGTGCCGCGGGAGGACGAGGCGCGCAGCCCAACGAGGTCGGCCCAGAGATAGGCGCCCGCCGCGGCTTGCCGTGCGTCCTCGCGAGCGACGCGCACGAAGCGCCCCGCCAGGCCCGCCGCCCGCTCGCGAGTGCGGTATCCCCTGAACGCGATGATCGGCTTCTTGGCGGCGCCGCGGATGCGCTCGATCACGAGCTCGCCGACGTCGTCGCACAGAAGCCGCGCGCCGCGCTTGAAGCGTCCGGGCGCATCGCTGCGCACCTCGACGCGCACCTCGCCGGCGACACCGTGCGCGCCATGTATTAGTCCGACAACAAGCGAGGGCGGGCTTTCAATGAGCGAGGGCGGGCTCTGCTCGCCCGAGCCCCCGTCCTGGCCCCAGGGGTAGGGGCCCCTGCGCGGCGCAGCCGCCGCGGAGCTGCGGGAGCTGCGAAGCGAGTAGGGGTTAATCGATCTCGAGATTGACCTTGGTGCCATCGCGCGTCGCCATCACCTTCAGCAGCGCGCGGATCGCTTTCGCGATGCGGCCGCCGCGACCGATGACCTTCCCGACGTCGGGCTCGGCCACCTGCAGGTGCAGCTTCAGGAAATCGCCGTCGATCGTCTCGGTCACCACGACGGCATCCGGCGCCTCGACGAGCTGCTTGGCGACGTGCTCGAGGAGCGCGGCCTCCTTGCTCTTCGGGGCCGCGGTGACATCGCTCATCGCGCGACCGGCGGGACCTCGCCGTCCGGGATGCCGCTACGGACGAGCAGCGTCCGCGCGGTCGCGGTCGGCCGTGCGCCGCTCTTGATCCAGTGGCGCGCGCGATCTTCCTTGACGACGAGCTCGACGGGCTCGGTCCGCGGGTTGTAGTGCCCGATGATCTCGATGAAGCGACCGTTCCGGGGCGAGCGGGAGTCCGCCACCACGAGGCGGTAGGTCGGGGCCTTCGTCTTGCCGGTGCGGCGCAGGCGGATGTGTACAGCCATTCTCTTAGGGAACCTCCGGAGCGATGGGAACGGGAAGACCGATCGCGGTCCTGTCATCGGTCCCGCGCCGACGATTATAGCCGCGGCATACCTGGGATGCGGGGAAGGTTTCCGCGCTTGGCCATCCCGCCGATCTGCTTCATGACCTTCTGCATCTCCGCGAACTGCTTGAGCAGGTGGTTCACCTCGCTCACGGTGGTGCCGGACCCGCCGGCGATGCGCTTGCGCCGCGAGCCCTTGATGAGCGACGGATCGAGCCTCTCGGCGCGCGTCATCGACGAGATGATGGCTTCCACGCGCTTCATCTCGCGCTCCGTGACCGCCGCATCGGGGATCTGCTTCGCCAGCTGCCCCATCCCCGGCATCATCTTCATGAGGTCGCCCAGCGGTCCCATCTTCTTCACCTGCTGGAGCTGCTTGTAGAAGTCGTCGAACGTGAAGCGCGCCTCCATCAGCCGCTTGGCCTGCTCCTCCGCCTCGCCCTGGTCGACGTGCTCCTGCGCGCGCTCGACGAGGGTGACGATGTCGCCCATCCCGAGGATCCGCTGCGCGAGACGGTCCGGGTGGAACGCCTCGAGGCCGTCGAGCCGCTCGCTCGTGCCCATGAGCTTCACCGGGATGCCGGTCGCCGCCCTGATCGAGAGCGCCGCGCCGCCGCGGGCGTCGCTGTCGACCTTCGTGACCACGAGGCCGGTGATCGGCAGGCGCGCCTTGAAGGCCGTCGCCGCGTCGACCGCGTCCTGCCCGGCCATCGCGTCGACCACGAGGAGCACCTCGTGCGGCTTCGTCGCATCGAGGAGCTCCGAAACCTCCGCCATCATCGCCTCGTCGACGTGTAGGCGGCCGGCGGTGTCGATAAGCACGGTGTCCTGATCGGGCGCGGCGCCGGCGATCGCGGCAGCCACGTCGGAGGTGAGCGTCGCTGCGGCCGCCGCGCGAACCGGTAGCGAGAGCTGCTTCCCGAGCTGCTGCAGCTGGTCGATCGCGGCGGGCCGGCGGACGTCCGCCGCGACAAGGAGCGGACGCCGCCCCTGCTTGCGCAGCATGTTCGCGATCTTGGCCGCGGTGGTCGTCTTGCCGGATCCCTGCAGGCCGACCAGCGCGATGACCGTCGGCGGCGTGCTCGCGCGGGCAAGCGGTTCGGCCGCTCCGCCTAGCATCTCGACCAGCGCGTCGTGCACGATCTTCACGACCTGCTGCGCGCCGGTGATCGACTGGATGACGTTCGCGCCGACGGCCTGCTCCCGCACGGTCGCGATGAGCTGGCGCACGACCTTGAAGTTCACATCGGCCTCGAGCAGCGCGACGCGAACGTCGCGCAGGGCCTCCTCGAGATCCGCCTCGGTCACGCGGGCGCGGCCCTGCAGCTTCGCGAACGTCGCAGTCAGCCGATCGGAGAGCTGCTCGAACATCAGCTCGGCCGTTCGTCGCGCACGACGAGCGCGGCGATCTCCTCCGCCGACACCTCCGGGCCGTAGAGGTATCCCTGGACGATCTGGCAGCCGAGCGCGACGAGCGCGTCCTGCTGCTCCGCGGTCTCCACGCCCTCGGCGACGGTGCGCGCGCCCATTTGCGCCGCGGCGGCGACGATCGCTCGCGCCACGTCCGCCTGACCGGTCAGGTCTCCGACGACGCGAGGCGGGATCTTCAACGTGTCGAACCGCAGCGCGTCCGGATCGCCCTCGACCGTCGCGTCGGTCGCGAGACGCACGCCGGCCGCCGCGATCCGCCGCAGCGGCTCGGCCAGGGACGGATCGCTGATCGAGTCGCGCGGGCACTTGAGCTCGATCGCGTCGGGCGTCGTGCCAGCCGCGCGGATCAGCTCGGGGACGCGATCCGCGAAGCCCGGCGTGCGGAGGCTCTCGCTCCACACGCTCACCGACGCGACCGGCACGACGACGCCCGCGGCGCGCCAGCGCCCGAGCTCGCGCGCCGCGCTCGAGATCACCCACGTGTCGAAGTCGGCATGCATCCCGCCCTCGGCCACGAGGCCGATGATGTCCGCAGGCCCGACCAGCCCGAGCGCGGGGTGCGGCCAGCGCACGAATCCCTCGACGCCGTCGAGACGGCCTTCGGACACGTGCACCTGCGGCATGTAGTGGAGGCTCAGCGCGTCATCGGCGATCGCGCGGCGGAGATCCTCCGACTGCAGGCGTACGTTCGACATGGCAGAAGTATGAGAGCGCCGCCGGCTCAGCTCGCGCGGGGCAGCATGGCGTCGACGAACGCGCGAGGATCCATCGGGATCAGGTCGTCGACGCCCTCGCCGACGCCGAGCAGCTTCACCGGCAGCTTCAGCTCATCCGCGATGGCGAAGACCGCTCCCCCCTTTGCCGTCCCGTCGAGCTTCGTGATGACGAGCCCCGTCACCTGCGCGTCCTTGGTGAACTGGCGCGCCTGAGCGATCGCGTTCTGGCCCTGCGTCCCGTCGAGCACCAGCAGCACCTCGTCCGGCGCGCCGGCCCGGGCCTGCCCCGCGACCCGCACGATCTTGCCGAGCTCGTCCATGAGCTGACCCTTCGTGTGCAGCCGGCCGGCGGTATCGGCGATCACGGCGCTGTTGCCGCGCGCCGTCGCGGCGGCGATCGCATCGAACACGACCGCGGCAGGGTCGCCGTCCGGCCGACCCGACACGATCGGGACGCCGACGCGCTCGGCCCAGCGCTCGAGCTGCTCGATCGCCGCGGCGCGGAACGTATCGGCGGCGGCCAGCAACGGGGTTTCGCCCGCGTCGCGCATCCGCTTGGCGAGCTTCGCCGCCGTGGTGGTCTTGCCGCTGCCGTTCACGCCCACGACGAGCACGACGCGCGGGCGCGCACCCTCGCCGCGCAGGCCGCGGTCGCCCGGCTCCAGAACGGCGACAAGCGCGTCGCGGACCGCGTCGAGGACGCCCGTGACCGAATCGACCTGCCTGCCGCGGACGATGTCGCGCACCTGAAGCATGACCGAGTCGACCAATCCCACCGACAGGTCGGCCCGGAGGAGCGCCTCCTCGAGCTCGCCGAGCCACTCCGGTGTGACACGGTCCGCGGACCCGACCGCGCCGAAGAGGCGTTTGAGGAAGCCGAAGCGTGTGCGCTCAAGCCCCGCCTTCACGGGATCAGTGTGCCCATCCCGGACGCGCGACGCGGCGCCAGCTATTCCGTACGCTTCAGCTTCGCGAGACCGACCTCGCGGACGCTCGGCGCGCCGTCCGGTGCAGCGCTCAAGGTCACGTCATCTCCCGACGCGATCGCGCCCTCCTCGATGATCCGCAGATACGCACCGAAGCGCGCCGCTTCAGAAAAGCGCTCGATGAAGCCGGAGATCTCCATGCGCCCCTCGAGCTTCCAGCATGGCAGCCGCGGCTTCGTCACTTCGAGCACCGCCGTGCCGATCTGCCAGCGCTCGCCCACACGCGCGCCGCTCACGTCGACGCCCTCGAGCGTCAGGTTCTCGCCGAATGTCCCGGGCAAGAGCTCACGACCGAGCTCGCGCTCCCACCACTCGTAGTCCTCACGCGAATACGCGTAGACCGCCTGCTGTGGCCCGCCGTGCACACGGCGATCGGCCTGTTCGTCGCCTTCGACGTTGACGCCGCGCACGGCGATGGGCCCGGTCGCCGGCGCCTTCCGGATGGCGGTGCGGCGCAGCTGGCCCTGACGTTCGACCGGCTGCGGCCGTCCGACGTTGACCGAAACGACCCGCGGGCCGCTCAGCCGACCCGCTCGTCCAGCTCCGCGAGGCGGAGCGAGATCACCTTGGACGTCCCGCCGTCGTCCATCGACACGCCGTAGAGCGTATCGGCCGCCTCGATCGTGCCGCGGTTGTGCGTGATCACGACGAACTGCGTCCGGTCGGTGAGCTCGCGCAGCGCTTGCGTGAACCGGCCGACGTTGCGCTCGTCGAGCGCGGCGTCGACCTCGTCGAGGACGCAGAACGGCGCGGGCTTCACGCGCAGGATGGCGAGGAGAAGCGCGGTCGCGGTGAGCGCTCGCTCGCCGCCCGACAGTTGCTGCAGGCTGCCGATGCGCTTCCCGGGCGGGCGCGCGTAGATGTCGATCCCCGGCTGGTCGCCGCCCTCCTCGTCGACCTCGCTTGTGCGGAGCGAGGCCTGCCCGCCGTTGAACAGGCGCTGGAAGAAGATCCCGAACTCGCGGTCCACCGCCTGGAACGTCGCGCTGAACTGCTCCGCGATCGCCCTCGCTAGGTCGTCGGCGAGGGCGCGCAGATCCGCCATCGCGCGCTCGAGATCGGCGCGCTGCGTCGAGAGGAAGCGATGCCGTTCGCCGACCTCCGCCAGCTCCGTCACCGCCAGCGGGTTGACCGGCTCGAGCGCCATGAGGCGGCGCCGCAGCCGCTGCAGGTCGCGCATGGTGTTCGCGCGTTCGCGCTGGTCGTCCGCGCTGTCGTCCTCGCCCTCGATCTCGAGTGACTCCGGATCGGGGAGCGGCTCGTCGTCGGGCAGGCCGAGCTCTTGACGGACCTGCTCTTCGAGCAGCTTCAACGCGCCGGTGGCCCGCTCCTCCTCGACGCCGAGCTTGCTGCGATCGCCGCGCAGCTCGGCGAAGCGCTCGCGGCCCTTGGCGAGCCGCTGCTCGGATTCGCGGCGCGAGTTCTCCGCCGCGAGGGCGCGCTCGCGCGCGATCTCCGCGGACCGAGTCGCTTCCTTCGCGTCGGCCGACGCGCGCCCGAGCGATCCCTGCTCCGCCGCGAGCCGCGTCTGGCCCTCGCGCTCCTGCGACCCGAGCGCGCGCACGCGGTCTTCCTCGTCGGCGATGCGCCGCTCCGTCGCGCCGACCTGCTCGTCGAGCGTGTCGCGCAGGCGCACCAGTGCGCTGCGCTTCTCCTCGCTCGTCGCCGCGTCGAGGCGAGCGTCCTCGGCCCGCTTCGAAGCCACGACGTGCGCGTCCGCGGCGGCGCGCTCGGCAGCCTCGGCGGCGGCGAGCGCGTCGACGCCGTGCGGCAGCGCCGCGGGCTCGGCGCCACCGACGTGACGCTCCTCGAGCTCCTCGCGGAGCCGCGCGAGGACCGCGCGGATCTCCCTGTCCGCCCCCGCGCCGCCAAGGGCGCCACCGAGTCGCACGAGTCCGGGCTGGAAGGCCGCGCCATCCGCGGTCACGACCACGCCGCCGGCGAGCCCGCGCGACGCGGCGAGCGCGGTGCGCCGATCCGGCGCGAGGAACACGTTGCGCAGAGCGGCCTCCACGATCGGTTGGACCTCGGCATCGGCGTGGATGAGGTCGGCGAGCCGCTCGCAACCCGACGGCGCCGGGACCTCGGCGACCTCGTCCGGTACCAGGATGGACAGACCGCCGGTCTTCATCCCCATGACCGCGGAGCGCGTGGTGGCGATCGCGACCGGATCGCCAAGCGCGGCGCGCACCGCCGGCGCGAATGCCTCGTCGATCCGGATCCGCTCGTGCAGCCACGCGAGGCCCACCGGAAGCTTGGTCGAGGCCGACGCCGCGTCGCGCTCGGCCAGCGATCGCTCGGCGCGCTCGATCGCGTCACGCAGCGCCTCCGCCTGCCCGCGCAGGAGCGTCTCGACCCGGCGCGCCTGTGCCTCGGCGAGCGCTACGCGGGTCCGCGAGGCGTCCTCTTCGGCGACATGCGCGCCATCCGCGGACTCGCGCGCGTGCCGTGCCGCCGCCGCCGTTTCCTCGTCGACGGTCGCGCGCCGCTGCCGCAGCGCCGCGAGCTCGGTGGGAAGAGCCGACAGGGTCGTGCGGGCGCGGTCGCGTTCGGACGCGATGGCCTCGACGCTGGCCTGGAGAGCCGCGATCCGTTCGCGCAGGGACGCTTCGATCGCCGCGGCGTCCACCGCCGCGATCCGGCGGCGCTCCTCCTCTTCGCGGGCCGCCCGCAGCTCCTCGTCCGTGCCGACCGTGAGCGTCTCGGCCTCGGACACGAAGTCCGCGAGCCGCGCGATCTCCCTATCGATGCCCTCGAGCCGGGCGACGAGCTCGGCCCGAGCCTTCGCGGTCTCGCCGAACGAGCTGCGGTACCAGCGCAGGGCGCGGCGGCGCAGCTCGTTCCGGATGGATTCGTACTCGGTCCACTTCGCCGCCTGCTCGGTGAGGAGCTGCACGCGCGGTCCGATCTCGCGAAGGATGTCGATGACGCGCACGAGCTCGGCGTCGGCGCTCTTCAAGCGGTGGAGCGCGTCCTCACGGCGCAGGTGCAGGCGCCGGGTGCCGGCGGCCTCCTCGATGACGATACGGCGATCCGACGGACGCAGCGCGAGCACTTGATCGACGAGGCCCTGGCCGATGACGACGAATGGGTTGTCGGCCAGGTTCGCGCCGGCGAGCAGATCCTGCAGGTCGCGCAAGCGGACGCGAGAGCGGTTCACCAGGTACTCGGCCTCGCCGCTCTTGTAGAGCCGCCGCCCGACCTCGATCTCCTCGAAGTCGATCGGGAGCCGCCGCGAGGAGTTGTCGAGCTGCAGGACAGCCTCGGCCATACCGAGCCCGCGTCGTGTCTCGGAGCCGGCGAAGATGAGCTCCTCGTTCTTCTTCGCGCGGAGCACGCGCGCGTTGTTCTCACCGAGCGCCCACCGGATGGCGTCCGCCACGTTGCTGTTGTGGACGATCATGTTCTCGGCGACGAAGTTGTGCGTCCCCTCGACGCAGAGGTCGTAGACCCACTTGTCCGGCGAATCGAACTCTTCGACCTGGACCACCTCGTCCCAGTAAACGTCCGACGTGGCGAGGGTCTCGAGCCGGTCGAGGATCGGACGGGCCGCCTCCGGCGTCGCGCCGAGCTGTTCGATCTGCGCCGCTACCTCGAGGAGACCCGGCCGGCTCGCGTGACATCGCTGCTCGTGGTAGGCAGCGAGTTTCGGGCGGCCGTGACGGTTCTTCTTGACGCTCACGCCGGCGAGCTTGACTGCGTCGCGAACGAGTGCTGTCGCCGTTGGCACGACGTCCCAGTTGGGATTCCCACCAAAAGGAAGATCCGCCAGGCGCTCGAGCGCGAGCCGCTTGCGGCCGACGAAGGTGAGGTTCTGCGCGAGGACCCGCAGCTGTTCGTTGCCGTAGACGTAGACGCTCCAATACGTGCGCCTGGTCTTCGCAACGGTGTTCGACGCGTATTTCTCCTTCGCGCGAACGGTCGCGAACACGCCAAGACGTAGGAGAAGCGACGCGACCCCGTTGGCGAGGTCCTTGCTCGCCGTCGCGTACTCGAGGTACGCGAACGTCCGACCCTCAGTGCTTCTTCGGACGCTGAGGTAGCCGTCACCCTCGATCAGCCCCGAAAGGAAACCCCATTGGACATGCTCGGGAGCCGCGAACATCTGAGGCGGAACGACCTTCGTAAATGACGTCGATCCGCGGGGAAGGGCGAAGATGCGCTCCAGCAGCACCGCGAGAGCAATCGAGGAGACCGCGACGATCTCGGCGCTTGGGTGCATGTGGGGATAACGGGCGGCGGAGAGTCCGAAGACTGAGCTGATGAGGCCGACGTAGTCGTCGTTCACGGCTCGTTCGGTGTTGACGAAAAACAGCGTCCCGCTGGCGTTCAGCTTGCCCTCCGCGATCGTGAGGCCAAGGAAGCGGCCGAGATCCGGCGTGAGCGCCTCCGGGACGCGGACGGGAGCGTGACCACCAAACATGCGGATCTGCGCGTCCAATCGCGGAGCAGAAGCGATCGCACCGCTGAGGGCGATGAACGCTGGTAGCGGAAGGCCCTGGGGGCCACTCGTGCCCTGGCCGACGCTGAGCGTCACCCCGGCAGCCGTTCGCCAGCGCGCCTCGGATCCGTAGTAGTCGCCGCCAGCCTGTCCCCACTCCCTCAGCTCGCGCGACGGCGGCAGATGCACACGATCAGCAGACGGGAACGTGTCGAGGGTCTTGAAGAACGGCAAGGCTGCTTTATCGGCGCTGATCGGCAGGTGCCTCGGCAACGCGACGAACGTTCCGCGCTTGGTCTCCTCGGCACGCAAAGACCGCGCCGAGCCGTGATCGATCGTGATCATAGGGTGATACGGGGTGACCTCCACCATTCGACCCGCCCGGGTATGGATGCGCAGAAGTCGTCGCGGTGAGGTTCGCTTCACGAACGCCGTGACGGCGCGAGTCTCCAGACGGAGGGTGACAGGATCAACGGTGACCACTTCCACACCGCGCGATGGGTTGCGGGCAATGAAGCCATCGTCGATCACTTCGACGTCGCCACTGGACATCGCGTCATCTACTAGTTTACCGATCGTCTCTTCGCTGCCGTCGGCCAAGGTAACCCTCAGCCATGACGGCGTGCACTTTCCGGACCCGTTCGGGCCGATGATCGCTGTGATGCCCGGCGCGAATTCCAGATGCGTTTGATGCACGAAGCTCTTGAAACCAGTCATCGTCAGCGACTTGAGCACCGCGTTCGGCCCGGTCCCTTGGCCGCCCGCAATAACCTTGAGCTCGTCGCTCATGCGACGTCCCGCAGCAGGGAGGCCGCGGCGTCTTCCTGCGCTTCGCGCTTCGACTTCCCAGTGCCCTGGGCGCGGCGCTCGCCAACGGCGACGCTCACCACGAACTCGCGCTGGTGCTGCGGGCCCGCCTGCTCGACGACGTCGTAGCTCGGCAGCGGCAGCCCGCGCGCCTGCGCCCATTCCTGTAGGACCGTCTTCGGGGACTTGCGCGGAGACTCGGCGGCCGCGTCGAGCGCCTTCGCCATGGTCCGGTCGATGACCTCGCGCGCCGCGGGGAGCCCCGCCTCGACGTAGATCGCCCCGACGAGCGACTCGTACAGGCTGGCGGCCAGCCCGACGCGCGAGCGCCCGCCGCTCTCCTCCTCGCCGCGTCCGAGTCGCGCCCGCTCGGGTAGCCCGAGCTCGCGCGCGATCTCGGCCAGCGCCGCGCTGGAGACCATCTGCGCGCGCAGCGTGGTGAGCTCGCCCTCGGTCGCGTCGGGGAACCGCCGGTAGAGCGCGTCGCCGCTGACGAGATCCACGACGGCGTCGCCCAGGAATTCGAGGCGCTCGAAGTCCTCCGCGCCCTCCTCGAGCGGATGCTCGTGGAGGTACGAGCTGTGCGTCAGCGCGGCGAGCAACAGCGCCTCATCCCTGAACGTGTACCCCGCGATCTCCGTTGCCTCATGTCTCCTTTTACGAACGAAGAGGCAGGAGCCCGTCCGGGCCCCTGCCTCCCCTATTCAGTCCTTTTCGCGCCGCTTGGTGCTAGGAAACGTGCTCTTCGATGTACTCCTGAGCGTCGCCGACCGTCTTGATCTTCTCGGCGTCTTCGTCCGAGATCTCCATCCCGAACTCTTCCTCGAGGCTCATGATGAGCTCCACCAGGTCGAGCGAGTCAGCGTTGAGGTCATCGACGAATGACGCCTCCGGCTTCACTTCCGCCTCGTCCACGCCGAGCTGCTCGACAACGATCTTCTTGAGGCGGTCGTACGTGCCTGCCTGCGCCAACCGGCACCTCCCTTTCTCGGGCCTGCGCTCGGACGTTCTCGAAGCGCCCGGCAAGTGTCACGGCGGAACGCGGAGGCGTCAATCCGGGCGCTCGGAACCCGTGGCACGAGCTGGCGTTGTATCAAGAGCAAGATGAGCGCACCGAGCGGGCGGCGAAGACGGTCGGCGCTGGCATGGGGGCTTGCCGGGACCGGCGTGGCGCTGCTGGCCGCGACGCTGGTGCTCGCGCCTCTCGCCCCGACCGCTCCGCCACCTGCATCGACCGAGACACCCGCGAGCTCGACCGCGCCGCCCACGCCGGTACCGACGGCATCGCCGCAGGCCGTGCTCCCAGGTGCTTCGGGCGCGCCGCGGAGGTCGGTCATCGATCATCAGCTGATCTATCTGCCGCGGACGGGTCTGCCGCCGATTGGTCTTCACGTCGACAACATCGCGACGCAGGCCACACCCGAGGAGCGGGTCCGCTCGCGCCTCGACACGCTGAACCCGGTGGTCCTGGGCCCGGCGGGGCTGGGCTCTCCAGGACGCGCGCTGCCTCAGCTCGCGTTCAACCCCTTCCCCGCCGCTGACCCGAAAGACCTACACGTGAGCACGGTCGCGATCGTGGGAGACACGGTGACCGTCGACTTCCTCTTGCCCCTTCGCACCTTCAACGTCTCGACGGATGAGCAGGCTCGTGGGCTGGTGCAGGAGCTCGTCTACACGGCAACCGAAGAGACCGGAATCCGCCGCGCCCGGATTACGGCGAACGGGGGAGCCCAGGCGTCCGCCGGCGGATTCCTGATCAATACCAGCGCGATGTCCCGCGACGACGTGGTCGGCTACCGGGCGGAGGCCGTGCCGACCAGCATCTCGATGCAGGGCGACGCGACCGGACCGCTCGACCTCACCGCGCGCTGGTCGGTCGAGGAGATCGCGCCGGCGCTCGCGCGGCTCACGGTGGAGACCGGCGTCACGACCGGCCCGGTGCCCGGGGCCGCGCCGTCGTTCATCGCCGAGATACGCGCGAACGACGAGACGACCGACCCCGACCTCGGCAAATGGGTCTTGCGGCTGCGGGTCATCGGCGCGCGGCCCCTGCCCGTGGGCAGCGGGAGCCAGTCCGGTACAAACGTCGAGACGCGTAAGGTCGACCAGACACCGCTGAGATCCGTCCGCACGACGCGCAGCTCGTCGACCTCGACGATCGACTACGAGCTCGGACTCGATGACCTCCGACCGTGGCGCGTCGCCCTCGCCTTCAGTCCGGTACGCATCCTCGTCGACGTCGGCGGCGCTCCGCAGGCGATCAACACGAGCCTCACGGTGTACACGCCGACCGCGGCCTTCGGCCCGAACACGTACTCGCGCGACTTCGAGCTGAGCGGGCTGGCGCGAACCTTCGAGGGCAATGTGCAGTGGCGACTCCGTGACGCGCGCGACGCGGTCGTCGTCAAGGGGGTCACGACTGCGAGTCTCGGCACGAGCGCCGCCTGGGGCGCGTATCAGACGCGCGTCCGCGTCCCCGACGCGGTGACCGGCCCGGCGACGCTCGAGATATTCGAGGTGAGCGCGAAGGACGGCACCGAGCTGAACACGATCCGCGTGCCGATCGTCGTTCGCTAAGCCCGGCGCGCGCCTCCAACGGCGGTCGCGAGCACGCCGTTCACGAACTTCGGCGCGGCTTCACTGCCGAACAGCTTCGCGAGCTCGACCGCTTCGTCGATGACGACACCCGCCGGCGCGTCACCGGATACGCGCAGTTCGTACAGCGCGATGCGAAGGATGTTCCGGTCGATCTTCGCCATCTGATCGAGCGGGAATTCGGGAGCGAGCGTGGCGATCTCGGAGTCGAGCTCTTTGCGATGGGCCAGCACGCCCTCCACAAGTTCCCACGCGAACGCCGCGGCCTCCTCGCTCAGTCCCGCACGGAACGCGCCGCGGGTCCAGGTCTCCTTCGGGTCCGCGCGATTGAAGTCGATCTCAAAAAGCGTCTGGAGCGCGAGCCGGCGCGCGGGATGCCGGCCGCCGCGGGGCACCCTCAAGCGGCGAGCGTCCCGATCGTAGCGACCAGCGACGTCGACACGGCGCGCTCGGCGACCTCGATCGCGTAGCGGAGCATCGGCGCGCGCGCGCGCCCGTGCGTCACGACGGAGACGCCGGCAACGCCGAGCAGGGGCGCCGAGGCGTACGGGTCGTAGTCGAGACGGTGTCGAAGCTTGCGGATGCCACCCCACGCGACCAGGCCCGCGATCTTGCCCAGCGGGCCGCCGAAGACGTCGTTCCGGATACCGTCGCGGAAGACATCGACGACACCCTCCATGCCCTTTGCGAGGACGTTCCCGACGAAGCCGTCGCAGACGACGATGTCCGTGACTCCTCGCATGACGTCCCTACCTTCGACGTTGCCATGGAAGTTCAAACCGTCGGCACCGGACAGAAGCGCGTGCGCCTCCTGCTGGACCCGGCCGCCCTTCTCTGCCTCCTCGCCGACGTTGAGCAGGCCGACCGTCGGGCGGTCGATGAGATGGACGCGCTCCATGAAGCGGCTCGCCATGAGCGCGTACTGCAGAAGATTGCGCGGGTCGGCGTCCATCGTCGCGCCCGCGTCGATGAGACAGGCAGGCTTGCCGGCGGTCGTCGGGAGCATGCCGCACATCGCTGGGCGATCGATGCCCGGGATGCGGCGGAGGATCAGGATCGCGGCGGCGACGGTCGCCCCGGTGTTCCCGGCCGAGACCACTGCGTCGGCCGCGCCGTCCCTGACCAGCGTCGTCGCCACGCCGATCGAGGTGTCGCCACGCCGGCGGAGCGCGTTCGACGGGTGCTCGTGCATCTCGACCACGTCGGGCGCGTCCACGATCGAGATACCCGGCCGGTCGGCGGTCGCGCCCAGGGATCTCCGGACCTCGTCCTCGCGGCCAACGAGCGCGATGTCGGCGCGCCCGCCCGAGCGCCGGTACAACAGCGCGCCCCGGACGATCTCGTCCGGGGCGTGGTCGCCACCCATGGCGTCGACCGCTATGCGCATCGCGCTGGGCTCAGGCGGTCCGCTTCCTGGTCTTGATCCGGATCACCTGCCGCCCGCGGTACGTGCCGCAGTGCGGGCAGGCTTGGTGCGGCGGCTTGGGGCTCTTGCACTGCGGGCAGGGCACCAGGCTTTGCGCGACGAGGCGCAGGTGACTGCGCCGTTCGCCCTGCGCCGCGTGGGGTGTGCGTTTCTTGGGTTCACCGGCCAATTGGGGGTTCCTCTTTTCGACTGAGTGAATGCCAGTCTGACACCTATTCGCGCTCGGCGTGGAAGTCGCGCAGCTCTTGAAGCTTCGCCCAGCGCGCGTCGACCGGCTCCTCGTGATCGTGCGGGTGCTCGTTGAGGTCCTGGCCGCAGACCTGGCAGAGGCCCTTGCAGTCCGGAGAGTGAAGGATCACCTGCGGCGTCGCGAGGATCAGCTCCTCGCGCAGCAGAGGTGTGACGTCGATACGGAAGTCCGAGCCGATCGTCCGCGCGTCGTCGGGCGCCGGGTCGAGCGGCTCGCCGCCTGCCACGCCGATCGTCGCGTAGTACTGCTCCGCGAACTTGGCCGTGATCGGGGCGTGGGTCGGGCGCAGGCAGCGAGCACACTCCTGCTCGACCAGCGCGTGGGCTTCGCCCTCGAGGTACGCGCCCGGATTCGTGTGGGTCGCTTCGATCGTGGCATCGATCGACTCCGCGCCGGCCTCGAGCAGCTCGGCGTTCTCGCCGCGTGGATCGATCGGGTCCTCTTCCAGCCGGAACTCGGCCTGCGTGCCGACCGGCTGCTTCAGCAGCGGCGCGACGTTGATGACCAAAGACCTATCCCTCGCGCGCGGTGTCTGGCTTCCGTTCGTCGAGCACTTCGAGGCTCTTCTTGATCACCGACAGTGTCTTCACCAGATCGCTCTCGAGGCGCACGAGCACGTCGGATGCGTACTGGTCCGCGCCGCGCATGGTGTCGTCGGCCTTACCCTGCGCGCCGCGCTCGATCTCGCCGGCCCTGGTCTCGGCCGCACGAAGCACGGACTGATCCTGCAGCAGCACCGCGGCCTGCTCCTGCGCCGCGCCGATGATCTGCTCCGCCTCGTCGCGGGCCTGGGCGATCACCCGCTCGCTCTCGGCATTGATCTTCCGCGCCTGGCGCACCTCCTCGGGGATCGCGACGCGAAGCTGATCGATGAGGTCCAGGACCGTTGCCTGCTCGAGGATCACCTGGCTCGTCATGGGAAGCTTCCGAGCGTTCACCACGAGCGCTTCGAGCCGTTCGACGAGGAACTGAATGTCCACTTAATCCGCTCGGCCCTTCGGCATTCGCCTCAGTGCCTCGACGGAGGGCTCAGGGCTGGTGGGCTCGCTCGCGACCGCTGCGCGGCATCGGAAGCAGCACGCTGCTTCCGATGAGCGGGCGAAGCCCTTCCTCGCTCGGATCCTCAAATCAGGCGGCATCGTATCTCAGGAACATCAGCGTCTCCTCGCCGACCCGCTTCTCGCGCGCGAGATGCGCGTCCTTCGGCAGGGCCGGCAGGTGCTTGCGGTGCGCGCGCGCGACGACGAGCGCCTCCGGAGCGAGCGCGGCGCGCAGACGCGGATGGGCGATCGCGGTCTCAAGGATCGCCGAGTCCGCATGGGGCGGGTCGCAGAACACAAGGTCGTACCGCCCGGACAGCTGCTCGAGGAAGGCGAGGACGTTCGCGGCGCGGATCAGGGCACGATCGGCGCCGTAGCCGGTCGCCCGGAGGTTGCGCCGAAGAGCGTCGACGGCCTCCGCGCCGCGCTCGACGAACGTGGCCTGCGCGGCGCCGCGCGAGAGCGCCTCGATCCCGAGCGTGCCCGCGCCCGCGAACAGATCCAACACCCGCGCGCCGCCGATCTCGGGCTCGAGGATCGCGAAGAGCGTCTCGCGCAGACGATCGGTCGCCGAGCGCGTTCCGCCGCCCTTGACCGCGACGAGAGTTCTGCCCTTGGCCTCGCCCGCGATGACGCGCATGGTCAGGCCAGCCCGTGCCGGCGCCAGAGCGACCCCACCGCATCCGCCAGCCGGGCGTGCTCGGGCCGGTCGAGCGCGGGATCGGCGGCGAGGATCGCGTCGGCCTCGGCCGCGGTGTCGCGCGCGAGACGCGGGTCGACGTCGGCGAGATCGACGATGCGCAGCTCCGACAGGCCGTGCTGCTCGTCGCCAAGGTACTCGCCCGCACCGCGGATCTCGAGGTCGCGCCGCGCGAGCTCGAAGCCATCGAGCGGCTTGCCATCGGATCGCTCGGTCATCGCGGCGAGCCGTGACGAGTCCGTCGCGTCGCTGACCAGCACGCAGTACGCGCGCTCGGACCCACGGCCGACGCGCCCGCGGAGCTGATGCAGCTGCGCGAGCCCGAACCGCTCCGCGCCCAGGACGACCATCACGGTCGCGTTCGGGATGTCGATGCCGACCTCGACCACCGTCGTGGCGACGAGCACGTCGAGCTCGCGCGCGGCGAAGCGCCGCATGACGTCGTCCCGCTCCTTCGCCGCCATGCGGCCGTGCAGGAGCGCGACCCGCAGGCCGCGGAGCGCGCCCGCCTCGAGATCGCGCGCCACCGACACCGCGCTCGGCAGATCCGGATCGGCCTCGTCCGGATCGATGCGCGGGCACACGACGAACGCCTGCTGGCCCTTCTCGACGGCAAGGCGGATGCCCTCCCACACCTTCGGCAGCTGCGACGGCGTACGCAGGTGCGTCGTGATCTCCTGGCGACCGACCGGGAGCTCGTCGATCACCGATAGGTCGAGATCGCGATACAGCGTCTGCGTCAGCGTGCGCGGGATCGGCGTGGCCGTGGTGAGCAGGAGGTGCGGATCCACGCCCTTCTCGCGCAGCGTCGTGCGCTGCCGGACGCCGAAGCGATGCTGCTCGTCGATGACCACGAGGCCGAGCCTGGCGAACGCGACGCCCTCGACCACGAGCGCATGCGTTCCAACGACGACGTCGAGCGCACCTGACGCGAGCCGTTCCAGCACGTCGCGCCGCGCCGCCCCCGTGACGCTCGAGGTGAGCAGCTCGACGCTCGGGCCACGAGCGAATAGCGCGCTCACGGTGCGGAAGTGCTGCTCCGCCAGAAGCTCGGTCGGAGCCATGAGCGCGGTCTGCGCGCCCGACGCCGCGGCGATGCGCGCCGCGAGTGCCGCGACGACGGTCTTGCCCGAGCCGACGTCACCCTCGAGGAGGCGCGACATCGGGATCGCGCGAGCGATGTCGCCGCGGATCTCGGCGAAGGATCGTCGCTGCGCCTCGGTGAGGGTGAACGGCAGCTCAGCGATCCAGCGATCCACGTCGTCATCCGCGGCGCGCAGCTTCGCCGCGCGCGCGTCGCGCTGGAAGCGCAGGCGCCGCTGCGCCAGGCCGAGCTGAAGCGTGAGCAGCTCGTCGAACGCCAGCCGACGCCGACCCTCCTGGAGCTGGGCATCTCCCGAGGGGAAGTGCACTTCCCTCAGCGCCTCGGCGATGCCGAGCAGGTCGCGGCGCTCGCGAACGTCGGCGGGCAGGACCTCGGGCACCTCGGAGACGACCGGCGTGCGCTTCGGGCCACCCTCGACCGCGGTATGCAGCCAGCGGCGCAGGTTGCCCTCCTTCAGCCCCTCGGTGAGCCGATACACCGGGATCATCCGGCCGGTATGAACGCGCTCGGCGTCGGCCGCCTCGACCGTCGCCTTCGTGAGCTGAATGGTGCGGCCGAAGAGCTTCGCGGTCCCGGAGATCCGCACGAGCTGCCCCGGGCGCAGTCGCTCCTTGATGAACTGACGGCCGAACCACGTAGCGCGGACGCCGCTCGGCTGCTGGTCGGCTGGATCGAGCAGCTCGACCTCCGTCATCGGTAAGCCGCGCGCGGTGCGGCGCTCGCTGATGTGGCCGACGATCGCCTCGGTGGTCTGCTCGCGGTCGACGACGAGGCGGCGGAGCGGCACGAAGCGAGAGAAGTCGACGTAGCGCGCAGGCAGGTGCCACAACAGATCGCCGATCGACTTGATGTCGAGCCGCGCGAGCAGCTTGGCGGATTCGTCGCCGACGCCCGGCAGGCTCTGGACCGGGAGGTCTAGCGAGCTGCTGGGCCTATTCCGCCGAGACGAGGAAGGGATAGTGCGGCTGGCCTCCGTGCAACACCTCCACCTCGGCGTCCGGATGGACCGCGCGGATGCGCTCCCGAGCGCGCTCGGCGCGCTCCGGTCCCACACCCGAGCCGTAGAACACCGTGACCAGCTCGGCGGACTCGAGCTTGCCCGCGGCGGCAGCGAGCACGTCGAGCTCGTCGTCGCCACGCGCGACGAGGCGGCCGTCCAGGAGCGCGATCGCCTCGCCCTTGCGCACCTTCTGCCCCTCGACCTCGCTCGCGCGGACCGCTCGGGTGACCTCGATCCCGTGCGTCGCGGTCGACGCCTGCTCCATGGCCCGGACGACCGCGCTCGCTTCCTGCGCCGGGTCGAACGAGGCGAGCGCGGACATCCCCTGGGCGACGTTCTGCGTCGGGATCACCGTGACCGTTCCCTCGGCCAGCTGTGCCGCCTGCTTCGCCGCGAGGATCACGTTGCGGTCATTCGGCAGCACGACGACGTGATCCGCGTTCGCCGAGCGGATCGCGTCGAGCAGCTCCTCGGTCGACGGGTTCATCGTGGCGCCGCCGCGAAGTGGCGTCGCGCCGACGGAGCGCACGATCTCGGAGAAACCATCACCCGGTACGACGGCCACGACGCCGACGCTCGCGCGTGGGTGAGGTGGCGCGACAACGATCCCGGTCGCGCGCTCGTGCTCGGCGGTCATGGCGTCGAGGTCCTCGACGACGACGTCGCCGATGCGTCCGGCGCCGAGCCCGATGCGGATGATCTGATCGGGCTGGAGCGTGTGGACATGCACCTTCACCGCTGTCTCGTCGCCGACGACGAGCACGCAATCGGCGCCGAACTCGAGCATGTCGGCCCGCAGCTCCTCCGCGCTGCGCTTCGGATCGGTGATGAGGAACTGGACGTCGTACGCGCCGGCCCAGTCCGACGCCATGGGATCGGAGGGGGCGGGCGCTCCGGCGTTGCGTGGGCCGGAAGGGGCGGACGCGCCGCCGGCCGTGATCGGGCCGGAGGGGGCGGACGCGCCAGCGGCACTTGAGGCGTAAGGGTCGAAGCCGTGGCCAGAGACGCGAGCTGAACGTCCGAACTGTGCCGCCGGCGCGTCCGCCCCCTCCAGGCCCATCACCTGACGTCCTTCCACCTCAGCGAGCGCCCCGTCGAGCAGGATCCACAAGCCGCGGGCGCCCGCATCGACGACGCCCGCCGCGCGATTCATCGGGTTGTCGTCCTTCGTCCGCTCGACCGCCTCGACGCCCACCTCGACCGCGGTCCGCAGCGCGAGGTCGCCATCAGAGGCGCCCTGCACGGCGTCGGTCATCGCCGCGAGCGCGGTGAGGATCGTTCCCGGGGCCGGCTGCGTGACCGCGGTGTACGCGTGCGTCTTCGCGAGTGAGAACGCGGCGGCGAGCGACGGCCCATCGACATACTCGTGACCGGCGAAGGCCTCCTTCATCCCACGCAGGATCTGCGAAAGGATCACGCCGCTGTTGCCGCGCGCGCCCATGAGCGCGCCGTGTGCGGCGGCCGCCGCGACCGCTGCGAGCGTCGGCTCCGCCGTGCGCGCGTGCGCGAGCGCGGAGCGAACCGTGTGGAGCATGTTGGTCCCGGTGTCGCCGTCGGGGACGGGGTACACGTTGAGCGCGTTGACCTCGTCGACCGATCGCGCGAGGCGCGCGGCCGCTGCTTCGATGATGCGGAGCAGCCGTGCTCCGTCGCATTGCTGTGTTAAGATCGATCGACTTTAGCGCGTCACAAAGCGCTTGGCCGCGCTCGCGTGATGACGCTCTCCAGGGGAGTCGGGATGCCTCGTTCCTGCGCGATCTGCGGCAAGTCCGCTCGGTTCGGCTCCAACGTGAGCCACTCGAAGGTGCACACCAAGCGGCGCTTCGACGCGAACCTCCACAAGGGAGTGATCGACGGCGAGAGGCTGCTCATCTGCACGCGCTGCCGTCGCACGTCGACGAAGCCGGCACGCATGGCGAAGAAGGCAGCCCGGGCAGCCCGCTAGCACGGCCTACGCCCCTACGGACGCGGCCTTGCCCTCCGGAACCTTCAGCTGACCGCAGCCCGCCAGGATGTCCTGTCCCTTGCTGATGCGCACCGTCGCGGCGATGCCCGCCTCGCGCAGGATCTCGGCGAAACGCTCCATGCGCGCCTCCGGCGGCCGCGTGAAGCCGCCCGGGCCGGGATTCACCGGGATGAGGTTGACGTGGTACGCGGACGTGCGGCCGCGCGTGGCGATCTGCTTCGCCAGGGCCGCGGCGGTCTCCGCGGAGTCGTTCACGCCGCCGAGGAGCACGTACTCGAACGTCACGCGTCGCTTGGTGCGCTCGACGTAGCGCGCTGACGCGTCGAGGACTTCATCGACGCCCCACTTCCGATTCACGGGCATGATCGCGGTGCGCGTGCGGTCGTCGGCCGCGTGGAGCGAGACCGCGAGGTTGATGGGCAGTCCCTCGGCCGCGAGCGCGTCGATCTTCGGCACGATCCCGCATGTCGAGATCGTGATGCGTCGCGGGCTGATGCCGAACGCCTCGGGATCGACGAGCGTGCGCACCGACTCCAGTGTCGCCTCGTAGTTGTTGAACGGCTCCCCCATCCCCATGTACACGACGTGCGAGACACGCTCGCCGCGCGAGATCAGCTCAGTCTGCCAGTGCCGCACCTGGTCGACGATCTCGCCCGCGGTCAGATCGCGGATGAGGCGCATCTCGCCGGTGGCGCAGAACGCGCAGGCCATCGGGCAGCCGGCCTGCGTCGAGATGCACACCGCGTTCCGCGCGCCATGCTGCGGCATGAGCACCGACTCGATGCGGTGGCCGTCGTGGAGCTCCAGCAGCACCTTGCGCGTCTCACCGTCGGCGCTCGCCTCCTCGATGACCGGCCACACGGCAGACCAGCGAAACGCCTCCGCGAGCTCGGTGCGCAGCGCCTTCGGCAGGTCGGTGAGTCCGTCCCAGTCCGCGGCTTGACTGCGCGCGACGTGCCGGCGGATCTGCTTCGCGCGGTACGCGGGCTCGCCGCGATCGCGCAGCCACGACGTCAGCACGCGCTCGCTCGTGTCGCTGATGGCGGGGCGCTCGTCGGTCATCGGTCGAGCGTACCCGGCAGGCACCGGTCGACGGCTCCTCGTTAGTCGCCCAGGCGCTGGTCGGGATCGACCCGCAGCCCGCGCGCCCATTCCTCCCCGCTCATCTCGCGCTTGCCCGCGGGGCGCACCTGATCCAGACGTAACCAGCCGGCGCCGCAGGCCACGTGCGGCGCCGTGCTCGAGCCCCAGTACGCCGCGAAAGCCGGACCCGCGCCGCGTCCGAGCACGAGAGCGCCGTGCTCGCGCGGCGGCCCGCCAAGCACCGTCGCGCTCGAGACGATCACCCGGCGGTGTCTGAGCTCCGTCCACGCGCCGGGCTCAGGCGTCATCGCGCGGATGCGCCGCGCGACCTCCTCGGCCGGTCTCGACCAGTCGATCTTCGCATCCGCGCTCGTCAGCTTCGACGCGTACGTCGCGAGCGCGGGGTCCTGCGGTGTCCCGCGCAGCTCTCGCGCCACGTACGGCGGCAGATCGCGGAGCAGGAGCGACGCGCCGACGCGCGCGAGCCGTTCGGCCAGCTCGCCGGCGGACTCCCTGGGCCCGATGTGAACGCGCTCCTGCGTCAGGACCGGCCCGGCATCGAGCTCGGCGGTCCCCTGCATCAGCGTGACGCCGGTCTCGTCGTCGCCCGCGAGGATCGCGTGTGCGATCGGCGCGGCGCCGCGCCAGCGAGGCAGGAGCGAGGCATGCACGTTCACCGCGCGTGAGCCGGCGGCGTCGAGGAGCGCGCGCGGGATCAGGTTCCCGTACGCGGCCCACACCAGCTGCTGCGGAACGAGCGCCACGACCGCGTCGAGATCCGCGCCGCGAAGCGCTGCCGGCTGCAGGACCGGCAGATCGAGCGCTCTCGCACGCGCTTTCACCGCGGGCACCGTCAGCGCGCCGCGGTTGCCGGGTCGATCCGGCTGCGTGACCACGCCGACGATGCGCACGACGTTCGCGCTCTGGAGCTCGACGAGCGCGTCGAGCGAGGGCACGGCGAAGTCCGGCGTGCCGAGAAAGATCGTCCGCGGCGCTAGGAAGCCGGAACCTCGTCGGGCTCGACCGGGAACAGATCCTTCTCTCTGGATCGCAGGCGATCCACATAGAGGACGCCCTCGACATGGTCGGCCTCGTGGAGCATGCACTGCGCGCCAAGGCCCTCGCCCTCGAACGCGAAGCGCTTGCCCGCCGGGTTCACGGCGACGATCCGGGCGCGGATCGGCCGCTCGAGCATCCCGTATAAACCGCGCACCGAGAGGCAGCCCTCGCTCGTCTCCTCGACCTCGTCGCTCGTCCACTCGATGCGCGGGTCGATCGCGACGATCCCGGCCCCGTCGACGTCGACGATGATCACGCGCAGCGGCACGCCGATCTGCGGCGCGGCGATCCCGATGCCACGCGCGGCGACCATCGACGCGAACATGCGGGCCGCGAGTGCCTCGAGCTCGGACTTCGAGAGGCTCGGCTTCTTCGCCGGGCGGTGGAGGACCGGATCGCCGACCTGGCGGATGTCGACGGCGCTCGCCGCGACGAACTCCTCGCTCGACCACTTCGCGCGGCGCCCCGGATCGATCAGCCACGCGCTGCCCTTGCTTACCCGGACGCGCGGCTCGTGCGGAGCTTCGGCCTCGTCGCCTTCGCCCTCGTGCTCGATGTCCTGCTCCACGGCCGAGACGCTAGCCCAGCAGCGTCACGGGGTCCACGTCGACGGTCCACTCCGGTCCGACGGTCACGCGATCGAGAACCGCGGAGGGATCACGGCCACGCAGCACGAGCTGCATGCGGTAGGAGCCCGCGCGCTTCGCCGCGAAGGCGGGCGCGGGACCAAGCACCTCGGCGTCAGCGCCCGCGGCCGCGCGGAGCGCCGCGGCGAGCGAGGCCGCGCGCCGTTCCACGGTGGCCTGGCGCAGCGCCGACGTCTGGAGAAGCACGAGCCGACCGTACGGCGGATACCCGAATCGCCTGCGCTCGCGCAGCTCGTTGTCGGCGAACGCGAGGTAGTCGTGCGCGGCGGCGGCGCGGATCGCGTGGTGGTCCGGCAGATACGTCTGGAGGATGCCTTGACCCCCCGCGCTGGAGCGTCCGGACCGTCCGAGCACCTGCACCAGGAGCTGGAACGTGCGCTCGGCCGCGGTGTGGTCCGGCAGGCTCAGCAGCGTGTCCGCGTTCACGACGCCGACGAGCGTGACGCCGGGCAGGTCGAACCCCTTCGCGACCATCTGCGTGCCGACGATGACCTGGGCGCGGCCGGTGCGCATCCGCTCGTACGCCGCGGCGTGCGCTCCCTTCTTTCGCACGGCGTCCCGGTCGAGCCGCGTGACGGTCGCGCCCGGCACCGCCGCGCGCACATCGTCCTCGACGCGCTGCGTGCCGACGCCCAGATGTCGGATGCGGGCGCCACCGCAGTTCGGACAGATGCGCGGCACGTTCGCTTCGCGCCGCCCGCAGCGATGGCAGACCAGCTCTCCGGTCAGGTGATACGAGTACGGGATCTCACAGGCCGGGCAAGGCAGCACGTAGCCGCAGTCGCGGCAGAGCACCGAGGTGGCGAAGCCGCGCCGGTTGAGAAAGAGGATGGCCTGCTCGCCGCGCGCGACGGTCTTCTTCAGCGCGAGGCCGAGCGCGCGCGACAGCGTTCCGCGGTTGCCCGCCTTCAGCTCGAGGCGCAGATCCACGACGGTCGTTGGCGGCATCGGCCGATCTTCGACCCTGACCGGAAGCTCCAGGAGCCCCAGCCGGCCGCGGCGCGCCGCGTCGAACGTGGTCACGCGCGGCGTCGCGCTGCCGAGGATCGCCGTGGCGCCGGCGATGCGCGCGAGCTCGAGCGCCGCGTCGACGGCGTGATAGCGCGGCGCACTCTCCTGCTTGTACGACGGCTCCTGCTCTTCGTCGACGACGATCAAGCCGGGGCGCGCGAGCGGTGCGAACAGCGCCGAGCGCGAGCCGACGACCACGTCCGCGGCGCCGTCGAGGACGCGGCGCCATTCGTCGTAACGCTCGCCCGCGGAGAGCGCGCTGTGCAACAGCGCGACCCGATCGCCGAAGCGCGCGATGAATCGCGCGACGACCTGGGCGGTGAGCGCGATCTCCGGCACGAGCACGATGACGCCACGACCGAGCTCGAGCGTCGCTGCGGCGGCGCGCAGGTACACCTCGGTCTTGCCGCTGCCGGTGACGCCGTGCAGCAGGAACGGGCCACCGCGCGCGATCGCCTCGAGCGCGAGCGCCTGAGCGGCCGTGGCGACGGCGTCGCGCACCGCGTCCTCTTCCCGCAGCGCGAACTCAGCCGGGATCCGCCGGACCGCGCGCGTGCCCGCGACGAGGAGGCCGCGCTTGGCCAGCGCACGCGCCGCCTGGGCCGATCCGCCGGCTTCCGTGATCTCGCTCGTGCTGCGGGCGCCTGCCCCGATGGCGCGCAGCGTCGCGAGCTGGCGCGCGCCGAGCCGGGGCTCGCCGCCCGCCGGTAAGAGCGCATAGATGGCTTCGGTGCGCTCGCCGCGCGCCGGCGCCAGGCCCGCCCCGCGCGCGCGCGATGCCAGCGCGGGCGGGAGCATCGCGCGAACGGCGTCCGCGATCCCGCTGCGGTAATGGCGGGCGATCCACGCCGCCAGGGCGAGCTGATGCGAGTGCAGCAGCGGCAACGGATACGCGAGCGCGTCGATCGGCCGCAGGGCGACCCCGGGATCCGGCACGTCCGTCGCGACGACGACGCCGCGCACCTCGCGGGCGCCGAGGCCGATCCGGACGAGATGGCCCGCGGAGACGGCAAGGCCGTCAGGGATCGCATAGGTGAAGGTCCGGGCCGGGCCGCGCAATCCCGCGAAGACCGCGACCTCAGCCCTGCCCATCGGACCTACAGCTCGTAGTGGCGCGGCTTCCGCGCCTCCTTCTTGATGATCTCGGCGATCTCGCGGACGGTCTGATCCACCTTGTCGTCCTCGTTCACGACGACGTAGTCGTACTCGGGCGCAGAGGCCATCTCGATCTCGGCGTTCCGCAGCCGGGTCTCGCGCTGCTCCGGCGTCTCTGTCCCTCGCGAGACGAGGCGTCGGCGTAGGGACTCAAGCGACGGCGGCATCATGAAGATGGTCAGCGCCTCGGGCAGCTGCGCCTTCATCTTGCGCATTCCCTGTGGGTCCGGCTTGACGATCACGACCTTGTGGGCGCGGAGGGTGTCGGCCAGCACGTCACGACGGACCCCCTTGAACTCGCCATGCACGATTGACCACTCGAGGAAGTTGCCCGCCTCGATCTCCTCTTTGAACTTCTCCGGCTCGTAGAAGTAGTACTCGCGGCCGTGGACCTCGCCGGGCCGCGGCTTGCGGCTCGTCGCCGTCACGTACATCACGGCGTCGTCCAACGTGCGGAGGAGCTTCGGGAAGACCGTGTCCTTTCCCGCTCCGGACGGTGCCGAGATGATCACCAGCAGTCCGACGCCATCGAGGCTCTCGGTCATACCGCGCCGCGCCCGATCACGCCACGACCTCGGCGTAGGGCTCTCGGGTATCAGCGGGCTCGCCCAGGCTGCGCAGGTACGCGCGCAGCTCCGGGGCGAGCGGCGCGGTGAAGGCGCGCTCGCCCGCGTGCGGAAGGCGGACGGTCAGCCGCCAGGCGTGCAGCCACTGCCGGCCGAGGTCGGAGCGATCGCCGGTCCGTCCGTACACGGGGTCGCCAACGATAGGGAGTCGCGCGAAGGCGAGGTGGACCCGGATCTGGTGCGTGCGGCCGGTCTCGGGGCGGACATGGAGGAGCGACTGCCGAGCGTTCGCGGAGCCATAGGTCGCGATGCGCGCGAAGCGCGTCACCGCCTCGCGGCCGGTCTGCCGAACGACCATGCGGCGGCGGTCGTCCGGATCGCGGAGCACCGGGGCGTCCACCACCGCCTCCTGCGCGCCCGGGTCGCCATACACGAGCGCGACGTACTCCTTCGTGAAGCGCTTCGCCTGGAGCTGGCGCGAGAGCGCCAGGTGGGCGACGTCGGTCTTGGCGACGATCATCACGCCGCTGGTGTCTTTGTCGAGGCGATGCACGATGCCGGGCCGCGCCGCGTCGCGTCCGGTCTCAGCCTTGATGCGGCCCACGATCGCGTTCACCAGCGTGCCGCTGCGATGCCCGTACGCGGGGTGCACGACGAGACCGGCGGGCTTGTTCACGACGAGCACGTCCTCGTCCTCGTACAGGACGTCGATGGCGATGTCCTCCGCGTCCAGCGAGAGGGCGGGCTCGGCCTCGGGCACGTCGACCGTCAGCCGCTCGCCGGTCCGCACCTTGTACGCGGGCTCCACGGATCGTCCGGCGACGCGCACGTGCCCATCTCGCGCCAGCCGCTGGATGGCGCTGCGCGAGAGCTGCGTCCGGTCCGCCAGGAAACGATCGACGCGCTGCCCACCGCTGGAGACGTCGAGCTCGATGTGCTCCATCACGCCGGGAGCCCAGGCGCGGCCTTCCGTTCCTCGATCCACAGCAGGAACGTGACGAGCGCGATCCCGACGACGATCGACGAATCCGCGACGTTGAACGACCAGAACCGCACCGATCCGACGCCCACGTCGACGAAGTCCACCACGTAGCCCTGGCCGAGCCGGTCGACGAGATTGCCGATGGCACCGCCGAGCTGCATCCCGAGGGTGATGGCGATGAACGGCGAGCGCATCGTCATCGTGCGGTAGTAGTAGAGGATCGCCACCACCGCGAAGACGGACAGCACCGAGAGGAGCGTGGTCCGCTCGGGCAGGAGACCGAATGCGGCGCCGGTGTTGCGCACGTGGCTGATCCGGACGTAGTCACCGACGACCTCGCGCGTCTCGTTCAGCTGCAGGCTCGCGACGACCGCCGCCTTCGTGATGCGATCGAGCACGAAAACCGCGACGGCAACGCCGGCGATGAGCGCGAGGCGGCGGGGCTTCATGCCAAAACGATAGGGGGCGCGAGAGCCCTACGTCACCATTCCGCCGTCGACGACGAGCACCTGGCCCGTGATGTACGACGCTTCGTCGGATGTGAGGAAGGCGATCGCGTTCGCGACGTCCTCGACCGTGCCGAACCGGCCCAGCGGGATCTGTTTCAGCATCGCCTGCTGCACCTCCTTGGGCACGATGGAGGTGAGGTCCGTCGGCACGAATCCGGGGGCGACGGCGTTCGCGGTCACGTTCCGGCTGGCCATCTCTCGCGCGATCGTCTTGGTGAAGCCGATGATCCCGGCCTTGGCGGCGGCGTAGTTCGCCTGCCCGGCGTTCCCGGTCACACCCGCGATGGAGGCGACGTTCACGATCCGGCCCGCGCGCTGCTTGAGCATGGGCCGCATCGCCGCCTTCGTGACGAGGAACGTGCCACGCAGGTTGAGGTCGAGCACGGCGTCCCACTCCTGCGCGCTCATGCGCAGCAGGAGGTTGTCGCGGGTGATCCCGGCGTTGTTCACGAGCACGTCGAGCCGGCCGTCGCCGAACGCGAGTGCCTCCTTCACGATGCGCTCGGCGTCGCTATCAGCCGAGACGTCGCCCTTGACCAGCGCGCCGGTCGAGCCGGCGGCTTCCACGAGGCTCTTCGTCTCCTCGGCTGCCGCGTCGTCGGAGCGGTAATTGATCGCGATGCGCACGCCGTCGCGGGCGAGGCGGACGGCCGTCGCGCGGCCGATGCCACGGCCCGCTCCCGTGATGAGCGCGGTGCGTGCCCCGATCAATCTCGGCCTTCGGCCGGAGACACGCTCAAGGCTGGTGGACTCGCTCGTCGCGGGTCAACCGCTCCTCGCTCGCATCATCTCATCAGGCTGCCGCGCGGAAGATGAGGGACGCGTTGTGGCCGCCGAAGCCCATCGAGTTCGACAGTGCGGTCGTGATCTTTCGCGACCGCGCGGTGTTCGGCACGTAGTCGAGATCGAGCGCCGGGTCCGGCGTCTGGTGGTTGATCGTGGGCGGGATGCAGCCGTCGCGCAGCGCGAGCAGGCAGGCGATCGCCTCGATCGCCCCGGCGGCGCCCAGGAGGTGCCCGGTCATCGACTTGGTGGACGACACCAGCACCTTGTAGGCGTGCTCACCGAAGACGGCCTTGATCGCCGACGTCTCCTCGCGATCGTTGGGTTGCGTCGAGGTCCCGTGCGCGTTGATGTACTCGACCTCGGTAGGAGCGATGCCCGCCTGGGCGAGCGCCATGCGCATCGCGCGCGCGTTGCCCTCGCCCTCGGGTGACGGCGAGGTGATGTGGTAAGCGTCGGCGGTCGCTCCGTACCCGATGAGCTCGCCATAGATCCGCGCGCCTCGCGCGAGCGCGCGCTCCCGCTCCTCGAGCACGACCACCGCGCCGCCCTCCGACAGCACGAAGCCGTCGCGGTCCTTGTCGAACGGGCGTGAGGCGTGCTCGGGGTCGTCGTTCCGGCGGCTCATCGCGTGCATCGTCGAAAACGCGCCGATCGCGAGGGGCAGCACCGCGGCCTCGGCTCCCCCGACGACCATGACGTCGGCCTGGCCGCGCTTGATGATCTCGGCGGACTCGCCGATCGCATGGGCGCTCGAGGCACAGGCCGAGACGTGAGACAGGTTCGGGCCCTGCAGGCCGAACTGCATCGAGATCTGGGCCGCGCCGGCGTTCGCCATGAGCATCGGCACGAGGAAGGGTGACAGGCGCCCCGGGCCGCGCTTCTCCATGAGCACCACCTGATCGATGAGCGTCTCGAGACCGCCGACGCCCGTGCCGATCGCGACGCCGATGCGGGTCGGGTCCGTCTTGACGTCCAGCGTCGCGTCGTCCATCGCCATCGAGGCCGCGGCGACGGCGAACTGCGTGAACCGGTCCGTCCGTTTCGCGTCCTTGCGATCCATGTACTTCGTCGGCTCGAAGTCCTTGACCTCGCCGGCGATCTGCGATTCGTACGGCGACGGGTCGAAGCGCGTGATGCGCCCTATACCCCCGCGACCGTGTGTCATCGAATCCCAGACCTCCGTGACGGTGGCGCCGATCGGCGTGATCGCCCCCATCCCCGTCACGACGACGCGCCTCGTCAAGCAGGCGCTCCGCTGGAGCGCGTGCGCAGCGATCGAAGCGCCGCGCCGAGCGACGCGCGGTCCGAGATATTCAGCAGCCGTACATCGGCGATCCGCTTCACCAATCCGTTGACGACCTGGCCCGCGCCGATCTCGACGAACGTCGAGGCACCACGCTCGGCCATGAAGCGCACCGACTTGAGCCATTCGACGCGCTGCGACAGATGCCGGACGAGCGCATCGGGGATCGCGATCGCACCCGCATGCGGAAGAGCCGACACATTGGCGACGACCGGCACCACCGGATCGCGGAAGCTCAGGCCGCGCATGAACGAATTCAGGTCCGCGCCGATGCGACCCATCGCGGGGAAGTGGAATGGGCCCGAGATCCGCAGCGGCACGACCTTCCGTGCGCCACGCTGCGCGAGCACCTTGCTCACCGTCGCGACGCTCTCCGCGTCCCCCGCGATCGTCACCTGGGACGGACCGTTGTCGTTCGCGACCACGGCAGCCCCCGCGGGCACGGTATCGGCGATCACACGATCGACCTCCTCCGCGGAGAGCCCGATGATCGCGGCCATCGCGCCGCGCGCGCCCTTCGTGGCGGCGAGTCTGCCGCGCTCGGCGACGAGCTTGAGCGCGTCGGAGAACGTGAGGACACCCGCCGCGACGAGGGCGCTGTACTCACCGAGCGAGTGGCCGGCAACGAACGCGGGGCGGAGCTCGAGCGGCAGCGCGGCGACGCCGCGCGGCTCGCGGCCGACCGTGATGCGCCCACCGTCTCCGTTCGTCCGCTCCGCAAGCGCCTCCAGCAGGGCGACGCTCGTCGTGAGGATGGCCGGCTGCGCATAGGTCGTGTCGTTGAGCTTCTCGGCGGGCCCGTTGAAGCAGAGGTCGCTCAGCTTGTACCCGAGGATCGCGTCGGCCTCCTCGAAGGTCTCGCGGGCCCTGGCCGAGGATTCGAAGACGTCGCGGCCCATGCCGACGGCCTGCGAGCCCTGCCCGGGGAACACGTATGCGAGCGCGGACCTCATGCACGAACGGTATCACGCGGCGACGCAACTCACTGCATACTGCGTGCATTGAGTACGCGCGCGGAGAACGTCGCCCGCACCAGCGCCGCGATCGACAGCGCCACGCTCGCGGAGCTCGCGGACGTGGGCTACGCGGGCCTGCGCATCGCCGCGGTCGCGCGGCGTGCAGGGATCGCGACACGCACCGTCTACCTCCACGCGCCCGAGAAGGACGAGCTCGTGCACCAGGCGCTGCAGCGTCGCGCCAGCGCGTTCGCGGTACGCGTCGCGCGCTGGCATCCGACCGCCGGCATCGCCGCCGAGGCCGTGCTCGACGAGCTCGTCGTCTTCCACCGCCGGAGCTATCGCAGCGAGAAGCGGCTGCTCGAGACGCTCGTCGACGGCGGCCTGCCCCCGCGCAGCTCCGCGGTGCTGCGCCAGCTCGACGCCGTGCGGCTTCGGATCATCCAGCGGACGATGACGGACCTCAGCCATCGCGGCGCGCTGCGCGTGCGCCCGAGCGACGCGACGGCACTGGCGCACGCGCTCATGGCATATCCGACGTGGCGTCTGGCGGTCACGGGCCCCGCGGGCCGTCGCGCCGAGTCGCTCATCGCGGCCGCGCTTCGCGCGACGCTCCTCTAATTCTCCCGGAGGACCTCTAGCTGTTCGAGGGCCTCGCGAGGTCGAGCTCGACCCGGCCCGTGACGCCGTTGAGTTCCCCCTCCCACGCCGCCTTGCCAGTCCCTGTCGTCGTCCACGTCACCGTCGTCGCGAGCGTCTCGGCGGCGATAAAGCCGGCGTAGGCCTTCACGGCGGACGCCAGAGCGCCGGAGATCCGAAGCTGGATGCGATCGGCGATCTCGAGCCCGCCGTCCTTGCGCATCGTGTTCACGTGATGCGCGAACTCGCGTGCGAGGCCTTCACGCTCGAGCTCGGGCGTCAGCTCGGTCACGAGCGCGATCGCCGCGCCGGGGTCGCGCCCGACGGCATGGCCGGGCGTGCCGACGTGCTCGACGAGCACCTCATCGGCGCCGAGGTGGACGCCCTCGACGTCGAACCCGCCGTCGGACTGGGTGAAGCGGCCCTCGGCCAAGGCCGCGCGGATACGCGGCAGATCCTTGCCGAGCTTCGGCCCAAGGACCTTGAGATCCGGCTTGACCTTCAGCTCCACCAGCCCCTCGGCCTCATCGCGGACCTCGAACGCCTTCACGTTGAGCTCGTCCTTCACGATCTCCGCGAGCTCAGCGTTCTCGTCGAGCAGGCCGCGGTCGCGATCGCCCTTATCGAACACGGCGATGAGCCGCGCGAGCGGCGTGCGTACCTTGACCCGCGCGGCCGAGCGCGCCGCGCGGCCGAGCGCGACGACGCGCATCGCGGCGCGCACGCGGCGCTCGAGGTCCTCGTCGATGAGCTCTGTGCGTGCTTCCGGATACGCGGTGTGATGCACCGACGCGGCCGCGCCGTTCGTCGCGCCGCGGACGAGGTTCTGGTACATCGCCTCGCTGAGGAACGGCATGACCGGCGCGAAGAGGCGCGCGAGCGTCGCGAGAGCCTCGTGCAGCGTCTGGTACGCGGCGAGCGAGTCCGTGCGCGATTCCGTCTTCCAGAAGCGGCGGCGGTTGCGTCGCACGTACCACGTCGACAGCTCCTCCCAGAAGGTCTCCATCCGCAGCGCCGCCGGCCGCGCGTCATAGCGATCGAGCGCGAGTCGGCAGTCGCGCACCAATCGATTGAGCGCCGACAGGAGCCAGCGGTCGATGAGCGGGCGCTGCGCGATGGGTACGGGTGGCTCGTTCGGATCGAAGCCGTCGAGATTCGCGTAGGTCACGAAGAACGAGTACGCGTTCCACAGCGTCAGCAGCCGGCGCTTGATGTCGTCGAGCGGCTCCCAGCCGAAATACATGATGTCCTCGATGCTCTGGCGCGTGACCGACCAGCGCACGATGTCCGCACCAACGCGCTCCATCGCCTCAGGCAGCGGGATGAAGTTCCCGCCGGTCTTGTGGAACTCCTCGCCCGGCGCGAGCATCATCGGCTGGAAGGTGCCGACCGTGCGGTACGGAGCCTTTCCGGTCAGCACGACGCTGAAGAAGAGCTGCGAGTAGAACCACAGCCGGATCTGCTCGACCATCTCGACGACGTAATCGGCTGGGAACCACTTCTCCCAGTAGGCCCGGTCGTGCAGCCAATCGAGGGTGGAGAACGGGACGATCCCGGCATCGAGCCAGCAGTCGCCGACCTCGCGCACGCGCTTGCTCTCGGCCCCATCCACGGGGCACGCCACCACCACCGAATCGATCCACGGCCGGTGCAGCTCGCGCAGCTGATGGAGCCCGCTGACGGCGCGCTCGCGCAGCTCCTCCTCGCTGCCGATCACGAAGAAGTGCCCGTTCGCGCACGTGTAGAACGGCAGCGGCAGGCCCCAGTAGCGCTTGCGGCTGATGTTCCAGTCGCCCATGTTCTCGAGCCAGTTGCGCATCCGCCGTCCCGCGGCCGGCGGGACCCAGGTGACCTCCGCCGCGGCGGCGATGAGCTTCGGCCGGAGCTCGTCCATCGAGATGAACCACTCGTCGTCGACGCGGAAGACGATCTCCTCGTGGCACCGCCAGCACTCCGGGTAGCGGTGCGTGTACGGGCTCGCGCGGAACAGGCGGCCGCGCTTCTCGAGGTCCGCGGCGACCTCGTCCGCGACGTCGCGAGCCTCCTTGCCTTCGAGCCAGCCATAGCCCTTGACGTATCGCGCCTGGTCGTCGATCGGGATGAGCACCGGCAGCTTCTCGGTCTTCGACAGCGCGAAGTCATCCGCGCCGCACCCCGGCGCGATGTGGACGATCCCGGTCCCCTCCACCGCGCTCACGTCTTCCCAGGCGATCACCCGGTGGCCTTCTTTCGCCGCGGCGGCGGCCGGCAGGTCGTCGAACGGACCGCTGAACCGCAGTCCGACGAGCTCCCTGCCCTTCACCGTCTCCACGATCTCGGCGCCTTCCCACGACCCGGCCGAGAAGACCTCGCGCGCGAGGATCAGAATCTCGTCGCCGACCCGGACGCGCGCGTAGTCGAGATCCGGCTTGACGGCGAGCGCGACGTTCGCCGCGAGCGTCCACGGCGTCGTCGTCCAGACGAGGAATGACTCTCGCTCGCGCCCCTCGATCGGGAAGCGCACGTACACCGACAGGTGCGTCATCTCCCGGTACGCGTCGATCATCTCGTGCTGCGAGAGCGCGGTACCGCACCGCGCGCACCACGGCATCGAGCGATGTCCCTTGTAGAGCCAGCCCTTCTCCTCGCAGACCTTCAGCACGCTCCAGATGTGCGAGATGTTGTTGTCGTCGTACGTGTAGTAGCTGTGGTCCCAATCCATCCACTGGCCGAGCCGTACGGACTGCTTCGTGAACGAACTCGCCGAGCGGTCGACGCGCGCGCGGCATGCTTCCGAGAACCTGTCGATGCCGTAGCTCTCGATGTCGCGCTTGCTGTTCAGGTTGAGCGCGCGCTCGACCTCGACCTCCACCCACAGACCCTGGCAGTCGAACCCGTTCTGGTAGCGCTGGTCGAAGCCCTGCATCGCCTTGTAGCGCTGGTACAGGTCCTTGTAGGTACGCGCCCACGCGCTGTGGATGCCCATGATCTCGGTGTTCGCGGTGATAGGGCCGTCGATGAACGAGAACCGCGGACCGCCGGCGTTCTTCTTGCGAAGCGCGTCGAAGCTGCGCTCGCGCTCCCACAGCTCGAGCACATCGTGTTCGAGCTCGGGCAGATCGATGCTCGATCTCACCGCCGCGAATCGCGGCTTCCGCTGGCCCATTGCCACCTGATGCTCCCATACAGTTGCCTCATCTATCACGGACCGTTCGCCCTCGGCCCGAAGCCGCTCACGCCGGCGATGCGCGACGAGATCCGCCGGCTCGGCGCCGCGTTCGGCGCGCCGATCGTCCGGGACGTGGCGCTGGACGACGTGCGATTCGACCCGGTCGGGGCGCCAGACCGGATGGCCGAGGTCTGCATGGTCGTCCGTCGCCCGAGCCGCAAGCTCCTGCTCTCGATCAAGACCTTCTATCCGCGTGGTGCCTGGCGCCTGCCCACCGGCGGGATCCACGACGGCGAGCCCATCTTCGAGGCGCTGCTGCGCGAGACGCACGAGGAGACGGGCCTCGAGTTCGTCCCGCGGCGCTTCCTGGCGGCGGTGAGCTATCTGAATGGCGCGGGCGGGCCGCCCGTCTTCCACACGCTCGCGTTCCTGCTCGATGAGACCGGCGGGACGCTCGGCTCGCTCGACCCGTCGGAGCAGATAGAAGATTGGCGCGAGATCGAGGCGGCGCAGCTGCCCGAAGTCGCCGCGACGCTCGAGGCGATCCCCGATCGCGCGACGCCCGAGATCGACAACTGGTCCGCGTGGGGCCGGTTCCGCGCCGTGATCCATCGCGTCGTGCATGAAGCGCTCGACCAAGCGGGTGACGCGGCGAGCCGGGGCCCTCGCGAGGCGAGAGTGGAGGGGGCCCCACCGCGAAGCGAGCCGTGACAAACGCACGGGAGGGGAGGCCAACTCGCTGAGCGAGGGTCCCGCGAGCCGCGGCAGGACCCGCGTCTAGGCCGTTTCGAAGCGGAAGAGGCGGATCGCCAGGATGAAGCCGAGGGTCGACCAGATGAGCATGCCGAGGACGTCGCCGCGAACGTCCCAGAGCGTGGCGCCGTTCGTCGCGACCTCGCGGACCGAGTCGTTGAGGAACGTGAGCGGCAGCACGTTGCTCAGCGGCCGGATGAGGTCGGGCACCACGTCGCGCGGGAAGAACACGCCCGACAAGAAGAACTGCGGCAGGGTGATGAGGTTGGCGATCGGCGGCACCTGATCCTCGCTCGACGCCCACCCGGCCAGGGCGAACCCGATCGTGAGGAAGAGGATCGATCCGAGCGTCGTGAGCGCGAGCACGGCCAGGACGCTGCCGACGAGCTGAACCTTGAAGACCAGCAGGGCGACCGCGAGCAGGATCAGCACCTGGACGACGGCGAGGACCAGCCGCAGGAGCACGTTCGCGGCGAAGAACCGCGTGGGCCGGAGCGGGGTCGCCATGATCCGGCGCAACACGCCGCGCTGCTTCTGCGCCACCAGGCCGAAGGCGACGGAGAAGACCGCGAGCTGCATGACGTTCATGCCGAGGATCCCCGGGACCAGGAAGTCGACGTAGCGCACGTTGCGCGCCGAGAGGGCCTGGCGATCGATGTTGACGACCGGCGCGGTGCGAGAGACCGCGAACGAGAGCTGGTCGACGACCTGGGTCAGGACCGCCTCGCCGACCGCGACCTGCTGCCCTTGCCCCCGGTTCTCGTAGACCGTGAGCGTCGGCACGGCGGCTCCCGCGGACGCCGGAGTGATGCGAAAGTCTCGCGGGATGACGATGACCATGTCGCGATCGCCCTTCTCCAGACGCGCGCGCTCGGCGTCGAGCTCGCCCTTCGTGACGGTCATCGTGCTGATCTGCTTGAGGCCGTCGACAAAGCGCACGCTCTCGGCATTGCCGGCCTGATCGACGATGCCCACGTTGACGTGGCCGAACGATCCGAAGTTCAGCGCGCCGAAGATGAGCATGAACATGAGCGGAAGGAGCAGGCTGAAGAACATCGCCGTGCCGTCGCGCACGTAGCCCCGCCCGAGCATGGCCGTGTACGCGAGGATCTGTTTCATGAGCTAGTCCTCGCGGAGCTCGTGGCCGGTGAGGTCGAGGAAGACGTCCTCGAGGTTCGCCTGCTGCTGGATGACGGGTTTGGTGAAGCCGCGCTGCAGGAGATGCCCGATGAGCTCGCGCGGAGGCGCCATCTGGAGAATGAGTCCCTGGTCCATGATCGCGACCCGGTCGCACAGGACCTCGGCCTCATCCATGTAGTGCGTCGTGAGGAAGACGGTCGCCCCGCGGTCGCGGATCGCTCGGACGAGATCCCACAGGTTGCGCCGGGCCTGGGGGTCGAGGCCGGTGGTGGGCTCGTCGAGGAACACGACGCGCGGATCGTTCACCAGGGTGGTCGCGATCGAGAGGCGCTGGCGCTGGCCTCCGGAGAGCTTCTCCTGACGCTGGCCGGCACGCTCCTCGAGGCCGACCGAGCGGAGCAGCGCCATCGCGTCCACCTCGCGCTCGTAGAAGATCGCGAACAGCTCGACGGTCTCCTTCGCCGTCAGATGGACGGGGAACGCGCTCTGCTGGAGCTGCACGCCGATGCGCGCCTTGACCCCGGCCGGGTCCGTGGCGACGTCAATCCCATCGACCACGGCCGTGCCCGAGTCGGCGCGACGCAGCCCTTCGAGTATCTCGACGGTCGTGGTCTTGCCGGCGCCGTTGGGGCCGAGAAGCCCGAAGATCTCGCCTTCGCCGACCTCGAACGAGATCCCGCGGATCGCCTCGATCGCACCGTAGCGCTTCCGAAGATCGCGGACGGTGACGATCGCCGACACGGCCGTCAGCCTAGCGAATCACCAGCGCTCGGAATGCCGCGTCGTATACAAAGAGCGCGACCGGCAGCAGGATGACCGCGACGACGACGATGCGCACGATGACCGGATGCGGGCGACGCAGCCGCGTGTACGTCACGACCAGGGCGAGCGCAATGGCCGCCAGCAGCGGAACCTGCGCGATCCAACGCACCGGATCGGCACCGTCCACGGCGAGGGCGTAGACATTCGCTCCGAGAAGGAAGCCTGCGGAGAGCCCGATCACCGCGTAGACACCGGCGTTGCGCACCGGATCGCGGAGGGCGAGGGCCAGGCCCAGGCCGAACGACAGGAGCAGCGCGGCGATCATCCGCTCGTATGCGGGGTGGTACGGCGCGAAGAGCGAGGCGACCGGGAAGACCAGCCGCAGGGCGACGAGGACGACGAATGCCGCCGCGCAGGCGATGCCGACGGCGCGCGCTCCGCGCAGCGTCGCCGTGCTTACGACGGGGCCATGTTCCACGGTCGACCGAGTGTATGGAGGTCATCGGGTACCCGGCTTGCCTCATGCTGTGCACTCGATGCAGACGCCCACCCGAGCCTGGCCGCTCCCGCGTCCCCGAGGCCCCGAGGGGTCGCCCGGCTTCGCCGCGATGCTCTCGGCTCTCCTGCCCGGCCTCGGCCAGCTGTATCAGGAGCGCTGGGTTCGCGGGCTGATCCTCCTCCTCGTGCCGCCGATGGCCTTCGGCATCGTCGGCGCGTTCGTCTTCATCTCGGATCCCCTTACGGCGCTCGTCGTGCGGCACGCCCTCCTCGCGGCTCTTCTGATCATCGGAGGCCTCTTCGCCTACCACCTCGCCATCGTCGCCGACGCGTTCGTCGGCCGCCTCGGTGGTGGCGGGCTCAGGGCGAGGCACGCGGCCGACTACGTGCTGCTGGGACTGGTGACGCTCGCCCTCATCGCGGCGTACGGCACCGTCTACCGTGAGGCGTCGGCCTGGGCGATGGTGCTGTCGAAAGTGTTCGAGCCCGTCGCGCGCGCCGGTGGTCAACCGGTGCTCCCGAACGAGCCTCCACCCGCGCAATGGTCCGGGAGCGAGCGCCTCAACGTGCTGCTGCTCGGGATCGACACGCGAGGCCCTGGTGGCGACACCCAGAACACCGACACGGTGATCGTGCTGTCACTCGACCCGGTGAACAAGACCGGCGCGATGCTGTCCATCCCGCGCGACACCTACGTGAAGATCCCCGGACACGGGTCGGACAAGATCAACTCGGCCTACTCATACGGCGGCCCCGCCAAGGGGGCGGAGCTCGCGCGCCAGACCGTCGAAGACCTGCTCGGCGTCCAGATCCATACGTACGCGCTGCTCGACTTCGAGGCGTTCGACGCGCTCGTCGACGGGGTCGGCGGGCTTCTCATCGACGTCAAGCGGCCCATCCGCGACGAGTCCTACCCGACGCCGGAGTACGGCGTCGAGCGGGTGGAGATACTCGCCGGCCCGCAGTCCATGGACGGCGAGCAGGCGCTGCGCTACGCGCGGACGCGCCACGACAGCAACGACTTCCGTCGCGCGCGCCGGCAGCAGGACGTCATCGCGGCGTTCCGCACGCGTCTCGCCAATGGAGGGATCGGCCGCATCCCGGCGCTCTTCGAGCACGCGGGATCGGTGGTCCAGACGAACTTCGATCCGGCCAACCTGCTGCCCCTGGCGCGCACCGGCCTCGGCGTCCCCGGCGGCGCGATCCGCAGCGAGGTCCTCCTGCCGTGCAACGCGCCGGGCGCCCAGCACTGCGAGCTGACCGAGCAGAACGATCCCGGCGGCTACTACCTGTTCCCGCAGAAGGCCAAGATCGCCGACCTCGTGGCGCAGCTCTTCTACGACCCGAAGGTCCGTCAGGAGGCCGCCCGGGTCGAGGTCCGCGCGACCGGCTCGCGCAACGGGACCGCCAAGGATCTCGCCGACCGTCTCGAGGCGCGCGGGTTCGGCGTTCCCAGCGTGACCGAAGGGCCGGCGGCGCGCTCGGCGGTGGTGCTACGGAACACGGACAAGCGCTACAGCGCCCAGCTGCTGGCGAAGCAGCTCGGGCTGCAGGTCGTCCCGGCCGATCCGACGGAGCGCTCCGACGCCGACATCCTCGTGCGCGTCGGAACGGATTTCAGGGGCTTGGCGAGCGACCTGCAGAAATAGGAGACTGAGCCCATGGCCGGCAAGAACAAGGAATCGCGGCTCGGCAAGCTCGCGAACATCCTCGACACCTCCAGCGCCGACGCCGCGCTCGCGCGTCAGCGGGCCGCAGATCCGAGGTTCCGCGCGGCCATCCAGAAAGACAGGCGCAAGGCGCTGAACAGCTTCGCGACCGTCAAGCAGGCGCTCGCGGATCGAGCGAAAGCCGAGAAGGCGCGGGCGAGAGCGAAGGCGAAGAAGAAGAGCTAATAGACCGGGGTTAGCCAGCTCCGATAGCGCTCGCTGCGGCCGTGCACTGCGTCGAAATAGATCTGCGACAGACGCGCCGTGATCGGCCCACGTTGACCCGTGCCGACCGGACGATGGTCGACGCTGGTCACCGGCGAGACCTGCGCCCCGGTCCCGCAGAGGAAGAGCTCATCGCACACGTAGAGCTCGGTGCGGTCGATGGGGCGGATCACCACAGGCAGGCGCTCGTCCGCGGCGATCCGAAGGATGCTCGAGCGGACGATCCCCTCGAGGATGTTGTCCGTCACCGGCGGCGTGACGATCACGCCGTCGCGGACCATGAAGAGGTTTTCGGCGCTGCCCTCCGAGACGTGGCCGTCGTTCGTGAGCACGATCGCCTCGTCGAAGCCGGCCTCCTGCGCCTCGGTCTTCGCCAGCGCGGCGTTCACGTATGCGCCGGTGATCTTGCTGCGAGCGGGGATCGCGTTGTCGTCGATACGCCGCCACGACGAGACCCCGCACGAGATGCCGCGGTCGATGTCGATATAGGTACCGAAGGGGGTGGTGAACATGGTGAAGCTGTCCTCGAGGTCGTGCAGCCGAACCCCGATGAGCTCGCTCGACTTGAACGCGATTGGGCGGACGTAGGCGTCCTCGCGAAAGCCCGAGCGTCGCAGGATCTCGAGCGTGATCCCGATCAGCTCGTCGACGGTGTGCGGGAGGGCCAGGCGCATGACCCGGCAGGAGCGGCCGAGGCGCTCGTAGTGCTCGCGGAGGTGGAGGCCGTAGAGCTGGTTCGCATCGTCGTTCCAGTACGCGCGGATCCCCTCGAACACGCCCGTTCCGTAGTTGAAGGCGTGCGTCATCACGCTGATCTTCGCCTCGCGGATCGGAAGGTACTGGCCGTTCAGGAACGCCCACGCGGTCTCGGGCGCCGTTCCGGGCCGCCGCCGGGGGGCCGGGGCCGCCGGCCTCGTCAGCTCCTTGACCACTGTCCGCAATTGTCGCACTCCCGATGCGCGGGAGAGCCGAACCGCTCATTGGCGGCCCCGGGGCCCAGACCCTACGATTCCCGCCAGCATTTGGTCTGACCACAGACCTGTCGCGTGAGAAGGGGTGGCTCGGATGCGAAGTCGGATCCTCGCCCGCTCGATCGCCATATTCGGGGCGCTGGCGCTCGTGGCTTCGGCCTGCGGAGGCGGCGGCACGCCAGCCACCGCGACACCCGCGCCGAGCGCGGCGGGTTCCGCGGCGCAGACGCAGCTCGCGCTCGTCCCGCCGACCAAGCCGGTCGAATTCATCATCAGCACCGCACCGGGGGGCGGATCCGACATCTATGCCCGGAAGATGCAGTCGATCATCGACGCGCTGAAGCTCTCGCCGCAGCCGGTCACGCCGGTAAACAAGGAGGGCGGCTCCGGCGCGGTGGCGTTCCAGTACGTCTTCGACAAGAAGGGCGACGCGAGCGAGATCATGATCACGCTCAACTCGTTCTTCACGACCGTCATCGTCCAGAGCAAGTCGCTTCCGTTCAAGACGACGGACTTCACGCCGATCGCCAACCTCGCGCTCGACCCGTTCTACCTCTGGGTGAACGAGGACAGCCCGTGGAAGAACGCGGGGGACTTCATCGCCGCCGCCAAGGCTGACTCGCTCGTTGTCAGCGGCACGGGGTCCAAGCAGGAGGACGAGGCGCTCTTCAGCCGGATCCAGACGGTCGCCGGCACGAAGCCGTTCAAGTTCGTTCCGTCCGCCTCGGGCGCCACGGTCGCCGCGGCGCTCGCCGGGCATCAGGGCGGCGTGGTCGCGACGGTGAACAACCCGAGCGAGGGCAAGGGCCTGTACCTGGGCAGCCCGCGCAGGCTGCGTCCGCTCTGCACCTTCGAGCCACAGACCCCGACCTCATCCGCGTTCTCGGGGCTCGCGACCTGCAAGTCGCAGGGTCTGCCGATCGACGACTACTTCATCGTCCGCTCGATCATGGCCGCACCCGGCCTCTCGGCCGGCCAGCAGGCCTTCTGGGTCAACCTCTTCAAGAAGGTCTACGAGTCCGAGGACTGGAAGAAGTTCATGGTCGACAACGATCTCAAGCCCGACTTCCGCTCCGGCGCCGACTTCCAGAAGCTCATCGCCGACTACACGAAGCTGCACGAGGACATCGCGAAGCAGTTCAACTGGATCCCATGACCGTTTGAGGCCATATCAGGTCGCGACGGCGGTCGCGTTCGCGCTCGTGGCCGCCGTCGCGATGATCGACTCCCGCGCGGGCGCGCTCGTCGATCGTACCGGCAGAGAGCCCGGCGGCGTCGGTGCCGGGTTCTACCCGTTCTGGTCGGCGGCGCTGATGTTCGTATGCGCCGCGGTCGTCGCGTATCGGGCCTGGAAGACGCCGACGCCGGGCACCTCGGCCTTCGAGGGCCGCGAGGCGGTCATGGCGGTTGCCAAGCTGATCGTCCCGATGGTGATCGCGGCCGCCTCGATCCTCGTGCTCGGCTTCTATCTGATGACCGGGCTCTACATGGGTCTGTTCGCGCGATGGATCGGCCGGTACCGCTGGATCTGGGTGGCCGCGCTCACGGTCGGGATGCCGGCCGCGATCTACGCGACGTTCGAGATCGGCTTCCGCGTCACGCTGCCGAAGAGCTTCCTGTATGACGCCGGGATCCTGCCCTTCTAGCTAGATGGAGTTCTTCAACGTCTTCGGCGATCTCGCGGGGGGCTTCGCCACCGCGCTGCAGCCCTTCAACATCCTCATGCTGTTCGTCGGGGTCATGCTCGGTCTCGTCGTCGGGGTACTGCCGGGGCTCGGAGGCACGAGCGCCGTCGCGATCCTCCTGCCCGTCACGGTCATCATCGCCCGCACCAGCCCTACGAGCGCGGTCATCCTGCTCGCGGGCGTCTACTGGGGCGCCCTGTTCGGCGGCGTCGTGACCTCGATCCTCTTCAACATCCCCGGCGAGCCGTGGTCGGTCGTGCTGCTCTTCGACGGCTTCCCGCTCGCGAAACGCAAGGGCAAGCCCGGAGTGGCCCTGGCATCGTCCTTCTTCGCGTCCTTCGTGGGCGCCTTCTTCGCGACGGTGCTCTTCACGTTCCTGTCCAAGGCGCTCGCGGACTTCGCGCTCTCGTTCGGGCCGCCCGAGCTCTTCGCGGTATTCGTGATGTCATTCGCGACGCTCATCGGCCTCGGCGCCGAGTCTCCGGCGAAGGCCGTGATGATGATCGGGTTCGGGCTGCTCCTCGCGGCGCTCGGCTTCGACACGATCACCGGCCAGCCTCGACTCACCTTCGGGCAGGTCGGCCTCCTGGCGGGGATCGGATTCGTGCCGGTGACGATCGGCCTCTTCGGGATCGGCGAGATCATCGCCTCGGCCGAGGAGTCGGGGATCGGCTTCATGGAGCGCCTGAGCGCCCGCGTCGGCTTCAAGGACATCCTCGAGACCCTCGGCGAGCTTCGGAAGCGCCTCGGCCTGGTCATCTCGACGGGGATCATCGGTTTCTTCTTCGGCGTCCTGCCCGGGCACGGCGCGACCGCCGGCTCGTTCCTCGGCTACGGGCTCGCGCGGTCGTATTCGAAGAACAAGGAGGACTTCGGGAAGGGCGAGATCTCCGGGATCATGGCGCCGCAGGCCGCAGCCGACGCGGCGGCGGTCGGGTCGCTCGTGCCGATGATCTCGCTCGGTGTGCCCGGTTCTCCGACCTCCGCCGTGATCATGGCGGGCCTCTTCATCTGGGGACTCACCCCTGGGCCGCTGCTCTTCGTCGAGCACCACGACTTCGTCTGGGGGCTCATCGCGAGCATCTACGTCGGACACCTCATGACCTTCCTGATCTGCCTTGCCGCGGTCCCCCTGCTCGCTTCGATCATGAGGATCCCCTACGCCATCCTGACGCCGTTCATCATCCTGATCTCGATCATCGGCTCGTACTCGCTCAACAACAGCATGCTCGACGTGTTCATTACCATCGTCTTCGGCCTCATCGGATACTGGCTCCGCAAGATGAAGTACCCGCTCGCGCCGCTCGTCGTGGCGATCGTCCTGGGCGACTCGACCGAGCGTACCTTCCGCCAGAGCCTGATCGCCAGCGGCGGCAGTCCCGCGATCTTCGTCGGCACCCCGATCGCCGCGATCCTGCTGACCCTCGCCGTCGCGCTCCTTCTCGTGCCCCTGATCCGCTCGCTGCGGTCCCGCGGGCGGCGCGCCGAGCCGGACTTCGACGTGAGCACGGCGATCGACTGAGCGCCCTCGACCTCGTCCTCGTCGTCCTGGCGTTCGTCCTGATCCTCGTCGGCGCCGAGGTCTTCACGAACGGGATCGAGTGGCTGGGGGTCAAGCTCAACATGTCCGAGGGCGCGACGGGGAGCATCCTCGCGGCGATCGGTACCGCGACGCCGGAGACGCTCATCCCGGTCGTCGCGATCCTCTTCACGAACTCCGTCGAGGCCGACGACATCGGCGTCGGGGCCATCCTGGGCGCCCCCTTCATGCTCGGAACCCTCGTCATGCTCCTGATCGGGCTGACCGCGCTCCTGCTGCGCGAACGCCGCGGCCGACTCACCCTGCGCGTCGACCGCGGCCACGCGAGCCGCGACCTCGGCTTCTTCCTGGTGCTGTACACGCTGGCTCTCGCGCTCGCGCTCCTGCCGAAGGAGCTGCACGCCGTAAAGGCCTACGTCGGCTGGATCTTCCTGCCGTCGTACTTCGTGTACCTCTTCCTCGTCCTGCGCACGCCGGCGAAGACGCCCACCGACGTCGAGGAGGCTGTCGAGGAGAAGGAGGCGTTCGAAGCGCTTACCTTCGGCACGTTCCTGCGCGGAGCGGGCATCACGCCGACATCGCCGCCCCTCTGGCTCGTGCTCGGACAGACGCTCATCGCGTTCGCGGCGATCCTCGTGGGCGCCAAGTTCTTCGCGACGTTCGTCGACGATATCTCGCGCGCCATGGGCTTCAACGCGCTGCTCGTCGCGCTCATCCTCGCCCCGCTCGCCACCGAGCTGCCGGAAGCGGCGAACAGCCTCATCTGGACGCGCGAGGGCAAGGACGTAATCGCCCTCGGCAACGTCGCCGGCGCGATGGTCTTCCAATCGACGATCCCGGTGACCCTCGGCGTCCTGCTCACGCCCTGGGAGCTCGGCCCGTACGGCACGGTGGCGGCCGTCTTCGCGATCGTCTCCGGATTTGTGATCTGGGTGCAGCTTCGCTTCCGCGTGAAGGGGGACGCGTTGCCGCTCAGCTCGCTCATGGTCGGGGGCAGCCTCTACGTCGTGTTCATCGGCTACGTCCTCGTGAGCACGATCGGGCGCTGACCCTGGGTGACGCCGAACCCGACAGGGCCGGCCACCGCTCGGCAGCGACACCTCCCGAACGTGACAATTGACCCCTGAACATGGGAATTGACCACTCCGCCAGTTCCGGCGTAATGTTTTCTCGCTCTGGTCAGACCACCTGACCAGACCGAAAGGGGTACGGAGCTGGCGCTCGTAGAACCGATCCGGCGAAGCCGCCTCTATCAGGGGATCGTCGAGCAGATCGAGGGTCTGCTCGCCCGTGGCGATCTGCGCCCGGGCGACCAACTGCCGGCCGAGCGAGCGCTGGCCGAGCAATTCCAGGTCTCACGCGCCTCGGTGCGTGAGGCGCTCCGCTCGCTGGAGCTTCTCGGAGTGGTCGAGACGCGAGCCGGCGGCGGCACCTTCGTCCGCCAGGCCAGCGCCGACGATCTTGCGCGGCCGCTCACCTCGCTCATCACGCGCGGCCACACCCTCACCGACGTCATCGAGGTCCGCCTGCTCATCGAGCCCGCGATCGCGTCGCAGGCGGCGACGCGGCGGACCGCCGCCCAGCTCGGCGAGCTGCGCGAGATCTTCGCCGCGCAAGAGCGCAAGGTCGCCTCGGGGGAGTCGTATGCGGAAGAGGACGCCCGCTTCCACGAGCTCATCGGAGAGGCCGCGCGCAACGAGCTCCTGGTGACGATGCTCGAAGTCATCTGGGACGTGCTCCGCAGCTCGCGTGACCAATGGCTTCAGACGAACCAGCGCGCGCACGCCTCGGTCGACGCGCACCGCCGCATCCTCAGCGCCATCGAATCGGGTGACGCCGAGGCCGCGCGGACCGCGGCGGCCGAGCACATCCGCGAGGTCGGCGAAGGCATCTTGAAGCTCCTCAGCGAGGTCGGGACGGGAGTCTTGAATCCCCCGGACGGACCCCGGAACAAGCTGGAGAAGGGAACGCGATGAGTGGCGTTGTAAAGACGGAGACCACCTCGATCACGATCGAGGTCGTCTACCGCGGGATCTTCCAGAAAACGCTCGCGCAGCGCATCGCGCGATCGATCGTGCTCGCGGCCCGCAAGCGCGGGCACACCGGGACGGCGTTCGGCCGGTACGGTGATTCGCCCGAGCGCAACGGCGTCCCGGCGAAGTACTTCGCCGTCGTCGCGGTCAACGATCTCGAGCTCGAGTCATCGATGGCGAAGTACGAGCCGAAGGTTGTGGACATCGCGGTCGCGGTCGACGACACCCTCGTGAAGGGCGTCGAGTCTTGGGCCTGGTATGGCCGGCAGCCGATCTGGAGGCCGGTCCACGCCGACGGCGCGGTCCTGGTGACCAGCGACAAGACACCCGACGAGGTCCTCGCCCAGACCGACACGGCCGAGCGGCCCTACACGCTGGGCATCGTCCCGGGCCTGGCTTCGTTCGCCGGGCTGTGGGTCTTCAAGGACGATCACACCGACTACCGCGTCCTCGGAGCGCTGGCCAAGGTCGCGCCCGACTGGGTGCGGATCGAGGACGTGAAGCAGCTGATCCGCGAGCAGACGAAGGACGAGGACGCGGTCGCCTCGGCGCAGGCCGGCTACGACCGGACCGCGCTGCGCTCGGTGAAGGTCGGCGAGGGCACCTCGGGGCACGAGGTCCTGCAGTTCGACAAGCCCGGGTGGACCACGATGCGGCCCGGGATCATCGTCGACGCGCGCAAGCCCGGCGAGCGCAACCCCTACTACAAGAAGTACGGCGCGCGCACGCTCCGCCCGGTCGTCAACTTCGACACGTGCATCAAGTGCACGATGTGCTGGCTCGACTGCCCGGACGAGTGCTTCGAGGTGACCCCCGAGGGCCACTACGAGGTCGTGTACGAGGCCTGCATCGGCTGCGGCATCTGCGCGCAGGTCTGCCCGGTCAAGGACTGCATCGTGATGGTCGACGAGCTCAAGTTCGACGACAACAAGGACAAGTGGCAGCTGTGGAAGACGGATCACGCCGCGTACAACAAGTGGTTCGAGGACATGTCCGGCGTGCCGGCTGACCCGAAGGCCGCGACGGCCGCGGGCGCAGCGCCTGCGACGGGGGGTGAGGACTAATGGCGGTCGCGACAGAGGTCAAAGTCAAGGAACGGCCCAGCGACGTCGAGACCGAGCAGCTCGCGACGGGCTGCGAGGCCATCGCCGAGGCGATCCGACTGGCCGACGTCGACGTGATGGCGGCCTACCCCATCCGGCCCTACGACGGCGTCATGCAGGCTGCCGCGAAGCTCATCGCGAACGGCAAGATGGACGTCGAGTACATCGTCGCCGACGGCGAGCACAGCCAGTTCGAGATCGTGAAACACGCGTGCGCCGTCGGATCCCGTGTCTTCGTCGGCTCCTCGGGGGTCGGCTGGTTCTACGCGTTCGAGGCGATCGCCGTGACCGCGGGCCTGCGCCTGCCGGTCGTCGCGATCTGCGGCAACCGCGCGCTCGACGACCCGGGCGCGTTCGGCTGCGAGCACAACGACGCGCTCGCGGTCCGCGACCTCGGCTGGCTGCTCTGCTGGGCCGAAACGGCGCAGGAGTCGATGGACTTCGCGCTGACCGGCTGGCGGGTCGCCGAGGACAAGCGGGTCTCGCTCCCTCTGGCGATCGGGCTCGACGGCGCCTTCCTCACCCACTCACAGCAGATCGTGAAGATCCCGACGCAGGCGGCCGTCGACGCGTTCCTCCCGAAGTTCGATCTCGGCGACCGGCTGCTCCACCCGGACAACCCCATCACCATCGCGCCCCAGGTCGACCAGGACTGGCTGATGGAGATCCGGATGCAGAACGACCAGGCGATGCGCAACGCGCTCACCGTCATCACCGAGGCGCACGCCGAGTTCAAGCGGCTCTTCGGCCGCGGCGGCGAGAACCCCTTCCTGGATGAGTACATGACCGACGACGCGGAGATCGTCTTCATCGGCCAGGGCACGCTGTCGCTGCCGATGAAGGTCGCGATCCGCCGGCTGCGCAAGGAGGGCCACAAGGTCGGCCTCGTGCGCCTCAAGTGGTTCCGCCCGTTCCCGACCGCGGACGTGGTCAGGAGCCTCAGCCGGTTCAAGGCCGTGGGCGTCATCGACCGCGACTACAGCTTCGGCTCGCCGTACTACGGCGGCGTGCTCTACAACGAGATCCGCTCGGCGCTCTACTCGGTGCCGAAGCGTCCGACGATCGTCGGCTTCATCGCCGCACTCGGCGGGCGCGAGATCGAGCAGCCCATGGCGAACGAGATCTTCCAGAAGACGATGGCCGCCGCGAACGGCGACCTTGCGACCGGTGACATCTGTCACTGGATCGGCGTACGGAAATAGCAGGGAGAGTCGATATGGCAGTTGAGACACACGGCACCGGAACGCTCCCGCAGATCAAGGGTGTCAAGGACGTCCCGTACGACGAGCTGTTCGTCTCCGGCCACCGCACCTGCCAGGGCTGCGAGTCGGCGCTGGTGATGCGCCACATGATCAAGGCGGCGGGCCCGCGCACGATCGTGCTCGGTTCGACCGGCTGTATGTACGTGGCGAACACGACCTACTACACGACGCCCTGGGTGGTGCCGTGGATGCACACGCAGCTTGGCGCCTCGGGCTCGGCCGCGCTGGGCACGGCCGCGGGCCTCAAGGTCCTCATGCGCAAGGGCAAGATCAAGGACGAGAAGATCAACGTCATCGCGTTCTGCGGCGACGGCGGCGGGGCCGACATGGGCCTCGGCGCGATCTCGGCGACGCTCACGCACAAGGACTACAACTCCCTGATCCTCCTGTACGACAACGAGTCGTACGCGAACACCGACATCCAGCTCTCGAGCCAGACGCCGTACGGGGCGGTCACGACATTCTCGCCGTCCGGCACCGACAAGCGCCTGATGCACACCCGCTGGAAGAAGAACATGCCCGGCATGATGGCCGCCGGCCATCCGGAGTCGCGCTACATCGCGGCGGGCTGCGCCGCGTACGCGGTCGACCTCATGAACAAGATCCGCAAGGCGCTCGAGCTCGGCGGACCCACGTTCGTCCACACGCTGGACCCGTGCCCGAAGGGCTGGGACTACCACCCGCAGTACAGCCAGGAGCTCGGACACCTCGCGGTCGAGACGGGCATCTGGCCGCTCTACGAGGTCATCGACGGCGTCTGCAACCTCACCGGCCCCACGCGGCAGATCGCCGAGGGCCGCAAGAAGCGCAAGCCCGTGTACGAGTACCTCAAGCGCCAGGGACGCTTCGCCCACTTCGTCGACGAGGACGTGGAGCACTTCCAGGCGACTGTCGACAAGATGTGGACCGAGTGGCTCATCCCGGGCGTGATCCCGTTCACCGTCCCCGCGAAGGACCAGGCGATCCTCAAGATCCAGAAAGCTCCGCTTCACGAGGCGAAATCCGCCTAGCGACGCGTCTCCGCTGGTGGAAAGAAAGAGCCCCGCCGATCGGCGGGGCTCTTCTCATTACGTCGCGGGCTTGACGGGCGCAGGCGGCGGAGCCGCGAGCGGCTGCGGTGCCGTGGCTGCAGGCGGCGCCGGCGCGGCGGGCAGCGCAGCCCCGGCCGCTGGAGGTGGCGGAGGAGCGCCGGCGGGTCTGAACTGACCGTACCCACCCGGCCGGTACGGCGGGCGGTCGGGCTTCGGCGGCGGGGGGCCGCCGGCCATCGCGCGCGCCTGCGGCGACATCATCGCGCGCACATGATCGGCGGTGTACGGCAGCATCGCCATGAGCCGCGCGCGCTTGAGCGCGGTGGTCAGCATTCGCTGATGCTTCGCGCAGCTGCCGCTCTTGCGACGCGGGTCGATCTTGCCGCGCTCGCTGATGTAGCGGCGGATGCGGCCGACGTCCTTGTAGTCGATCTTCTTGACCTTGTCGACGCAGAACGAGCAGACCTTGCGGCGCGGGCGGCGCGCCCCACCGTAGCGGGATCCACCGCGGTCACCGCGATCGCCGCGGTCACCACGATCGCCGCGGTCGCGGTCACCACCGCGATCGTCGCGGCGTGGTCCGCCGCCGTAGCGCGGCCGGTCGCCGTAGGGGCGCGGCCCACCGGACGGCGCACCGGGGGCCGGGGCGCCGGACGCCGGACCTGGCGTCTGGGGCGTTTCAGAGCTCACTTCCTCTTACTCCTTCTCAGAACGGGATCTCGTCGGGGTCGAAGCCCTCGGGGGCGTCGCCCTTCGCTGCGGCAGGCGTTCCGCCACCCATGCCGGCGTCGCGGTCGCGACGGCTGCCGAGCAGCTGGAAGTCGTTGCAGCTGATATCGAGGCTCATCTTCTCGACGTTCTCGCGATTCGTGTACGTGCGCGGCGTGAAGCGGCCGTCGACGAAGATCTGCTGGCCCTTCTGCACGACCTGCTGCGCCGTCTCGGCCTGCTTGCCCCAGCAGCTCACGCGATACCAGTCGGTCTGCTCGACGCGCTCGGCCCCGCTGTTCTGCACGCGGTTGACCGCCACGGAGAACTCGCACACCGGCCTGCCGTTCGGCGTCATCCGGAGCTCCGGGTCGCGACCGACGTTACCGATGATCTGGATCTTGCTCAGCGATGCCATTCGTTACCTTCCTCAATCGTTGTCACGGGTCGTGCTACGTCTCGCTTCGCCGGCAGGGCCCTACGCCTGATCGCGACGCACGACCAGGTGGCGGAGGATCTCCTCGGTCAGCTTGATCGTGCGCTCGAACTCGCGGGCCTGATCGGCCGGGAGCGAGTACTCGATCACGCCGTACTGGCCGTCACGGTGGTGTCCGATCTCGTACGCGAGGCGGCGGCGGACGGTTGGTACGACCTTGTCGACCTTGCCACCGAGCGTCGCGATCGACTGCTGGAGACGTTCGGAGACGGCGCCGAGCCGCTCCTCGTCGGCGGTGGGTTGGACCAGATACATGAGCTCGTAGGGACGCATCAGTCTCTCCCACCTCCTTTCCTCGGGATTGCCGCGGGCCACATCGCGCTCCGCCGTGGTGGGGACGGGAGTGCCTGGCCCGGGGCGAAAAGGCGCCGCGGCCAGAGCCGCGGCGAACGGCCATAGTGTACATGCCAATGCGTTCGGACGGGCCTTGCTAGACGCGAGGTTCGGCGAGGACAGGCGGCGATGATCAAGCCCGACGGAACTGCCGAGTGCGACGAGTGTGGGCTCCCGATGTTCCCCGTGGAGCGCGGCGCGGACGGCGTGCGTCTCGAGTGCGCCAATCGCCATCACGGCGTCGCCCCGCCGCCGCGCGATGCCGCGACGCTGCGGGCGGTCGACGGGTGGATCGCGAAGCGCGGCGCGCAGCTGCACGAGCAGCACGAGCGCTGGGGCACCGACGACGAGCCCGGCAAGGAGAGCTAGATGGCCAAGCACGTGCGCCCTTCGGACATGCGCGCCGAGACGACGCAGACGACAGGCATGTCGCGCGCGGAGGCGATCCGCGCCGGCTCGGTGTGGTCGGGAACCGTGACGACCCAGCCGGGGATGACCTCGGGCTGGCATCACCACGATGGTCACGAAACGGTGATCTACGTGGTCGAGGGCACGTTTCGGTTCGAGACCGGGCCGGGCGGGCGCACGGTGATGGAGGGCGGCGCGGGCGACTTCATCTACGTCGGACCGCGCGAGATCCATCGCGAGATCAACCCGGGGAGCACCGCCTGCACGGCGGTCATCGTGCGCGCGGGAAACGGCGAGATCGTCGTGAACGTCGACGGGCCGGAGCCATGATCTAGCGCCTCGTTCTCGCCTTCGAGGCGCGCTTTGCCTTCGGGCGCACCCGCTTCTTCGGCTTCACGCGCTCTGGCAGCTCCTTGCGTCCGGTCGAGCGATTCCACTCTTCGTACGTCTCGTCGGAGATCTTGCCTTCGACGAGGAGCTCCGCGAACTTTCGACGCTGGGCCTTGCTCCTGAACGGCATCGCGCCAGTTCCAGCAGGCGCGATGCCAGCGGGGATCTAGCGCGACCGTGCCGGCGGCGGGACTCGAACCCGCAGATGACACTCCTCTTAAGGGAGCCGCCTCGCCGTTGGGCTACGCCGGCAGTACAAGGATATCGGCGACACTAGGAGCAATTTCGCCCCGGAGGGACTCGCTTGGGAGCCGCCGCCACTCGCTTCGTCATCATCGGTAACGGTGCCGCGGGCACCTACTGCGCCGAGCAGCTGCGCAAGCTCGACGCAGCCTGCGACATCCTCATGATCGATGACGAGAAGTACACGCTCTACAACCGCGTCTCGCTCCCGCGGTACCTGCGGGGCGTGCTCCTCGAGCAGCGCGTGTACGTCCGCGATCAGGAGTGGCACGACAAGAATCGCATCGACCTGCGGCTCGAGACGACGGTCACGCATGTCGACTTCGAACACAAGACGGTCACGTTGGATCCGGGCGGCGAGGTGCCCTACGACAAGCTTCTCATCGCGACCGGTGGGCGTCCGAATCCGCTGCGCTGCGAGGGCGCCGAGACGACGAAGCAGGTCTTCAACTTCCAGTACCTGGACGAGACGCGTGCCATGGTCGAACGGATCCCGGAGTCCAAGGTCGCGGTGGTGCTGGGCGGCTCCTTCATCGGCTACGAGCTCGCCGAAGCGTTCGCGCACCGCCAGCTCGAGACGCACTGGCTCATGCGCGGGCCGTACTTCCTCCGGCGCGCGCTGGACAAGGATGGCGGCGAAGTCGTGACGCTGCTCGCGCAGGACGCCGGCGTGCATCTGCACTACGAGGAGGCGATCGAGAAGGTCACGCAGACGAACGGCACGATCGCGGTCACCGGGACGGCCGGCTTCACGGCGAATGCCGACCTGGTCGGCGTCGGTCTCGGGCTCACGATGAACATCGACATCTTCAAGGACACCGGCCTCGAGACGAACGTTGGCGTCATCACGAACGAGTTCCTCGAGACCACCATGCCGGACGTGTGGGCGGCGGGCGACGTCGCCGAGTTCTACGACGTGATCTCGCAGCGGCACCACCGCATGGGCACGTGGGACAACTCGCTGAACCACGGGCGCCACGTCGCGAAGAACATGCTCGGCGCACGCGAGGCGTACGTGGAGGTCCCGACCTACGCCTCCGGCATGTTCAACTCGAACATCTCGGTGATGGGCGTGACCACCGAGGAGGAGCCGGACGCGGAGGCGCTCGTCGAGGTCGACCTCGAGCAGCGCAACTACAAGCGCCTCTTCTTTCTGGGCGAGCGACTCGTGGGCGCGATCCTGGTCGGGAAGATGAAGGGCCGCAAGAAGGTGCTCGAGCTCATCTCGTCCCGGACGCCGATCGAGCGCCGCGAGTCGGTGTTCGAGCTCCTTGCCATGCCGGAGGTACCCGCCAAAGCGACCGCCCCCGCGGACTGATGTGCAGCGCTGGCGCTGACTGACGCGACGGCGACGGCGGTTTAGTCCTGCTATATTCGCCGCGCGGCGCGCGCCCCGGCGGGTATCAGAAAGCTATATAGGTGCGGCCTAGCGCACTTCCACGCGTTCGGCCGGCACCCACAGAATCAGAATGGATCTTCTCGGCGCGCGTCTCTTGGGAGGGGGCCCCTGGTGATCGGTCTGAGGTACCTCACTGTCGTCATGTCGTTCGCGCTCGTGGCCGGCGGCTGTGGCGGGGCCACCGCGCCCGCGGCGCCGACGGCGGATCCACTCGCGGGGAGGTACTCGCTCAGCGGCGGGGGCGGCGCGCTGCAGATCGTGAATCCGCTTGCGACGGCGTTCAGCAAGCTGCATCCCGGCGTCATTTTCACGATAGAGGACGTCGGCTCAGACGCCGGCGTGCAGCTGACCGCGAATTCGAGCATCGACCTCGGCATGACCAGCCGCGATCTGAAAGATCCCGAGAAGGCGCTCGTGCAGTCGCTGTCGATCGGCTTTAGCGGCACGGGCGTCGCGCTCAACGCCGCGAATTCGGTGACGGGGCTGAGCAAGCAGCAGGTCAAGGACATCTTCTCCGGGACGATCACCGACTGGAGCAAGGTCGGCGGCTCGGCTGGCAAGATCACCGTCCTCATCCGTGAGGCCGACGCGGCGACGCGCTCGAGCTTCGAGTCCTACTTCTTCGGTGGCAAGGCGACCTACGGCAAGGACGCGATCGAGGTCTACGAGATCGAGGAGACCATCAAGTCGATCCGCTCGTTCAAGGACTCGATCGGGATGCTGACGATCAACGACCGCACGCTGCACGAGGCCGGCATCAAGCTCATCTCGGTCGACGGCATCGCACCGACGCAGCAGAATCTGGCGAGCGGCCAGTATCCGGTACGGCGGCCGCTCTACCTCGTGTACCACCCGACGAAGGTGAAGCCGGCCATCGCGGCCTTCATCGACTTCGTGAAGAGCCCCGACGGCCAGAAGATCATCGCGACGAACTAGCTCGAAGTGTCTCTTCTTCGCAGACTGCTCGCCCCGGGCCTGCTGCGCGCTCAGCTGAGCCGCACGCTCCTCGTCGGCGTCGTGCCGCTGGTGATCCTGTCGCTCGCGGTCCTGAGAGTGTCGGACGACCTCATCTACGAGCGCTTCCGCCAGGAGAGCGCGCTCGTCGCGAACGGGCTCGCCGCCGACATCGATGAGCGCGTGCTACTCGTCGCGCGCTACGCCAGCCTGATCGCGGAGATCCAGCAGATCCGCGACGTCATCGTGTCCGGCGACGCGCAGGGCATGAAGGCGCAGCTCCTACCACTGAAGGGCCGGCTCGGGCTGGACATCGTCGACGTTGCGGACCCGCAGACCGGACTCATCATCGCGGCCGCTCAGGACACCGCGCCCGCGGAGCGTCTCGCGCCGGCGCTCCTCGCACGCATGAACGCGCGGGTGGAATCCGCGTGGATCCTCGACAACTCCCCGGGTGGGCTGTACGTGCGCGCGATCGCGCCCGTGCGCGCGGGTGCGAACTCGGTCGTCGCCGTCGTCCAGACGGGCGTGCTGATCGATGACCGCCTGCTATCGAGCCTGAAGGAGCTCCCGGACCGGAGCAATACCGACGCGTCGCTGGCGCAGCTCGCGATCGCGTGGGAAGGGAAGGCGAGCGCGGTGACGATACCGGCACTGCGCGCGCTCAGCATGCCATCGACCGACGAGATCGACCGGGAAGCCGACCGCAGCCTCGAGCGGACGATCACGATCGCGGGTCGCCCGTACTACGCGGTGTTCACCGCGATCGAGTCGCACCAGAAGACGCTCGGTCTGCTCGCGGCCTTCATCCCACTCGATTCGGTGACCGCGGCTCACAACGCGTTCTTCACGCTGATCGTCGTCCTCCTGGCGGTGCTCGTGGGGGCGATCGGGCTGCTCGCGTACCGATTCACGGCATCGCTCACCCGCCCGCTCGGCCGGCTCGCCGCGGCGGCCCGCTCCGTCGAGGCCGGCGAGCTCGGCCTCACGATCCCCTCGAAGTCGCCGCACGAGATCGGGGCCCTCGAGCGCTCGTTCGAGACCATGGTCCGCTCGCTCGCTGATCGCGACGCGGTGAACCGGCAGCTGATGAGCCAGCTCGAGCGTCAGGCGCTCTACGACACGCTGACGGCCCTCCCGAACCGCACGCTGCTCCACGATCGCCTGCGGCAGACGATCTTGGGCGCGGACCGCGAGGCGAGAGGCTTCGGCTTCATCCTGCTCGATCTCGATGGGTTCAAGGACATCAACGACACCTTCGGCCACCACGTCGGCGACTTGCTTCTGCGCGAGGTCGGCCCGAGGTTGAGCGACGTGCTCCGCGAATCCGACACCGTCGCCCGCTTCGGCGGGGACGAATTCGCGTTGCTCCTTCCCACCGCCGACGAGGAATCGGGGGCCGCCCAGGCGGCGAGCAAGGTCATCGCGGCGCTGCAACGCCCGTTCGTGATCGAGGGCTTGTCGCTCCAGGTCGAAGCGAGCCTCGGCATTGCCCTCTATCCGGTCCATGGGGCCGACGCCACGGCGCTCGTGCAACACGCCGACGCCGCCATGTACGAGGCGAAGCGCACGAAGTCGGGCTACGCGATGTACTCGGTGGGTGAGGAGGAGGCGAGCCGGGACCGGCTGGTGCTCCTAGGCGAGCTGCGCGACGCGATCGAGCGGCAGCAGCTCTCGCTCCACTATCAACCGGCCGTGGATCCCCGGACGAGGCGGATCATGGGAATGGAGGCGCTGGTCCGTTGGCAGCACCCGCGCCTCGGCATGCTGCCCGCGGCGAAATTCGTCCCATTCGCCGAGCAGACCGGTCTCATCCGCGCGCTCAGCGAATGGGCGCTTCGCACCGCGATGGCACAGGGCGCGCACTGGGCGAGCGTCGGGATCGACACGCCCATCGCGGTCAACCTCTCGGCGCGTGACATCCCGGACACCAGGCTGCCAGACCGCATCGCCCAGATGCTCCAGGAAAGCGGCGTCCCGGCTTCACGCCTCCGGCTCGAGATCACTGAGGGCGTCGTCATGTCGGAGCCGGCGCGCTCGCTCGAGACGCTCAGACGCCTTCGCGACATGGGCATCGACCTCTCCATCGACGACTTCGGGACCGGATACTCGTCCCTCAGCTACCTGAAGCGCCTGCCGGTCGCGGAGATCAAGATCGACCGATCGTTCATCACCGACATGTTGAGCGACCGCGGCGCTGCCGCCATCGTTGGATCCACGATCAACCTCGGACACAGCCTTGGTCTCCGCGTGATCGCCGAGGGTGTCGAGAGCGCGGAGATCGCGACGCAGCTTGCCGTACTCGGGTGCGACGGCATCCAAGGGTATTTCGTGAGCCCCGCGCTTCCCGCCGACCTCATCCCGGCCTGGATCGGCGACTCTCAATGGCGGCTCGAGGCCGAGGACGAGAAGGAGCCGATCCAGCTGCGACCGCGCCGATCGCTGTGAGCTTCGTCCGTGGCCTGCTACCGGTCCGGCGAGGCGAGCGCGGCCTCGCCGCGTTCCTCTTCGGCTTCTTGACCCTCATGGTCCTCGCCGACTGGCTCGGCAAGATCGGCGCGGACAGCCTCTTCGTGAAGCGACTCGGCGTCGAGTACGTGCCACTGATGTACGTCGTCACGCCGGTCGTCATGCTCGTCACGTCAGCCCTGATCTTCGCCTTCGTCGATCGCATCCGCGGGCGCACGCTCCTGCTCGGGTACGTGACTCTCGTTGCGGTCGCGTCGGTCGCGATCCAGATCGCGATCCCCATCGGCGGCATCGTGCTACCGATCGCGTACGTCTTCGCCCACGGCGTGAAGGAGACGATCTACCTCCTCTTCTGGATATACGCCGGGAGCCTCTACGATTCTGAGCAGTCGAAGCGGCTTTTCCCGATCTTCGCGGCCGCCGTGCTCGTGGGGAAGATCGCGGGCGGCGCGATCGCGGCAGCGGTCGTCGACACGATCCACTCGGAGAACCTCATGGGCACCCAGGCTGTGGGCTTCGCCGTCTGCATCGCGCTGGTTGCGCTCTGGTGGAAGCGTCTGCCGGATCCCGGCCGGGGTCCCGCCGATCGCCGCGTCGAGCCCCGCGACCTGCGTCGCACGCTCGCCGGTGCATCCGCGGTCGCGCGCGACGATCTGCTGCGGGGCTTTGGCATCGGGATCTTCCTCTGGTACTTCCTCATGCAGATCGGGAGCTATCTCTATCTGGTCGGCCTGGACGTATCGAGCCTGCTGCGCGACAGCCGACAGAGCGAGGACCTGTTCTCGCAGCTCTACGCCTCCGTCTACACGACCAGCACGATCGCCGCGCTCGCGCTGCAGCTGCTCGTCGCTGGTCCGCTCGTCCGTCGGCTCGGCGTCGCGAAGTCGCTCTTCGTCCTGCCACTGTGGTACCTGCTCTCGTACGGGGCTGCGCTCGTCGCGTTCAGCTTTTTCGCCGCCGTCGCGATCCAGCTCGGCGAGAGGATCGTCATCCCCGCCCTGCACCGGCCGGCGTCCGAGATCGTTTACACCCAGGTCGCGGACGATGCCCGCGCGCGGGCACGGGCGTTCCTGTCAGGCGGGGTCAACGCCGCAGGGAACATCGCAGCGGCCCTGCTCCTGATCGCGACGACCGCGCTCGGATCGAGCACCGCCGTCATCCTCGCCGTCGCCACGGCCTGCTCGGCACTCTTTCTGGCGAACGCGGGATGGCTCCGCGGCGCTATCGGCCGGCGTCTCGCCGCCAACCTCATGAGCCCCGATGCCAGCCTTCGCCGCAACGCCATCTTCATGCTCCCGAACGAGGCCGACGCCGTCCCCGCCGAGGCGCTCGAGGAGATCGCCAGCCACGGCGACAGAGAGTCCGCCGAGGCCGCGAGGTGGGCTCTCGCTCGTCGCGGGACGCTGGCGGCCGTTGGAGCGGTGCATGACTGACCGCGGAGCACGCCGGACGACGGTCGAGAGGCGCCAGAGCGAGCGGCGCGTCGCCCCCACCGAGTCGCTCTCCCCGACCGAACCGGTGTCCTCGGCCGGGATCGTGGTCGATCGTCGCGACACCGCGAAGCGCAACGAGCTGCGCTTCCTCGTCGCGGAGGAGGACGCGCGGCGTGCGCTGGGTGTGGCCGCGCGCGAGCTCCGGCGTCTCGACGAACGGCCCTGGTACACGACGACCTACTGCGACACGCCCGACCGATCCGTGTACCGGGCCGCACTCGCCCACGACGGGGTCATGCTGCGTATCCGCGAGTACGCCGACGCACGGCCGGAGCGAATCCTGGGCGGACCCCTCGTTTGGATCGAGTGGAAGCGCGAGACGGCGAGCGAGTCACAGAAATGGCGGTTCGTGACCACGCCGGATCAAGTGCGCGCGACGCTACGCGGAGACGGTCATGCGTTCGCTGGATGGCCCCGCGACATCGAGCCGGTCGTCGTCACGCAGTGCCGTCGCGAGGCCTACGAATCCCGCCGCGGGGAGGTGCGGGTGACGGCCGACCGCGAAGTTGCGTATCGGAGGGTCTCCGCGAACGGCGACACGTCGCTGTTGGGGCCGGCCATCGGCCAAGAAGAGGGCGTGCTCGTCGAGGTCAAATGGCTCGACACGCTGCCTGAGTGGACCGAACGGCTGATCCACGAGCTGCGCGACCGGTCGGCCGAATACCCGGCGAAGTTCCTCGTTGCCATGCACCATCTGCTGTCTAGCCCCCCATCGACACAGGGTCTCGCCAGCTAGGCCGTTGCCGGACGCAGCCACCGGCGCGCACGCCCCGGAGTAGTGGTGCAGCGCGTCTCCTTCCCGGTCGCGGGCACGGACGTCGAGGGCATCCTGCACCTGCCCGAGGGCGAATCGGTCGGCGGCGCGGCGGTGTTGCACGGGTTCGGTGGGCACCCGGAGCAGCCGCACATCGTCGCGACGTGCGACGCGCTCGCCGCGGCGGGCGTGGGCACGCTCCGCTTCGCGTACCGCGACCACGAGCCACCTCGGATGACGCTCGAGAGCGCCCTCGCCGACACCGCGGCGGCGCTGCGGCTGATCAAGGCGCACCCGAAGCTCTCCGGCGCGCTCGGGATCGTCGGCTTCTCCTTCGGCGGCACGGTCGCCGCGATCACCGCGGGACGCGACTCTCGCCTCAACGCAGCCGTCCTCGCCGCCGCGCCTGCGAAGTTCGCACGCACCGAGGCCGACGGCAAATGGAAGCCGGTGGCCGAGCTCTCGCGCACCCGCGCCCGCGTGCTGCTCGTCTGGGGCTCGCGAGATACGCAGGTCCCGTACGCCGACGCGGAGCGCTACGCCGCGGTCCTGACGCAGGCACGGGTCCGCAACCGGATCGTGACGATCGAGGGAGCCGACCACGACTTCGCGCCCGCCGCGGCGCGCGAGCGGATGCTCACCGCGGTGACCGAATGGTTCCGCGAAGCAGTCGCGTAGTCAGCGACAATGCGCACGTGACCATCGATCCCGTCGCCCAGGCCGCCGACTACCAGCACATGCTGCTCGCGCTTCTCGGCAAGGACGATCCCGCCGAGGTCCAGCGCGCCACGCCGGCGCTGTGGCGTGCCCTCGTCAAGGAGGCCGGCGCACACCTGCGCACGAAGCCGGCGCCCAACGAGTGGTCGGTCGTCGAGCTTCTCGGCCACGCGGCGGATGCCGAGATCGTGGTCGCAGGCCGGCTGCGCTGGATCCTTTCGCACGATCGCCCGCCGATCGTTCCGTACGACCAGGATCTCTGGGTCGAAGCGTTGCACGCGCAGGCGGATCCGGAGGCGCTCCTCGTGGATCTCGAGACGCTCAAGCGCTCGAACGCCTCGCTGTGGGAGCGAACGACCCCTGCACAGCGGGCGCGCGTCGGCGTGCACGAAGAGCGTGGACCCGAGAGCTTCGAGCTGACGTACCGGATGCTGGCCGGGCACGATCGGTTCCACCTCGACCAGGCGCGCCGGACGCTGGAGCAGGTGCGCGCTTCGGCCTAGCTGACTTTCGGGAAGTCGCCGTGCGCGCGCAGATACGCGACCACGCCGCCCGCGGCGAGGATCTCCTGCGCGAACGGCGCGAGCGGCCGCAGCTTCGCGTCACCCCGCGGCGCGCGCAGCAGGCCCGCCGCGAGGTCGAGGGTCACCTCGTCGCCGTCGGCCACGATATCGACCGCCTTCTCGGATTCGAGGACCGGAATTCCGAGGTTGATGCAGTTGCGGAAGAAGATGCGCGCGAAGTTCTTGGCCACGATCCCGCCGACGCCGAGCTTCTGGATCGCGGCGACCGCGTACTCGCGTGAGCTTCCGGCGCCGAAGTTGGTCCCGCCGACCAGCACGTCACCCGGCCGGACCTCCTTCGCGAATTCCGGGCGGGCGTCGTGGAAGGCGTAGGTGTGGAACTTGTCCTGGCCGACCATGAACGGCGCGTAGCGGCCGGGGACCATCTGATCCGTATCGAGGTCGTCGCCGAAGACCCAGGCGCGCGCCACTAGTCCTGCTCAATTTCTGGGCTTCGCCCAGGAAAACCGCTCAAGGCTGGTTGGGTTCGCTCGTCGCGGATGCGGGGGCAGGGGCCCCCGCAGCGCGTAGCGCTCTCCTCGCTCACTCTCAATCTTCTTGGTCCATCCCGATGACCCAGGGCGAGCTGCGCACCGGCATCATCGCGATCAGCTCGCGCGCGCGGTCCCCCGAGCGCACCGACGCGGCGCCGCGGCCGGACCGCTCGGCGCGACGTTTCGCGACGAGCGCGTCGAAGGTCGCGTCGTCTGCATCCAGGTACGGCCGCGGGTCATCGATCACGCCAGTGAGCGCCGCCACCGCCGCGACCAGCGGTGAACCCAGGTAGATGGACGCGTCGGCCGAGCCCATGCGCCCGCGGTAATTCCGGTTCGCGGTCGAGAAGCAGACCTCCTGACCCGCGAGGACTCCCCCGGTGCGGCCGAGGCAGGGCCCGCAGCCCGAGGACCCGATCACCGCGCCCGCCGCCGACAGCACGCCCAGCGTTCCGTCGGCCATCGCGTCCTCGAACTGACGGCGGGAGGACGGCACGACCTCGAGGCGCACCTCGGGCGAGATGCGCCGTCCGCGCAGGACGCGCGCCGCCTGCTGCATGTCCACGAGCCGGCCGTTCGTGCACGATCCGAGGAACACGACGTCGACCGGGATGCCGACGGCCTCGCTGACATCCGACACCTGGTCGACGCGCGGCGGGATCGCGATCTGCGGCTCGAGCGTGTCGAGATCGATCTCGATGGCGTTCAGGTAGCTCGCGTCAGGATCGGGATACAGCCAGTCGGGAGCCTCGGGCGTCCCCACGACGATCCCGGCCTTCGCCCCCATCTCGGTCGTCATGCCCGCGAGGGTGATGCGGTCTCCCTGCGGGAGCCCGCCCGCGCCGTGGAACTCGACGCACGCGTAGCGCGCGCCGTCGGTCCCGATCTCGCGGACGACGCGCATGATCGCGTCCTTCACCGTGACGCCGCGCCGGAGATGTCCTTTGAATCGGACCAGAATCGACTCGGGGACCCGCAGCCAGGTGCGACCGAGGCCCAGCGCGACCGCGATGTCCGTCGCGCCCATGCCCGCGCCGAACGCGCCGACCGCGCCGTACGAGTTCGAATGCGAGTCGCTCCCGACGATGACGGTGCCGGGCTCGCAGTAGCCCTCTTCGACCATGATCTGGTGGCACACGCCTTCGCCCGCGTCGTAGAACGTCTCGATGCCCTGAGCCTTCACCCACTGGCGCAGGACGCGGTGAGAGTCGGCGACGACCGGCGTCGGAGCGGGCGCGGCGTGGTCGACGAACACGCCCACCTTCGAGGTGTCCCACACGTGGTCCTTGCCGAGATCGCGCAGCCCGGCCATGACCGCGTCGATGACCGAGTCGTGGACCATCACGCGCGAGATCGGAACGATCACGAGGTCGCCCGCGCTGACGTCGCGGCCCGACTGGCGCGACAGGATCTTCTCGGCGAGCGTCTTGCTCATGCGACCGGCACCTCAGGCCCAACGGTAGCGCTGATCATGCGACGACCCACTCGCGCAGCAGGCTGTCGAGCTGTTCCATCGAGAGAGGCCCGCCGTCCGCGAGCGTCTTGATCTTCAGCGTGATCTCCTTCAGCTCGTCCTCGCCGAAGCTGAGCCCCAGCTCCTTCGCGCGGTGGTCGATGGCGTGCCTTCCGGTCAGCCGGTGCGCGACGTTGATCGTGCGCGCGAGCCCGAAGTCGGCCGGATCGAGGATCTCGTACGAGTTCGGATTCAGGTAGATCGCCTTGGTGTGCATGCCAGCCTTGTGATGGAACGCGTACTTGCCCGTGACGAACTCGTCGAACGGGATCTCGATCCGCACCAGCGAGGCGACGAGCTCGTCGAGCTCGCGGAGCATCCGCAGGTCGTACTTCTTCCTGATGCGCGCCGGGTCGTCGGCGTACATCCTCGCGACGAAACCGCCGAGCGGGGTGATGCCATTGCGCTCGCCGATGCCGAGGACGCTCGTGTCGATGTGCGTGGCGCCACCTTCGAGGATCGAGTACGAGTTCGCGATCGCGCACCCAGTGTCGTTGTGACCGTGGAATTCGATGTCGCAGCTGATGTGATGGCGTAGCTCGACGGCAAGCGCGTAGCACTGTCGGGGAGTCGCGATGCCGACCGTGTCGGCGACGCCGACTCGGTCGACGCCCATCTTGTCGACCGCGGTGTAGACCTTGAGGAGGTCGCCCTCGGTCGAGCGGAACGAGTCCTCGCTCGAGAAGCGGACCTCCTTGCCGTGGTCCTTGATGAAGGCGATGACCTGCCTCGCCTCCTCGATGATCTCGTCGACGCTCTTGCCGTGGCTGAACTCGCGCAGGAGGGAGGAGGTACCGAAGAGCACGTCGATGCCGGTTACTCCGGTCGTGACCGCGACGCGCGCGTCGTCCATGTGGCAGCGCACGTGTGTGAGGACCTTCGCGTTCAGGCCCAAGGCGGCGACCGTCTTGAGGTCCTCGCACGACTGCGGCGAGGCGACCGGCGAGGTGAGCTCGATGTACTCGACGCCGAAGGCGTCGAGCATCTTCGCGATACGCACCTTCTCGTCCGTGGTGAAGTGCGCGTTCGAGAACTGCTCTCCCTCGCGGAGCGTCGAGTCGATGATCGCGAATCCCGCTACCGGCACGCCGACCTCCCTTCACGCAAACAAAAAGGCCCGAGCGCCCTAACGCACTCAAGCCTCCGATGCCATCGAAGCCCTTGATGCGGTCAGCGCTCCGCGACGGGTTTGCTTCCGCTCCGTCGCGACAGTCCGTCCCCTTCCGGAAGGCGGACCAGGCGAGCGACCCCGAGTCCGGTCGTTCCCTTCGGCAATCACCCCTCGCGCCGCGTCGGGGGAAGCTCGCTCCTCGACGGCGTTGCTGGCGATCGCACCTCTGGCCGTATCGCGTATTCAGTTGTGCCAGTCAGTCTAGCGTCTTTCGTCCCCCGTCGATCACGCATCGCGGCGCGCGGCGACGGCTACGCGGCGATGAGCTGGCCGTCGCTCAGCACGAGCTTCTTGGTCGTCGCGACGCTCGGCGTAGCCGAAAACGGTTCGCCCGGCCGGCGGTCGAGATACTCGATCACGACGGTCCTTCCGTCGACGCGGATCGCCTGGACGTTCACGCGGTCTCCGACGAGCACCGCGTTCGTCGCCGTCACGCCGCCCGCGAGATTCTGCAGCACCGCGACGTAGGTGAACGTCCCGGTCCCTCCCGGCTGTTGGACGAGGATCGCCGCGACATCCGGCCGGCCGTCACCGTCGAGGTCGCCGGTGGCGCGGGAGCCGAGCGTCGTCACGGCCTTCGCCGCGGATCCGGGCGCGGCCGGAACCTCCGCACGCCCCGCGACGAGCGTGACCGACGCGCGCTCGATCTGGTAGGTCGCGTTGGCGGCGTCTGGCGCCGCGACGGGCGCGCCACATGCGGGAAGCGCCAAGATCAGCGTGATGAGGACTGCCCGGCGCATCCGAAGGCGAATCGTACGCTCGCACCATCCGGCACCGAGGCGACGACGGGGATCGAACCCGTGATGGAGGTTTTGCAGACCTCTGCCTTACCACTTGGCTACGTCGCCTAGGAGCCTTCGACGGCGAGCTCGCTCGCCGGTCGAAGGCGACGACGGCGACGAGGGCCGAAGGCCCGTACGTCGCCGCTAGACGCCGAGTCTATCGATTCGGCCCCGACGACGGCGACGCGAGCGAAGCGAGTACGTCGCCGCTATGTGCCAAGGCTATCGGTGGATCGAGCCAGCGGCGGTCCCGCTCAAGCGGGGATCTCCGGTAGCCCGCGGCTCGGCGGGCGGCAGACGATGTACGCCTGACCGTCGCCGACGTAGCGCTCGAGCCGCACGCACGCGAGGCATCGCTCCGTATCGACGTCGCGTCCTTCAAGCCTGCAGTAGACACGCTCGCCGTCGATAAGGTGTCGGTCCTCGCCGCCCGCGAATGGCCATCTCATGTCCGTTCCTCCATCCGAGCGCGTTCGTCACGGTCGCGCGCGTTGTCCGCCGCCCGCAGGAACAGCTGGGCGCTGAGGCCGCCCAGCACGACGGCGACCGCGATCGCGATCACCGTAAGAGCCCCGACATCGACGACTTCACCGATCCCCACGCCGGCATCGTCCGCCGGTGTCCGCAACCGGGATAGGGCCGAACGTCCCGGGAGCGAGGGAACTGTGGCACTCCCTCGGACGGTCGCCGGCGTCCACTCTGGTCGTGATGAAGGTCCTGGTCATGAGCTCCGATCCCGAGGTGCGGGCAGGTTGGGCCAAGGAGCTGGAGGCGGGCGATTCGACGACGATCCGCTGTGTCGGGCCGCAGGTCATGTGCATCCTGCTGAGCGACGGGGGCGGCTGCCCGTTGCACCGCGAAGCCGACGTGGCTCTGTACGACGAGGAGAGCGTCACTGACGAGCTCATGCTCAGGCTGATCCGGAGCCGGACGGCCGTCCCAATCGGGTTGGCACGAGACACGATCGGAGAGGATGGCCGGCACGAGCCGCGCGTGATGAAGGTCGTCCCGACGCCGGACCTGAATGGGTTCAGCGTGTCCGATCTCGGGAGGCGCCGATAATCTTCCCGGTGGACGTCGGCGGGTTGCTCGAGCGGCGGGTCTTTCCCCGCCGCTTTCTTGTTGCGGCGCTCGTCGTGCCGATCGCGCTTCTCGCCGCGCTCATCTGGCTCGACGCGTTCGTGCTCGAACCCACCCTCGACCCGACGACCGCGCGCATCGCGATGCTCGGCGTCGGTGCCGCTGGCGTCGTGGCCTATTCGGCAGTCATCCTCGCGCGGCTCGGAGAGCTCTATCAGCGCGAGATGGACCAGCATCGGCGCCTGCGCGCGCTCAACGCGGCCGGCCTCTCGCTCAGCGCCGAGCTCGATACCGAGGCGCTGCTGCAGAAGATCGCCGATCTCGCGCGGATCGTCGGCGACGCGCAATACGCGGCGCTCGGCACGTTCGACGAGAACGGCCTGCTCACGCGTTTCCTGACCTCCGGAATCACCCCGGACGAGCGCGCCCGCATCGGCCACCTCCCGTACGGCCGCGGCCTGCTCGGCCTCCTTCCGCGCCAGGGCGAACCGATCCGCTTGCGCGAGATCGCCGAGCACCCCGCGTCCGTGGGATTCCCGGCGGAGCATCCACCGATGCACAGCTTCCTGGGCGTCCCCATCACCTGGCGCGGCCGTTCCGTGGGTAACCTGTACCTCACCGAGAAGCGAGACGCGCCCGAGTTCAGTGCGGACGACGAAGAGGCGCTCAAGGCCCTCGCCGCGCAGGCGGCCATCGCGATCGAGAATGCGCGGCTCTACGACCAGGTGGGCCGCATCGCCGTCCTCGAGGAACGGCACCGGATCGGCATGGACCTGCACGACGGCGCGATCCAGTCGCTTTACGGCATCAGCCTGCAGATGGAGGCCGCCGCGGACCGCGCGGCCACCGCTCCAGCGGAAACACGCGACGCGCTTCATCGCCTCGTCGACGTGCTGAACGCATCGATCGCGGATCTTCGCGGCTATGTGCTCGGGTTGCGTCCGATCCGCGGCAGCGATCGGCCGCTATCCGAATCGCTGCCGTCGCTGGCGGACCAGGTCGGGCGGAACGCGCTGCTCGACGTCACGATCGAGGTCCCCACCGATACGGACCGAGGATTGGACCGGGAAGCGCGCGAGGCGATCTTCTACGTCGCCGCGGACGCGCTCGGCAACGTCGCGCGCCATGCGCGAGCTCGTCGGGTGAGCGTCCGGATAGAGTCCGAGGACGGAGCGGTGGCCCTGGAGGTGCGTGACGACGGAGTGGGCTTCGACCCGGAGCGCGTGCATGGCGGCCTCGGCCTGCGGAACATGCGCGAGCGCGCGTTCTCGCTGGGCGGCCGCCTCGAGATCAGTGGGAGGCCAGGGGAAGGGACACTCGTGCGGTTCGTGCTTCCCACGACCCGCCCAGTGACCGCATGAGCATCCGTGTCTTCATCTGCGACGACCACGAGGTCGTGCGCGAAGGACTGCGGGGCCTCATCGGCCGTCAGGAGGGGATGACCGTCGTCGGCGAGGCGGGGACCGCCGCCGAAGCGGTCGAAGGCAGTGCGCGCGCGAAGCCGGACGTCGTGATCATGGACGTGCGACTCCCCGACGGAAGTGGCATCGAGGCGTGCCGGGAGATCCGCGAGGCGCGACCCGAGACCGGCGTGATCATGCTCACCTCCTACGCCGACGACGAGGCGCTGTTCGCGTCGATCGTCGCCGGTGCCGCGGGCTACTTGCTGAAGCAGACGCGAGGGCAGGCCGTCGCGGAAGCGGTCAAGGCGGTCGCCGCCGGCCGCTCGCTTCTGGATCCGGACGTGACCGGAAAAGTGCTCGAGCGCATCCGCAAAGGCCGCGACGAGGATCCGGCGCTCGCGTCGCTCACCGACCAGGAGCGCAAGGTTCTCGAGCACCTGGCGGAAGGCAAGATGAACCGCGAGATCGCCGAGATCCTGTTCCTCTCCGAGAAGACAGTGAAGAACTACGTGAGCCGGGTCCTCGACAAGCTGGGACTCTCCCGCCGCGCCGAGGCCGCGGCGTACATGGCCAAGCGACGGCCTCGGATCTAGCCAGGGTCACAGCGTCGCGGGTTGAGGAGCTCCGGTCCGGGGCAACGACTCCGCCCTCGTCTGCGGCTTCCAAGGCGTGCCGAGCGCCGGCAGAAGGATGCTGTCGAGGCCGATGTAGCCTGCCGTCTTCCACGCGAGGATGAGTAGGGCGGCGCCGAGGAACAGGATCGGGTTCGTACTCGCCGATCCCGCGAGCATGAAATTCATGTTCATGAACGCGCCGGCCACCGCGGCGACGCCGACGAACGCGCCCGCGATGAGCGCGATGCCGATCGTGAGCTCGCCGAAGGCGATCAGCTTGCCGAACCAGGTGTACGAGCCGGTGTCGATCAGGAATTGCAGGAACCCGCGGTACCAGTCGAAGCTGATCGCGGGCTTCGCCGGCGGCGCGGGGACGGCCGCGGCCTTCACCCAGAAGGCCTGTAGCGACTTGCCCGTCTCGACCCACCCGGGATCGGTGATCTTGTGGCTGGCGGCCTCGATCCAGTCGTAGCCCATGTAGAGGCGCAAGGCGAACCACACGAGTGCCATGCGCGTGTCGCTGAACAGAAACCGCGCGATCGGCGGGTCCGTGATGATCCGTTGCGTTCTCAGAGTGTTCACGTGGGCCTCCTTCGCTTGCCTGGGTCAGTTTCGTGCGGCCACGCGTGCCACCACAGGGCCAGGCGGCCTTATTTCCGGAGGCACTCCGGCACTGCCGCGGCACCTTCAGCCGGGACGAAGTGCTCTAGCACGGAGGGCCACTCGGCTCGTGAGGACGTGCCCGCCGACCCTTCTGAGAAGGTGCCGCGCTCCTTAGCGTCGCCCTCAGGTCCGCTCGCGGGGCAGAGCCCGACAGGACCGGAGGTGAAGCATGAAGCGCGTAACGATCGTCGCGGGCATGGCGATCCTGGTCCTGGCCGCGTGTGGCGGCGGCGCTTCGTCCGGCAGCAGCGGCAGCAGCGCAGGCGCCGGCGGCACCGTCGCGATCAGCCTGACCGACAACATGGTGACCCTGGGCGCCGCAACCGTCGCGCCCGGCAAGGTCACCTTCACCGTGAAGAACACCGGCAGCGTCGTGCACAGCCTCGTCGTTCTCAAGACGAACCTCGCCCACGACAAGATCCCGGCCGATCCCCAGGACGCGTCCCGCGCCGACGAGCGCGGCAAGGTCGCCGGCAGCGGCCAGATAGCGGCGGGCGAAACGAAGGAATTCACGGTCGACCTTGCGAGCGGCAAGTACGTCGTCATGTGCAACGAGCCCGCGCACTACCTCGTCGGCATGCACACAGCGCTGACCGTCAACTAGAGAGAGGAAGGTGGACCCGATGCGTTCGATCCCACGCAGCGTCATCGCGATGCTCGGTGCCGCATCCATCGTCGGACTCGCGTGCACCAGCCCGACCGACACGAAGGCCAGTACGCCGCCCGTCACCGTCCAGCAATCGGCGCTCCCCGCCGCGCCCGCACAGGGCCAGGCGACCGCGCCGACGGGCTTCGCGCCTCCTGCTCCCGGCCCGAACCTCCTGGCGAAGGACTGGGGCTCGCGCCTCGGCGTCATCGTCTCAGACCTGAAGCCCGCGACGGGCAAGCCGCTCTTCACCCCGAAGGCTGGCGACGTCGCGTTCTTCTCCAACTCCAGCACCGCCTGGGGCGCGACGAACACGAAGAATGCGGTTTGGGTCATCGACGCCAAGACCAAGAACACCGTCGCCGAGGTCTCGCCCGTCGACGGCGACGGCAACTCCAGCCACGGCATCGCGGTGTCCGGCGACGGCAAGTTCGTCTACCTGCCGCAGCTCGGCAGCCAGAACCACATCGACGTCCTTGACGCGCGGACGTTCGAGGTCGTGCAGACCATCACGACGCTCGGCCGGCCGCACCACCAAAAGCTGTTCCACGACGCGAACAGCGGCAAGGACCTGATCATCGGCGAGGACTTCAACTGGGGCTTCACCGGCTCCGGCTTCTACGTCCTCGACCCGAGCCAGAAGAACGCTGTCGTCGGCGGGCTGTCGAACGGCGACTTCGAGGGCAACCCGTACGTGAGCACCGGCTCGCCTGACGGCAAGTTCATCGTCGTCACGGTCCCCGCGCCGCAGGCCGCCTTCCGCGACAAGATGGACGGCTACGTCGCGAAGGTCGACGCGAAGACGTGGAAGGTCGTCGGCATGACGCCGATGATCGACCCGCTCTGGGCCGAGATCTCCCTCGACGGCAAGTACACCTACGTGACCTCCGGAGCCGAGGCGCGCATCCACAAGATCAACCTCGACACCATGAGGGACGAGAGCGAGGTCCAGACGGGCCCGGGCCCGTGGGGCGCCCGCATCTCCTACGACCAGACCAAGCTCTACACCGCGGACAAGGGCGAGGGCCCCGGCTACAACCAGCAGGGCCGCACCAGCACGGTCATCGACCTCGCCACGATGGGCGTCTCGAACGTCATCGGGATCGGCCTCACCACCGACCACTCGATCCTCTCGCCCGACGGTAAGGAGCTCTGGTACACCTCGAACGCCGAGCACGCGATCTACGTGGTCGACGCCGCGACCGAAACGCTCAAGGCCGTCATCAAGGACCCGGCCGACGGGGACATCCACGGCGGCGCGTTCGTCCAGTACAAGGACGACGGCAAGGGCGGCGTCATCGGCGAGGTCGTCGCCGACTACTCAGGGCTGCACGGCAGCGCGCTCAAGGCGCAGCGCGACTACGTCGCCTCGCCAACGGTCACCATCGCGCTGAACGGAAGCGGCTTCCTCCAGAAGAGCGTCAACTTCACCACCGGCCAGCGCACGCGCGTCACCATCAAGAACACCGCCGGTACCGGCGCCGGCAAGATCACCTTCGACAGCCTCGAGCTCGGCCTCAGTGGCCTCGTCCTCGAGCCCGGCAAGAGCACCGAAGTCTCGTGGATGCCACCGGCCCAGCCGAACGACTTCACCGCGAAGACGAACAAGAGCCCGAACGGCGCCCTCGTGATCCAGGTCTCCTCCCCCGCACCTGCGTCCCAGACCCAGACCACCACGACGGCGACGGGACCGCGCGAAGTCACGATCAACTCCAGGAACTTCGTCTACGACATCACCTCGCTCGAAGTGAAGGCCGGCGAGATGATCAAGTTCACGCTGACGAACGGGGACGACGAGAAGCACAACCTCGTGGGCCTCGGCAACGTCAACCTGCTCAGCCCGGACGTCGCTCCGGGAGCCAAGATCACCTACACCTGGACAGCACCTCAGACGCCGCAGACGCTGAAGGTCATCTGCGCGTACCACCCGAACACCATGTCCTTCACGCTGAACGTCAAGTGATCACGGCCCAGAGGTGGGGGCGGCACGCGCCGCCCCCACCGCGGACCATGGCGGTCGCGCTCGGGGTCCTCGCCCTGGCGATCGCGGTCGTGCTCGCATTCCGCGCTCTTCCAGCCGCCTCGGCCACATCGCCCGGGGCGCTCGGCCCGCAGGCCGCGGCCGAGCTCGCGACCAGCCTGACCCGCTCCGCCCCGACGGAGGGCGGCGACACCCAGGCGATCCTCACCCCACTTCGCTTCTTCGAGCTCACCGGCCGCTCGACCGAAGGGCTCGCCGTCGGCGCCGACCGCGCCGTGACCTTCGTCGCGATCGAGAACGCCCACTACGGCGACCTGCCCCACCACTTCGGCCCGATCCTGCGGATCGACGGGACGCTGCTCGCGGTTCCGACCGAGGTCCGTGTCCTGACCGACGCCGTCCACCACCGCACGAGCGCTGTCATCTTCGGCGACGTGCCCGCGAGGATGCTCGATGAAGACCACTCGATCGAGATGCTCCTCTCCGGCAGCGGCACCGATCGCGCCGTGATGACGTGGACGACCCCGATCGCGTACGGCGAGTCGTCGTCGAGCTCCGGCATGTCGGCCGCCCTCGTCGCATCGCTGTTCGCGGGTCTGCTCGCTTCGATGTGGCCGTGCCTGCTGCAGCTCTCGGCCTACTTCCTGCCGAGCGTCGCGGGCCTGTCGCTCGCCGAGGCCGACCGCGGCGTTCGGCGTGCGCCGGTCCTGCGCACCGCGGTGCTCTTCGTCTCCGGCATCGTCCTCGTGTACACCGTGGCCGGCGCGGCCGCCGGGTTCGCAGCGCAGTCGCTCAGCGCGACGACGCTCCTCGAGGACGCGCGCCGCCCCATCACCATCGTCGCTGGGCTCATCGTCCTGGCGATGGCCGCGCGGATCGCCGTCCAGGCGCGCGCGCCGCTCGTCTGCAAGATGCCTGTGCTCGGCATGGCCGCACGTTTCGGCAACGGCCCGGTCGGGACGATCGTGCTGGGCCTGGCGTTCGCCACCGGTTGCATGACCTGCTTCGGCGCCGCGCTGGTGCTCGGGATGTTCGCGTACGTGTTCACGACGGCGTCGCCGCTCGCGGGAGCGGTAACGCTCTTCCTGTTCTCGCTCGGGATCGCCGTGCCGCTCGTCGTCGCGGCCGTCGCGATGTCGCGCGTCCTGCCGCTCCTCGGACACCTGGAGCGCAACGCGCGCTACCTCTCGATCGCCAGCGCCGCGATCATGGCGGTCTACGGCGTGCTGCTCCTCAGCGGCGCAACGCACGTGATCAGCGACGCCGCGGCTCAGCTCGCGCGATGACGCTCTACGACCGCGCGTTCGTCACGCTCGCGGCATCAGCCGACGCGGGCCGCGCGCTGCGGTCGCGCCCGACGGCGACGGTCCACCGCTCGAACCCTCTCTGCGGCGACGAGATCGAGCTCGATGTCATCGTGGAAGCCGAACGCGTCCGCGAAGTGGCGCACCGCACGGACGGCTGCGCGATCACGCGCGCCTCCGCGGCTCTGCTCGCCGAGCTCGTGCCGGGCCTCACGGCGGCAGACGCGCACGGTCTCGCTGACAACCTCGAGGCCGGACTGGCGCGCCAGCGACCGCTGCCAGTGCGCCTCGCGGCGCTGGCCGAGGTGCGCCTGCTGCCCTCGCGGCGGCGCTGCGCGCTGCTGCCATGGTCGGCCCTCGTCGAGGCCCTCGGGCCGAACGGCACGGCGAGAACGTGACCGTCGGCTCTGTCCCGATCGCACCCGCGGAGCCCACCCTCGTAGCGGTGAAGCGCTTTCCCCGGATCGTCATCGCCGTCCTCGCGCTGCTCATCGCTGGCGCGACCGCCGCCGTCGCGCTCGGCGCGACCGGCCGACACGATGGCGTGGCGCGCCCGATCCTCCCGGCCGAGCCGCTCGCGCTGGTGGTCGGCGGGATCCCGACGATGCTCGCTACCGATCAGGCAATTCCGCTCGGCGCGGACCTCAGCGCGTCGCTGCGCCTGGTCCGTGACACCGGGACGACGCGGCGCCTCCTGATCGCGCTCACCGCGGCCGACGGATCCTTCCCGACCGGCGCGACCGTCCGCGTCGCCGCGCACATGCGCTACATGGACCACGGCTCGTTCGATGCGGTCACGATGCCCGATGGCACCGGTCGGCTCGTGGCCGTACTGCCCTTCGCGATGCCGGGCGAGTGGGAAGCGCGCCTTGATGTCACCGGTGCGGGCGCACCGGCTTCGCTCACCCTCGACGTCGACCTCACGCGCTAGTGTCGCCGGGCGTCAGATGAAGCTGGCGAAGCGCTCCACGTCGGAGGCGCTATCGATGCGCCCATCGAGCCGGTAGGCGGTGCCGAGCAACCGGCACTTTTCGCGCGCGATCTCTTTGCGCCCGATGCCGCAGTCCACTTCGATGAGCAGCCGCTGCGCTTCGCGGTCGGTATAGCCCGCGCCGATGTAGTCGAGCAGCAGGTCCGACGCGGCGTCGATCTTGTGCTCGTCGAGCAGGCGACGTGCGGTGCGCAGGGTCGCCGGGGTGGCCGAGGGCTGATGCGAGCCGATGAGCGCCATCGCCCGCCAATCGGCGGTCGGGAGGTCGAGCTCGGGTTCGACCGCGGGCGGCATCGGAGAAGCGGCGACGGGAACGGAGACCCGAGTAGCGGGCGCTGTCGCGGCCGCGCCGGTGGCGGCGCGTGCGGCCGGTGCCGGAGGCAACTGGGTCGCCGCGGCGCGAGGCGGGGTGGCCTCGGCCGCGGCGGCCTTCGCGGGGGACGCAACGGGGTGCGCGGGCGCGCGAGAGCCGGCCGGAACGAGCCGGTCGACGAGCGCGAGCAGCTCCGGCCGCTCGCCCAGCGTCTCGCGCGCGTAGGTGATCTCGAGGAGCGCTCGTTGGCCGTCGCCGTTGGCGAGCATCGTCCCGACGAAGCGCTCGTACTCGGCCGACGCGCCGGCCATGTCGTCGGAGTTCGCCAGCGTCGCGGCGAGACGCCGGTGGGCTGTCAGATCGGTCGGCGCGACGGCGACAGCCTCGCGCAGGAGGGCGATGCGGGCCGTGCGCGGGTCACCGCCGCTCGCGTCCACGTTCACGGCGCAGCCGGCGAGCGCCGCGGCGAATTCATCCGCGCGTGCGGGCTCCATGAGCCGAAGCGCGGAGTGCCTCGCCCGCTGCGACAGCATGAAGACGTGACCCGGCGTCAGCGTCTCGGCGGTCACGCCGAGCACTTTCAGCTCGCGCGACAGGAAGGCCGGCCCGGCCGGTCCGACGTACTGCTTGGCCACCGCGGTCACCGCCGCGGACAGCGTCATTCGCCGGGCTCCGCATCGTCGGCGAGCGCGTAGAAGCGAAGAGCGCTCAGAAGCCGGTCGAAGGCCGACGCGACTTCGCGCGTGATGTCGTCACCGCTGTGCGTATCGAACGCCGCGACGCGAAGATCCACGTCACCGGTCGACACGCGAGTCGCCTGGCCGACCAGGCCGCGAAGCGGGCCGACGAGCGACCGCGTGAGCAGGATGCCGATGACGACTGCCATGAGGATACCGATGAGGACCATGCCCGCGGCACTGAGCGTCGCGTTGTCCGCGGCCTTCGTGTACGTCCCGAGCGGGACGGCGAGCACGTATGCCCAGGGCTTGGTGGCCAGGCGCGTCACGACGCCGCGTTGCTCGGCGGACCCGCCGCCGAACGAGAACGCGGCGTTCGTCGTCGTGGTACCGCGCAGGCCGTCCAGCGACGTCTTCAGGGTCGGTAGCGGATCCACCACGAGCTGCTCGGGCGTCAGCTGGCCGAAGCGCTTGTCGGCGGCGAGCTTCTTGGCGGTCTCGGCGTCGATCGGCGCGATCGGCTTGTAGATCAGCTTCTCGGCGTTGTCGCGGTTGCCCTTGGTCTCCGACACGGCGAGGCGGATGCCGTAGTCGTCGACGAGGAAGCCGTGCGCGCCCGCGCCGACGGAGTCGGCGTCGCCCTCGACGATGTCCCAGACCGCCGCGAGGTTCACGCGCGTGCGCACCACGGCGACGACGGCGTTCTTCGTCGGATCGACCACCGGCGCCGAGAAAAACAGCGCGGGCTTGTTCGTGATCACCGAATAGCTCGGGTCGCTCACGTAGGGTTGGCCGCCCTTCGCGGTCAGGAAGTACTCGCGGAACTTCACGCTGGTGCCCTCGTCGGTCTTGATCGAGGCGGCGGTGATGGTGCCGTCGAGGTTTACGACCGCGACCGATTCGTACTCGGGCGAGCGCGCGGCCGCTGCCGAGAGCGCGGCACGGGCCGCCGCTCCGGCGCTCGGATCAGATTGGTTGGCCGCGTAGCGCACGACGTCGGGGATGCGGCTCACGAGCACGATGTCGCCGAGCCGGCTCCCCAGATACGCGTCGATCGCGTGCGCGCTCGAGACGGAGCGCTGCTGGATGTTCGTCACGCCGAGGTCCGTGAGGTCGCGACGGGTGTTGGTGATCGAGACGACGCTCACGAGCGCGATGGGCATGACGCCCACGACGAGCAGTGCCACGAGGACCTTCTGCCAGAACTTCACGTCCCCCAGCCGGTACAACTCTGTCCCCCTCCGGATCGCCCCGTTCTTCCCCTACATGTGAACGGGAGCGGAGGTCGGGCGCTATGGGCCGGTGGTACGCGAGGAGGCTGGTACTTCCGTGCGCAGGCGAACCTGGCGGCGCGAATCGCGCACGAGGCCGCGGAGTAAACGCTTCGATAACTCGAGCTCCTCGCGATCCTGCGCGATCAGGCCTGCGCCATCAGGATCGAGACGCCACCAGACCTCGAAGCCCCACACACGCTCAGGCGTGTGCGGTGCGTCACCACCGGCGGGCTCGGCGATGCGCAGGCGCGGGATCCCGAACCCCTGCCGCCGCGGGTCGCCGGTCTCAGGATCGAAGAAGCCCTCGAACGAGGCCTTCGCTCCGGTGCGGTCGGGCTCGCCTTCCCGGCAGTCGAGCAGGATGACGCACCACGTGCCCGGCCGGATCTCGTCGACGGGGCGCGCCTGGCGCTGGCGTGGGCGGCCGCGCGACGGTCGCGGCGCGGAGCGGCGCGGCACGGGCGCACGTGACGCTGGGACGCGCGAGATCGGCGGCGGCGTGGGCTGCGCCGGAGCCTGCGTGGGCCGATCGGGGCGCCGTCCGCGGCGTGGACCGCGGGGTCGCCGCCGTCGCGCCGGCCGATCCTGCATGACCGAACTGTACCGGGCACGAACGCCTCGAGGCATCGGCCGCGAACCCATCGACTGCGTACCATTGAGGCTCGTGCACGACGTTTTCGATGAATTCAAGCACCAGCTTCCGGACATCGATCCGGACGAGACGCAGGAGTGGATCGACTCCCTCGACTCGCTCGTCAAGGCCGGCGGGCCGGAGCGCGCCCGCTTCGTCCTCTACAAGCTCCTCAAGCGCGCGCGGATGCTGCACGTCGGGCTCCCGCCACTGGTGCAGACGCGCTACATCAACACGATCTCGCCCGAGCAGGAGCCGTACTTCCCCGGCGACGAGTCGATGGAGCTGCGCATCCGGCGGCTCATCCGCTGGAACGCGGTCGCCATGGTGCTGCGCGCGAACCACGACTACCCGGGCATCGGCGGCCATCTCGCGACCTACGCGTCGGCCGCGAGCCTGTACGAGGTGGGCTTCAACCACTTCTTCCGTGGCAAGGACGACGGCCAGTCCGGCGACCAGGTCTTCTTCCAGGGCCACGCCTCGCCGGGTATCTACGCGCGCGCATATCTCGAGGGCCGCCTGACCGGATCGCAGCTCGACCACTTCCGCCGCGAGGTCGTCCCCGGCGAGGGCCTGTCCTCCTATCCGCACCCGAGGCTCATGCCGGAGTTCTGGGAATTCCCGACGGTGTCGATGGGCCTGGGACCGCTCGCCGCGATCTACCAGGCGCGCTTCAACCGCTATCTCCAGAACCGCGGCATCACCGACACGTCCGCGTCGCGCGTGTGGTGCTTCCTCGGCGACGGCGAATGCGACGAGCCCGAGGCGCTCGGCGCCCTCCACGTCGCGGCGCGCGAAGGCCTCGACAACCTGACCTTCGTCGTGAACTGCAACCTACAGCGGCTCGACGGGCCGGTCCGCGGCAACGGCAAGATCATCCAGGAGCTCGAGGCCGTGTTCCGCGGCTCCGGCTGGAACGTCATCAAGGTCCTGTGGGGCCGCGAATGGGACGACCTGCTCGCGCGCGACACCGAGGGCGTGCTCGTGAACAAGATGAACGAGTGGCTCGACGGCGATTCGCAGCGCATGACCGTCGCCGATGGCGCCTACATCCGCGAGCACTTCTTCGGGCCCGACCCGCGGCTCAAGAGGCTGGTCGAGCACCTCTCCGACGACGACCTGCGCAAGCTCCGGCGCGGCGGCCACGACTACCGCAAGGTGTACGCCGCCTACCACGCCGCGGTCCGACACAGCGGCGCGCCGACGGTGGTCCTCGCTCAAACGGTGAAGGGCTGGACGCTCGGTCCGAGCGTCGAGGCGCGCAACGTGACGCACCAGGCGAAGAAGCTCTCGATCGAGGAGCTGAAGATCTTCCGCGACCGGCTCGAGCTGCCGATCCCCGACGCGAAGCTCGAGGACGCGCCGTACTTCAACCCGGGACCGAAGAGCGATGAGATCGCGTACCTGATGGAGCGGCGCCGGGCGCTCGGCGGCGCCGTGCCGAGGCGTATCGTCCGCGCGCCGAAGCTGGCGCTCCCCGACGACGCCGCGTTCGCGGAGTTCCCCAAGGGCAGCGGTAGCGCAGCGGCGTCGACGACGATGGCCTTCGCGCGGCTGCTGCGGAATCTGCTCCGCGACAAGAACGTCGGTAGGCGGGTCGTCCCGATCATCCCCGACGAGGCGCGCACCTTCGGCATGGACCCGCTCTTCAAGGAGGTCGGCATCTACTCACCGCTCGGACAGCGCTACGAGCCGGTCGATGCGGAGACGCTGATGCCGTACCGCGAAGCAGAGGACGGCCAGGTGCTCGAGGAGGGCATCACCGAGGCGGGCTCGATGGCGAGCTTCACCGCCGCCGGGACGTCGTATGCGACGCACGCGACGCACATGATCCCCTTCTACATCTTCTACTCGATGTTCGGCTTCCAACGGACCATGGACCAGATCTGGGCAGCGGGCGACTCGCGCGCGCGAGGCTTCCTGCTCGGCGCGACGGCCGGACGGACCACCCTGAACGGCGAGGGCCTTCAGCACGAGGACGGCCACAGCCAGGTGCTCGCGAGCACGGTCCCGAGCGTCCGTGCGTACGACCCCGCCTTCGCCTACGAGACCGCGGTCATCGTGAAGGACGGGCTGCGCCGGATGCTCGAGGCCGACGAGGACGCGTTCACGTACATCACGCTCTACAACGAGAATTACCCGATGCCGCCGATGCCACAGGACGCCGAGGACGGCATCCTGCGCGGCATCTACCTCTTCCGCCGCGGCGAGGCGGCGGAGGGACCCGACGACGAGCGGGAGGCGCGAGGAGTCGGGAGAATGAGCGGAACGCGGCGCCGGATCACGCTTCTCGGCTCGGGCTCGATCATGCAGCAGGTGCTCCGCGCGCAGGACATCCTCCGCGATCGCTTCGACGTCGCGGCGGACGTCTGGAGCGTCACGTCGTACCAGCTGCTCCGCAACGACGCGCTCGAAGCCGAGCGCTGGAACCGGTTGCACCCCGAAGTCGCGCCGCGGCGCTCGTACGTGGCCGAGGTCCTGCGTGGATCCGGAGCGATCGTCGCCGCGAGCGACTACCTCAAGGCCGTGCCCGACATGGTGTCCCGCTGGCTCCCGCAGCCGTTCATCCCGCTGGGCACGGACGGATTCGGCCGCAGCGACACCCGCGAGGCCCTCCGCCGCCACTTCGAGGTCGACGCGGAGCACATCGCCGTGGCCTCGCTCCACGCGCTGGCGCTGTGCGAGCAGTTCCCGCCAGCGGAGGTGGCGGCGGCCATCGCCGAATACGGCATCGACCCGGAGGCGATCGACCCTCGCCAGCGCTGATCCGCGACCGGCCCGGGACGTCAGTCATCCGCCATGCGAAAAGGCACTTGCGACTTGCAAATGCCGGTCCGATGATTCGCGCGAACCAGGCGGCGGGAGGTTTCGATGGACGACCGACTCTCAGGCAAGCTCAACCGGCGCACCCTCCTCAAAGGCGCGGCAGCGGCCGCGGCGGCACCCGTGCTGGCGGCCTGTGTCGGATCGCAGACCACCGCCCCCAGCGCGACGCCCGCGGCGAGCGTCGCGGTCGGCGCGAGTGCGACGCCGAAGAAGCTCAGCGGCACTCTCAACATCCTCCAGTGGAGCCACTTCGTCCCCGACTACGACACCTACCTCGACAAATGGGCGGCGGACTGGGGCGCGAAGAACGGCGTGACGGTGAAGATCGACCGTGTCCCGCAGGCCGACCTCCCGGCACGTGCCGCGGCCGAGGCTGCGGCGAAATCGGGCCACGATCTCTTCGGCCACTGGTCCCAGGGCTTCTCGGCCCTGTTCGAGGACAACCTCGTCGACATCTCCGACATCGTCGACGGCGCGGCGAACAAGTACGGCGGCTTCATCCCCGCGGGCGAGGCGATCGGGAAGATCAACGGGAAATGGCGCTCCTACCCCAACTTCTTCATCCCGTTCCCGAGCCTGTGGCGCAAGGACGCCTGGACCGCGGTCGGTCTGCCGAACGGCCCGCAGAAGTGGTCGGACCTTCTCGACAACGCACAGAAGCTCCAGGCGAACGGCACGCCGATCGGTACCGCGTACTCGCAGACCTCTGACGCCGAGCAGACCTGGCGATCGCTCCTGTGGTCCTACGGCGCCGGCGAGTTCACCCCGGACGGCAAGGGCGTCGCGATCGACAGCCCCGAGACGCGGGCAGCGCTCCAGTTCGCGAAGGACCTCCTGAAGTTCCAGGACCCGGCGGTCCTCTCCTGGGGCGACGTCGACAACAACACGTGCCTGCAATCGAAGCGGTGCTCTTGGATCTACAACCCGATCAGCGCGTACCGCACGATCGAGACACAGGATCCCGAGCTCATCAAGAACGTCTTCGTGAACCTGCCCCTCACGGGCCCGAAGGCGCAGATCTGCTCCATCCAATGGGAGTGCTACGGCATCTGGCAGTTCTCGAAGAACGTCGACGCGGCGCGCCAGTTCCTGACCGACTACATCCCCGAGTTCCCTGGACAGGCCGTGGCGAGCAAGGGCTACAACAACCCGTTCCTCAAGGGCCGGCTGACGAAGCCGATGCCCGTCCTCGGGACGGACCCAAAGCTTCAGGCCCTTCAGGACGTCGCGAACTACGTCCGCTCGATCGGTTACCCGGCGCCCGCCACGAAGGCGGCGTTCGACTCGCTCAACACGCACATCGTCACCGACATGTTCACGAACTACGCGACCAACAAGAAGTCGCTCGACGATTCGATCGCCGACGCGGCCAAGCGCCTCAAGGATTCGATCGCGAAGTTCGCCTAACTGCCGAGCTGCGCGAGAACGAAAGGAGCCGGAGTGATCCGGCTTCTTTCTATTTCAGCGCGCCGCCGGTGATGCCCTTCACGAACGTGTCCATGAAGAAGTTGTAGGCGACCGCGGTGGGGATCGCGACGATGAGCGCGCCGGCCATGAGCGAGCCCCAGAAGAACACGTCGCCGCGCACGAGGTCCGTGACCACGCCGAGGGTGATCATTTTCTCGTCGGAGGATGAGACGAACGTGAGCGCGTAGACGTACTCCTGAAGGACCAGGGTGAACGCGAAGATCACGATGGTCAGGATCCCTGGGACGCTCACCGGCAGCACGACGCGGATCATCGCGCCCAGCCGGCTGCAGCCGTCTACGCGGGCGGCTTCGGTGATCTCGCGTGGCACGTTCTTGAAGAATCCCATCATCAGCCACATGCAGAACGGGATGGTGAAGGTCGGATAGACCAGCGCCAACGCCCACTTCGTGTTCGCGAGCCCGAGCCCCACCACGATCTGCGAGAGCGGCAAGAAGAGCAGCGTCGGCGGCACCAGGTACGTGAGGAAGATGCCGATGCCGAGCGAAGCCGAGCCGGGGAATCTCGTTCGGGCGAGGACGTACGCCGCAGGGACGCAGATGAGCACGGTGATGATGACGACCACGGCGCCGACCTCGACGGTGTTGAAGAACCAGGTCACGTAGTTCGTCTTCTGGAACAGGTAGTCGACCTGGTCCATCGTCGGTGCGAGGTGGAACAGGATCGGGTTGTTGGAAAGGTTGTACAGGTCGTTCACCTGCTTGAACGCGGTGACGAACATCCAGTAGACGGGGAAGGCCGCGAAGACGACGAACGGCACCAGCGCGAGCGCGAAGAGCACGTTCCCCCTGACTCGGCGGAGGCGGAACGCAAGGGAGTGCCGGGTCGCGTGACTCCTCGCGGCGAGGACGGCAGCCATCAGTCCAGCTCCCTCGACTTCAGGCTGCGGAGCATGACGATCGCGCCGACGATGAGCACCGGGAACAGGAACAAGGACATCGTGGCGCCTCGGCCGAGGCCGCCCGAGAGGATTCCGGTGACGAACGCGTAGGACGCGATCACATGCGTCGAGTTCACCGGGTTGCCGCGGGTGAGCTGCCAGACCACGGTCATGTCGGTGAAGGTGAACACGAGGGAGAACAGGACCGCGATGTAGATGATCGGAGCGATGATGGGGACCATGATCTTGCGCCACCGGGTCCACCAGTTCGCGCCGTCCAGGTTCGCTGCCTCGACGATCTCCTGGGGCACCGCGCTGATCGCCGCGGTGAGCACGATGGCGCTGAAGGGCAGGTTGCGCCAGACGTTCACGACGATGATCGAGATCATCGCGTAGGTCTCCTCGCCCAGCCAGTTCGGTCCCGGCGGCACGAGAAGGCCGAGGTGCGTGCCCATCCAGTTCACGACGCTGTACGTCGGATTGAGCATCCAGTTCCACGCCATCGCGCCGATCGCGATCGGGACGGTGAAGGGCACCATCACCAGGCCGCGGATGAGCCGGCGACCTGGGAAGCGGCGCATGAGGAGGAAGGCGAGTCCCGTACCGAAGACCATCTGCAGGGCCTGCGAGACGACGGTGAAGATGAACGTGTTCGCCAGCGCGCGCTTGAAGACGTCGTCGTCGAGGACGAATGCCAGGTTCTTGAGTCCCGTGAACGGACCGATCGGATGGTTCACCGTCGCGTCGCTCACCGTGAACCAGAGCGCGATCGCGAACGGGTAGCCGACGAGGAGCAGGATGTAGATGACCGCGGGCGCGACGAGGGCGTACCCGAAGATCTTCTCGCCGTCGAGGAGATGTCCGAGGCGGCGCCCGACCGCGTGGTGGCCCATCGTCCGCTCGCGCGCGATCTCCGCCATCTCTCTTTATCCTAGGGGCGAGAGCGTCCTAGCCACCACCACGTACGCTCGTGTAGGCGAGGCCGGCCAGCGCCAGGAACATCCCGGCCGTCGCGAGCCAGCCGAGAGTCGTTAGCAACGGTCCGATGGTCTGTTCGCCCATGACCCTGGGGTTCCGGGCGGCCCGCATGACGAGCACGAGCAGCGGCGGCGCGACGATCCCGTTGAGCACAGCGGTGTAAAAGAGAGCGTCGATCGAGTTGATGCCGATGAAGTTCATCGCCACCCCGGCCGCGGTCGCGAGCAAGATGACGGAGTAGAAGGGCCGTGCTTGGCTCCAGTGGGTGTCGAGCCCGTAGCGCCAGCCGAGCGCCTCGGCGATCGCGTAGGCCGCCGAGCCCGAGAGGATCGGCACGGCGAGCAATCCGGCACCGATCATCCCGGCGGCGAACAGGATCCCCGCGAAGTCCCCGACCAGCGGCTTGAGCGCGTCGGCCGCGTCGGCCGCGCTCTTGATGTCGGTCTTCCCCGCCCGGAACAGCGTGATCGCGGTGCCGAGGATGATGAAGTACATGACCAGATTGGAGAAGCCCATCCCGACGTTCACGTCCCACGCCGAGTAACGCATCTCGGCGGGCGTGGCGCCGCGGCGTGCCCGCTCCGTCGTCCGGCCCATCGCGACCTCCTCTTCCACCTCCTCGCACGACTGCCAGAAGAAGAGGTACGGGGAGATGGTCGTGCCGAGGATGGCGACGATCGTGGTGAGGTAGGTCGGGTCGAGACTGAGCGTCGGCACGACGGTCGCGCGCAGCGTCTCGAGCAGATCCGGGTGGACGACGAATACGTCGACGACGTACGCGAGCAACGCGAGGGTGAGCCACTTGAAGATGTTGGCGATGAGCCGGTAGCTACCGAAGATCTGCAGCGCGACGATCGCGAGCGCGACCGGCACGATCAGCCAGACCGCCTGAACGCCGGTGAGCGTGTGCACCGCGTCGGCGATCGCGCCGAGGTCCGCGCCGACGTTGATCGTGTTCGCGCCGAAGAGAAGCACCACCGAGCCGTACAGGATCGGACGCGGATAGTGCTCGCGGAGCACGCCCGCGAGGCCGTCGCCGCTGATCATCCCCAGCCGGGCGCAGATGTTCTGCACCGCGGCCATCAGGGGGAGGTCAGCAGCGCCGTCCAGAGCGTCTGCAGGCCGAGGCTCGCGCCCGCGACGGCATAGGTGCCGATGCCGCTCGGGTCGTCATCCGACGCGCCGGTGATGAAGCCCGGGCCGAGGATCCTGCCGGCCTTCTTGAGCGGGTTGCGCTCGGCTGCGATCTGCTCGGCGGTGCCCGTAGTCGCAGCCGGCGGGACGGTGTGCGGGATGACCGGTCGCTTGCGTGGTCGACGCGGGCCGCTGCTCATCCGGTCGGCCGATGGCAGCTCGGGCACTCGCGCGCATCCGGTCGCATCGAGTGGTCGCACCAGCCGCACCTGGGTCCGGGTGGATCGCGCCGCACGGCGAAGTAGGCCATGAGGCCGATCGCCAGGAGCGTGGTCCCGAAAACGATCGCGCCGGCGATCACACTTGTCTCCGCGGCCTACGCCCTCGTCAGCGGCCGGTAGCGGATCCGGTGCGGGCGATCGGCGTCGTCACCGAGCTCGGAGTGGCGCCAGGCCTCGTAGTCCGAGTAGTTGCCCTCGAACCAGCGCACGCGGCTGTCGCCCTCGAACGCGAGGATGTGCGTCGCGATCCGGTCGATGAACCACCGGTCGTGGCTGATGACGACCGCGCATCCGGCGAAGTCGAGGAGCGCCTCTTCGAGCGCGCGCAGCGTGTCGACGTCGAGATCGTTCGTCGGCTCGTCGAGCAGCAGCAGGTTGCCACCGGTCCGCAGCAGCTTGGCGAGGTGGACGCGATTGCGCTCGCCGCCGGAGAGGTCGCCGACGCGCTTCTGCTGGTCCGCGCCCTTGAAGTTGAATGAGGCGACGTACGCGCGGGCGTTCCGCGGTCGCGTGCCGACCATGATCGTCTCCTCGCCGCCCGCGATCTCCTGCCACAGCGTGTTCTCGGCCTTGAGGGTGTCGCGCGACTGGCTCACGTACGCGAGCTGCACCGTCTCGCCCACGCGCAGCGTCCCGCCGTCCGGCTTCTCCTCGCCTGCGATGAGGCGAAAGAGCGTGGTCTTCCCCGCCCCGTTCGGCCCGATGATGCCGACGATGCCACCGCGCGGCAGCGAGAACTCCAGGTCGTCGAAGAGCAGGCGGTCGCCGTAGCCCTTCCGCAGGCCCTTCGCCTCGACGACGATGTCGCCGAGTCGCGGTCCCGGCGGGATGTAGATCTCGAGGTCGGTCTCGCGCTCCTCGGGGTTCTCCGACAGCAGCTTCTCGTACGAGGCGATGCGCGCTTTGCTCTTCGCCTGCCGAGCCCGCGGCGACGCGCGCACCCACTCGAGCTCGCGGGCCAGCGTGCGCTGCCGTGCGGACTCCTGCTTCTCCTCGTCGGCGAGTCGCTTGCGCTTCTGATCCAGCCACGACGAGTAGTTGCCCTCCCACGGGATCCCGTGACCTTTGTCGAGCTCGAGGATCCAGCCCGCGACGTTGTCGAGGAAGTAGCGGTCGTGCGTCACCGCGACCACCGTCCCGGCGTAGTCCTTCAGGAAGCGCTCGAGCCAGGCGACCGACTCCGCGTCGAGATGGTTGGTCGGCTCGTCGAGCAGCAGCAGGTCGGGCTTCTGCAGCAGCAGCCGGCAGAGCGCGACCCGTCGTCGCTCGCCACCCGACAGCGTCGTCACGTCCTGGTCCGCGGGCGGCAGGCGAAGCGCGTCCATCGCCAGGTCGACCGTGGTGTCGAGATCCCACAGGCCCTTGGCCTCGATCACGTCCTGCGTGCGCTGGAACTCGTCGGACACGCGCTCCATCTCCGCTGGCGAGAGCTCCTCGGCGAACTTGGCGGACAGGTCGTTGAAGCGCTGCAAGACCGCGCGCTGCGCCGTGACGCCCTCTTCGACGTTGCCGCGCACGTCCTTGGATGCATCGAGCGCGGGCTCCTGCGGCAGCAGGCCCGCGGTGAAACCCTCGGTGATGCGCGCGTCGCCCTGGAACTCGCGATCGACGCCGGCCATGATCCGCAGCAACGTGCTCTTGCCCGCCCCGTTCGCGCCGAGCACGCCGATCTTGGCGCCCGGGTAGAAAGCGAGGTAGATCCCGCGCAGGATCTCCTTCTGCGTCCCGGGCACGACCTTCTTAAGGTCGCGGATCGTGTAGATGAATTGCGGCGGCATCTCTCGCTAGAGGCTACCCTTGTCCGCCGTGAACGACTTCCGCCTCGCGAAGGACGTGCGCCCCGCGCGTTACGTGCTCAGCTTCGATCTCGACCTCGACAAGTGGACATCGCTCGGAAACGCGCGCATCGAGGTCCGGCTCGGGCGCGCGGCCCGCGAGATCACGCTCCACGCGATCGATCTCCACATCAGCGCCGCCGACATCGACGGCACCCCCATGACCAAGGTGACGACGGACGCAGAGTCGCAGACGGCCACGGTCGCCTTCCCCCGCGAGATGCCCGCTGGCGACCACGTGCTCACCCTCGCATGGTCGGGCTCGATCACCGAGCGCCTGCGCGGCCTTTACCGGTCGACCCGCGGGACCGAGCGCTACGCGGCGACGCAGTTCGAGGCCGCGGACGCGCGGCGCGCGTTCCCCTGCTTCGACGAGCCCGAGTTCAAGGCACGCTTCTCGATCGAGCTCGTGCACCCGACGGGCCTCGTCGCACTTGGGAACATGCCGCTCGAGGGCGCCGAGAAGCTGCCCGACGGGCGGACGCGGTCGCGCTTCGTCGAGACTCCGCCGATCTCGAGCTATCTCGTCGCCTTCACCGTCGGCCCGTACGAGGCGACCCCGGAGGCGCGCACGCCGAGCGGGATCCCGGTGCGTGTGTGGATGCCGCCGGGGCTCGCCGAGAAGGCGGTCTACGCCCGTGACGCGCACGTCCGCGCGGTCGCCTGGCTAGAGGAGTACACCGCGATCCCGTATCAGTACCGCAAGGTCGACGCCATCGCCATCCCCGACTTCGAGGCGGGCGCCATGGAGAACCCGGGCGCGATCACCTACCGCGTGACGCTCCTTCAGGCGGATAAGGCGACCGCGTCGACGACGACCTTCAAGGCCGTGTTCAGCGTCGCGGCTCACGAGCTCACGCACATGTGGTGGGGCGACCTCGTGACGATGGCCTGGTGGACCGACCTGTGGCTCAACGAGTCGTTCGCGAGCTTCGTCGGCGAGAAGTGCACCGCGGCGCTCAATCCCGAGTGGGGCTTCTGGCGCGACGTCGTCGCGCAGAACACCAGCGCGTTCAGCCTCGACTCCCTCCTATCGACGCACCCGATCTCGGTGGAAGCGAAGAACGTCGAGGAGGCGTCCGAGCGCTTCGACGCGATCACCTACACCAAGGGCCAGGGCGTCCTGCGCATGATGGAGACCTTCCTCGGCGAGAAGGCCTTCCGCGACGGCGTTCGCATCTACCTGAACCGGCACCGTGAGGCGAACGCGACCGCGGACGACTTCTGGCACGCCCTCGACGAGTCGTCGGGCCGCGACGTCACGACGGTCGCGAACGCGTGGATAAAGGAATCGGGACACCCGCTCGTGACGTGCGAGGCACGCGAGACCGCGGCCGGCATCGAGGTCTCGCTCCGCCAGCGACGCTTCTTCCGCGATCCGGACGCGCCGCCGACGGTCCAGCGCTGGCCGATCCCGCTGGTCTTCAAATACGGCACGGCCGCCGGCACGCGCGAGGAGCGCGTGCTGCTGGAAGGCGAGTCGGCGCGCGTGACGCTTCCCGGCGCGCGCTGGTACTTCCCCAACGCGGCCGGTGCGGGTTTCTACCGCACCGCGCTCGACGACGCGTCCATCCGACTGCTTCGGCCGGCCGTGTCGTCGCTCGATCCCGAGGAGCGCCTCTCGCTCGCCGACAACCAGTGGGCGCTTGTGACCGCGCGGAAGGCGACGGTAGGCCAGGCGTTCGACCTCATCCGCGGGCTCGAGGGCGAGACCGACCGCGCCGTGCTGGGAGTGCTGTACGAGCAGTTCGCGTGGCTTTCCGCCAACGCGGTGCAGCCGGCGACCGAGGGCGCGTTCCGCGCGTTCGTGGAGCGCCTGTTCCGCCCGACGCTCGACTCGGTCGGTTCGGACCCGCGCGCCGACGACTCCGCCGACGAGCGGCAGAAGCGCGTCGTGGCGCTGAACGCGCTCGGCCGGGTCGCCGCCGCGGTGGACGTGCGCCGCGAGGCACGTCGCCGCGTGCTCGCGCACCTCGACGGCGGCGCGCGGCTCGACCCCGATCTCGCGGCCGCGCTCGTGGGGATCGCGGCGATCGAGGGCGATGCCGCGCTGTACGACCGTTACATCGAGCGGATGAAGGCGATGGCCACCGCGGACGCGCAGGAGGAGGCGCGCTTCCGCAACGCGCTCGCCGACTTCGAGGCTCCCGCGCTGGTCCGGCGTACCGCGGACGCGATCTTCACCGACCTCATCCGCGACCAGGATCGCGGCCTCCTGCTGCTGCGTATGCACGGCCAGCGGCACGCTCGCGACATCGCCTTCCGCGCGTTGACCGCGAGCTGGGACGAGCACGTGTCGAAGATGGATCCGGGTGGCAAGCACCGCATGGTGAACGCGGTCGGCCAGCTGACGCCGCGCGATCTGGCAGCGGAGGGAGCCGCGTTCCTGCGCGCGAAGGAGACGCCGGACATCCGCGAGACCGTCTCGCAGTCCGTAGAGCGGATGCGCCTGAACTCAGCGAACGCCGAGCGCATGGCGGGCGAGCTCGCCGAGACGCTGCGGCACGGAGTGGCCGAGCCTGCCTGACCGCAGGCCGCGCGCCGAGGTCAGCGACCCCGCTCCTCGTCAGGGTCAACGCGGCAACCTCGACCCGTCACCCAGCCTGTGGCTCGACGAGCCGTACGCGCCCCGCGCACCGCTCGACGCCGATCGGACCGCCGATGCTGTGGTCGTCGGCGCGGGGATCGCCGGGCTCGCAACCGCGTACGCGCTCGCGCGACAGGGCGCGTCGGTCGTGGTGCTCGAGCGCGACGTCGTCGCTGGAGCGGCGAGCGGCCGCAACGCTGGCTTCATCCTGCAGGGCGTCGCCGAGAACTACGTCACTGCGTGCCGCCGCTACGGCGCGGACCGCGCGAACCGCATCTGGCGCGTCACGATCACGAACCGGATCCTCCTGCAGAGCCTCGCGCGGCGCGAGGGCGTCGACGGCGAGCTGCGCTGGCTGGGCTCCGAGCTCATCGCCGGAGACGACGCCGAGTGGGACGAAATCCGCGAGAGCGCCCGCGCGCTCGGAGGCCTCGGCGTTGGTGTCGAGCTGCATCAGGACGAGCGGTCAGCGTGCTTCGTGGACGACGGCGAGATGCACCCGGTCCGTTTCGTGCGCGGTCTCGCCGAGGCGGCCGAGCGGGCAGGCGTGGCTATCCACGAGGGCACACCGGTGACATCGGTCCGGCCCGACGGCGTCGCTACACCCGGCGGCCGCGTGCGGGCGGGCGCGGTGGTGATCTGCGCGAACGCCTTCACCCAGAACCTGCTGCACGGCTCGCGCGTCCGGCCGATCCGGGGACAGGTCCTCGCGACGGCGCCGCTGGCGCGTCGCGTCTTCGAGCGGCCCGCGTACGCGCACCGCGGGTATCGCTACTGGCGGCAGACGCACGAGGGCCGCGTGCTCGTCGGCGGCTGGCGCGACATCGCGTTCGACGAGGAGGTCGGCGAGGAGATCGCGACAACGTCGCGCGTCCAGTCCGCGCTCGACGCGTTCCTGGCGGAGCACGGGATCGACGCGCCGGTCACGCACCGCTGGGCGGGGACGATGGGCTTCTCGCACGACGGATTGCCGCATGTCGGGCGGCGGGCGGACCGCGTCTACGTGAATGGCGGCTTCACCGGCCACGGGAACGCGTTCGCGATCGCGACCGGCGAGGTGGTCGCGTCACTGGTGCGTTCGGGCCATCATCCGGACGCGGACCTCTTCGACCCGGAGCGCGCCTAGGTCAGCTTGCTTCGCTAGCCGCCGATCAACGACTCGGCCGCTGCGCGGCCTCTCTGTACGGTGGCGGAAGAAGCCTTCGGCTTCATCCGCCGATGTACGACATCTCGATCTTGTGCAGACCGGCCGTTTCGGTCGAGCGCTGCTCGGAGTAGCGATCGGTGCGCTCGGCCCACACAGCGGCGATCGCGGCACGTATCGCATCGTCGTCGGACCCATCTCGCGCGAGTGCGCGGAGGTCGGTCCCCTCGGTCGCGAACAGGCACGTGTAGAGCTTGCCCTCGGCCGACAGCCGCGCGCGCGTGCAGTCCTTGCAGAACGCCTGCGTGACCGACGCGATCACGCCGATCTCGCCGCCACCGTCGGTGTAGCGCCACCGCTCCGCGACCTCGCCGGGGTAGTTCGCGCCCATCGGCTCGAGGGGCATCTCCTCGGAGATCCGCCGGACGATCTCGCGCGCCGGGACGACGTCATCAAGTCGCCAGCCGTTGGTGTGACCGACGTCCATGTACTCGATGAACCGCAGGATGTGGCCCTTCTCTCGGAAGAAGCGCGCCATCGGAAGGATGCTGTCCTCGTTCAGGCCGCGCCGCACGACCATGTTCACCTTCACCGGCAGGCCAGCCGCAGCGGCGGCGTCGATGCCGCCGACCACCTTCGCGACCGGGAATCCGACGTCGTTCATGCACTTGAACACGTCGTCGTCGAGCGAATCAAGGCTGACCGTGACACGCCGCAGCCCGGCGGATTTCAGCGCCGGCACCTTCTCCGCCAGCAGCGATCCGTTCGTGGTGAGGGTCAGGTCGAGGTCCGCGATCGGGGCGAGCATGCCTACGAGCGTCTCCAGCCCGCGCCGCATGAGTGGCTCGCCGCCGGTCAGGCGGACCTTGGCGACGCCAAGCGACACGAAGACGCGGACGAGGCGCTCGATCTCCTCGAACGTGAGCAGCTCGGAGCGGTCGAGGAATCGATAGCCCGCGCCGAACACTTCCTTCGGCATGCAGTACACGCAGCGGAAGTTGCAGCGGTCAGTCACCGAGATGCGCAGGTCGCGCAGCGGCCGGGACAGCGTGTCGAGGGTCAGGACTTCCCCACTCACACCTCTAGTGTCGCACGCACCGCCGCCTTCACCCGTCCGTGATCGGCGAATCCGCCATCGCGTTTCATCGAATGCACGAGGACGCCTCCGACAGAGACGTCGAAGGTGCCCCCCTCCCACGGGATCAACTCGATGCCCGAGATCGATCCTCCGAACTCGAGCATGAGAGAGCGCGCCAAGGCCAGCGTCTCGTCCTCGTAGCCACACTCCGCGCAGTAGGTGATCGTGACCTTCGGCGGCGGCGCCATCAGCGCGCGACGATCTCCCCCAGCTCGCGCAGGACCTCTCGGTTCGCCCAGACCGCGGTGTCGGCGCGCATTTTGACGAGCCGCCCCTGCAGCTCGGCGCGGACATCGGCGGAAAGCTGATCGACCGGCGCGTCGGGCGAGCCGAACCGCGGGTCGGAGGCGTAAATCTTGGTCCGCTCCTCGCGGCGCTTCTCGGTCACGCTGGCCGGGCGCTCGATCCAGTGGCCCAGCTCGCGCCAGCCGTCATTGGCCTGATCGAAGAAGACGAAGACGGGGATCGACTGGAACTTGCCCTGATTGAGGTACTGCTCCATCAGGTCGAGGTTCTTGTCGCGCAGGAATACGCGGACGTCGACGTTCCCGGTGTCCTGCGCGAGCCGGCCGAGGACCGGCAGGTTCGCGACCACGTCGCCGCACCAGTCCTCCGCGAGGACGAGCGCGCTCACCTTTCGCGAGAACGCCCTGCGGTCCGCGTCGGTGATCTCGACGGCGCGCTCGTTCGCCTCCAGGGTCTCGCGGTTCCGCGTCATCTGGGCCTTGTACTCGTCGTACGTCATGCCCTGGTCGAAGCGCTCGCGGCTCACGGTCATCGGGCCCTCCTCTGTGCTCCTCTACGCTAACCAGCCGCGACGCCCAGCTCTTCCCGCAGCGCGGGCGCGAGCTCGCCGATCGATGCGATCGAGCGGTCCGGCGGTGGCCCGTCTGGCGGCTCGCCCGCGTAGTGACCCTGCTGGACGTGCAGCGTGACGAGGGCCGGCCCGAGCAGGGCCTTCATCCGCGAGAGGATCGCGGCCTTGTCGTCGACCATCGCGTAGCGATCCGCCGGATAGCGCTCCCGGACGTCGTCGAGGTGGCGCTCCTTATGGTCGTAGACGAGCACGTTCCCGCGCACCGCGGTCGTGATCCCGGCGCGCGCGATCTTGGCGACCTGGTAGACCGGGTCGCCGTCCGACAGGACCACCGGCGTCCCCAGCTCCCAGCATCCGGCGATCGCATCGAGCGCGCCCGGATAGAGGTAGTCGGAAAAGCGGATCCCGCCGACGATGCCCGCGACGACGTCGCCATCGCTCGCGTCCTCGGCCACGAAGCGCCTCAGCGTCTCGGGATAGTCGACGACGTCGGCGTCGACGCGTACCGAGTCGTACAGCTCCCAGAATCTCTGCGCACGGGCGTCACCCAGGGCGCCCTCGAGCGCGCTCGCGATGTCCGCCTTCACGCGATCGTTGTCGAGCAGCGTGTTGTCGACGTCGAGGAGAACCACGAGTTCCACGGAGTGAAAGTATCCCCGAAGGTAGACCGCGCCACCCGCGTCCCTAGACTCGCGCCGTGCCCCCAACGACGTCCGAGCACGCGCTTGTCCGAGGCGACCTGACGCTGCGCCCCGCTGTCCTCGACGACGCGAACCTCGCGGCGGACCTGCTCACCGCCCGGCTGCCGGACGAGCCGATGGATCCACGGATCAAGCGTCACTGGTGGGCGAGCGGCGATCCCGACTGGACGGTGGAGCGCTTCATCGTCCTGAAGGGACGCGGCGCCGTCGGCTTCGCATGGCACCTCCACGCGCCATGGGACAAGATGCCCGAGCGCTACGCGCGCGTCAGCGCGACGTTCTCGCCCGTTCACGAGACTCCCGAGAACCTCTCGGCCGTCTTCGACATGATGGAGGACCGCGCGCGCCGCGACGGAGCGCGGGTGTTCACCGTCTTCGTACGAGAGGACCTCGAGGAGAAGATCGCGACGCTGCTCGCCCGCGGCTATCGCAAGGATCGGTACGCGAGGGCCTGGGAGCTCGACCTCGTCGCGGGTCGTGCGCGACTGCTCCGGATGCGCGAGGCGTCACGCGCGCGCATGCGCGAGCAGGGGATCACCATCGGGACGATGCGTGACGACCACGACGCCGATCGGTACCGCAAGCTGCACGAGATGTCCGAGGAGGCGGCACAGGACGTCCCGCGGACCGTGCCGCATGTTCGCGAGCCGCTCGATCAGTTCATGAAGTGGTTCGCGAGCCCGGGGATCCGAGAGGAGCGGATGTGGATTGCGCGACTGCGGGACGATGTCGTCGGCGTCTCGGCGCTCTCCTACCCACCGGTGCGCGGGAACGTCTGGACGGACTGGACCGCGACCGCACGGGCCGTGCGGTCGCGGGGCATCGCCCGCGCGCTCAAGCTGGAGACCATCGGGCAGGCGATCGATCTCGATATACCGACCGTCCGTACCGACAACGACTCAGAGAACGCCCCGATCCTCCACCTGAACGCGGAGCTGGGCTACACCTCGATCCCCGGCCGGCTACAGCTCGTCAAGGACGCCTAGCCCGCGCCGCCGGCGTCAGGGCGCCTCGGCGGGGATGACCTCGCGATCGATGCGCTCGCCGCGGCGGATGAGTACCACCGGCGTACGGCGGAAGACGCGATCCGCGGTAAGCAGGCGCTGCAGGGCGGAGAGGGTCGTCGTCGCGGATCCGTCCAGGAACACGAGGGTGTCCCCAGGCTTGATGCCGGCGCCGTCCGCCGGCGAGCCCGCGGTCACGTCGACGACGCGGACGCCGGCGGTAGTCGCGAGCCCGAGCGCGCTCGCGAGCGGGCGTCCGATGGCCGTGGGTGCGCCCGAGATGCCCAAGTAGGCGCGCCGCACGCGGCCGTCGCGTATCAGCGCGCCGGCGACCTGCCGCGCGGTCGCGCTCGGTACCGCGAAGCAGATGCCCTGCGCGTTCGGGATGATCGCGGTGTTCACGCCGACCACGCGGCCGGACGTGTCGACGAGCGGTCCGCCCGAGTTGCCGGGGTTCAGCGCGGCGTCGGTCTGGATGACGTTCTCGATCAGGCGGCCGTCGCGCGCATGCAGCGAGCGCGCGAGCGCGCTCACCACACCGGTGGTCACCGTCGACTGAAAGCCGAGCGGGTCGCCGATGGCGATGACGAGCTGGCCGACGCGGAGCGCGTCGGAATCGCCCAGCTCCGCCGAGACGAGCGCTGGGCCGTCATCGATCCGGAGGACCGCGAGGTCGGTCGACGGGTCGCGGCCGCTGAGCGAGGCGCGGTGGGTCGAGCCGTCGTGGAGCGTGACCTCGGCGGTCGACGCGTGCTCGACGACGTGCGCGTTCGTCAGGACGTAGCCATCGGGCGCGATGACGAAACCGCTCGCGCCGCCGCGGCCGTCGCTCACGTGGACGACCGACGGCGACACGCGCTCCACGACCGAGATCACGGCCTGCGAGAACGCGTCGAGGACCGCCCGGCCGGCGACGCCGTCGGGGACCGCCGCAGCGGAGAATCCCGCGCTCACCTAGTGCAGCTTCGGCCCTGTGCTGCGGACCTGCTCGACCTTGGAGACGGCCTCCTGCAGCTCCTTGACCCAGTCGCCCTGGTGCTGCGCCACGAGCCGCACGCACCACGCGAGCGCGTGGCTACGGCTTCGGGCGACGCCGGCGTCGACGAGCGCGTCCAGCAGCTGCCTCTCACGGATGCGCAGCCGCGTCATGACCGGGATCGACAGATGCGTGAACAATTCGCCGTAGTCGCCGCTGCGCGCGCCCCACGAGAGCGCGCGGCCGAACTTCTTCTGAGCCTCTTGCGCGATCCGGATCCGCGCGTCCCGCGTCTCTTCGCGGTGCTGCTTGACCCGGCCGGCGCGCGCGGCCTGCAGGTCGACGCCGTCCGTGTTGGCGATGTCACCGATCCGCCCGATCACCACGATCTCGTCCCGGTCGACGAGGACCTCAGGCGCCTCCTGGTACCAGTCGCCCGGCACGCGACCTGTGATCCAGCCCCTGATCTCTGATTGCTCTTCCAAGTTGACCTCCCCACACATGTGCTGGCTGTAAGTGGACTTACATGCCACTTCGCTCAAGATATCACACGGATGCGGGCTTCTGGACACTTCGATTACACATCTGGATGACCGCTGGGTGATCACCTCTCCGCCCGACCACGGCAGGGTCTCGGCGTGTGCCAGGGCATCGGGCTCGCGGACCTTGTTAAGACTCTGTAAGCCTGCTTGCGCACCCCCCGGCCGACCGTAGCAATCCCGCGCGGCGATGCGTTACATGGCGCGGGATGGGCAGCGACCGGGATCGCAAGTCAATCAAGCCAAGTCGGCGGGCCGTCCTCACCGCGTCTCTGAGCGCCGCCGTCGGCGTGGCCGTGGCCCGCCTGGCGGGCCTCCGGGCCTTCGACGAGCGCATCGCTGGGATCGAGGCCCAGAAGCTCCTCGGCCTCCGCCCCAGTGCGCCGGGCGCACCGGTGGCCGTCGACATGGCAGGCGCGCCTGAATCGATGCCCGCGGCGATCGGCGCCCTGGCGCCCGAGCTCCCCCTTCCTGCGACCCCGATGCTGCCCCGGCCGGGCGCGGCCATCCCCCCCACGCTCGCCGTGAGCGGCGACGCGTCCGTCGCCGCGCCGGGCGCTTCGGCGCGGCCCCTGCCCGCGGCGCGGCAGCCCGACGCCGTGACGGGGGGAGCCATCCGAGGCGCGAGCTACGACTGGGACTCGCCGCTCGGCAGTGAGAGCGCCCGCGTCGCCCAGCTGCTGCGTCGGGCGACCTTCGGCGCGACCGATGCCGAGCTGGAGCGCGCTCTCTCCGACGGATACGCCCGCACCGTCGACCGCCTCGTCGAGACGCCGTTCGCCGATCCGCCGCCACTCGCCGGAGCCGATGACGCGAACCAGACGAAGCCGCTCCAGGTGCAGGCGCTTCAGAGCTGGTGGCTGGACGCGATGCAGACCTCACCCACTCCGTTCGGCGAGCGCATGACGCTGTTCTGGCACGGCCACTTCACCAGTGACTACCGCAAGGTGGGCCTTCAGTCACCGTTCATGTACTGGCAGAACCAGACGTTCCGCCGGCAGGGGCTGGGCGACCTCAAGACGATGCTGATGTCGGTCACGACCGATCCGGCGATGCTTCGCTATCTCGACCTCGGCATCTCCACCGGCCGCAACCCGAACGAGAACTACGCGCGGGAGCTCATGGAGCTCTATTCGCTCGGCGTCGACCGCTTCAGCGAGGACGACGTCCGGGCCGCGGCCAAGGCCCTGGCCGGCTGGCGCGAGCCGCGGACGCAGGCGATGGTCGACGCGCTCAACGCGCGGGCCAAGCCCGGAGCGATGCCGGCCGTGGCCGACCCGGGGAAGAGCGGCGTCTTCGACCGCGCGCGGGCGTTCTCCGGCACGCTCACCTACCTCGGCAAGACCGGCAGCTTCGACACCGAGGCGGTCATCGACCGGATCCTCGCGCAGGACGCGACCGCGCCGTTCGTGGTGCGACGGGTCCTCGCGCAGTTCGTGCATCGCACGCCCGCGGACGCGCTCGTCGACCGCCTCGCGGCGCGCTTCCGTGCGGCTCGCTACGACCTGAAGTCGCTCATGCGCGACGTGTTCACCAGTCCCGAGCTCAGCTCCCCTGAGAGCTACCGCGCGCTGGTGAAGTCGCCGATCGAATTCATGGTCAGCGTCGCCAAGGCGCTCGGCACGACGCCGCAGCTCACGCGCGCCATCAGCGGCGCGTCGAGTGGCATGGGCCAGGTGCTCTTCGACCCACCGAGCGTCGGGGGCTGGCCGCGCAACGAGGCCTGGGTCTCCTCGAACACGGTCGTCGCGCGCGCGAACTTCGTGACCCAGGCGATCGGCCAGACGCGGACGCTCCCCGCGGGCGTGGATGCGTACAAGCGGCACCTCGACGGTGTCGTCGGCCCGGCGACGGCGGAGCTGCTCACCAACGCGACCGACGACCGCTCCCGCTGGTCCGTCGTGCTCTCGTCCGCCGAGTTCCAGCTCAAATGAGCGAAGTGGGGTGGGTCTGATGGCGCTGCAGGGCATCGAGAAGATCTCGCGGCGCGACTTCCTGCGCAACGGCATGGTCTTCGGGGCGGGCGCGGTCGGCCTCGCGGCCGGCTACGCGGCCGTGCCGGACGTCTTCGCCCGCGCCGTCTATGCGGCGAAGCGCGACGGCGCCACGAACGACCGCATCCTGGTGATGATCCAGCTCGCCGGCGGGAACGACGGGCTCGGCACCGTCATGCCGCTCGGGGACGGCACGCTGCGCTCGCTGCGTCCGACCCTCGGCCGCGTCGCCGATAACGCGCTCCCTCTCGGCGGCGGCTACGGCCTCAACGCCAGCCTCAAGGGGATCAAGGCCCTGTACGACCAGGGCAAGGTCGCGATCGTGAACGGCGTCGGCTACCCGAAGCCGTCCTTCTCGCACTTCGACTCGATCCGCGTTTGGGAGACGGGCGATCCGACGCGCCGCCAGCAGGACGGCTGGCTCGGGAAGACCATCGAGAAGAACTACGACTCGGCCGGTCATCCGCTCGTCGGATGCGCGTGCGGCAGCACCGGCGTCCCGGGTGCGCTCGCCGACCTCCAGGCGACGCTCACCGTCGTGAACAACCAGCGCCAGTTCGCCTTCGACGGCGGCGACATGCGCGATCGCGCGATGGGCGCGCTCTACCGCAGCACGCCCGGCATGTATGGCGCGCTGTTCGACACCTCGGTCGCGACCGCCCGCGACACCATGGCCAAGCTTCGGACCGCCGCGGCGAGCTACGTGCCGAAGGCCAAGTACGACGACAACGTCCGGCTCGTGTACTCCTCGAAGAACCAGCTCGCCTCGGCGCTGCAGCTCGCGGCCGAGCTCATCGTCAGTGGCACGGGCGCGAAGATCCTGCACGTCACGCTGGGCGGGTTCGACACGCACCAGCAGCAGGCGGCCCGGCAGGACCAGCTCCTCGCCTATCTCGACTCGGCGGCGTCGGCGTTCTACCAGGACCTCGCGGGGTACGGGATGTCGGACCGCGTGCTCATCGCGACGTGGTCGGAGTTCGGTCGTCGGCCGCGCGAGAACGCCAATGGCGGCACCGACCACGGCACGGCCTCGCCGGTCATGCTCATCGGCGACACGGTCAAGGGCGGCCTCTACGGGGAGTCACCGAGCCTCACCGCGCTGGATGCCACCGGCAACCTGAAGTACGCGGTCGACTTCCGCGCCGTCTATCAGGAGATCCTCGACTCGCACCTTGGCGTCGACCCGCGCGAGGTGATCCCGGCGACCTACGATCGCGTCCCCTTCATCGGCAAACGCGCGGCGAGCTAGAACAGCGATGCCGGCGTGGCTGCTCAAGGTCGCCGCGTTCGCCGTCACCGCGATGGTGCTCATCGGCGGGACCGGATACGTGAGCGCCCACCCTTACAACGCGCTCGCGCCGCTGCGCCCGCCGCTCGCGACGGTCGTCGAGCCGACGGACGCGCTCGATGAGCTGCTCGAGATCCCGATCATCGCACCCGCGATGCCGGTGCCGCCGCCGACCCCCGCGCCGACGCCCCGCCTGACCGTCGCGCCTGCGCCCGCAAGCCAGGCGCGGAACGGGACGGCAGCGACGCGCGCTCCGGCCGTGGCGGTCGCGGCGCCGACGGCCGCGCCGATCGTCGCTCCGGCACCGACTGCCACGCGCGCCCCGATCGTCGCGATAGCGCCATCAGTGCGCGCGACGAGCAAGCCCGCGCTGACCGCGCCGCACAGCAGCTAGGAGCGGACCTCGGCGACGATCTTTCCGAGCAGGCGCTCCGAGGACCGCGCGATCTCGTTCACGGCCGCCTCGAACGCCGCCTCGTGACGCTTCGACGGCTCGCGGAAGCCGCTCACCTTGCGCACGAATTGCCGCGCGGCCGCACGGATCTCGTCCTCGCTCGCGACGACGTCACGCTCGCGGAGTCGCTTGATGCTTCTGCACATGCCATCAGGGTAGGAGGCTGACGTGCGGGCCGTCGCCGATCGGGAAACGCAGCTCCCTGCCGTCGCGCAGCCGCACCCACGCCTCGCCGCTCCCGTGCGCGAGGCGGCCCAGCCAGGAGCGGACGTCGTCGGGCTCGGGCGACCAGCTCACGGCATCGGCCTCACGGATGGCGACGGTCCGCTCGGCCTCGCCCTCGCCGAACACGAGCTCGGCGCCCTCCGGTGTCGCGCGCAGCTTCTTCAGCTCGTCGCGGCGGAATCCGAGGATCTCGTCGCCGTTCTTGAACCTGATGATCCAGCGGCCCTCGGCGGCCGCGTTCACCGCGCCCAGCCACGCGCGGAATCCGGTGACCGGCGGGCCGTACGCGACGACGTCCTCGAGCGCGAAGAGCACCGGGTCGCCCGTCTTGAAGCGCAGGCGCGCGCGGGTCACCGGCGAACGACCGCTCCGGCCGGGACAGACTGGCAGCTCGGGCAGTACCAGCTCTTGCGCACCTCGTCGGGGTGCCAGCCCCATACGATCGGCGTCCCGCAGACGCGGCAGGGCCGTCCGGTCCGCTCGTCGACCCACATGAGCTCGCGCGGGTCCAGCGAGAAGTGCGTGCGCCGCGGCCTGCCGTCGAGGTTGCGGCGCATGAGCGCGCGGGCTCGGCCGACGAGGCGGCGCAGCGTGTCGTCGTCGAGGTCGGCGACGCGAGCCCACGGCCAGACGCGCTCGAGAAAGAGCGTCTCGCACTTGAAGACGTTCCCGATCCCGGAGACCGAGCGCTGGTCGAGCAGTGCGGTCGCGACATCGCGCTCCGGATCGCGACGAAGGCGGGCGATCGCCGCCTCCATGTCGAAGTCGTCAGCGAGGATGTCAGGGCCGAGCGCCGACAGGACCGGATGGATCAGGAGCTCGCGCTCCGTCATGAGCTCGACGATCGGCGGATGGAAGCACGGCGCGACGTACTCGTCCGTCCGTACGACGACGCGCACGTCATCGGCCGGCGCGCGCCAGCGCTCGCCGGCGCGGTACACGTGCCACGCGCCGCTCATCTTCATGTGGGTGTGCAGCACGACGTCTTCCCCGTCCGTCCCGAACGTGATCAGCAGATGCTTGCCGTTCGAGGTCACGCCGCGCACCACGCCGCCCGACACCGTGCGCCGCGCCGCCGCGGCACTGATCTTCGGCGCCACCAGCTCGAGCGCGATGACCGTTCGACCGGCGAGCGCACGCCGCAGCACCGTCGCGGTGCGGAAGATCGTGTCGCCCTCGGGCACCTAGATCCGCCTCAGGTACCCGCGCGGGGTCCGCGAGAACCCGGCGTCGCGCAGCGCCGGCGCGAGCGCGCTCTCATCGACCGCCACGCCGTCCACGGTCTCGAGGAAGAGCGTGCGGCGCTTGCGCGGCGCCACCTCCGCGGCGAGCGCGGCGGCGACCGCGGCTCGCGTACGTTCCGCGCCTTCGTCGTCGAGGAACGTGAGCAGCGCCCGCTCGCCCCGCGCGAGCCAGGCCGCGAGCGCTCCGTCGACGAGCACGACGAGCGCGCCGGCGCTGCGCGTCGGTTTCCCGGCGGCGTTGTCGGGCCAGGGGAGCGCCGCGCCGTAGAGGTTCGCAGGATCGGTGGCCGCCAGGGCGAACGCGCGTGGCTCCTCGGAGGGCTCGCGGAAGGTGCGCAGGCGCTCCACGGCTCCCGGCAGCGCGAACTGCGTGGCGCCGCAGCCGGCGACGAAGTAGCCACGCCGCGCGCGGCCGCCGTCCTCCATCGCCTTCAGCACACCGTAAATTGCGGCGAATCCTCCCGCCGCGCCCTCGGCCTGGACCGCCTCGCGCGTCACCACGCCGTGGCGCTCGAGCAGCTGCCGCACGCGCGCGGCCACGCGCTCGGTCGCGGATGCCGTGCCCGCATCGACCAGCGACCAGCGTCCCGCGGATTCCGGCGGCAGCCCGCGCGACCGAAGGGCGGTGCGCCCGCGCTGCACGCGCGGAGCGAGGAACCCGCGAAGCGGCGCGAGCGTGTCATTCGTGGCTTCGCCCGACCAAACGAGATCCCAGAGCGCGTCGAGGGTGTCGGGGGCGAAGCCGCCGCCGGTCGCCCCCAAGATCTGCGGGAAGAACGACGCGCCGCGGGTCCGCAACTGCTCGCGGATCCTGTCGTGCACCTCGCCGGTCGGCCGCGACTCCGGCTCGGAGCGCAGCAACGGCGCGTGCTCGGCGAGCGCGAGAGCGACGCGGCCGTCGCCCGGACCCAGCGATCCCTGCCCGTACCAGACCACGGCGCCCGAAGACAGCAGCGCATCGAGCTCGCGCGGGTCGTATTCGGCGACGCGGGCCGGCAGCACTCGCGACTCGAGCTCGGAGGCGACGATCGCCGCGCCCTGCAGCTGCTCGACCACCGCGATGATGGCCGCGTCGGCTCGCCCGCGCTTAGGGGCATCGAGGCCGTGCCAGGCGACGGCGAACCGGGCGAACGCCTGCTGCTCGACAGGCTCGACCTCGCGCCGCAGGCGCGCGAGAGATCGCTGCCGCAGCGTCCGCAGGACGCCCGCGTCGCACCACTCGGCTCCTGAACGACCGGGGCGGAACTCGCCCTCGACCATGGCGCCGGCGGCATTCAGCGTCCGCAGCGCGGCGAGGATCGGCGCAACGCCCGTGCCGAGCCGGCGCGCGAGATCGGTCGCCACGAACGGCCCGCGCGTACGGCCGTATCGCCTCACCAGATCGACCAGCGGCTCGGCCGAGGATTCGAGAAACCCGTCGGGCAGACCAAGCGGAAGCGGAGCGCCGATCGCGTCGCGGTAGCGCCCGGCATCTTCGGCGGCGATGAAGCGCTCCTCTCCGCCGATCGTGAGGCGCACGATCCGGCGGGAGCGATCGAGCTCCGCGATCCACGCCGGGTCGGCGCCGCGCGCCTCGAGCTCACCCGCGCTCAGATCGCCGAGGCGCAGCAGGAGGTCGTGCGTCGCGTCGAGGCTCTTGGCCGCGCGCTCCGGGGTCAGGTGCTGAAGCGAGCGCTCCAGCTCATCAAGGGCGTCGGCGTCCAGAAGCTCGCGCAGCTCGACCTCGCCGAGGAGCTCGCGCAGCTGCGCGGGATCGACCGCGAGCGCCTGCGCGCGGCGCTCGGCGAGCGGCGCGTCGCCCTCGTAGATGAAGTTCGCGACGTAGTTGAACATCAGCGACGCCGCGAACGGCGACGGCGTACGCGACTCCACGCCGACGACGCGGATCTCGCGGCGGCGGATGGCACCGAGCAGCTCGACGAGGGCGGGCATGTCGAAGACGTCCTGCAGGCACTCGCGGTAGGCCTCGAGCACGATCGGGAACGACCCGAACCGCGAAGCGACTTGCAGCAGCTCCGCCGCGCGGCGGCGCGTCTGCCACAGCGGCGCACGCTGGCCCGGCCAGCGCCGCGGGAGCAGGAGCGCGCGGCCCGCGGCCTCGCGGAAGCGCCCCGCGAACAGCGCGGTCTGGGCGAGCCGGCCGATCACGACCTCCTCCACGGCGTCGGGGTCGGGCAGCATCCAGTCGACGGCGGGCGGTGCGTCGGACGCGGGGAAGCGCGCCACGATGCCGTCGTCCGACCACATCACGTCGACGTCAGGGTCGGAGAGACGCGGACCCGCTGATCCTCCGGGAGAAACGGCGGACCCCGCGGCGATGGCCATGGCCCAGGGCGCGTGGACGCGGCCGCCGAAAGGGCTGAGGACGCAGACGCGCCAGTCACCCATCTCGTCGAGGTAGCGCTCCACCACGATCGTTCTGTCGTCCGGAACAGCGCCGGTCGCCGCTTCCTGGTCGCGGAGGTACGCGAGGAGATTCAGGGCCGCGCCCTCGTCGAGCGCGTGCGAGCCGACGAGCCTCGCGACCGCGGCATCAGGTGCTTCGGCACGGAGAGAGCGGGTGAGCGCGCCGATCGCGCGTCCGAATTCGAGCGGCCGCGCGACGGTCTCGCCCTTCCAGAACGGCATCTTCCCCGGCGTCCCGGGCGCGGGCGACACGATGACGCGGTCGTGGGTGATGTCCTGGACACGCCAGCTCGACGCGCCGAGCAGGATGGTCTCCCCCACGCGCGTCTCGAACACCATCTCCTCGTCGAGCTCACCCACGCGGCCCTTGCCCTTCTCGGCGCCGAGCAGGAACACGCCGTAGAGGCCGCGATCGGGGATGGTCCCGCCGTTCGTGATCGCCGTTCGCTTCGCGCCCTCGCGCGCGCGGACCACTCCGGCGAGGCGATCCCAGACGACGCGCGGCCGCAGCTCGGCGAACTCGTCCGACGGGTAGCGACCCGAGAGCATGTCGAGGACCTGCTCGAGCATCGATCGCGTCAGCTCCGCGAACGGCGCGGCGCGGCGGACGGTCTCGTCGAGCTCGTCCACGCGCCAGTCGTCCATGGCGGTCATCGCGACGATCTGCTGGGACAGGACATCGAGCGCGTTCCGCGGATAGCGCAGCGGCTCGACCGCGCCGGCGTACATGCGCTCGGTCAGCGCGGCGCACGCCAGGAGATCGCCGCGGTACTTCGGGAGGATCACGCCCTTGCTCGGCAGGTCGATGCGGTGGCCGGCACGACCGATCCGCTGGATCCCGCTCGCGACGCTGGGCGGCGACTCCACTTGGATCACGAGGTCGATCGCGCCCATGTCGATGCCGAGCTCGAGCGAGCTCGTCGCGACGATCGCCGGCAGCTTGCCCGACTTGAGGCCGTCCTCGATCTCGAGGCGCTGCTCGCGCGCGATCGAGCCGTGGTGCGCGTGCGCGATCACCTCGCCCGCGACGTCGTTCAGGGCCGAGGCAAGCCGCTCGGCCAGGCGGCGGCTGTTCACGAAGATGAGCGTCGAGCGATGCTGGCGGATGAGATCCACGACGAGCGGATAGATCGCCGGCCAGATGCTGATGCGCGCGTCGGCGGCCGCCGCAGGGCCGCTGGAGACGCTCACCACGGTGTCACGGCGCGCGCCACTCTCGCTTCGCTCGGCAGGTGTCCCTGGATGCGCCATGTCCTCGACCGCGATCTCGACGCGCAGGTCCAGCCGCTTGCCGGTGCCCGCCTCGACGATGCGCACCGGACGGGGCTGCCCGGCCTCGAACCCGCCGAGGAAGCGCGCGACCTCGTCCAAAGGACGCTGCGTCGCCGAGAGCCCGATCCGCTGGATGCGGTGTCCGGCCAGCGCCTCGAGTCGCTCGAGCGACAGCGCCAGGTGCGCGCCGCGCTTGGTACCGACCAGCGCGTGGATCTCGTCGACGATGACCGTGTCGATCGAGCGAAGCGCCTCGCGCGCCGCGCTCGTCAGGACGAGGTACAGGGACTCGGGTGTCGTGATGAAGATGTCCGCCGGCTCGCGGGCGAAGCGCGCCCGCTCGCGGCTCGGCGTGTCACCGGTCCTGATGGCGACCCCGGGAACGTTGACCGCCGCGCCCGCCCGTTCGGCTGCGTGCGTGATCCCGACCAAGGGTGCGCGAAGGTTGCGTTCGACGTCGACCGCGAGCGCCCGCAGCGGCGAGATGTACAGGACCCGGCAGCGTGCGCTCTTCGGTGGCACGGGCTCGAACAGCAGGCGATCGATCGCGGCGAGGAAGGCGGCGAGCGTCTTGCCCGAGCCCGTCGGCGCGAGCAGCAGCGTCGACTCCCCGGCCGCGATGGGCGGCCAGCCGAGCTCCTGCGGCTTCGTGGGCGCCCCGAAGGACGACAGGAACCAGTCGCGAACGGGTGCGTGGAACAGATCGAGGGGCGCGGACGTGAGCGTCATCTGTGACATCGTATTGAGGTGCCGCGCACGACGATCGACGATCTCCTGGCGCAGGCGCGCGCCAGGCTGCGGCGGCTGACACCCGGCGAGGCGGCGGCGGCGATGGCTCGCGGCCGATTGCTCGTGGATACCCGGAGCGCGGATGCGCTCCGCCGCGACGGCACGATCCCGGGCGCGCTCCACGTTCCCAGGACCGTGCTGGAGTGGCGCGTGGACCCGAGCTCGGGCCACCAGAGCCCGGTGATCGCCGGCCGCGAGCACGACGTCATCCTCATCTGCGAGCACGGGTACTCCTCCAGCCTCGCCGCGGCGACGCTGCACGAGCTCGGATTCACCGAGGCGACGGACGTGATCGGCGGCTTCGAGGCGTGGGCCGCCGACGGCCTGCCGGTAGAGCGGGCCGGGGACGCGATCGACCGCTAGCTCGGCGAGCGGGAGCGCACCCAGGCGGCGAGCTCATCCGGCGGGATCGGCCGACTCAGGTGGTACCCCTGCGCGATCGGACAGCCCATCTCGCGCATCGCGTCCCACGTCGCTTCGTCCTTCACGCCTTCGGCGACGACGCGCAGCCCGACCGAGTCGCCGAGCGTGATCACACTCGCGACGATCGCGCGGTTGCCTCGCTCCTCCAGCGCCATGACGAACGACCGGTCGATCTTGATCTCGTCGACAGGCAGCCGGCCGAGATAGGACAGCGACGAGTAGCCCGTGCCGAAGTCGTCGATCGAGATGCCGATCCCCATCGAGCGGATCTGACCCAGGACGTCGAGCGTGCGCTCCGCCTCGAGCATGATCGTGCCCTCGGTGATCTCTAGGACGAGGACGTCCGGAGGCAGCGTCGAGCCGCGCACGAGCCGAGCGACGGTGTCGAGGAAGCGCGGGTCGGTCAGATTGCGCATCGACACGTTGACCGATGCACGCATGGCCAAGCCTTCCTCGCGCCAGGCCGCGACCTGCGCGAGCGTTCGCTCGATGACCCAGGGCGTGAGCTCGATGATGAGCCCGGTCTGCTCCGCGACCGGAATGAAGTCTTTCGGTGGAACGAGGCCGCGAAGCGGGTGACGCCAGCGCAGCAGCGCCTCGACGCCGACGAGCTCGCCGCGACGCATCTCGACCTGCGGCTGGTAGTACAAAAAGAGCTCGTCGCCACCCATCGCGCGTCGCAGCTCGCTCGCGAGGGTGATGCGGCGATGGCTCTGCGGATCGAACGAGGGCGAATAGACCGCATACCGCCTCTGCGAAACGCTTCGCAGCGAGCATCGCCACCTCGGCGTGCCGGAGGAGGGTCTCGGCATCGGGACCGTGATCCGGATAGAGCACGATCCCGATGCTCGCCGTGATGTGCACGAGCTGATCTCCGACCGTGAAGGGCTCGCTGAAGAACTCCGGCGCACGCTCGGCGATCGCCCGAGCTTCCGTTACGCCGCTGCCGTTCGGCAGGCAGACCACGAACTCGTCGGCGCCGAAGCGGGCCGCGCCGCTCGCCAGCCCTCCGAACGCCGTCAGCCGCTCGCCGAACTCGCGTAGGACGACGTCCCCGGCCTCGTGACCGAAGGCGTCGTTGACCTCGCGGAAGTCGTCGAGGTCGGCGTAGAGGATCGCGAAGGTCGTGCCGCTCGTCCGAGCCTCCCCGATCTGCACGGCCAGACGGCGCGCGAAGTGTGCGCGGTTCGGCATCCCGGTGAGCGCGTCGAGATTTGCCGCCCGTTGCGCGTCCACGAGCAGGCGGCTCGCCTCGATCGCAGGCGCGACCTCGGCGCCGAAGAGCGTGAGCATGCGGACCTCTTCCGCCGCGAATCGCCGCGGCGGGGTCGAACCGACGAACAGCGCGCCGACGGGCCGCTCCCCGACGAACAACGGGACGGCCATCGCGCTGCTGTGCCGCGCAATGGGCGACAGCCTGGTCGGCCATGCCGAATAGTCGTCGACGACGACGGGCTCGCGGCGCTGGAACGCCACTCCGGAGAGGCCACCGCCCCGCGGCATCGCGTCGACAGCCGTGGAGGAGAGCTGCTCCGGATCCGACTCGCTCCGGCCCAGCTTGCGCAGGACGCCGGCCGGTTCGTCCCACCACATGAGCGTCGCGCTATCCGCATGCAGCAGCTCGCGCGCCCTCTCGGTCGCGAACACGGCCAGCCGTTCCGGATCGAGCGTCGTGCCGGCCGCGAAGGCGACCGCATGCAGCGCCTGCAGGTCGCGCTCGCGCCGGCGGAGCGTGGCGCGCTCCTTCGCGTCCCCGATCGCGCGGCGCACCGCGACGCCGAGACGGCCCACGCTCAACTTGGGGACGTAGTCGTGGGCTCCCTCGCGCATGCAGGCAACCGCCGCGTCCTCGCCGATGTAGCCGGAAACGATGATGAACGGCAGATCGATGCCGCGCCCCTTGATCAGGCGCAGGGCATCGGTCGAGGTGAACCCGGGCATGCTGTGGTCGGACAACACGACGTCCCACCTGCCGCGGTCGAGCGCGGCCTCGAGCTCGGCGCGCGTCTGGACGCGCTCGGTGTCGACGTCAAAGCCCTCGCGCTCGAGCACGCGGCGGATGAGCTCGCCGAATTCCGGGTCGTCCTCGATGTTGAGGACGCGCAGGTTCTCCCGCATGCGCGACGCGAGGCTCACGATGCCGGACCGAGCGCCGCCGCGACCGCGGCCAGCAGGGGTGAGAGGGTCATCTCGAGGCTGGCTTCGCGATCATGCCTAGCTCGCCAGCGCGAGGACCGGCAGCCGCTCCTGCTCGACCCGCACACGGCCGTTCAGACCCTGATCGAGAAGCTCCAGGAAGAGACCGGTGTGCTCGGCGTCCCATTGCGTGCCCGCGCCTTCACGCAGGCGACGCCTCGCTTCGTCGACGTCGAGGCCGGGCCGGTACGGGCGATCACTCGTCATCGCGTCCCAGGCGTCGCCGACGGCGGCGATACGCGCACCGAGCGGGATCGCACGCCCGACCAGATGGTCCGGATACCCCAGACCGTCCATCCGCTCATGGTGGTGACGGATGATGGGCAGGAAATGGCCGGCCGAGCGAAGCGGCAGGCAGATCCGCTCCCCCTCCGGCGCGTGACGGCGCATGCGCTCGAACTCCTCGTCGTTCAGTGAGCCCGGCTTGTTCAGGATCGCGTCCGGGATCGTGATCTTCCCCAGGTCGTGCAGCACCCCGCCGAGGTAGAGGGTGTTGAGATCTTCGTCGTCGAGTCCCGCGGCGCGGCCGATCTCCCGCGCGTACAGCCCCACCCGCTCGGCGTGATGGATCGTGTATCGATCCCGGGCCTCCACCACGCGCGCGAGTGCCAGGAGAACTCCTTCGGTCGCGTCGAGCCTCTTGTTCTGCACCCGGTCGTGCAGGAGCACGCGTAGGCGCAAGAGCAGCTCTTCACCATCGACCGGCTTGGTCAGGAAGTCGTCCGCGCCCGCGCTGACGCCGGAAAGCCGGCTCTCCCGATCGGACGACGCCGTGATCAGCACGACGGGGATCAGACGTCGGCCCGGATCGGCCTTGATCCGCCGGCACAGCGCCAGCCCATCGAGCCGCGGCATCCCGATGTCCAGCAGAACGAGATCGGGCTCCTCCTGCTCGATCGAGCTGAGCGCCTCGAGGCCGTCCGACGCGTGGCGCACCACGTAGCCGGTGCCGCTCAGCTGTGCCTCGAGGAGCTCGCGATTGCTCTGCACGTCGTCGACAACGAGAACGACCGATCGCGCTACAGGCGTCAGGATGCTCATGCCGCGGATCGGAGCGTGTCGAACCGGCGCGCCATGTCGCGGAGCTGCTGCGGATCGATCGGCTTCGTCATGGTCTCGTCAAAGCCGGCGGCGCGGGTCGCCGCGAGCTGGTCAGGCATGGCGGAGGCGGTCAGGGCGACCATCGGAGTGCGCAGGCCGGCGGCGCGCAGCTCGACACAGACGGCGTCGCCCCGCAAGCCGGGTAGCGCGATGTCCAACACGATCAGGTCGAACGACCCCTGCAGCGCCATGTCGCGACCCTCGGGCCCTGTCGTCGCGACGACGACCTCGTGGCCCTCGCGCCTCAGGACATCGCTGAAATAGTCACGGTTCATGAGGTTGTCCTCAACGAGGAGTGTGCGCACCGAGCCGTCCCTCCTCGCGTGTCCCCAAGCGCGCGAGCCAGCGATCCAAGCGCGCCGCATCGAGCGGCTTCGTCAGGTAGTCGTCCACACCGAGGTTCGCAGCGGCCTCGGGGGTCTGTTCGTCCTCGACCGTCACGACGACGGTCGGAACGTGCGCGCCGCGTTTGCGCAGCTCGCCAAGGATGGTCTCGCCGCGTCCATCCGGAAGCCTCAGATCGATGAGGATCCCGACAGGCATCCCTCTCTCGATGGCCGAGAGCGCCCCGGCGACCGACGTCGCCAGCTCGACGGCGAGTCCGGAGCGCTCCGCCAACGCGATCACCAGGTCCGCGTCGCGGCTGTCGTCCTCGACGATAAGGAGCCGGCGGCCCGGCCCGCCGTACGGGACGGAACCCGGCAGACGGACGGAGAACGTCGTGCCGACGTCGACGGCGCTCTCGAACATGATCGCGCCGCCGTGCAGCTCGACGAGCGCTTTCGTCAGAGCGAGCCCGAGCCCGGTTCCCGGCGCGCCGTTCACGCCCTCGTGGAATCGCTCGAACGTGCCGAAGACCCGGCCCTGGCTCTCGGGTGGGAAACCGATACCGCTATCCCGGACCTCGACGAGCAGAGCGTCGTCCTCGACCGTGACGCTGAGCAGCACGCTCCCGCCCGCGGGCGTGAACTTGACCGCGTTGGACAGGAGGTTGTTCAGGATCTGACGGAAACGGGTGGGATCCACCATGACCATCGGAGCCTGAGCCGCGGTGGCCTCGAAGAGCACCCCGCGGCTCTCCGCCGCCAGTCGCGCCGTCGCGATCACGGGTTCGAGGAGAGCGGGCAGAGCGATCGCCTCCCGTCGCAGCTCCATCTTGCCGGCTTCGACTCTCGAGACGTCCAGCACGTCGTTGATCACCTCGAGCAGGTGCCCACCGGCGTCGCGAATGTGGCTCAGGTACCTCCGCTCCCGCTCGCCGAGGTCCGATTCCTCGAGGAGCAGCTTCGAGAAGCCGAGGATCGCGTTGAGCGGTGTCCTGAGCTCGTGGCTCATGTTCGCGAGGAAGGCGGACTTGGCGCGGCTGGCCTCTTCGAGCACCTGCCGCCGCAGGTCCAGCGCCAGAGCCCGCTTCTGATCGGAGAGGTCGACGTAGCCCACGATGAGGCACGCCTCGCCCGCGATCTCGGTCTTCTCGACGAAGGTCAGGACCGAGCGGAGCTCTCCAGTGCGCGTCCGCAGGCTGAGCTCCTGTCGAGCCTCACCGACTCGATCGACCACGCTGATGATCGCGGCCTCCTCCTGCGGGGCGACCATCCCGAAGTCAAGTGCCGTCCTTCCGATCAACTCTTCGCGTGAATAGCCGAGAAGGGCGACGAACGCGTCATTCACGTCGACGAACGTCAGGTCCGCGCTGCGGCTGATGACGCCGGGCACAGGGCTCGCGCGGAAGTACATGGAGACTCGAGCCGCGAACGCCTCGGCCCGTGAGCGCTCCGCCTGCGCGTCCGCGAGAAGCTGCCCGACCGCGATCGCCGGCGCGACCTCGCCGGCGAAGCGCGTCAGAAGCTGAAGGTCGTGCTCGGTGAACGATCGCCGAGCGAGCGCGAGCGCCGCCAGGACCCCGACGACCTGCTCGCCCACGTACATGGGGACGGCCATCGCGCTGACGACCCGGGCCCTGAGTCTCGGATCCGCCTCGGTCCAGGACGCGTAGTCCTCGACGATGAGTGGGGAACGCCCTTCGAAGACGATCCCGGCAAGACCCTCACCGGAGCGCTGCTCGGAATCGGAGAGCGGGATCGAGCCGATCTCGCCCGCGTTTCCGATGGGTCGCAGCATCTCAGTGGCCGGATCCCACCAGTAGATGACGAACGCATCGACACCGAAGGCGTCCCGAACCTTGGCGGTGGTCAGTGCCACGAGTCGCTCGGCGTCCATGATGTGGCTCGCCGAATATGCGACGGCGTGGAGCGCGGCGATCGTCCGCTCGTCGTGACGGCGGGCGGTGACGTCCCGCGAGATCTTCGAAATGCCCACGATGTCCCCGACGTCGTTTCGGATCGGTGAGATGCTCAGCATCACGTCTATCGGCGCCCCGTCCTTGCGCCGGCGCACGGTGTCGGCGTTCTCCACGAACTCGCCTCGCAAGACCCGGCGAAGGAAATCGCGGGCTTCGCCCTCCAGTGCCGGCGGTGCAAGCATCCAGATCGGCTGGCCGAGCGCCTCAGCGGCGGTGTAGCCGTAGAGGCGCTGAGCCGCGGGGTTCCAGTCCGTGATCGATCCGTTCAGACTCGCGCCGACGACGGCATCGACCGACGACTGCACGATCCACGCGAGACGCCGAGCCTCCTGGAGCTCAGCCCCCATCACCGGAGAAGCGTCCGCGGTCTCGAGCTCGGTGTGCGCTTGCATCATCCCCCGCCCAACATCCAACACCGGGGTCACCGAAGTGCGGCGGTGCCCAAATGGGAGCGTCAGGCTCGCATGCCGGACGAGCGACCGCATGCCGATTTCGGCATGACCGTCTCGCCATCTCCGTCGGTAGGAGAGGACACGGCTGTGATCAGGGTCACTACACGGGCAGGTTCGCCGAGGAACCGGAGTCGGATATGAATCGATAGCCGATCCCCGGCACCGTCTCGATGTACTGCGGCTGATGCCAATCGTCCCGCAGCTTCGCGCGGAGGGCTCGCACGTGCTTGTCCACGATGTTGCTCTCGCTCACGAACTCGGCACCCCAGAGCGCGTCAAGGATCTGTTCCCGACTCAGCACGGATCCGGCGTTCGCCGCAAGGAGATAGAGAAGGGCCTGCTCGAGCGAGGTGAGGTGCAGCTCGAGATCCCCTGCGAGCACCCTTCGATTCAGCACGTCGATCTCGAGGTTGCCAACACGCAAGCGCGGGACGAGCTCCCCCGCATTGCCGCGGATCCGACGGAGGACCGCCCGAGTGCGCGCGATCAGGTCTTCTGGAACGAAGGGAACGCCGATGTAGTCGTCGGCGCCTCGCTCGAACGCATCGAGCTTTCCCTGAAGATCGCTGCGCCGGGTCAGCGCGATCACGCCGATCGTCTCGCCCGCGCGCGCCTCGTCGATGAGCTGTATCGCCGCGCCCGCTTCGACGTCGATGTCGACCAGCAGGAGGTGAGGCTTCCACTCGCTGATCGCCGTCCCGGCGCCGCGGACTGTGGCTTCGGAGCGACGCAGATAGGCCCCGTGCCCCAGAGTCAGCGCGACGGTTCTGGCCAGGGCGTCGTCCCCGAGCACGAGGAGCACGCGCGCGTCGCTCACCGCCGTTCCAAGATTAACTTTGCTGTACCCACAGCCAACTTGTGTACTACTCTTCTACGGTCACGCTGTGTCTTTCGGGTAGCGAAGTCACCCCTACAAACGGTCTGTCAGTGATGTCCGTCACACCCCGCGGGAGCGGTGCTGACCGCGGCGACCCTTGGGAAAACCATACGTCCGTACGGGGTCAGGCGACCCGTTGATCGCCCCAATCTCGCCGACTGCTCGGCGAGGCCAAGCTCTCCGGCGATTTTCTTGTTCTCGAATCCGCGAAGGAGGAGCGCAAGCACCCGCACTTCTCGGGGCGTCAGTCAATCTGCGCGGCGCCGCGCGGGCTCGTGGAACGCCGCTCGCTCACCGGATCGGTTGAGACATGACGTCTCCGGCCCTGTCATCCCCTACATCCGTACGGTGTCGTGCGTCGCCGTTCCGGCGAGTGGCGGGGCGCGGTCCGCGAGCTCATACGGGCATCGTGGCCGAGCGCCGCAGGCGCTCGCAACGTTCAGTTGTACGAAATCGAGCCGGGTGGCGCGAACGTTCAGGCCCAAATGGGAGTGCCGGCCGGGGCATCGCGTCGTACGAATGGACGATGCGCCGGGCGCTCGGTCAGCGCAGGGTCGCCGACGCCATGAACACCCTCGGTCTCGATAACCGGCAGATCGCCGCCGAGCTGGGCATCGCCTACACGACGGTGCGCAGCCATACTCGGTCGCTCATCGACAAGCTCGGGGCGCGGTCGCGCCTCGACGCGGTCACGCGTGCGTACCGCGCCGCTCTGGATGTCGGGCGATGACCACGGTGCCGAGCGGCTTCGGCGATCAGGAAACGCGCCTCCCAGGCCACATCGGCCTTCTGTACGAATCGCACGCCGAGCGGCGAGCACGGGAGCTTGACTTCCTCGGGGTCGCCCTGGCGGATCCGCAGCAGGGTGTGGCCGTCTTCGGCGCGCCGGGTGTGGCGGCGCAGGTGAAGCGCGACCTCGAAAGAGGTCTCGAGCGATCCCTCGACGGCGAGGTTCGGCGGGGCAAGGTCGTGCTGATCGAGTCGGACACGGATCCAGACGTGTGCCTCGAGCGCTTCCGCGACACGCTCGACGTGCTCACCGCGCGCGGGTACGCGATGACGCGGCTCTTTGCCCGGTGCGCCTGGAACGCCCCAGGATTCCCGTCACCCGAGGATCAGCTGTGGCTCGAGTGGCGATGCCACGCGATCATCGAATCGAGGCAGGCGATCTTCGTCTGCGCGTACGACCTGACCGCCCTACCCGGGTCCACGATCGTGTACGGCGGCCTCGAGACCCATCCGCAGATGGTGCTGGCAGGGCAGCTCATCGACAATCCGTCGTTCGTCGAGTCGGATCGATACTTTGCCGACCGGCTGCTCCGACTCCCCTGGCTCCTGCGGTCATGACCATCCGACGGCGGTGGACCTGGCTCTCGTCGACGATCCGGCTACGGCCCACTCAATAGAGTGGCTCCTGTCCCGGTCTCGTCGGCTGGCGACCCTCGATCAGCGTTTCGACGCCGCGCTGCTGGGCGCGGAGCGCGTCAAGCAGCCGGACCGCTTCCTCGGGCGTCAGGCTGTTGCGGAAGTCCTCGACCGCGCGGCCCAGGCTCGGCGCCGGCGCGCCCGTGTTCGAGCTGTCCGGGGCGCCGCCCTGCTGCTGCGAGCCCTGCGCCTGCTGGCCGGGCGGAGCCTGCTGCCCCGATTGGGGTGGCTGGCCCTGCTGCCCCCCTGGCTGCGGCGGCGCTGGAACGTTCGGCCCCGGTCCACCCTGCTGCCCGGGCTGATCTATCGGGATGACCGGCCGCAGCAGCCGGTCGGTGAGCTCGAGGTTGACCTTGGCGTCGCGGTTCGCGGGATCCAGGCGCAGGCTGTCGCGGTAGGACTCCCGCGCGTCCTCGTACCTCCCCAGCCGGAACAGCGTGTTGCCACGGTCGTAGAAGGCGAGGGCGCGCACCGTCAGGTCGGTCGTCGTGATCGCGACGTCGTGATCGGCCAGTGCGCGGCTGTAGTCGGCGAGTCGATAGAGGGTGTTCCCCGCGTTGACGCGGATCTGCGCTAGACCGGGCCGCTCGCGCTGCAGCGCGCGATAGCGCTCCAGGGCCGCGCCGAAATCGCCGGAGGCGAAGTCGGCATTCGCGGCCTCGTTGCCGCTGTACGCGGGGTCGACCGCGGCCGTCGCCCACACCCACACCGACGCCGCGACGATGCCGAGGGCCACGAGCGTAGCGACGACGAGCCTCATCGGATCACCACGCGCGCGCTCGTCGATCGCGCGCGGTCGCGATCGGACGCGGGCTCGGCATCCGCCGGCGGTCCGAGATCAGCCACTCGGCGAGCAGCGCCGCGACAGCGATGGCAACGAGCCACTGGTAGCGGTCGTCGGGCACGGCGCCCGTGTCGGCGGCGATCTCGGTCGTATCGAGGGTGCGGACCTCGTTCGCGACCTCGCGCACGACGGCGTCCCCGCCCGTGTACTGCCAGTAGCGGCCACCCGTCCCTTCCGCGATCGCGCGCAGAGAGCGATCCTCGAGCCGCGTGACGATCGGCGAGCCGTCGGCGTGCAACAGGTTGCCGGTGAACTTGCCGTCGTCGTCGTAGGTGGGTACGGGGCCTCCGGCCGCGGTGGCCACGCCGAGCGCGTAGACGCGGACGTTCCGCGCCTTGAGCTTCGCCACGTCGGGTAGATCGGCCGCCGACGTCGTGTCCTCGCCGTCGGTGAAGAGCACGATCGCCTTGCGCCCGGCACCGTCGCGCACGTCCGAAGGGAACGCCTCGAGCGCCGCCTCCAGGCCTGGCCGGAGCGCCGTTCCGGCCGGCACGCGGAATCCCCGCCCGGTGTTCTTCAGTGCCTGGCCGAGCACGTCCGGGTCGGTCGTCGGTGGGTAGCGGACGATCCCCTGCCCGGCGAAGAGCACGAGCGCGACGCGGCTGCCGACGAGCTGCCGGCCGAGCGTCTCGATCGCGCGCGACGCCGCGCGCAACCGGTCCGGCAGGACGTCGTGCGCGGCCATGCTCTGCGAGACGTCGAGGGCGATGACGAGGTCCACGCCGTGCTGCTTCACGTCGCGCTCGCGCACGCCGCTGGTCGGCCCGGATAGGGCGACAAGGACCGCGGTCACCGCGACCAATTCGAGCGCCGCCTTGATGCGCTGGCGTGACACGCTGCGCGAGACGAGACCGGCGCCACGTCCGCCGAACACGGCGAGAGCGCGCGAGCGGGCACGGAACAGCGCGACCTCCAACGCGATGAGCAGCGGCACCGCCGCCAGCAGCAGAAGCAGCTCCGGCCTCTGGAGTGCGAACGGCAGGCTCATGGGATCCTCCGGAACGCGGTACCCGCGAGGACGACCTCGAGGATGAGGAGCGCCGCCCCCGCAAGCAGGAACGGGGCGTAAACCTCCTCGTAGTCCGTGTAGCCGCGGTTGCCGACGCGCGCCTTCTCCAGCCGCGCGATGTCGCGGTAGATATCGGCGAGCGTGTTGCGATCCGAGGCACGGTGGTACTGCGCGTCGGTCATCTCGCTGATGCGCTGCATGACGCGCTCGTCCACCTCCACGGTCTGCGAGTTCGCCTGCGATGTCGGGACGGCACCGATCGAATACACGTGCACGCCGACGACCTTCGCGAGCTGCCCCGCGTCCAGCGGCGTGATCTCGCCGGAGTTGTTCTCGCCGTCGGTGAGGACGATGACCACCTTGGACCTCGCCTCCGAATCGCGGAGCAGGTCCACCGCGCTGGCGATGCCGAGGCCGATCGCGGTGCCCCCGCGGAGTCGCAGGCCGCCGTCCTGCAGCGAGTCGACGAGCTTCTGCATCGCCGGGTAGTCGAGCGTGAGCGGGCTGACCTGCGTCGCCTCCGCCTGGAACGCGACCAGCGCGATGCGATCGTTGGTCAGCCCGCCGATGAACTGTCGCGTGACGTTCTTCACCGCGTCGATGCGCGTGCCGCCGTCGAAGTCCTTCGACCCCATCGAGGCGGAGATGTCGATCGCGATGGCGATGTCGATGCCCTCGGCCACGGCGGCACGCGCGACGAGCGGCCTCGCGAGCGCGACGACGAGCAGGACGACGGCCGCCAGGCGCAGCGGCACCAGCGTCCAGCGAAGCCGCACCCGCCACGTCGTCCGCGAGCGTGGGACCAGGCCCAGCGACGAGAAGAGCAGGCCGCCGGAGACACGATCGCGCCTGGCGCCCACGCCGAGCGCGACCAGCGCGACGACGATCAGGGCGAGCGCCCACGGCGCGTCGAACCGTACCTGCGATCCGAAGAGCTCGACGCTCACGGCAGGCGCGCCGCGCTCGTCTGGTACTCCTCGTCCGCGGCGGCCTTGCGCATGACTTCGAGGACGGTGCGCACCGCCTCGCGCGCGCGCGACGGATACGGGGCGAGGTGCCGATAGCGCGCGATCTCGGCGTCGTGCAGGACGTCGTAGATGACGGCGATCTGCGCCCGGTCCGCGCCCGCGCGCTCGAGGTCGAGCCGCAGCTCGCGCGGGGTCCGGTGCGTGGCCGAGAGGCCGAAGCGCGCGCGCACGTAGCGGCGCAGACTCGCGGCGAGCAGCTCGTAGTGCTCCCGCATGCGGCCCTGATCCGGGAGCCGAAGCTCCGCGATGCGCATGAGCTCGGCCAGCGCGTCCTGGACCGGGCGCGGCGCTCGCTCCACGACGGGCTGCGCCCGCGGCCGGCGCAGCCGGCGTACGACGAAGAGCGCGACGAATGCCGCCACGAGGATCGCCTCGGCCGCGGCGGCCGTGCTGGCGATGCGCGACACGAGGCCGCCTGGCAGCGACAGCTGCGGCGCGAGCGGCCGGATGTCGGTGACCTGCTCACCCACCCCGAACACGCTCTGCACGCGGGTCGGGACCGCGGCCGTGCTCACGCTGTCGCGACGTCCGCTTGGATCCGTGTAGGCCACGGCGAACGGCGGGATGAGCAGCTGCCCGAGGCGGAACGTGGTGATGCGGTAGCGGAACACGATCCGCGTGTTCCCGCCGCGTACCGGGTCCTGCTGCGCGGGGAGCGTCTCGACCACCTCGAAGTCGCCGAAGACCCGCGGCACGCCCGGATCCACGACCTGGTAGCCGGCCGCCGCCTGCACGATCAAGCTCAGGGTGATCGCGTCCCCCACGTTCATCGTGTCGCGGTCGACCGTCGCCGCGGCGGAGACCGGATCCGCGGCCGCGGCCGTGCCCGCGAGCGCGAGCCCGAGCAGAGCGGCAGCGAGCGCCGTCCTCAATTCCGTCGCGTCCGGGCGTTGAACAGCGCGAGGAGCGGCGGGACGTAAGGTCGGTCCGTCGCAAGCTCGACGCTGTCGATCTTCATGCGCATGAAGGCGCGCGCTCGCTCGGCGCGGCGCTGCCGGCCCGCCACCGCATAACGCTCGCGCAGCGCGCGGTCGCTCGTGTCGACGTGCTCGATCCGACCGGTCTCCGCATCCTCGAGGGCGACGATGCCCACGGCGGGGAGCTCCTGCTCGCGCGGATCGGCGAGCGCGAGCGCGATGACGTCGTGCTTCTTGCCCAGCATGCGCAGCGGCACCTCGAAGCCGACATCGAGGAAGTCCGAGAGGATGAAGATGACGCCGCGTTTCTTCATGACGTTGCCGAGGTATTCAGCCGCCCTCGCGAGGTCCGTCCTCGAGCGCCGCGGCGCCGCATAGAGCAGCTCGCGGATGAGGCGCAGGAGGTGGTCGCGTCCCTGCCGCGGCGGCACGAACTTCTGCACGCCATCCGCGAACAGCAGCAGCGACAGGCGGTCGTGGCTGTACGTCGCGGTGACGGAGAGCAGCGCGGCGACGTCCGCGGCGAGCTCCCGCTTGCTCATGTTCGCCGTGCCGAACCACGACGAGGCGGAGACGTCGACGGCGAGCACGATGTTGAGCTCGCGCTCCTCGCGGAACTTCTTGATGAACGGCCGGCCCACGCGCGCGGTCACGTTCCAGTCGATCGCGCGGATCTCATCACCGGGCTCGTACTCGCGTACCTCTTCGAAGTCGAGGCCCGATCCGCGGAAGACGCTGCGGTACGCGCCGATCCAGCCCTCGTCCGCGAGGACCCGCGCCTTGATCTCGACCTGCTTGATCTTGCGGAGGACCTCGTCGGGAACGGGCTCGCGCTCGGTCAGCGCCATTAGGGCACCGGCACTCGGTCCAGCACGCGGCCGATCACAGATTCCGCGCTGACGTCCTCCGCCTCGGCCTCGTAGGTCAGGATCACGCGATGCCGCATGACGTCGAGCGCGATGGCCTTGATGTCGTCGGTCAGGACGTAGTCGCGGCCCTCGAGGAACGCGTTCGCGCGCGCGGCCAGCGCGATGAAGATGCTCGCCCGCGGAGAGGCGCCGTACGCGATGAGCGGGCGAAGCTCGCCAAGTCCGAATGCCTCGGGCTCGCGCGTGGCGAACACGAGCCGGACGACGTAGTCGTCGAGCGCGGGATCCATGAGCACGCGACGGACCGCGGTGCGCGCCTCGAGGATCGCGCTCGGGGTCACCACTCGGTTCGCGGTCGCGATCGCCTCCCCCGTCTGGCGAGCCATGATCTCGCGCTCTTCCTCGCGGGTCGGATACCCGATGACGACCTTCATCATGAAGCGGTCGACCTGCGCCTCCGGCAGGCGGTACGTGCCCTCGTGCTCGATCGGGTTCTGCGTCGCGAGAACCATGAAGAGCGGGCTCAGGGGGAAGGTGTTCCCGCCGATCGAGACCTGCCGCTCCTGCATCCCCTCCAGCAACGCGCTCTGCACCTTGGGCGGCGCGCGATTGATCTCGTCCGCGAGAAGGATGTCGGTGAAGATCGGACCGAGCTGCGGGCGGAAGGTCTGCTCCGCCGGGATGAAGATCATCGTCCCGTTCAGGTCCGCGGGCAGCAGGTCGGGCGTGAACTGGACTCGCTTGAAGCGAGCATCGATCGTGTCCGCCAGCGTCTTCACCGCGAGCGTCTTGGCCAGCCCCGGCAGGCCCTCGATGAGGAGGTGCCCGCTGCAGAGCAGGCCCACCAGCAGCCGCTGGATGAGGTAGTCCTGACCGACGATGACGCGGCGGATCTCGCGCAGCACGGGCGCGACGAAATCGCCCCGCCGCGGCGACGGGTCTCCGGCGGGCGGTGACGGACGGACCGATGCCACCTCCTCAAGCCTAGCGGCATGTCATTGGTCAGTTCGGCGGTGCGTACTCCGCTCACGTCCCGGCACACGGCGCGCGCCTCGTGACCATCGCGCGCCGATCTGCGGTCGGCGCATCGAGCAGCCGATAGCATTCGGCTCGGTGAGAGGGCTAACGCGCACTCAGCCGGCCCGGACGATCGTCATCGTCGTCGTTCACGTGGCGGCGCTGGCCGTCATCGGAATCGCCGACTACGTGTCAGGCCCCGACGTCGAGCTTCGCCCGCTCTACCTGGTTCCGGTGCTGACCGCGGCCTGGTACGGCGGCCGCGTCATGGGTCTGCTCATGGCGGTGGCCGCGACGATCTCCCTCATGTTCGCCAACGATTACGTGGGCACGCTGCTGCGCGGCGGCGCGATATCGGTGTTCAACAACGGCAGCCGGCTGCTGACCTATGTCATCGGCGCGCTGCTGGCGACGCAGCTCCGAAATCAGGCCGACGCGCTGACGGGCAAGACCAAGGAGCTGCTCCGTGAATCGGCGCTCCGCGAGGAGTACATCGCGCTCTTCGTCCACGAGCTACGCCACTCCGCCGCCGCGATGTCCCTGGCCGTCGCCACGCTCTCGTCGTCGCCCAGGCTCGTCGAGGACGAGCGCGCGTATCTCGCGCGGCTCCACGAGCAGGCGCGGAACCTCGAGCAGCTCGCGACCCAGCTCCTCGCCATCGGCCGTATCGAGAGCGGGCTTCGGCTCAACATCGTTGACGTCGATCTTCGCGACATCGTCACGCGCGTCGCCGCCGGTTCCCTGGAGTCGGAACGCCTCGACGTGCGTGTTCCGGACAAGCCGGCGCGCGCGCAGGCCGACCCCGAGGAGCTCGGGCGCGCCCTCGATAACTACGTCCGCAACGCGCTGTCCTACTCGCCGAAGGAGTCGCGCGTCGGCGTCGAGGTGATCCGCCGCGACGGGCACGTCGGCGTCGAGGTGAGCGACACGGGCATCGGCTTCGCTTCGGAGGAGGTCTCGCAGCTCTTCCGCAAGTACGGCCGTCTCCGCGGCGCGAGCAGCAGGGAGGGAGCGGGCCTGGGCCTCTATTTGACGAAGCTCATCGTCGAAGCGCACGGCGGTTCGGTCGAGGCGGCGAGCGACGGGCTCGGCGCCGGAGCTCGCTTCAGATTCCTGCTGCCGAGCGCGGCATGACCTCCGCCTTCGGCTCCGGCTTTCCGCGTCGGCGGAGGCCTCCGCGTCAGTGAGCGAACCGACCCGCGTCATGATCGTGGAGGACCATCCGATCGTCGCGGAGGGCCTCCAGCTCGCGCTCGGGCGCCACGAGGACTTCCTGGTCGTCGGTACCGCCGCGACGGTCGCCGATGCGGCGCGGCTCGCCGCGTCGCTCTCGCCCGCGGTCGTGCTGCTCGACTATCACCTCCCCGACGGCAGCGGGGCCGACGCCGCGCGGCTCATCCGAGCCGCCATGCCGCACGCCGCGATCGTCATGCTCAGCGCCGACGCGAGCGACGACGCGATGCTCGCGTCGATCGAGGCGGGCGTATCGGGGTACGTCATCAAGTCGGAGGCCGCGGCGGAGATCGCGACGGCCGTCCGCCGCGCGGCGGCCGGCGAGATGCTGATCCCGCCCGCCACGCTCGCCGGTCTCCTCGGGCGGCAGCGGCAGCGCGCCTACAAGGCGGCGCGCCGGACGGAGCTCGCCGAACGCCTCACGCCCCGCGAGGCCGAGGTCCTTCAGCTCATGGCCAAGGGGACGGACAACCGCGCCATCGCGGAGCAGCTCGGCATCACGCTCGCCACCGTGCGCGTGCACGTCCAGAACGTAATCGAGAAGCTCGGTGCGCATTCGAGGCTCGAGGCCGTTGTCCGCGCGAACGACTACGGGCTCGTCAACAGCTAGCGAGGCACGTGTGAGGACGATCACACGGCGTCACTCACTCCATTTCTGGTGCGCCGCCGGAGCAGCGACCGCTTTGCTGGCCTTTCCACCCTCTACCGCGGATGTAGTACGCGGGCGTACCGCAGGCCCCTAGGCCCCCTGCGCGATGGAGCCCGCCCCTCGGACCGATAGGTTGCCGCAGCGAGGGAGGCAGCCGATCACATGCACTCGCGCCCGTTCGCGCTCGTCGTGTCGACCCTGCTCGCCGTCGGCGTGATGGCGCAGCCGGCTGCCGCGACCGCGCCGGGAGCCGACGCGCTCATTCCGATGCTGGACGGTGCGTGCGACGGGTTCTCGGGTGATGTCTCCGTCTTCGTCGCGGACCCACAGAGCGGCTTCCGGTATTCGCGCTCCCCGGACCGCGTCTTCCCATCCGCCAGCCTCTACAAGCTCGGCGTGATGGTCGAGGCGTATCGCCTCGCGGCATCGGGTGCTCTCTCGCTCGATGACACGGTCGTCACTATCGAGGACCAAGATCTCACCGACGACGGCTACTTCACCCAGGCCGGGACCACCCTCTCGGTCCGCGAAGCGATCGAGCGGATGATCACGATCTCGGACAACTCCCCCGCTCACGCCCTGCTGCGGATGGAGGACACGCACAACGTCAACGCGACCATGACGCGACTCGGCCTGACGAGCACGCGCATCAACGTGGACCTACCGGAAGAGGAGCAGGTCGTTCCATTCAACACGACGACCGCACGCGACATGGCGAAGTTCTTCATGGGCCTGCTCGGCGGCACGGTCGTCGGCCGGCGGGAGAGCGACGCCATGCTTCGGATGCTGCGCCGCCAGCAGATCAACGACCGGCTTCCGGCGGGGCTGCCCGAGGGCACCGAGATCGCGCACAAGACGGGCAACCTCCCCGGCTTCGCGCACGACGCCGGCATCATCTACACGCGCAACGGACCGCGCGTCGCCGTCGTGCTGACGTCGGATTACGACGAGTACGACGATGTCGTCACGCTGAATGAGCACGTCGGCGCGCTCACGTATGCCGCCAAGCTCGACGGCTTCGCCGCCCGGTACCGCACGGTCGAGCCGCCGGCGGTCGTGATCCGTCCAAACGACCAGCTGCGCTGGATCGTGCAGATCACGAACGCGTCGGACGAGGCGTGGACCGCCGGCACGTCTCTCTACCAGACCTTGCGCGGCGGGACGTCCGCGTCGACGTCGACGAGCAGCGTCAGTCAGATGAAGCTGCCGCCACTCGCGCCGGGCGCGTCGACCGTGGTCCTGGTGACAGTCATCGCGCCCTCCGCTCCCGGCCCGTACGTGCTCGAGCTCGAGGTCCATGACGCCGTGCTCGGCGCCTCCGGCAACCGCTTCCCGATGGTCTTCAGCATCCACGGGAACTGACCCCCCAACAGTCACATCCGGCCCCCTCGGCCCTAGCGCCCGGCGACATCCACCTCGTCGCCGGGCGCCCGCCGCGAGATAGGGCGTCGCGGGACTAGGAGCCGAGGACGCTCTTCAGGAACCCGGCGTCCTCAAGCTTCTTGAGGTAGCCGTTGTCGTAGAAGGCGGACGTGCTCGCGCCGACGGCCTTCGGCTGCACCGGCGCGAGCTCATCGAGCACCGTCTTGAACGACGCGTCCGTGAGGAAGGGCCGGTCCTTCAGATAGGTGTTCGCGAACAGCCGGTATGTCTCCTCGACCTGGCCCTGGTCGGCGAGCTTTGTCCGGTTCGCGACCACCGACTTGCCGAATGCGGCGTCGGTCTTGAAGCGATGCACGCCTTCGACGATCGCCTTCAGCACGTTCTCGATCGCCGGGCCGTTCTGCTTCGCGAAGGCTCGCGTGGTGGCGATCCCGTTGTAGACGTACTCGACCCCAAGCGCGCTCATGTCGACGAGGTCCTTGAATCCGGCCGAGCGCGCGAGGAGGGTCTGCGGCGGGCTCAGCACCGCGCCGTCGATCTGACCGGCGATGAGCGCTGCCAGGATCTGGTCGAGCCCGCCGAGCTGCACGAACGTGAACTCCTTCGGGTCGAGGCCGTTCCTGGTCAGCGCGATCCGGCCGCCCGTGTCCGACGCGCTGCCGAGCCGCGAGACGCCGATCTTCCCGCCCTTCAGCGCGGCGACGGACGCGACGCTCTGCTTCGTGTACAGGGATGAGGGGAACGTGTTCACCGTGACGCCGACGAAGATGACATCGCCACCCTGCAGCGATGAGGCGACCACCGCGCTGCCGCTGATCCCGCAGTTGAGCGGGACCTCGCCCGAGAGCATCGCCGGGACGGCCTGGGTGCTGTCGCCGATGTTCTTCACGTCGGCGTCGAGTCCGTACTTCTTGAGGTAGCCGCCGTCCTCGGCGGACCAGATCGCCGAGTTCGCCGCGCTGACGCTGACCGAACCGAGCGTGACCTTGAACGGGGTCGGCGCCGGCGTGGCGGTCGCGATCGCCGTGCTCCCGGATGGCGCCGCGATCCCTCCGCCGCAGGCGACGAGCGCGCTTCCCGCGGCCACCGTGCCGACCTCCGCGAGGAACCGGCGCCTGCTCAGTCCGGGCACCCGGCGAAGGCTACTGCTGGGCCGGCCAGGCCGGCCCGGAAAGCCGGAGCGAAGCGGAGGTCACCCCTTTGTGAGCTGGCCCCGGATCACGCCGCCCTGGTGGAGCACCGTGTGCACGTTCAGGTAGAAGCCGGCGGGGTTGTTCAGGATGTCCTGCGCGAGGCTTGGATCGACGCTGATGCCGGCCTTCGCGATGGTCGTGCCGCCGCCGGTCAGCGCGATGGGCGCGGCCGCGGTCAAGCCGGAATCGATCTTCACCGCGCCGTTCGTGCCGGCGGCGCCCTGGTGGATGTGCGCGAGGATGATCATCGTCCCCGCCGGGCAGCCGCTCACGACCACGTCGAACTTCGCGACCGCCGAGACCATGCCGTAGCCGTACGAGTCCATCGTCGTCTCGAGGGTGAAGGTGCCCTTGCCGGTGCAGGACGCCTCCGCGTCGGCGATGGCGGGGACCTCGTTCGCGGACTTGAGGTCGGCGAGGAAGACGAGGGCGTTGGCGTTCGCGGCCCCGGCAGCCGAGGTGGCGGCCGGCGCCGAGGATGCCGCGGCGCTCGGCGCGGGCGTCGGGCTCGCCGTCGATGCGGTCACGGCGGCGCCCCCGCAGGCGGTTACCAGGAGCAGGGCCGCGGACAGCATGCTCGGAGCGCGCTTGGTCATCTCGGGTCCTCCTCGGCGTCTTCGGGGAGGATACGAACGGGCGGCCCGGCCGGACGACGCGGGCGTCAGCCGCGAGCGCTCAGGGAATGAGGATCGAGGTCGCGCGCGGCGCGGGCTCGACGACGACCGTCACGTACACGCCGAGATCGTCCATCCAGGCACCGCCGTCGACGACGCCGCGGAGGGGGATGTCGAACGTCCCCGGCTTCGTCCCGTTCACGGTGAAGGCGAACGTCGCCGTCTCGCCGGGCGGGACGATGGCCTCGGACTGCACCGCCACGCGGCTGGGCAGGGGCCAGTCGGCACTGAGGAACGCGAGGCTGGTGTCGTTGCCGCGGACGCCGAGGCGAGCCTCCTGCGGGGTCCCCTTGCGCCACGCCGTCGCGCCCGTGTTGCGCAGGACCACCGATACCTCGGCCGTCTCGCCGAGCGTGATGTCGGGATACGGGGTCTGCGAGACCCAGCTCGCGTGCACGGTGGCCGCCGTCGGCGGCGCGCACAGGCTCGTGAGCCACATGAAGTGCGGCCAGCTCCAGGTCGGACCCGGATCCGTGTGGGTCGTCCCCGGGATCTCGTTGTGGCCGACCACGTGCACGCGGTCGAGCGGGATCCCGTGGCGGGCGGAGATCTGGCAGGCGAGCGCGGCGGTCGCGTAGTACTGCTCGGCGGTGAAGCGCGGGTTCGTGACCTTGTCGAGCTCGATCTCGATCCCGACCGAGCGCTGGTTGAACCAGTAGTTCCCCGCGTGCCAGGCCGTGTCGGATTCCCCGACGAGCTGCGCGATATGGCCGTCGCCGCGGACGACGTAATGCGCGCTCACGCCTCGGCCGCTCCAATCCGTGTTGAACTCGGCCAGCGTGCGCTCGTAGCTGATGTCGGTGTAGTGGATGACGATGTACTGGACCGCCTCGCCGTCCCGCCCGACATCGTGGTTGATGGGCGTCGGTCGCCAGTCGGGCTGCGGCACGTACGGGAATACCCGTGCCGCGCCACCGATCGCGCGGCTCGGAAGCTCGGCCCGCGGCGCCACGCTCGGCGCGGGAGTCTCGAATGCGACCGGACCGATACCCCGCCCGCCGGCCAACGAGACCGGGGAGTCGGTCGCGGGCTCGCCGGCATCAGGCGCGAGGATGGGCCCGCAGCCAAGAATGAGCGCCGCAGCGACGATGGCTGCCCCTCGAAGCGATGCTCTTCCCATCCCAGGTCGTGAACGAGAGGTCATGGGGCGCGTTGCGTCCCTCTGTGCGGCGGGCCGGCGAGCGAGCCCCGGACCAATACTGGGCCGGGGGAACGCGCGGCTGATAGCGTGCGCTCGCATGTCCGCCGCCTCTCCGACGACGCTTCCGCCGACCATCGATGACGTGCGCGCGGCACGGGACTTCATCGCGGCGTTCCTTCCATTGCCGACGCCGCTGCTGCGCTCTGACGCGCTCGCGGCTTCTCTCGGCCTCGACGTCCGGCTGAAGCTCGAGTCGCTGCTCCCCACGGGTGCGTTCAAGGTGCGCGGCGGCATCAACCTCGTCGGCCGCGATCCGACCGCGCGCGCCGGCGTCATGGCGGCGTCGACCGGCAATCACGGGCAATCGCTCGCATACGCGGGGGCCCGCTTCGAGGTGCCGGTGACGATCTTCGTTCCGCGCGGCGCGAACCCGCTGAAGGTCGCCTCGATGCGCGCGCTCGGCTCGACGGTCGTCGAGCACGGCGCGGATTACGACGAGGCCCGCGTGGAATGCGAACGCCACGCCGCCGAGAGTGGGACGCGCTACGTGCACTCCGGCGACGAGCCGTACCTCATCGCCGGCGTCGCGACCGCAACGCTCGAGGTGCTCGAGGCATGGCCCGACGTCGACGTTCTCGTCGTGCCGGTCGGCGGTGGCAGCGGCGCCGCCGGAGCGAGCCTCGCGGCGAAGGCGCTGCGCCCGCGGATCGAGATCATCGGCGTGCAGTCCGAAGGCGCGGCCGCCGCCTACCTGTCGTGGCGCGCGGGCGAGCCGCTGACCACGGCGGCGATCGAGACGTTCGCCGAGGGCCTCGCCACGCGAACCTCGTTCGCGCTGCCGCAGCGAATCCTGCGCGAGCGCCTCGACGATTTCGTCCTCGTGAGCGACGACGAGCTGCGCCGCGCGATGCGCGCTCTGCTGCTCGACGCGCACGTCGTCGCCGAGGGCGCCGGCGCGGCCGCGACCGCGGCGGCCTGGAAGCTCCGCGATCGCCTGCGCGGCAAGCGCATCGCGCTTTGGGTCAGCGGCGCGAACGCGACTGCCGCGTCGATCCAGGCTGCTCTCGCCGCGGGCCCGCTGGTCGCGTAGCTGGACGTGACCCCGCACGAGGGCCTCACCGAGCTCCTTCTAGATGGCGACCCAGGCCCCGCGACCATCCTGGCGCGCGACCTCGAACAGGTACGCGGCACAGGCAAGATCCTCGCTGCCGAGGCCCTGCGACCGGAAGAGCGTGATCTCGCTCGCGTCGCGCCGTCCCGGCTGCGTGCCGGCGAGCACCTCACCGAGCTCGGCGCGGATGTGGTCCGAGGTGATGGCGCCTTCACGCACGGCCTCGAGGTAGTCGGCGGACTCGTTCTCGGTCGACTCGCGGCTGTCGACGAACAGCGCCGCGCGGGCGATGGCGGCGGTGTCCAGCTCGCGCCCCATCCGCGCGCTCGCGCCGACGGCGTTCACGTGCATTCCCGGCTCGAGCCACTCACCCCTCAGAACGGGCTCGCGCGAGCTCGTCACCGTGACCACGACGTCGGCACCCCGGACCGCGTCCTCGGGCACGGCCGCGCGCGCCGGCAAGCCGCGCGATCGCGCCTCGCGCGCGAGATCCTCGGCGTGCCCGCCGCCGCGGCTCGTGATACGGATATCGCGCAGCTCGCGCACGCGGCCGATCGCGTCGAGGTGCGCGCGCGCCTGCACGCCGGCTCCGACCAGCGCGAGCACGGTCGCGTCCGCGCGCGCAAGCGCATCGGTCGCGACGGCGGAGACCGCCGCGGTGCGGATCGCGGTGATGGCCGAAGCGTTCATGGCCGCGACCGGCTGCCCGTTCGAGCCATCGTGGAGCAGGACGAGGCCCTGATGCGCGTCGAGGCCGATCGCGGCGTTGCCCGGGAAGACGCAGATCTCCTTCAGGCCGAAGTAGGGCGTCGGCGCGGCGCGATACGAGGGCATGACCCCGAACACGCCGGCGGCGCCGGGCGGGCGCATGCCCGAGCGCAGCGGTTGGAAGTACTCGCCGCGCGCGAGTCCGGCGAGCGTCTCACGCATGAGCGCGATGCAGCGGTCCATCGGCAGGAGCGCCTCGATGTCGTCGTGGCTCAGCACGAGCAGCTTCACGGACGGCAGCCTACCCTCACGCGGTGATCCCGCTTGCCGATATCCGCGCGGCACGCGAGCGCATCGCGGACGCCGCGATCCGCACGCCACTCGTCCGGCTGAACGCGGACGGAATGCCCGTGGAGATCCACCTCAAGCTCGAGTGCCTCCAGCCGATCGGTTCGTTCAAGATCCGCGGCGCGAGCAACCGGATGGCGCTGGCCACGCCGGCGGAGCTCGAGCGGGGCGTGTGGACGGCGAGCGCGGGCAACATGGCGCAGGGCGTCGCGTGGAACGCCCGCCGGCTGGGCATCCCGTGCACGGTCGTCGTGCCCGAAGGCGCGCCGGCCACGAAGCGCGCGGCGATCGAGCGCCTCGGCGCGCGCATCGTCGCGATCCCGCATGACGAATGGTTCGACACGTTCCGCACGCGCAAGCGCGAGGGCATCGAGGGACTGTTCGTGCACGCGTTCAGTGACGACGCGGTGATGGCGGGCAACGGAACGATCGGCCTCGAGATCATCGAAGATCTGCCCGACGTCGACGCCGTCGTCGTTCCGTTCGGGGGCGGCGGGCTCGCGTGCGGGATCGCGTCGGCTCTCCACGCGCTGCGGCCGCAGACCAAGGTGTTCGCCGCCGAGGTCGCCACCGCGGCTCCGCTCGCCGCGTCGATGCGGGCCGGGGAGGCGACGAGCATCGAGCACGTCCGCACGTTCGTGGACGGCATCGGCGGACCGCGCGTGTTCCCCGAGATGTTCGCCCTGGCACGGACGCTCCTCGCGGGCGCGCTCGTCTCGAGCCTCGACGAGGTCGCGAGCGCGGTGCGCCTGCTGGTGGAGCGCAACCACGTCGTCGCCGAGGGTGCCGGCGCGGCGTCGGTCGCCGCGGCCGTGGCCGGCCGCGCCGGGAGCGGCAAGGTCGTTTGCGTCGTGTCGGGCGGCAACATCGATGCTGCGACGCTGGCCACGATCCTCGACGGCCGTACGCCCTAGTTCGGCGGACGCTTCACGCGCGGCTGCCGCGTGGTGTATCCGTCGGACCCGCCACGCGCGTGGCCATCGCCTCCACCCGGCTGGCGAGGCCGAGCTTCGAGTAGATGCTGTTGATGTGATTCTTGACGGTCTTCTCCTCCACGCCGAGCTCGCGCGCGATCTCGCGGTTGCTGCGTCCGCGCTGGACGAGCCGCAGGATCTCGAGCTCTCTCCTGGTGAGGTCGGCGGCGAGCGCCGCGCGCGTACCGCCCGACTCCGCCAGGATCCCCGCCGCGATGACCGGCATCATCGAGATGTCATCCCGCGCCAGCGCCAGCATCGCTTCGGCGAGCTCGCCGGGATCGAACCGTCCGTGAACGAGGTAGCCCTTCGCGCCGGCGACGAAGGCGTCGCGCAGATTCGCCGGCTCGTCGGACCAGGTGACCACGAGCGTACGTGCCGACGGGACCTCCGCGCTGATGCGACGTGTCGCGGCGATGCCGTCGACATCGGGCATGCGCAGATCCATCAGGACGACGTCGGGCACGAGCCTTCGCGCCAGATCGATCGCCTCGGTTCCCGTGGTGGCCTCGCCCACGACGACGAAGCCCGGCACCGCCTCGACCGCGGTGCGCAGGCCGCCGCGCACGATGAACGAGTCGTCGGCGACGAGCACGCGGACGGGAGCGTTCACTCGGCGGTCACCGGGAACTCGACCCGGACGATCGTGCCGCGCTCGATCCCCCGCTCCACGTTCAGCGCGCCGCGCAGGAGCGCCGCGCGCTCCCGCATCCCGATGAGCCCGTAGCGGCCCTGGCGCGCGAGCCCGTCCCAGTCCAGGTCGCCCACGCCGCGGCCGTCATCCTCGACCTCCAGGCGCACCCGGCCATCGCTCACGGCCACTCGCGCGACGATCGCGTTGGCCTCGGAATGCCTGACAGCGTTGCGGAACCCCTCTTCGACGATGCGGAGGATCTCGAACCGGGCGAGCGCTCCGACCCGGTCGAGATCACCGCTGAGCTCGACCCGCGCGCCGGGGTACCTCGTGGCCGAATGGCGCAACGAGTCATCGAGCCGCTCGCCGCTGTCGCGAGACCGCGCGTCGCTCACGATCGCGCGGAGCTCCTCCGATAGCAGTCGAGACAGACGCTCGATCCGCTCCAGCTCCGGCCTCATCTCCGCTGGTACCTTCGCTGCCGCCGTGGCGGCCTCGAGCGCGAGGATGCTCAGCGACTTCGCGATCCCGTCGTGCAGCTCCCGGGCGATGCGCTCGCGCTCGGCCGACGTCGCCGTCGCGGCGTCCTCACGGCGGACGCGGCGCTCGAGCTCCGTCGCCGCCGCCGCGAGCTCGCCGATCTCGTCGGCGGAGTAGAGCGGCACCGCGGTCGACGCCGATCCTCGGCTCGCGAGGTCTCGCATCCGTGAGGCCACCGATTCGATGCCGCGCGCCGTGTCGTCGCCGACGAGCCAGCCGATCGCGGCGGCGAACCCCACGAGCGCGGTCGCGGTCAGCACGTATCCGACGAGTGTCGCGTCCGAGGTGCGCTCGAAGTCGACGAGCACGTCGAGCAGCACGCCTGCCGTCGCAAAAGAGGCGCCCGTCGACGCCACCAGGAATCGCGTGCGCAGCGTGATGTCCTGCGGCGAGACGGGCGACGCACGCTCCCGAAGCGCCGGCCGCAACAACGTGCGAGACAGCGCGAACGACGCGAGCGCTCCGAGCGCGACGACACCGAGCCCGTACAGGACGTCCTCGGTCGTCGTCGCCACGAGCGTCCTCGTCGCGACGCCGCGCGCGGCCTCCGACGCGGCGACCGTCGATTCCGCGGCGAGCACCGCGGTCCCGCCGACGAGGATGGCCGTCCGGAAGAGCCGCGACGGGAGGGCCCACAGCGCCTGAGCGGATCGCGTCGCCAGCCGCGTCGACGCGAGCCACACGAGCACGATGGCGACCCATGGAGCGACGTCGGCGAGGATCAGCCCCGCCGGTATCGCGGCCGGCGACAGCGCGCGCGGCAGCGTCGCGATCACCGCTGCGCCAAGTCCCAACGAGACGAGGACGAGCGCGACGAGCGTCGCCGTCGACCCAAGTGGCTCGTCGCGGACGCTCTTCACGGTCGCGCCGAGGCTACGCGCGCGCGAACTGGGTCGGGGGACCCATGCCTTCGCCCAGCGCCGGTCCGACCATCGGAGGGCACGGCGCGACCGTGGCAACACTCGCCAAGAGGGGGTTCGGGGTGACAACGGCGACGTCGATCGCACCGCGGACGGAACGGGAAACGCTCCTGCAGAGCCGCTGGCTGATCCTTTTCTTCAGCATTTTGAGCATGGTCGCGGTCGCGAACTACCAGTACGGGTGGACGCTCTTCGTGAATCCGCTCCAGAAGAAGCTCGGCGTCGAAGTCGCCCTGATCCAGATCACGTTCACCGTATTCGTGCTCCTCGAGACCTGGCTCGTTCCCTTCGAAGGGTGGCTGGTCGACCGGTTCGGTCCCCGGAACCTGGTCCTCGTCGGAGGCGTCCTCGCCGGTCTGGGTTGGTACCTCAGCGCTAGTGCCGAGACAACACAGTCGCTGTACCTCTCGTATTCGCTGGCAGGGATCGGCGCCGGGATCGTGTACGGGACGGCGATCGGCAGCGCGCTCAAGTGGTTCCCTGATCATCGCGGTCTCGCGGCGGGCCTCACCGCCGCCGGATTCGGCGCGGGCTCGGCGCTGACGGTCCAGCCGATCCAGGACATGATCACCTCCGCCGGCTACGCGGCGACGTTCCAGCAATGGGGCATCATCCAGGGCGCCGTCGTCGTCGTGGCCGCGTTCTTCCTGAAGTCGCCGCCGAAAGGCTGGCTGCCACGGACGTGGACGCTCGAGGCGCGCGCCGTGGAGGTCAAGAAGCGTCAGACGGCGCGCGACTTCACGCCCATGGAAATGGCCTCGAGCAAGCAGTTCTGGACGATGTATCTGATGATGACCATGGTCGCGACCGGCGGGTTGATGGCCACGGCGCAGCTGGCACCGATGGCAGCGGACTTCAAGGTCGACAAGTTCCCCATCAATTTCCTCTGGCTGCAGATGACCGCGATCACGTTCGCGCTGGCGGCCGACCGCGTCGTCAACGGAGCGTGCCGGCCTTTCTGGGGATGGGTATCGGATCACATCGGCCGCGAGAAGACCATGACCTTGGCGTTCGGCCTCGAGGCCGGCGCGATCACTCTGCTCATCATGTCGCTTCAGGTCTTCCAGAGCCCGATCATGTTCGTGGTCATGAGCGCCTTCACGTTCTTCGGCTGGGCCGAGATCTATTCGCTCTTCCCGGCGACGGTGGGCGACTTCTTCGGACGCAAGTACGCGACGACCAACTATGGCTTCCTGTACACCGCGAAGGGCACGGCGTCCGTGTTCGTCCCGGTCGGCTCGGCGCTCGCCGCGGGGAAGGCCTTCGATTTCCGCGCGGACCTGCTCCTCCTTGTCGGCGTCCTGCTGCTGTTCTTCACGATGTTCCTCGGACCGAAGGTCATGCGGATCTCCCTCGGCCCGGCCGCGAAGGTCGTGCTCTTCGTGGTCGCCGGGATCTTCCTGGTGTATGGCCTCGCGCTCACGGTCGTCGACACGATCCCGACACCGTTCGCGTTGAAGTTCGCCGTGCCGAACATCGGCTGGGGCGGTGTCTTCGCCGTAGCCGTGGTGTTCGACATCATCGGCGCGATCATGGCGTTCTTCGTGCTGCGACGGATGGCGGTCCCTGCGGGTGGTGAGCGTCCGTCCGTCGCACGCGTCGAGCTCTCCCCGGCGCCCACGGGGGCCGACTGATCGTGGGAGCGCTGCAGCCAGGCCATCTCGTCGTCATCCTCGCGATCGTGCTGCTCGTGTTCGGGCCCGGAAAGCTGGGCGAGGTCAGCGCTCAGCTGGGCAAGGGGCTCCGGGAGCTGCGCGAGGGCACCGAGGGCAAGGACCATACCGAGCTCGCGCACGCGTCTCGGCATTGCTCGCAGTGCGGCACGCCCGGGCCGGCGAGCACGTCGTTCTGTGCCGCGTGCGGCCGCGCACTCGGCGAGGGAGGCTGACCCGGCGCGAACGTCAGGCCGGTCGCTCGCTCGTCAACCTTCGATATCGACGTTGACGAACGACGTGCCGCCACAGTGCTTGCAGCGCGGCGGCAGTGCGTTCCCGTGAGTGATCGTGCCGCAGGTTTCGCAGCGGAAGTGGCGAAGGTCCTCCGCGCCCCGATGCACGGTGGGCATCGCGAGCAGCTGCGACTTGATCTCTCCAAGCTCTCGCGCGACGTCCATCGGATCGATCTCGCTGCCGGTCTGATCGGCCTCGATGAGCTCGTTGATCAAGGTGTCGAGTCTCTGCATGCCGCTTGGCTCGCCCATCTCACATGCCCTCCCGCGCGGGTCGCGATCGACGATGATGAGCGCCGACCATACGCCAAGCCCGCCCTTGTCTGGTTGCTCGACTGGCACGGGACGGATCCGGGCGGAACGAAGAACGGCGGGCGCCACTGACCCCATTCCGCTACCGGTCCTGGTCGCCGAGAACCCTATCGTCGGCATGGATGAGGCGCGCGACCGTTCTCCTGACGACCGCGCTTGTCGCCGTGTCCGTGTTCGCCGGTCCGGCGCGACACGCACGGGCCGGCAGCGTGGCGGACGGACTCGCGGTCAGCGGAGACTTCCGGGGAACGGGGCGGAGCCAGATTGCGGCGCTCTACGACCCCAACGACGACCTGGGTCTCCGGATCGACCTGCTCGAGCAGACCGGCCCCACCGACGCGCTCACACGGACGCAGTGGTTCCTGTCCGGCCCGAACTCGTTCGACCTCGCGCGGGCGAAGGTCACGGCGTCCGACGTCGACGGCGACGGGAAGAGCGATCTCGTCGTCCTGTACGACGATGGCGACACGTCGGTGCGGATCCTCGTGTTCCGCTCCACGGGAACGTCATTCGCGTTCACCGGGAACGCGGGCTGGTGGCGAAGCGACGGATACGCGTTCTCGCGCGTCGCCACGATCGTCTCCGGAAACTTCTCCGGCAGCGATCACAACGGTCTCCTCTTCGTCTACCAGTACGACGACTTCCAGATGCGCATCCACTACTTCGAGTCCAATGGCAAGGAGTTCCTGTACAACGGCAACGGCGGCGTCTACGACTCCGGGCCGGGCCAGTACGACACGGCTCGCGCGCGATTCGTGGTGGGCCACTTCACGCGCACGGGCGGGCCCGACCAGCTCGCGGCGATGTACCAGTACCCGAACTACCGGGTGCGCACGCACGTCTTCGACCCCACGCCGAAGGGCCTCCAGCCGGTGAACGGATGGGCCGGCGTCGCCGACACCGGCGAGGGCGTCTACGACCTGACGCGCGCGCAGGTGGTCGCCGGCGACATCGACGGGGACGGCCGCACGGACATCGCGGCGCTCTATCTCTACGACGACGGCTCGGCGCGAGTGCATCTCTTCCCAGGGTCCGCGCAGCTTGCGCTCGCGTCGACCAGCGGGCTCGTCACGATCCCCCTCGGCGTCGCCCCGTGGGACGGGACGCGACTGCTGGCCGGGGATTGGAACGGGGACAAGAAGGTCGACCTCGCGACGGTGAGCGGGCTTGTCGACGGAACGGCACACGTCGCGGTGCTGCGCTCATCGGGCGCGGCGCTCGCGTACTCGCCCGATGCGTGGGTGACGCCCGCCGGGGAAGCGCGCCCCGCCGCCTGCGGCACGTGCTGGCCTCTCTCCGGACGTCAGCTCGCGGGCGGCACGGTGACCCGCCGCCCGCTCGTGGTGAAGATCGACAACGCGCCACAGGCGCGACCGCAGGTCGGCTTCGGCTCGGCCGACATGGTCTTCGAGCTCCTGGCCGAGGGGAACATCACGCGCTATGCCGCCATCTTCCAGCAGCGTGACCCGGGCGTCATCGGTCCGGTCCGGAGCGCTCGCTTCTCGGATCGCTACACCACGCCGATGTTCCGCGCCGCGCTCGCGTATTCGGGCGCGTCGACCGAGATCACCGGGCTCATCCGCCAGGATGCGGCGCAAGGCCGCTATCTCGACCTCGACGCGAATCTCCGCGGCGCCGCCTACTACCGCGACTACTCGCGCGAGTCGCCCCACAACCTGTTCACCAACGGCGAGCGCCTGCGAGCGGCCGCGGAAGGCGCCGGCGGGAACGGGCCGGTCAGCGTGCCGCGCTGGCGGTTCTTCCCGCAGTCGACCCACGAGGCGCGTGCCGGCGGCATGAGCTCGAGCGTGCCCGCGACGCGCTTCACGATCCCGTATCGGGCCGACCGCGCTCTCGTGCGCTACGAATACGACGACGCGTCGCGCACCTACGGCCGCTGGCAGAACAGCAACGGCATCCCGGTGCGCTCGACCGACGCGGCCGACGACTCGTTCATCGCCGCGACCAACGTCGTCGTCGTGTTCACCGACATCTTCGATTCTGGACTCCGCGACTCCACCGGCGCGGCCGTGCTGGATATGCGCCTGACCGGAAAGGGCGCCGTCTCGATCTTCCGCGACGGTCGGCGCGTCGAAGGCACCTGGTCGCGGGCGACGATCTACGAAGCCTTCTCGTTCGCCACGACGACGGGTCAGCCGATCCTGTTCTCACCAGGACAGACCTGGGTCCACGTCATCCCTGCAGACTGGGACGTGCCCTCGAACTGATCCGCGCGCGGACGGTCAGGCGCGGACGGGACGCCCGCTGATCAGCCGGGACAGCGCCACGAGCACGATCGCGCCGATGGCGGACACGATGATCGCGCCGATGAACCCACTCGGTTCCGCAGCGGGAAGGAGAAGACCGAACAGCCAGCCGCCCACGATCCCGCCGACAAGGCCCAGCAGGATGTCGCCGAGGACCCCGTAGCCGCTGCCCTTCATGATCAGCCCCGCCAGCCACCCCGCGATGAGACCGACGACGAGCCAGACGATGATGCCCATATGTCTGCCTCCTTCGAGTTCGCGCATGACGCGCGGTGCAGGAAGCGGGCCAGTGCACGTCATCACGACGCCGATCGCGGCTTGCCGCGGCAAACGAAGAGGCCCCGCTCGTCCGGCGGGGCCTCTTGGGTCGCGAAATGGCTTGCGCTTACTTCGCCTTGCCGTGACTGCCGCGCGCGAGCGCGCTGATCGCATCGCCCCTGGCTTCTCCGCTCAGCGTGGTCGTCGTCGCGAGCGTCGAGACGACGCTGCGGCTCGTGGTCGCGGACGTCCCTTCGGCGCGCTCCGTGTTCTCGGCGCGCTCCGTGTTCGACCTCGCGGCGGCGCTGACGGCATCGCCGTGGGCTTCGCCCGTCGTGGCGTCACTCTTCGCGACCATGCTCACGACAGCGCCGTGGTTCGCGGGGTGCTTGTGGTGATGTCGGTGGCCGCCATCGGCGGCAAGCGCCTGGGCACCCGTGCCGAGCACGAGGGCGCCCGCAACGGCGGCGGCCGCTCCCTTCACGAGGATTGCCTTCAACATTCCATGCCTCCTATTGGTTGGTCTCGCCGGGCGGATTAACGGATCGAGCGGTCGCCCGTTGACCGGGGGCGAATGGGCAGCCGACGTTCTGTGTCGGTCGCGTAACGATCGTGGAGCGGGGTACCTGTCTTGCTTGCGAATGCCGTGTCTTGTCATGGGACGGATCGCGTCCCGTTAGGAGATGTCATGGCCAGAGCAGTGCACGTTGGTCCAGCGCGATCGACCGGATCGCGATCCGGCGGCAAGCTGGGCTGGATCCTCGCCGGGCTCGTCGCGATCGCGATGATCGCGGCGGCCGCGTATTACGTCTTCGCGCGCACCGGCTACCAGTCCCCGGGCACTCCGTACTCGACGTCCGCGCCGTATGACTCGGCCGCGCCGTATTCCAGCGCCGCGCCGGGCGGCGCATACGACACGGCGGCGCCCTACGTCAGCGGTGCCCCCGCCGCGCCGTACGCGCCCGCAGCGCCGCTCGCGACCTACGCGCCGGCGCCCGCTGCGCCGGCCCCGACGTACGCACCGCCGATGACGACGCCACGGCCGGCCACACCGGCCCCGCCGCGCTACCCGTAATTCTCGAAGGCTTGGAGGTGACCTGATGGGAGCTGTACACGTTGGCTCCGCGCGATCGACCGGCTCGCGATCCGGCGGCAAGCTTGGCTGGGCGCTCGGCGCGCTCGTCGTGATCGCGCTCGTCGCGATCGTCGCGTACTACGCCCTCGCGAGCGGCTATCGGTCGCCGGCGACCCCGTATTCGACATCGGCACCGTACACGTCGGCAGCGCCTGCGCCGGCCGCACCAGCCGCACCGTTGACGACGTCGGCACCGGCAGCGCCCGCAGCACCGCGGTACCCGTAGCACTCGGCTAGCGGTCCGGGGACTGCGGCTCACCCGTAGAGCGCGGAACTCGCGGCTCGGAACTTCCGTAGAGGTCGGACTAGAGTCCGGCCTCTGCGCGGTTGAGCTCTGAGCGGAAGACGGGTTCTTTCCGCGCGGGTCCCCCACCGCCTCCGGATAGATGGGGACTGGGTGTTTCTGGCGGCGGCCGCGTGAGCAATCTCCTCCGCGGCAGTCACCGCGCCGGGAAGATCAGCGCCCACGACGGCCTCGAACCCCGGTGATACTGAATGCTTCGCCCTGCCGTTCGGGCGGCCTACAGGTCCTGGACAGCCCTTACGACACGCACGTACAGGCCCTCGAACGTCTCGGGAACGTCGATGTCTTGCATCCCCGTCACGCTGACGACCAGTTCCCGGGCCGTCCCGCTCTTGCTCGGGCGGACGCGAGCCCAGATCTCGATCGCCTCGGTCAACGATCCGGTCTCGTGCTGGGCTCGACGTTGGACCAATAAGACCGCGTCGAGTTCGCGGGATAACAGGCGCCTTAGGTCTATCAGCAGTCCGCGACTTACCGCGTCCTCGGCGCTTCGCCGCGCGAGCCGGTGCCCAAGGAGAACGCCCCCGAGGGTCGAGAGAAGGGACAGGGCGACGGAAAGCGGGTCCACTAGTCGGATCGATCCTAGTTGAGCTTCTTGACCCTCTGGACCTCGGCCTCAAGCCGACGAGTCACTTCCTCCGCGAACTGCCGGAGTTTCTTAGGGTCCTTCCACGCCTCTGGTGGGACGCGAGCGAAGATCTTGCGCGTCCTAAAGCCTTTCGTGGTCGACCTCGGCTTCTGGCCTGCGTTCGAATTCGTCATCGCGCACGAACGCTACTTGCGGTGGGCGCTCTGTGTCCAAACCGGGAACGGGCGGTGAACATCTACGCGCTGCTAGAGGCTATCAACTACCGAGGAGGAAAGCCGATGACCGATGTGCCACAACTCGCAGTCCCCGCCCGCAGGAACACCGCTCAACGAGTTCCTGGCGGCATCCTCGTGCGCCCGTCTGGCCCGTTGACGATCGGTGATGTCGCAGACCTGATTGGTCTCCCTGGCAAGACCAACGGTGCTCGGGCGCAGCTACTTCGCCGCCTTGAGGCTCGCGGCGTCCTGCCGCCAGCTCGTCGCAGCCTGATCAGCGGCCGCAGGTACTGGTACCCGCAGGAGGTCGCCGACCTTCGCCAGAGACTCGCGGAGGTGGCGTGATGGGCATACGCCACTCAGGCAGACGGATTTACAGCACTGCGGACATCGCACGGGCGGTTGGATGTACATCGAAAGCCATCAAGGTGGCGGAGATCGAGGGGCGCCTCCTGGCCGTCAGGCGCGACGAACTGGGGCACAGGGTCTTTACGGCGTCAGACCTGCAGCGCGCGAGAAAGACCATGACGCGCTGATTGCGATCCCCTGTCTGCTGAGGTACCATGCTTACAGCGGTCCGAGAAATGGGCCGCACGGAACTCGCGGAGGCGCGGGCCGCAAGGTCGGCGCCTCTTGATTTCTGGTGACAGCCGACCCCCGAGCCCTTGTCCGGGCCGGACCTACCGGGGATCAGGGAGCGTGAGCGTTGCTATTGGCGAAGAAGTCGCAGCGTAGGCACCGGACTAGCGGCGCGCAGACGGTTGAGCAGTTGGCGAAGCTGCTCCTCGCCACGTCTGAGATTTGGCTCAAGCTCACAGGGGGATCGCAGTCGAACCTTGTGACGCGCGCAGAAGCGTCTTGTCCCAAGTGTGCTGGCCGGGGCAGTGTCACGAGTGAACGTGGTGAGTGGCGTTGGATAGGGGGGTCGGGGCTGGTTCGTGTGAAAGGCACATGTCCTCGGTGTGGTGGGCGAACCGTCAGCGCCGAGGAAGTCGGAGATGCCGTCGCAGCTTTCGTTCGCGCCGCTAGCAGGCCCGAGCGGATGGTCGTCGCGTTAGCGGACCTTGGGGTTGCCTGGCACCGGCTCGACCGTGGCACGCAGAACCGCCTTGGTGAGTTCATCGTTGAGGGCGATCCCGAGATTCAGTTGGCTTCGCACCGGACGGCGATCTTGAAACTCTGGCGATCGCTATATCGACTCGGCGAGTTCCGGTCCAGCGATCGCCCGGCACGATTGCGGCAGCCCAACTAGAAGCGCTGTCCTCGACGCAATAGAGCGACGCGCCGCGATCCAAGGCTGGGCAGCCAAGAGGACCACGACGCGCCGCTCGTGCAGCAGCCTACCGCTCGGAGGAGAACCTCTGTAGGAACTGGATTGGCGTCAGCGCTGTGACTCCCGAAGCCCGCGCGCGCTTCGCCTGCCGCTCGTCTCGCGTGATGAAGAACTCTCTGCCAGATCGGCGATGCGCCGCGACGTGATCGCCATCGAAGTCGTTACCGGCCGCGACATCGCTTGAGTCGGCCCAGTAGTCGCCCCCGTCCCATGTGCTCACGTCCCACCGCGCCGGAGACGCAAGCGGCGCGATACGTTCGAGGTACGCGCGAAGGTCCGGGCTCGGCCGAGACTTCGTCATCTCGACCGAAAGTCGGGTGCTGACGGCCAGGTCAAAGTCTCCGCGGATGGCGCGCTCGAACAACGCGACGGCGGCCGGATCTGTGTGCTCGATCGCGTCGATCACTACCGACGTATCGACGGTCGCGGTGGGGGCGCTCATCGCTCGAATCTAGACCGTCGTCCGCCAGAACTTTTTCTTGCGCCAACTCCTCCCCATCGAAGAGGTCCCGTCGTCGGTAGTTGCCGCTTGCCCCGGCTGCTGTTGACGGGGCTTCTTCGTTGTGGAGGCGAATCTGGCAACAGGAAGGGCAAGCGCATGCGAGATACCACGCTCGACCATCCCGGCGGCACAGATGCCGTTCAACGACTTCTAGCGACCTGTCCCTGCGGTGCTCACGTTGAGAAAGCGGCAACCGGACCAGCTGCGAAGTTCTGCGCGACATGCAGACCGCGCGAGGGCCGGATGTCGCAACTACGCGCCTACCTCGCATCGGCACGTCGGCTCGCGGTCTCTGTCGACCGGCAGGATCTCGCGGACGCGATCGGCCCGATCCTCGTTGCCACCCGCGTGGGCGAACGGTAATGGCCCATCGAACAACGTGGATCAAACTCCACGGCGACGTCTTCGCGAACAAGAAAATTGTCCTCACAGCGGCCCGGCTCGCGCGCGGCGACGTATACCGAATCGTCGGTCATCTCGGCCGTCTCTGGGTATGGGCGATGGACAACGCGGAGGACGGGAATCTCGGGCACCTGGTCGCCACGGCGATCGCGGACGCCGCCGGATGGAAAGGCAACGCACAGACGTTCGTCGGAGTACTCGCGGACGTCGGACTTCTCGACTACGAGTCCGAGGTGGACAAGAAGACCGGCGAGGTCCGTCGCCTCAACTTCTGCATCCACGACTGGAACGACTACGCAGGTCGGCTCATTGAGCGTCGCCGGGACGATCGTGACCGGAAGAAGGCGGCGCGCGAGTCCGAGAAGCGAAACGGCGTGTCCGCAGGACATCCGCAGGAAGTTCCGCAGTCTGTCCGATACCCAAGAGAAGAGGCAGAGGAAGAAAAGACAGCTAGCCAGCCCGAGGGAGGAACAAAAAGTTCTAGCGGTCTAGAGCGTGATCCCCTAGACCACAACGGGGCAATGTCTCGTGTGACCGACGCCCTGAACCGCCTCGCGGGCTACACATCCGACCCCGATCTCGCGGCCGAGCTGGCGCGGGACGATGGCATTCTCGCGATCGTCGAGCAGATCTCGCCGTTCGCCGACGAACTCGCGAAGCCTGGCGCAGTAGCTCTCACGCCTGAGACGCAGCGCAAGCGGATCCGTGGCTGGCTCTCCATCGCTCGGGCTGAGATCGATGCGGAGCGTCAGCGAGTTCGCGAGCGCGACCAGTGGCTACGGCCAGTGCCCCCGGTCGAGCAGCAGATCCGCGAGCGGAACATTCGAGACGCTCGCGAGAAGGTCGCGGCACTCGGCCGAGGGGAACTCTCGGACGAGGAGCGTGAGCTACTGGCGGAGGCTGGTAGGTAAAGGCCACCTTAGCGGCTCAGGTCATGGAGGGAATGAGGGCGTAGCCTTCTCCGCCATGTCCGCCGATCCGAAACTGGAGTACCAAGGCGTCACGACCGCAATCCGCCACAACGGTGATCGCCGGGACGCACGGATGACGCTCTATCTCGCCGTCTCCGGCGGTCTGGTCGTCCTCGCGTTCGGCCAGGCTGTCGTCACTCAGTTCGCATTGCCCGTCGAGGTCCGTCGGCTTCTCGCCGACGGCGGCGCGATCATCACACTCGTCTACACGTTCATCGAATGGCGGCTCTGGGTAGAACGGCAGCAGTTGATCGCGCGGGCGAAGGAGCTTGAGACGCTCGCGGACCTCAACTTCACACACTACCGTCGCTACGGTCGGATCCAGAAGATCCCCGCGAGCCTCTTCCTCTACGGGGTGTTTCTCACCTTCTGGACTGCGACGGTCTCCTGGCCCTTTCGTTAGTTCCTTGGACCCCCAGTTCGGCGTCATCTTCTGGCCAACGGTCGCAGCCACTCTCGTCGGCGTGTTTCTGGGGGTCCTGCCTGCGCTCTTGATTGCTCGCTTCAGCGAGGGCGCCGCCAGCACAACAAGACGCGTCGCTGAGGCCCAGCGACTCAATCGTGCCCTGCAAGTGCTCGATGCTGCCATGACGCGGAACGCGGCAGCACTCTTGGCTCTAACGAGGCTCGACATGTTGCCCGCAGGGCAGTTCGTACTAACCACCCAGCTTGAGACGACGACGTGGGAGGCGGTCCAGGGTGACGTAACTCCGTTCCTCCATGATCCCGACCTCCAGGCGCGCCTTGCTTACCACTTCGCCCTGATCAGCCAGATCATGAAGTTGCACGACAGGTACGTGGACTTCATGGCCGGAGTCGCATCAGCTCTCGCGAACGCCCCACAGACGCGTCGCGAGTTGACCGGCAGCCTCGGGAACCTTGCGTCTAGAGCTTCGAGTCAAGTTGGAGAGCTGCGCCCGCGACTTCAAGCAGCAATTGCGAGCAGCGCGAGGGGCTAACCGTCAGCGACGCGCCGTCCATCCCCAAAGAAGAACAGCTTGCGTCCCTGCGCGGCTGCCCGAGGTGACCATGCTTCAACTCCCGACCGCGCCGCGCCCGACCGCGATAAACCGTGCCCCTCTGAAAAAGCCTTCTGCGCCTCCATCGCCCGGAGGTCCGCTGGTCGCCCTATCCGCGTTCCCGCCCGACATCGCGGCCGCGGCGCACCTGATCGCCACCGTCCGCGCCCGGCGACTCGCCGGTGGGGTAGCCGAGCAGAACGGTGCGGAAAACATCAGTCGGGCTCCGTCCACCGCTCCACTGGCGGCGCGCCGGAAGGCCCGAACGGTCCGGCTGACCGCCGACACCGGCTCCCAGCAGGACGCCGCCTGAACCGCGCAGCGAGTCCCGCGCAGACGCCCTGCGCGCGCAGACCAACGACCCGAGGAGAACCCCCAGTGACGAAGCCCAAGCGCCACAGGACCGCGTACCCGCCTGAGCAGAAGGCTGCTGCGCTCGCCTTGCTCGCCGCGAACGCCGGGAAGACGCGCGCCACCGCCAGGCAGCTCGCAGCGGCGGGGTCTCCCGTCCCCGAGGCAACGCTTCGCCTATGGGCATCTCAGCCGCTTCAGCTCGAACCGGAGACGGCCGCCCTGGTGGAAACCGCAAAGCGGTCACTCGATGAGATCCTCGAATCCGTCGTCGGGAAGATCGCTCGTGGCCTCGATCGTCCTGAGGCGATCCAGCGGATCATGACGCGCCCCGTCCAGGCGGCAACGGTCCTTGGGATCCTCGTGGACAAGCGGCGGCTGCTCCGGGGTGAGGCAACTGAAATCACCGAGCAGCGCACCCTGAGCGGCTTCCTCGCCACAGCGAAGTGGACGGCGACACACGAAGAGACGGCGGCGACCGATGTCCGTCTCAACTAAGCCAGCCAACGAGGCCGCAGAGGTCGCAGAGCGCATCCGCCGCGATCCGGTGGGCTTCGTGCGGGCCACGTTCGACGAGACGCCGGTCGGCAAGCAGGCCGAGATCCTGGAGGCGCTCCGCGACCAACGCGAGGTGTACGTACGGTCCTGCCATGACTCGGGAAAATCTTGGACGGCCGCACGGGCGGTCCTGTGGTTTCTCATGGCGCATCCGGGTGATGCCATCGTGCTCACGACGGCGCCGACCTGGGCGCAAGTCGAGCAGATCCTCTGGCGAGAGATCGGACAGGCGTACGCCCGGGCCAGGGTGGGCCTGGGCGGCCGGCTTCTCACGACCAGGCTCGACCTCGGCCCCAAGTGGTTCGCCATCGGCCTCGCCACAGACCAGCCGACGAACCTCCAGGGCTTCCATGCGTCGTCGATCCTCGTGGTCATTGACGAGGCGGACTCCGTTCCAGGGACGATCTGGACCGCGCTCGACTCGGTCATGACGAGCGCGAACTCCAAGCTCCTCGCGATCGGAAACCCGCTCAACCCGGCCTCAGAGTTCAAGCGTCGTCACGACAGCGCCGGTCCGCTGGCGACGCGCATCAAGATCGCGGCGGACGACGTGCTCGCGCTGACCGACGACGGTCAGCATCCGTACCTGCTCCAGCGTGCCTGGGTCGAGGACAAGAAGCTCCGTTGGGGCGAGGACAGCGCGCTCTACGTTGGAAAAGTCCTGGCCGAGTGGCCCGATCAGGGATCCGACACGCTCATCCCGATCGCGTGGCTGGAGCGGGCCAAGGGACGTGCCGTACCAAGAGGCCTGCGCGCCCTCGGTGTGGACGTCGCACGCTTCGGCTCTGCGCGCTCCGTTCGTACCCTGCTTGAAGGTAACTGGTTCGTCTTCAGTCGTGCGGCCCATGGCGAGGACACGATGCAGACTGCCGGACGCGTCCTCGCGGACATCGACGCGTACGCCCCGGTGGCGACGGGCGTGGACGACACGGGTGTCGGCGGAGCTGTGACGGACCGGCTACGGCAGCTCGATCATTACGTGACGCCGATCAACTTCGGCGGCGCCGCCCTTGATCAGAACCGGTTCGTCAACCGCGGAAGCGAGATCTACTGGCTCACGCGACAGGCTTTCGAGATGGACCTCATCGGCTTCTCCATGACGGACCCCGACGCGGTCGATGAGCTGATTGCCGAGCTGAACCGTCCGACATACGACACCGACGAGCGCGGCCGGATCCGCGTCAACAAGTACGGCCTTGGACGCGAGCGATCACTGTCGGACGAGGAACGCGTCGCGCGGTCGCCCGACCGCGCCGACTCATTCGCGATCGCCTACGCAGTGGTCAGGCCGAGCCTCGGCCCAATCATCGAACGCCCCCGCCGCGAGCCGATGAACGAGTTCGAGGCGATGTTGCAGCGCGATGCGGAGTTCGACTCGCGGGTAGCCGCTGCCGACTGGGGCGTCTACGACGAGCGGATCTGGTGATGGCGACTGAGCGCAAAGCGGATCGCGAAGCTCCTGTGACGATCCTGCCGAGCATCGGGCACTTCCTCGCGGCCCGGCTTGCTCGCGTAGGCGCGCCGCTGCGGGTCTGCCTCAGCGCCTGTGTCTACGAACCCGACCCAGCACGACGTCGGTTGCGCCAGATGCTCGACTCGGCCGTGGCGGCCGGGACCACCGACTTCGCAATCGCGGTCGACCGAAAGTCGGTGCCGGGTACCCTGAGCTGGGTCCGATCGCATCTCCGCCAGCGCCGTGGCCTGCTGCCGTCCGTGCTCCGGCCCGCACGAGTGGTCGAGTTCGATTGGCAAGATGACTTCGCACACGCTCGGAACGTCGCGCTCGACCTGGTCTCCCACGGCTGCGACTGGTGGTACGCGATTGACAACGACGACGTACTGGAGTGCAGCGAGGGTCGTCGCTTGCCCGAGGTACTCGTGGATCTTCCAGCGACGTGCCGGATCGTGTGCATCCCGTACCTCGTCCCCGATCGCAACGGCGACATGGAGTCGGAAGCGATGTACGAGACCATCTTTCGCTGCCCGGTCAACTACCGCTGGGAGCGAGCGTGGGGCGAGTTCGTCAAGCCGATCGATCGTCGTGAGGGCGGTTCGATTAACTCGACAGCGCTCGTGCGACGACACGACCGCGACTGGACGATCAACCGACAACGGGGTGCGAACAGCAGAAATCGCCGAATCATCCGCGCGGCCCTTGAGGCTGACCCGACGGACCAGGGGCTTTGGGCGTTCTGGGGCCAGTGCTGTACCGACGTCCTCGACTGGAAGGGCGCAGCCGAGGCCTGGGAGCGCGCTCTTTCCCTGTGCCAGAGCACCCGAGGGCGGCTCGGCCTAATCCGGTACTTGATCCCTGTCTGTACGATCCTCGGCCGCACCGATCGAGCGCTCGAACTCGCCCGCTTGGCTCGCGAGTGGCACCCCGAGCGGCCCGAGCCGTACTTCTTCGACGGCCGCGCCCGCTTCATGTCGGGCGATTTCACCGGAGCGATCGAGGCTGTCCAAGAGGGGCTGTCACGGCTAGGCGTCGTCGCGAGGCTTGAGGACCGCTTGCTGCACTCATCGCTGCCGGGCCCTCCCCACATCTACGAATGCGAACCGTTCTGGCTGCTCGCGGAATGCCACGGCCAGCTCGGGAACTTCGAGGAGGCGCTCCGAAACATCGATGTCGCACTCGCCGGACGTACACACAAACTGATCGCTCTCTACCTGCGGCAGTTACGCGAGTTCTTCGGGGCGCGCGAGTGCCCGCCGTTCCTAGGCGTGATCGTCCAGCAGGTGTTTGCGGCGACCAGCGCGGCGATCAAGCGGCTCCAGTCGTACGAGACCGAGGCTGAGTGTTTGGCGGATTGGGACACGCTCATGCCCTATCTGACCGCGGAGCACGTGGATCTCCGGCTCGTCATGGACTTCGCCGAGCGCCACTTCGTAGAGCGGTCGGCAGCAGCGTGAGGTCGTCCGCGGTCTGTTTCGCTGGAGGCGGCGCGACGGGTACTCGTCCGGCTGCAACGTAGCTGTGTATGGTCGTCGCCCATACTTTTGAAGGTGCCACGGACTGCCCCCTCTCGTTCGCTTCCCTCTGCGCGCGGAGTGCCAGCCCGGTCGCGAGGCCCAATGACGCGCGACCAGATCATCGGCACCTACGCTGTCGCCGCTGTGCTCATCTTCGTGGTAGGTCTGTTTGCGGGCTGGTGGCACGTCGAGGGAGGCCCCGTCCGGACGGTCGGACCCGCGCTGACCCGCAGCCTAGCGCCGACCCCAACTTCGCCGGGTGAGTCCCTGTCCGACGGCAGAAGGCGAATTGGAACGGCGGCGCTCCGTGCGATTCCTGACGTTCACGCCGACCTCTACATCGAGGACGGGATTTCGTCTGACGACGCACAGCTCATCTCGCGCACCATCGACAGCGATGTCACGGATGTGCAGAAGACTTATGGGCGTCGGTTCGGCGCCCGCGTTCAGGTGTACGTGTTTGCCAATACCAAGACGTACATCCCCGGCCTGAGGGCCATCAGTGCCGATGAGCCCAGGCCTGCCAGCGTGGAAGCAGCAGCCGTTGCGCTCGGGGTGCGTGGGGTGGTGATCGACTGGCACAAGGTTTCTTCGGAGAAGCCCATCACCACGCTGCGGCACGAGTTGACCCACCTCATGATTCATCAGCTCGCCAGACCGACGAAGACGAAACCGATACCTGCGTGGCTGGACGAAGGCAGTGCGCGGCTGGAAGAGTTCACGATCGCGGGCACTGAGTGGCTGCGGGCGTGGCATCGCTACGCCGCAGCGGCGAGGATTGTCGTTGGCGACCACTTCGCGCTGAGAGTTCTCCGTTCAGACGCCGAATGGGGAGCCAAGACGGGTCGGACTGCTGAAGGTGCTTATTTGGACGCCGCTGCGGCCGTGCAGCTCCTCCGCGACGACGTCGGCGTCGCAGGCGTGACAGCGACCTTGGACCTCATGGGCCAAGGGCGCGCGTTCGAGGACGCTTTCCTCGAAGTCGTCGGCACGAGCGCCGATGCGTTCGAGGATTCCGCCCCGTCGCGCATAGAGCAGACTTCTGCGCCCTATCCCAATGTCGTCGCCTGGACTGGCGACCCCGGTCCCGGTGACCTCAGCTATGCGCTCTACGGCTTCGCTCCGAACTCACAAGTCGCCCTGGAGATCGTCGGTCAAACCGCCCAGACGAAGAACACGAACAAGATGGTCTCAGTCGACGGCTATGGCATATCGCGCAGCTACCTGGGAACAGAGTGGCCCGCAGACACGTACATCATCACTGCGACGGGTCCGCGCGCGCCCGGCGCGCCTCAGCCCACGGCAAATGCGACCGTGCGGACAGCGGCGCAGAAGGTGAGCGTGGCCGGCTCAAAGTAGGGCGCGCTCTAGTCGCGCCGCTCGACCCGCGGCGCCGCAACTAGACCCTCCACGTCTGTCCCACCAGCATCGCGCTCCCGATCAGAGAGCGCATTAGCATCTCATCGTGTCGCGCGACCACCGTAAGAAAGCGTCAGAGGTCTTTAGCCAGACTTCCTACGTGTTCTCGGAGAAGGTGCCTTTCGCCGCGGCCTTTCCCGAGATCGAGTCGGTGCGATTTCAGTACGAGCTCCGAGGCGACGGTGTCTACAAGTGGAATGCGACCGGGGTTCGGGACCGGGTCGGCGAGTACATCGACTGTGTGAACCCGATCTGCTACAACGGCGGCTTTTCCATCGGGAGTCTCCTCAGGGACATGGTCGGCGCTCGCGAAACCCACCGCGAAGGTATCGCGACGTGCCAGGGCAACGAAGGATCCCCGAAGGGTCGGCGCGTGTACCGAAAGTGCCTCAACCACTGGACGTACGTCATTGACCTGACCTACAAGCCAGCCGCCCCGACGCCCTGATCCCCTTCTCGAAGGAACGGGCCCGGCCGAAGCCGAGCCCCGCACGGTTGGGAGCGCTGCTAGCTGGTCGCCTCGTCGTAGACCACGTGGCGCGGCCGGACCTCAAAGCGCTCGGGGATCCCGGCCTCCTGGAAGATCGGGAAGAGGAGATCGTGAAGCTCCTCGTCCGTGAGGTTGAAGAGCCAGTCATCCGCAGCGGCCTTCTGCCAGACGGTCTCTTCGGGGATCCGGCGGAGCGCCGCCGACGCTAGGCGGGCACAGAGTGCGACGCACTCACTTCGGTAGTCGCCCACCGGAGCGTCGTCCGTGCGAAAGCCCGTGCGCGGGAGAGGCTCGATGCCGCTCACGCCGTAGTACCGATACGCGTAGTGCTCGTGCCACTGGCAAACGGTGTCGTGGCTCACGGCGAGCGTGAAGATGTCGTCGAGGATCTGTTGGGCCGGGCTCGGCTCCGAGCTCCAGCCGGGCACGGTCTCGGATGCGCGCTGGCGGGCATCGACCAGGCCTTCGACTTCCGCGACAAGCTCTGCCTCTGTCGGTGCGGGCTGGGTGATCGTTGCGACTGCCATCTGCGAGTCCTCCCTGGTGCCCCGTCTACCGGAGCACCGTGCCGGATGTTACACTATGTTAGAGTCTGTGAGAACACAACCGCCAACCAATGCCTGACAGACTGGCGGCGTGTCCGAGGAGCGTCAGTTGGTACCGATCGCGACAGCAGCGGCCGAACTGGGGGTGAGCGTCATGACGC